>Ga0074195_1000010_pt1 | contig 543643 bp, 592 predicted proteins | sample EPASupsiteHSE623_FD_64525 | JGI IMG/M metagenome (GOLD analysis project Ga0074195, IMG submission 64525) | Bioremediated contaminated groundwater from EPA Superfund site, New Mexico - Sample HSE6-23 | ecosystem: Environmental > Aquatic > Deep subsurface > Groundwater > Contaminated ...
CCTGTCTGGTCTGTATCAAATTCACAAGGCTTCGTTATCTCTACGGAGTATTTTGGGAAAAAAGTTGCATCAGAAGATACAAAAAACTATAAAAAGGTTTTTGAGAATTATTTTGCGTATAACCCTGCGAGAATCAATGTCGGATCAATCGCACTAAACGAAAGCGAAAACATCGGGTGTGTTTCTCCTATGTATATCGTATTCAAAATAAATGACGATAATGTAATTCGTCCAAAATATCTGTTAATGCTTTTAAAAAGCAAGCTTGGAATTAAACAAATACTAAAATATTCAGACGGAGCCGTGAGAAAAGTTTTGAGTTTTGCCAATCTTTCTTTGATTGATATTCCTCTTCCCTCAATTGAAGAACAGGACGAAATTCTAAAACATTTTGATCAAATTGCAGAGTATAAAAAAATGATTTTGAACGAAGAAAATTCCGTGAAGGACGGCATTGAAACATGTTGGGGAATTAAGGAATCAGAAGTCGTTATTGAAGCAGATGAGTTAGGTTCAGAGCTAAAAGATGATGAAATTGACGAATCATAATATTTAAAACTATGAAAAAAATTGATAACAAAGAATTGAAGGAGATTATACAAAGCGGACATATCAATCTGCTTATTGGTTCAGGTTGTTCACTTGATTATCTTACGACTTTGCTTGATATCGAAAATCGAATGAATGAAGAATCTACAAAAGCACAAGCACAACAGGATTATTACAAGCTAATCAAAAAATCAAAAGCCGTACTTGATGAATCGCTTGAATCTGATACAGACGAAAAAGCAAAACTCACCAAAACCAAAGAGAATTACGATTCTTTTCTAGGATTTTGGGCAAACACTATCTCAAGCAGATCATTGCATATCGTAAACAAGCAGGTGAATATTTTCACCACAAATTTTGATATGTTCATGGAAGATTCTTGTGAGCGGTTAGGTATTCCGTACAATGACGGATTTGCAGGACAAATAAACCCCAATTTTAGTGTCGCAAATTTCAACAAAATTCAACGATACAAGAGCTTGCAATTTGATAATACTTCAGATATTCCACTTTTTAACATCATCAAACTCCACGGATCGGTTTCTTGGCAAGCGAAAGACGAGAAAATAGTTTATTCAAATGGAACTCATATTGCCGATGATCTTGGAGACAAAGAAGGAGATGATTTTGAAGAAGGATATAAACAGATTGCTGTTATAAACCCAAACGCAGAAAAACATTTTGAGACCGTACTTGATACAAATTACGCCTCGATGTTGCGGAAGTTTACTTTGGAATTAGAAAAAGAAAACAGCGTCTTGATTTTGGTCGGTTTTTCTTTGGCGGACAATCATATTAAAAACCTCTTATATGGAGTGATGAAATCTAATCCTACTTTGGTTGTCGTATATTTCTCTTATTCTGAATATGACGAGACGGCGGACAAACTAGAAGAAAAGAAAAATCCCAATCTTTATGTAATTTCACCCGAACAAGATTTTTCTTTTGAAAAAGCTACCGAGTATCTTTCTAAAGTTTTTGTAAATCATGATATTTCCGAGCAACATGAAAACGAAGAGTAATTTTAATTTACAAGATCGGCTTGTTAATGATTCCGTCTTTACGATAGGAAGTGTTTTTAGCGTTAAAGGGAAAGATATAGTTGTTAAGGTCAATAAAGACAAAAATCTTCCGCACCTGTTTTTTAAAGGCAGAACTATTAAAAATGTTTCTGTTGGGCTTTCAAATTATGTAAAAATACTCAAAGGTTTTACGGAAATTATTTGCAAAGTTGAGGGTGAATATATCGATGAAGATAGATATCAAGTTGGCAAAAAAATTTCCAACGAAAAACAAAGGATAAATCGTTTTCTCAATGTATCAGTCTTTGGTTTTTACGATAACGACCGAAAGTTTCAGCACGGCATAAAAGAAATGCCACTTATCGGAAGTGAATGTAAACTGCTTTCAAGAGATGAATTTGAAAAACTTCATCAGCTTTCTGGAAAAGATGAACTTTCTGTTCATCTTGGGTCTTTGATAGATGAAGAAACTCAAAATATTTTTATATCCGTCAAAAAACTGTTTGCTGGACACATTGGTATATTTGGTAATACAGGTTCAGGGAAATCCAATACTCTTGCAAAAATATACACGGGATTATTTAAGTTGAAATTAAATGATAATTTCAAGAATAAATCCAAGTTTGTTTTTATAGACTTCAATGGAGAGTACTCAAAAGATAGTGATGATGAAATTTTGACGAAAAATAAAATCGTTTATAAATTGAGAACAAAAGATAATACGGGTAAAAAATATCCCATATTGAAAACAGAAATTGAAAAACTGGAACTTTTGTCTATTTTGCTCGATGCCACAGAAAAAACACAGCAACCATTTTTACACAGAGCGATAGATAGTAGGGATTGGTTTGATACTGATAATAAAAACTTTCGCAAGGAAAGGGAGAATTTATTGAGAAATCTAAAAATTATTCTGAATAAAAATGAACCGAATTTCAATCAACCTTTTTTGAAAAAATTTGTTGCTGATTTCAAAAATATTGGAGTGCAAATGCTGAAAAAAGAAGGCGAACAAGAGAAAAATATTGATGATATAACCTATAACATAACTCAAAAGAGTTTTATGGTAGGCGGGAAATATCATAATGATAGCCCTACTGATACTGACCGCCAGATAGATATTGCTAATGAGTATTTTGATATAAAAATTGAATCATTCACAGACCTACAAAAAATCCAGTTTAAAATTTTTGATCAGTATTATCATGAAATACTGAATGGGTATGTAAATCAAGAGCATATAAGCCCCCTAATTGGAAGACTGAAAAAGAGATTTGATATGTTGGATAAAGTTTTTGATATTAAAGACACCATAACAGAAGAAGCTAATTCAAATATTCAGGTTGTTGATCTTAAAAATGTTAATTTGGAGATAAAGAAAGTAATACCGCTATTGATTTGCAAAACAAATTACGATGAGCAGAAAAACAAAAGAGATACTGACAAAGATAATTCACTAAATATCATAATTGACGAAGCTCACAATATCCTTTCGGAAAATTCCAACAGAGAATCGGAATCTTGGAAAGATTATCGGCTAGAAACATTTGAAGAAATAATAAAAGAAGGAAGAAAATTTGGTGTTTTTCTAACAGTCGCTAGTCAGAGACCGTCAGATATTTCACCTACTATTATTTCGCAACTACACAATTATTTTATTCACCGATTGATGAATGAAAATGATTTGTGGGCGATAAACAAAGCCGTTAGCTATCTTGATAAACTTTCTTTTGATTCAATTTCTAATCTTTCTGTAGGTTGTTGTTTTATCGCTGGGCAAATGACTCAATTTCCGTTGTCGGTGAAGGTCAAATTACTTGATGAAAATGAACGCCCACAAAGTGAAACCGTTGATCTTGATAAATTATGGAGAAACGGTCAAAATGAAACTGTTATTTAGTCCCGCCGTCCCGCCGAAAAGTTTTGGGGGCGAAGCCCAAGCAGGCGGGCAAAAAGGAAGGGGGTTGGGGGGAAGGAATTTTTGCCCGCCTGCTTCCGTTCCCGTTCCGTTTGAGAAAAGGAAAAGAGGAAGGGGGGGTTGGGGGGAATTCCGCTTTTCCTTTGCGAAATCAAATTGTGGACAGCCCCGCCACCTGCCCGAATACTTGGAAGGCAGAACACCGCAGAAAAATACTCTTTTCATTAAAAGAAGAAAAAATCGGGCGCGCGCAAAATGAAAAGAGCAAAGAGTGTTTTTCTGTGGTGTGGCGAGCTTGTCGAGCAGTGGCGGGGCTGGCTTCCTTATTGGGGGTTTTGCTCAAAAAAAGTTCGAACATCAATCAAAAAACACCGCCAATTTTCACTTTTTGCGAAATCGTAAGAAATAGCCTCGGCGTAAAGCGCCTCGGCATGGTATTTTTCCGCAATTTGAAAGGCATTTTTGAAATCGCACGCCAGCGTGCGGTCGGCAATGCGGAAGTTCGAACCAATCTTTTTGAGAAAATCCCGAATCCTTTCGGGATTTTCTTGTTGAGCGTATTTTTCGGCTTGGTTGGCGTCTTTTAGAAAGGCAATGGCAAGTTCGAACCGATTATTGCTCTTTCGCCCAAAAGCGGTGATTTTTTCTTCCAAATCTTTTTTAGCGAGAATGAGCTTGTACTTTTTAGCGGTATATTCCGCTTGCGACAAACTGCCGTCCAGTTGCAGATCAAGTAAACGATCGAGTTTTGTTTCTATCTCCACAAGCTCATCTCTCGCTTTTTGGGCGAAAGAGCTTTCCGCCTGGGCAATTTTCATTTTTTCGTTTTCGAAAAAATTGATTGAAGCATTTGCCCAAGCGGAAGACAATGAAACTTTTTTGATTTCCTCTCTGATTTGAGAAGTGATGGCGTCCTCTCTTGCATACCTTTGCGAACAAGGATTTTTCCGTTTGGTACATCGCAAGTAGTTATGTCCTTTTTGCGTTTCAGTCGTAATGAAACAACCGCATTCTCCGCAACGGAAAAATCCTCTAAAAATGTAAGGTTTGAGTCTTGGCGATTTCGGTTTGCTCTTATTCGCCATCACTTCTTGGCATAAATCAAAAAGTTTCTTTGTGATAATCGGTTCATGCTTTCCGTCATACAGTTCGCCATTATATTCAATCATGCCGTAATAGATTTTATTTTTCAGCATGTACTGATAATTTGAAACGGAAAGCATTTTGCCTTTCTTGCCAACCAAGCCCAAGGAATTGATAATCTTTCGGATTTGAGCGAGGGGGTATTCGCCAGTTGCATACATTTCAAAAGCCCGCTTGATATACTTTGTCTTTTCTTTGTCCACAGCGATACAGCGAGCGTTCTTGTCGTTCACATAGCCAAGTGGCGCCCAAGCGGGCCATATTCCATTTCGCAATTTCTGGCGAATACCCCTCTTTATATTTTCCGAAAGATTATCCACATAATATTTTGATTGCCCAAAAGCAATGGACAACATAAATTTTCCCTGCGGTGTCGGATCAAACCAAAAAGTGGGAAATTTTAGCGTGGTGATTTTCCCAGTATCAACAAGGTAGATTATTCTTCCGCCGTCAATGGAATTGCGAGCAAGGCGGTCAGGGTGCCACGCTAAAATTCCTTCTGCTTCATTTTTCTCTATGCTTGCTATCATGTCGTTAAAAATATCTCGCCCCGGCTCTTTGGCGGTTTTGCTTTCCACAAATTCACGGACGATATTCAGTCCTTCTTTTTTGGCAAATTCTCGCAATTCAAACATTTGCGCCTCAATAGAAAGCACTTGTCGCTCTGGCTCGTCCGTGGATTTGCGGGCATAGAGAAAAATCTTTTTGGTTTGTAAATTTATGTTGTCCATATTGTTTTGAGATTAGTTTTTGGGCAATCAAAGAAAAATACGCTCAACCTTTCGCCAAAGGCGAAAGAAAAAAGATTGGTTTGCAAAATTACATTTTGCCAGAGCTTCGCTCGGCGAACTTCCGCATTGCCGACCGCACTTTGGTTTTGGATTTCAAAAATGCCTTCAAAATTGCGGAAAAATACCATGCCGAGGCGCTTTGCGCCGAGGCAACATCTTTCAATTTCGCTGAATGTAAAACTTGGCGGAGAGGGAGGGATTCGAACCCTCGGTGAGTTTCCCCACACAGTCTTTCCAGGACTGCCAATTCAGCCGCTCTTGCACCTCTCCAAGACAATACCAGAATAACACAAAAATGATAAAAAGAAAGTCGCGACTATGTGCGACATGAAAAAAGAACAAAATTATGATCCCGTCCCGATTTCGAAGTACGATGCCTTCGAGACGGCCGGATCCTTGATGCCGAGAAGGTTGAGGAAAGCAGATACATCTTCTTCCCTCTTCAGTCCTCTGACCTCGATGAAGTGCTGCCTCTTCTTTCCGGGGAACCTGACCTCATCCTGGGAAAAGATCACTCCGTTCAAAGAGTACAGATCCCTCAGCTTGTTCACGCGGACCAGCTCGGTGAATGAGTCCTCGACAGCATCCCTCCCTTGGGAAGAAATCAGGAACTCGAACTTGCTCCTGCCGCCTTCCTTGCGTGGCGTCTTGTAGGTGAAGCTGATTCGGTCTCCCGGTTCCTTCCTGATCCTGATAAGCTCCTGGCTGTGCCCCTCGCTTATCGAGAAGTACGTGTCTTCCTGGCTGGTCCTGGCCAGAGCGACCGCTCCCGCCCTTCTCAGAATCTCATTGGGCAATGGCTTTTCGATGGCCGCCTTGAACTGGCAGTCCTCGACACATCCCGCTTTCTGCGGCTCGGACATCCGGTCATAGGGATTGCGGATAATCACGTCGGCAACCGACTTCTGGCAGTCGATATACCGCCGATACATCGGCTCGACTACCGTAAGGAAGTACGCAAGGATGTCCGCAGGGTCCTGGCCTGTCCGATTAGGATCTCTTGTCAGGCGCCTGACGAAACGGCCGTGCAGGTCGGTCTCGATGAAAACCTTGACGTCGCAAAGAGGAGCCAGACTCTCGTTGAGGACATACAGTCCGTCGACGATTATGAACGGCGTCGGAGACAACGACTCGCAGTCGATTCTTTCTCCGCCCCTAGACTTGAAGTCGTATCTCGGCTTCGTCACGCCCTTCATTTCTTTGAGAAGGCCGAGGTGAACCTCGAGAAGGCCGAGATCGATTGCTCCGGGCTCGTCAAGACTGCAGTCGTAAGATCCGCACGACTTGTAATAGTCGTCGGCGTTGATTACCGTCGCCGCGACAAACCTTTCGGAAAGCTCATTAGCGAAAGTGCTTTTGCCCGATCCGGAGCCACCCGATATACCGAGGACAACAGGATGCCTCAGACGAATCGATTTTTCCAGATCCATCGCTCTTCTCAACACCTCATCAATCCCTTCCTCTTTGGAAAGGATCTTTCCGTCATAGGGGGTTATACCCCCACAAGAACTTCGTCTCATTTTTCTCACCCATATTAAGAACGATAAGGATTAAGCCCTCCAGCCTAAACCCTATTAAGCATATGACTTTCCCTTTTTTTGTCAAATCAAAAACCGCTTTCCAGCGGTCACATCTTCATCCCCCTCAGATTCGCCACTCTCTCCTCCACCGGCGGATGGGTCATGAACAATTTGTTGAACCAGCTCTTCGTCTCTTTACCTCTGAAAGGAGAAGAGATGAAAAGATGGGCGTTTGAACTGTTCGCTCTCCTCAGCTGGCTCGTATCCGAAGCAATCTTCTCCAAAGCGCTCGCCAGCCCTTCGGGATACCTGGTTAATAACGCTCCCGACGCATCGGCCAAAAACTCCCTGTTTCGGGAAATGGCCAATTGGATCAACGAAGCGGCGATGGGAGCCAGTATCGCTGCCGCAATCCCCAGAACCAAGAAAATGACGTTGCTCGAATTGTTGTTGTCATTATTCCTGTGCCCTCCCCAGAAAGTCATCCTTATAAAAAAGTCGGCGGCAACGGAAATCACTCCGGCCAACACGACGACCGCAGTCATCAAGAGCATATCCTTGTTCTTGATGTGGGATAATTCGTGGGCGATCACTCCTTCTATTTCCGTCTTCTCCAGCTTGCCCAATAATCCCTTAGTCACGGCCACAACAGCGTGCTTCTCGTCCCTGCCCGTGGCAAAAGCGTTGGGCTGGGCCTCGTTCAATATGTATATCTTGGGAACGGGCAAGCCCGAAGCGATGCAGAGATTCTCGACAATCCTGTACAATTCCGGATTATCCGACTTCTCTATCGGCTTCGCCCCCGTGCTCATCAAAACGATCTTGTCCGAATACCAGTACGAAGAAATGCTGGTCAAAACACTGAAAACCACCGCTATGTACAATATGGCCTGGCTGTTCAAGGCATGGCTGAATATCCATCCTATCAAAATGACGAAAACCAGGAAGAAGGTTATCAAAAACCAGGTCTTCCTGACGTTCGAGTCGGCTATGTTATACAGAGTGGCCATGTTACTTCTTCTCAAGACCCTTCCTCTTGAGGTCCCTCTCGTTCAGCTTGTTGAACTTCCTCCTCTGCCTCTTCTTCTGCTTCAAAATACACTTGGAAATGTTTTTCATGTTTGTTTATTTATTAAAAACTTACCTTCGGCGCCGCCTTCTCCCCTTCTTCCGCTTCAAAGAACTCTGAAACCTTGAAGCCGAACATCCCCGAGATGACATTGGTCGGGAATGTCTCCAATTTGGTGTTGAATTCCAAGACGTTGCCGTTATAGAATCTGCGGGCTGCCTGGACCTTGTCTTCGGTGTCGGTCAATTCCTTCTGCAATTCCAGAAAATTCACCGATGCCTTCAAATCGGGATAATTCTCCGACAAAGCAAACAGGCTCTTCAAGGTTCCGGACAAAGCGTTCTCCGCCTCGCCCTTCTCCTTCATGCCCTGAGCGGACATGGCCTTGCTTCTTGCGGAAATGACCTTGTCGAAGGTCTCTTTCTCATGGGAAGCGTACCCTTTGACCGTTTCGACCAAATTGGGAATCAGGTCATACCTCCTCTTCAACTGCACGTCTATGTCTGACCAGGCCTCTTTGACCCTGTTCCTCAAGGTAATCAAACCGTTGTATATCACTATGATATACAATACGAAAACCAATATTAACGCTAAAACTATTTCTATTATAGACATATTATTTTTTCTTCTTAATTATTCTCTTCTTGACCTTTTTAACTTCCTCTTTGACTATTTTCTCCTCTTTTTTGAACAAATCATATATTACACCAAACGGCTTGGTTTTCAAGAGCTTCTTTACAGCTCCCGTTATCTGTCCCACTAAATCCTTCAGAGAATCTATCCCCTCTTCTATATCCCTGAACTCCTGCTTCAGCTTCTTCAATCTTTCCGAGACCTTCAGTTCCGGGTGCTTCTCAGCCGCCGAGAAAGCGGCATTGAATACCGCGGACAAAAGGTTTCCTGCTTTTTTCTTCTCTTCAACCGTCTCGGCCCTTTCCGCCTGCTTCTTGGCTTCAACGATATTCTTCAGGAAGTCCTTTTCGTACGAGACATACCTCGATATCTCCGCCATGATCTGGGTGGCCAATTCTATCTTCCTCCTCAGATAATCGTCCACCTCCTTAAAGGCCCTCTTGGTCTGGCTCTTGACCATGAGGAAGAAAAGAAAATTAAGGAAAAGGAAAAGAAGTATGAGAAGGATAATCGAAGAAACGATGTATATGCTTTCCATAGGTTTAATTTTTTTCTTCTATTATACTAGAATTAAAGATGTCTGTATATGTCGTGCTTGCCGATTGAAAGAAAGAACGCCTCTCCCTCGTCCTTGTACTCAAGAATGATGCGATAGTTGGAGTTGACGCTTATCGACCAAAAATTACGGAGTTTTCCTTTGAGGGGGTGCAGCCTCAAGGACGGATGGAAAGGATTTTTCTCGAACAATCGCTCTTTTTCAACAGCCGATCTTTTAATATCTTCGTCCAGCTTCTTGAAAGAATCTATAAACTTGTGGGTATAGACGATATCCTTGATTATCATATGAAATCGGATAGTCTTTTACCTCTGATCACGTTCCCTTTTTCATAATCCTCTTCCCCCTTCCCTATATCTTCCAACAGCTCTTTTTCGGATATCAAATCCTCGTCAGCCCTCAAAAGATTGCTGACGTATTCGCTCACCGAAGAAAAACCTCTCTTTTTGATCCTCTTCCTGACGTCCCTCTCCAAGGAATCCGGAATCGAAATACTCAAAACTTTTCTCATGTTTTTAATGTTATCGTCTTGTATTACAATTGTATTACAGAATATAAAACCTGTCAACATTACGGACAGGTACATGAATCATCATTCAATATCTCCTTCTTTTCTTCCTCGGTCAATACCGAGGACCCTGCGGAGACAACTTCTTTGACTATGTTCCGCCACGCATTCTCGGCCGGAACGGTCACAAAATCATTGAACCCCTCCTCCGCCTTCTCTGAAACCTTATCATACAGCGAAGAAGAGAACTCTTTGGCATTCTCGGCGATTGCCCCTCCGGCCTCCTTGGCCTTATCGATCGCCTTCCCGGTCCCGCTGTCCACCGCCTCTTTCAGATTTTCGTTATAGAAAGTGCGGATATTGCTGCCACCGAAAGCCACTCCGGCGAAGACGACCGAAGCAATCAAGACCACCAAAAATATCATTGCTTTGTTTTCCATTGTTCTGCTTTTAATATATACCTAGCCTGTCTCCCGTCAAACAAGATATGCACAACTGAAAAAGAGGGGCTGTGCCCCTCTCCTTTCCTTATTATTTCACCTTCCGATACTCGAGGTAGGAATAGATGAAAAGGAAAATGACGGAGGCTATTATCGGGACGAACAACAACCAGAAAGCGTAATTGACGAAGAATGTTGCGAGGAATGCCAGAAGCGCCACCGATTTGAAAAGCTTCTCCCCTATCTTATGCGTCTTATCCCAGACAACATCGCTCGCCAGCGTCCACGGGAACCTTATCCCTATCGTATAATTCCTCTTGGCTTTTCCGATCAGAGACCCGCAGAACCAGAATAAAACAGCGAAGGCGGGCATTATTGCTGCTGTCATATTGAGGCCGTATCCCAGGTTCCAAAGAATGGTAAGGATGTAGACATAAAGCATGAAAAGGTTGAAGACGATAATGAACTTATCGAACTCGGACCAGAACTTCTCTATATTCTTCTTCTCCGGATCGATATTGGGAATGACGAAGAACAAAATGGTGAAGAAAACCATCAATATGGGCATCAGGAGCAATCCCCAGAGCTTGGACATGTATCCGTCCACCTGCCCCTGGGTGTTCCAGTGCGATGCCATCTCCGCAGGCAAGAAGGGATAGAAATACCAAGCCGTAACGAAAGAGATAAATAAAACTATTATGCTTACCGTTTTTGCTGTGTTCATATTTTTTTAAATCATATCACATCCAATCAAAAAAAACACCCCCTTTTGCATTCTGCAAAAAAGGGTCCAAGAATCCAGGATTCTAAATTCAGAAGCCAAAGATCCAAGTGTTCTACTCTTGCGGGAGCACGAACGCAAACCGGTTGTGGCCGCTCCAAAAGTTGTCGGAATGGCCGTAGTAGCCGTTGAGCCACAGGTCAGAGCCATACCGTACCACGTCGAACAGTCCGAGGCCGCCATCCGAGTCAGCGATTGGCTCCATGGCTATGATAAGCCACTCGTCAATCGGCTGATCTGCGTATTGCAGACGTAGCTGTGCTCCGACTTCGGCTGGACATAATTCGAGGCCAAGCTCTTTGGCCGCCTCGCAAATCTTTCCGTACTCGGCTCCATTCGGGAAGCCAAGCTCTGCGACCGAGAGGACCACAAGGTTCACCTCGGACTCCTCGCTTTCCAGAGGAGTCTTTCCGAGGATATCATTGGCGTAGTCGCCAATCTTCATTCTCGCTTCCTCCAGCGCACTGCGAACCTCGTCCGTATTACGGAACCCGCCGAGCTTGACGGTCTTCCAAATTCTGAAGTCTTTCCTTCCCCGAAGAAATCCTTGCAGGATTTCTTTCGTAATTCTTCCGCTCTGAATTTGAGCGAAGAATTCTTTCAACTGGGCAGGCGTCGGCGCATCCGAGGCCCATCCATTTACATGAGACATTTTTCTCACACACTCCTTCCCGATATCGCCCGGGAGACAGCGACCGCAACATCTGCTATTGCATTTGAGGCGGGGGCTTTAGGGCCTTGAGCCATAAAACTCCTGCCTCAAACCTTGACAAAGATCTGCAAATGAACTATACAATTATCGATACTCTCTGTCAAGGTTGACCTTTATCCCCTTTTCCTGTATCATGTAAACCATGAATAACGTGATAGAGAAACTGCTCGCCGGCATAGTTGGAATGGGCATTTCCATCTATCTTCTTGATGGAGTGACCTTCGACGGGAGCTTCAAAACGATTCTCTTGGTGGGAGCGGCAACGGGCCTTCTCCTGATATTCGTGAGGCCTCTTTTGAACCTGATCACCCTTCCTTTGAGGATAATCACCCTCAATTTATTCAGCATCGTTATAATGATGTTCCTGGTCTGGCTGGTGGACGCCCTGTTCCCCGCCGACATGTTCGAGATATTCGGACTGAACAATCTTTTCTATACAACATTAATCGTCTGGGGCACCGACATGGTCGCCTCGATGGCATTTAAATAAAATGAACAACAACTTACTGATCGCTCAGATAGCCGTTTCAATATTGCTTGTAATCGTCATCCTTTTCCAGCAGAGGGGCACCGCTTTGGGCTCCGCTTTCGGAGGAGGAGGCGAAGTATACAGCACAAGGAGAGGATTCCAGAAGAACCTGCTTTGGGCAACGATAGTTTTGACTATCGCCTTTATCGCCCTCGCCGTCCTTAATCTGGCCAACTAATAATGAATTCCCACAACAAAAATTCTCTTTCCGGGGGCCGCTGGCCCTCGAAAAAGCAATGGCTGCAATTCTTTAGGGTTTTGAAAAAGAAAGAAAAAATTGCCTTCGGCATTCTTTTCACTTTGTTCGCCTCTTCTCTCATCTTCCTCGTTTCCGGCTTCTATATCGGCCACACGATAGCGGTTCCGGCCGACTATGGGAGGATAAGAGAGGGGGTCCTGGGACAGCCCCAGTTCGTGAATCCCTTGTATTCCCCTTCTTCGGATGTCGACCGCGACATTTCGGAACTGGTCTTCTCTTCATTGATGACATACGACGGCAACGGAAACATCGTTCCCGACTTGATCAACGACTATAATGCAGAAGACGGAGGAAAGACGATTGAGTTTTCGATCAAGGAAAACGCCAAATGGCACGACAATGTTCCTTTGACAATAGATGACGTCATCTTCACCATCGATCTGGTCCAGGACGCGGCCTATCTGAGCCCTCTCCGGACCAACTGGCAAGGGGTGGAGATAGAGAAGGTTTCCGACTACAAGGCCCTCTTCAAGCTGAAGCAGACATACAGCGGATTCGAAGAAGCCCTAGTCAATCTGAAAATAATGCCCAAGCACGTCTGGGACGGGATGTCCGTCCAGGCAATGACGTCGAATACGCAATTAAATGTAGTGTCGCCAATCGGTAGCGGGCCGTATCTGGTCAAGAAAACCAACCTCAGAGGAGACAAGACGGTCAAATCGATGACTCTTGTCGCCAATCCCGATTATTACGCCGGCAAGCCCCATATATCGAGGATAGATTTCTATTTTTTCAGCAAGCAGGAAGACCTATTCAACAACCTGAAAAAAGGCAATCTCGATTCGGGAAGCATTGAAGCCGGGGCGTATGACGGAAAGAGCTTCAAAAAATACAATCTCAATTCGATAGAAACGCCCGATTATTTCGCCATTTTCCTGAATAACCTGAAAAAGCCCTTCGACAGCAAGGAGATGAGACAGGCCTTCGCCTACCTGACAAACAAGAAGGAAATAGCGGAGAAAGTTTTGAACGGACAAGGAGAGATAATCGACTCTCCCCTTCTCCCCTCTTTCTATAACCTGAAAGAGCCAGCCCAGCCCCTGTCATACGACGAAGCCAAAGGAACACAAATATTAGATAAGAATGGATACGCCCTCAAGGACGGGATGAGGAAAAAGACGATCGAGAAGTCATCTGGCTTCAAGTTCTCGAAGACGCTCCAGAGCGGAAGCAGCGGAACCGAAGTCTCTAAACTCCAGGAATGCCTGGCGCAGGACAAGGATGTATATCCTTCGGGAACCATTTCCGGAAGCTTCGGCCAGCAAACCAAAGAGGCGGTGATAAAATTCCAGGAAAAATACAAAGATGACATTTTGACCCCCAACGGATTGACGGCGGGTACGGGAAAGGTTTCCGGAGCGACGATAAGGAAGTTGAACGAAATCTGCTTCGTCGTCCCGGCCGAAGAGATCCCTCTTTCTTTCACATTAAAAACGACCAGCCACCCCGCCCTCCAAAAGACGGCACAAATAATAAAGGAGCAGTGGGAGAAGCAAGGGATAAAGATAGAAATACAGACGTTGTCGGAAACGGAGATAAAGAAGGTCCTAAGGGAAAGGGACTTCGACATCCTCCTCTTCGGAGAACAAATGGGAGGTATACCCGACCCCACCCCCTTCTGGCATTCTTCCCAGAGGATCGACCCGGGATTGAATCTTTCCTCGTACACCAATTCCAAAGCCGACGGGCTCATGGAAAAGGCCAGGAAATATTCCGACTATGAGAACACGGACAGGATAAAGGCCTTAAACGACCTGCAGGACCTGCTCGTATCGGACGCTCCCGCCATTCCCCTCTTCACCGCCGACTACCTCTACCTGACAAATAAAAATATAAAAGGATTGAACCTAGAAAAGATAACCGACGCATCTAAAAGGTTCGTCAATGTAGAAAACTGGTATATAAAAGAAAAAAGAGTATGGAAATAGAATTGAAAGATCCGGATATAAGGAGATTGAAAGACATGAGAGGAGTCCTCATGGACGATTTTGCCATCGATTCCAATCCTGAAAAGGAGCTGTACTACATGTACCGCGGAGTCAGATCAGAGAACGGGCTGAGATACGACATAACGGTTATCCCCCCTTCTTTGATCGGCGATGAATACGTCAAGACGAAAGGCCACTTCCACTGCGACAACAAAGGAGAGATATACATCGTCATCAAGGGAGAAGCCCTCTTCCTCTTCCAGAAAGGAACGGAAGAAGTGGAAGACGTGTACGCTGTAAAAGCCGGAGCCGGAGAGAGCGTCATCATCCCCGCTGGCTACGGACACGTGACCATCAATCCAAGAAACGAAACCCTGGAACTCGCCAACTGGGTGAGCCCCGAGTGCGTTTCCGACTACAAGAGCATAATGGACAGGAAAGGCGCCTGCTACTACTACTCGACAAAGGGCTGGATCAAAAACGACAATTACAAAAAAGTTCCGGAAATCAGGTTCGAGGAGCCGCTGAAACAGGTTCCCCAAAACCTCGATTTCCTAAAATAAACATGGATAAGACAAAAACAATCCTCATTACCGGAGGCTGCGGATTCATCGGAACCAACGCCGCCGAATACTACCTTAAGAAAGGATTCAAAGTGGTCGTCTTCGACAATCTTTCAAGGGTCGGAGCGAAAGAAAACCTAAAATACCTCAAAACGAAGAAAGGAATGGTCTTCATTAAGGGAGACATCCGAAACAGCAGGCAGATCGAATCGGCTTTCAAGAAATACAAGCCCGACTACGTCCTCCATCTGGCCGCCCAGGTGACGATGGTGACATCGGTCCAAAAACCTAGGGAGGACTTCGAGATAAACGCTTTGGGGACCTTCAACGTCCTCGAAGCCCTGAGAAAGGAGGCTCCCGAAGCAGCTCTTCTGTACACCAGCACCAACAAGGTATACGGGGAGATGAGAGACCTCGAAACGACGGAAAAAGACAAAAGGTACGAATACAGCAATTTCAAAGGAATAGACGAAAACAGGCCCCTGGACTTCCACGGACCGTACGGGTGCTCTAAAGGGACGGGAGACCAGTATACGATCGATTGGGCGAGGATATACGGCCTTAAAACAGTGGTCTTCAGGCAGTCCGGCATATACGGCCCCCACCAATTCGGGATAGAGGAACAGGGCTGGCTGGCCTGGTTCGTTAACGCCCTCCTGTTCGACAAACCTGTGACCATATACGGAGACGGAAAGCAGGTCAGGGACGTATTGTATGTAGACGATGTTCTTGAAGCATACGACAAAGCACTGATGAACATAAACGAAACGAGAGGAAAAGCTTTTAACATCGGCGGAGGGAATGACTATTCCCTCTCCATCTGGGAGCTGTTCGAAATATTAGAAAAACTCTCGGACAAAAAATTCAAATATAATTTCGGGGACTGGAGGCCGGGAGACCAGAAGGCCTACATCTCCGACATAACAAAAGCTAAAAATTCCTTCGACTGGTCTCCGAAGGTCTCCCCCAAGGAGGGAGTGGAAAAACTGTACGCCTGGATCGATCAAAATAAAGAAGCGGTCCTCAAGGCGGGAGTATTTCCCTCAAACTATCCGATAGTAAAATAATATGATAAACGAAATAACAAAAACACAGCATGCGCCTCGGGCGCAGCACAGCCGGTCGCAACACGGATCTCAGCATGGAGCTCAGAAAAAGCAGTACCATCACCGCAGGCCGGAACAAAATAAGAAAACTTTCATGAAGCACCCCCAGCCCCAGGACGGATCCCTCAGGGTCATCCCTCTGGGAGGGCTGGGAGAAGTGGGAAGGAACATGATGCTTCTCGAATACAAGGACGAGATACTGGTGATCGACGTCGGTTTCAGGATGCCCGAAGAGGACATGCCCGGCATCGACTACATCATCCCGGACATCTCATACCTTCTCGAAAACAACAGGTACAAGAAGATTGTCGGGGTGTTGATCACCCACGGCCACTACGACCACATCGGAGCGATACCGTATATCCTTCACAGGATAGGCAATCCTCCCGTATTCGCCGCTCCTCTAGCCAGAGGAATCATCATCAAGAGGCAGGACGAATTCCCCGAGCACCCGAAATTGGATCTGACAGAAGTAAAAGACGGAACCAAGGTGAAATTGGGAATGTTCGATGTGGAATTCTTCAGGCAGAACCACAACATCCCGGACAACATGGGACTCTTCATCAAGACCCCGGTCGGTAACTTCGTCCACACTTCGGACTTCAAGTTCGACGACTTCCCGGTCAACGAACCGGCGACCAATTTCAAGAAGCTGGAAGAAATCGGCAAAAGAGGGATAACCCTTCTCTTGTCCGACTCTACCGGAGCGGAAGAGCTGGGCCATTCCCTTTCCGAAAAGGAGATTTTCGAAAACATGAATAAGATATTCGAAAGCGCCAAAGGAAGGATAATCATGGCCACCTTCTCTTCCCTGGTCAACAGGGTCCAGCAAGCGATAACCATTTCGGAAAAGCACGGCAGGAAAGTAGGATTCATCGGCCACAGCATGAAAAGCAATGTGGAAATAACCAAGAAGCTGGGCTATCTGAAATCGCAGAAAGGCACCATCTTAAAGAAGGTTGCCGATGCGAACAGTTTGCCCGACAAGAATGTGACCATCCTCTGCACCGGAGCCCAGGGAGAAGAGAATGCCGGACTGATGAAGATAGCGACAGGAGAACATCCTTCGATATCAATCAAGCCAGGCGATACCATCATCTTCTCTTCCTCGGTCATCCCGGGAAACGAAAGGACCGTCCAGATGCTCAAGGACGACCTTTTGAGGCAGAAAGCCAACGTCTTCCACTACAAGATGATGGATATCCACGCCGGAGGACACGCCCAGAGGGACGAACTGAAGCAGATGATAAGGATAATGAATCCAAAGTTCTTCATGCCCGTGCACGGCCAGTTCTCTATGCTTTTCGCGAACTCCAATCTGGCCCAACAGGAATGCGGCATAAAAGAGGAGAACGTCATCCTCGCCGACAACGGGCAGATTATAAACATCACTCCGGAAAAAGCCTTCATCGAGAAGAAGGAGGTTCCCTCCGAATACGTCATGGTTGACGGACTAGGAGTCGGAGACGTCGGAGAAATAGTTTTGCGCGACAGGCAGATGCTGGCGGCTGACGGTATATTTGTCATAATAGCCGTAGTCAACAGAAAGACCGGAAAGGTCCAGGATTCTCCGGATATAGTTTCAAGAGGATTCGTCTACCTCCGGGAATCCAAAGAACTCCTCTATCTGACCAGGAAGAAGGTTATCCAAACCGTTGAAAAAGCCACTGCTTCTGGACAGGTGGTCAACTGGACGTACATTAAGGACAACGTCAGGAACACCATTTCCGATTTCCTGTTCCAGAAAACGCAAAGAAGGCCGATGGTCCTGCCGGTCATAATCGAAGTAGGCTAATTAAAAAAGCTCCCCTCCGGGAGCCTTTTTTTATAGTTTCTTGATATTCTCGTAGCCGGTGATGTTCATAGCGTCCTTCACTTCGAGAATAGTCTCCTGAGCCACTTTCCTCGCCCGCGAAGTTCCTTCGATAAGCGCTTTTTTAACCTCTTCGGGGTGGGCCATATAGAAAGCCCTCTTCTCCCTGATTGGTTTTAAGAAATCATTTAAAATCTTAGTCAGAAGATCTTTTATCTCCACGTCCCCAACCTTTCCCTCTGTGTATTTCTTCTTAAGGACCTCCAGCTCCTTCTTGTCCGGATGGAAAGAGTCGAGATACATGAAAACGACATTGCCTTCGATATGCCCCGGATCGGTCGCCCTGATCCTTGTCGGATCTGTATACATTTTCTTAACCTTCTTTTCAACGACCTCCGCTGGATCGGACAAATAGATGCAGTTGCCCAAACTCTTGCTCATCTTCGCCTTCCCGTCTATCCCGACCAGCCTGGGAACCCTTCCCACCAAGGATTCGGGCATGGGAAATATGTCCTTGTAGATCCTGTTGAATTTCCTGGCCACTTCTCTGGTCATCTCGATATGCGGCAACTGGTCTTCCCCGACCGGAACAAGATTGGCTTTAGACAAAAGTATATCGGCCACCTGACTCATCGGATAGTTATAGAAACCGACCGACACGTTCTTCTGCCTCTCCATCTCCGATTTCAAGGTGGGATTCCTGTCGATCATTCCCTTGGGGGTAATCATGCTCAAGAGCATGGTCAATTCGGCGTATTCGGGAACATAGCTCTGGATAATAAAAGTGGTTGATTTGGGATCGAGCCCGACGGATAACCAATCCAGGGCGACCTCAATCACCGACTCCCTTATCTTCCCTATGTCTTCGGAGTAATCCCCCAGCGCCTGGTAATCGGAAATCAAAAAATAGCAGTCGTACTTTTTCTGCAAATTGATCCAATTTTCCAATGCTCCGACATAATGGCCCAGATGGAGCTTTCCCGTGGGCCTCATTCCGGTTAAAATCCTTTTGTTCATATTATTAATATTATATGACAGGCGGCCGAATAAATCAAAATTAATAGACCAGCTTGCTTATCTCCTCCGCTTTTTCCTTCATCAATCCTTCTGTCTTGGCTTCAACCACCAATTTCAATATCGGTTCGGTGTTGGAGGCCCTCAAAAGGAACCACCAATCGTCGAAATCGACCCTCAATCCGTCTATGGTCGTAATCTTCCCATCTCCGTATTTTTCTTTAACTCTCTCGATTATCTCTTCGCTGTTTTCGGTCTTGAAAGCTATTTCCGAAGAATGAAAATAAACCCTGAACGGTTTAATCAATTCCGACAACGGCTTGCCCGTCCTTTTCATCTCTCTTAAGACGGAAAATAGGAAAAGATAAGGGGTTTCAAAATAATTTCCATTATTCTCGGAATAATAGTGTCCCGTGTATTCCCCTCCCAGGGCTATCCCTTTTCCCCTCATCGCTTCCTTTATGTATGAATGTCCGATCTTGCTTACAACAGCTTCTCCTCCCGCCCTTTCTATCGTCTCCTTGACGATATTGCTTGAACGGATGTCGTACAAGACCTTTGTTCCCGGTTTTTCTTTGAGAACTGATTCTGAAACAAGACACAAGATGAAATCAGACGGAACAACTTCCCCTTTTTCATCGACGAAAACCATCCTGTCCCCGTCCCCGTCCAGACCTATTCCCAAGTCCGCTTTTTCTTCAATAACTTTTTCTTTCAATATTTTTATATTCTCCGTTTTGTTCGGATCGGGCTCGTGATTGGGAAAATTACCGTCGATTTCGTTGAAGAGATGGACAAGATTAACATTTTTGAGCATCTGCGGAACCAATATCCCGGAAGCACTGTTGGCCGTATCGACGACCACTCTGAAATCAAAGTTGTCCGAAACGGAATTTTCTTTAATGTATTCTTCATTGATGCTTTTCTCAACAAGCTCCCCCTCTCTTTCCGACTTGATGAATTTGCCCGCCAGAACCATTTCTTTTATCTCCTCTATCCCCTTTTCTTTGCTCAGCGGAATCGCTTTCTCCCTGACCATCTTGAAACCGTTATACTCTTTCGGATTATGCGAAGCGGTAACATTAATTCCCCCGTCCGTATTCCAGCGCGAAACGGCGAAATACAGGGTCGGAGTGGCCGACAATCCGATGTCGATTACATCCGCCCCTTGATCAACCAGTCCTTTTTTTAATTCTTCAAACAAAGAAGCCGATGATTTCCTTCCGTCTCTGCCTACAGCTATCTGAGGGCTTTCTTTTCCCGAAACTTTTTTGATGAACATGGCGAAAACGGATCCTATCTTGTATGCGGATTCTTCGTTAAGGTCTTCGGGATAGATTCCCCTGATATCGTATGCTCTGAATATTTTCTGATTCATTTTAATAACATCCTATTTGAGTTCTGGGAGCGCAACCGGTGAAGTATGCCGGATACATATAATAGCCTTCGCAGCAGAATACTGACATACATTGACAGACCTGGGTACAACATTCCTGAGCGATATTATTCCAACTATGCCCGCCAACGGAAGGACAAGGAGAGCTATACCAACACCCATAATTATGTTCGCTTGAACACGGCTGTCCGTTCATATCGAATGCGGACGAAGGAGTCGTCGTGGACCAATTACCATACTGACTCCATCCGGAAGGACAGCTGCTTCCGAACAGACAGCAAGGAGTTCCCCCGCAGGAAGTTACACTTCCTCCGGCGCCGGAACAGCTCTTCATTGACGCCGAGCATGAAACTGCCGTTCCCCCGTATGTTCCGGAACAGGTCCATGATACGGTAAGATTGCTCTGGGTCGGGAAAGAAGGCTGAGTATATGTCCCCGAAGTACAAATGGTGTCGGAGCCGTACGATGTCTCAATTATGGTATATGTTTTTCCGCTAGCCGAACCGCACTGCCCGTTCTCTTTCTTATTCGCCACACACGTCTCGCTCGTCACTCCTTCATTAACCCCAGCACAATTCCAGGTAAAGTATCCTGCCGAGTCTCCGGAACCTGAAATAGCCGAAGCCATGCCCGGAGAACAGGTGTCTGTGATTTCGGAAGAGGTGTAATAGCTCTGGTTGTTTGAAGCCCCGCACACCCCATCTACCTTAAGGTTGGCCGAGCAGGAATCGGAAAGGCCTCCGTGTTGGCCGTTGCAGGCCCAGGTGAAGTATCCGGTGGGATTTGTTCCCGAACTGACAGAAGTGGCGTCTCCTGCTGTACAGAGGTTGGATGCGGGAGCGGTATATGTATTGGTTCCGTCGCTTGCGGAATCGCATTGTCCGTCAATACTTTTGTATCCGGTACAATTAGCGGAAGAACCGAGATATGAACCGGGACAGGACCACGTCCATGGACCGGTCCCAGAGATTGTGGGGATGTATCCGTCGGAGCAGAAATTGGTTGTGGGGATGGTATATGAACCTACTCCTCCGGAAGAGCCACAGACGCCACTAATCGGCTCTGACTGGGTCATGGCATCATCAGAGCAGTCATATTGATATGTCTCTCCGTTCGAGAGGACGGAAGAGATGGTGCAGTCGGTGCCGTCGGACTGGTATATGTATGCCTTGCTTGAATCGGGGTCGGTCGGAAGAGGTCCCAATTGGTCGATCAGGGCCTCGTCTATTTCGGAAGAACAGGTGCTTCCGATGTTGCAGGGAGAAGAGACCGGAAGATCGCTACCGATCGAGTATACGTGGACACCTGAAGCGAGAAGGGCCACGTCTGACTTCCTCTTCGAGTCCTTTCCCGAGTTGATGGCATTGTTCGTCTGGACGTATATGAAGGAGGAGAGGATACCGATGATAGCGATTATCACAAGGAGTTCGACTAGGGTGAAGGCCTTTTGTTTCATATATGGATATATATCAACATCATACCAAAAAACTCTAAAAACGGGAAGTGTTGACCAAACCCCCGAAAATTGATATAGTATCCATACCTTAAATTGCCTTCGCTAAGTAATTAAAGGATAAAAAATAAGATAAACAAATGCTATTCTACGAAATAAATTTGCTGATTTCGCCCAATTTCACCGAGGCCGAAATCTCTTCTTTCGTTGAAAAAACGACGGGAGAACTGCAAAAGTACGGGAAAGCCGAGGGAAAATTCGCTCCGGAAAGGAAGAAGCTCGCCTACCCCGTATCGGACCAGATCGAGGCCTGGATGTACTTCTTCAATCTGACTCCCCAAGCCGGAGACAAGAAAGAGCTTCTTGACGCAGTCGAGAAAACTCTTAAGGAGAACAAAGATATCTTCCGCTTCATCATAATCAAGAAGGACACCAAGAAAACAGAGGCTCCGATAAAGCCCATGAGGACAAGACCCGTCCGAACCGAAGAAAAAGCGGAAAAGCCCGTCGTCGAGGAAAAATCAAGGAAACCCAAGGCGCAAATGGAAGAAATCAACGAAAAGCTGGAAGAAATGCTCGGAGAAAAATAAACACTTAAGCTAATAAATAATAAATTAGCAAAAACATGAATCTGAACAAAGTGTTTCTAATCGGAAGAATCGCTTCGGACATAGAGATGAGGAGCACCCCTTCCGGACAGAGCGTCTGCACTTTCTCCCTTGCCACCAACCGAACCTGGAAGGGCAAGGACGGACAAAAGCAGGAAGAATCGCAGTTTCACCGCGTCGTCCTCTGGGCTAAATTGGCCGAAATAGCCTCCCAGTTCCTGACTAAAGGATCTCTGGTCTTGATTGAGGGAAGAATCCAAAACAGAAGCTGGGACGATAAGTCCGGCGTCAAAAGATACACCACCGAAATCATCGGGGAAGCCATGCAGATGGGTCCGAGAGGACAAGGAGACGGACAGCAAAAAAGTTTCTCCGCTCCCAAAAAGCAGGCCGAGGACGAAGACATCCCCATCATTGAAGACGGGGACGAGATAGATGTAAAAGACATACCTTTTTAATTAAACCAACATGTATTGTTATTTCTGCAAAAAGAACGTCCGGGAAATCAATTTCCGGGACACCGAAATCCTTTCTCGATACGTTTCCAAATCGGGAAAGATAAAGCCGAAAACCAAGACCGGAGCCTGCTCAAAGCACCAAAGAGAGCTGACTACGGCGATAAAGAGAGCGAGGATAATGGCGCTGATGCCATTCGTAGCGAAATAAGAAACAGCCCCTTTCCGGGGCTGTTTTGTTTAAAAATTCAACTTAATTTTTTCAATAATTCTTCTTTAATCTCTTTTACCACTTTAGGGTTTTCTTTCAAAAATTCCTTGGCTTTCTCCAATCCCGCTCCCAGCTTGATTTCTCCGTACTGCATATGCGACCCGGACTTTTTGATTATCCCTTCTTTAACAGCCATGTTGATTATCTCCGAAACCTTGGAAATGCCTTCGTTGTAGTAGATGTCGAATTCGGCTGTCTTGAAAGGAGCGGCCACTTTATTCTTGACCACCTTGGCCTTGACCCTGTTCCCGATGATGTTATCCCCCGCCTTTATCTGGGCTATCCTCCTCAACTCTATCCTGACCGAACTGTAGAACTTGAGAGCCAGGCCTCCGGGGGTGGTTTCCGGATTGCCGAACATTATCCCTATCTTCATCCTGGTCTGGTTCAAAAAGATGACTATCGTTTTAGTCTTGGCAACAATACCCGAAAGCTTCCTTAAAGCCTGAGACATGAGTCTCGCCTGGAGCCCTATCTGCAGCTCCCCCATCTCTCCGGCCACTTCGGCCTTGGGGACCAGGGCGGCAACCGAATCGACAACGATGACATCAACGTCTCCCGACCTGACCAAGCTTTCGACTATCTGCAATCCCTGTTCCGCCGAATCGGGCTGGGAAATCAGCAAATCATCGGTATTGACACCAATCCTCTTGGCATAGTCGGGATCAAGGGCGTGCTCAGCGTCGATAAAAGCGCAGACGCCTCCCATCTTCTGGGACTCGGCCAGAATGGTCAAAGCCAGGGTCGTTTTCCCGGTGCTCTCCCCTCCGTATATCTCTGTAATCCTTCCCCTGGGTATGCCCATAACGCCCAGAGCTAAATCAAGCGAAAGCGAGCCGGTCGGAACAGTGTCGACGTTGGCTTTTTGCGCGTCCTTCAGTTTCATTATAGCGCCCTCTCCGAACTTCTCCTTTATTTCGGAAATAGCTTCAGCCAGATTTATCTTCTCTTTTTCTTCTATTTTTTTCTTTGCCATATATGTTTATTATACCAAAAAAAGAACAGGAATCAAAGTTCCTGCTCTTCATTGTTTTCATTAGGTGATTCTTCGCTCATATATACCTCCCTCGGCCTCGCCCCTTCCTGAGGCCCGACCACCCCCCTTTCTTCCAAAATGTCCATCAATCTGGCCGCTCTGGCATATCCGATTCCCAACCTCCTCTGCAATAATGAAGTGGATGCTTTCCTGGACTGGATGACAATCTTCTTCGCCTCGTCATACATGGGATCCTCCTTGGAGAAGAAAGTATCCATCTGGGCTTCCGGAGTTTCCATCGATTTAGTCAGCTCTCCGGCAAGGGAATTTTCCCCCGCCTCCGTTTCGATCTCAAGAAGAGAAGGTTCTCCCTCGGCTGCTTCTTTGGCTTCAGGAGCATTGGAATCGGTAATCCAGGTGATTACCTTCTTGATTTCGGCTTCGGAGATATAAGGACTCTGGATCCTCCTCGGCTTAGATGATTCCTTGGTCATAAGGAGCATGTCTCCTTTTCCCAGCAGTTTCTCCGCTCCCGAAGAATCGAGAATGGTCCTCGAATCAACCAAAGAACCGACCTTCAGGGCAATCCTCGAAGTGATGTTCGCTTTAATCAGTCCGGTGATGACTTCTACCGACGGTCTCTGGGTGGCCAATATCAAATGGATTCCGGTCGCCCTGGACATCTGGGCCAGACGGACGACATAAGATTCAATTTCCTTTCCTCTCACGCTCATCAGGTCGGCCAATTCATCGATTATCAAAACGATGTACGGCAGCTTGCCCTCCCCTTTCTTTTCCATCTTCTCGTTATAAGAGCCGATATCCCTGCTGTGTCCTTCGGCCAAGACAGTGAACCTCCTTTCCATCTCTCCGACAAGCCACTTCAAAGCGACCAGGGTTTGATTGGCGTCATAGATGACCGGACACAACAGATGGCCGAGGTTAGCATAGACCGGAAATTCCACTCTTTTCGGGTCAACCAAAACTAGCTTCATCTCGTCCGGGCTGTTCCTGTACAACAAGCTCAAAATGATGGAATTGAGGCAGATGGTCTTTCCGGAACCGGTCGTTCCACCGACCAGCAAATGAGGCATTTCAGCCAGGTCTGAGAAGGCTGGCGAACCCTTCACATCCTTGCCTAGAGCCATAAAAAGGGGTGCTGGAGAGCCCTTGAACTCACCTGTATCCAAAACCTCGCGCAAACCCACAACGGCCCTCTTTTTGTTCCCTATCTCTATTCCGACCAGAGACCTCCCGGGAATGGGGGCCTCGATACGGATAGTCGGGCTGGCCAGAGCCAAGGCCAAGTCGTTCTGCAGGGCGGTAATCTTCGAAAGCTTGATTCCTTCGGCTGGCTTCAAGGTGTACTGGGTCACGGTCGGTCCGATGTTTATCTCCGACATTTCGACAGGTATGCCGAACGTCTGGAGGGTCCTCTTGATGACCGAGGAATTGTATGTGATGTCCCCTCCTTCAGGATTGCCTCCCTTCTTTGAAAGCAAATCAAGGGGAGGATATTTGTATTCCTTGTTCTCCTGCTTTTTCTGTTCAAATGTTTTCAAATTCAAGTCCTTCTTTTCCTCAACCTTGACCTCTTCCTTCTTGGGGATTATCTTTTCCAAATTCAAAACCGGAAGCTTTTTCTCTTCCTTAATTTTTATCTTCACCTCCTCTTCTTCTTCCTCTTCTTCAAACTCTTCAATAGCCCGCCTGAAAGGCTGGATAATGATCCATAATGAAACAGCCAAAGCTATGCCGAACAGGGCGAAAGCGACTATATAGTCGAATCCTTTGAGTATGGGCCAGGATACGGCGTACCCCAGCCATCCTCCGTTTCCGGTATTGTCCCAGACGAACTCAGAAGCCAAGTCGGGAGAACCCCTCATTTCAATCAAAGAAAAAATCCCGGCCAGGCTCAGCACCAGGAGGATTGTCGAAACTATTAGAGAGTTCTTGTGGCCCCTGAATGACTCGTCGTCCTTCAAGAGGAATATGGCGTAGACGGCGCAGATGATCGGAATGATGTAGATGACGTTCCCGACCAGGATATCAAAAATATTCTTTAAAGAATTGCCGACGGCTCCGGCCCTTCCGGAAAAAGAAAAAAGGAAAACTACGGCCAAGAGGAATGCCAGAGAAGAGAACAGATACCTTTTGGTCTTTTCGGGCAAAGAGAAACTAAATCCGCCTTCCTTTTCCCTCTTCTCTGTCTTCTTCTCGATTTTCTTTTCAGCTTTCTTTCTGTTTCCCTTCTTTTTTTTCATGGTATCTTAAAGGATTATTTCTTATCTCCTTTATTATACCTCAAACCCGTCCCGATTGGAACAAGCTTTCCGATGATGACATTCTCTTTAAGTCCTCTCAAGCGATCCTCTTCTCCTCTCATCGACGACTCTATCAAAACTCTCGATGTCTCCTGGAAAGAAGCCGCTGACAGCCAGCTGTCCGTATTCAAAGCGACTTTGGAAATTCCGAGCAGCAGATCATCCGACTCGATAGGATTCTTACCGTCCTTCTCCAGGGCCTCGTTCTCCTCAAGCATCCTGGCTTTGGAAATGACCTCCTCGGCCGAGAATCGGCTGTCTCCGGGGTCCTTTATCTTCACCCTCGAGAACATCTGCCTGACCATGAGCTCTATGTGCTTGTCGTTGATCGAAACACCCTGGGAAACATATACTCTCTGGATTTCCTTGATGATGTAGTCCTCGACAGCTTTGGCTCCAAGCAATCTGAATATCTTCTTCATGTCGAGGGATCCGGCGCAGAGAGGATCTCCCCTCTTCACCTTGTCCCCCTCCTTGACCAATAATTCCACATTCGGAGAAACCCTGTATTCGCTGACATCGTCCTCCTTCTTCTTCCCCTCCTTATTGACAGCCGCGATTCTTATCACCCCTTTCTTCTCATCAACCTCAATCACCTCTCCGTCCTTGGTCGCCATCTCGGCTTCTCCCTTCGGAGGCCTCCTTTCGAATATTTCCTCAACCCTGGGAAGACCTCGGGTGATGTCGGCTTCTCCGGCCACACCTCCGGTATGGAAGGTCCTCATGGTCAATTGCGTTCCCGGCTCTCCGATGGCCTGGGCGGCGATGACTCCGACCGCCTCTCCCATCTTGATCATGCCTTTCCAGCCCAGATCGAGTCCGTAGCACTTCTGGCAGATTCCCCTGATGCATTTGCAGGACAAAGGAGACCTGACCTTCAGACTCTCGATATTCTTCATGTCCTTTATCTTCTGGGCCGTCTTCAGGTCTATCGCCTGTCCAGATTTTAGGATCACTTCTCCATTCTCATCTTCAACCTTTTCCAGAGAAATTCTTCCGAAAATCTTGTGGACAAAATCCTGGTTGATCTCGTCGGCATCCTTCTTGTATACGATTAATCCTTCCTTGTCTCCGCAATCCTCTTCGTTGATGATGACATCATGGGCGACGTCAACCAATCTCCTGGTCAGATATCCTGAAGTGGAGGTTCGGAGAGCGGTGTCGGCCGTACCTTTTCTCGCACCGTGGGTCGAGATGAAATATTCCAAAACGTCGAATCCTTCCTTGAAAGAATTCTTTATGGCCAATTCGATAATCTGTCCGGCCGGGTTGGCGACAAGACCTTTCATTCCGGCCATCTGCACTGGCTGAGACCATGAACCTCTTGATCCTGAATCGACTATCGAGAATACCGGGCTCGCGGAAGAAATAGCCTTAGGCACCAATTTCTCGATTTCCGTTTTCACCTTCTTCCAGACCTCAATAACCTGATTGGCTTTCTCTTCCCTCGAAAGCAGACCCTTTTCATAGTACTTCTCTATCTCTTTTATCTTCTTTTCCGCTTCCGCGATCAAAGCGGGCTTCTCTTCGGGAACTTTCAAATCATCCATACCCCAGGTGATTCCCGATCGTGTGGCGTACTTGAATCCCAAAAGCTTTATGCTGTCCAGCGTCTCGACGGCGTTGTTGCCGTATTTGTCGATGACCTTATTGATCATCTTTTTCAAGGTCTTCGAATCCATGACGTCGTTCTGATAGTCGAAATCAAGAGGCAGAACCTCGTTAAAGACAATCCTTCCGATTGACGTCTCCACAAATTCATCATTGATCCTGACCTTGATATTCGCCCTCAAATCAACTTTTTTCAGATTGTATGCAATCAAAGCGTCTTCTTTGGAGCTGAAAATCTTGTTCTCCCCTTCCAGTCCCGGGATTATCTTGGTCAGATAATAGCAGCCAAGAACGATATCCTTGGTCGGAATCATGATAGGATCCCCGGTCGACGGCTTCAATAGGTTGACTGAAGAAAGCATTCTCTCTCTGGCTTCCTCCTGGGCCTCTTCGGACAAAGGAACGTGGATGGCCATCTGGTCTCCGTCAAAGTCGGCATTGAAAGCGGTACAGACCAAGGGGTGCAATCTTATCGCCTCCCCTTCAATCAAAATGGGGTGGAAGGCCTGGACTCCCAATCGGTGCAATGTGGGAGCTCGGTTCAAAAGAACCAGCTTCTCCTTGACCACTTCTTCCAAAGCGGCCCAGATTTCATCCGTCTCTTCTTCTATCAATCTCGAAGCTCCTCTCACATTGAAAGCCAGCTCTTTTTCCAAAAGATTTTTGATGACGAATGGCTTGAACAATTCCAGAGCCATCTTCTTCGGAACTCCGCACTCGTTCAGCTTCAGATTCGGTCCGACGACGATGACGCTTCGTCCCGAATAGTCAACTCTTTTTCCCAATAAATTCTGCCTGAACCTTCCCTGCTTTCCCTGAAGCATATCGGCCAAGCTCTTCAGCAATCTCCTTCCTCCGGTCGAGGCCTGGGTAGTCGTGCTCTTCCTCATCTTGTTGTCGATCAAAGCATCGACGGCTTCCTGGAGCATCCTTTTCTCATTCCTGACGATGACGTCGGGAGCGTTTATCTCCAATAAGTATTTCAGACGGTTGTTCCTGTTGATGACTCTCCTGTATAAATCGTTCAAGTCGGAAGAAGCATATCTTCCCCCGTCCAATTGGACCATGGGCCTCAAATCGGGCGGCAGAACCGGAAGGACTTCTATGAACATCCACTCCGGTCTTATCCCGGCATGTTTCATATCCTTGAACAGCTTCAGCCTTCTCAAGACGACTCTCTTCTCTTCGGTCGACTTCTTTTCTTCCAATTGCTTCTCTATCTTTTCGATCCCTTTTCCCAGATCAACCTTTGTCATTATTTCTTTCAAGGTTTCGGCTCCAGTTCCCGCTTCGAAAACTTCCCCGTATTTCAAAGACAATCTGTGATAATCAAGCTCGTTCAAGATTTCCAAGGGTTTGATCGAGGCGACCTCCTGCTTGGCCTTCTCCTTGGCCTTCTTCAATTCGTCCAAGGCGGTTGCCTGGAACTTCTCTGTTTCTTTGCTTGCCTTTATATCCTTGCTTTTAGCCTTGAATTCTTCCTCTATCTCTTCTGCAACCTTGGCCTTGAGGTCTTCGTCAACCTTGGTCACGACGTACGAGACGAAGTATACGACTTCCTCAACTTTGTGCAAAGGCAATCCTAAAACCATCCCTATCCTCGAAGGGACTCCTTTCAAAAACCAAATGTGGGAAACGGGAGTAGCCAATTTAATATGGCCCATCCTCTCCCTCCTCACCGCCGACTTGGTCACTTCGACTCCGCATCGGTCGCAAACGATGCCCTTGTACCTGATCCTCTTATACTTTCCGCAATAACATTCATAATCCTTGGTCGGTCCGAAAATCTTCTCGCAGAACAAGCCGTCCTTCTCGGGCCTCTGGGTCCTGTAGTTTATCGTCTCGGGCTTGGTCACCTCCCCCATTGACCAGTTCAATATTTCCTGAGGAGAAGCCAATTTGATTTTTAGAGATTCAAGATTGGAAACAAACATGTTTTTGTATATTTATTATTCTTCTTCCTCAGTCTTTCCCTTGATTATGACATTCAATGAAAGGGCTTTCAGTTCCGCCAAAAGAAGATTGAAAGATGCCGGAATATTCGGGCTCTTTATCTTCTCCCCCTTCAGTATGGATTCATACGTCGCGGCTCGACCGGCCACGTCGTCGGATTTGATTGTAAGCATCTCTTGCAATGTGGAAGCTGCTCCGTATCCTTCCAAAGCCCAGACTTCCATCTCACCGAACCTCTGTCCTCCGAACTGGGCTTTTCCTCCCAAAGGCTGCTGGGTTATGAGTGAGTATGGTCCGATAGAACGCATATGGATCTTGTCTTCGACCATATGAGCCAGCTTGATCATGTATATGTACCCCACGGTGATCCTCTCCGGGAAAAACTCTCCGGTTTCTGGATCAACCAGTCTCAATTTTCCGTCTTCGGGATATCCTGCGGCCTTCAGTTCCTCCTTAATGTCCTTTTCTGTCGCTCCGGACAAAGCTGGTGTCTCGGCAAGATAACCGAGCTTATTCACCGCCAATCCGAAATGGGTTTCCAGAATCTGCCCCAGGTTCATCCTCGATGCAACCGATAACGGGTTCAAGATGATATCCACCGTCGTTCCGTCTTCCAAGAACGGCATCTCTTCGGCGGGAAGGATCTTTGCGATAATACCCTTGTTTCCGTGCCTTCCGGCCAGCTTGTCTCCAACCTGGATCTTCCTTGCCTCGGAAATCCTCACTCTCACCCTCTTGATAACTCCGGGCTCCAAAACGACTCCGTCTGCTCGGTTGAAAACTTTGACGTCGGTGACCCTTCCTCTCTTGCCGTGCTCAAGTCTCAATGAAGTGTCTTTCACTTCTTTCGCCTTCTCTCCGAAAATAGCTCTGAGCAATCTTTCTTCAGCCGACAAATCGGCTTCTCCTTTAGGAGAAATCTTTCCGACCAAAATGTCGTTGGGTCCGACTTCGGCTCCTATCCTGACGATTCCGTCCTCGTCCAAATCCTTCAACTTGTCTTCTCCGACATTGGGAATGTCCGATGTCGTCAATTCCGGTCCGAGCTTGGTCTCCCTGACATCGCAGAAAAAGTCCTCTATATGGACGGATGTAAAAACATCCTCCTTGACCAATCGGTCTGATAAAACGATAGCGTCTTCAAATGTGTTCCCTCTCCAGGAAATGAAGGCGACGAGAAGATTCCTTCCCAAGGCCAGTCTTTCCTTGTCTATAGATCCTCCTTCAATCAACGTATCCCCTTTCTTGACCACATCTCCCTTGTCGACTACAGGCCTCTGGTGGAAGCAGGAATACTGGTTGGTTCGGTCGAATATCCTCACGGGATATGAAACGGTCTTGCCCGAAGAAGTCCCTTTGACTTCGACTGCGGTTGCGTCAACCTTGGTAACCTTTCCGGCTTCAAGGGCCGTAATCAGCTGGCCCGAGTCCCTGGCCGCCATGGCCTCAAGCCCGGTTCCGACCAAAGGAGCTTGCGGATTGACCAAAGGAACGGCCTGCCTCTGCATGTTCGAACCCATCTGGGCCCTGTTGGCGTCATCGTTCTGCAAAAAAGGAATCAATCCTGTGGCGCAAGAGATGAATTGCTGGGGAGAAACATCGACATAGTCGATCTTTTCCCTCTCTATCTCCCCCGGCTCTCCCTTGATTCTCGCTTCGACCCTCTCGCTCAATATATTGCCTTTGTCGTCCAAAAGGACGGAAGCCGGAGCGATGTTGTATCTCTCCTCTTCGTTAGCGTCCATGTAATAGGCTTCGTTCGTTACCTTTCCGTCTACAACCTTGAAATAAGGAGTGTCCATGAAACCATACGGATTCAATCGGGCATACAGTGAAAGGTGGGTGACCAGACCGACATTGGGACCTTCGGGCGTCTGGATCGGGCAAATCCTTCCGTAGTGGCTGGGCTGGACGTCTCTGACGTCGAATCCCGCCCTCTCCCTGGTCAGACCTCCGGGACCGGTAGCGGTAAGCCTCCTCTTGTGCTCCAATTCCGACAAAGGATTGGTATTATCCATGAATTGGGAAAACTGGGAAGCGGTGAAGAACTGGGTTACCTGGGCGACAAAAGGCCTCGGATTGATCAGCTGAGCGGGCACCAAATTCTCGAAATCAAGAGTCGACATCCTGTCTTTGATTATCCTCGCCATCCTGGCGATACCGACTCTTAATTTGTTGGAAAGCAATTCGGAAATGGTCCTCACCCTCCTGTTCCCCAAATGGTCGATCATATCGGGTGCAGCGACGGGGTCGTTGTCCATCCTGATAATCTCCTTCATTATGGCCACAAGGTCGTTAACCGATAAAACCCTGTCCTCCTTCTCTATCTCCCTTTCTTTCTTGGGCTTCAAGTCGGGAATCCTGGACCACATCTTCCATCGTCCGACCTTGGACAAGTCGTATCTCTCGAAATTGAAGAACATGTTGAAGATAAGCTCCCTTGCCGAATCGGGATTGACCATTTCTCCCGACCTCAATCTCTGGTATATTTCGAGCAACGCCTCTTCCTGGTTGTGAGCGAGGTCTTTTTTCAGGGTTTCTTCGATATAGCTGATTTCCCCGTTGTCAAAACCGACAAACATATTCCTGATGTCGTCATCGCTGAATCCGCCCAAAGCCTTGAGCAAGGTTGTGGCCGGAACCTTCCTTTTTCTGTCTATTTTGACGGTCAAAACTCCCGAGGCCTCGGTCTCGAACTCGAGCCACGATCCCCTGTTGGGAATAATCTTGGCGGCAAAGCACCTCTTTCCCCTGTTCATGTTCATGGGAAAGAAAACTCCGGGCGACCTGATCAGCTGGGAAATGACCACCCTCTCCACTCCGTTCAATATGAAAGTTCCCCTGTCGGTAAGCAAGGGGAAGTTGCCGAAAAATATCTCCTGCTCCTGACTCCTCTTTGTCTTGAGGTTCAAGAGCTTTACCGTCACCCTCAAAGGAGCGACGTATGAATCATTATTTTCTCTCGCATCGAAGCCCGAAGGATAATTGGGCGTACCGAGCTTATAGTCCAAAAAGTGCAATTCGAATTCCTTGCCGGTGTAGTCCTTTATGGGAGACACCTCTGCGAAAAGGTCCCGCAACTCCTCTTCCCAAAATTGTCTTCCGCTTTCTTGCTGCATGAAAATCATGCTGGGCAAGGGATAGGATATTTTGCTTTTTGCAAAGCTTTTGATTTTAGTTTTCATATTTTATTAAATTAGAGACTAAAAAATTTCGGCATTCAAACTAAAAAATACCCTAAATTGTATTTTTGTCGGGCTAAGGAAAAACAAATTAATGTCTTGATAGTTTTAATGAAATCAAAATACCAAACGATTATCTTGCAAATTAAAGCTATCCTATCAACAAACCGGATAATTGTCAAGGGCTAATAGACGTTGCAACAGACCTTTGTCGCAAAGGCATCGCAGTCCCCTATATGGGCATTGGTTGTATCGCTGATTGAAGCCAGACACTCGTATTCCGGCCCTATGTCGGAACAGGAAGAAGCATAGCTGCAAATAGCGTTCAAGGTGTCGCTGGTCGCCAGGCAGGAATCGGTCAAATAGTTACTCAGAGTGTTCTCCTCGACATGGGCATTGGTCGTGGCCGAAAGCTTCAGAATAGTGGCCTTCTTCGTGGCCGAACAACTGGAAGAGAGGGATGGTCCGGTGCAGCAGACCTGGTAATTATAATTGGTTCCCGTGGCCAGTTCAGCGTGGCCTCCGGTACTGCTGCTCATATTCAAAAGAATGGTATTCGGACAATCGCCGTTGGCAACATAACAAGAAAGCTGGACAAAGGCAAGGCAAGTGGCATCTCCTCCTCCGCTGACTCCCTGGCAGGTCCAGGTCCAGGGCCCCGTCCCGGAAAAAGCGACCGGAGTGCCCGCATCGCAAAGCCCGGAACTGGTCGAACTCAGCGATGTGGCGCTGGTGATGCCGCAGTCTCCGGCAGCCGAATTAGCTTCAGCCGCCGCTTCGGTTTCACAATCATAAGTATACGATTTCCCATTGGAGAGAGTGGCCGTAACCGTACAGTCAGAACCGTCGTCATTGGAATTATAAATATAAGAAGTTCCATCCGGGTCTTTAGGTAGGGACTGCAAGAACGTCTGAATCTCCGAATCGAAATCGGAACACGCATCTTCCCCCTCCCCACCTATTTCACAGGAGCTGGTTTCGATAGGCGCAGTGCTATAGTGCTCGGAGCGGTACTGCACCAAAGCATTGGTTATGACATCTACATCCGCTTTTCTTTTAGCGTCCTTAGCCGCATTCGCCGAATTGTTCGTTTGGACAATAACAATGCCGGTAATCACAGCCATGATTGTTATAGCAACTAGGATTTCGATCAAAGTGAATGCTTTTTTCATATTTTTCTTAATTTTACCGCTCCCTGATTGTTTTGTAAAGTCATGATTCTGTTATTTTCATATTCTGGATAAATCCCAAAGCTATGAAGTTGAACAAAAGGTTGCTTCCTCCGTAGCTGACCAGAGGCAAAGGAATACCGATTACGGGAAGCATGCCCAGATTCATCCCTATGTTTATCGCCATCTGGAAAAATATGGATATGGCAAAACCCGTGGCGAACAATCTGGAAAAATTGGAATTGGCATTGAGGGCTATTTTCAAAATACGCCAGAAAAACAGCCCGAAAAGAGACAAGAGGACGGTCACCCCCGCAAGTCCTGTCTCTTCACCTATCGCGGAAAAGATAAAATCGGTCTGAGGCTCTGGTAAAAATCCGTACTGGGTCTGAGACCCGCTTCCTATCCCCTTTCCCAGCAGTCCTCCCGAACCGATGCTTATCTTCGCCTGGTTCTGGCTCCATCCTTCCCCCAAAAGATCTTCCTGGGGAGCAATGAAATTGAATATCCTTCTCTTCTGATAATCCTTCAAAGCGAAAGTCCAGGTCAGAGAAAAAATAAGGGCGAAGGCAAGGCAAAGCATAAGAAAATCCCTCACTCTTATCCCCGAGACAAGAAGGGTGCCGATCCATATCCCGAAAATTATCATAACCGAACCGAATTCCGGCTGGAGAAAAATCATTATCGAAGGAATCAGGCCGTATATCCCCGAAAGGACGATATGTCTGATTTTATACATCTCGACGTGCCTCTTGCTGAAATATTTGGCAAGGAGAAGAATCAAGACGATCTTTGTCGGCTCGATTGGATCGAAAGAAAATCCCCCTATCCTGTACCACGATTTTATCCCTCTTATTTCCGGGGCGAAAAAGAAAACCCCCAAAAGAAGAAGAAGACACAAAAAATACAAAGAAAGGAGCAAAAAAGGATTCTCCCTTATCGTCCTGTTGTCGACAAAACTCAAGGAAAACATCAACATCAGGCTCAAAACCAAAAACCCTATCTGCTTGTACAGATTGGAAAAATCCCCTCCCCTCAATGAAGTGCTGTATATGGCCGCGAGCCCGAAACAGACCAGAACAACCGAAATAATTATCAGCGTCCAATCCATCTTCCTGATGTGGTTCAAAAAAGGCATCAGCTTATCATCTTTAAAAATTCCCCTTCTTTTATTATTCTTACCCCCATCTCCCTGGCCTTATCATATTTGGACCCGGGATTCTCTCCCGCGACCAGATAATCGACATTCTTCGAAACCGAATCGGAAACATCTCCCCCTAAAGAAACTATCCTTTCCTTGGCCAGTTCCCGACTCATCTTTTCCAGGGTCCCTGTTATCACGAATTTCTTTTCTGCGAGCCGGTCCCCCGTCTTTTCCGAAAAATACTTCACACCTCTTTCCTTTAACTTCTCCAAGAATCTGACATTCTCCTTATCGCTGAACCATTCGACTATCGATTGAGCGACAATCGGGCCGACATCGGAAATGTTTTCCAAATCTTCCTTTTTGGCTCGGGACAGATCTTCAATCGATCTGAACTTTTTGGATAGGTCTATCGACGTTTTCTGTCCCACATTCCTTATGCCCAAAGAATAAATAAATCGGGAGAAAGGAACTTCTTTCCTCTTCCCTATGTTTTCGACGATCTTCCTGGCCGACTTGTCGGCAAACCTCTCTAAAGGAAGTATATCCCCCTCCTTAAGGTCGAACAGGTCGGATGGATCTGAAAGGAGCCCTTCTTCGACGAACTTGCCGATTATTTTAGGACCCAAACCATCGATATTGAAAGCCCCTCTCGAAACGAAATGTCCGAACCAGCGGATCTTCCTGCTGAAGCATCGGGGATTGGGACACCTCCAGACCACTTCCTTCTCCGGCTTGATCAGCTTGGTGTCGCAGGAAGGACACCTTTCCGGCATCTTGAACTTCTTTTCTTTTCCCGTCCTCAGCTCCGGAAAGACCTTGATGATTTCCGGGATGACGTCTCCGGCTCTTCCGACAACAACCGTGTCCCCCATCTTCAACCCCAGCCGTTCTATCTCTCTTTCGTTATGCAAAGTGGCCCGGCTGACCACGACTCCGTTGATCTCTACCGGATCCAATAACGCGACCGGCGTCATCGCTCCGGTACGGCCCACCTGGACCTTGATGTCGAGGACCGTAGTGGTCGACTGCTTCAAAGGAAACTTCAAAGCGACAGCTCCTCTCGGCGCCTTGCCCACCACTCCCAGCTTCTCAAAAATGCTGTTGCTGTTTATCGACACGACCAGCCCGTCTATCTCGTACGGCAGTTTTTCCCTGTTTTTCTGCCAGTAGGCATAGAAATCAAAAACCTCATCCATGTTCCTGCAAAGACGGTTATACTTGTTGTTGGTCTTGAAGCCCAGGGCTTTCAATATCCTATGCTCTTCTTCGTGGGTCTTCTGCCCCAGATCGGAAACCAAAGAATAGACATCTGCGTCGAGATTCCTTTCCGCGGTAATCTTCGAATCGAGCTGCCTGATCGATCCGGCAGCCAGATTTCTCGGGTTGGCGTACAGAGGAAGTCCCTGTTTTTCCCTCTCTTTGTTTGTCTTTATGAATTCCTTCTTGGTGATGATTGCTTCCCCTCTGACAATAACTTCTTCCAATCCTTTTTTCTCCACCGCCTTCAAAACATCGGAAAAATTATCTTTCTTGAGTTCCTTTATAATCTCTTCCTTGTCCCTCAAAGAAAGAGGGATAGGCTCGATCGTTCTGATGTTTCTGGTCACATTCTCTCCAATCCTTCCGTCCCCTCTCGTCGAACCGATTTCCAGAACACCCTTCCTGTATACGAGCTCTATCGCCAGGCCGTCCAGCTTTGGTTCGCAATAGTATTCGACAATGTCTCCCTCGCTCAAAAGCTTCCTGTTCCTGTTTTCCCAATTATCCATGTCTTCGCGCGAAAAAGCATCGTTGAAGGAAAACATCATCTTCTTCCTTTCCACCTTCTCGAAAAAAGGAAGCGGTTTGCCTCCCACCCTCTGGGTTGGCGAGTCGGAAACGACCAAATCGGGAAACTTCTGTTCCAAATCAAAAAGTTCCTTCTTCAAGGAATCGAGCGCCGCCTCGGATATCTCCTCCTTATCCAAGACATGGTAAAGATAGCGGTGATGATTAATCAGCCCTATAAGCTTACCTATCCTTTTTCTGGCTTCCCCCTTGTTCATATCAATAAAAAGCTTCTATCTTTCTAACAACGGTCTTGTATCTTCCCAAGGAAGTGATCGACGTGCCCGCATCCGCGCAGTTCGATCCGGTCGTGCTCATTGTAACGTCATAATTATAATCCGTGTCGAAACTGCCGTCGGAAGTGGAATTATCGCAGGTCCCCGAAGTGATCTTGATGTTGTACAAAGCCTTCTCTATCCCCGTATCGGCCGCGTGGAAAGCTCTTACCGAATAGGTCAGATTCTCGGCTATCTTGGCTCCGCCGATGATTACCGAAGCCAATCCCAAGGCCACCGCCAGAAGCACGGATATCATTATTATCACCAAATATATTGAAACTCCTTTTTGATTTTCTTTAAACATATTTAAATATCCAAATCTCTCTGGGAAACGCTCGACTGGAGGAATATCTCCGGAGCCCCGACAGCGTCCCCGCTCTTGATATTGATCATCACCGTCACTTTGGGCTGGACGGTATCGGGAACCACGTTTCCGGTAACGCCGAAGGTGAGTCCGCTCACCTTTATCTTCGACGAAGTTATCGCCTGGGCCGTCCCGAGATTGCCCGAAGTCGCATCAGTCGACCTCATCTCTTTGGCTACGTCTCCATCCTTCAAAAACCTGCGACAGCGGTATTCCGCAGCCAGGGTATCGTAGGCAAGGAAGGTAATGGAATTGGTGTCTATTCCGTAATTGGCGTCAGTCGTTCCGGTACAGCTTCCGTCCTCATCCTTCTTGGCCATCCTCAAAAGCCTCGTCATGTATTCCAACGAATAGCTCGACTGCTCCATCAATTCCTGGTTCTGGAGTATCCTCGTCTGAGTCCTGATTGAAGAAACAAAAATATTGACTAAAATCACCGAAATGAAGCCGAAAAGGGCTATCGAAATAACCGTCTCGACCAAGGTGAAAGATTTCAATTTTTGGCCGTTAATCATTTTTCCAATTATATATATTCTCTTTTACCGTCATCGTGCTCGCTCCCCAATAAACATCGACTGTTATGTCCAGTTCGTCCGATCCGGACTCAACGATGGTTATCTTCCTCGTATACGATGTTTTAATATCACTCGAACCCGGAGAAGCTATATACCTATACAGTCCGGTCGATCCTTCAATGTATAGGAAATTGGTGGAGGAAAAGGCGGATAAGGTATCTGTGTCGGCAAAATCGCCTTCGCATCCGGCCGAACAAGACGTCAATCCGTCTTTCCAACTTGAAGCTGACTCTATCCAGTTGGTGTCCCTGATGTTCTTGACTATCTCTATCCCCTCCTGGCAGAGATAAGCGGCCACAAGATTATCCCTCTCTTTCTGCGTCAGCTTGGAATACCTGGCTGCTGCCCCGAATACGCCCAAAGCCCCGATGGTTATAATCGCTACCGCCAGAATCATTTCCAACAGAGTGAAAGCTTTGTTTCTTTTCATGGATTTGTCAATTCTATTCTTCCGACGTTATTGACCTTTACCGTTCTCGTCTGGGATTCGTCTCCGACGATGCACAAAACTATCGAAGCCTCGTGCCCGCTTTCGACGTTATTGATGTAATTGATGGGATCCGGAGGAGCAAAAGAGACGCTCACCGGACTGACAGAAGAAGAATCGACCAGAAGGTTGCAGATCTTCACCCCCGATTCCATCGATATGTTCTCCCTATCCGTATCGGTCCCCTGGCTGTAAGACATGTTCGAATCCATATTCGCGTAAACACGGTAGGAGGTATTGCTGGTTGTGTTAAAATATATTCCGTAACCGTTCGTTCCCGTCTCCCCGGCCACTCCGCTCATAGCCATCTCCTGCACCCTCCTCACATCCTGCGACATTTTTCTCGCCGATCTTTCCAAAGCGAAAAGCTTGCTGTTCTTTCCGTAATCGACGAAAATAATGGTGGTGAAAATAGCCACAATCGCCATCATCACTATCAGCTCGATTAAGGTGAATGCTTTTTTCATATCCGGAAAGAAAGAGACAAATACCAATTGATTATCTTATCTCCATAGAACAAAGAAACGATCAAGCCCAAAAGAAGGAACGGGCCGAAGGGTATCTCCGATTTGAACCCCCTCTTCTTCAATAATACCAATACTGAGCCTATTATAGCACCAAAAAGAAAACCCAAGAAGAGGGCCGGAATGATGTTGGGAAAACCCAAAAGAAGCCCCATTAAAAAAACGAGTTTGACGTCTCCGAAGCCCATGGCCATGCCTTTGGAAAAAAGCCAGATCAAAAAGAAGAACAAAGCCGCTCCCAGAGCATAAATTACCGCATAGATAAGATCCGTCTTCCCTATCGCCCCGAAAGAAAATGCGTACAGGAGCCAGAGCATGGATATGATTATCGAAGGATAGATTACTTCGTCCGGAATTATATAATATTTGAAGTCGAAGACGAAAATAAGGATAAGAAAGGAAAACATAATCCACCAGAAAAATACTTGGAAGAAATTGAACGAGAACAGGACATCAACCGGTCCGAAATGGAGATATGCAAAAACGAAAAGAAGCCCGGTCGCCAGCTCGACCAAAGGGTATTGGACCGATATTCCCTTTCCGCAATACCTGCACTTCCCCCTTAAAAAAAGATAGCTCAGGACAGGAATCAGATCCAAAAAGTTCAAAGAGTGCCTGCAATGAGGACAATATGATTTTCCCGAAAGAAAGCTCTCCTCCTTATACATCCTCCAAGCAACGCAATTGAGGAAGCTTCCTATAATCAATCCGAATATAAAAATAAAAATCAGTTCAATCATGAGTCCATTTTAACATATCGGATAAAATAAAACATCCCCCGAAAGGGGGATGAAATATCTCGAAAATTAGTCTCCCGTAGCACAAGTGAAAGTTGCTGAACATCCTGCCGTCGTTCCTGCCGCTCCCGTGCTGTCAACGCACCAAGTGCTCCCTCCCGGAAGAACTTTCTGAACGCAGTATTTGGGAGAAGAGCTGCTGCTGCTTATATTAATCGTCAATGTTCCTGATCCTTGACTCTGAACATCGGTACATAATGCCGCTCCATCCGTCCCGCCCGTTCCGTATAAGAAACTGGTTCCCGAAGAAGGGCAAGCGGTTGCTCCCGTCAAATCGGCGGTCAAGATGTAGCTGCTATTGCTCAATTTGAATATTTCAGCCGCCGACCTCATCTGGTCCATATCCGCCTTTATCCTCGCATCCTTGGCCGCGTTCTGGGCTCCGCTCATGGAAACGATAATCAATCCGGACAAGATACCGATTATAGCGATGACCACCAGAAGTTCAATCAATGTGAAAGCTTTTGTTTTCTGCATATGTTTTAATTTAAGATAATCAATTAAAAAACGACCTTTTTTCATTTATTAACCTTATTTTATTCGTTAATCCCCGCCTTGTCAATAAGAACTATTGCTGGATAGTCGTGCTTATCTTGTATATCGGCAAGATGACGGCAGCGACCAATCCTCCGACCATAACAGCCAAACCGATTATAAGAAGGGGTTCGATCAGGCTGGAAACAGAATCGACAAAAATAGATGTTTCCCGATTATAGAACCTGACTACGTTCAAAAGCGAAGTGTCCAATCTTCCTGTTTGCTCTCCGACCGCGGTCATCTGGACGAAAAGAGGCGAAATGATCCCTTTCTGCTGGGCGAAGACATGGCTCACGCTCTCCCCCTTAACCACCCTGTCCCTCGCATCAAGAAGAGCGTTCCTGTATACGTTGTTTCCCAAAAGATCGGCAACAACTTCAAGGGCTTCGTTGATCGGTATTCCCGCAGAAATCAAGGTGGAAAAGTTTTCGGCGAAACGGGACTGATACAGATTCTTCAAGAACGGCCCGATGACGGGAAGCTTCAAAGAAATCCTGTCGAGCAGGTCCTTTCCGAAGGCCGTCTTCGAAAAATATATAAAGCCGCCTACCAGACCCAATACCACAACCAGCATGATATACCAGTAAACAACCATGAAATCGGATGCCCCGATAACTATCTTCGTCGCTATTGGCAATTCCTGGCCGGTTCCTCTCAGGACCTCGACTAATCCGGGAACGACGAATATCATCAAGACGGCGAATATGACGACGAACACGACCATAATCACGGCCGGATATATCATCGCCCCGAGTATTTTTGAACGGATAGCGTATTCGTTCTCCAAGTGGTCGGCAACTTTTTCCAAAATCTTGGGAAGATTTCCGGAAACCTCTCCCGATTTGACCATATTCACATAGAAAACCCCGAAAATGTTCGGATACTTGGCCAAGGCCTTGGAAAGGGGCGTTCCCTCCCTCACGTCCCCGGCTATCTTGTATATTTTTTCTTTGAAAGAAGAGCTTTTGGTCTGGTCGCCCAAGGCCTCGATAGCTTCGGCCGGAGGGACATTGGAATCAATCATGATAGCCAGCTGTCTCGAGAACATGGCTACGTCTTTCATGGAAACCCTGTCAAAAAGAGTGATCTTCGTGTTCATCACGGCTCCCTTTTCCGCTCCCCCGACTTCCCTGACCTCCAAAGGGAAAAGGCCGTTGCTGCTCAAAATCTCCAAAGCTGCGTCCTTGGAAGCCGCTTCAAATTCTCCCGACCTGGTTGCTCCTTTTGAATCCTTGGCTTTGTATATGAATTTCATCAGATTAATTTCTTCAATTCTCTGGGATTATTGGAAAACTTGACTGCGTTCTCGATATCGATCAACCCCTTCCTCACCAGTTCGGAAAGGGATCTGTTCAAAGAAACCATTCCCGACTCGGAAGACGTCTCGATAACCAGAGGTATCTCGTATATCTTGTTGTCGCGGATCAGATTGGATATAGCCGGAGTGTTGAACATTATCTCGCAAGCCGGCACCACTCCGCCTCCGACGGCCGGAACCAATCTCTGGGAAATTATTCCTATCAAAGAGCTTGCCAATTGCGCCCTTATCTGGGGCTGCTGGTCTCCGTGAAAGTTATCGACAATCCTGTGGATGGTCTGAGCGGCGGAGTTAGTATGCAGGGTGGCAAAAACCAGATGTCCGGTCTCCGCGGCGGTAATGGCCGTGGACATGGTTTCCGGGTCCCTCATTTCTCCAACCATGATCACGTCGGGATCTTCCCTGAATGTAGATTTCAACGCCCTTGCGAAAGACAAAGTATCCGAATGCAATTCCCTCTGGTTAATCATCGACTTGTCGTCCTTGAAAACATATTCCATCGGGTCTTCGATGGTGATTATGTGGGCGGATCTGGTATGATTGATTTCGTCAACCATGGCGGCGAGAGTCGTGCTCTTGCCATGGCTCGAAGGACCCACGATCAAAACGAAACCCTGGGCGTATTCGCAAAACTGATGGAGACGTACCGGCAGCTTCAACTCTTCCATTGACCTGATTCTGTCAGGCACCAGCCTCAAAGCCGCGGAAACAGTACCGCTCTGATAAAAGATGTTTACCCTGAACCTAGCCCTCCCTTCAAAGTTGTATGAAAAATCAATCTCTTTCGTCTTGATGAATTTGGCCTTCTGTTCCTCGGTCATCAAAGCGAAAGAAATCCCTTCGGTCTGCTCCGCATTTAAAGGAAGTTCTTTGGTCAAGAAAACCAGCTTCCTGTTTATCCTCATAACCGGAGGATGGCCTTCGGCGATATGAAGGTCGGAAGCGCTGTTCTTGATGGTCGCGTCCAAAAGCTGTTTTAGATAGAGAGGATAATTCATTTTAAAAAATTATTCGGTCATCCTAAATACTTCCTCGACCGGAATCAGGCCCTGGACGGCCTTTATCACGGCGTCCTGCCTCATCGTCACCATCCCCTGCCTTTTGGCTTCTTGCGCTATCTTCGATTCGGTCGGATCTTCAATGATTATTTTTTCCAATTCCGTAGTCATCTTCAATATCTCGAATATGCCTATCCTTCCTTTTTCTCCCTTGCCGTTACATTTCGGACAACCCTTGGATCTGTACACATACAATTCGGAAGGCATGGGGAATGTCTTCTTCGCCTCTTCGGGCAGAGAAGACAGCTCTTTCATCATTATCTTTTCGACTTCTTTGTTCGGCCTTATCTTTTCCCTGCAATAAGGGCATAATCGATGGACCAGCCTTTGGGCCAGAGCTATGTTGATAGTCGAAGGAAGAAGGAACGGCTTGATTTTCATGTCTATCATCCTCGGTATCGCTCCGATGGCATTGTTGGTGTGAAGGGTGGACAAGACGATGTGTCCGGTCAATGCGGCATGGGTCACCAAAGACGCCGACTCGTCATCCCTGATTTCTCCGACCATTATGATATCCGGGTCCTGCCTGACGATAGACCTCAATCCCTGGCTGAAATCATACCCTATCTCCGGCCTGACCTGGGACTGGTTGACTCCCTTGACGAAATACTCGATCGGGTCTTCCAGCGTGACCACGTTCACATCGGCCTTATTCAAATCCTGAAGAATGGTATACAAGGTTGTCGTCTTGCCGGATCCGGTAGGACCGGTAGCCAAAATCAATCCGAAAGGCTTCAGGACCGCCTCCTTCATCACTTTCAAATTGTATCCGTTCAGGCCGACTTCTTCATAGCTCTTCAATCCTTCCGTCGGATCCAAAACCCTGATTACCACCTTCTCTCCCAGCTTGGTCGGAAAAGTGGAAACCCTGAAGTCGATGTCTTTGTTGTCTATCTTGGCCGAGAACCTTCCGTCCTGGGGGACCCTGGTTTCGTCGATTCTCAGATTGGAAACTATCTTTATCCTGGCTACTATCGAAGGATGGGTATGGATAGGTAGGAACAAGGAAGAATAAAGATTACCGTCCATCCTGAAACGAATCCGAAGCTGGCTCTCCTCCGGCTCGATATGGATGTCAGAAGCTCCCCCTTCCACAGCATGCCTCAGGATTACCGCCACCATCTTTATAATCGGAGCTTCTTCTGTCAGACGTTCTCCCCCTTTGGACTTGGCATCGGCCGAAAAAAGCTCTACATCTTCTTCTCCCCCCAGCTCCGATTCAAGCGCGGACAAGGCTTTGCCCACCTCTTCTCTTACGTTCCTGTATTGCCTCAAAAAAGCGGCAAAAGACGCCTCGCTGATCAAGTATGACTTGTATGTTATTTTGTTCTGTCTGGACAAAAAGTTCAGCGCCTCTTTGGCCTTGATGTCGTCGGGATTGACTATTCCCACCTCGAGAACGTTTCCCTGGAGCCCCAAAGGAATAATCTTATACACTCTCGCCGACTCTTCGGGAATCATCTGCAAGATATTGCTCGGAACCTCGAGTGCTTCGGCATTCTCAAAAAAAGGCAGACCGTATATCTCGGCCCTGATGGCATTGAGCTGGTTCTCCTTGAGAAGTTTCTTGCCGAGCAAAAACTGCTCTTCCGTTCCTTTAAAATTCTTGAATTCGGCGGCAAGAACGTCGGCCTGCTCCTTGGTCACTATCTTTTTTTCCAAAAGCTTTTGTGTGAAAATCATATCTAATTAATTAGGGGGCGAAAGGATTGTCTTTTCCGGCCGGAATCAGTCCTGTGGCTTCGTCGAAAACGGAAGAATCCGGAACGAATCTCAAGGCCTTGAAGGTGTCGGAATTAAGAAAATCAACATCCACCTGAACCTGGTTCGACTCCTGGGCATTGGAATTGCTTCCGATGATACTTCCTCCCCCGATATTAATCTTACTCAATCCGAAATAACCAAGGAAAATGACAAGGATTATCAGGATGAATGGAGCCGCTTTTTCTAGAATACTTTTTGTTTTTATCGGTTGTTCTTCCATATCAATATGAATAAGCGTCAACTGTTAAATTGAAATTGGTCAAGCTGACCGTCTTCTTCCCCGTTCCCGAGTCCCCAGAAGAAACGACCTCTATATTCTTAACCGTTATTATCCTGGTTTGGGTTTCCAAATCGGACAGGAACTTCTTGAAAGAACTGTATGTTCCGGTGACGGCCAAAGTGAAGGTTATTTTCTTAACCGGCCCTTTGAGCTGGTCGAGATATCCCGTCGAAATAACCTGTTTCTGCTCCTCCGCCGTTTTTTCGGTGCTTATCTGGACTGTTTCTTTTTCCTTGGTGCTAGTTTGGGCCACCGTCTTTACCGAAACCGCCGGTGCGGCGCTGATGTTAGATATCGTCACTCCGCTTCCCGCGGCGACCGTCCTGAAAAAATAACTCATCTTGGCGACATAGAAAGGAGAAGAGGTAAAATTGGCCGCAATCATCTTTTCCTTGTCCGCCCATCCGGCGTCGTTCAAGGCCTGTATTTTCGCCTCGACGACGTTATAGTAATTCTGCTTGGCGGCTATTTGACTCTTTATCTGCCCTATCGCCTCGTTCTGCGCCTTAATCTGCCTGTTCAAGGGGAGGATGAGGAAATAGAACACCCCCACGGCGACCAGAACAATCATTCCCGAAATTATTAAGATTTTGTTTTTCTGCTCCATGTTATTTTAAAACCTCCGCTCTCAAAGTCACCTCAAGGTCGAAAGAAACCTGTCCCGAATCGGCCAATTGGACATTTGAAATCTGGTAGCTCTCTATCGTCTGCTCCCTCCTCAGAAGCGCTATCTGTTGCATCACGTTCTGGAATCCCGACGTTTGCCCGGCCATAGTCACTTTCCTCGAAGAAACATCGAACTTCATGTTCGAATACACAATCTTGGGATGGACCCACTTCTGGAAACTATCGAAGAATCTGGATGTTCTGGGATTATTTTCCAAAAGCAATTTGAAATCGCCTATATAAACTCCGGCCTGGGTTAAGGCCACTTCCTTGGACTGGACGTCCTCCTTTCCCAATGTAGACAGTTGGGCATTAAGATTGGATGCCTCGGCTTCCTTTCCCGAAAGGACGAACATCGAAAGATAGAAATAAGCGGCGAAAGTTGCCAGCAAAAGCAAAACCGAGAGAATAAGAAACGTATTCTCTCTGGGAGCGTTTTTCTTTTTTGTCGGTTCTATCTCGATAGCCATATTGTCTGACTATATTATACTTTCTTATTCAAACTTTCTCAAGGCCTCGCCCAGGGCGATGGCATATGTCGGATCTATTTCCGCCATCTTCTTGTCCAAAATAGGGGGATAAGCGACATTGACGAACGGCTTAGCCAAGACAACTTCTCTCTTCTGTTCTCCGCCATTATCGAATTCTTTCGCAAAATAATCCATTATGCCTGGCATCAAGGAAGTTCCTCCGGCGACGACTATCCTCTCCGCCTTCTTTCCTTCTTTCCTTTCAAAATCGGCGATGACCTGCTTCGCCCTCTCCACAATCACGGACAAGATGGGCATCAGGATATGGGCTATGTTCCCCTCTTCGTTAACCAAAAGCCCCTGTTTCTTTTTAATCGCCTCGGCTTCCGTCGGAGATATCTTTAAAGTCTCGGACAAGCTGTAGGTCAAATCCTTTCCCGCTATGTCGAAGCTGAAGCTCGTCTTCATGAATCCTTCATCCACTATGTTTATATTCGTCGACTGGAACCCTATCTCCAAAAGGCAGGTTGTCGGATCCCCTTCTTTGACCACTCCCCTTTTCAGAGCCATGGCTTCGGCCTCGAGCGTGGTCAGTTCCAGCCCCGCTCTCTCGGCAATCGTCTTGTACTGCTCGACGATGACCTTGGGCACGGCCATGACCAGAACCTTGTTAGGTTTTTTCTCGGATATATCTTTTTCCATCAGCTGCCAGTCCAAAACCAGTTCGGATAAAGGAAGAGGGATGTATTTCCTCGCCTCGAATCCCACTGCGCTGTCCATCTCTTTCTTATTCATCGGAGGCAGCTCGAAACTGGTGAAAAAAGTCGCGAAGTCGGGCAAAGAAAAAACCACCTTTTTCGTCTTTATTCCCGTTTCCGCTATTATCGCCTTCAAGGCGACAGAAATGTTGTCTATCGACGGATTCAAGGTTTTCTTGTCGAATGACCTGAAAAATTCCTTGCAGGCGATATCAAGATTGACTTCTCCGTAATTTTCCAGGACAAGCTTGCCTTTCTTTCCCGACACCTCGACCGCCCGTATCACCTTGGTCCCGATGTCCACGCCCAAACTCGTCTGGCTTTTCCCTTTTATAAAAACCATGTTTTGAATATTATAGCATTTTTAATAACGCTGACAAATGCTATACTCAGATAATAACACTTTTCAAGATGCAATGGAATATCTGGGACATCGTCTTCCCTAAAAAATGTATCAATTGCAGAAGAGAAGGAAGCTATCTTTGCGAAGACTGCCTTTCTTTGGTTGAAATAAATCCGTATCGATACTGCCTTTGCGAAAAAATGGAGAAAAAAGATAAATGCGACCGATGCAAAGACAAAAATCTGGACAAACTCTTCTCGGCCTCCTCTTTCAAGAACAAAATCGTCAAAGAATCGATTCATAAATTCAAATACGGATATATCAAAGACCTGGCGAAACCCTTAGCATTGATTGTCCTTTCGCATCTTCAAACGGTTGATGCGGAAATAGACAGATCTTTCATCATCATTCCCGTCCCCCTTTCAAACAAAAAGAAGGGGAGAAGAGGATTCAACCAATCGGAAGAAATCGGGAAAATCATTTCCGAAGCCACAGGCATTCCCTTATTGAGCGATGCATTGGTAAAAATAAAAGAAACTTCTCCCCAGATGGAGTTGGGAAGAGAGGAGAGAATCAACAACGTCAAAGGATGTTTCGAGGCGAAAATAGATTTCAAAAACAGGGATATAATCCTTTTGGACGACGTGTACACCACCGGTTCGACTCTGGAGGAGTGCGCCAAGGTTCTGAAGCTAATGGGAGCGAAAAATATTTGGGGAATAACAGTAGCTAGAGAAGTATAAAATTATTCCGAAGCAACTCCTACAATCCTTAAAACATATTCTTTTTTTGTAATTAGCTCTTTAAACAATAAATCGTTCAATCCGGTATAGTATTGTTCCTTGACTTGGGAAATCGGGACATCCTTATTGTACAACCTGACCTCGTCCATCTTTCCGGTAAAATAATTTGACGGAAGTCCGCTGCTTAAAAGAGACCCCACCGTTAGATTTAAGCTTGAATTATAGATTGAATTTGTCGTTAATGTTCCCGTAGACGTATATGCAACCGACTGTCCATCGATATAAAGAGAAACTACTCCCGCATTCCAGGTAAAACCAACCAGATGCCAATTATTATCGGTAATTGAAGTGTTTGTATAAAAATCCTTATAATGGTTCGCCGCTCTGGTTCCATTATCGGTAACTGCAAAAAGTAATTTATTATTATACACATAAGCGACCCAAGATGATGTGGTTGCCACGGTTTCCCATTGACCGATAATTCCTTTAGCGGTTTGCGCTTCTCCCTTTATCCACACCATGGCGGTCATTGCGGTTCCGAAATTGAAAATAGAATCGTATGGTATGGAAACGTATTGGGAGCCGCTAAAACTTAGGCATGATCCGGAAACACAGTTGGTTCCGGAAAGAACGGCCGGAGGAGCGGAGGTGACGCTTCCGTTCTTCTGTCCCCATGTATCCAAAAGATATGCCGAGCTTGCCGGGTTTCCGTCTAAAATCCCGGAACCGTCGAAATTCCAATCAGAAACTAGGTTCATCATCAAGGCGTTCCTCAAAGAGTTAGAAAACACCTGCGCTTTGGCGATATTGGCTTTCTGAGTCACCCCGTTCATAGTAACGACGATCAAGCCGGATAAAATACCGATAATGGCAATAACCACCAAAAGCTCTATCAAAGTGAAAGCAATTCGTTTCTTTTCCATTAAGGAAATTATAACAAAATGGAAAATAGCTGTCTAATATCGATTTGACCAAAGCCCTTATTTTGTATAGAATGACCACATCATGGAGAGGTGCCAGAGTGGTCGAATGGGGCACCCTGCTAAGGTGTTAGTTGCGAAAGCGACTCGAGGGTTCGAATCCCTCCCTCTCCGCCGATTATGGACTTATTAAACATCTTTATTCATCTCGACGTTTATCTTTCCGACATCGTCTCCGCCTACGGAGCCCTTTCTTACCTCTTCCTCTCTGGTATTGTCTTTCTGGAAACGGGCATTGTTTTCACCCCTTTTCTTCCAGGCGACTCCCTGCTCTTCGCAGCCGGAGCCCTTTCGGCATTGAATGCGTTCGATCCCCGGCTGTTGATCATCCTTATCTCTTTCTCCGCTATCCTGGGAGACACCGCCAATTACTGGATAGGACAATTCTTCGGAAAAAAACTGTCTTCAAAAATCAAAAAGGAATATCTGGACAAAACCCATGAATTCTACGAAAAGTACGGCGGCCTGACCATCTTCGCCTCCCGCTTCGTCCCCATTGTGAGGACTTTCGCCCCCTTCGTCGCCGGCATGGGAAAAATGGAGTACAAAAAATTCTTCCTCTGGAACGTCGCCGGAGGAATCGTCTGGACTTCCCTCTTCGTCTCCCTGGGATACTTCTTCGGGAACATCCCTCTGGTCAAACAGAATTTTTCAATCATCGTCATCGGTATAATATTGATTTCCGTAATCCCGATAATAATCGAGATTTTGAAAAAAAGAAATTGATTCGGATATCCTTAAATGTTAGAATACATCCATGACTAAGAAAAAATACTACGCATATAGCATAAACGGAAAAAGCGGAATAACCGACAGCTGGCCCGAATGCCAGAAACTGGTTTCTGGCATGGTCAGCGCCAAATACAAAGGATTTGAAACCAAGGAAGAGGCGGAAAGATGGCTCGATGCCGGAGCCGACTACAAGGTAAAACATATTGCCGGAGAAAAAGGAATCTATTTCGACGCCGGGACCGGAGCGGGAAAAGGAGTAGAGACGAACGTGACCGACGAAAACGGTAAAAAAATGGCCGGAGAAACTATAGGCAAAAATGTTACCAACAATTTCGGAGAGCTCCTCGCCTGCAAATATGCCTTGGAAATCGCCCTGAAAAAGAATGTCAAAAAGATCTTCGGGGACAGCAAGCTCATTTTGGAATACTGGTCCAAAGGATACATCAAGAAGACGATGAACAAAGAAACTGTAGACCTGTCGAACGAAGTCAAAAAATTGAGATACGAATTCGAAAAGAAAGGAGGAAAGATAGAACACATCTCCGGTGGAAGCAACCCGGCCGATCTGGGATTCCATAAGGACTAAATTGACAACAGCCCCCTTTTTATATATCATTTCCCTATCGCGGAGGGATGCCTGAGCGGTTGAAAGGGATAGTCTTGAAAACTATTGTGGGGCAACTCACCGAGGGTTCGAATCCCTCTCCCTCCTCATCAAAACAGCTTTTAAGCTGTTTTAATCTTGACAATAATTTATCATCGTATATACTTAGTATATACAGATATGGAAACTGCAATTATAAATATCAAAACGGATGCGAAGGTCAAGAAAGAAGCCCAGAGGGTCGCTTCCGACCTGGGTCTCACCTTGAGCGGAGCCATCAACGGATTTCTAAAACAGCTTATCAGGGATAAAGCGTTTTTGCTCACCCTTGACGAAGGATCTCCGAGCAAGTATTTGATTGATTCGATAGAAGAATCACAAAAACAAAGAAGGGCCGGCGACTATTATACTTTCAAAGACAACAAAGAAGCTATAGAATTCCTTGAGGGGAAATAAATGAAAATTGAATATTCCCAAAAATTCATCAAGGAATTCGAAAAATGTCCTAAAAACATAAAAAAGGCTTTCTTGATCCGCCTGAAAATATTCATCAAAGACGACCGCTCCCCTATCTTAAATAATCATTCTCTTTCGGGGAAGCTTAAATCATTCAGAAGCATAAACATAAACGGAGACTGGCGGGCGGTATTTGAAGAAATGGACAACAAAAAAATCGCATACTTTATCACCATAGGGACCCATAGTAAATTGTATTCTTGAACCAAAGAGGCCTTAATGGCCTCTTTTTTTGTGTCTCTATTTTGGTCCGAACATCCTCATACATTCTTCGGGAGAAGAACAAGGCGGTCCCTGGATTCCGCTAGGAGGACCTTGCACTCCGCTCGGTCCGGTAGGAATGTCCGCAGGTGGTCCCTGCATTCCCTCGGGAACGCCTTCGGGAATCCCCTGAGGAATGTTCTCGGGCATGCTCCCCTGGCCTCCGCCGGGAACAGCTTTTTGCATCTGGCTCTGGACGTATTTATTCACGGCTTCTTCCATGCAAGGGCCTACTTTCTCGCCCTGGCTTTTTTGTATCGTAACCGTACCGTTCAAAACATCCTGAAGTTTCCCTCCGAAAACACTGTTCAAACAGCTCTCGGCATCCCCTCTCGCTTCGGCCGGAATCTTGTCTAATCCGTCTTTGATCATCTGCGTCCCTTCTTTTATCTTCTTCTGCTCGTCCTCGCTTATCATCCCCGTCTTGACTCCGAAATCAACGCACTCGTCCAAATGGGCCGGGTCATTACAGTAGACGGCGCACTCACTCTCTCCCCTGCACCCTCCCGGACCCTTGCCTCCGGTCTTCTTGATCATCTCCAAATCTTTTTCGCTGATAAAGCCGGCTTTCTCGGCGAAAGCAAGGCATTCGTCAAAATTGGCCTCTATCTTGCAATAGGTATCGCACTCAGCTTTCCTCTTACATCCTCCGGGCGTCTCCCCGTTTTTCAAAAATTGAGAAACCTTCCTCGCTTCAGCTATCTCGTCAGCGCCGATTATTCCCGATTTCTCTCCGAAATCAAGACACTCGTCCAAGTGGTTCGTGTCGGAACAATAGGTCTCGCATTCCGCTTTTCCGCTGCATCCTCCCGGCAAGCTGGCCCCCTCTTTCAAGGCCTTAGCCACCTTCTTCCCTTCTTCTATGGTCGCTCCGGAAATCCCGACCTCATTGGCAAAAGACAAACATTCATCAAGGCTCAAAATGCTGTTTTGACAGAAGGTCTCGCAGCTGTCCTTGTCCTTGCATCCTCCGGGCATCTCCCCGGCCTTCATCTTCTCAACAACCTTCTTCGATATCTTCGCCTCCTCGGAAGAAAGCATCCCCATCCTTTCCCCGTACGAGATGCAGACGGTCATGTTTTCCGCCCTGTTGCAGAAAACGGAACAAGACGCCTTGTCGCTGCAATTTCCCAGTTCCGCTATGGGATACTGGACATTGTCCAGGTCCGCGGCCAGGACAAGCCCGGAAAAACAGAAGAATGAAACTATTGAAAACAATATTATCTTTTTCATGTTTTTAATCGTTATTTTTCAAACGGATTAGTGTACCCGTCCATGGGATTGACCTTCGTATCGAAAGGGTTCGTCTCAGGCATATTCTCGATCGGGTTTTCGACAACCCCGTTGAACTTCCCTTCCTCCCCTTTCGGACCATTATTGCTCCTCATCCCCGAATAGACGAATCCGATGACCGCGATAATGATTATTCCTATAATGACCCCTAAAGCTCTTTTATCCATATTTTTAATTTGTTATCTTTAGCTAATTATACAAGAGAAAAAAAGAACGGGCAACTGCCATTGTTTTTAGCCGGCTTTTTGGTAGTATATAGACAGCGCCCTCGTAGTTCAATGGATAGAATTTAAGCTTGCGGAGCTTGCGATAGAGGTTCGAATCCTCTCGAGGGCACATATGAATTTCTCGACCAAAATAGAAGAAATTCCGAACGTCGGGCCGATCTACGGGAAAAGGCTGAAAAACATGGGGATAAGAACCCTGGCCGATTTGCTCTACCACTTCCCCCGCGAATACAAGGACTTCTCCAAGATATCGAAGATAAAGGACGTGAAGATAAACGAGAAGGCCTGCGTCGAGGGGAGAATAATCTCAATCGAGCAGAACAAGACCTGGGTCAAAAAGATGATTGTCACGACCGCCCTGATCCAAGACGATACCGGAGCGATCGAAGCGGTCTGGTTCAACCAGCCCTACTTGAACAAGGTCTTGAAGATCGGAGACGAAATAATCGTCGCCGGAAAATTAACCATCCAAAACAGGAGCTTGCAGATATCCTCCCCTATTTTCGAAAAAATATCCCTCAAGGAAACGACCCATCTGGGAAGAATAATGGCCGTGTATCCGGAAACCGAAGGCGTGTCTTCTAAATATTTGAGGTGGATAATAAAGCCGGTAATCGAAAGGATAAAAGACAAGATACCGGAGACATTGCCCGAAGAAGTGATCGAAAAATACGGACTGCTTTCCCTGAAAGAGGCTGTCGAACAGATCCACTTCCCCCCTTCCCCGGACTCGGCCGAAAAAGCCGAGCAGAGATTTTCTTTCGAACAGATATTTTTCATCTCTCTCTTCAATCTGAAAAAGAAAAAAGAGATAAAGAAAGAGGAAGCCCAGATTGTTCCCATAAACGAAGAACTACTGACAAGGGTCAAAAAGACCCTTCCTTTCGAACTGACGCACGCCCAGAAGAAAACCCTCGCGGAAATCCTCAAAGACATGGAGAAGCCCTCTCCCATGAACAGGCTCCTCCAGGGAGACGTCGGTTCGGGTAAGACCGCCGTGGCCGCTTTGGCTTCGATTAACGCGGTCAAAGCCAAGGCCCAGGTGGTTCTCATGGCTCCGACCGAAATTCTCACCAAACAGCACTTCAAAACCTTTTTCCAGATGCTCAAGGATTTCAACCTTAATGTCGGACTCCTGACCGGAAAGGAAGACAAGTATTATTCAAAAAAGCTCCACTCGGACACGATAGAGCTTTCCAGAAATAAGATACTGGACAAGGTCGAAAAAGGAGAAATAGATATATTGATAGGAACCCAGGCTCTGATTGCCGGAACAAGAAAGAAAAAAACCGGAGAAAAGGTCAAATTCAAGAATCTGGGACTGGTCATCGTCGACGAGCAGCACAGGTTCGGGGTGAAACAGAGAGCGGCCCTTTCGGCGAAAAATCAGAACAAAATCCCCCATCTCCTTTCTATGACCGCCACTCCCATCCCCCGTTCCCTAGCATTGACCGTCTGGGGAGACCTTGATTTATCGATCATAGACGAGATGCCCAAAAACAGGAAAAGGATAATCACGGAAATAATTTCCGAAAAACAAAGGGAAAAAACATACAAATTCATAAAGGAAGAAGTTAAGAAAGGAAGGCAGGCCTTCGTCATCTGTCCGAGGATAGAATCGGACGAAGAAGAAGTCAAAACCGTCAAAAAGGAATTTGAAAGGCTTTCAAAAGAAATCTTCCTCGATTTGAAAGTGGCGATGCTTCATGGACAGATGGCCAATAAGGAAAAAGACAAAACGATGAAGGATTTCCGCAGCGGGAAATACGATATCCTCGTTTCCACCTCAGTCATCGAAGTCGGGATAGACGTTCCCAATGCTACCGTGATGATGATTGAGGGAGCGGATCTCTTCGGACTTGCTCAGCTCCACCAATTCAGAGGCAGAGTCGGCAGAGGAGAGCATCAGTCATATTGTTTCCTTTTGACAGATTCAACTAGTAAAAAAACCGAAGAACGCCTGGAAGCGATGATAAAATACGATAGCGGATTCAAGCTGTCGGAAATAGATTTGAAGCTGAGGGGCCCCGGGGACTTCTTCGGAGTAAGGCAATGGGGACTTCCCGACTTCGCCATGGATGCCTTGAAAGACATTAAAAAGGTGAAATTTGCCAGAGATGCGGCCGAAGAAATATTCCCTCAATTAGAAAAACACCCTCTTTTATCAAGAAGGCTTGAAGCTTTTGAGGAAAAGGTTCATTTGGAATAACTTATTTTCTCACCTTTGGCGTAACCCAGAATCCCATATATCTTCCAGTGAGCCAGTGCATCTGGGCATGCAGGGCCGGCAAAGACGAGAAGAACATCATCACGAAAGGTATCAAAATCCACTCTAAAGCCATTAAAACATACTTGTAGCGGCCGTAATTGACCGGTTTGGGAGGAAGCAGCAACATCGAAACCCAGATTGAGATTATAAGGCTCGACATCGTTACCGTCAAAATCATGCTGGTCACCTTGGGCAGATTGTATGAAACCAGGGACTGGGAAAACTCTGCCCCTCCCAGCCACAAAGGAAGCCAGCCCAAAAGGAAGATGAGAATGGAAGAAACGGCCCAGGAAACATGCCCTTCTATCAAATCGAATCCCATCGATAGCTTCTTCTTCAAAGGAATAGCTTTATCCTTGAGGGACGCGAAAAGGAAATAAGGAACCTCCCCCACTCCGTAGGCCCATCTCTTCTGCTGCTTGTATACGTTCCTGGTCGTCTTCAAAAAAGTTTCGGCACAGTTGGCATCCATGGAAATAGGATAATATATCGGGCAGGTCTTGTAATCGCCATTGAAATGGAAGAAACACTGCCAGAAAATCCTAGAATCGTCGGAAACGACGTTCACTTGCTTGTACCCGACTTCAACCAAAGTCTTGAAAGGCATCGAATGGGAAGAAAAGGTAATCAATTTCTCCGGCCTCTCCTGATTCATAGTGTGCCAGAATGTCGAGGAAAAAGAGAAAACCCTGGACAGGGGCGGGGCCTGCCAGACATTGTTCAAATACAAAGGTATGGGCTGATAGCTAGTCCTCAAAGGATTATCAACGGTCAGATAATAATAAGTGAGGCAGCTGAAATGTTTAGGGTAGACGCAGGAGTCGATGTCGAACGAAGAAACGATTACATTCTCATAAGGAATATCCAGCGAATCGATAAGCTCTCTGGCTTTTCCAGAGGCCCAGGCATCATTGGCTCCGTGCCCGGCTAATTCTCCAGGCAATCCATCCGGATGCCAGGTGACTAAAAATTTAAAGAACTTATCTCCGTATTTTTCCTTCATGGTCGACGCTATTTTTTCGGCATTTTCCCTATCCGCCTCTTCGCAAGCGAGAACGACGATCATTCTTTCCTTAGGATAATCGGTATTGGCAAGGGAGGAAAAAGTCATATCGGCCACCTCAAAGGGCTCCTTGTACATGGGGAGAATGATTAAATGGTAAACATCCCTCCAGGAAGAAACGTTTATCCCGTTTCTTGGTTTTCCCAATTCTTCCAACTTTTTGATCCAGTCCTCTTTCTCATTAATCCTCATCTGGTCATATCCCCCTTTCAAATAAAAAGCGAAATATATGGTTCTCAAGAGCCAGTAGATGTCATAACAGATAATAAAAAATGCTATCACCACCGGAAGCTTGTATGAAAAAACAATGGCCAGGATTAATATGGACAAACTAATAATCCCGGTCAGCATCTCGAAAAATCGGTAAAGAGCTCTTTCCTTCCCGTCTTTCAGATCTGCCGCCCTTCCGACTTTTAAGTAATATTTCGTATCCATTGTGACCCCACAGGGAATCGAACCCTGATTACCAGATTGAAAATCTGATGTCCTAACCGTTAGACGATGGGGCCGAAGACAAATCCATATATACCAAAAAGGGAGCAAAAAGACAAGCTCTTCTTAAAACTTGATCACCTCCCCCGGATTGATGGTTCCTGTTTCTTTCGGCTTTTCTTCTTTCTCTTTTTTGGCTTCCTTAATCACCTCTCTCAATCCTTCAAAATCAATCTTTTTCTTGGCCTTGTTCACATCGACGATCTCCGGCTTGATTATGTTCTTCTTCTCTTTCTTGGCCGGGGAGAACTCCTTGGCCGTATCCTCAAGAGAAATAAAGGGCAGTTTTTCAAAGGTGTTCTTTGATTCCCCGTTTTTGGTCGAAAGACAAGTCTTGCAGTATACCGGCCTCTTCCCATCCGGCTTGAAAGGAACCTTGACCTTCTTTCCGCATTTCTCGCAAACAGCATCAAACATCTCCATCTGCCTGCTGTTTTTAACCTCTATCTTGGGAAGATCCTCCACTCCCGCATATTTGGAAATCCTTTCTTCAACGCTTTCCTTCAAGGTACCGTATTTCCTCCTCGAGAATTCTATTATCTCCCGCTCGTAATCATCGCCGGGAATCGCGGGAGGAAGGGTTTCGGCGGAAAACGGGCGCGAAGTCAGCCCGTCAATCATCAATTTGACGTATATGTTCTGCTTGGGAAGATTGACCAGATCATGGGTATAGAACTCGGGAGAAAACTCTTTTTCCAAAAACTCTCCGTCTTCGGCCCCTATCCTGAACGTAATCATCGTTCCCACGTTGCCGAACACTGCATCCCTCACCTTCTCTTCCATCTGGTTAATGTACTGGTGGGCTAAAATCAAGGACAATCGGTATTTCCTAGCTTCGGACAAGATATTGGCGAAGGAATCGGTTGAAAAGTTCTGGAACTCGTCGATATACAAAACGAAATCGTTCCTATCCTTTTCCGAAATATCCACCCTCGACATAGCAGCCAGCTGGAGCTTGGTTATAAGAAGCGCTCCCAGCAATCTCGAAGAATCCTCCCCTATCCTTCCCTTGCTCAGGTTCATTATCAATATCTTCTTCTCGTCCATTATCTTCCTGATGTCTATCGTCGACTTCTCCTGTCCGATAATATTCCTCACCAAAGGAGAAGAGATGAACTGACCTATTTTGTTCTGTATCGCGGCCGTGGCTTCGACTTCGTACCTCTGACTGTATCGGCTGAATTCCTTGGTCCAAAAAGCCTTAACCACAGGATCCTTGACCTTCTCGATTATCTCCGCTCTCCATTCGGTATCGGAAAGCAATCTATTCACCCCGAGCAAGGTCGAGCCGGGTATCTCCAAAAGGGCCAATATGGCGTTATTTAAAATGTATTCCATCCTCGAAGACCAGACATCCGGCCATATCTTCTTGAACACTCCCATCAATCCCCCGGCGATAAGGTGTCTGTATTCCGCATCGACGTCCTCCATGATATTGAAAGCGATGGGATGTTCGATGTCGGCCGGATTGATGTATACCACATCCTCGATCCTTTCCTTGGGGATGAATTTCAAAATCTCTTCGGATGCTTCTCCGTGCGGATCGACGAAACCAACTCCGTTGCCGTTGCGGATATCCTGGATGACCATATTCTTCAGGAGTTCGGTCTTGCCCATGCCCGTCTTACCGACAATATACACATGTCGTCTCCTGTCGTCCGTCTTGATTCCGAACCTTTTCTTCTCCCCTCTGAAGGTCGTTTGTCCGAAAAATATGATTTCTTGTTTATTATCCATATCGTTATTCTACAGGTAATTGAGCGGGAGGAGCTCCCTTCTTGGTCTCCATCCTCTTTAAAGAAGCTGTCGGAACGCCTATCGCACTCGGGAAGTGATAGATGGTAGCCACTTCTTCCGCATTAAGATAATACATCGCCCCTTCCACTGGAAAAGGATCAAATCCCGGATCCCTCGTCCTGTAATTCTCCAATAAGTCTCTTTTTCTCAAATATAATTTTCTCGCTGTAAAAAGCTCGGGCGAATGAACCTTGGTAGTTGTCATGCTCCAGGGCTTCATACTATTCAAATTCTGGGTTCCGAACTGGTTAAAAAAACTGGTCCCGAATCCTTTAGCTCCATTGAAAAAGACTTTTCTCTTTGCGACATAAGCATATTTGATGAAAGACAAAAATACGTTCTTTGATTTCTTCCTCTCGATTGCGGCGACAATCTCCCTTTCTCCAGGGGTAAGCTTCATTTCCGGCGGAAGGAAAGTATCTTCCTCTTTGACTTCAGTAGCAGGAACCTCTCCTTTCACAAGCAAATTCCAGAAATCGATGAGGAGGGAGTTGAATCCCGGTTTTTCCGGACGCTTCGATAACTTATCGACTTCCTGTCTCGCCCTTTCAAAAAATCCAGCCGCTTCTTTTGGCCCACGGGGAAGTAAAAACATTTGAATCCAAAGCTGCTCTCCCGCCTGCATCTTGGAAATCTCTTCAAACAAATGGGACAACGGATCTATTCTCTTCTCTTCCTTTGCGACATCCGGCTTTTCCTCAAAGAAAGATTCGTATGTCCTGATAGGATACACATCCGGCTTTATCAACTCAAAATCCGTCCCCCATATATCCCATTCTTTATTGGGAATGTCCTCAGGAACCAGCTTGGTGTAGTCGGGCACCTCGACTATCTCTACTTCCGGATACTGGGCATATATAGACGACTCCAAAAGCTTCCTATTGTTGGCAGGCAACCTCACAAAAAAATGAGGAACGCCATCGATACCGACTATTTCGAAAGAAGCTCCCAGTATCCTTTTCCCTTTGAAATGCCTTTCCTTCCATTTGGTTGGAGGGTCGTACGACCCCCAGAAAGCGGAAAAGACCGCCTCCATCGCTCGGAGGGGCCTAACGATATCCTGAGGTATCTTTATTTCAAGCATTATCCTTTTTCTGGTCTTATCCGAGTCCCAAAGATCTCCCAAATATAGGCCGTATATGAAATCGAGATGCGGCTTCAATATGAAAGGCGCCGGTATCCACCAGAATTGCACTATCAGAGATTTCAAGACCAAAAGATAAGGAATGCTAATTTTCCAAAGAGTGGAAAGCCCTTTAATTACAAACACTATTTCTTCTGGCATTGATTGGTTTTAAACTTATGCTTCGCGAACTTTGTATTTTCCTTCGCCATCCCTGACAAAGAAATTTTTGTTCTGCAAATTCAGGAGAATGGTCGATTCTTTGACCATCCTCTGCTTCAAGACCGAACTGACTATCTCATCCTTGGGAAGAGCTCCGTTAGAAGCGGATATGACCTGATAAATGACGTCCTTGACCTGTCCCGGGTTGTATCCCCAGTCCTTCAGGGCGTAGTATCCCCTGCCCACCAAAACGAAGTCCTGGTTCCTGATAAGCTCGTTATGGACCGTCTGGGGGTGCAACTTCTTGTTCTTGGTCATCCTTCCGGCCATCGTTTCGTTCAGCCCGGAAATCATTTCGGCAATTTCTTTGAAATGCAACGGCTTCTCGTTCTCCTTCAGGATCAACTTAATCTTGTCCTTGACCGTCCTGGGATTGACCTCGGGCCACGACTTCAAACCAACCTTCTCTCCGTCCAACGTCTTAAGGATGTCCTTAGATATCTCCAGACACGAAGAGAAAGCTTCCGAAGAAATCTTTCCTCCGCTCTTCTTGTATATAGCATAAAGCGATTCCAAACTTTCGGGCTTTCCTCCTTCTTTCAAAGATTTAACGGAGTCGGCTGCGACCTTCTTTGCAGAAGACGCCATGTCTTTGCTCAAGGCCCAAAAAGGATTAAAATCATCATCCTCTTTTTCCTTAAACAAAGAGTCGCTCAAGCTCAAAAGGAATAAGATGTTGTCTTTCTGCTCAATCGAAGAAATTTCTGCCAAAAGCTTCTCCTCTTCTTTCACTCCCCCGGCAACCTCGATCTTCTTCTCGAAATATGATCTAATTTTCTTGAATTCGTCCTTTATCTCCGCATTCTCCAGAACCTTCCTGGCCCTCTTCATGCCGTCGTTCTCGATCTGCCTCACCCTCTCCCTGGTAATATTATAGCTCTTGCCTATAGCTTCAAGGGTTTCGGGCTTGCCCGATTTATTCAACGAAAACCTGCGGGAAATCACCTCTCTCGTCCTGTCCGGCAAAGCCTTCAATATGTTTTGGGTTATTTTCTTATAATCGAATTCCATATTGTTTATGTATAACATTTAATACGAATTCTGTCAACAAACTACTTTCCCCGCTTCTTCCGCCTGTAGTTATTCCAGGCGACCAACAAGGGGCTGGCCAGAAAAACCGATGAAAATATTCCTACGATCACCCCCGTTCCCATGGTTATGGCGAAATACTTCAAACTCTCTTCATTGCTGAAAAAATAATATAAAGGGATCAAAGCTATGATGACGGTCAGGGATGTGTTGATACACCTGGTAATGGTTTCGTTCAGCGATTTGTTGACTATCTCGTCATAAGACGACTTCCTGTCTTTCTGCAGATTCTCCCTCACCCTATCGAAGACCACCACCGTATTATTGATACAATATCCAACAACAGTCAAAAGGGCTGTGACGACCGGTATGCTCAGCTGAGCACCGAAATACTTGCCCATTACAGCCAGGACTCCCAAAGGAATCACGACATCGTGGAAAAGCATCAGGGTCGAAGAAAATCCGTACTGGAAAGAACTGATCGGTTTGCCGACGTTCCTGAAAGCCAGGGCGATGTATGCAAGCATGGCAAGCAAGGCGACAATCACCACGACAACCGTCTTGTCCTTCAATTCTTTACCGATCAAAGGGCTGATGGTCTCGATGCTGGCTGAGTTCTCGTCTATCTCTCCCGTCGTTGCGAGCTGGGTTATCACGTTGTGATAAACAGAGCTGGAAATATCTTTCTTGTTTATCTTCAAAACAACTTCTTTCTGGCCCATCGGCTGAATTTGGACGCCATTCATATCTTCTATTCCCGACAAGGAACTTTTTATCTCCTCCATCCCGGGCCTGTCATTCTTATATGAAACATTGATCGAGCTTCCTCCTTCGAAATCGATACCCATGTTAAGCCCGAAAGCGAAGATAGCGCACAGACTCAGTCCGACCGCTATTAACGCCACAGCGAAATATATTTTAGTGTATTTTAGAAAATTCATATTTTTATGACCACAGCCATTTAACCCTTCCTAATCTGCTCTTGGCGACAAGCTCGAGGAAAATCCTGGAAATGACCATCGCCGAAAATATACTGATTAAGATGCCCAAAATCAAAGCGAACGCGAAGGCCTTAATGAAGCTGGTTCCGAGAAAATAAAGGATGAAAGCGACGATAAGGGTGGTGAAATTTCCGTCCCTGATCGAAGGCCAGGCGCGCTCGCATCCCTCGACAATGCTGTTCAAAACATCCTTCCCCGTCTTAAGCTCTTCCCTCATTCTGGAAAATATAAGAATATTGGCATCAACCGCCATGCCGATCGAAAGTATTACTCCTCCGATACCGGCCAGAGTCAAAGTGACGGGGATCAGTTTAACCAAAGAAAGGAATATCAAACAATATGCGATAAGGGCCAGAGATGACAATAGTCCGGGCAATCGATAGAACAGAATCAAGAAAATGATTATGCCCAGAAGGCCGTATATTCCCGCCCAGACGGCGTTATTCAAAGAGATAGCTCCCAGGGTCGGACCAATCTTCTTCTGGGCAATCGGCTCGCCGAGAGGAACGGGCAAAGCTCCCTGGTTCAATCTCTGAACCAGCAGTTTGGCCGCTTTGATATCGGTCTGTCCGGTAATAACCGCGCTTCCTCCGCTTATCTTCTCCTCCACTCTCGGAGCGTATAAATCCGAATCGTCTATCTGCCCATCTCCATTGGTGTCGACAATCGATTTTCCGTCCAGATAGATGGCGATAGTCTTGCCAACATTCCTTTCGGTGATGGTTTCGAATAATTTCGATCCCTCATCATTGAACTCCAGACTGATTATGGGAGCATATGTTGTCTGATCGAAATTCAACGAAGCCTTCTTCAGGTATCTTCCGGTCAATTCCGTCTTCTGGTAAGGGCTTTCGAAAGCAAGCTCCCAGTCGGCAACACTCTGGACTTCTTCCAAGGTCTTCTTGTCCTTCAATTCTTCCCTTTTGGCATTAATCTTGTTTATATCCTCCTCCGATTTCTGCTCGTAAAATTCAAGCAAGGGCGTCGCTCCGATCCAGGAGATGGCGGAGTCGATGCTTTCCACTCCGGGAAGCTCGACGGCAATCCTGTCGGTACCGTATACCTGCACGACCGGCTCGGTCACGCCGAAAATGTTGACTCTCCTTTCGATTATATCCCGGAGACCGTTCATCACCTCCGACTTGTCCTTGTCCCCTATCTGGCTCAAATCGGCCTGGTACTCCAGATGGACTCCCCCTTTCAGGTCGAGGCCCAGCTTGAAATCGGTTGCCGGAAAATGCCATATCTTCCAGTTATATTTCGAATTGATATTATCTACCGCCTGGTTGTAAGGGCCGGGATAGCAAAAAATTCCGGCGACGATTGCCAGAACCACTATTAACAGAAGCGATATTGCTGTGTTTTTATTTGTCATGTCGTTAAAAAGTATAGTTATAATATAAACTCAAAAAACGTTTTAGTCAACCATTTGCCGAAACTCTTTTTTTCTTATACAATCTAGTCAATAGTTCGGCTGATGTCAATATGACAATACTTGCAATCGAAACGAGTTGCGACGATACGGGGATAAGCGTTATCGGCGCGGAAAAGAAGAAAAAACAGTATTCCTTTTCCGATTTCGAAATCCTTTCCGAAAACGTTTCTTCCCAAAACGAAATACACTCCCCTTACGGAGGGGTTTTTCCGGCTCTGGCCAAGCGAGAGCACCAGAAGGCCCTCGTTCCCCTGCTCATAAAGACGCTCAAGGGATCAAAACTCCTCAAAGAGAACAAAAAAGGATTGGATCTAAAAAAAACATTGAAGCTCGAAAAGATCCTTGAAAGGAACAAAGAGCTTTTCGTCAATCTCAAGGAATTCCTCAAAAAATACGATATTCCGGAAATAGACGCAATCGCCGTAACAGCCGGACCGGGCCTCGAACCCTGCCTGTATACCGGAGTCAATCTGGCCAAGGCCCTTTCTTTCTACTGGGATGTTCCCGCGATAAAGGTTAATCACATCGAGGGGCATATCTTGAGCAGCTGGCTATCTCCGATTGAAAAAATAGGATTCCCGGCGGTCGCTCTGGTCGTCTCCGGAGGCAACACCCAGGTCGTATATATGGAAGTGATAGGAAAATACAAAATTATCGGCGAAACCAAGGACGATGCTGCGGGAGAATGCTTCGACAAAACGGCAAGGATCCTGGGATTGCCCTACCCCGGTGGCCCGAACATATCCAAAAAGGCTAAAGAGTTCAAAAAACCGGAATTCAATATCTCTCTTCCCCGCCCCATGATCCGGGAAAAGAACTACGATTTCAGCTTTTCGGGATTAAAAACCGCTGTTTTGTACGACTTCAAGAAAAGGAGTGCAAAAGAAAGGACTTCAAAACAATATATAATCGAAATGGCCCATGAGATACAGAAATCGATAACCGATGTCCTAATCTCAAAAACAATGAGAGCGGCCAGGGATCTAAAGGCCAAATCGGTAATCTTGGGAGGAGGCGTCTCGGCCAATAAGGAAATAGCCAAAGAATTCAAAAAACTCTGCAAAAAAGAAAAGATGAACTGCATCGTTCCCCTCCCCCGCTTCTCGACGGACAACGCTTCGATGATAGGACTCGCCGCTTTGATATCCAAAAACGCCAAAAGAATAACCTGGCAAAAATTAAAACCTGACTCTAATCTTAAAATACATGGATAGCAACATCTTCTTCTATATAATTCTCGCCGTGCTTCCCGGACTGATTTGGCTCCTCTATTATCTGAGAAAAGACGGCTTGCCCGAACCGAGGAGGCAGATAATCAAAGTTTTCGTAGCCGGAATGCTGGTCTGCATACCGGTAGTCATTTTCGAGATGCTCCTCCTTGCGGAACTGGAAACTGTCGACCTTCCCCAGAAAACCTACCTCATAGTCAAAGGAATTTTCGTCATCGCCCTGATTGAAGAAATATTCAAGTACGTTGCTGCCCGGTATTCGGTCATGAAAAGCTCGGAAATAGACGAGCCGATAGATATTCCCATATACATGATTGTAGCGGCCCTGGGATTCGCTACCGCTGAAAACGTAATCGTCTTCTGCAATCAGAAATTCCTAATGATGTCGGACCCCCTAATCCTCGCCCTGGGCAGATTTCTCTCCTCGACCCTTCTCCATGCCCTTGCCTCGGGAACAATCGGCCTATTCATCGCCCTTGCCTTCTACCAGACCAGATGGAGGCGCACCCTGGTGTCTATCGGCTTCATAATAGCCATCGCAACCCACGCCTTCTTTAACTTTTTCATGGAATCGTCTATAATAAAGGAGACAACCAACGAATGGGGAAATTCAGCCCTCTATTCCCTTCTCATAGTTTTAATACTTTTCGTGGTCCTGTCTTTCCTATTGAAACAGATTAAAAAATTAAAGGGGGTCTGCAAAATATAACATGGCAAAAGAAAACACCGAACCCAAGCAGGAAAAAAAGAAGTGGGATGCTCCCCGCGGGCAATTGGTCGTCGATGTCTATGAAACCGACAAGGAGCTGATCGTCCAGTCGGCCATAGCGGGAATAAAAAACAACCAGATCGACGTTTCTCTGGATAACGATATTCTCATAATCAAGGGAGAAAGGGAGGATCCCTCCAAGGACGGAGACAAGAGATACTTCCTCAAGGAATGCTACTGGGGACCGTTTAGTAAAGAGATAATTCTGCCGAGAGAAATCGACACCTCTAAGATTGATGCCAAAGTCAAGGACGGCATACTGACGGTGAAGATGCCCAAAATAGAAAGGGCCAAGAACAAGAAGATAGAAGTAGAATAACAAAGCCGCCCGGAAGGGCGGTTCTTCATTTCCAATCTCTTTTCTTGTTTATCTCCTCTTTTTCCCTGAAAGCTTTCTCCAGATCTATCCCGAACTGATTGCATATATCTAAAAGATAAATAAAAACGTCGGCAGTTTCATGGGCCAAATGGAAAACTTCCGATTTCTCATCCGTCTTCATGCTCTTTGCTTTTCTGGCCGCTTTGGCCATCTCTCCGCATTCTTCAAGAAAAAGCATGAAAATATCGGAAACGTTTTCCTTTTCAAAACCTCTTTCTTTGACCATTTCCGCAACATAATTTTGCAAATCGCGGAGAGTGGGATTGTCTTTCAGAAAAAGCTTGCTCATATGTGCCGAGGGAGGGATTTGAACCCTCACACCACAAGGGCATATGCTCCTAAGGCATACGCGTCTGCCAGTTCCGCCACCTCGGCAATAAAACACCCACTTTGTATATCAAAAACAAGTGGGTGTCAACATTCCAGGCATATTAAGCTCCGATGATCATCTTGACTGCCGGAGGAATCGCTCTTGAGAACAGGGCAACAACGATACCGACCGCAGCGAAAATGATAAGGTTTCTAGCCTTCGCCACCTTCTCGGGATCTCCCGAAGAAGTGGTGAATAGCACCGCTCCCCAGATAATCATCAAAGAGGAAACAGCCATTAAAACTACGAATACCCAGTCGGTAATATTGTATATACCGTTAAGAAGACAGCACATTCCACAATCGCCATTCTGATACAGACAAAGGACGCTTCCGTCTCCCTGGGAAGTGGTCTCGCAATCCAAAGTGGTCGGCAGTCTGCTAATTCTGGTGATTTTGCAACCATCCAGATTGTCCGCAGCGGAAACGAATCCGGTTCCGACAAACGACAATACCATTGTGCAGGCAATCAGGGCTAATATTTGTTTCTTCATAATCATGGTTTATTACTTATTATCCGACCTTTTATTTAATCAACTACTACCAATGTCTTCACTATCGAAACCAGACTCCTCGCAATAAGGATGATAGCCAACCCTATCGTTGCTGAAAGTATCATGTTCTTGGCCATTTTTACGCTCTCCAGATTTCCATTATCAATCACCCAGAAATAACCGGCGATAACATACATCAGTATGGCTATAATCAAACTTATATTCACTATCCAGTTGGTAATGTTGTCTATCGTCTTCGTAACGGCATTATCTTCAACGTCTATATCCACAGCCATGGCGACGAAAGGAGCTACCAAGACGGCTACCAAAAGACATGAAACTAAAAGGGTCTGTTTTTTCATATTTTTGCTGTTTTTTAATTTATTGCCATTTTACCACTAATTACGTAAAAATGCCAACTATGACGCTATCAACTTGGTAAACATGAGGACGAGCGACTTGGCCAGAAGGGCGACGATGAATCCGATAACGGCATAAAGAATGATCTGTTTTCCCTGGCTTACCTTATTCGTATCCCCTGCCGCGGTCATATATATGAACCCTCCGAAAACGATTACCAGAGGAGCCAAGACCAAAGCGACATTGATAATCCAATCAACTATTCCCTGAATCAAAGCGGCAAAACTTGTTGCTTTGATAGGATTTGCCAATATGCCCGTGCTCGTCACGGTAGGCATAGTTATATTCGTACTCCCTCCCGAATTTCCTGAAGTATAACTACCCCCCACAGACCAAGAACCACCCGAACCAACGCCACCCGATCCGGAGCCAGAACTTGAACCCGTTCCACTAACCCCTTCCGAGGCATCAAAATTCTCATCAGTCACAGTATTATTGAAATACTCCACCGCCGTACTGCTGTATCCAGTAGGACAGTCGCACAATCCGGTCGAATAATTATATGTGGCTTGCTTATTCGTACCAACAATAAAAATGGTTCCGCCTCCGCTATCATAAGATTCTGTAGTTGGATAGCACCAGATTGAAGTGCATCTGCTTGCCTCCGCCTGTTCGCTATAACTCTGAACTCCAACGGTACAATTCCCCTTGCTTCCCGTATATCCGAAGTCGCAAACACACTCATCGAACGACCAAGTGCTGTACTGAGGACAAACGCATGTATTTGTAACAAAAGCTGTTCCTCCTCCAGCGTAACACTGAGTATCGGATAAAGCCGAAGCTATAAAAGGAATTGTGAACAAAACCATTATTACTGCAAGGAATATCTTTTTCATATTTTTATTAATAATACTCCCCAATGGAAACTCCCGCAAGGTATCTCCTTTCCTTTTTTGAATCCATTCCCCTCGCCCAACAAAACAGTCTCTTCCAAAGACAATCTCCCCTCTACCGACCCTATGGGAGCATCCTTGTTCCAGTCGACAATCAAAAGCATGCCTCCGGACTTCAAAACTCTTCCCGCTTCTTTCATTACGAAATCCCTGTTTTCAACCTGGAACAAAAGATTGGTCATCAAAACCAAATCGAAATATTTGTCTTTTATATTCACTCCCCTTTCCACGTCAGCCTGGATAGTTTTGATGTTGAATATCTTTTCTCCGGAAATCCTCCCGTTCAGGGCGGAAACCGCTGATTCAAGGACGTCTACGGCATAGACCATGCCGGATTTCAATTCTTTAGACAAAGGCAAAACCCAGCCTCCCGAACCGGAGCCGAAATCACAGGCAGTCATGTCTTCTTTCAAAGGAATATTCTTAAGAATCTGCTGAGGATTTAAGAACCCTTCGTTCATATAAGAATATTGTATAGGATATCAAAGGAAATGTAAATTACTCCGCTTCTTCCTTCTCGGTTAGACAGGCGGCGGAAGCAACCTTATCTCCCGTTTTCATCTTCATGATTTTCACTCCCTGAGTGTCTCTTCCCAGCTTGGGAATACTCGAAATTTTGGTCCTGATAACCTGGCCCTTTTGGGAAATGACAATCAAGTCTTGCTCATCGGTAATAACCTCTACTTTGGCCAATTGTCCCGTCTTCGAAGTGATGTGGGCTATCTTCACGCCCGATCCTCCCCTGCCCTGGGTCTTGTACTCGGAAACCAAAGTCCTTTTTCCGAAACCGTTCTCGGTCAAAACCAATAGATGATCTTTTTCCTTCAATCTCTCTTTCTTAACCACCTCCATCCCGATGACTTCATCACCCTTCTTCAGTTTGATTCCGCGAATTCCCGAAGCGGGACGGCCCATAGGCCTGACTTCCTTCTCGGCAAAGCGGATCGACTGGCCGTTCTTGGTAGCCAAAATAACTTCATCCCCGTCAGCAATTTTCTTAACATCCCTCAAAGCGTCATCCGGCTTCAATTTAATGGCAATCAATCCTCCCCTTCTTACGTTTTCAAAATCATTCAAAGGAGTTTTCTTGATGACTCCATTCTTGGTCACCATTATAAGGGACTTGATCTTATTCTCCTTATCTTTCTTATCCAAATTCAAAACAGAAAGAACCTTATCCTGGGTGGATATCTCGAGGAAATTCATCAGCCCCCTTCCCCTGTTCGCCCTCTGGCCTTCAGGAACTTCGTAGACCTTAGTCTGGAAGACCTTTCCCGAATCGGTGAAGAAGAACAATGAATCGTGCGTCTTGGCCGAGAAGAAATGGTAGACGGAATCGTCCTCCATGGTCTTCATCCCGAGCATGCCCTGTCCTCCCCTGTTCTGCTTCTTGTATTCTGACGGATTAATCCTCTTGATGTATCCGCCCGAAGTCAGAGTGACGATGGTGTCCTCCAGAGGAACCAGATCCTCTTCTGAAATCGATTCCGGACTGTGGGCCATAATGACGGTCCTCCTTTCATCTCCGAACAGCTCCATTTCCTTCTGTATTTCCGCTTTCATCACTTTTTTCTGTTCAGCCTTGCTGTCCAGAATCTTCTCCAGAACCTTTATCTGTTTCAATATTTCTGCCAATTCTTCTTCAATTTTTTGCTTCTCAAGTTTGGCCAATTGATGCAACCTTATTTCCACGACCGCTTCGGCCTGGATCATGGTAAGCTTGAACTCTTTGACCAGGTTAGCCTTGGCGTCTTCTTTGTCTTTCGACTTCCTTATCGTCTTGATGACCGCGTCGACGTGATCTAGGGCCTTGGCGATTCCTTCTAAAATATGGGCCCTTTCTTTGGCTTTGGTCAAATCGAACTTAGTCCTCCTGACCACCACTTCCTGCTTGTGTTTCAAATACAACTCCAAAACATCTTTTAGAGACAAAACTCTCGGCTCGATTCCGTTAACCAGGGCGAGCATATTCAGATGATATACCTTCTGGATGTCGGTGTATTTGTACAGGGCGTTCAAAACCTTCTTGGGAGCGACTCCTTTCTGCAGATCTATTGCAATCCTCATTCCTTCCTTGTCCGACTCGTCCCTGATATCCCTGACCCCTTCCATTTTCTTGTTCTGGACCAGATTAGCCATCTGGATGATCAAAGCCGACTTATCAACCTGATAAGGGATTTCGGTGATGACGAGCTGGTGGCCCTTCTCCTTCTCGATAACGTCAACCTTCCCGCGAGCCAGGAAGGATCCTTTGCCCTGAGAATAGGCGGATAGAATATCCTTTTTGTTGTATATGTAGCCCGCAGTCGGAAAATCAGGGCCCTTGATGAATTGGAATAAGTCCTCGGTTTCCGCTTTCGGCTCGTCGATAAGATAAATCAGAGCTTCGCAAACCTCTTTCAGGTTATGGGGAGGGATGTTAGTCGCCATACCGACGGCGATTCCCGTCGAACCGTTCAATAACAAATTGGGCAAAGGAGAAGGCAAAACCGTCGGTTCCTTCCTGGTTGCGTCGTAGTTATCGGCCCACTCGACCGTATCGCTGTCTATATCTTTCAATAATTCTTCTCCCGTCTTACTCAATTTACACTCGGTATACCTCTGGGCGGCGGGAGGGTCCCCTTCTATAGAGCCGAAGTTACCCTGACCTTTGACCAAGGGATACCTCAAAGAAAAATCCTGAGCCATTCTCACCAAGGCGCCGTAGACGGAACTGTCTCCGTGCGGGTGGTATTTTCCCAAAACTTCTCCGGTGACAGCGGCCGATTTCCTGAATTTGGCATCGGATCTCACGCCCATATCGTACATGGCATACAAAATCCTCCTTTGGACCGGCTTCAATCCGTCTCTCACGTCTGGAAGAGCCCTCGAGACTATGACCGACATGGCGTAGTCGATATAGCTCTCTTTCATCTCGGTCGAGATTTCTCTTTCTTCTACGCTCCCGATTTCCTGGATTTCTTCTTTTTCTTCTTTTTTTGCCATTTTACCTCGGTTCTAAGATTACTATTTGGGCCTTTTCCTGATCGTCCGATATATTCTTCTTCTGAATGCTTAATTTGTCTTGTGGAACAATATCTTTCTCGCCCAAGGCCTTGAGGAAAGGTGCGAGCCCTTTCTCCCTCTTCTTCGCATCATAGCACATCGGTATGACGATTGCAGGCTCTATTCTTGCGACTAGCTTCGCCGCTTCGGCGTAGCTTATCGTCTTGTCTCCGTCGACAGGGACGATAAGGATGTCCACGTTTCCCATTTCTTTAAGCTGTTCTTCGGAAATATCCCCTTCCCCCAAATAACCCATGTGGGCTATCCTCACGTCTTCCGCCTCGACCATATAGATGATATTCCTCGATTTCTTATCCACCTGGAAAGAATTTATTCCTTGTATAAAGACCCCCTTTCTTTCATATTCGCCGCAGGATGAAACAACGAACTGTTCGTCCGCGTCAAATCCGTTCTCCTTTGAGTGAGTTTCGAGTATGATATCGGCCTTAGCCGTCTTCTTCCCTTCCGGGTCGATTATGGTCAAAACATTGTCCTTGTCTTTGGAAACGCTAGCTATCTCGAAACAAGAATCTCCGCACCATGTTATCTTCATACTTTGTATAATTAATGATTGGAGCGGGTGAGCGGAATCGAACCGCCGTATTATGCTTGGCAAGCATACGTACTAACCATTGTACTACACCCGCGCTTTGTTATTTAATTCTTCACTCAATAAACTGATCCAAACTAATATTTTTTCCTTCAACCAAGCACTCTTCTTGACCCTAATTGAACATATTCCATTTTCTAACCTTTTTGTTGGATGTTTTCCGTAAATCACCTGCGTCTTGGCGAAATGTTTTATCTTCGTCTTTCTTTCCCAAAATTTCTTGCATTCATCCTCTTTAAGGTCGGGGTATATAAACAATGAAAGATATATATCATCGACCTCTACCTTGCAGATACCCAATAAAAACCTTTCGAACAACGCTATCATCCTATAATCGACATTGGTTAAGCGGACCGGGTATTTGGGATTCTGATCTCCCTCTCCCCAGTACAGCATGACTCCAGCGACGAATAGATGGCTTTCTCTTATCTTCGAAAAATCTTTTTCAGCTTCTCCTCTGAATCCTTCTCTCCATTTTTTCCACCTTTCCCTGTTTGACTTAATAACTTTCCTTATCCTTTTCTCCGACGTCCTGATAGCTTTTTCTGTAAGGCGATTCTTAATCTTTTCCGACCAAACCGAATCCTTAAACCAAGCATTAAGAGTGCTTTTCGGTATACCTAATTCATCGCTTATCTCCTTATAGCTTTTACCTCGCTTTCGTAAGCTCGTAGCTAAATGCCTGTCATTACGCATAATGTTGAACCAGTATGATTACAAATATATTATATCATATTGGTTCTGATATAAAAAGTGCTGACTGTGCCGAGGTCCGGAATCGAACCGGAATCTAATGTTTTTCAGACATTCGCCGTGACCGACTTGGCTACCTCGGCGTCTGGTGGGCGGTAAGGGACTTGAACCCCTAACCCCTTCGGTGTAAACGAAGTGCTCTGCCAATTGAGCTAACCGCCCCGATCATCCATGTGGGCGGGGCGGGACTTGAACCCGCACGGGAATAATCCCCTATGCACCTCAAGCATAGATGTCTGCCAATTCCATCACTCGCCCCCGAACTACTTTGCTGCCTTTTCTTTTGTTTTCAACTTCGCCTTCCTTCCTTTGGCGGTCCTCAAATAATACAGTTTGCTCCTCCTCGTCTTAAAGGTTCTTTCCACTTCTATCTTGTCAATTGAAGGAGAGTGGATGGGAAATATCTTCTCGACTCCGATTCCGTCAACAACCTTCCTTACTGTAATGGTGGCCGAAATACCTTTTCCGTGCTTTCTCGACAAAACCTGGCCTTCGAAAATCTGGATTCTTTCCTTATTCTTTTCCTTGATCTTCTGGTGGACCTTAACCATATCTCCCGGCTTTACATCGGGCAAATCGGTTTTCAAATTAATAATCCCCTTCTCTTCAGCGGGTTCTTCTTTTTTCTCTGCTACTTCCGTTTCAACCGTTTCAGTCTCAACTTCCGCGACAGCTTCTTCTTTTTTTGCTTCTTCTGCCATATGTTTACTTTTATTATTCAAACTGTGGGCGTACCCTGACTCGAACAGGGGGCCTTTACGATGTCAACGTAACGCTCTAACCAACTGAGCTATACGCCCTTTTGCGGTAAAGAGCTCTTCTTTATAATAGGCGATTTGAGCCTTTTAGTCAACAAAAACAAGGTAGCAGAAAACTGAAAAATTGTCTATTGTGCGCGTGGATGGACTCGAACCATCGACCCCAGCTTTATAAGAGCTGTGCTCTAACCAACTGAGCTACACGCGCAGGGTTCACTTCCCTATCAGTTCCTCGAACTCCTCCTTCTCTATCGTCTCCTTCTTTATCAATGTCTCGGCTATCTTCTTCAAGAGATCCTTTTCATCCTTCAATACCTTTTCAGCTTCCTTCTCTCCGTTCAGTATCAATTTCTCAACCTCTTTGTCTATTTGCTGAGCAACGCCTTCCGAATAGTTCCTGCTTTCCGTCTCGTAATCGAGGAACGATTCCCTGTTCCTGTCCCCGAAGACAATCGGACCCAAAGAAGACATACCGTATTTCTTAACGATGTTCCTCGCCAATTGGGACGCCTTATTCAGATCATCCGAAGCTCCGGTGGTCATGTCCCCGAAAGTAAGCTTCTCGGAAACATATCCCCCGAGAAGAACGGCCAATTCGGCCTCAAATTCTTTCTTGGTCCTCAAGAACCTTTCTTCTTTAGGAACCTTAAGGGTATATCCGGCTGCCATCCCCCTCGATATGATCGATATCTTCCTGACCGGTTCGGCGTGAGGCATCTTGGCGGCAACCAGGGCGTGCCCGGCCTCATGGTACGCGGTTATCTCTTTCTCTTTGCCTGTCATGACGTGGCTCCTCCTCTCCGGTCCCAAAAGAACTTTTTCGATCGAATCAAGCAGGTCCTGCTGGACAATCCCTTTAGCGCCCTTCTTGGCTGCAAGGATGGCCGCCTCGTTAAAGACGTTTTCCAAATCGGCCCCGGAGAATCCGGGAGTCCTCTCGGCCACTTCCCTTAATTTGATATTATCAGACAAAACCTTACCTCTCGAATGGATCTGCAATATCTCTTCCCTTTCTTTGATATCAGGAAGATTGATGACCACCTTTCGATCAAACCTGCCCGGACGCAGCAAAGCCGGATCGAGTACATCGGGCCTGTTGGTCGCAGCCAGAACGATTATCTTGTCGTTCTTCTCGAACCCGTCCATCTCGGTCAATAATTGATTTAGTGTCTGCTCCCTCTCTTCATGCCCTCCGGTTATGGCCGGCCCTCTCGTTTTGCCGATGCTGTCCAGCTCGTCTATGAAAACCAGGCAGGGCTGCTGCTTTTTAGCTGCGGTAAACAAGCTTCTCACTCTTCCCGAACCGACCCCCACGAACATTTCGACAAAAGAAGAGCCGGCAACGGAAAAGAAAGGTACGTTGCTCTCCCCTGCCACCGCTCTCGCCAACAGTGTCTTGCCGCATCCGGCCGGACCGACCAGCAACACTCCTTTGGGGATCCTCGCTCCCATCTTCAGGTATTTCTGGGGATTCTTCAAAAAGTCCACTATCTCTTCCAGCTCCTGCTTTTCTTCTTTCAATCCGGCGACATCCTTGAAGGTGATCTTCTGTCTGGGATGCCCTTCGGCTCCGAATAAGGTCACTTTCGCCTTGGTGAAATCAAAACTCTGGGCCGCTCCTGTCTTGGCGTTCCTGAAAATCATGAAAAAGAAAACCGCCATAAGACCAAGAGGCAAAACCACCATTATAAAGAATGTTCCTATCCAATCCCATGAAGTATCCGGCTCTTCAAAAATGAAAGAAACCGTTTTAATGCTTTCACTCGTCGCACCGTAATCGAGCAAGGCCTGTCCCAGGGTATCCCCAGATTCTTTCTTGCTTTCGGCTTTAGCTCCGTCGTTGTATGTAACAGCTATATCGTTATTCAGTATCTTTATCTCCTTGACCTTTCCGTCATTGACGTCTTGGGCCAGCTGGGTGATCGATATAGTATTAATCGTCTCTTTAGGAACGTTGAACATGCCGAAAGCCAGTCCGAGGACCAGAAAAACGGCAATAACCAAAAAGATATTCTTAAGGAGGCCTTTGATAGGACTCTTCATGCTGTTTTTATTTTATTCTTAAAGACATCCAGTGTCTTTGAGGTTGGAAGCTCAGTATCTGGAATTCGTATTCCTTGTTGAGTTCGAGCTTCTCTTTCATTTTGACTTCCGAACCGAATTCGGAAACGTGTATCAATCCCTGTATTTTAGTATCGGCATCGGCGGCTCCGTCAATAACCTGGATAAAAGCTCCAAAAGGATTGAACCTCACAACCAGTCCTTTGATAATGTCTCCTGTCTTGTAGTTCAAGTTCTGCCAAGGATCCTTCTTCAGGCTCTTGAGAGACAATGAAACCCTTCCCTGGGATATGTCGATAACCTGGGCCTTCACATCCTGGCCGACCTCGACCACCTGGGCCGGATCTTCAATCAGCTGCCAATCCAATTCTGAAATATGGACCAATCCTTCCAGGGCCGGATCTTCGGGTTTACTGTCGGGAAGATTGAACTTTATGAAAGCTCCAAAATTGACTATGCCCGAAACCTTTCCTTCAACTATGTCCCCCATCTTGATGCTCTTGATGGCTTTCTGTAAGGTTTCGCTCTCTTTCGACTCCTCGGTCAATATGACCTGTCCGTTCTTTTCGTCAAAATCCAAAATCTTAACCTTGATATCCTGTCCGATGAATGACTGCAGCTTCCTCAATATCTTGGTCTTATCCCCTTCCGGAACCCGAGGATAATTCTCGGGAGATAATTGAGAGGTGGGCAAGAAAGCGGGAATACCGGCAACCTCCGTTATCAATCCTCCTTTATTCACTTTGGATATCCTTACCGGGAATTCTACGTTCTGGTCTTTCTTCTCCTTTATGGTGGCCCAAGCCAGTTCTTTTTCTGCCTCCCTCAAAGACAATTCGACGAAGCCCTCTTCGTTCTCGGCCATGACGACCTTGACGGAGATGGTATCCCCTATCTTGATGCTCTTCAAGACGTTCTTGGCGTTCTGGTATTCGGAACCGTAAATAATCCCTGTCTTTCGGGGTCCTATGTCCAAATACATGGCAGAATTCTCGATGGCGAGAATCTTTCCGTCCACGATTTCACCGCTTCGGGGAATCTGGACATTGTCAGTCAGTTTTTGTAGTGTTTCGTTTTGCATATCATCCTTATATCACAAAGATTTAAGATAATCAAGTAGAATAAAAGAGGGGCGTTCACTCGCTGGAACGCCCGGTAGATCGAGGACCTTTGTGTCCCCGCCCAACCGTTTTGCCCGGTTGGTTTCTATGTAGACGCCGTAGACGACCACCCCTCCTTTTCCAATAGTCCATCCATTAACCAGGTAATTCCTGGTTTTCCCGTTCTTTAGAACGACGAGCAGTGTTCTTGGAAGCTTGCCACCTCCCATGACGAACATCTCGCCGATAGTAGTCATTTTAAGCGCCATTTACAAGTACCTGCCTTTTTTATATTTAAAAAAAGCCCTTATGTCAAATAAATGACCCTATACAAGGAAATATTATGCCATATATGTCAATAAAGAAGGTGTGGACAAAACCTTTGACAAAAAGGGGGAAATAGGATAAGATAACCTCAATCCCTGATGAGGGGATTTTAATTATGCTTAACAAGCAAAACTTGTCAATCATACTGATTGCGGCCATTGTTTTCTCTTTCTCGGCCCTGGTTCTGACCATTGACGCCAAAGCGGATAATACTAACTTGGTTCAAGGTCAGGGATCAGAAAAGAGTTATTCCTTGGAGAATAACGCGTTAGCGCTATTTTCAGAAAAGGAAGACAGAGACGGGGACAACAGCCAAAAGACGTATAGTAAGATTAAGGTTATCGTTACAGCATATTCTTCTACAGAATGGCAGACCGACGACACCCCCTTCATTACCGCCAACGGTTCGGAGGTGAGAGACGGTATCGTAGCCAACAACATGTTACCATTCGGAACTGAAATAAAACTGCCCGAATTGTACGGAAACAAAGTTTTCACCGTAGAAGACAGGATGCACTCAAGAAAAAGCAAATATCAGATAGATATATGGTTCCCTACCCTGGAAGAGGCCAAGGCCTTCGGAGTCAAGGAAACGTATATAGAAGTTTTGGAGATATAAAGACGCACCGGGAAACCGGTGTGTTTTATTTTAAAGACAATATATACTCCCCTGCCGTTATTTTTCCCTCAGCTAAAAGATTATTAAGTCCGGCGTAATAGTGGTCCATCAGCTCGGAAGTCGGAATATTTTCGCTATACAATCTCACATTATCTATCGATCCGTTAAACCATTGAGAACCGTACCTCCCGTAACCTATGTATAAATTGTCATCCGACTCATAGGAAATTGCTCCCGTATTGCCGTTGGTCGTGTATTCGGTTCCGACGTAGCACCTCGACCCGACAGAAGCGTCATACGTCCAAGCGACAAAATTCCATTTATTCAAAGTTAATGCTGGCGATATACAAGTCGAATTCCAAACGCCTCCTATCCTGGCATGAGGGCATATTTTATTTATGTAAGAGCCGGCGAAAGTCATAAAATGATAACCGTAGCTCCCCGGACCTTTTATAACAATGCCCTGATAGGTGATATCCAGCCTGGTCGGCTTTATCCACGCCTCTATCGTTATCTTTGAAATCATATTTAGGCTGGCATCGTTAGTTACGCTGATTCTGTCATCCGTTCCGTCAAAGTTAAGGCAGCTTCCGTAGACACAGTCAGTTGAAAGCTGGGGAAGATTATTCGTTCCTCCGCTTCCTTGCAATGCTCCGGTATACGACCCCCAAGAATCCGGTGTTTGATTGCTGGAAGGATAGTTGGTCTGATCAAGTTTCCATTCGGCAACCAAATTAATCATTAAGGCATTTCTCAAAGAATTACTGAAAACCTGTGACTTGGCTATATTCGCCTTATCAGTCACTCCGCTCATTGTAACGACAATAAGGCCGGAAAGAATTCCGATTATGGCAATCACCACCAAAAGCTCTATCAACGTAAAGGCAATTTGCTTTTTAGTCATTAAGCAAATTATAACAAAATCGGGAAATATTAGTAGTGCCTCGGGTGGGACTCGAACCCACAAGGGTGTTACCCGCAGCATTTTAAGTGCTGTATGTTTACCAGTTTCATCACCGAGGCGAATGGAGGCGTGGGCGGGAATTGCACCCGCGTATGAGAGTTTTGCAGACTCTTGCCTTACTGCTTGGCCACCACGCCCTGACACAAGGAAACAATAGCAATTTTAATCCCTTTTTTCAATATCGTCCTTTTGGATCTTCATCAGCAATTCGTCTATCCTACCCGCTTCTTTCGTTTTGGTTTCCTTTAAAAATTCTATCCTGGGGACAGGCCTCATCTGGAGTTTCTTGTTCAGCATCTGCTGGAGGTCGTATATATGCCTGTTCAGCAAAGAAATGACTTCATCGAACCTGTCTTCGGGAATCACCGAGATATATATCTTAGCTACAAAAAGATTTCTCGAACACTCGACCCTGGTTATGGTCAGAAGTATCCCGGGGAATATGTCTATCTCTTTCAAGATCGACTTCCCCAGCTCTTCCCTTATTATGCTGTTGACTTTTTCTATCCTGAACATATTAAAGTTCGGTTTGGACGTACTCTTCCTTATATACTAAAAGTTCATCCCCTTCCTTTATCCTCTCCGATCCCTGATAAAGGATGCCGCACTCTTTTCCTTTTTTAACCACGTCGAAATCCTTCCTATTCGACTGCAATTCGACTATTCTCCCCTGTCCCGTCTTTTCCCCGCTCCTGAATATCTCAAGAGACGCTCCCTTTTGAACCTCCCCTTCGATCACGTTCCCTCCCACGATCTGCCTGTTCTTTTCCGTCCTGAAAATAGCTAAGACCTCAATCTTTCCCAAATCGGTTCTTTCTTTCTCTTTGACCAGCTTCCTTTCCATTAGTTCCCTCACCTTCTGAGCCAGTTCGTAGATAATACTGAAGTCATAAACCTTAACTTTGTTATTCTCGGCCGAAATCTCAGCCACCTTGTCCTTCTTGACCCTGAAAGCGATGATGACCGCCTCGCTCGTCTTTCCCATCTTAACATCGGCTTCGGTTATGTCCCCCACCTCGGACCTGATCACTCTCAAACAGACGTTCTCCTGGGGCAAGGTCTTTAAGACCTCGACAATTCCCTCGAGCGATCCCTGGGCATCTCCCTTGATTATGAGATTAAGGCATTTCTTGTCCGGATCGACTTCGGCAATATCGCTCTTCAGTTCTTTCGGCTTCAGCTTTCCTTCAGCTTCTTCAAAAGATTCATAGACATGAAACTTCTCTCCGACTGAAGGAACGGTTTCGAATCCGACGATTACGGCCGGATCGGAAGGATCGGCCTCTTTCATTTCTTTTCCCAAAAAGTCGCCTAGATTCTTAACCTTGCCTATGGCCGAATCTGTTCCGATAATATCTCCCTGTCTCAACGTCCCGTTCTCTATAAGGACGGTGGAGGTGGGCCCTCTCTTGGGATCGAGATACGACTCAATGATCGTTCCTTCCGCCTTAATTCCTTTTTCCGCTTTCAATTCCTCGACTTCGGCCACCAGCTGAATCATGTCCAAAAGATCGGTGATCCCCTGCCCCGTCTTGGCCGATATTTCGACCGACGGAACTTTGCCTCCGTACGACTCGACTAATATTTCCTCTTTGCCCAGCTGCTGTTTGACCATCTCCGGATTGGCTCCGGGCTTATCTATTTTGTTTAAAACCACAATCAATGAAAGGTTGGCGCTCTTTATGTGATTTATCGCCTCCTTGGTCTGCTTCTTTATACCCTCGGCCGCATCAATGACCAGGAGGGCGATGTCAGCCAGCTTCGATCCCCTGCTCCTTATCGCCGAGAAAGATTCGTGTCCAGGAGTATCGATGAAAGTGATTTTTCCTCCATTGTGTTCAACCTGGTACGCTCCGACGTGCTGGGTAATTCCTCCCGACTCCTTCTCCAAAACCTTGAAGTCGCGGATCGCCATCAGGAGCGACGTCTTGCCGTGGTCGATATGTCCCAAAACAACCACCACCGGAGGTCTCGTAACGAAATTTGGTTGTGTGTTGTTTTCTGCCATATTTTTAAATCTTAAAGCGGAGAGAGTGAGATTCGAACTCACGGTAGGATTGCTCCCACAACGGTTTTCGAAACCGTCCCCTTAAACCGCTCAGGCATCTCTCCTAAACATGCCTCAACACTATCACTTTTCCCTCTTGAGCGCAACCGAAAAGGAAGGAAAATCGTTGTCGTATTTCATTTCCTTTGGCAATAATCCGGGAAACCTTTTCCCTATCGTCTGGACCAGATAATTCGATATCTGGCCTTTCAATATCTTGAACCTGAAAAATCTTACCGTTTCCTTCCTGTATTTCCTGAAATCGGGAAATGTCTTTATTAATATGTCGGCCGCATGAAGCCCCCAGATTATCCCTCCTCCGCTCCAGGGCTTGGTAAGACCCATAGCGTCACCACAAAGGGTAACGTCTTTATCTTTCGGGAAAATCAACCCGGCACTGAAAAGAGAAAAATGGGGGCACGGGATTACCGCTGCCGAGACGGTGTCTTTTTCCACTCCTTCTATTTCCAATATCCTGCCTGCTTTTTTCTCCACCTCTTCCCTGGTCCCCATCGCTCCGTATTCTATCTTATCCCCCTTGGGAATCTTCCAGCAGAATCCGGAAAGATCGTTAAAAGCGTAGGTCTGGGTGATGTGTGAATTGCTTTTCAACAAAGAATAGGCCTGTATCCCGTTCCTTATCCCCGGATCGGGCAGACCCAAACTCCTCCTCACAATCGAAAAGGCGCCGTCGCATCCGATAACCCTGTCGAATCCTTGTGGCGCCCTCCTGATTTCCTGTCCCAGAACGATCCTCGTCCCGGCTTTCTGATTGAGCTCAAGCAACTTTGATATGACCAACTCCCTTTTCAAAGCCAGATGCTTGGGGCTGAAATTAAGCTTGACCTTGCCTTTGGGAAAATTGATGACGCAGGACATTATCTCGTTCTCTACGCAATCATCATCTATGGGAATGAATTGTTTTATCCTCTCCGAAACCAAAGCCGAACAGCATTTCTTGCCCAAAGCATCTTCTTTCTTCCTATCGAAAAGAGAGACCTCGTGTCCCGCTTCCGCCAATTTCCAGGAGATATACAGCCCCATCACCCCACCGCCGACGACAGCGACTTTTAGCTTTTGGTTTTCCATTTAATTGGAGCGAGTGAAGGGAATCGAACCCTCATGTATAGCTTGGAAGGCTATCGCTCTGCCATTGAGCTACACTCGCAGACCTATCCTTTCGGGGCACTGAGATTCGAACTCAGAATAAATCCTCCCAAAGGACTCGTGATAGCCGTTTCACTATGCCCCGGCTACTCCCTTTTTATATCATCTTTCTCTTTATCAGTCAAAAATAACCAACTCAAGGTCAGATTAAAAAATTCAAAAAGAAAAAATATTAATAAGAGGGGTATTTAAAAACTCTTACATTTCGTATAGAAGACGTGCTGGTGCCGGTTCCGTAGCCATAATCCATAAATTCCAAATCGTATATTGAATCAACGCTTGACCAATTGGGTATGGCCGTCCAATTCCCAGAATTCAATTTATAAGTGCCGGCAGGACCGTTTATTTCGATAACAACCTGATGCCAACTAGTATCTACTGTCGTGTTATTCCAAATTAATCCGGCGTTAATGGGTAGATAATATCCGCTACCATCCCCGCAGCTTGGCGTAGACCGGCTATCAGAATCAGCCACCAAACGAAGGCTTAGGGCATATTGAAGATTTGAATCATAACCATTCGGTTTATAATATTCAAAACTAACATACACATTATCGGCTTTGCTATAAACATCTTTTATTGAAGCGTAACCTCCCCAATGGCATCCAGCCCCACTGCCAGAAAAAGTCAATGTTGATCCCGAAACGCTTACGGGACAATAGAAGTTGCCGGTAGAAAAACTTCCGCTCGCTGTGCCATAACCAAGCGTTGAACAAACTTCAGAAGTTCCGCCACCGCTTCCATAACAAATCCATGACCATGGTCCGCTGCCGCTTCCCGCAAGCAAATCTGAATAAAGCCCAGGATTGCAAAGATTTGCGTTACTAGGAACGGTTGTAACGCCAGACATGTCCGCAACTCCACATTCACCATTATAAGCAGAAACCATTCCGCTTAAACACTTATTAGTCCCGGTGATACAAATATCGCCAGTAGCATTTATGGTCCCATTAACATCAAGAGCGACCGACGGCTCATTCTCCCCTCCTATCCCGACTCTTTTATTTTGAGCATCGATGCAGATAGAATCAGAGCACTCCATCTCTGACCAAAGATGTCCTGGATTATGGGTCCCGATGGTTATAGCAGAAATTCCTTCCGTCTTTAAAATTTGCACATACTGAAAAATTAAAGTTGCCAAACTCACTAACAGCAGTCCTACTAAAATTTTTTGGTTATTTTTCATAATGATTTATTTAATTATCTCAAATTAAAAAAAATTGTCAAACATCTAAAATTATGATAGTTTATAATATATCCTTGTCCCCGTAGCTCAATTGGACAGAGCGACAGACTTCTAATCTGTAGGTTGTGCGTTCGATTCGCACCGGGGACACAGTTCCCGTGGTGGCCATGGTGTAACAGTAGCACAATACCCTGTGGAGGTATTTGTACGAGTGCAAATCTCGTTGGTCACCCATCTTAACGAAAAACGCCTTTACGGCGTTTTCGTTTTACCTAGTTCCCTCCAACTATGACCGTCTGGATATTGATCATATTCCTGTATATCTCATTTTCCTTCAAGAGCTCATCGTGGGTCCCCTGCCCCACTATCCTTCCCTTTTCCATAACAATAATCTTGTCGGCATCCTTGATGGTCGAAAGACGATGGGCGATGATTATCGTCGTCCTCCCTTCGGAGGCCTTCTCTATCGACTCCCTGATAATCGCCTCGTTCTCTACATCCAAACTGGAAGTAGCTTCATCGAAAATGAGTATCGAGGGGTCCTTGACCAGAGCCCTGGCTATTCCGACCCTTTGCCTTTCTCCCCCGGAAAGCTTTACCCCCCTTTCCCCTATGACGGTATCTAATCCGTTTTCCATGCTTCCCAGGAATTCATCCACCCGGGCCATCTTCAAGGCCCTTTCCAATTCCTTTTCGCTGACTTCTTTATTCGTTCCGAAAAGAATATTGTACCTAAGAGTGCTGTCGAACAAAGCGACGTCCTGAGGCACTATCCCCAACCCTTCCCTGTATTCTTTCAAGGCCAGATTCTTAAGATCGTGTCCGTCTATCAGGATCTTTCCTTTTTCAGGATCATAGGCGCGGATCAAAAGCTGGACCATAGTGGACTTGCCCGCTCCCGAATGGCCGACTATGGCCACCCTCTCCCCTGGCTCGATCGAAAAATTGACCTTTTTCAATGTTTCCGGATCCTTCTTCAGCTTCTTCACCTTGACCACTTTGATCGTCCTCCCCTCTTCAACCACTTCCTCTCTCGAAGGATAGCTGAACGAAATATCCTTATATTCTATCCTTCCCTTCCTGTCTTTGATCACTATCGGATTTTCTATCTCTTTCACTTCCGGCTCGATATTCATCAGCATGAAATAATTCTTGATCTGAGAATAGAGCTCCATCACCTTCCTGTGCATATGCGAGATGATACTTATCCTGTCGAAAGCGTTGGCCGACCAGGAAAGGAAAATAACCAGGAACCCGGGAGTGTACATTCCCTTATATACGAGATATATCCCCACCATCAAAACCGTTATCCTGGTCACGTTGGGAATCAAGCTCCTCGCCTGGAGGAAAAGATTGAATCTGAGCCAGACCTTCTTGGCAAAATTGCTTATCCTCAAAAGATTGTCGTCGTATTCTTCAAGCACCTTCCCTTCCTTGGCATTGGACTTGATCAAGGGCATATTCCTCAAGTATTCCGACTGCTTCTTTTCCGAATCTACATACATATCCTGAACCTTCCTTATATCCCTTCCCACGGACCTATTGGTATAAAAAATCATCAATATGACCAGGCATACCCCTATGAAAATAATCCCTCCCAGGATCGGAGCGATGATTGATAATGCGATTATGGTGACCGATATCTGCAGAACGGCCGGAAATATCTGATATATCAGATCCGAAGCCAGTTCGACCAGGGCTGCCTGCCCCTTATCGATGATGCTCTTCTTCAATCCGGAATTCTGGTTCTCGTGCTGGCCTATGGAAAAATCCATCATCTTATTCAGGGTGGTCGCGGCGACGGTACGCCTAACATCAAAATCGAATCCCCTTATTTCTATCCTGTCCACCCAGTTACGTAATATCGTATCGTTCAAAAGAAGTATAACTAAAGAGACCAAACACAGCATTATCAGATACTCCAGTTCCCTGCCCTGGGTTATTCCGTCTATTATCCTTCCGTAGATATACGGTCCCACCAGGGAGAGCGTCTCCTGGACAAGTATCAGAAAAAAGATCAGGGCGATGACCTTGAGGTGCGGGCGGTATATCTCTTTCAGCTTGGAAAGAAACTGCCCGAAGGTATTCTTTTTTCCATCAATCCTCCTTATCATGAATCCATCATAGCAAAAATCGGGAAAAGAAAAAGGCGCTATTCCCCGATATGGCAGATAGCATCGAACGGACCGTCATTTATTTTCAATAATCTATCTGGTTAAAAAGAAAAATATAACAGATAAAATGAGTAAAGGCAGCCAGGCCCAGACGATTTTCTGGTATCTAAAAAGTGATTTCCCCCTCTTCGCTCTCATCACCCTGTACCATTTCTCAAAACCGAAAAATGCAATACTGCCTATGAATATGGTCAATATAAGCTTGTCCATCCCCCAAATCTTGTGGTACTGGTGCCCGATAATTTCAACCGAATAAAGAGGCCAGACAACCATGGCGTAATAAGCGGCCGCAATAAGCATTTCCATTCCCGAAAATTTGATATTCTTTTTTTTGAGCCATTCTATCGTCCACATGATTAGGGCGGCCGTCAATCCTCCTATCCAAAGGCCTGTAATGGTGTCGTCTATCTTAAGCCAGCGGGCCAATCCAACCCCGGCTCCCACTCCGACTACGCAAACCGGACAGACGGCCAAAGCGGCCTGCGCGAAAAAAATCCCCAAAAAGGATAATATCGAGGCCGATGTGATTTTGTTCTTATTCAGCATACGGCAATTCTACCTTAAAAATATTCTCTTGTCTATTTCCTCTCTCTTAATACCGCCTCCAATTCGATTTCTTCATTATTCCTGAAGGCCAATATGTATATCTTATCCCCCACCGCGCAATTAGACAAAACATCATTGACCGTATTGTCCTGGGTTATCTTTTTTCCGTTTATCTCAAGAATAATGTCATATTCTTTGAGTCCGGCCGCTTCGGCACTGGAATTCTTGGCCACCGCCGGTTCTCCGAACATCTCCCTCACCACCAAAGCTCCGTAATGGACGTCGATCTTGTTCGCCTTGGCAATCTGTTCGTTCAAGATTATATATTTGACGCCGAGATAAGGCCTCTTCACCATCCCGTCCCTCCTGACTTCGGATAAGTCTTCCTTGATGTAGTTGACGGGTAGGGCGAAACCGATGTTCTCCGCCCCCATTATCATCGCCGTGTTTATCCCTATCGCCTCCCCTCTCATGTTGACCAGCGGCCCGCCCGAATTGCCCGGGTTGATTGCCGCGTCGGTCTGGATGAGACCCTTAAGATTGGTCGCCTTGCAGGTGGTCTGCGTTCCGCAATAGGCCGTAATCCTCCTGCTTAATCCGGAAACTATACCGGCGGAAAGGGTATCCTCGAACTCTCCCAAGGGGTTGCCCACGGCTATGACCGTTTCTCCCAATTCAACCTTGTCAGAATCTCCCAGTTTCAAAAAAGGAAATATCCCCTTCTCTTCTATCTTGAGTATCGCCGTATCGGTCAAAGGGTCCCGAGACAGAACCCTGACGGGATATCTCTTGTCCGGATCGAGGATGACCGTATAGTCGGCATCGACATCATCGACGACATGGTTGCAGGTCAAAACGTATCCGTCTTTAGAAACGATGAATCCCGATCCTCCCCCTATCTTCGTCTTCTGCTTCTCGTCGTTCATCTTTTTGGGAAAAGCCACCTTCTCGCCTTTGAAAGGAAGGAAATAGAATTCCTCCACCTGGGGCAGGTCGCGCGAAGCGACGACGGTTATCACCGCCGGACAGACTTTCTTTGCGATTTCCACGATTGGAGACTTCTTCATGGCTCCATTCTATCACAAAAGAATATTGTAAACAATAAAAAAATATGATACTCTGGCTTTGTTAAACACAAGTCCCCGTAGTTCAATGGATAGAACGAGAGACTCCTAAGCTCTAGATAGAGGTCCGATTCCTCTCGGGGACACATTGCAATATCAGGAGAGATTTGTATAATGTATTTACAGTTCCGGGCCTGTAGTATAATGGTATCACGAGTCCATGGCATGGATTTAATCGGGGTTCGATTCCCCGCAGGTCCACAAATAAGTTTTATGACTTTTTCTATTTCACCCTCAGAAAATGATACCGAAGAATGGAAAGAAGCTATAAATGACCAACTCTTAGAAGAAGGTCTCGAGACAATATGTGCTTTTTTGAATTCTTTCGGTGGTAAAATTATATTTGGCGTTAATAGCGAGGGAATTGATGTTGGGCTTAATAGCAATATAGATGAAGCTCAAAGGAAAATTTATGATCTTGCTAGGAACCACCTAAAACCATCTGCCCATCCCTATTTTAATGTTAGAGTCAATGATAATAAGATTTTTATTTTCGTATCATCAAATCCAAAAGAAATATACCAATATAAAGGAAAAGTATGGAAAAGAACTGGCGCAAGTAATCATTGCTTAACCTTTGAAGAAGCTACCCAGCTTAAAAACCAAAGAAGTAATTTTACAACTGAAGTTTATCCGGGAATATTCTCAAGAAAAACAAGCGGAGAATCTTGGAGGTGCCCAAATTGCGGACATCTACTAATTACTGGAAACTCTAGTATTGTTACTAGTGGAGGAGAGCCAAGCAACCCTAAGTGTCCTGCATGCGGAACTCCTATGCAATCTAATTTATTGCAATAATTAATTAACAGAAAACCGCCCTCACGGGCGGCTTTTTGTTTTTGATTTTATCTTACAGCGTCCTTCAATCCTTTTCCTGCTTTGAATTTGGGTGTCTTCATAGCGGGAATGTTGATCTTCTCTCCTGTTTTGGGGTTCCTTCCCTCTCTGGCGGCTCTTTTGCCGACTTTAAATGTTCCGAAACCTGTTAATGTGACGTCTCCTCCTTTTGACAAGGTCTTGGTTATCTCTTCGATAACTGTGCTTAAAGCCTCGGCAGCATCCTTCTTAGCCATGGCCGTCTTCTTTACGATTGCTTCAATGATGTCTTCTTTTGTCATAGTTGTGTATGTTATTGGCTTATATATTGTCGACCTTTTATTTCGCGTATTCTACTATCCTCGATTCCCTAATCAGCATAACCTTTATCTCCCCGGGATACTTCAATTCCTGCTGTATCTTCTGGGCTATCTCGCGGGCCAGTTTGTGGGCCGTCAGGTCATCAACTTCCTTCGGCTTTACAAAGACCCTCAGTTCCCTGCCTCCCTGGATAGCGAAAGATTTCTCCACTCCGCCGAAAGAATTGGCTATATCTTCCAGCTCTTCCAATCTTTTCAAATAATTCTCGAGCGTATCTTTCCTTGCTCCGGGCCTGGCTCCCGATATCTGGTCGGCCGCCTGGATTATCATAGCTTCCGGACTTTCATAAGGATATTCCTCGTGATGGGACCTCATGGCCGAGATGATCGCCGGGTCTACGTTGAATTTCTCAAGTATCTTGGCTCCAATATCAGTATGAGACCCTTCTATCTTATAGTCAAGGGCCTTTCCTATATCATGCAATAATCCCGCTTTTTTGGAAAGTGCGACGTTCAGGCCTATTTCCGCGGCCATAGCTGCGGACAAATGGGCCACTTCTATCGAGTGGGCGAGCACGTTCTGGCCGTAGCTGGTTCGGTATTGCAACCGCCCCAGGACCATGACCAGCTTTTCGGGCAGATCCAAGACGCCGGTCTCGTACACGGCCGCTTCTCCCGCTTCCCTCACCTTCTTATTGACCTCTGCTTCCGCCTTTTCGATTTCCTGCTCGACTCTTGCCGGCTGGATCCTTCCGTCCCTCAATAATTTCTCCAAAGCGATCTTGGCGATCTCCCTCCTGACTGGATTGAAAGAAGAAATGATAACCAAACCTGGCGTCTCGTCGACGATCAGTTCAACTCCGGCCGCTTTCTCGAAAGCCCGGATATTTCTTCCTTCTTTTCCTATAATCCTTCCCTTTATCTCTTCCGAAGGGAGGACTACCGATGATGTTGTAATTTCCTGGACTTGGGGCAATGCATACGACTGGACCGCCGTAGCGATGATCTCTTTTGCTTTCTTTTCGTACTGCTCGGTTCCCCTTTCCTCAAGCTTCCTCACTCTTTCCAAGACCTCGGCGCTGTACTCCTGCTCTACTTTGTCTAAAAGTTCTTTTTTTGCCTGTTCCCTGTTTAATCCGGCAACCCTTTCCAGCTTGTCGATCGATTCCTGCCTTATCTCTTCCAGGCTATTCTTAAGCTCTTTCAGTTTCTCCTCCTTGTCCGCTATGCCGTTCTCCTTATCTTTTATCTGCTTCTCCCTCGAATCAAGATCTTCTTCCTTCTTAAAAACCCTGTTCTCGGCTTTGATAAGGACTTTCTGCCTCTCTTCCAGGTCGGCCGACGACTTCTTCTCTATCTCTTCCGTCTTTTCTTTGGCCTTAGCCATTATCTCTTCAGCCGTCTGCCTGGTCTGGACTATTCTTTTCTGCAGTTCGGCTTCTATCGTCCCCGCCCTTTTTCTCGCAATCGACTGCCTGATGTAGTAGCCGATGATTCCGCCGGCGATCAAGGCGCCTGCCCCTATCGCCAACGATAGCAATGTTTCCATGTTTTTAGCATGAAAATTTGGCACAAGAAAATAATCTGTGCGTTTTTCCTTTAAAAATTTTAAAGCTCTCCTTCAAGATTATGTAATTAATACCAAAAATTCAAAAATTAATTCTTTACCTTACGATTCAAGTATAACAAAAAACCCTTGCCGAAGCAAGGGTCGTCAAAATTCTTTAAAAGGGGGCTATCTCTCTCCAACTCGGGAACCCTTTCTTTATATCCCCTGTCTGATTGGCCCCGCACTCGGAGCCCGTTATGTTCAATCCCATACTGAGATTTGTGCCCGGGGTGAGGAACTTTATGACGGGATTGGCGCTTGTGAGGGTTCCCGAAACCAGATTATAATCTGTGTCCTGAACATACCCTGTCGGCACCTTCCAGGTGAAATTAGTGTTGCCGTCGTTCAAGGTCGAACAGGAAACAGGAGAACCGCTTGAGTTATAACAGACGCTGCATTTCCAATTCGTATTGTCGGGATCTACCACGGCCGAACCAGCTGTCCCGGTCCAGCAGACCGAATAACAGGCATCCCTCAATTCAGGATCGGCCTGATTAGAAAGGTCTGTTCCAGAGCAGTACTGGATATTGGTATTGGTGGTTATCGTTATTTTGTCGGAAACGACCCTGACTATTGGATAATGCTTCTTCGGGGTATTGAAAGCCGGCCCGGGAGTCCAGTCCGATTCCAGTCCGGCGCTGTTCCTCACCTTCACCCACCAATAGTATGTCTTGACCGAAGATCCTGTCCCGTACCCTATCTGATAAAGAGCGGCTGAAGGAGACGCCTTAACCGAAGTTCCGCTGTACGTTATCGTCGCCCCCGGAGCGGCCGAACCGCCGGCGTTCCAGGTTGAAGAACTTGGAGAAAGTATGTCCGCCTGCGAATCTATGTTGGCCAAAGAAAGATTCTCCGTGTCTATGGCAATTCTGTATCCTGACAAGGTGGCTGAAGAATTTGAATCTTCGTATTTGAAGGTAAAGTCAAGCTGACCGTTCTTTCCCGTCTGAAGAACGTTGCTGGCGTTAAAATAATGCTCGCAATACCAGCAGGAATTGGTAGCAATGGTGAAAGAATTGACGGCCAAAATATTGCTTTGATTTTCAGAACCGTCTGTCACCCTTATCGTACAATTATTATGGACCCCTTCCGCCAAAGAATTAAAGGTGATCGTATTGTTGCCTGACGTAGCTGATGTCGTGGAGCTGGAACAATCCCCTCCGTATGTTATCGTTCCCGCTTCGGTCGAACTGAAGGTATAGCTGGGGGTAGTATCGCTGGTCGGACTGGGCACGGCTGTAACCTGAATAAGAGTCGGGGCCGTGTTGTCTACTATATACCTGATAATGACTATTCCAGAGCCTCCTGCCGCACCGTTTCCAGAATTAACCTGATACGCAGCGCCCCCTCCTCCGCCGCCAAGCCCATTTGTTCCTGCTACCGGACTAGAAACTCCTCTAATCCCACCGTATCCGCCGCCGCCAAGCCCTCCTGCATTAGCAGAACTACCTCCTGCTTCTCCGCCTCCTCCTCCGCCGCCATAATAAATAGAAGTTCCTGTAATTGAAGATGCTAAACCATTTCCACCAGCTGACGTGCTTTCTCCTGATGTGCCGACTGATCCTGCGCCACCACCGCCACCGCCACGGGCGGTCGTAGCTCCAGTCCCTCCAGACCCCCCGTCATATCCTTGCCTTGGGGAAATATAATCTGCGTCTCCTCCTGCGGTTGCTCCCGGATTAGCACTCCCGCCGCCACCACCAGAACCTCCGTTAAGCCCGGCTGTAGTTCCAGTATAACCAGAGTAAGCGCCACCGCCGCCGCCCACAGAAACTACAGTAGTGCCGAAAGCAGAATTTTGACCATTTCCACCAGGAGAACTGCTAACTACTCCGGCCGTTCCGCCTGCACCAACGGTTATCGCCTGAGAATCAGACACAGAAATAGTTCCTGTTAGAAAACCGCCTCCTCCTCCGCCACCGCCCCCATAAGCATAAGGAGGATTTTGTCCTCCGCCACCCCCTCCCCCTCCAACAACCAAATACTCAACCGAAGACACTCCGGAAGGAGGAGTCCAGGTTGTTGAACCGGTTGCCGATCCGGAAAGGGTATATGTGTTTATAGTATATAGACCATCTACGCTCTGAGAACAATTCACCGAAGCGCTGGAAACGCAACTGCCGTCTGTAAAATCAATTTCTTCTGAGCCGAAAGATGATGTCGGCTCGGCAGAAGCATACTTACGAACAATTATATCATCAATAATAACATCTCCACCTTGATAATGGGCAAAGCCCACCTTGAAAGAAGCTTCGCTTGAATAAGTTGAAGTATAATTCGTTGTCCATGTCGATCCCCCATCAGTGCTCATTTGCGTCGTCGCTCCTGTTCCCGTATTTATTATTTGTCTAAAAATATATTGAGTTCCGGCTGTAAAGGTTCCTGCAGCCGTACCTCTCGAAGTTCCGTCTTCGTACATACCAAAAGATGGGGTGCCGGATGATGCTGGATATAAGGCATAGATGTAATCGGTATAGCTAACTCCTGTTCCCGTATCTCTAACCCATAGCATGGTCGTATCTTTATATGTAGCTCCCGTCACCATGGTTGACTTATACTTACCCTGGACTATTAAACCATCTGCGCGATTGAAATTAGCATTGGTGTGCATTTCTGTCGTACCCCAAGATCCAGTACCGTTACTGATTGTTAAAACGTTATTCTGGGTAATATATCCCCCCGAATCAGTTTTAACCCACTTGCTAGTGTTAATAGTTGTTCCGGTAAAATCATCAAAAAATATAAAGGTGTTGTCCCCACTAGAAGTAGTAACTGCCGAAGCATTCCCGTAGTACATGTATATGGTGTTCGCTCCGGAAGAGAGAGAAGGAACCTTGACCCAGACGGTGGCCGTGGAAGAATCTGTTTTTGATTCGAGCCAGTAGTTGAGAGATGTTGTTCCGTCTGAAGAAGTGAACCTCAGATCGTCGAAATCGGCCTGCATGTCGGAATCATACGGAACGGTCAATTTGACCTGGTAGTCGGTTAGAGTGGGATCGCTGTATACGGTTGTTCCACTTGTTTCGTTGAGATGGAGGAGAAGTTTGGTGTATTGATCGTTTGAATATGCTGCGGTTGGAGGGGTGAAGGTGGAAGTCCAGCGGGCGATGCCTTTGCTGATACGGACTTCTTCTAATTGACCGTTAAGAGCGTAACCTGTCCATGCTCCTACATTTAAAGTAGTTGAAAAATCTGAAAGATCATTGGTTCCAAATGAAGTAGCTGTTGTTATTGTCACAGGCGAACCATTTATAAACATGTATGCATTAGAACCACTTCTGACAACCGCTACATGATACCAAGTATTTATGTCCGGATTAAAATCTCCCCACATATAAGCCTTTGTGGTTCCGGCCACATTGCAAAGGAACCTCATCCTGACTCCTCCGTCAAAATAAACTCCCCACAAATTATTAGTATCGACGTATTGTCCCAATATCGCTTGATCTCCTGTGTCGGAATTAAATTTAACCCAAAAATCTACTGTAAAGTTATTTGACCCCAGCGCCCAATCATTCGAATCGGCGAAAGAAATGTAATCTCCCGATCCGTCCATGCTTATCGCCGTTCCGAATTTCCCGGTCGCCCCAAGAGTCGGATTGCCGTTAACTGTTCCGGAAAGGACTGTATTGGAATTGGTAACCGTTACCGCCTTTCTCTTCGAATATCCGGAAAGCCATCCCTCCCCTGCCGCATTCACACTAACCTGTTTCTGATCGGCATACCAAAAAATACTGAAAGCCAACGCAACAACTCCTGCTATGAATAACGCTGATATTAATATTTTTCTCTTTGCATTCTGCATATATTAATCTTCCGAGGGAACGTATAAATTGGTAACCGTGGGAGGAGTGGATGTAGAATATCTAATAATCACGACTCCCGAACCTCCGCCACCACCGGCATATGTTCCGCCGCCAGCGCCTCCGCCGCCGGAACCGGTATTGGCGGTTCCCGCTGACCCGGCTCCATTATTATTACCGGCACCGCCAATCCCAGAAGAACCACCTGCGCCACCCGAAAGAGAACTAACCTGAACTCCGCCTCCTCCTCCGGCAGCGTAAACATTACTTGTAATATCACTTAAAAATCCATCGCCGCCTGCTCCGCCGGAAGAACTAGTCCCGCCTCCGCCGGAACTTCCAGCTCCACCTCCACCGCCTCCAGTAGCATAATACGTGGTATCGCCGATGCCTCCATCGTGGCCCTGCGCATCATTACTATATGACTCACCTTTAGCTCCGTTATAATAAGCACCTCCGCCGGAGCCTCCCGTTCTTCCAGCCATAGCAGGATTGCCTCCTCCTCCGCCGCCTCCATAAGCGGTTATAGTGTTAGACCCGTTCACAAAAATAGAATTGGAGCCATCTCCTCCTGCTCCTCCGCCAGAAGTTCCTGCCAAGCCACCTGCGCCAACGGTTATATTCGACGACCCTGAAACCGATAAAGTCGACGTAAGCAATCCGCCGGCGCCTCCACCGCCAGCGCCGCCTGCATTAGACCCGCCGCCTCCGCCTCCTCCGGCAACAACAAGGTACTGAACCGAAGACACTCCTTCGGGAGGGATCCAGGTCGCAGTTCCGGTCGAAGAACCGGAAAGAGTATATGTATTGATGATATATGAACCGTTTGTGGTCTGAGTACAGGTGACCGAAGAAGTAGAGACGCAATCTCCAGCATTAGGATCGAGGTATCTTATCACAACGACTCCGGAACCTCCGTTGCCGCCAGGAGCATTAACAATGCCATTCTGACCGCCGCCGCCTCCTCCTCCGCCACCCAATCCATTTGTTCCAGATGTTCCAGAATTTCCTGTATATTGTGATCCTGATCCCCCGCCGCCCACACCTCCATCTCCACCAGTCATTCCACTCATATGGCCGCCTCCGCCACCACCGCCTGCATAATAAATTGGTGATCCGGTAATTGAAGAAACGAGGCCGACTCCGCCAGCACCGCCACCAACAGAAGAAGCATTTCCGCCGACTCCGCCAGCACCGCCACCGCCTGATCCAGAATAAGAAAAGTTTCCATTGCCTCCAGCATATCCTTGTCCAGAAGTTCCTAACCCATTAGATTCTCCCTGAGAGCTTCCCCCTCCAGAACCTCCAGAGGCAGCTGCGTAACCACCGCCCATGTAATAATACGCTCCATATCCTCCACCCACGGCAGTTATTGTTGTACTATCAACAACAAGACTAGAATTTTCTCCGGATGTTGAAGGCGGAGAAGGAGTAAGTCCTCCGCCATTGCCTCCTCTACCAACAGTTACTCCAATAGACGTTACCGATGCAACAGATGTAGTTCCTTCGAGTAGACCTCCGGCACCACCGCCACCACCGCCTGCACCACCAGTACCTCCGCCTCCGCCTGCAACAACAAGGTACTGAACCGAAGAAACTCCTTCTGGGGGGGTCCAGGTTGTTGATCCGGTTGCCGATCCGGAAAGAGTATATTTATTGATTACATAATTTCCGTCAGTAGTCTGAGTACAGGTGACTGAAGAAGTAGAGACACAGTCTCCGGCAGCCGGATCGAGATACCTTATCACAACGACTCCGGAACCTCCGGCACCGCTATACACTCCGACTGCCCCGACTGCGCCTCCGCCGCCAGAACCGGTATTTGCGGCTCCGGCTGTAGCTACCCTGGTTGAACCATAATTGACTCCTCCGTTGCCACCGATCCTGGTTCCTCCGGCAGAACCGCCCAGCCCTTGAGAAACATCTGTGCCCTCGCTTCCACCACCGCCACCGGCAGCATAGGGCAAAGAGCTTCCTGTTATCGAAGATGTCGAGCCGGCCCCTCCATCTCCCGGCCTTCCGACAGAAGCATTGGCTCCACCGATTCCGTTACCTCCTGCTCCTCCGGCTCCTCCTCCTCCCGAAGAAGCCTGATAGGAACCGTATGTCGTATCTCCTCCTTTATATCCCTGCACGGGAGAGGGAACTATGGCCGCTCCGCCGGTAGTCGCTTTTCCGGGAGCTCCGCCACCGGATCCGCCGGACAATCCTGAAAGAGCTGCTTTTCCGCCGCCGCCGCCACCATTAGAAGTAATGAGGGTCGTACCTTCTGATCCTCCCGAAGATAATCCGAAAGATGAATTGCCGCCGCTATTGCCATAATTGCCGCCACTGCCGGAATTAACAGCTGCTCCTCCCGCGCCGACAAAAACGCTCATTTGAGAAGACGAGGAAACAGTCATGGTTCCTGTCCTGAAACCCCCCGCTCCGCCACCGCCGCCAGGAGCATTGGTTGATGTATCAGATCCGCCGCCGGCTCCTCCTCCACCGACAACCAGGTATTCAGCTGAAGACACTCCCGCGGGAGGAATCCAAGCTGTGCTTCCAGCCGAAGAACCGGAAAGAGTATATGTATTAATGATGTATGAACCGTCTACGCTCTGAGAGCAACTCACGGAAGCGCTGGAAACGCAACTTCCGTCTACACTAAGAGACTCTTCGGAACCAATCGTTACAGCCGGTTCGGTTGTTACTATCTTTCTAACAGCGTACCAATCCATATAACCCCTTGAAGTAGCAACATGACTTTCAATAAATGGTCTTAAATTCCCAGAAGGAGCGGCTGATCCAGAATTAGCTAACTGAACATCGTCCATATAAATTTCGACTGTGTTGCTTCTTCTTTTTAATTCATATTTATAATAAACATTATTCACGCTCGTAGAAGCAACAGTACTATTATAATAATTTTCTCCTGGCCCACGAGCAATATAAATATTAAACCTATCGTCAAAATAAAGAGCAGCTGACGCCCCGGGATACCAAAAATAACTATCTGTTATACTTTCCGCTGTAAACCCTGCAGGACAGTTTACGCTAGCATTAGAATAAGTCACGTGCTTAAACCTGCTCATTATTGAATAATCTGATCCCAACTCTAAATAGCTCCCTCCGCTTTTAGCAATCATCGCTGGAGTATAATTACCAGTTCCTGTCATGACCAGCTCGCCGTTGGACAAGCTGTATGATCCGCTGATAAACCATTTTGATGTATCTGGAGACGATCCAGCATTAAAATCATCAAAAAAAACAAAAGTATTGTTTCCGCTTGAACCAGACGCAGCGCCAGAATTTCCATAATACATATAGATAGTATTGTCTCCTGATGTGAGAGAAGGAACCTTGACCCAAACGATGGCGGTGGAAGAGTCGGTCTTGGATTCGAGCCAGTAGTTGAGAGATGTTGATCCGTCTGAAGAGGTGAACCTTAAATCGTCGAAATCGGCCTGCATGTCGGAATCATACGGAACGGTCAATTTGACCTGGTAGTCGGTTAGAGTGGGATCGCTGTATACGGTAGTTCCCGAAGTTTCGTCCAGATGGAGGAGAAGCTTTGTGTATTGATCGTTTGAATATGCTGCGGTTGAAGGGGTGAAGTTAGAGGTCCAGCGGGCGATGCCTTTGGACACCCTAAATTCATCAATATATCCGTTAATGCCCAAAGACGAATCAGATGGATTGTTTCCCAAATCAAAAGTGGCCGTAGAAGTGAGATTGACCGAACTGGTCGCAGACCCGACAGAGACTCCATTCCTGTACAGAACTAAAGATGTCCCGTTCCTGACAAGAGCGTAGTGGTACCATGTATTTAGAGAAGGGGCACTTGACTCTGTAATAACAACGGACCCCGAAAGATATATCAGAAGGGTGGCTGAACTACTCTGCGTTTGCGCAACTATTCCGTTCGCACTGGAATAACCATGAGAAAATATTGTTTGATATTTATTATTGACATTATATTTTACCCACCAATCAACTGTAAAGCTTTCTGTCTCGAAATCAAAATTATTTGAATCGGCGAAAGAAACATAATCTCCCGATCCATCCATGCTTATAGCCGTACCGAATTTACCGGTCGCTCCGAGAACCGGATTGCCATTGATTGTTCCCGCAGTTCCAGTATTCGAATTGGTAATTGTGACCGCTTTCCTTCTCGAATAGCCGGAAAGCCATCCCTCCCCTGCCGCCGAAGCATCCTGGCTGTTGGATTTGAAACTGTGATAACAAAAAACTCCGATAATCAAAAACAGAATTGCAAAAAAAGATATGATGAATTTTTTGTTCCTGATAATCGAAGGCATAAAATGAAGTTTGTTGATTTGATTATCTCAATTTTAATTTGCACTGTCAATGTTTTTCCGAACCAAAAACGGGCTTCCGCCCGTTCTTTTTTTTATTTCCTTTTGGGATAGATCACTTCATCCACCACTCCGTACTCTTTGGCCTCTTCGGCCGTGAGATAGAAGTCGCGGTCGGTGTCTTTGGCTATCTTCGCCAAGGGCTGTCCGGTGTGCTTGGCCAATATCTTGTTGGTTGCCTCTTTTATCCTCAAAATCTGCTTGGCCGTTATCTCTATTTCCGAAGCCTGCCCCCTAGCTCCTCCCATGACCTGATGGAGCAATATCTCAGAATTGGGCAGAGCGTGCCTCTTACCCTTAGCTCCGGCGGCAAGGAGCATCGCTCCCATTGAAGCCGACATCCCTATCGAAACCGTGGAAACATCCGGCTTTATGTATTGCATGGTGTCGTATATGGCAAGGCCGGCCGTGACCGAACCTCCCGGGCTGTTTATGTACAGCTGGATGTCTTTCTTCGGGTCTTTGGAAGCCAAAAAAAGCATCTGAGCGATGATTGCGTTCGCCACGTGGTCGTCGATGACTCCGGACAGAAAAATTATCCTGTCCTTCAGGAGCCTTGAATAAATATCATATGCCCTCTCCCCTGCCTGGGTTTTTTCTATTACGGTTGGAATCAACATACCTTTATATATTTAGCATCCGAACAATTTGAATATCTTCTCCCTTTTCATTTCGTCTTCGATGTGCATCTTCAGGTGGTCTCTGTCCATATTCTTCCTCGCGCTCTCTTTGTCCGGATACGAATTGATCATCTCTTCTATCTTGTCGTCTATCTCTTTATCAGACACCTCTATTTTCTCATCTTTCTCTATCTGATGCAAGACGAGAAACCCTTTTACCTTGTCTTCGGCGATTTTCCCGAACTCCTTCCTAACCTCGTCTTCGGTCTTTTTGATCTGACTCAGATATTCTTCAAAAGGCATATTCAGCTCGGATGCGACTCTGGATTTGACGTTATCGATCATATATCCGACCTCTCTTTCAACTAAAACCGAGGGGGCTTCGAACTTGACTTTTTCCAGTATTTTTTGTATAGCTTGCTCCCTCTGTTTCTGCTTCTCGGCAACTTCTTTTTCCTGCTTTATCCCCTTCCTGATGTCCTCTTTCAAGTCGTCGACTTTGGAAAAACTGCCCAGGGTCTTAACCCATTCATCGTTTATTTCCGGCAGCTCCATCTTGCTCACCGACTCCACTTTGACATGGATGGTTTCCTTTTTCTTATCCGTGGTTTCTGTTTCAAAATCCTTCTCCTCTCCCCTCTTCATCCCGGCCAAAGCATCTTCCATGCCTTTGAGGTAGTGGCCCTTGCCCAAGACGATTCTGTCTTTCTTGTCAGGATCGTTCTCTATGGTCGTACACCTGAAAACGAATTCGACGAGGTCGTCTTTTTCCGCAGCGGCTTCCTTGTTCGAGAACTTGGCCCTCGATTGCCTTAGCCACTCAAGGGTATCTTCGACTTCCTTATCTTCGACCTTAACCTCTTCCCTTTTTATTCCTTTCGAAACCGATTCCAAATTAGGCAGCTTTATCTCCGGCAAGACTTCGAATTCGGCGGTAAAGACAAAAGGGTTTCCCTTGGCTATTTTCACTATCTCCACCTTGGGAGAAGATACCGCTTCGGCCCCGGTTTCCTTCAAAATCTTCATCCAGTTATCCCTTATCGCCGCTTCGGCCGCTTCGGACAGAACGGTTGCCTGGTTCAGCTTTTCTTCGACCATCTTCTCCGGAGCTTTTCCCTTGCGGAAGCCGGGCAATTCCACTTCCTTGCTTATCTCCGAAAGGGCCTGGGCGTAGTAGTTGTCGAAGTCCCCGGCGTCAACCTCGACCTCGGCTTTTCTCTTAGTTTGGGACAGTTCTTTTATTTCGTATTTCATATCTTATTCCTCAGTTGTTTCTTCTTCGTCAATGTGGAGCTCTTCTTCCTCCTTATTGACCTCATTCATCTGGTCTTCGGATTTGACGTCTATCTTCCAGCCGGTCAGCTTGGCCGCCAAGCGGACGTTCTGCCCGTCCTTGCCTATGGCCAAAGACAGCTGATCCTTGGGAACAACAACAACTGCCGTGTTCCTTTCCTTGGCGATAACATCGATTATCTTGGCCGGAGACAAAGCGTTCGCGATGAACTTGGATGGTTCGGGATCGTATTCGATTATGTCTATCTTTTCACCTCCCAATTCCGACATGACCGCGGCAACCCTCACTCCTCTCTGCCCCACCATGGCGCCGATCGGATCGACTCCGTCAGCCGACGACTCAACGGCTATCTTGGTCCTTGAACCGGCTTCTCTGGCAATCGCCTTTATTTCCACCTGATTGCCGGATATTTCCGGGACCTCCAATTCGAACAACTTGGAAATCAGTTTGGGATAGCTTCGGGACAATAAAATAATCGGACCCTTGGGAGTGGTATCAACCCTCAATACGTACAGCTTAAGCCTTTGGCCTTCCTTATAAAACTCGCCCCGGATCTGCTCTTCCTTAGGCAATATTCCCAATGATTTGCCGATATCGAAGTAGGCATTCACTCCTTCGATTCTCTGGACGATTCCGGACACTATCTCCCCTTCTTTCGACTTATATTCGGCTAAAACGATTTCTTTTTCCGCTTCCCTTATCTTCTGCAAAACCACCTGCTTGGCGGTCTGGGCGGCAATCCTGCCAAAATCATCCCTGCTTTCCAAAGGAATGACCAATTCGTCCCCGGCCTTCAATTTAACATCTTCTTCGACAGCTTCTTCTATTAATATATGCTTTTCGGGGTTGTATCTGACCCTCCTCTCGCTCATTTCCCCCTCCTTTTCCGTCTCTTCGACGTTCAGTTCGGCCTCGGTCGGTCGGTAGCTTTCCTTTATCTTTATCTTGAATTCCTCTTCTTTCTCCTCCCCTTCCTCGGCTTCTTCGTTCTTTTCGGGAATGTATACCATTGTATCGTCGACAACCGTCCTCACCCTCCAGAAATCAACTTTTCCGGTCTTAGCATTGATCTTAGCCTTCACCACCTGGCCCTTCTTGCCGTACTCTTTCTTATATGCCGAAGCCAGGGCGTGCTCGACAGTTTCGAGGACCCTTTCCGGGGATAATCCCTTTTCATCGGAGATCTGGGTTATGGCTGACAAAAATGATTGAAAATCCATATTGTTTTTTATTTTATTAATGATTGATTATCTATCGACTCAGAAACATTGAATATCTGCTTGAAAAATCCTGTGCTTTTCGAGGGCTCTTCCCCGAAATTATTCGCGCCTGATTGCCCCTTGAAGAACAACATTTGGACTATTGTCGGCAAATAACATAAAGCGGCGAGGAAACAGGCTAGTTTTATCCATTCATTATCGATTTTAGACAACGATATCGCCAAAAAATACGGCAACATGATCCATCCGCTCTTGCCCAAATCGTGCAACCTCCTCGCCCACAAAGGATATACGAAGATAATAAAATATATTAAAGATAAAGCAGACAATACGACCAAAAAGGCTGTGCCAGTAATGTTAAATACTGCTCCAATTATCATCGATAAAAACAACCCGACCGAAAGTAGAATCATGAAAAAGATTGTGCCTAAGATAAAATTAATCCTGCCGATCCTTCCGCTATACATATGATCAAGGAATGCCATATATTTATTAATTATAATATGTTATTAAAAAGGCCGGACCCGTCCGACCAATCAAAAATCTACTCTATTCTTGTTTCCATTTTATCAAAAAAAGAACAGTTGTCAAGTGCAAGAATTTGATATATCATATACTCATGAAAATTGATTTGAAATCAATTCCCGGAAACGTCTTGTCCTGCATCGACGCTTTGGAAAAAAGCGGATTTGAGGCGTATATCGTCGGGGGCTGCACCAGAGATTTCCTGAGGGGCGTCTCCCCTGCTGACTGGGACGTGGCTACCAATGCCAAACCGGAACAGACGCAGGAGATATTTGAAAAGCTGAAGATAAAGACCTTCTACGAAAACGATTTCGGGACGGTCGGAGTGGCTTTCCCTTTAAAAAAGGAAGAGTATGAGGTTATCGAGATAACGACGTACAGAAACGAAGCCACATATACCGACAGCCGCCATCCGGACAAGGTTACCTGGTCCGAAACCATCGAAGAGGATCTGAAAAGGCGCGATTTCACGGTAAACGCCATAGCCATATCCCTCAAAAAAGGGATAATCGATCTGTTTGACGGCCAAAAAGACCTGGAAAACCACATAATCAGAGCTGTCGGGGATCCGAACGAAAGGTTCAAGGAAGATGCCTTGAGGATGATGAGGGCGGTCCGGCTGAAAACGACTTTGGGCGAAGATTGGACGATCGAGGAGAAAACCAAGCAAGCAATCAGGGATAATGCCCTATTATTGACTAAAATATCCCAGGAAAGGATAAGGGACGAGCTCGAAAAGATCATTAATAGCAAAAATGCGGCCCAAGGAATCGAATCATTGAGGAATAAAGGACTCTTGACTTATATCATCCCAGAATTGGAAGAAGGATATGAAGTTGGCCAAAACAAGCATCATATATATGATTGCTATAAGCACAACCTGGAGTGCCTTGATTATGCTAGCAAAAAGGGGTATAAGTTTAATGTTCGCATGGCTGCCCTGTTGCATGATATAGGCAAACCTAGGACCAAAAGAGGCCAGGGTACGGACGCCACCTTCTATAATCACGAAATGGTAGGGGCCCAAATGGCCGAAAAGATACTTAATCGGTTAAGATTCTCCAAAAAAGACATTGATAGCATAGTCAACCTGGTCAGATACCACCTTTTCTATTATAATGTCGACGAAGTAGGCGAATCATCGGTCAGGCGCCTGGTCAGGAACGTGGGAATAGAGAACATGGAAGATCTTTTGCAATTGAGGATGGCTGACAGGATCGGATCCGGATGCCCGAAAGCCGAACCATACAAGCTGAGGCATTTCAAATATATGATCGAAAAGGTATCCAAAGACCCTATCTCAGTCAAAATGCTTAAGATCAATGGAGAGGAAGTGATGAAAACATTAGATATCAAGCCCGGACCCAAGGTAGGGATGATATTAGACGTATTATTCGAAGACGTATTAAAGGATCCTAAAAACAACACTAAGCCCTATCTAAAGAAAAGATTATCAGAGCTTGGGGAGCTTAATGAGACAGAATTGAAGGATCTGGCCGAAAAAGCCAAGGAAGAAAGGAACAAGGTCATCACCAAAGAAGATCAAATGTCTAAGGAAAAGTACTGGGTAACATAGTGTTTCACGTGAAACGCGCCTCCAAATGTTTCACGTGAAACATTCCCGGGCCCGTAGTTCAGCGGTAGAACGCCGCATTCGCATTGCGGAAACACGAGTTCGATTCCCGTCGGGTCCACAAAATCGATAAAAAGAGATGCAAAGAGCCAAATGTTTCACGTGAAACATTCCCGGACCTGTAGTTCAATGGTAGAACGCTGCCTTCACACGGCAGTGATATAAGTCCGATTCTTATCAGGTCCACAGTTTGTCCAGAACCGTGTCCAGAATTATCCCCAATTTGTCCAGAATGTCCACAGTTTGTCCAGAACCGTGTCCAGAATGTCCAGAAAGAAAAAGCTCACTAAAATGTTTCACGTGAAACATTCCAGCCGACGTTTCACACAAAAACAACATATCGGGATGTAATATAATGGCATTATGCAGGCTTCGGGAGTCTGTAATCCGGGTTCAAATCCCGGCATCCCGACCATTATCAACTCAAAAGGGCAAAATCATTCGATTTTGCTTTTTGAGTATATTGAGAATGGGGGAATCCGACATCTTTTTAATGCCTTGAAGATCTAAAACATATAACCACTTGACATATTAACTATTTTGTATTCTTGTATTTAAAATATTCCGAAAAACGGATTGCTCTTGATTGACTTTTAAGATATAATGGATTCAATGAATAAATTATTCAATCATTTTTGTGATTAACTACCTATATATACTAGCGACCATATATTTCTTTATTCCGGCCTTTATCGCCAACGCTTTTCCTCCTTTGGCCAATACTTTTAACATCCTTAACGGCTTAAACAAACCGATTGACGGAGGGAGGACGATCGGAGGGATGCCTGTTTTCGGAAGCCACAAAACCTGGAGGGGAGCGGTCTGTGAATTCATAATCTGCACCTTACTGGCCAGATTATTGATCTTTTTTGACGGTTATTACAATCTCGGATTGTATAAAACGATAGGATTTGATGCGGGAAATATAAACGGCTGGCTTTTCGGGGCACTGATGTCTATAGGTATAATAGTAGGGGACATCGGATTTGCTTTCATCAAGAGGAGATTGAGGCTGAGGCCGGGCGTGGCTTTCATCCCTTTCGACCAGACCAACTACGTCATCGGCTCGTTCTTCTTCCTCCAGCCGCTGTTACACCTGTCCCTTAATTTCTGGATCTGCCTCTTTTTCTTGACATTTTTCATACATATTTTCTGCAATTGGATTGGGTATAAATTAGGGTTGCACAAAGCCAAGTGGTAATATAATATTAAAAATGCTTAAAAAATAAAAATATGCCAAACTTCTTCGAATTATTCTACCAAGAATCATTAACACGCCTGCCCGACCTGCTCTGGGCAATAGTCATCATCTTCTTCGGCTGGATCATTGCCGGAAAGATAAAGGACATGGTCGTTAACTTCTTGAATAAGCTGAGAGTCAACCAGATGCTTAAAGCTCTGGGCTGGGAAAGCTTCTTCGACCGCTTTGACGCCAGGATGAATATTCCCAAGTTTTTCGGAATCATCGTCGAAATATACTTCTTCCTGCTCTTTCTGATCATCTCGCTTGATGTTTTGAAGCTGGGAACGGTAAGCAAGCTGGTAGGGGAGGTGGTTGGATACTATCCCAACATCTTCGTTTCGATAGTCATCTTCATCATCACCGTTTTCATCGCCGATTTCGGCAAAAAGATAATCGTCGGCAACCTGGACAAGGAAAAGATCGTCTATTCCAACTTCCTGGGAGATATCGTCTCGTCGGGCGCCTGGATACTGGCGATACTGGCCATATTGTACCAGCTGCAGATAGTCCAGACGCTGGTTTTAACCATATTCATCGGCGTAGTGGCCCTGATCGTCATTTCTTTGGGCATCGCTTTCGGGTTGGGCGGAAAAGATTTGGCCAAAAAAATATTAGAAGACATGGAAAACCGGGTGAAATAAGCTACAAAAACAGGTAGACTTTTTTATTATGGAACAAATATCCCAAAAAGAACTCCAGAAAATGCTGCTTTTCTCGCACGAAAGGATAGAAAGGGACAAAGAGCAGATAAACAAAATCAATGTTTTTCCGGTTCCGGATCAGGACACGGGAAGCAACCTTGCCGCCACCCTGAAAGGGGTGAGGGAAGCGGTCGAAAATAAAGAATACGGATCGATAGAAGAGCTGAGCGATGACGCTTTGAACGGAGCCCTTACCTTCGCCCAAGGAAACACGGGTATAATCTATACCGGATTTTTGGCCGGATTCTTCCCGGCGATAGCCAAGGAAGAAACGGTGGGGATTGAGAAGCTTGGCGAGGCGTTCAGCAAAGGATTCGAAAGGGCGAAGGATTCGATCCAGAACCCCAAAGAAGGCACGATGCTCGACGTCATCAATGCTTTCGCCAAAGGGATAAAGGAAAACAAGGAAGAAAAAGATATCGTCAAATCCTTCTATCACGCTCTCGAAAAAGCCAATACAGCATTGCTCGAAACCCCGGAAAAGATGGAAGTTTTGAAGAAGGCGGGCGTAGTCGATGCCGGAGGACTGGGGTTCCTGATGATTCTCGAGACCTTCCTTGATACACTCAAAGAACAGGCCGAACCGTTCAACATCAAGGCGTATGAAAGCGAAACGGCCAGACCTAAAAGATTCGTCCAGATACTCTCGAACAGATACGAAGTCGTCGCCCTGCTCGAAGACGGAGACTACTCGGAAAAACAGATAAAGGAGAAGCTGCACCACCTAGGAAACTGCCTTGATGTGATTCAAGTGGGGGAGAGGACGAAGATCCACATTCACACCGACGATCCGTACGAAGTGAGGGATATCATCAAGAAGATGGGGACCATCGAAAACCTGAGGATTGAAGACATGGCCAAAGAGGTGACCGGAGAAAAATCTGTTGAGAATGTCTCGATCGGAGTGGTCGTCGACGAAAGAGCCGGACTTTCGGGGAAGATCGTCTCGCACTACGGGATAGAGGTGATACCTTTGAGGATAAGCTGGCCGGAAGGAGAAAGCATCATCGGAGAAAACATCTGCCAGAGGATAAAGGAAGCCAAGAAGCAGGGAGTGGTTTCCCAGCCGAAGATAGAGCCGATCGCCCCCGAATTCTTCACCGAAGCGTTCAAAAAACAACTGGAAAAGTTCGACGACGTATTATGCATCGTCTCATCGTCCAAGCTTTCCAAGAACTATGAAGCGGCAGTTAAGGGAAGGGAAGCCCTGAACTATATCGAAAAAGAACACGTCTTCGTCATCGATTCCAACAATCTTTCAGCCGGACAGTCCCTCCTCGCCCTCGAGTGCCTGGAGATGGCGACCGAACAGAGGAAGATAAGGGAAATAATGAAAAAGGTGCCCGATTTGGTTTTGAGGACTAACCTGTACTGTATCGTCGAAAAATCTGACTGGTGGAACAAGGAAAAAAGCAAGCCCTTCTGGTTCTCCAAAAGGCCCGAAACGAGATATGCTGTCGGGGAGATGAAACACGGAAAGATAGTCGCCGTAGAGACGATCAAAACCAGCGATTTCGCCGGAGCCCTTTTCAACAAGATTGAAAAAGATTCCAGAAAGGAAATTAAAGAAGGAAAAAGGATAAGGGTTGTTATCTGCCACGGAGACAATTTGGAACAGGCGGAAGAGCTGAAGAAAAAGCTTAAAACGATAAAGAAAACGGATGTTTCTTTCATTAATGTGACCGATCCCGTAACCAGCATAAACGCCTGCCCGCAGAGCTTGCTCGTGGGCTGGATAATAAAATAACATATGGAAACAACAAAAAAAGAAATAGGAATAGTGGCCGACGAAACAGCCGATCTTCCCGAAGAGACGATAAAAGAAAACAAAATCGGCATAGTCAAATTCAAGCTGGATTTCCAGGAACTGGCAGACATTCCCGGCAACGTCTACCAGAAAGTAAGGGAAGGGGAGAAAAGGGGCATCAAAAACCTTATCAAAACCTCCCAGCCGTCGATAAACGACTTTTTCGTCGTCTTCAAAGAAAAACTTAAAGAAGCCGAGAACATCTTGTGCGTCACGCTTTCTTCCAAGGTTTCGGGAGCATACAATTCGGCACTGCAGGCCAAGAAATTCCTCGGGTCTGAATTCGAAAACAAGGTCCACATCTTCGACTCCATGAACGGGAGCGGAAGCGAAGGACTGGTAGTATTGAAAGCCATTGCGCTGATCAAACAAAAATTAAAACTTGATGAGGTGGCGGAAAAATTAAGAAAGGAGTTGCCGAATATAAAGTTGATCGGAATGTATAAAAGCCCCAAATGGCTCGAGGCCAGCGGAAGGATTCCCAAATTCGTCCCCGTCCTGATGGGACAGGCGGAAAAGATAAATGTCAGGCCGGTCTTGGGACTGAGGGACGGAAAACTGACCTTCGTCGGGATAAAAAGGAACCTCAAAGACATCTCTTCGGCCCTGTTCGAAGAGTTCGAAAAAGCGACGAAAAACGCGCGGGAGGCGGGAAAAAAGGTGGTTGTCGCCATCACTCACGCCGACAGCATTGAAGAAGCGAACAAGCTGAAAGAAATGATCCTAACCCTGAAAAACACCGAAATCGCCTTCGTCAATCTCGTCTGCTTTCCGGTGGGAGGGCATATCGGACCGGATACCATAGTACTTTCTTGGAATCAATAATATAATATAAATCCATGAAAAAAATAACAGTGGTTTTGGGAGAAAGCGCTTCGATCAGCAAGGAATTGGTCGAAAAGTTCGGATTCGTCGTCGCCCCGTTCAAGATAGACTGGCCGGATGGAGAAAACCTTCCCGGCAATAACGTCTTCGAAAAGATGAGGGAGGCCGAAAAGAGAGGGATAAAGACGACTCCGAAAACATCCCAGCCCTCTATGGGCATATTCAAAAAGGCCTTTGACGAAGCTCTTGAAACGAGCGAAAACATCTTCTGCATCACCATATCTTCGGGAATATCGGGAACATATAACTCGGCCATCCAGGCCAAGAAAATGTTCGATGAAGAAAAACAGAAACGCATCTTCATAATCGACTCGTTTAATGCCGATGCAAGCGAGAGCCTCCTGGCCATAAAGGCGGCGGAAATGGGGGAAGACGGAAAAAGCGGACAGGAAATATTCGAAACGATAGAATCGCTCCTTCCGAGAACCTTCCTCTTCGGAATGCTCGAAAGTCCCAAATGGCTGGAAGCCGGGGGAAGAATCAGCCATGCCATGTCTGTAATCTTGTCCCAGATGCAGAAGATAGGGATGCGGCCGATTCTTTCGATGAAAGACGGCGTGATCAAGCCGGCTAACCTGAAGATGCAGGCCCAAGATACCGCTAATGCTCTCTTTAAACAGCTTGAAGATGTAATCAAAAAACCGCTGAGCGAAGGGAAAAAATGCCGGGTCGGAATATCCCACGCCGACAGCCTGGAGCAGGCCCAGAGATTAAGGAACCTGATTGAAGAAAAATATCCGCAGATAAGGATTGATTTCGTGAGCGTCACCAGCCCGGTTATCGGCTGCCATGTCGGTCCGGGAACCCTCATCTGTTGCTCTCTTGAGAACTAAAGTGGTATAATGACGGTAATAAAAAAATGATGATTATTTTATGAACAAAAAATTAATCTTCGTCTTGATCATTACCGTTTTTGCTTTCTCCCTTTCCGCATACCAATATATAAAAGAGTTCCAATCGGAATTCGCCGACGCGGCATACAGCGGAAAACCGGCCACGGGCCATTCCTGGTCGGAAATGGAATGTTCGGAAGGATTGTGTATTACAGCGGGCAATGATGTGGGAATAGGGACCAGCACTCCCGGATACAAGCTTGATGTTGCCGGGAATATCGGCACAACGGGAGGTCTTTCGGTTGGAGGAAATATTTCCACCTCCGGAGCTATTGCTGCCACAGGAGATGTTTGCGGCGCCGGAGCATGTTTAAGCCAGATAGCGTCCTTCGTTGCCAACCAGCCGCTGGTGAACAATATCCATAACCAGGGAGCGTGTACGGCAGCGGGAGGGACGGTTACTCCTAGTGATGTTTCCTATCCGATATGTAAGTTTAACGCTTCTTCATGTCCATCGGGATGGGCTGTTTATAAAAGCTACATGAAAAGAGAGAACCGTTATGTTGCCAATTGTTACCAACTTTATGGAAACGATTGGGGCAATGTTGCTTCGCAATGCGGAGTGAATTACATGAACTTTGTTGTCGGCGATTTTAGCGGCTGCCCAACCGCTTCTTGCGGATGCTCTTGTCCCGACACTTATCCTGGAAGCGCTACATGCAGCGGCTCAGTCTGCGTTAGTTATTCAGCTTTAATCACCCAAATCGGATGTTATTAATTTATAATACGATGAATATAAACTACATCTTAATTCCCGTAATTTCGTATTTGATCGGATCGATTCCTTTCGCCCTCATATATGTGAGGCTGTTCCTGGGCAAAGACATGAGAACCTTCGGATCAAAGAACACCGGGGCCCTGAACACGCTGAGGATCGTTTCCCATGAGAAAGGAAAAATGTGGGGGATAATCTCTTTCCTCATCGTCTTCCTGCTCGACGCTTCAAAAGGAATACTGGCGGTCATCTTAGCCAACAATCTCATTCCCGACAACTTCGTTCTTGCAACCACTCTCGCCACTTTCTTCTCTATCTTGGGGCACAATCACTCCATAATCCTTAAATTCAAGGGGGGAAGGGGAGCGGCCACTTTCCTCGGAATCCTGCTCTATTTGAACCCTCTGGCCTTCCTGGGCTGGCTCGTCACCATCCTCTGCTTTATGTTCCTCGCCGAAGCCCTGATGGGAAGACGAATCTCGGGCAAATTCTTCAAAACAGCCGTTTCAGACCAGATAGTCGGACGGCTGATAGGAGAAATATACGCCGTCTGGTGGATTTGGCTCCTCGACCCGAACCTTTTCTATCCCACTCTCTTCGCGACTATCCTGATCGTTATCGCCCACAAGGACAGATTGTTCGATCAGATCAGAAAGATAGAGAATAAGACATACTTAAATGATTGAAGCAATCCTCCTTTTAATCACGGCTTATCTCCTTGGTTCAATCCCTTTCGGATACCTGATCACCAAATACACGACAAACAAGAACCTGATGGAGATCGGGTGGAAAAAGAATTCCGGAAGCAACGTTTTCAAGAATGTGGGATTGTGGCAGGGCGTATTCACCTTCATCTTCGACGTGGGGAAGGGTTTCCTCGCCGTCTACCTGGCTAAATATTTCGGATTCCCCGAACTGTTCCAGGTCTTCTGCGGAGTATTGGCTGTGATAGGACACAACTGGTCCGTCTTCCTCAAGTTCAAAGGGGGAAGGGGATTGGCTGCCTTGATCGGGGCCCTCCTGGTCATCTCTCCCTTGGTATTAGCCCTCTCCTTGATTCCTTGCCTGATTTTTACTATAATCTGGACTGCCTCGATCGGCACGCTATTGGCTTTCCTGACCGGCGTCATCTTCTCTTTCTCCTTCAAAGGATACGAGATGGCCGGACTGCTGATGCTTATCTCCTTGATCCCGGTTTTAATCAAGAGATTGAGCCCGATAAAGGAACTGCAAAACAACCCGGGATATAAGGAGCTCCTGGAAAACCGGCTCATCTTCGACCAGGATACGGTTCCGCCGATCAGGATGCAGATAAAGAAGAAGTAGACTGCCCCCGTAGCTCAACGGATAGAGTTCTGGTCTTCGGAACCAGCGGTGCGGGTTCGAATCCTGCCGGGGGCACCAGCGGCTTGATTTTTCCATTAAAATAAGCTATACTCAGACACATAACAAAGCATTTAACATGAACAAAAGAACAAAAAAGATATTGTTAGCTTTGATATTGTTTTTTTTGTTCGTCGGAATTGTTCCCGTCCTGGCGGCCGAAGGGCTCGTCCAGTGCGGAAACGAAGGGCAGGCAGCCTGCACTTTCAACGACCTTTTCACGACTATGGACAGAGTGGTCAACTTCGTCCTTTCGGACATCGTTCCGCCCCTGGCCATACTGGGAGTCGTCTGGGCGGCCATCATCATGATGACGTCCGGCGGAGATCCGGCCAAGTTCAACCAGGGAAAGAACGCCTTGATGGCTATAGCGATCGGGCTGGTGATCATCTATCTTTCCTGGTGGATAGTCGAAAGCTTTGTTCAGTTTTTGGGAGGACAAAGCGACACGTTGCAATTCTTCAACCTTAACGGCGAGTGAAGCAAGCCCCGTTAGCTCAGCTGGTAGAGCAGGAAGCTCTTAACTTCAAGGTCGTGGGTTCGAATCCCTCACGGGGCACTTGAATAGGTAAATAAATAAAAATATGTTAACAACAGAAGAAAAAACAGAGATAGTGGGCAAGAATAAGATGCACGAGACCGACACCGGTTCGGCCGGAGTACAGATCGCCTTGCTGTCCGAAGAAATCGACAAGCTCTTGAGCCACCTGAAGAAACACAAGAAGGATGTCAGTTCGAAAAGGGGACTCCTGAAGATGGTTTCTAAGAGGAGGAAGCTCTTGAAGTTCCTTGAGAGGACCGACGAGAAGGCATACAAGGAAGCGGTTAAGAAATCGGGACTAAAGGCATGAAGAACGAATTGTTCAAGCTCGAGATAGACGGACAGACTCTTGAAGTCGAATTTAAAAACCTCGCCGAAAGGGCGAACAGTTCTGTTTTCGTTAAAATGGGTGAAACGTGCCTCATGGCCACAGCTGTCATGAGCAAGAATGAAATCGATGGCATCGATTTTTTTCCTTTGACAGTCGCATATGAAGAAAGGCACTACGCCGTGGGAAGGATACTGGGGTCGAGATTCCTAAAAAGGGAAGGAAGGCCTTCGGAACAGTCGATACTGACATCGAGACTGATCGACAGGGCGGTAAGGCCGTTGTTCCCTCAGAACTTCAGGAGGGAAGTGCAGGTGATTGTTACCTGCCTGTCCTGGGACAAGAAGGCCGACCTGGCCTGCCTGGGACTGATTGCCGCATCGATTGTCCTTTCGACATCCGACATTCCCTGGGACGGACCGGTCGCTCCGGTGAGGATAGGGATGAGGGATGGAAGCATGGTTGCTTTCCCGACATCCGAAGAAAGAGAAAAAGGTTCTCTTGATTTATTGCTGTCCGGATTGAAATCCGAATCAAAGAAAGAAGTTTTGGTCAACATGATTGAGGCGGGAATGAAAGAAGTTTCCGAAGACGAAATCGTCAAAGCCGTCGAAATGGCTTCATCCTACCACAAGAAGATCCTCGATTTCTTGGAAGAGATCGGGAGTAAGATGGGAAAGGAGAAGATCAAGCCGGCAATCGCTCCCAGAGACGAAGAAGTCGAAAAAGAGGTGAAAGAATTCCTTAAGGGACGCCTGGAAAAACTGATGAATAAGGACAGTGAGGAAGACATGCACGAAATAAGGAACGAACTCAATGAACTTTTGAAAAAGCATGAAGATGCTAGCAAGGTAAAATACGGATTCGCTTTCTTCGAAGCGGAAACAGAAAGAATGGTCCACGAAAGCGTAATCGAAAAAGGGATAAGGTTCGACGGAAGGAAGATTGATGAACTGAGAAATATCTCCTGCGAAGTAGGTGTCCTGCCTCGCGTGCACGGAAGCGGGCTGTTCTGCCGCGGAGAAACGAGAGTGCTTTCCGTTTTGACCTTGGGATCTCCGGGAGACCAGAAGATATACGAAGAGATGGAGCTCGACGGAAAGAAAAGATTCATGCATCACTACAATTTCCCGCCTTCCTGCGTGGGAGAGACAGGACCCTTGAGGAGCCCGGGCAGAAGGGAAATAGGGCACGGCATGCTTGGAGAAAAAGCCCTCCGATCAATGATACCCGAGGCCGAAGGATTCCCTTATACCATAAGGGTGGTTTCTGAGGTCTTGTGCTCGAACGGCTCTTCTTCCATGGCCTCTACCTGCGCCGCCTGTTTAGCCCTGATGGACGGAGGAGTTACGATCAAGAATCCCGTTTCGGGAATAGCTATGGGGCTGATGATGGAAATGAATGACTCCAAAAGCACCGAGGACAAGAAATACTCTGTTTTGACCGATGTCCAGGGAGAGGAGGACCACTACGGAGACATGGACTTCAAAGTCACCGGAACCAGGAACGGAATAACCGCCCTGCAGATGGATATCAAGGTGAGGGGAATCACTCAAAAAATAATTAAAGAAGCTCTGGAGCAGTCCCAAAAGGCGAGATTGCAGATTTTGGACAAGATGCTCGCCGTATTGCCCGAACCGAGGAAGGAACTTTCTCCCAACGCACCGAGGATATACATCTTGAAGATCAGACCCGACCAGATCGGAGACGTCATCGGAACGGGAGGAAAGATCATCAACGAGATAATCGACGAGTGCGACGTATTGATCGACATCGAAGACACCGGAGAAGTGTACATTACAGCCGACAATGAAGAAAAAGCCAAGAAAGCCGTCGAATGGGTGAAGAATCTGACCAAGGAGGTCGCGGTAGGAGAATTATACCAGGGAAAAATAAAAAGGATACTCGAATTCGGCGCCTTTGCCGAAATACTTCCCGGACAGGAAGGCATGATCCACATCTCGCAGCTGGCCGAAAGGAGGGTTGCTAAGGTTACCGACGTGGTCAAGATAGGCGATGTCGTTCCTGTTAAAGTAATCTCTATTGACGAACAGGGGAGGATTAATCTATCATTAAAGGAAGCGAGGAAGTAGTTTCAGAATTTTTCGCCTTTTCGTTTTATAATTCATCTCCTATACAATGGAAGAACTTCTTTTAGACAGAGAAAAAATCAGGACGATGAAAAAGGATATCAAGGAAGCCGAAGGAGTCCTGGTCTATCCCAGGGAGGAAGATTCGGCTGATTTGACGCAATGCATTGCCAGGGGTCTCGGAGAAAACGGAACCGTTCCCGAATCGTGCGAACCCGAAACCATTGAAGAAGAAAAGAAAAAAGCCGAAGACCTGGCATACGAATTGGCCATCTCAACCAACAAAAGCGAGGATAACATAAAAGAAAAAGTGCTCCAGGAAGAACCGGAAGCCCCGAGGAAAGATGAGGCGATTTTTTCTGCCCCCGAATTGGACTCCGTTTCCGCTCCGGAGCCGGAACCCGATTCGGAATTCAAATTTGAAGAAATACCTCTGATGGAAGAAAAAGTTCCCGAACCGGTAGCCGAGCCTCAGCCGGAACCGGAACCGGAAGATATAAAAATAGAAGAAAAAATTCCCGACCTGGAGCCCTTGCCAAGCGCGAAAGAGCTTGGACTCGAAGAACCGGAGTCGGAAAAGATCCCGAGTGCCGAAGCTCTGGGACTTGAAGGGCCGAAAGAAAACAAGGCAGCTGAAGAAGAGTTGAAGAAAATAGATGAAAACGAAGAAAAGCTGGCCATGATTTCCGAAAAAACCTTTGAACTGGAAGAACAATTAAGAAAGGTTAACGAAGACAAGGCCCCATTCGAAAAAAGGAAGGCCGAGATAGGGGAGGAGATAGGCAACATCAAGAAGAAGCTCGACCTTATCCTCGAAAGGAAAGCCAGAGTTGACGAAATGAAGAAAGACCTGGAGAGCAGGGAAGCGACCGCGACTCCGGAAGAAAAAAGATCCATAGAGAAAGAGAGGTGGAAGGTCGAAGACGACCGCAACCTTATCGAAAAAGAAAAAGACGGCAGGGAAGACGAGATAAAGTCGCTGAGGCTGCAGATGAGGGAATGCGAGATCAACGCCGAAAAGACCCTGGCCAAGGAAAAAGAAATAGTCCAGGAACTGGAGATATTGAAAAGGGACAAAGACAGGATAATTCTGGGCCAGACCAAGATTGACCTGGAAAAAAGACTTGAGCCCTTAAACCAAGAGATAGAGAGCATCAAGAGGGAGATGTTCGAGAACACTAAGCAGAAAGACAAGCTGGAAAAGTCATTGAACGATATAAAAATGAGGGAGAAGGGAACCGAAGACGAGATAAAAATCCTGGAAAGGAGGCAGGCAGAAACCAAGGACGAAACAATCTCGAGAGACATAGAAAACAGGAGAAGGACGATTGAAGAGTCGAGGAGACAACTGGAGAAAGACCGCTGGGATCAGGAAGACAAGATGGGAGACCTTGAAGAAAGAAGAAAGCTCATCAAGGAAAAGTATCAGGAAGTGGCGACCCAGGCGAAGCAGATCAAGGCCGAACTCCTGGAGATAGAAGAAAAGATAAAATAATCAGCATGGCCAAGAAACAGACGCCGACAATAAAAATAGCGGTGCGCCTGATTATCGTTCTGATAATCCTGCTTCTCGTCTTCGGCCTTCTTAAATTAATAAAAATAATATGACACCGGAATTCATCGAACAGAGGAAACAGGACCTCTTGAACAAGAAAAAAGACCTGGAAGAACAATTGAAGACCTTCGCCGAAAAGAAAGGAGAGAGCGACTGGCAGACCAAATACCCGGAGATGAACGAATCTCCCGAGGACAAGGTTGACGAGGTGGAAGAATACGAAAACCTCATCCCGGTGGAGCACTCCCTCGAAGAAAGCTTGAAGGATGTGAACGAAGCGTTGGAAAGGATAGAGAAGGGGACATACGGCAAATGCGAGAACTGCGGATGCGAGTGCGATATTCCCGAAGAACGCCTTATCGCCCTGCCCGAAGCCAAAACCTGTATCAAATGCGACGAATGCGAATGCGGAGAAGAGGGGAAATAACCCCTCTTTTTCGTATCAAAAAACTGAACCCCGGTTCAGTCCTTTTTTAATATGAAGCTATCGTGCTTCCCCGGCCATAGACGGCGGTCAGGGGATTACTTGCCCCTCTCGTCTCGAAGTGCAAATGGGATCCGTTTCCGCCGGCACCTCTGATGACATGTCCGGTATTGCCTATGTATCCTATAACCTGGCCCTGGGAAACCTGCGTACCCGCGGTTATCCCGCTCGCAAAGAAACTCATGTGGGCATACAAAGTAATGACTCCGTTGGGGTGGAGGATGGTGATGTAGTTGCCGTACGGCCACCTGTTCTTGGCGATCTGGACCGTGCCTCCGGCAGCGGCCACAACGGGCGTGCCGATGGCGTTCGAAATATCGATGGCGGTATAATAGGCCTTGCCATTAGAGCTGTACGAATAGTGGGCACCTTGAGTGACTTTTCCCATGGCGGGAGCGATGAAGTATGAATTGGGTAAGGTGACTTGAGCGTAGCTCTGGGAAGTATTGGTCGTTGAAGGAGTGCTCTGTTTGGGCATCTTTCCGTTGGGAACGATCAAAACGTCTCCGACATATACTCCTCCGTCAGAAGAAAGGCTGTTGTAGCTTATCACCTCGTCCTTCTTGGCGCCGTATTTCTTGGCGATGGCATCGATCGTCTCTCCCTTTTCCACCATGTGGATTATTCCGTTAACGGGTAAAATTAAAAGCTCCTGGCCGGGCTGGATCCTGCTGTCCGAAAGCTCGTTGGCCAAGAGTATTGTTTCTACAGATATGTTGTACTGGTCGGCTATGCTAGAAAGGGTTTCTCCTTTCTCCACCGTATGCTTGATAATGTCTTTGCTCGCCGTGTCGTCGTCCAATATGGATCCCAATGTTTCCGAAGATACGAACAAGGGGGAGGGGAGGGCGGACAATACGCTGCCCCTTTCCAAGATCAGGTTGTTGGTTATGGGCTGGAACGATGAATCAAGCGTCAAAAGGCTGTCTTTAAGGGTAGAAACGGCCTGTTTCCCGCTGTTTCCTCCCTGGTTCGAGAAGAACATGCCCCAGACGCAGAAAGCGACGAAAAAAGCCAAAAACAGCCTTTTCTTGCCTGCCTTGTTGACAATATTTATAATTTTATCTTTGATAAGAATAGGTCGGAATTGCAGCATTTCTCTTAAAAATCCTGCATTTATTAAGCAATTCTCAAATCCAGTCTTTTCCACCGGATATTATATATTTTAGACCCTGAAAGGGATAAGTCAAGGAGGTTGTCCACACGGCATTTATACATATATCGTCATTAAAAACCTTTATTCCAATACAATGGAAATATGTCCATTATATTGGAATACAAAAACATTAACTCTTGCGGACACGACACTAATGTGTTAATATGGTATAGATACAAAATATAAATAAACCATATTAAGAGTATGCCTTACTTATCTTCAAAAATTCAAGCCAGAATAGACGAAAAGCTGAATAAGTTGAATTCCTACAGGCCCTTGCCCGAATCGGCGCTTAAAAAAATAAGGGAGCAATTTGAAGTGGAAATGACATATAATTCCAATGCCATTGAAGGAAACAGCTTGACCCTCAAGGAGACCTATCTCGTCTTGAGCGAAGGAATCACCATTAAAGGCAAGCCGCTAAAGGACCATCTCGAAGCTAAAAATCATAAAGAAGCCCTGGATTATCTATACGAATTGGTCGCTCAAGGGAACAGACCGACAATCTCGGAAACTTTGATAAGATTATTGAATCAAATCGTCATGCAAAGCATCGATAAGGAATGGGCGGGAAAATACAGGAACAGCCCTGTGATGATCGGGGGAGCAGAACACAAGCCCCCGGAAGCAATTGATATTCCGGAACTGATGAATGATTTAATGGGCTTCGTCAAAAAAAACAAGGAAAAACTACATCCCATCGAGCTGGCGGCCATAATCCATCATAAAATAGTATTCATTCATCCTTTTTTTGACGGAAACGGGAGAACGGCCAGACTGGCAATGAACATCGTATTGATGCAAAACGGATACCCCCTTGCCATAATCCTAAAAAATGACAGGAAAAAATACTACAATTCTCTGGCCAAAGCCGATAAAAACGATATGGAAGGCTTTGTTTCTTTTGTGGCCAAATCGGTTGAAAGGTCTTTGGACATATATTTAAAAACATTGACTCCGAACGGAAAAAACAAAGAAAAATTCATCTCTCTCAATGAATTAAGCAAAGGAACCGGTTTTTCTCCCAAATACCTGAACCTCCTTGCCAGGAACGGCAAACTAGAAGCCCACAAAGAAAAAAGAAATTGGGTTTCTTCAAAAGAATCATTTAACAGGTATTTGGAAAATAGGGAAAGGAAAAGATGGCACGAACATACATGAAAACAATAAAGCTCAAAAAATCATTAGGCCAGAACCTTCTTAAAGACAAAAACCAGATCGGAAAGATCGTGGCTTTTTCCACCATAGGCAAAAAGGATACGGTCCTGGAAATAGGGCCCGGACTGGGGGCTCTGACCCTGGAAATGGCCCCTAAGGTCAAGAAAGTCATCTGCATAGAGAAGGATAAGGAGATGGTTTCTTCTCTGGGAAAGATTCTCGAAGAAAATAAGGTTAAAAACGTAGAAATCATCAACGGGGACATCCTTTCTTCTTTCAAGAAGGGGAAGCTTGATATTCCCGGACTCAAAAAGTACAAGGTTATAGCCAACATCCCTTATTACCTGACCTCTTTCCTCATCAGGAACCTGCTGGAGATAAAGAACCTTCCGGAAGATATATTCCTGATTATCCAGAAAGAAGTGGGGGAGAGGATCTGTTCCAAGCCGGGAGACATGTCCATATTGTCGGTCGCAGTCCAGTATTATGCCCGACCCGAGATACTGATGAAAATTCCCAGGGGATGCTTCGTGCCTTCTCCCAAGGTGGACAGCGTTTTGATAAGGATAACTCCCAAAGGCATCAAAAAGAACGATAAATTCTTTGAAATTGTAAAAACAGGATTCTCTCATCCGAGGAAACAATTGATCAGCAACCTTTCGAACGGTTTGGGGATAGAAAGGGAGATTATTAAAAAATGGCTCGAAGACAACGGTCTCAAGCCGGGGGAGAGGGCGGAAGTTTTGTCTTTAGAACAATGGGAAGATCTTACAAGACATCTATTCCGAACTGCTTGAGCTCTTCGGCCAATCTTCCTATGGGAAGGCCGACCGCTCCGAAGAAATCTCCCTCCATCTTTTCTATGAGGACGGCTCCCTTGCCCTGGACGGCATATGCTCCGGCCTTGTCCATGGGTTCTCCCGTCTTTACGTATCTCTCTATCGTTTCCGAGGAAAGGTCTTTCATATAGACTGTGGCTTTGCTTGTAAATGAAACTGCCTTGTCTTTGCTCATGACAGTCACTCCGGTTATTATCTCGTGGCTTTTACCGCTCAACTCCTTAAGCATTCTCTTAGCTTCTTCTGTTTTTGGCTTACCCAGATACTTGCCGTTAAAAACGATGAAAGTGTCGGCGGCGATGACGATCGCATCGGGATTGCTTTCCGATACCGGCTTAGCTTTATTAAAAGAAAGATGTTCGGCCAGCTTTTCCGGACCCAAGTCCAGATGCATCTCTTCTTCGTATCCGCTCTCCTGAGTTTCAAAAACGAGCCCCGTCCTTGAAAGGAGCTCTTTTCTTCGCGGAGAGCTTGATGCCAAAATTATTCTCATTGTTGGGAGTATAGAGGGAACAACATAAAAGACAAGGGCTTAATCGGACTTCCGATCACCCTATTGTAGACATAACTATATTTAACCACATTAACACAGCTGGACGTCCCACTTGTTAAAAGCTCGCACCTGCCCGGACTGTTCTTTGTGGCCGCCTTAAGAAGAATTCCCGTATCGGGAGAGGTTCCTATTGAAAGCACGTCTCCGACGAAATCGGGACACGACTCTTTGATGTCTTTAAAACCATTCCCGGCAGAAACGGTGCAAACGCTAGTCTTTTCTTCAACCTTCCCGTACTCGTCGCTCCTTTTCCTGCAATCGACCGTATTGTATAGAGTGACGCTGGGAGAACCCTGCACCGTTCTTAAAACCGCGACTGAAGAGACTTCGTTCTTGCCTATGGGCGGGTTATTTTCTCCTCCGCTCGCCGCTCCCAAATCATCGATATTATTCAGTACGTAGACGCAATTTCCTTTGAGGTCGTCTTCGGAAAAAAGAACTGCTCCGAACTTATATGCTTCAGGATTTTCAAACTTTATGTATTGGGTCTGATTTTGGAAATCCTGATTTACCAGGGATGGAGTCAATGTTTTCAGATTGAGACTCTTCCCGTCGGCTTTGTACAGATAAACGCCGATTGTCTGCAGTTCTTCGATATTGATTCCCGGCTGCTCCTCTTTGCTCAATTCGTTTATCTTAATCACGGCCAAGTCCGGATTTATCGTATTCAATATCAATAGGGAAGCCATAAGGACCACTACTCCAAAAAAAGTATTCTGTATCCTTTTCTTAGCATCTTCTATCTTGGCCGGATTTCCCTGGGACATTACATAATCGATTCCGGCCATAACCATCATAACCACAGCTATGAATGAACCGACGGTGACGGCAAGATTGAAAAAATAGGCCACGAATTCGGCCGCAGTCGCTCCGGCAGGAAGGCCTGCGACCGTGGGAACACTCACCGCCGCGAAAGCCGACGATGCGGGCAGCAGCACAGCCAGGAAAAAGAAAATTGTATTCCTTTTTGACATTTTACCTTTTTTCTACGGGAAGCATGATATATGATTCTACTCTGGCTCCAGCCGGATCGTAGATGGCCGTGGGTATACTGCTCTGGCAAGCTCCCTCTCCGACAACACTGTTTATGTCATAATACCTGCACTCTCCATTATTGCTGATTAGCGCTATTCCAAAGCGTCCGGTAATGGAAAGGGACATGACTTCGCCTTTTAATTCGCTGCAATTGGAAGTGGTAGCCAAGGGCCACTGCCCGTAAGTTCTTATCACGCAGCTCCTGAGTTCCGACGATGATCCCGCCGAACAACTGGGTTTATTATAAAGAGTTATGTACCCCGTATACTCACTAGGATCCCCAGTACTTACCGTCTTTGCTACTATCAACGAAGATAGTGTTCCATTCTTGATCGGTGTGGGGTAATAACCGCCCGCAGCTACATTCAAATCACTGATATTCTGAGCTAAAAAAGAGCATTTCCCCGTCCAGTTAGGACCAGCAAAAACAATAGCTTGATAGAAGGTAGTGTCCTGGGCTGGGTCGGGATTGACTATCTTTATCGAACTGGCCAGATTATCGAACCCGGTTCCCGATGCCATGTTGGAAATGCTGCTCGATGTTGAAAACGGCATCTTGCTTCCCGGCTTGAATCCGGTCTGGTCAAAAAGATACAACCCGACACTCCTCGGAAGGAAATATATCGACTTTGATCCCGTAATGTCTCCGAAATTTCCGCTGCACCCTCCGTTTTCGCAGGAAAACTCCGTCATTGTTCCCTTATAATCCTCTTCCGAATAGACATAGACGGACAAAAGGGTGTTGGGCAGGAAGTTCCAGTCTAGAGTGCTCGTTATCTCTCCTATGGTGCTATAGTTAGGCATACTCTGGGTGATGCAAGTCTGACTGACGGTTTCTTTTCCGTCCTTGGTCATTTTGGCCATTACGGCTATGCCTTGCGTGCAGTACAGCTTGTTTATTTTTATAGTCGTCAATTGAGGATTAATCACTCCCAATATCAAATAGCATCCCATCAATATGGCCACTCCCAAAAGGGTGTTTTTTATCTTGTCTTTGGCCGACTCTATCTTGCCCGGATTCCCGTCGGACATCATCCATTCTATTCCGGCCATGACTATTATGACCACGGCTATGAAGGCACCTATCATTATGCCCAGGTTGAAAAAATACGCTATCAGCTCGGCGGCGCTGGCATCCTTGGGAATGCCGGCGACGAGATTGTCGTCCGCCGCAGCAACAGGGAAGGCCAGGAACAGCAACAATAATGCGATTGACATTGTTTTTATTTTCATATTGCCTTTATTTTATCTGCAACAATAATAATTGTCCATGTATTCCGTAACGAACTTCTGGCATCCCGGATCGGAGACATCACCGACTCGATAAATATTGAAAAAGCATTTTTCCTTCTCTTCCTGGGTCAGCCCTGCAGAATTATAGGGATAACAGTTCTGGTATTTCGACGCTTTCGTGCTGGGGTAGGGGAATTCAGGATTTATAACCAGCTGTCCGACGGTCTGGTGATCGATCCCTTCGAGACAGTTGAAAACATATGCCTGATCAAGATTCTGCTTATATGGCGAACTGTATCCCTTAATGCAGGCGTTCATCTTCTGCCTGGAGGAATTGAGCTTCTCGGCCAGATAGAACCTCTTTTCGAATTTGTTGACTATGCTCAACGATCCATCGCACTCCAAAGTTTCTTCGTTCGGGTTGATGAAGTAAGAACGGCAAACCGCATTAATCACGCTGTTCGCAGTATCGGTATCTATCTTATCCACCTCCTTCAAGCTCTTAATCTCTGTTATTTCATACAATCTCCTTTCTCTCTCTTCCCATTTCTGCAGATATCCGATTATATTCATATTGTATTGCCTCACATTCTTTTCGGATTGATCTTCGGTCTGGTCATAACAAGAACTTTGTACTTCCTTGGTCTGGTATATCTTCCTCACCAATCCGCAAAAACTGGCGTAGCTACAGGTAAAATATTGGTCTTCCTCTTGTCTCGATGTCCTCCAATCGCTTCCTCCGCAAAATCCGGAACAGCCGGCATAAGGTTTGGTCAGATAATATCCGGAACTGTAGCTGCTAAAATTAGCATACTTGGAAGCGCTAGGAACTCCCTTATAGCAACTCACACCGAATACGTTCGGACAGCAGCAATCAGCATCGCAACCGCATTGAGGAGTATAACAGCAATTGCTTTCTGCGTTTACGCAGTTTCCCGAATTACAACTCTGGGGAATCTCCGATATGGCAAGGCCAGTGGTGTAGACGCCCTGGATGGTTTCTATCAGATAACCTATCCGGTCAGCCACTTCAAGGCCGTATGTTTCCGTTTCGTCCACAGTCTCTCCTATGGGAATTACTCCGTTTATGTCCTTCTCGTACACCGAGCAGGTGTCTTCTTTCCCTTTGGCCGACGTGGCATCGCTGCTTTCTTTCTGCTGTTCGTAATAATCGGCGTTGAAATAAAAGGTGGCCGGATCTCCGTCATACATAAAGCTCTCAGTGGATCCGCTTTTTTTGCACACCCTAAATCCGTCGTTCAATTCGTATTCGACGCATTTAGTTTCATCTACCGTCTGAGTCTCCGTGCAATTATATTCGTCGCAATACCTATAAATGTTATAATTTCCGAATTCATTTTTTTCGATAATGTTGTCTTTATCGCTGTTCTGTAAGGTGTAGAATTCGGACAAGGTCAACCTTTGACCGAAAGGCGACTTGGTGTTCTTTTCCAGCTGTCTGAGCGTCGCAACCTGGTTTACGAAATAATCCTTGAATGCGGTCATCCTGCTTATCCCGTCGCTGAAAGTCAATAATTGAGGAGGGAGAGGATCGTCTTTTCCTATCCATCCTTTGTCATAGCAGACTTGTTCGGGTTTGGTTCCTCCCATCAATTGCTTTATCTCTTCGCGCTTGCAATCAATTTGCTTTCTGTTGGGACAGGGATCATATGAATATTGTTCGAGGACTGCCTCTCCTTGCTGGCTGTTCCCGGGAGCACCGGGACATCCTATATGAGGAGACCCGCAAGTCTTGCAATAGCTGGTGCAGGCATCGCAACCGCACTCTCCTCCGGTATTGTAAACATTATAAGCGGGCTGGTAATTGGTAAAAACCCTGTCGCAGGTACAGGATTTCATCAGCCCGTCCAGCTCCTTGATCAGCTTTGCAAGCTTGGTTTCTGTCTTTTTCCTTAGTGCCTTATCCAGGTCTTTCATACAGTAGAAAATATCCCTGTCGAGAACTATGTCTTTTTCCGTTATTTTCCCGTCGCCGTTCTTATCGACCGGATTTCCCGTTTCATCGTCGTATTCGTAACACTCCAAGCCATTTCTGGTTGAAGAATTGCCGGCCAGGATGCTTTCAGTCACGGTCCCTATCGGAACCTCTTCGAACACCAAGGTCCCTTTCGGTGTTTGGTTCGTCCCGAAAGACAAAAAGGGCACATTAATGTTCACTCCTCCCAGGGAAATGTTTTTTATATTGACCAGATCCGGATTGATGGTGGTCAAAAGGACATACGAGACAAGAAGGACGGCCAGCCCGAGAAGGGCATTGAACATCCTTTTCTTGGCGTCGGAAACGGCCGAAGGGTTTCCTCCCGCGTTCAAAATATTTATCCCGCTCCAGGCGATGAAAATGAAGGCGAGGACCGATCCCATCGCCACTCCAAGATTAAATATGTATATTACGTATTCGCCGAATGTCATTTTATTCAGTATCGCTTAGGTTGAATAACACCGACAAGGTCCAGAAGGGAAGGACGCCGAGATAGGGGATTAATTCTCCGAACATGGGAACGGCGAACTTCGTATACTTTCCGGTAAAGACGTTCCTGATGTCGTGGAGCGCTCCTTTCCTTCCCATCTCATTCCTCGGCTTCTTGTTCCTCATGATCAGCCAGAAGTTTATAATCGCTATTCCTATGACATCAGTCATTCCAAAGTCGTCCAGTCCGAAGCAAAAAAGGATGATTCCGACGACATCCAGCCCCACAGCAAGGGGGAGCATAAAAAAGGATTCCGGTGTGAATTTTAGGTCAAGCAGGCCCAGCATATTGCTTTAATTATACTTTATCGGTGCGTGGACAGCAATCTTGACTTTTCCACACTATGGTCTATAATATATATAGAACCTTGAGTCTCGGAGAGGCTTATTGTTCATCGCAATTACATAGGTGATCAATGATGGAAAAAAAGCTTATTGTGGCATTAATTGTTTCAGCGGCAATACTGGTCGCTGGCATCATCGCATGGAACTGGGATCAGAACAACGCCCAAGGCGTAGAAGTTCCTCAGAATATTGCTCCGATGGAACAGAACCAAGAGCTCAAATATTCTGGACTGGGGCAAAGCCTGAAAGAACAAAGAGAGGAAATTCTCGGCAAAACCCAGCAACCGCAAATACCTGTGCCAAAGGTAGACGTCTCCCAGATAATTATGGGGGTCGGCATGCTCGGACTCGCTGGATGTGCTTATCAAATCGCGCGATCGACCAAAAAAGGAGGTGAGGCTGGCACTAGCTAGCTCAAATCGTACGATTTCAAAAAGGAGGTAAAGCTAATAGTAGCTAGCCTCCATCTTTTTTTATTGCAATATAAATACAAATTAGCTATAATTATATCAATATATGATTATGGCTAGAAAATATATTAAAAAATTATTTCTCGTCATTTTATTGATTTTTTGTGTTTACCCAACAATAACCCTAGCGGAAGGAGAGGGTTCACAAAATGCAATCACTCCCAGCTCTGCCGTGGGCCTACTTAACACTATCTTTCTTCTTAACCCGACAACTTGGCCCATTGGCATAGCTCTAAGGTCTACTAGCCAAGATATAGGTGCTGGAGAATCTGATAGGTGCGGAAACATAACATCCAACATTGATCCTTATTGCGCTATTCTCAACGTAATTTTTGATGTAGAAAGAATGGCAGCGCCTCAAATTGTAGCGACGGGACAAGGAATTCTTTCTTACACTGTTGATTCAAAAATGTTAAGCCAGGCTTCCGATCAGGAAAATATCATAATCCAGTCTGGGTGGCAGATTGTCCGGAATATAGCCAATGCCGCCCTAGTTATAGGATTAATAGTGATTGCCATCACTATCATTCTCGGATACCAAGAAAACAAAGCTAAACAACTCCTCATTAATTTCATATTAATAGCATTGCTGATAAACTTTACTCCTGTAATATGTAGTTTTATTATAGACGGAGCCAATATTATAACCAGTTCCTTTTTAGCAGGAGGAACAAATACTGGCTATGCTGGAGCGATAAAAAACGCATTCATGCTTTTACATAGTGACACTAGCGAAACCTTACTTTCCAAGGTTGTGATAGGGCTAATTGTTGTTGTTTTTTCTATTATTGCTGCGGTTGTTATGTTATTATATGCTCTTCTTTTTATCGCCAGGACAGCAATATTGTGGATATTGGTTATAGTTTCACCGGTCGCTTTTGCAACCAAAGTATTCCCCCAATCAAAATACATTAAAAAAATATTTCCGAGCGTTACTTATTGGGATGATTGGTGGGAAAGCTTTGTTCAGTGGGCTGTAATCAGTATTCCAGCCTCAATATTTTTATATATATCCATTCAATTAATGTCTGTTGTTGGCGCTAGCCTTTCAGGAATGACTTCCACAACCATTCCAGACTTCCTAATGGCCTACGCCACTCCTTTCATCTTCTTGATTGCCGGATTTATGATAACTGTATCATCGGGTGGTCAGGTCGGATCATTTGTAGGAGGATTAGCCACTGGGGCATTTGCCGCGACAGGGGGCAGAGCAATAGGATGGGGGAAAGAAAAAGTGGCCGGAGTGGGAGGATGGGCGGAAGACAGAGTTAAAAGAACCGGCTCTTATGTCAAAGAGGGGGCTCTCGGAATAGCCGGGGGAGCATTGTCGGGAGATATTCCCATTAGCGGAACGCCGGGCAGCGTCATGGCTGGAGCAAAAGAATTATTAACCAGCAAAACTGCCAGAGAAATAGGCAGACAAAGGGTTGCCGACTGGAAGACTAGGATGGGAACAAGGCTTACTGGGGCTGGATTAATAAGCCCGCCTGATATAGAAAAAAATAAGGACCTCCAGAAAGATTTTGATAATTACAATAATAACTGGAAGGCATATAAATTCGACGAAAGGCAAAAAATAGAAAAACAACTTATAGAAAAAGACACCTCACGATTCTTGAAGGGGGGCGTAAATAACGCAGATGAATATAAAAGAAGGCTGGCTTCAGTTATCACGAACGGAGAAGAAAAACAAAAAATAGCAGCATACATGCACGCCTCTGGGAACCAAGGATTAGTCGGCGGATCCGTGGGATTAAATAATTTTGTTAGCCAAAGCAAAATAGACGACATAGGAAAATCTATAAGAAAAATAAGTGCGAAAGAGGATAGAGAAAGAATAACCGCCGAAGCAATTGAAAACAATCCGGTAATTTTGGAAAACTTGGGATCGAAACAAGCTATAAGCATAATAAAAGAGGGGTCAGAAGAACAAAAAAGGGCGCTTAAAGAAAAAACCATTGGAAGAAATAATGCTGACTTCGCAAGATACATAGTCGACCAAGGAACAATAATACATAATCCAGCATCTACTCCCGATCAAATAAGAGAAGCTCAAATTAAAGCAGAAAGAGCTTTGAAGCTGGCTGGCGAGATTTATAGAAATTCTTAATATGACCATAAACGATTACATAATTTCTTATATCGAGGAAATAATGATAAAATACGGCTTCGAAAATAGTCTAATTGAAAACGACTTATTGCTTAAAAAAAAGCTAGACGAAGTAAAAAATCTTTCAGAAAGAGCTTCTTTAAAATTGATCTTCGGAGAAAAAATTAAGGACCAGCAAAGATCCGGGAAATCACTGGAAGATATTTTGCCATCAATGAGGATGAAAAGAATACTGGAAAAATTAATAAATAAAAAGGTGTCTTATGACGATTTACAAGCTCTAATAAAAGAAGCACTGAATACGGATGGTGCAACAGCTAAAGAAATAAGCGAATCTATTAAAAAAAATCCTGAAATCGCTGAGGTTATAAATAATCAAGCCACGGAAAGCGACAAAGATGAAGATTTTGAAGAAGAATTTGAAACAGGGCCGAATAAAGAAGGCAAAAAAAGTATCGGAAGCGAGTTGTTGAAATAAAAAAAGGCTGGTTTATACCTCGTTTTGTAAATCAACGGGTATTCCAGCTTTTTTAAGTTCGTTTGCGGTTTTTTCGTCAAAAATTTTACCGCGATAGGGCGTTCCCCCTCTCTCGACAGAACTGTCAGTGATATCGATAGGCGAATGGTTTTTCTGGGGCAGCTGATCTAATTTTTTGTAGATTGCCCCACCCTTACCAATTAAGCCGACATCTCCGTCGGAATGCAATCTGACCGCAGCTCCATTACGCATTGCGATCCAGTCCATTACATCTTTTCTGCATCCCTCCCAAAGGTCTCCGAATTTTTTTGTAAACTCTTGGGGATCCTCCATTTCTTTGGCGTAATCATCAAGTGACATGCATGCCCTTGAAAGGAACAGGTCAAGTACCGCCCCTATTTCCGAAGACGCCATATTCCTGTTCTTCTCTGCCTCGACTCTGGCAGCCTCTTTTTGATACTCTTGCTTAACCAACGCTTCGGATGCTTCTACTACATCCTTGGGGGCAGAGAATCCGGCGATCTGTAGTCTTGATACAGTCATTCCGTACTCTCTTACCTTGTCCAAAATGCTTACAAGCTTTGGACTGCCATCGGGGTTGATTTTTAGATTGCCCTTGTCGTCAACGTCTGGGATGTCTTTCTTTTGAAGATCTTCGGCAAAAAATGATGCCAAGTTTCCTTCAAATTCTCTTATCCCTCCCTTGCCCTTGTAACTTGAGGTCCGTACTTTGTTGACGATTCTCCCCCCGATATCGCCAATAAATACCTTCCACCAGTCTTCCGTCTCGTAGTGGGTCAGTGAGGGATTGTCTGAGTGGGCATATATTCCCACATTGAAGCTTATGGCTACGTTATCCATTGTATACTCATTAAATACCCGATACCCGTAAGGATACGGGGCAATGAGCCATCCATCCCACGCTATATCTTCCTTAGATTCAATTCTTGAATGTTCTCCGGGCACGAACTTGTCCCTTCTTACGACCAGCATGGGGGCGTACTCAAAAAATCCTCCCCACTCAAAAAACCTAACCCTATGGATTTCTATCTTAGAAAGTCCGATTCCTGGAGCAATCTTATCATAGAGACCAAAACAGCACTTCTTGGGATAATCTCCCTCACGAGGCACGAGCCATCCTCCTTCTCCGATTTCACGATCTTTGGATTGGGGGGACGATCTTTTATATGCATCAGCCTCTTCTATTAGAAGACATCTGTTCTGGGGGACCCTATATCCTATAACTTTCTCTGGAGAAAGAATAAAATATATTACTAGAAAAAAAACTACCGTCATCGTGATTACTGATGAAAAGAATAGTGCCAACAAAAGGCTGTATTGCAAAAAAGAAAAAACAATTAAGAGAGATATTTCTGATAAAATCAGGTAAAGTGTTCCCTTGATTTTTGCGTTCTTCCGGCGGTTCATGATTTCCTGCTTCTGCTTTTCAACACTTTCAGACATGGTTTATCACCGTAAACTCTGTAAATAGATTTTAAAGGTTTCTGGATCGTTTCAATAAACGACTCCCTCCCGACACCGTCGATAGGGTAGTATAACTATAAACTATTTGAATTATTTTGTCAAACACTCGCAATATTGATCATATTAAAACTTATGGGGCAATCCGTATTACGAATTACCCCAATTGGGATCACTGCTCCTCGCTATTTAGGCAAGGATTGGACTTTCTGGCGGGAGCTATAATCAACGCCCAGAAACCCCAGAGCGATAAGGGCCAGACCGATGAGCAAGGCGTCTTGCATCAAGTTCAAAGAACTGACAGCGCTAGCCGTGAAGATCGTTATTACCACCGGTCCGATAAAGGGGAAGGCAATAAAGGTGGCTAGTCCGACAAAGAAGCTGTTTGCAAGCACTCCGGCAAACGGCAAGAAGCTTGCGGCAACGGCCATTGATATCGGATAAATCAACACAATCTGCCCGACGGGATTGCTCAGAAGAATCGCCGTCACGATTATATTGACTTCCATGCTTCCCGTGGCCTTGTAGGGGACCACGGACGATACGGATGTTGGGCCGGCTATTACCAGGGCGGCAATAGCACAAAGAATGAAGCCCGCGATGACCAGCATCGCCGAAAAGGCTTGAATATTCCTCATTCCTGTTCTCCTGGGAACCCTTAAGGGAACCCGATTAAGAATTAACATAATTAATTATCGTTGTCAAAAGAGGTTTGGCATAATATTTAACGGAACAGCGACTTGGCATCGTTCCAAGGTTTGTGCGATAATAAATATATGTTTACCTTAGGAATAAGATCAATATACGCAAAAAATATCAACTCGGCCATAAAAGAAGGGGAAAGGAACGGCTTCGGAACTGTAGAAATACACTTGTCTTCTCCTCGGCTTTCTCTTTCCGAGAAAAAATACCCCTCATCAAAGACAATCATCCAAGTCCACGCACCCATGGAATTGTCCTTAATCTTCACCCAAGAAAATTTAAGAATATCCGCGAAAAAAGAACTGAAAAAGATTATCGAGTCTTGCCGAAAGATAGGGGCCAGATGCTTAACCTTGCATATAGGAAGAGCGCCCACATATCACGATGTTAATAATAAGAAACTGATAAGCGACGATATTTATCCTGATTTATATTCTAATCTTCTTGAAGGCAGCTTAAAATACATTACCAGCATAGCTCCGAAGAATCTTTTTATCTGTATAGAAAATACCGATAATTTTGTCCGCTACCAAAACATAATTCAAAAATACCTAAAAACCGGGAAGCTATTCCTGACTTGGGATATAAGAAAAAGCTATTCATACGATAGCGGAAAACTGATAAAAAGCCAGTGGGATTTTTTGAAAAAGAATAAAAAATATGTTAAAAACCTGCATATAAGCGGACTAAAGGGAAGCCATGGAGAAATCAAGAAGTGGGACAAAAGGTTTGATAGGTTTATTGAATTGTTCAAAGAAGAAGACCTGCCACTGATAATAGAGATACTTCCCTTAAAATCTGCGTTGATTGCCCAAAAAGTTATTGTCAAAAAACTAAATATGCAGTTAAAATAATAAGATTGGATTAATCAATAAGGTTGCGCGCATCAAAATGATTCCCGTTAACGCTAATAAATAAAGAGGTGTAAAAAATGAACCAAACACAAAAAATAGAGAGGCACTTCAATGTAACCGTTTACGTGTTGAGTCGGGAAACAAAAAAATTTCTTCTCATAAAGCACAAAAAGATAGGCAAATGGCTGGCTCCCGGTGGACACGTCGAACCAAACGAGGCCCCGGACTGTGCGGCCTTGAGGGAAACAAAAGAAGAAACCGGGCTCGATGTCGAGCTAATCGGAGAAAGACTTCCCAGGAAAACCGACCTGATTAGGCCTTTCGGGATACAGCTTAACGTTATAAAACCGGGTGAACACGAGCATATGGACCTCATATACTTGGGAATTCCTGATCCAAAACAGAAGGAAATCATAAACAACGAAGAAACAGACGGGATAGGATGGTTTTCCCTCGAAGAAATAAGTGATCCAAAATTCGACACTTTTGAGGATACCAGGCAATGGTGTGAATACTTCCTTAAGCAATGAAAACAAGCCGCATTATTTGAGTGCGGCCTTTTTACAGGTATGATATAAAAACAATGATAAAAGAGACAAATAGCATCGATAAAAATCAAACAAGCATGACCTACGAACAGGCCCAAATCCTGGTCGATAAATACATATCCGACCAGATCACCAAAATGCACCTCAGGGAGTCCGAGGTCTTTATGCGTTCCCTCGCCAAAAAATTCGGAGAAAGTGAAGACGAGTGGGGGATAATAGGACTGCTGCATGATATTGATTGGGGTTTGACCAAAAACAATCCCGAAGAACACTGCGTCAAAGCGGAAGCCATCCTCAAAGAAGCCGGAGCCAGCGATTTCCTCATAGAAACGATAATGTCCCATGGATACGGGCTCGAAGAAATACCTCAATTAAAAGAGAGGCGACGTTCAACGAGAATACAATACTGCCTGGCGGCGGCCGAAACATTGACCGGGCTCATAGTTTCATCGGCCCTGGTCCAGCCCGACAAGAAGCTTAAAAGCGTTAGCCTGGAATCGCTAAAGAAAAAGTTTAAGAATAAAGCATTCGCCGCAAAGTGTAACAGGAATATCATACTGGAGTGCGAAAAAGCGGGAATACCGTTAGATGAATTTCTGCAAATAGGCCTGTCTTCCTTGCAGGGAATATCCGATGAATTGGGACTATAAATTTTTTAAATAACATAAGACATACTCTCAGTGTGTGTTATTTTTAAACTTGACAATAATAAATTAATGTTTTATTTACTATGTAAGGGTAGACCCCTTGAACATTTAAAATTAAGGAGAGTGCTTATTATGGATGCAAGGTTATTAAGCCAACCAAGTGTACCGTGTATCGCTAAAATCAAGGAACACCAAGGATTGATTGTTAAAAGTAAAAAATTTTACTATCTAAATCCTTCGGTAATCGTCCGCTATGAACCAAGTGGAGCGGCAATTCTGCCTTCTAAATTCCATTTATCTCCAATCTTTGTCGACAAAGATCTTTCTCTACTGATCAAAAGAAAAAAATTCCTAATCGATAATTTATCAAAAGAAACGGTAGAAAATTTGATAAAAAACGAGATAATTATTGAAAAAAATGTTCGAGAGAAAAAATGCCGAGAAATTTTTGTAGAAACAGATAATCTCCCGATTCATGCCTTTCTTGATGTTACGGCAAGGTGCAACTGCGATTGCGTCACCTGTTATCACAAGGAAGATCTTGACGGCTACGAACCACCACTAAAAGACGTTCTAAGAAGAATAGATCGTATTAAAAAATTAGGGATAGGATTGGTAGAAATAACGGGAGGAGAGGCGCTATTAAGAAACGATATCTATAGCATCTTAGAAAAGACGATAGACCTTGGAATGCACTTCTACATCGTCACAAACGGAGAATATCTTAAAGAAATGGACAAAGAAACTATTTACGCCATTAAAAATTCTCTTGGCGTCGTAGTTGTCAGCCTTGATGGGGTGGGGAAGGCCCACGATCGTGATAGAAGAAGGCCGGGCCTATACAATAACGTAATTGAAGGATTGGACTTTGTAAAAGAGAACCAAATAAAGCCCTATATCGTTTCCACTATACATCGAGATAATATCGACTGCATACCTCAAATAATAGCTGTAGCTCAAAAATATAAAACAGTCGTTCAGTTTCGTCCGGCCGTCAATACGGGAGCGGCAAAAAAAATAACCTAAAATCATTTAATCCCAGGGAAATCATTTCTTATTTAAACAATAAAAACGTTTTGAATAAATTTTTGTCTACAAGGAAAGAAATCCCACCTTCTCGATATTACGGATGCAATACACTAAAAAGAATTTCTGTTGATGCCCATGGCTACATTTTTCCATGCCCCATGGATAGGAGCAAAAAAATAGGGAATATCGAAAAATACAATCAAAAAAAACTGTCTGAAGATTTACTGGCAGAAATTAAAAAAATGCTCTCCATGCACGATAATTGTAAATCGTGCGGAATCAATAATAATGGAATAAAATGTGGCGGCTTTTGTAGATTTTCTAAATCCTACAAGAAAAGCCTTATTTAATTTATTATAAAAAAGACCTTAATTATATTTTAAGGCTGTTTTTATTTTCATTTCTGCTTCTGTTATATCTTTTTTTGAAATAATATCTTTTTCTATCTTTTCTATCGACTTAATGATAATTCCAGAAACATGCTGGATTGATCCAGGAAACTCTCTTTCCTCGAAATCGGAGATAATTTTAAATAATTCTCCCAAATTTAACCGTGATTTAGCACGAAAATAACTTAACGACAATATGTATTGCTTTAATGTTCTACTGCGAGAATCTCTGTCAAACGGCTTAAGTCCTTCGCGAAATAATACGGTGCTCGTTATGATCGAGTCTTCAAATTTTCTCCTAATGTTGTCATCTCTTAAATTTAAACCAGGAACGGGGGTACAATCTTGAACGTGGTCCAACCCGTACAATTGTTTTAGAATTACGGTTGATCCAAGAGCAATCTCTATGCCCATTATTTTCTCTTTGTTCTCGATAATAATAATATTCCCTATATCAGAAAATCCATTGCCGTTCGAATTTTTTAGAGCAATATTACAATTTCTTCCCCAAACTCCCTGCATGCCCATCTTGTGCCGATAATATTCTATATCCCTACTGTTGATTTCTTTAAATTCACAACAATGATTACAAGCGCATATTAAGTCGCCGTCCAGAGAATTAGCCCGAATCATTATATTGTCTGAGGATATTTCAAGCTCGCCCTTTAAAAAACCGAGGATGTCTTCACATGCTTCATTTAATCTTTCCGAAGAAGACAACACTCCGATGCTTGGGAAATATGATCCCCAGGCCGGACAATAATCATCTTCAAACAGATAATCTACATTTCTGGCCCTTATGCAGTCTTGCCGCATATAAATCCCAGGATAGGAAATTTCTCCATTGATTAAATAAGGCTTGAATACGCTGATGTGCGACCCTATAAACCTTACGGTAGGATCAACTCCTGAGCTAATTAGTACTGATGATTTCTCTTTGTAGCCCAGTCTCGAATAGTATTTTCTGAAACTTTTAATCAACATCTCAACATGTTTTTTTGCCGTACTTGAGGCAAATTTTTCATTGCCGTAAACATTAACCATTTTGGATCACTCCATTTTTTGTTTTCAATAATACAATTAATACCCCCAATAGGGATATTGTTATGATAAACTATAATAATTATTTGTCAAGGAAATAGCGAGGCTTTTCAAAGACACAATAATTTGTTAATATGTCAAATAAGAAACTAATAAAAATCATGAACAAATCAATCAAAAAAGAGCTAATTAACGCTTTGGAAAATAAAATATTTAAAAATGATCCATCGCACGACATCAGTCACACTCTAAGAGTTCTTGTTTTGGCTGAAAAAATAGGGGAAAAAGAGGGGGCAGATATGGATATTCTTGTTCCTTCTGCAATCTTTCACGATATTATTAATTACCCTAAAAACCATGCAAAACGCTTAAGCAGCTCGGAAGAAAGCGCGACATTAGCAAAAAAAATATTAAAAAATATAGACTCATTTCCAAAAAACAAAATAGATAAGGTGTGTGAATCAGTAAGGTTGTGTTCTTTTACAAAAAATAAGAAGCCACACTTCTTGGAAGCGCAAATACTACAAGATTCTGACGGAATAGAAGCAATGGGAGCAATCGCCATTATGAGAACTTTTTCTTCCGCAGGAATACTTAATAAATCTTTTTATAATAATAGAGATCCTTTTTGCAAAAAAAGAATCCCTGATGACAATAAATATGCTGTCGATTTATTTTTTACTAGATTGCTGATAGTGAAAAATAGACTGCATACCAAAACGGCTAAAAGAATGGCTCGAGAAAGATATAATTTTTTAAAAAAATTTCTTAAAGAATTAAATTTTGAGTTAAAACAATCCCATGAATGATTTCGAAAAAACAATTAAATACGAGAATCATTATTGGAGTGAAATATTCGCAGATGAATTAAAAAGGGGGAGTGAGAAAAAATTTTCTTCTTTTTGGTGGGAGGGTTACTATAATGAATTATCAACACACATAAACAACATAGTCTGTTTAAATAATTTCGGCAGCGTGCTTGAGGCTGGTTGTGGTTCTGGAAAAGCAACCATACTATTAAACGAGAAAATCGACAAATACCTTTTGGATATCTCTAAAAAGGCCCTAGACTACGCAAAACATGTAGCGGCTTTATTTAATGCCAAAAATATAAATTATATTGAAGGAGATATATTCCACATACCATTTAAAGACGAGAGATTCGACCTAGTTTGGAATATAGGAGTTATTGAGCATTATGGATTAGAAGAGATACGGCTTATTATTGAAGAAATGTCTCGAGTGTGTAGCAAAAATGGGGTCGTAGCGGTCGGTATTCCTAATCTTTATTCTGGGCCAATAATAAAAGCTGCATTATTAAAATTATTGAAATTTATTCCTGGATATAAAATTGATAACGAAAAATTTTATAAAATAGAAGCGATCAAAGAATTGTTTGAAAATATTTGTGAAAAATATGGAAAAAAAATTGAGTATATAAAGATTGAATATTTTGGCAATCCATTAATCGTCGAAACGCCAAAATTCATACTTAAAACGGTTGGTAATTTAATTTCTAATATTTTTAATAAAAATAAATTTTTAATATTAATAATTTGCAAATATGAACAAAGTAACTGAACCTCCAAAAATTAAAAGGGGTGGCCACATTAGAATAATAGCCCCGGCTAGAAGCCTTGGATTATTGTCAGAAGAAAATAAAAAAAATGCCATTGATAGGTTAGAAAATTTCGGATTTAAGCTCTCTTTTGGTAAAAACGTAAACGATATTGACGAGTTTTATTCATCATCAATTGAGGCAAGAATAAGCGACCTGCACGATGCATTTAAAGATAAAAATGTGGATGCTATCTTGACCGTAATTGGCGGATATAATTCTAATCAATTATTAAAATATATTAATTATAAATTAATTGAGGAAAATCCAAAAATTATTTGCGGCTTTTCAGACATTACAGCCTTAGGAAGTGCAATTACCAGTAAAACGGGAATGATTACATATATGGGCCCCCATTTTTCGAGCTGGGCGATGAAATATGGCTTTGAATATTCACTAGATTACTTTATAAAATGTTGCATTGAGGAAGCTCCATACGAATTATTACCATCAAAACAGTGGAGTGACGATTCTTGGTATATAAATCAAGAAAAAAGAAACTTTGTGGAAAACGAAGGATACTGGATGATTAACCGCGGGCACGGAATTGGTAGGGTTGTCGGCGGACATTTAAGATGCATAAATTCTTTACAAGGAACTGATTACTGGCCAGGATTTAATGATTCTGTTTTAATAATTGAAGAAGATGCGGAAATAAATCCTGAACTTTTTGACAGACAACTTCAGTCATTGATTCACCAACCTGATTTTAACGGTGTCCACGGAATTTTAATTGGGAGATTCCAAAAAGATACCAAAATGACGAAAGACTTATTATTAAAAATAATAAGCACGAAAGAAGAATTAAAAAATATTCCGATTATTGCTAATGTTGATTTTGGACACACCACACCAATTGCGACGATACCAATAGGAGGAAGTATGGAAATAAACGCAAATGATAAAAAAATAATAATTAAGATATTAAAACATTAATTATGCTACCAGAATATATAACAAAACGGATATTCGAAGACGATATTGAATACAAAAAACTAGATTCTGGGTTATTTGTTTTACCAAAATACGATCCGCAATATCACTATTTGGAATTAACGAAAAGTAAATATTTTCACGCCATTATAAATCTCCGGCACCACATCAAAGAGGTTTCGGATTTTTATTTTGGGTGCGTACAAAAAGCTAAAAATATCGACCTATTTATGTTAACGCCAAGCATATCATCTCCAATGGGACCAGGATCTGATTCCGAACCAATTCCGATAAAATTTGGAAAATATAAGTCTAATCTAGTCGATTCATCTCAGTTTGGCTTCGAACCATTGCTTTTAAATGGACTAGATAAGGTTTATTGCTATCTACCGTCTATGAGGGGAGAAAATCCGGACAAAAGACATCTAAATCAATTTTTCCACTGCGAGGTCGAAATTAGGGGGACTATAGAACATTTAATTCCCATTATTGAGGGCTACGTTAAAATGCTATCAAATACATTGCTTCTCATGCCTAATATTATAGAAAAAATAAGTGCCGACCCGAAACAAACATTATTAGCCCTTAATCGAATTATAAAACTAGATAAATTTCCGGAAATTCAATTCGATGAAGCTGTGGATGCTTTAGTTAAAAATGGATATGGAAATTTAGTTAATTTTACACCAAAAGGAAGGGATATCTCATCAAAAGGAGAGGTTAAATTAGGCGAAATTTTTAATTTTAATGTTCCATTCTTCATTAAAAATTACGACCGAGACAGGATTCCTTTTTATCAAAAACCTGATCCTAAAAACATTAATAAAGCAATAAATGCGGACCTTATATTTCCACCTCTAATCAATGGATCCTTTGGGGGAGAAGTACTTGGGTGCGGTCAAAGGCAAGATAATTACAATGAAATCATTGAATCACTTAATCGTCAAAAAATAAAATCAGAACCCTATAAATGGTATATAAATTTAAGAAATCTTCCCGAATACAGAATAACGTCTGGCTTTGGCCTAGGAATAGAAAGATTTATTACCTGGAGTCTATGTCGCGACGATATTAAGGATACGATTCTTTATCCAAGATTAAAAAATATGATAACCTACCCATAGGATAAACGAACTTTTTTAATTTTGACAAATATTAAAAAATATATTATACTATTAATATCTAGCGATTTTTTGCTAGTTGTTCCTTTATAAAATAGTGATAAGCAAAACAACCAGCAAAAACCTTAGATTACCAAAAGAGGTGAATGATGATTAAGGATAGTGACTTACTCGAAAAAATTGTATCGTTTTGCAAACGGAAAGGTTTTATCTTCCCTTCGTCTGAAATTTATGGCGGCCTCGCTGCCGTATATGATCTTGGCCCTTACGGCGTTGAACTCGCCAACAACCTGAAAAATCAGTGGTGGAAGGCCATGGTCTATGAAAGGGAAGATATTGTCGGTCTTGACTCGGCAATTTTCATGAGTCCTAAGATCTGGGAAGCAAGTGGACATGTATCAGGGTTTTCAGATCCCCTGACAGAATGTAAAAACTGCCACACAAGATTAAGGGTCGATCACCTGCTTGAAGAAATTGGCATCCTTGCGGATGAAAAAATGGAAGAAGCGGTAATCAATCAAATCTTTATGGAGCACAAAGAAAAGATACGGTGCCCCAATTGTGGCGAAAAAAACTTCACCGACGTAAAAAGATTCAACCTTCTAGTCAAAGCCAATCTTGGCAACTTCACTGAAGACTGGACAAGGGATCCAGTATACTTAAGGGGTGAAACATGCCAAGGTATCTATGTCAACTACAAGAACATCATGAATTCAAGCAGGGTTAAAATTCCTTTCGGCATAGCTCAGATAGGTAAAGCCTTCCGTAACGAGATAACTCCCCGACAATTCGTTTTCAGAACTCGAGAGTTCGAACAGATGGAGATGCAATATTTTGTATCTCCTGAAAAGGAAATGGAGGAATATGAAAAACTGAGGGAGGCTCGGTGGCGGTATTACTTAAGCCTGGGCATCAAGGAAAAAAACCTCCAGTGGAGGAAACACGAAAACCTGGCTTTTTACGCCAAAGAAGCGTACGACATAGAGTACAACTATCCATTCGGCTTTAAGGAATTGGAGGGTATCCATGCTCGAGGGGATTACGACCTCACTCAACATTCTAAATTCTCCGGCAAGGATCTGTCCTACCTTGACCCGGCAACCAAAAAAAAATATATACCTCACGTAATAGAATCTTCTGTGGGTGTCGGGAGAACAATGCTCGCTGTCCTGTGCGATGTCTATACGGAAGAAGATCTGGGCGATGAAAAGCGAACCGTCATGAAATTCCCCGCAAAAATTGCGCCAGTCAAGGTTGCCGTCTTTCCGCTACTCGGCAATAAGCCGTTGCTTATGGAAAAAGCCCGCCAAGTCTACAAAATGCTCAAGGAAGACTTCGTATGCGAATACGACGACCACAGCAATATCGGCAAACGATACAGGAGGCAGGATGAAATCGGCACTCCCTGCTGCGTTACTGTCGATTTCGATACAATGGAAGACAACTCTGTCACAGTGAGAGATAGGGACACAATGGAACAAGAAAGGATAAGGATTGAGGAACTAAAAAATTACTTAAGAAAAAAGCTGGAATTGTAAATTGCAAATCACTATTAAACAAATGAGTAGTCAATATGACTGCTCATATTTTTTTACAAAAAACTTTTTATATTGTCTTGCTTTTATCATTTTGACCAAATCGCTAATAAATAGCTTAGTGAGGGGGAGCAGGCTGAAACTGCCAGCTTCTAACACAAAACGTTGCCCCAAACCAAATATGTGATAAAATATAATCACATATATGGAAGAACAGGAAAACTCAAAAGATTTCTTCTGGAAAACGTACGAAACGCTTCCGGACAATATAAAAGAAGCTCTTTTCAACGAAGAGAATTTTAACGTTGTCTCGGAAATCTGCGAAAAGAACGGAATCACCGACGAAGAGATAAAATCACAGATACTGAAATACGTGGGGAAGACCCTGATGGGACTCCTTCCCATCAAGGAATTTCCCATCATCCTCGAACTCGAACTAAACCTCGACTCCGAAACGGCCAGGAATATGAGCTGGGACATCGACAGCAAAATATTCAGCCACCTGAGGATATCTTTGAACAAACTGTACGAATCAAATGTTGCAGAAAAGAAGGAAGTAGTCGATAATACAAAGAAAGAGGAACCCAAAGGAAAAACCGAGGCGAAGCCGGAAGAAATAAAACCCAAAGAGCCGGCCAAGCCCGGAGACAATTACCGTGAACCCTTCATTTAACGCATGCAGTACAGAGTACCTCAATTCATAGAGCACGAAGCCAAGATACTGGGCCCGCTCAACATAAGGCAGAGCTTGATGGTCGGAGGCGTTCTCGCCGTCTGTTTTTTCCTGTATTTCATGATCGGGCAGACCAACTTCTTCCTTTTCCTTATGATTGCCGGGGTCCTGACCGGAGCAGCTCTGGCCGTATCCTTCGCCAAGATAGAAGGATTATCCCTTCCGGCCGTGATGAAGAACTGGGCCAATTTCAATATAAACCCCAGGATATACCTCTGGAGGAGGAAACAGTCCCCGGTCTACCTCTCGACCCAGAGAACAAAAAGGGAAATCATCATAAAAGAAGAGAAATCTCCGTTAAAGGTAAAACAGGAAGGAAAGATAGGGGAACTAATAAAAAAGATAGATTTTGAGAAAGGAATAGAAGAATAAACATGGTCAAAGTACCGTCCCAACAATTCATGCCCGTCGAGCAGATAAGAGAAGGGGTAATGGTGATGAAAGACAAGTCCTTGAAAGGGGTCCTTTTGGTGTCTTCCTTGAACTTCGCCCTGAAATCGGAAGAAGAGCAGATGGCCATCATCTACCAGTTCCAGAACTTCTTGAACTCCCTCGATTTCACCTGCCAGATAGTGGTCAGTTCAAGGAGGGTGAATATAACGGGATACATCGACAAGATAAAAGACCTGGAGAACAAACAACAGAACGAACTCCTGAAAATACAGACGGCTGAATACCGGGCCTTCATTGAAGAGATAGTCGCCAACGGATCGATCATGAGCAAGAACTTTTACGTCGTCGTCCCGTATTTCCCCATGGTGGAACTGCCCAACATACCCGGAGTGGGGAAGGAGGATAAAGCCGGGCTGACCGAGAAGAAGTTCCAGACCGGCAAATACCAGCTATGGCAAAGGATGGAATACGTGTCCCTGGGCATCAGGAGATGCGGCCTCAAAGCCGCCAATCTGGGCTCAGAAGAGCTGATCGAGCTCCTGTGGGGGTTGCACCACCCCAAACAGGCAGAACTGGGATATTACCCCGATCTGCCCCCGGAAGTGATAATGTAAAAATATGGCTTTATTCGGAAACAAACCAAAACAAGAAAAGTTCCTGGAAAAAGAGACGACCACGGCTCTGGACATCATCGCGCCCGCATCAATCGAAGTGGGCCAGAACCACGTCCAGATGGAAGAAAAGATGGCTAAGACATACTTCGTCTTTTCCTATCCCAGATACCTCACCACCGGCTGGCTTTCTCCCATTATCAACATGGACATCCCTTTTGATATCTCATTCTTCTTCCACCCGATCGAGACCGGGAGCATTTTGAAACAATTAAGAAAAAGTGTGACCGAGGTCCAGGCCGAAATCATGGAGAGGGAAGAGAAGGGGTTAATCAGAGATCCCGCCCTCGAAACCGCCTACCAGGATTTGGAGGATTTAAGAAGCCGTCTCCAGACAGCCCAAGAGAAAATGTTCAAGTTCGGATTGTACATAACGGTATATGCCGACAGCGCCAAAGAATTGGAAACGATAGAAACGACCTTGAGATCTATCCTTGAAGCGAGATTGATATATATCAAGCCCGCCCTATATCAGCAGAAAGAAGGACTGATCTCATCCTTCCCGTACGGAAGCGACCTTTTACAGATTCACAACACTCTGAACACCACTCCCTTGTCGAGCATCTTCCCGTTCGTCTCTTTCGACTTAAGCTCGAACGAAGGGATACTGTTCGGAATCAATAAACACAACAACTCACTGGTCCTATTCGACCGCTTCTCAATGGAGAACGCCAACATGGTGATCTTCGCCAAGTCCGGTTCCGGTAAATCATATGCGGTCAAACTGGAAATATTGAGGTCACTCATGATGGGAGTCGAATGTATCATCCTCGACCCCGAGAACGAGTATAAGACCTTGGCTGACGCTGTCGGAGGGTCGTTCTTCAAAATATCGTTGAGTTCCGAAAGCCACATCAACCCGTTCGATCTGCCCGAACCCAGGGAAGACGAAACAGCTGAAGACGTTTTAAGATCGAACATCATCAACCTGGTTGGATTGATGAGGATAATGCTCGGAGGGCTGTCTCCGGAAGAAGACGCTATTATGGACAGGGCTCTTTCCGAAACATATGCGGCCAAAGACATCACTCCCAATACCGACCCGAAGACCTGGGTCCAGAACGTTCCCATCATGTCGGACCTGGAATCGGTCCTGGACACTATGGATGGGGCGGAATCATTAGTTGAACGACTGAGGAAATTCACCAAAGGAACCTTCGCCTCATTCTTCAACCAGAGATCTAACATCTCTATGAATAAATCCCTGGTCGTCTTCGGCATCAGAGACATGGAAGACGAACTGAGGCCTATGGCCATGTTCATCATTATGCGTTACATCTGGAACACGACCCGGGCCGAACTGAAGAAAAGGATACTGGTCATCGATGAGGCCTGGTGGATGATGAAGACGGAGGACGGAGCTTCCTTCTTATTCGGCATCTGCAAAAGGGCGAGAAAATACTGGCTCGGGGTCACGACCATCACCCAAGACGTGTCCGACTTCATGCGCTCCGATTACGGAAAACCAATCATCACCAACTCTTCTATCCAATTGCTGTTGAAACAGAGTCCTGCAACGATCGACCTCATCCAGCAGACATTCACCTTAACCGACCAGGAAAAATTCCTCTTGCTCGAAACCCCGGTAGGGGAGGGCATATTCTTCGCCGGCCAGAAGCACGTGGCGATAAGGATAGTGGCTTCATATACCGAAGACCAGATAATCACCACCAGTCCCGAAGAAGTGGTAAAGATACGGGAAGCGAAAGCGCTAAAGCAGACTTAACTATAAATCAACGCCTTTATCGGCGTTTTTTATTTCCTGATATACAAAATATGAAAAACAAAAAAATCAAATTTCTGATAAGGCCGCCGAGGATGTCCGACCTGGATTCTTGCCTTAAAATGATAAATTCGCTGGTCGAAGAAAGGGCTATGCTGACCATCCAGAAAAAACTGACCCGCAGGGAAGAAAAATCCTACTTCGAAAAAATATTGAATTCCAAAAATTCTATCCACCTCTTCCTGATTATCGACGGAGAAGTTATGGGCAATGCAAGGATGGATATGGGCAGCAAAACCAAAAGCCATATCGGGGAACTGGGCATTTCTCTCAAAAAAGAGGCGAGAGGTTTGGGGTTGGGAGAAAAGCTTTTCAAGGAAATTATCAAAGCCGGGGTCAAAAAATTCAAGCCCAGAATCATTACCCTTGATGTTCACGCTAAAAACAAAATCGCCCGGAATTTGTATGAAAAAACGGGTTTCAAAAAAATAGGAACGATTAAGGGAGGGACTCAATATTACGGAAAATACGACGACATCGTAATGATGGTCAAATATTTGGATTAAAAAATGGCTCCTTGCGGAGCCTCAACCTTTTTAATTTATCAGACGAACTATCTCTTCGGCTTGACTATCACTTTCCTTTCTTCTCCTTCTCCTGCGCTCTCCGTCATAACGTCCGCCCTGTCCGCCAGTTCCATATGGACGACCCTCCTGTCAAAGGAAGAAGTGAAGGGGAGTTCTTTCTCTCTTCCTGTCCTCGCAACCTCGTCGGCCACGCTTCTCGCCACATCCCTCAAATAATCCTCCTTGTTTTTCTTATAATTGTCTATGTCCAAACTGAGATAGAATTCCTTACCCGTCTCTTTTTTGATGACCTTTCTCAACAACAGCTGAGCATCGGCTAAAACCAGCCCTTGCTTGCCGATCAATGTCTGGGCTTCGGAGGTTTTGATATTTATATCAAGAATATCTTCGCCGTCCCTTTCCATGAAACCGCCTTCGGCATCGACGACAAATCCGGCCTTGAGGAAAAAGTTCTTGACTATCTCTTTTATCTTCTCGAATTCTTCTTGATTGATCATGGTTGTTTCTTTTTAAATAAAGCTCTCTGCTCAAAAATTGAGAAGGCCGTGGTTACCAGCCAGTAGAGTCCCAGAGCAGAGGGAAGGGCATACAGGACGAAAAAAGTTATCAACGGTATGAAGAATATCATCTGCTTGGTGACCATCTCCGTTATCTCGGTCGCCCTGTCTTTGGTCGCTGTCTGGGGGGCGGGCGGAGTGGCGGTCTTCGCCTGGAAGTACTGGGCTACCGCCGTTACAGCCGCCAAAATCATATTCGGCTGAGAAAGATCCAGTCCCAAGAAATAAGGATTGATGTGTTCGGGAAAAGAGACGAAAGAATACATCATAGCCGGGTCGATCGCTATTCCTCCTCTGAAAACATAGAAGAGAGCCCAGATAATGGGAATCTGGAGGAAAAGAAGGAATATCCCGGAAAAGGGGTTGAATTTCTTGTCCTTATATAAAGCGATCATCTCTTCGGCCTGCTTCTTTTGGTCGTCCTTGTATTTATTCTGTATCTCCTTAAGGCGCGGCTGGATTTCGGCCATGGTCTTCTGCGACTCCAAGGCCTTTTTGTTCAAGGGATGGATCAGTACTTTTATAAGTAAAGTCAATCCGATGACGGCCACCCCGAAATTGTTCGTATACACGTACACCAGCACCAAAAAATTCAGCATGGGCTGGTAGAGGACGCTATTGAAAATGAGTGAAAATATATTCATTCTATTTAACCAATTCTTCCTTGCTTAAAATCTTAACTAGGTCCTTTTCTATCTCCTCGTATCCGGCACCGGCTATCCGGGGCAGGGCAATGATAATAATACTCAATCCGTCCTTGATGCTTTCTTTTCTCAATCTCACAATTTCCCTCATCCTCCTTTTGGCCTTGTTCCTTTCCGTCGCCAGTTTGGAAACCTTCTTGCTTGTGATGAACCCGACCTTGGTCTTGTCAGTCCCGTTGACCAGATACCTTAAAAGGACATATTCTCCCCTGAAAGTCCTTCCGCCCTTAAAAACAGCTTCGAATTCCTTCTCTTTTTTCAACCTGTTCTCTTTGGGCAGCATACGGAAATTAGACGGTCAGCTTGGCTCTGCCTTTCCTCCTCCTGTTGGCCAGGACTTTTTTGCCGCTCTTGGTCGTGCTCCTTTCCAGGAATCCGTGGGCTCTTTTCCTTTTTTTCTTTTTCGGCTGATAGGTTAAACTCATGTTCTTATTTTTATGAAATTATACTTCGACTATATCAAAAAAAGAGTCCTCGGTCAATCAAAAAAACCGACTGATTTTGTTAACCTTTTATCCACAAGCTGTCCACACCTCCCGTTTCCGGCCTTGATTTTACAACGTTTTTTGCTTTATTGACATTCGATAGGGTATAATGAGGCATAAGATAAAAAGACAAATATGCCCAACGAAGAGCTTTGGCAGGCGGTACTGGCCCAGATACAACTGAACATCTCTCCGGCGAATTTCGCCACCTGGTTCGCCAACACGAAGATATCTGCGATAGAAGACAATATCGTGGTCGTTTCCGTGCCCAATTCTTTCTCTAAAGAATGGCTGGAACAGAAACACAACAAGGAAATATTGAAAATACTCAAGTCCATAGACGATAATATCAGGGGGATACAGTACGTCGTCAATCCGGCCAACATCAAGGTGGCAGCCGCCGGGAAAAGAATGAAAAAAGAGGAGGAACCGGTCGAACAGATGGGGTTTTCCGAATTGGAGGTGAGCAAAGAGACCAACCTTAATCCCAAATACACTTTTGACAATTTCATCACCGGGCCCTTTAACGAGATCGCCTATGCCGCGGGAATGGCCGTTGTCGAAGAGCCGGGCAAGAGCTATAACCCCCTTTTCATCTACGGAGAGGTCGGACTGGGAAAAACCCACTTGGTCCAGGCGATAGGGAACAAAATAAAAGAAAATCATCCGGACAAGAATGTCAAATACATCCCCGCGGAGAAGCTCATCTCGACCATAGTCAGCGCAATCAGGGGACAGAGCGTCGAAGAGCTGAAGAAGAATCTGAGGGACATCGATGTATTAATTATTGACGATATCCAATTCCTTGCCGGGAAAGATAAGACCCAGGAAGAATTCTTCCACACCTTCAATTCGCTGTATCAGAAGAACAAGCAGATCATCCTGTCGTCGGACAGGCACCCCAACAACATCCCGGCCATAACCGAAAGACTGAAGTCCAGGTTCAACGGAGGGATGATTGCCGACATAAACATTCCCGACTACGAAACAAGGGTGGCCATATTAAGGCAGAAAGCTGAAGAGAAGAATGTCTCCATTCCGGCCGACGTCGTCGAATATATCGCCAACAATATCCAGAAGAACGTCAGAGAGCTCGAAGGAGCGGTGAGCCGGCTGGCTATATACAAGAAAACGAACGGAAAGGTGGTTGTCCTGGAAGACGCCAAAAAACTTTTGAAAAACATCGTTACGGCCCCGGCCAAAGTTACCAACTACAAGAAGATCGTCGAGGCAATCACCGAGTTCTACGACATCCCCTCGGGAAACATGTTTTTCGTCTCAAGAAAGAAAGAGTTCGCGAGGCCCAGGCAGATTGCCATGTATTTATTGAAAAAAGAGCTGAAGATGTCGTATTCCGAGATAGGCAGGAAGTTCGGCGGAAAAGATCACACGACCGTCATCCACGCCTGCCAATTGGTCGAAAAAGAATACGAAGAAAACGAAAAAACGCACCAAGAAATAGAATTGATACTCCAAAGGATATATAGTAAATAGTGTGGAAAAAACGGGGAAGGGGAAAGGATAAGCCGAAGATAAAAAACACCGCTGAAAAATTGTCCCACACCCTTCCAGAAGATCGCCCCTTTTTCACCCCGAACTGTCCACAATAAAACAATTAAAAACTCTTTTAAATTAAAAGAAAAAAGAGGTTTTAGAAAAATTATCCACAAAAATCCGTTAACTAATATTAATAATAAAAATAAAACTTATTTTAATTAAAAACATATGAACTTCACAATCCTAAGCAAAGAATTGAAAAAAGGTGTGGGACTGGCGGAAAAGGTGACCGGAAAAAACCTAACCCTTCCCATCCTCGACAACCTCCTGATCGAGGCTCTTCCCAATTTTTTGAAAATATCCTCGACCGATCTTGAGGTGGGGATACAGTGGTGGGGGCTCTGCAAAACTGAAAAAGAAGGGAAAATAGTCGTGCCGGCCAGATTTTTAAACCAACTAGTAGGATCTCTGCCCGACGATAAGGTGAATATAAAAGAAAAGGGTAATTCACTGGTCGTGGAATCAAAAAACCTCAAAACCCAGATTAAAGGATTTTCGGCGGACGACTTTCCGATAATACCGACATTCCTCAAGGATATATACATAGAATTGGACGGCAAGAAATTGAAAGACGGGCTTGCGAGCGTCGTCGACATGGCCAGTATTTCCCAGATCAGGCCGGAAATATCGGGAGTATATCTGGTTTTCGGGAAAGACTCAGTCCGGCTGGTAGCCACAGACAGCTTCAGGCTGGCCGAAAAAACAATCCATCTCAAAACAGGATATAAGAACTTGTTCAACAAAGAGGTTGACTTCATCCTTCCCCAAAAGACGATAAAGGAATTGATCAATATCCTTTCCGATGAAGAGAAGAATATCAGGATATATATTTCTGAGTCACAGGTCTTATTCGAAACCTTCTTGTCAAATTCCGAGCACCAGGAAATCAACCTTATCTCCAGGCAGATAGAAGGGGAGTACCCGTCATACCAGGAAATCATTCCCAAGGAGAGCAAGACCAAGGCCATTTTGAATAAAGAAGAGTTCGGAAAGCAAATCAAAACAGCCGGACTTTTCGGAGGGAGGACCAATGAGGTGGTTTTGAAGATTGACGGAAAAGAAATAGAGATAAAAAGTCAGGACTCGGAAATAGGAGAAAGCGAATCAACTATTGCGGCCAAAGTAGAGGGGGATACTTTAAAGACCTCCTTCAATTGGAAGTTTATTATCGACGGATTGGCCAACATGAAAAGTTCGGAAATATCATTCGAGTTCCAGGGTGCGGACGGGCCGGCGGTTATCAGGCCGGTCGGAGACGCAAGCTACCTGTATGTGGTTATGCCGATAAAGATTTAATAAAAAAAGGCGCAGGTCACTCCGCGCTTTTTTGTTTCAATTCGACGCTCTTTTCTATGACCTTCCTCCAGGCGGGACCGGAAGCGGACTCTCCGACTCCTCCGGTCATCCGGGTGTTGTCATTGTTTCCCGACCAGACCCCGACACAGGTGTCTTCGGTGCATCCGATCACCCACCCGTCCCCGTTCTTCTGGGTGGTTCCGGTTTTGACATATACTTTGTAGTTGTCGAATCTTAAATTGGAATAGGGTCCGAATATGGGAGCCCTGGCGTTGTTGTCGGACAATACGTCGGTGATCATATCGCAAACACTGCTTTCCAGGACCTTCCTGGGAGATTTTTTGTTTTCGTATATGGTGTTGCCATTGGAATCCTCTATCTTAATGATGGGAGACGGTTCGATCCTGTAACCGTCGTTTCCGAAAACCCCGTAAGCGGAGACCATGTCCAAAAGATGGACTTCTCCTCCTCCCAGAACCAGGGCCAGGCCGTAGTATCCGGAAGGCTGGGTCAGGGTTGTGATGCCCATCTTTTTGGCGAGAGTGATGCTGTCGTCCAGTCCGGCAATGTCTCTCAACACTTTTACGGCCGGCACATTAAGCGATTGGGCGAGGGCGTTCCTCAAAGTGACTGGTCCTCTGAATTTGCCGTCGTAGTTCTGGGGGATGTAGTGTTCGGTTCCCCATACCCCGAAATCGGTCAGCTCGTCGACGACCACGGTGTCCGGCGTCGCTCCTTTCCTGAAAGCTTCGGCGTATACGAAGGGCTTAAATGATGATCCCGGCTGCCTTCCCAGTCCGTCCGTAGCCACATTGAAGCTGGGGACGAATTTGCAGTTTGTCGAAGGGTCGCATCCTTTTGGCAAGGGTTCTCCCCAGGGATCGGCCGATCCGACCATGGCCAATATTTCTCCGGTGTGGGGGTCTATCGAGACCAGGGCGGAATTGTATGCTCCGAATCTGGCGATGTTGTTTTCGACATTTTCCGCTATCGCCGCTTCGGCCGTCTGCTGGAGTTCCCAGTCGAGGGTGGTGTATATCTTCAGTCCTTTTATCTCGAGAAGCTCCGGTCCGTATTCGTCCTCAATCTGCTTTTTCACGTATTCGACGAAGTGGACGGCTGCGGTCTTGGGAAGCTTATTGAAAGACAGTTCCACCTTTTTGGCATCGTCCCTTTCCTGTTCGGTGATGTAGTGTTCTTGGGCCATCCTGTCGAGGACATAGTCCTTCCTTATCAAAAGCTGGTCCAGATGGCTGCCGTAGGGGGAATAGTAGCTGGGAAGCTGGATTATGGCCGCAAGGAGGGCCGCTTCGGGCAGGGTCAAGTCCTGGGCCGGTTTCTGGAAATAGGAGAGAGAGGCCTCTTCCACTCCGTATATGTTTATCCCGAAAGGGACCTGGTTCAAGTACCATTCGAGGATCTGGTCTTTGGGATACTTCCTGTCCAGCTCGATCGAGAGGACTATTTCCTTAACCTTTCTGTTGATTGTCTTGTCGGTGGTCAGGAAAGTGCTTCTGATCAATTGCTGGGTGATGGTCGACGCTCCGTGGGTGTTGGTTTTTTTTGTTATATCTATTTTCAGAGCCCTGAAGATAGCAGGAATATCGATCCCGAAGTGGCTATAAAAGTTGGAGTCCTCTGTCGCGATGACCGCTTTTTTCATTATGTCCGGTATCTGGGAAAGAGGGACGTAAGTCCTTTTTTCTTCGCCGTAGACGCTAGAAAGGAGTATCTTTCCGGTCCGGTCGTATATCTTGGTCGACTGGTTCATCTGGGCTTCGGTGAAGACCTCCGGCCTGGGCAGGTCCTTCAGGAACACGAAAAACAGGGCTATACCCATCAAAAACAGGAGCAAAACAACCATTCCGAAGGTTTTTAGCAGGTTTTTGTCTTTTTTCTTCATGGCTTAATACTATCAAATAACATATTTACAGACAAGTGATTTTTACCTACAATATATACAAGATGAACAGGAAACAAATTGCATTTACCTTAATCGAGCTTCTGGTGGTCATAGCCATCATCGGTATTTTGTCAGGCCTTATCGTCGTCACCATGAACGGAGTCACACAGAAGGCCAATATCGCCAAGGGTCAGGTGTTTTCCAATTCCCTAAGGAATGCTCTTATGCTCAATCTTATCGCCGAATACAAGCTGGACTCGAATGCTAATGACGCCTGGGGAGCCCATACGGCCGGAACAATATCGGGAGCAGCGTCCTACTCCTCTTGTCCCCAAAACACCTGCTACAGCTTTGACGGAGCCGATGACTACATCGAGCTTCCTGACTCTTCAGATCTTCGTATGTCCACAGGTGGAACAATTTCCGCTTGGATCTATCCGAAGAGTTTAGGAGAGAATAATTACGGGAGGATAGTCGACAAAAGCACAGATACTTCCGGAACAAATGGTTACATACTCTCTGTTGGTATTAATAATATTCTATATTTTTATTTTGTCGCTACCGGTTCATCAGAGTTGCGGTCTATTGACAATGTAATATCATTAAACCAATGGCAGTTAGCCACAGTTACTTTTGGTACTTCTGGTAGGAAGCTATACGTTAACGGAGTGGATGTTACCTCTGGTGGCGGCACGTCTATAGTGCTTCCCAGCAACATTGCTGGGGTTATTGCCATAGGCAACAGGGCAAGCAATACAGACCGATCTTTTGACGGATACATTGACGAGATCAGGGCGTATAATGCTGTCATTCCGACTTCCCAAATCAAGGAACAGTACTATGCCGGCTTGAATAATTTATTATTGAACGGTAGTATAACAAAAGAAGAGTATTCTAAAAGGATTTCAGAAGTAGCTAAAAATTAATATGAAAATAATTACAGACGAAAACAAAATAGAAGAAATATTGAGTAGGGGAACGGAAGACATCATCGACAGGGAAAACCTGAAGAAGAAACTGATGTCGGGAAAACAGCTGAACATCAAGTTCGGAATCGACCCGACCGGACCGAAAATTCATCTGGGCAGGGCATCGGTATTGATGAAGCTGAAAGATTTCCAGGATTTGGGGCACAAAATAACCTTGATTATAGGGAACTTCACTGCCCTAATCGGCGACGCTTCTGATAAGGACTCTATTAGGCAGCCCAAAACAGAAAAAGAAATTAAGGAAAACATGAAAGAATATCTTTCTCAAATAGGGAGGATGTTGGATTTGAAAAAAGCGGAAATCAAATACAATAAAGACTGGTTCGGGAAGATGAAGGCAGAAGAACTGATCAGGCTGGCCATGAATTTTACCGCCCAGCAGATGATACAGAGAAGGAATTTCAAGGAAAGATGGGATTCTGATAAGCCAATCGGAGTCCATGAATTATTATACCCTTTATTGCAGGGATACGACTCTTTAGTTATAAAATCCGATATGGAGCTGGGCGGATTCGATCAATTGTTCAATATAAAGGCGGGTAGGGAGTTGCAAAGGATGGCCAATCAAGAGCCACAAGACGTAATGACTGTAAGGATGATTTACGGACTCGACGGAAGGAAGATGTCCACCTCGTGGGGGAACGTGATCAATATTTTGGACAATCCTAAGGATATGTTCGGCAAGTTGATGAGCCTGAGGGATGAGTTGATTGTTGAATATTTTGAATCATGCACCAGAGTTCCGATGATCCAAATCAACGAATTCAAGAACAGCTTAGAGAGTAAATCGGTCAATCCCAAAGAAATCAAGAAGATCCTGGCCAAAGAAATAATTTCCTTTTTTTACGATAAGAAGAAAGCTGAAGAAGCCGAGAAAGAGTTTGAGCAAGTATTCGAAGATAAGAAGCTGCCTTCGGAAATAGAGGAAGTCAGGATAGATGAAGAAAAGATGAATGTTTTGGATCTTTTGGTCAAACTTAATCTTGCGTCATCGAAAGGAGAAGCAAAAAGATTAGTCGAGCAGGGAGGGGTGAGGGCGATAAAAGGGGACAAGGTCCAGGAATTGAGCGACTGGCAGCTGGAGATACAAATAGAAAAAGGACTCATCGTCCAGGTAGGGAAAAGGAATTTTAAAAGAATAATAAAATAATATGAACAAAAAATTATTATTTTTTCTGATAGTCACCGGTTTTTCTTTAGTTTCGGCTGTATACCAGTATATCAGAGAATTCCAATCGGAATTTGCCAGCGCGGCATACAGTTCTAAGCCAGCCGCGGGGCATTCGTGGTCGGAAATGGAATGCACTAATGGATTGTGTGTAACCACGGATAATAAAGTGGGAATAGGAACAGATAGTCCAAGTCAAAAATTAGAAGTTGTTGGAAATGTAAAAGTAGCAGACATTTGTGCCGATTCTGGCTGTTTGAATTCTCTATTCCAAATCGTTAATACTACGCTTAATCAAGAATTATATAATCATTCCACTACTTTAAGGCACGCAGCGGATTGTACGGCAATCGGTGGGAATACGGTGAATGTGGCGGCGGGAGTGTCTGTATGTCAAATAACAGGAGCTTCATGTCCCAGTAATTGGAATCAGTATCTCAATTGGAGTGTAACTACTGCCAATAATTCTTCTTCTGTTCCTTGTTGTACTGGAGGCAGTTGTCCAGCACTTGATTGTGCAAATCGTGTTTATTGTAATACGGGTTCACATACTTGGGCAAATATAGCAGTCGAAAGTTGCCAAGCTGCGAATGCTTGTGGTTTGCAATGTAGTGGACAGGCCAGCGCTACTGCTACGAGAACGCAAATCGGTTGCTATTGAAATTTACACTTGTCGGCGCAGCAGATGGCTAAAGCTATCGCGTCGGCTGCATCGTCCGGTCTAGGAATGGAATCCAGGTTCAGAAGGTTTTTAACCATTTTCTGAACCTGTTTTTTTGTCGCTTTACCGTATCCGGTGACAGAGGTCTTGGCCTGCTGGGGAGTGAAATCGATGACAGGGACTTTTCTCTTGGCTAAAGTTAAAAGGATTACCCCCCTCGCCTGGCTTACCGGCATGGCCGTTTTCAGGTTTTTGAAGAAAAACAAACTCTCTACCGCAGCCATCTCCGGTTTGTATTTCTTGATTAATTGATCAAGGTCGAAATTCAATTGTATCAATCTTTCTCCCATGTCCAGCCCGGCCGGGGTCTGGATTATCCCGTAGTCGATGCAGGAGAGCTTCTTCTTTTTATATTCGATCACCCCGAATCCGGTTGTGGCCGTGCCCGGGTCGATTCCCATGATTATCATATGTTGGTGTATATGTTCTGGACATCATCATTCTCGTCCAAAGCATCGAATAACCTTTGGTTCTTTTCCTTGGTTTCTTCTTCGATGGAAATGTTTTCCTTAGGGACCCATTCTAGGTTGGCCGATTCTATCTTCGCCCTCTTTTCTTCAAGAGATTTTTTGGCGTTTTCCAGGTCCTCCGGTTTGGTGTAGAGATAGAGAATGTTTTCGTCCCAGTCGACATCGTCCGCTCCGGATTCTATGGCAGCCATCTCCATCTCTTCCTTGTCTTTGCCTTCGGCGTTTATAGAAATCACTCCTTTCTTCTCGAACATCCATTTGATACCCCCTTCGTTGACGTATTTGCCGCCTTTTTGAGTCAAGATTAATTTTATCTCTCCCAAAGTCCTGTTTTTATTGTCGGTTATTCCTTCGATGATAAAGGCGGTGCCTCCGGGCCCGTACGCTTCCAATAAAAATTCTTCATATGAGAATCCTTCGAGCTCTCCCGACCCTTTCTTAATCGCCTTATCGATGCTGTCGGCCGGCATGTTCATGCTTTTGGCTTTTTCCACGGCAGACCTCAGCTTTGCATTGAAGGTAGTGTCTGAACCGCCGTCCTTAGCGGCGACTGACAGTTCTTTCGAGAGCTTTGAGAATGTTTTGCTCCTCTTGGCGTCTTCGGCTCCTTTCTTTATCTTTATGTTATGGAAATGGGAATGTCCGCTCATATCCTTTTCTTTAATTTATATCTGCATATTAGCCCAAACGGGGAGAAAGTTCAACCCGAGGACAACCCCTTTGACATATTCGTAGGAAAGGGGCAAAATTAAGCCAAAGATAATATTAACCATATATGGACAGGAATTTGGCTTTGGAATTCGTTCGCGTGACCGAGGCTGCTGCTATAGCTTCGGCGAGATGGGTAGGGAAGGGAGATAAGAATGCGGCTGACAAGGCGGCAGTCGACGAGATGCGCGCCAGGTTCAACCAGATCGATTTCAAGGGAAGGGTCGTCATAGGGGAAGGAGAGAAAGACGAGGCTCCCAAGCTTTATACGGGAGAGATCGTCGGGAAGGGAAAGCTTCCCGTCATGGACTTGGCGATAGATCCTCTCGAATGTACGGATAGCGTGGCCTGGGGAAGGTATAATGCGATGGCGGTTATCGCGGCGGGAGAAAAAGGTTCTTTGCTCCACGCTCCGGACACATACATGGAAAAGATAGCGGTCGGGCCCGAGGCAGCCAAGGTTATCGATCTCGATGCTTCAGTCAAGACAAATCTGCAAAAGATAGCCAAGGCTCTCCAAAAGAAAGTGGGCGATCTTGTCGTCGTGGTCTTGGACAGGCCCAGGCATGAAAAACTGATCAAGGAGATAAGGAGCGCGGGAGCGAGAGTGCGATTGATCACCGACGGCGACGTGGCTGCGGCCGTGGCGACCTGTCTTCCCAAATCGGGAATAGACGTCTTGATGGGCGTGGGCGGAAGTACGGAAGGAGTCCTTGCGGCCGTGCCCTTGAAGATATTCGGAGGAGAGATATTGTGCAGGTTCAGTCCGAGAAGCGAAAAGGATATGGAGGATATAAAGAAGCACCTGAAGAAGGCGGGGATAAGCAACGTCAAGAAGATTTTTTCCGCTGCCGACCTGGCCAAAGGCAAACACCTCACTTTCACCGCAACCGGAGTCATAGACGGACCTCTCCTTGAAGGAGTCGATTTCGGGGAAGATAAGATAACCACCCATTCGATCGTCGTCAGGGGAGTTTCGGGAACGGTCAGATACATGACAACATATCATAATAAAAGATAAAATATGATAGTTCCAACCAAAAAATTGTTCGAACACGCATACGGCAAATACGCCGTCGGAGCGTATAATATAAATAACGCCGAACAGATAATGGGCCTGTTCCGCGGGAACATGGAAAGCAAGGCTCCGTTCATAATCCAGATTTCCAAAGGAGCGAGGAAGTATACCGACAAGAGATTATTGGAAGCGATGATCAGGGCGGCCGATGAGATATTCCCCGAGGCGATTTTCGCCGTCCATCTCGACCACGGTGACGAAGACGCCTGCATGGATTGCATAAAGAGCGGCTTTTACAGTTCTGTAATGATCGATGCCAGCGACAAGCCGTTCGAAGAGAACGTGGAGATAACGAAAAGAGTCGTTAATGCGGCTCACGAAAAAGGGATAAGCGTCGAGGCCGAGCTGGGGCAATTGGGAGGCGTGGAAGAGGATATCTCCGTCTCTGAAGGGAGTGCCATGCTGACAGATCCCAAGCAGGCCAAGGAATTTATTGAAAGGACGGGCATAGACAGTCTGGCCTGCGCCATAGGGACGAGCCACGGAGCATACAAGTTTTCGGGGAGCCAGGGCCTCCATTTCGAAGTGATCGAAGCGATACAGAAGCTTGTTCCCGGTTTTCCTTTGGTGATGCACGGATCAAGTTCAGTTCCCAAGGAAGAAGTGGACAGGATCAATGCCGCCGGAGGGGCGCTCAAGGGAGCCAAGGGGGTGGATGAAACGCAGTTCATAAAGGCGGCCAAGATGGGAGTGACCAAGGTCAATATAGATACCGACGGGAGGCTGGTCTGGTGCAGGGTGCACCGCGAGTTTTTCCGCGATTATCCCGAGGCGTTTGACTTAAGGAAGCCCGGAGAGATATTCATCGGGGAATACGCCAAATACATCATCCATAAGAACGAGATGCTGGGGAGCGCTAACCAGCTCGATTCGGTGAGGGAGTTTTTGAAAAAATAAACTAAAGCAGCTTTTTCTGGTTTTTAGGCAAAGGAAGCTCAAGATGTTCGTATGCCAGTTTTGTCGCGGTCCTTCCCTGGGAAGTTCTCTTAATCAAACCCAATTGGATCAAATACGGTTCGTATATATCGAGGATGGCGTTCTTTTCTTCCGAGGTTGCGGCGGACAATGACTGCAGTCCGGCCGGGCCCCCTTCGAATTTGTGGATTATCGTTTCCAAAATCTTCCTGTCTGCCGGTTCAAGTCCCATACTGTCTATTTCAAGGAAGTCCAAAGCTTTCCTGGCGATATCTTTGGTTATCTTTCCCTTGCCCTCCACTTCGGCGAAGTCCCTTATCCTCTTCAATAGCTTGTTCGCTATCCTTGGAGTGCATCTTGAACGCTTGGCGATTTCTTCAACCGCTTCTTTTTCTATCTCTATCTTCAGTATCTTGGCCGATCTCTGTATTATTTCCTCGATTTCCTTGGTGTCGTAGTAGTTCAATTGGAAGATCGCTCCGAATCTGCTCCTCAAAGGAGAAGAAATCAGATCCAATCTCGTCGTCGCTCCGACCAGAGTGAAGCGGGGAAGTTCCAGATCGATATTCTTCGCCATCGGTCCCTTGCCCAAGATGAGGTTCAGCTTGAAATCTTCCATGGCCGAATACAGATATTCCTCGACGAACTTGTTTAGTCGGTGGCATTCGTCGATGAAAAGGAAATCTCCTTCATTCAGGTTAGTGAGCAAGGCAATCAGGTCTCCCGATTTCTCTATGACCGGTCCGGACGTTATCTTTATATTCGCTTCGGACTCTTTAGCGATGATATGGGCGAGAGTCGTCTTGCCCAAACCGGGAGGGCCGTAGAAAAGGATGTGGTCCGGAGACTCTTTCCTTCCTTTGGCAGCATCTATCATCACTTTCAGGTTCTTCTTAACCCTCTCCTGGCCCACATAGTGGGACCATTCCTTGGGCCGGAGGGTTGAATCGATGCTTTCGTCCTCCGGAGAGGGGGGTGTGGAAAAGCTCTTGACAGACATTTTTAAGTGTGTTATGTTATTTAGGCCTTCAAAAATGAACGATTTTTGAAATGGGGGAAAGGGAATTTCTTTAGTCAATGGACAATCTGGCGCGGGCTGGGTTGCTCCTCGGGAAATTTCTTTAGCTTAGCCCTAACGCTAACGAGGACCCCCATTTCAGGAATCGTTTTTTGTTTATCCGACGACTCTTTTCACTTCTTCCATCGTTGTCACTCCCTTGAGTATCTTTATCAGTCCATCCTGCTTCATTGTTGTCATACCTTTTTTGATTGCCAGTTTTTCCAAGGCGGAAGTGGAGGGAGAGGTAAGGATGAAGTCCTGCATCTCATCATCGATAGCCATGGCTTCGAATATGCCGACCCTTCCTTTGTATCCGGTCATGTTGCAGTGTTCGCATCCTTTGGGTTCGGAGACGAGTACGCCTTCTTTTATTTCCGGCATATCTATGCCCTGAGGGATTCCCTCAAGGCCTTTTTTGATTTCTTCTAGCAGTTCCGGGGAAATCGGTTTCATTTCGGCGCATTTGGAGCAGACCTTCCTTACCAGTCTCTGGGCGATACATACATTTATAGCCGGAGCGATGTTGACCGGTTTTTCTCCCAGGGCCTGGAGACGGGCAATGGTTCCCGCGGCATCGTTGGTGTGGAGGGTGCTTAAAACGAGGTGTCCGGTCAGGGCCGCCTGAAGGGCGATAGATGCTGTTTCAAGGTCTCTGATTTCTCCGACGAGTATGGCGTCGGGGTCCTGCCTGACGATCGACTTCAATCCCGCGGCGAAGTCGTATCCTTTTTTCGGATTGACCTGGGTCTGGGATATGCCTTCGAGGTGGTACTCGATCGGGTCTTCTATGGTAATGACCTTTATCTCCGGGCTCCTTATCTTTTTCAAAAAAGCGTACAAAGTCGTCGTCTTACCCGATCCGGTGGGACCGGTGACGATGATCATGCCGTTGGGCTTGCTTGACTGGGTTTCGAATACCTGATAGAGGTCTTTTCTTAATCCCAAATCTTCCAGATTGATTAGGTTCTTGGGATTGAGGACCCTCATGACTATGGTTTCCCCGTATTCGGTCGGTAATGTTGAGACCCTGATTTCTATCTCTTCGGTCTTATCCTCTCTGTTCAAGATGATGGAAAATCTTCCGTCCTGGGGTTTGTCTTCCACGTTCAATTTCAGTCCGGACAATAATTTCACCCTTGAGACAATCCTTTGGTGCTTCGAAGAATCGAAAGAGGATACTTCCTGGAGGACTCCGTCAACCCTTATCCTCAATATCGATCCTTCTTCGACCGCCTCTATATGCATGTCGGAGCTGTCGAGGACTATCGATCCGAACATCAGGGCTTTGAGCAGGGAAGAGACGTCTTTTATCGCCAGCTCTTCCGCCTTGGCTTTCAAAGTCGGTATGCTGACGATGTCCTTCCCGAATTCCTCGGCAAGCTCTTTTTCTATTTCTATTTTTTCGGTTATTTGCTGTTCCATGTTATATGATTGATATTACCATATCTTTGGCCAAATTAAGAGAGGTCTCGCCGGCAAGGAACATGGCGCCGTTGCCTTTTGACACTCCTTTGAAGTTGCTGGCCACCCTTTCGACCTGTAATTTTTTGTCCGAATAGAAGATGCCCTTGACCGAAAGGGGAGAGGTTCTGCTTTCCCAGAGGAGGAGGAACGAGGGAAGTTTGAAGAAGTTTTTCACTTTCTCCACCACGAAAGCCAGGTCTTTGGAGGTCGCTCCGCTGTCGAAGAGATTCTTTTCTGAAAGCGACGAAGAGTAGATATTCTTCTCTTCTATGTAGTTGATGTTTTTCAAGACCAGTTCCAGAAGTTTCATCTGGGGGCTTTTAGAATCGAGGAGGTTCAGATCCCCTCCGTGCTTGAAGAGCCACCTTATCGTCGGAATATTCTTCTTGTTCTTTATGTTCTTCGCGGAAGTGGTCAGTCCGTACAAGAGGAAATTGGCTACGTCCTTGTTCATGTATTCCGGTCCGAACTCCTTTATCATGCAGGAGACCTTCTGGGAGATGGCCTGGGAGTCCTCGATCAGGTTTATCTCCCCGTAGTTCTGGTTGTTCAAATCGGTATCTATGTTTATGACCGTGCAGCCGTATAATTGGTCGAGGTTATCGAAACAGAGCGATTCGACGTCGCCGAACTCTCCGATACCCACGGTCAAAAGCAGGTCGTATGCTTCGGGATTTTCCGGAGACAATTGTTCCGTTCCCGAGACGACCTTGTATGAGAAGCTTTCTTCGCCGGCTTCACCGTCCCGGGGAGTGAGATATATGTCGATGCCCTTATCGTTTTTTTCGTAGTATACTTCGGAAACATCCTCCTTGAAGCTGATGCGCAATCTTTTCTGTTCCTTTCCGCCAAGCAGGGAATTTATCTTTCCCGGTATTTCCGGACAGGGAAAGAAAACCTTTTTGTTGTTGTTCTTGAGGGCAAAAAAAAGAGCCAAAGTCGCTCCTATGGCATCGTCGCTGGCATCGGTTTTTGTCAGAATGCCAATGTTTTTGGCATTTTCTATGCTGTTTTTCGCCTTCAATACCTCTTCCATATTATTGCCTTAACTTTACTGTATTTGGGGGCCGAAGTCAATCAGGTTGACAGGCAAAAGAAAGAGTTATATTATGTAAGAAAGTAGTAAAGTAAGAAAATATGAAAACAATATTAAAAGCGACATCAAAAGGGCAGATTACTCTTCCTGCAAAGTGGAGGAAAAGTTTTAATACCACTAATTTTATCGCCAAAGAATTCGGCGATGTTTTGGAAATCAGGCCGATAGATATCGATAAGCTTGAGAAAGAACAGGTTATTTTCGATGCGTTCAGAGACAATAACGGAAAAGGGATAGACAGCGGAGAACTGATTAAAATTTTGAAAAGCATAAAATAATATGGATGAAATCCGCAAGCTTTTCGAGAGAATCAGTAAAGAAGATAAGGATGCCATATTGAAGACGATAGAAAAATTGCACGACAATGACCGCAGAAAAGAGATGAGCATAAAGAAAATAGAGGGTACAGATTTTTTCAGGGTGCGCCAAGGCCGCTACAGAATAATTTTCCGCTATAAGGACAGCGGTGCGGGTGTTAAAATATATTTTGTCAGAACAAGGAACGAAAAAACCTACGATATTTGATTCCGGCGCTTCCGCCGGGATTTTATTTTTATCGGTTATGGTGTACCCTATCAATATATGGAGTATTTTACCGAAAAACCGGAAGAAACGAAGGAGGTCGGAAAAGAGCTGTCCCGGGACTCGAAGCCCGGGGGAAAGGCTCTGGTCTTTGGACTCAAGGGAGACCTCGGGGCGGGCAAAACGACCTTTCTCCAGGGATTCGGAAAGGGATTGGGGATAAGGGGCAGAATAATCAGTCCGACCTATGTCATCATGAACAGGTTCCCCTTGAAAAAAGGCAAGTTCAGGAATTTCTACCACATCGACTGCTACAGATTGGAGAACGTGAAGGAGATGAAAGCTCTCGGGTTCGAAGAGATAATCGGAGACAAGAAGAATATCGTTTGCGTCGAATGGCCGGAGAGGATAAAAAGAATCCTTCCAAAAGAAACAACCATGATCGGGTTTGAGATGTTGGAAGGGGATAAGAGGAGGATAACAATCAAAAATGGAAAATAAAGAAAACTTCATCATCATCGACAGCAATTCGGTGATCCACCGGGCGTTCCACGCCCTCCCGCCCCTGACGACCAAAGACGGGAAGATAATCAACGCCGTGTACGGTTTCCTCCTGGTTCTGTTCAAGCTGATCAAGGAATTAAAGCCGGCATACATCGCCGCCTGTTTCGATCTCCCCGAACCGACTTTCAGGAAGCAGTCATACGAGCAGTACAAGGCGCACAGGAAGAAGGCTCCGGACGAATTGTACGAGCAGATACCCGTGGTCAAAGAGGTTTTGAAGAAATTCAACATTCCCGTGTTCGAGAAATCCGGATACGAGGGCGATGACCTGATAGGCACGCTGTCTGCGAAGAGTAAAAAGAACAACATCGTCGTGTCGGGGGATTTGGACAATCTCCAATTGATCAATTCGAACACCTCCGTCTATTATTTGAACAAGGGGGTCAAGAATGCCGTCCTTTGCGACGAGAAAGCTATTGCGGAAAAATACGAAGGGCTCGGCCCTTCCCAATTGATCGACTTCAAGGGATTGAGAGGAGACGCTTCGGACAATATTCCCGGGGTCAAGGGTATAGGGGAGAAGACGGCCTTGAAGCTCATCAAGGAATTCGGGAGCATCAAGAATTTGTATGACAATCTTGAAGGGGCGGATATTTCTTCTTCTGTTAAGGAGAAATTGAAAGAGGGAAAAGAGAATGCTTTCTTGAGCAGGGATTTGTCCGAAATCAGAAAAGACGTTCCCGTCGAAGTTGATTTGAAGGATTGCGAATGGGGAGGATACGATGAAAAGGAGGTTGTGGAGATGCTCAAGGATTTCGGCTTCAATTCTCTCATCAAGAACGTGTCTCCGGAAGCCGATTCGATTGGTCAAAACCTCAAGTTGTGGTAAAATGGAAGAAAAATGTACGAAGAAACAGTCAACTTAAAAGAGGCCAAAGAGGATGAACTACGCAGGGTGAGAGTGGCTCTTTTGAACATACTCGAAGACACCGAAGAATCAAGGAAAGAAGCCGTCAGCGAGAGGAACAAGACGATGGCCATCATCGAGAACCTCACCGACGGCATCCTGCTTTTGAACAAAATGAACCAGGTGGAGATAATCAGTCCGCCCGTAGTCGATTTTTTCAGGAAAGAGAAGGAGGCGGTTGTCGGGAAAGACGTTTCCGAGCTATTTTCCGGAGACGACTTGAAGCAGTTGAAGGAGGTTCTGCTCGACGGAGAAGCCGGAAGGAAGGTGAAGCAGATTTTCAGGCAGGAGGTTTCGGTCGGCAACCGTTTGGATCTCGAAGTGACGACCGTATATTTAAAAACCGAAAGCGAAGAAAAAGGGGTTTTGATAATCTTCCACGACGTGACCAGGGACAAGCTGGTCGAAAGGATGAAAACGGAATTCGTCTCTATCGCCGCGCATCAGCTGAGGACTCCTTTGTCGGCGATAAAGTGGACACTGAGGATGGTCTTGGACGGGGACGCCGGGGTATTGAGCGCCGAGCAGAAGGATCTCCTGGAAAAGACGTACGTCAGCAACGAAAGGATGATTTCATTGATTAACGATCTTTTGAACGTCTCGAGGATAGAAGAGGGAAGATTCCTTTATAAGCAGGCTCCCGCACAACTCGAGGATGTGGTTAGAACGGTGGTCGAAAGCTCTAAGGAGCTGTTCAAGATGAGGAAAGTCAGCATGAGCGTCGATATCCCCGAGGGGATATCTCCGGTCAACATGGATAAGGAGAAGATGGAATTGGCTGTCCAGAACCTTGTCGAGAACGCGGCCAAATACACTCCGGAAGGAGGAAGTATCCACATAACCCTGGAAAAACACGAAGCCGAGGTCGTGTTTAAGATAAAGGACACGGGAGTCGGGATACCCGAAGCCGAGCACGAAAGGATATTCACCAAGTTTTTCAGGGGAGACAATGTCATCAAAATGGAGACCGAGGGTTCCGGACTGGGATTGTACACAACGAGGAATATCATCGACGCCCACCGGGGCAAGATCTGGTTCGAATCGAAGGAAGGAAAAGGAACAACCTTCTTCTTCTCCCTTCCTTATGCCAAGCATTGACGCTTCAATACAACAGGGTTAAAATATATAAAAACATATGTTAAAGAAAATACTTTTGATCGAAGACGATAAGTTCCTGAGGGAGCTCATGAACAAGAAGCTCGTGGTCATGGGATATGACGTTGTTGCCGCCGCCGACGGTGAAAGCGGACTTGCCATGATAAAGGAAGCGAAGCCGGACGTGGTCCTTCTGGATCTTATTCTGCCCGGAATGAACGGATTCGATGTTCTGGAGAAAGCCAAGGCGGATCCAGAGACGGCGAATGTGCCTGTAATCATTTTGTCCAACCTGGGGCAGAGCGAAGACATTGAAAAGGGGTTGAAGCTGGGAGCCAAGGATTTCCTGGTCAAGGCCCATTTCACTCCCCAAGAGATAATCAACAAGCTTAAAACAATCGTCGAATAATGCCCGAACTGCCGGAAGTGGAGACAATAGTCAGAGATTTAGACAGAGAAGTCCGGAACAGGACTTTTCTTGATGTTTGGACGGATGCGAAGAGTTTGATCAAGAAAGATACTTTTGAAAGTTTCAAGAAAAAGATAATCGGAAAGAAGATCGTCAAAGTGAGGAGGAGGGCCAAGAACGTCTTGATCGACCTTTCGGACGGGAACATCCTTTTGGTCCACCAGAAGATAACCGGACATCTGCTTTTGGGGAAATGGAAGCGGGAGAAAGGGAAATGGATATCGGAAGAGGAAGGGCCTCTCTGTCTCGATCCGATGAATGGTTTCCTGCACGTTATCTTTTTTCTGGATGACAAAAGGCAGATAGCGTTGTCCGATTTGAGGAAGTTCGCCAAGATACAGATATGGAAAAAGGAAGAACTGGAGGACTCCGAGGAATACAAAGATCTCGGTCCCGAGCCCCTGGAAGACAGCTTCACTTTTGAGAAGTTTGAGAAATTGTTCGAAAAGAAGAGGGGGAGGATAAAGCAGGTCCTGATGGACCAGAACTTCATCGCCGGGATAGGAAACATATATGCCTCGGAGATACTCTTTGATGCGAAGATACATCCCGAAGAAGAGGTTTCCAATCTGGATAAGAAAGATTTGAAGAAGATATACGATGCGACCCGGAAGATACTTTCGAAGTCGATCGAACTCAAAGGAGACAGCTTTTCGGATTTCCGCACTATCTACGGAGAGAAGGGGAAGACCCAGGAGGTGGTCAAGGTATACGGCAAGGAGGGGAAGAAATGCTCTCGTTGTTCGGGGGAGATAAAAAGGATAAAGCAGGGAGGGAGGAGCTCTTTCTTCTGCCCCGCCTGCCAGATAAAAAGATGATAATACTTTTGCACGGTGAAGATACGTACCGGATGAAAAAGAAGGTGCGGGAAATAATGGATGAGCACAGGGAGAAGCATAAGAGCGGGCTCAATTTGAGATATCTCGACGGCAAGAGCGCTTCTTTGGAAGACCTGAAGAACGAAATGCTGGCCATATCCATGTTCAAGGAAAAGAAGCTGGTCGTGGTTTCCGGGGTTTTCTCCAATGCCAAGCTCAAAGAAGAGTTTCTTGAAAAAGGCAAAGCTTTCATCGATTCCGATAATGTCATGCTTTTAACCGAGGGCGTTGCCGTTCCCGCAAAAGACAAGCTGTATGCTTTTTTGGAAAAAGAAGGGAAGGTCCAGGAGTTCGAGCCCTTGTCCGGGGCGAAGCTCAAGGCCTGGGTGGTTAAAGAGACAGAGGAAAAGGGAGGTAAGATGGAAGAGGGAGCCCTGGAGACCTTGATCGAATATGTCGGAGGGGATTTGTGGCGGATGGATAATGAAATCGGAAAACTGGTTAATTATTCGAAAGAAATTAAAAAGAAAGACGTCGAGGAGATGGTCAGGCCAGATTATGAGACCAATATTTTCGACACCATCGATGCCATTGCCCAGAAGGACAAGAAAAAAGCGGTCGAATTGCTGAAGGAACACATGGAAAAGGGTGATTCCGTGCTCTATCTCCTTTCCATGATCGCTTCGCAGATAAGGAATATCATTTCAGTCAAGTCGGGATCGGGCTCGGGGATGCACCCTTTTGTTTTGAGGAAGGCCTCGTATCAAGCCAGGAATTTCAGCATGGAAGATCTGAAAAGGATATACAGGAAGATAACGGACTTGGATTTTGAGATAAAAGTTGGTAAGATAGACCAGGATATAGCTTTGGACGTATTAATCTCAGAAATATGAAGAATATCATCTGTTTTGATGTGAATGGAACATTGATCGAGGAGAAGTCCTGGGAGATTTTGACTTGCGGAAGAGGGGACGTGAGCGGGAAGATAGAGAGGATATTCAAAAGATACTATACAAAGGAATTGACGTTGAACGAGGCTTGGATGGAGATGGTTTTTTGCCTCAAGGAGGCCGGGATGAGCAATAGGGAGTATATGTATGATTGCTGGGAGAAGGGAGGCAGCCTGAGGGAGGGGGCCGAAGACGTTATTTCGTATCTCAAGGACAAGGGATTCAAGGTTTATTTCCTCTCTTGCTCGATCGACGCCTATTTAAACTTCATCGGCAGGAAATTGGGGATTGACGGAGTATACGCCGGGAGTCACATGATTTTCGATGATACGGGAGATCTGGTTTCGATCGAAAGCGAATGTGCCGAAGGGGTCGATTTCAAGAAAAAGTGCCTGGAGATGCTTGCGAAAGAAGAGGACGTGGATATAAGGGACATTTACTGCGTTGGCGATGGGCACAACGACATAGGGGCCTTCAAGCTCACCGGCCGGGGGATAGCCATCGGGTGCAACCAGGAGCTGCTCTGCAACGCCTGGAAGGCGATAGATTCGCTTTCGGAGATAAAGGAAATACTGTAAGAGAAAACCGGGTCGCCCCGGTTTTTTTATTTCTTCATTTTCTCCACTTTTTTCGCCATCCTCGATTTCCTCCTCGATGCCGAGTTTTTCTTTATCACTCCTCTCTTAGCAGCCTTGTCTATGGCTTTGTATATCGCGGGAAGCATCTTTTCCACCTCTTCTATATTCTTATTGCTAAGCAAAGAATTGGCTTCTTTGATAAGCTTTCTCATTTGGAGGATTCTTTTTGAGTTGACGGCCGTCCTCCTTTCGATCTGTCCGGGCCTTCTTTTTGTTGTTTTTGTAACTGGCATATATCAAATATATACACTAATTTGTAGAAATATGCAAGTTTGGTATAATGAAAGCGATGATAAGCCATATTTACGGCAAAATAATATACAGGGACGACAAGAAAGTTATCGTCGATAAATCCGGAATAGGATTCGAAGTGTTTTTGGCTCCTTCCGACCTGAGGGAATTGAAAATCGGCGAAGACAAAGACATTTTCACATTTCTCTTCATGGGAGAGAAAGTTTTGGAGCTGTACGGATTTTTGTCTCCGGAGAAATTGGAGCTGTTCAAGATATTGAACGGCGTTTCCGGGGTCGGACCCAAGACGGCGATGGGATTGTCTGTCGTCGGTTCTTTGGAAAAACTGAAAAGGATGCTTGAAGAAGGGGTGTTGCCCGAAGACGTGAAGGGGGTGGGGGCGAAAAGGTTGCAGAAGATACTCTTGGAGATAACGGGAAAGATAAAGGAGGTGAAAAAGCCCACGGCAAAGAAGAAGATAACCAAGGACGAAGTGTTCGATGCTTTGGTTTCTCTGGGATTCAACAAACAGGACGTGGCCGATGCTGTTGCCATGGTTTCCGAAGACATTGTCGGTCCGGAGAAGAGATTAAAAGAAGCTTTGAAGCATTTGGGAAAATGACAATAAAATCATTCGTCAGAAAATTGGTTCCGAAAGGCTTGCTCAATTCATACCATCTGGGCTGGGCTTTTTTAGCCGCCCTCAGGTACGGATTCCCTTCAAGGAGGATTAAGGTCATCGGGGTGACCGGAACCAATGGCAAGTCAACCACGGTGAACATAGCGGCGAAGATATTGGAGGAAGCGGGATACAAAGTTGCCGCCCTGACCTCGATCGTCTTTAAGATAGGAGAGAGGGAAGAGGAGAACAAATTGAAGATGACTATGCCCGGGAGGATGGTCATCAATAAGTTTTTGCGAGATGCTGTTGATGCCAAGTGCGATTACGCCATAATCGAGACGACTTCCGAGGGGGTGGTCCAGAGCAGGCACCGTTTTATTAATTTCAAGACAGCCTTGATCACCAATCTCAATCCTGAACACATCGAATCGCACGGAGGGTTCGAGAACTACAAGAAGGCAAAAGGGAAATTCTTCAATGATGTCAAAAGGACGCACATCATCAATATAGACGATAAGCATTCTCCGTATTTCCTGTCTTTTCCGGCTGAAAGGACAATCACTTTCGGGATCAATGATGAGAAAGCGGAGATAAGAGGGGAAGGTATCGTTGCCACCTCGGAAGGATCTTCTTTCTTAGTCAAAGGAGTTCCTTTCAAGCTGAAAATACTTTGCGATTTCAACATATACAATGCTCTGGGGGCAATTGCCATCGCCGTTTCGGAGGGAATCGGTTTAGAGGTTTGCAAAAAGGGGGTTGAAAAAGTTTCCCAGATTGCGGGAAGGATGGAAAAGGTCATCGAAAGCCCTTTCGAGGTTTTCGTCGACTACGCTTTCGTTCCGGAGGCATTGGAAAAAGTATACCAGTTCGTCAAACCGAAAACGGGAAAGCTTATCTGCGTCCTCGGCTCCTGCGGAGGAGGGAGGGATAAATGGAAAAGGCCTGTTTTGGGAGGGCTGGCTGACCGGTACGGCGATCTGATTATCGTCACGAACGAAGATCCGTATGACGAGAAGCCGGAAGACATCATCGATGCCGTTTCCGTCGGGGTTAAGAATAAGGACAAGCTGTTAAAGATATCGGACAGGAGGGAGGCGATACGAAAGGCATTGAGCTCGGCCGGGGGAGGGGACGTGGTGGTAATAACCGGCAAGGGGTGCGAACCATGGATCTGCTGGGAGGACGGGAGGAAAGAGGCCTGGGACGACAGGAGGATAGTCAGGGAGGAGCTCGAAAAGCTGAAAACATATTAATAACTTGGAATTACTCTCAATTCTTGCTCCAACCCCTCTTCAAAAGCCTGACCGTTTCCATTTTCGCACGGGGACGCTTCGGGTTGGCCATATGCATATCAGTCCTGCTTGGGGCGATGCCAAGCTAGTAGCCCATTACAGGGGGTTGACAATTAAATAAAATATTATATTATAAACAAGCACTTTCAATTACTGGAAGAGCTGTTTGAAAATCAGGAGGTATGTATCTGTGTCAACAAAAGCCTTATTTACGGTTGGTGTGTTCGGTTTAGCCTGTCGGATAGACGGCTTAGGAAAACCACGCATCAAATTGAATGTACGGACGGACCAGGAGCGACAAAAAAGACTCGCTGGATTGCCCGCAGATTCCAAGGTAAAGATTGTAGACATCCCCGGGGGAGGAATTGACTTCAACGACTTCCCCGAGCCCGAGAAAGCGAATTTATTCGATCCGCTGCGTCGGGAAGTTTCGGAAGAAACTCTTGGCTGCGTAATCGAGTCGATTGGTGAATTTAGCGGCCCGCATATGGTCATCACCAACAATCAACGGGATATGTGTTCGGCTGGCGACATGGCCTTCTGGATCCCCATCAGGATTCACGGCAACCCAAAGCCGTCAGATGAAGCCCTGGAGCATCCGTGGATATCCCGCGAACAACTCGAAGCCGAAGACGAGTATCGTTGCGTCGGCAAGCTGGGCAAAGAGGGCAGAACCGGCAGAATGATCCGTGCCGCATTCGATTTCTACGAAGCCTATATGTTTCGGGAAGCAATTTTCTCCCGCCCAGAATTTGAGTGGATAAAGATCGACCACTCAAGCGGACCAGTAGAATATGTTCTTCTCTCGGGCAATCCGGACTGCGATCATAGCTACTCCGTGGTCAATTCTTTCGAAAACTACAGAGGACAATGTCGCATCTGCAAAAAGTGCGGGCGGGTGGAAACATATCCTGCTTCCGGAGAATTCTGCGAGTTCTATGGGATGACCGGAGAATATATCGTTGAAGAAGACGGTTCTCCCGGTCCGGGCATGTAGGCAGATGATTTTCTGCAGGGCTTTTATCAAAAACGATGGAGCTCTTTTTTTATTCGTCGAATGATTGTCTGCATTGTTTAAATCGGCAAAGTTATATATATTTAATATATGAAAATATTTTCCGCTACGTATCCTGATTTTATCCGGTTCGATGAAAAGCCCAATGAGGATTTTTTCCTGATTTCTAAAAAATATCCGGTTTTTCTGGTTGCCGATGGGGTGACACAAGGCCACTTCAGAAGCGGAAAGTACGCATATCCTAATGAGGCGAGGGAGGCCGCTAAAATATTTTGCCGGGAATCCATGAAAATACTGGAAGGAATTTTTGAAAAAAGAACGGCAAAAAATATCAAAAACGAATTTATCGATTCTTTTAACCGCGCCAATCAGAAAATTATGGATTTGAATGTTAGGCGTGGGATAGATAAGAGGCTCAATTATGTTGAATACGACTGGTTTGATACGGTAGGAATAGCAGGAGTTATCATTAAAAACAAGCTGTATTATTGCTATGTTGGAGATTGCGGCCTGGCTATTTTTGATAAAAGCAATAGGAAAAAATTTCAAACAAAAGATATGGTGAAGCCGGCGGTAAATAAATTTAATAAAATCTACGGCGGCAAAAAACTTTCTAAAAATCGGAGAACCTTAATAATACACAGGGATTTCAGAAATAGGGCGGATGGAAGTGGTTACGGAAGCTTCAGCGGCGAAGCCGGGGTGGAAAAATACTATAAGCATGGAATAAAAAGCCTGTCTAAAAACGATTTAGTGTTATTCTATACGGATGGATTTGTTAAGCATCTTAAGAGTGAAAAATTCATTAAAGATATAAGAAGGGGCGACAAAAAGAATTTAGACTCCGTTGTTATGGAATTGGCCTCAGATAGGCCGGAAGTTTACGGTAATGACAGGACATTTGTGTCGGTAATCATCTAGCCCGAGCATTGTCTTAATCTAATCTTTAGATTATTTTTTTCTTGACACAAAGCCTTTTTCAAGTAAAATGGACTTGTCTTATGAACATACACATAGCCCTGACCGGGGAGCCATTTTTTAGTATTTTCGGGATAAACTTCACCAATACATTCATATTGGCTATCCTTTGCGCACTCTTGATAATAGGTGCGTTTTTGTTTGCCATGAGGAAAAGGGAGATCGTCCCCGGGAAAATGCAGAATTTCTTCGAGTGGATTTTGGAAACCATTTTCGATCTGTTCGACGGGATGACCGGAGACAGGAAAAAGACCGAAGAGATTTTTCCTTTGGCCGCCACTTTGTTCATTTTCATTTTGGTCAACAACTTGATAGAGGTAATTCCCGGGCTGGGGATTTTTAAGTTTTTGAGGTCTCCCAGTTCGGATATGCACTTCACTCTGGCTCTGGCTATTTTTTCCATGGTATTCATCCACGTCTGCGCCATCCAGAAATTGGGAGGATTCCATTATTTGAAGAAGTATATAAAGTTCGAGAGCCCGATAATGTTCTTCGTCGGAGCGCTGGAAGCGATGGGAGAAATAACTAGAACAATGTCCCTCGGCGTCAGGCTGTTCGGAAACCTGTTTGCCGGAGAGATATTGTTGACGGTCATTTCTTTCTTGATACCGTACATAGTTCCTTTGCCTTTCCTGGGACTGGAGATATTCGTCGGCTTCATCCAGGCATTGGTGTTCTCGTCATTAATAACCGTCTTCTATGTCACAACCACAGCCGCAGAAGAGCACTAATCTGGGGTACGTCCTCGCGATGGGGAGTCAATTGGGACTGCTGATAGCGTTTCCCATGGTATTCGCGATCGCCCTGGGCATATGGCTGGACAGGAAGATGGACACGTTCCCATGGATGCTGCTCGCATCGATTTTCGCGGGGATAGCGCTAACAATTGTAGACGTGTATAAGATTGTAATTCCGTTTTTGGAAAAAAGGTCGGACAAAAATAATAAAGATAATTAAATAAATAAAAATATGGATCCATTAACACAAATCGCAGCAGCATTGGCAATCGGACTGGGAGCTATCGGACCCGGATTGGGAATCGGTCTCATCGGCTCGAAAGGTTCGGAAGCCATCGGAAGGAATCCCGAAGCGTCTTCTAAAGTTCAGACAGGTATGATCTTGGCTATCGCTTTCGCCGAAGCCATCGCCATTTACGCCCTGGTCATCTCCTTAATCATATTATTCGTCTAGTATGGAGGGAGTAGAGATAGATTGGAAAATACTCGTAGGACAGATCATCAATTTCGCGATACTGTTTTTCGTGCTGAAGACATTCGTCTACCAGCCCTTTCTCAAACTTCTTAAATCGAGGAGGGAGAAGATAGAGGAAGGCATCAACAAGTCGATCGAGGCCGACAACAGGCTGGGGAAGATAGATGAATTGAAGTCGGCGATAGAAAAGAAAGGAGAGGAGGAGAAGAAAAAGATCCTTTCTCATGCCGAAACCGAAGCCAAGAAGAGAGTCGAGGAATCGACGAAAAAAGCGGAAGAAGAAAGGTCAGTCCTTCTCGCCAAGGCAAGGAAAGAAGCCGAAGACCTCAAAGAGAAGGAAAAGGAAGAGACGAAGAAGCAGACGATCGACAACGCTTTCGCTCTGGCCGAGAAGCTCTTGAAGGAGGAGATCGACGATAAGAAGGGCAAGCAGATTACCGAAGAATTCTTAAAGAAACTAAAGGTATGAAGCCGGAAAAGGAAGTATCTTCATGGGCCAGGGCATTGTACCTGGCGATAGAGGAAAATCCCGGTAAATCCAAGGATATTTTCGCCAACCTCAAAGAGTCGTTGGGCAAGAAGGAGTTCCTTCTGTCTTCCATTCTGAAGAAGGTCGAAAGGATATACATGAAGGAGAAGAGGGCGGAATTATCTCTGCCATACGATATTTCCGAGAAGGAGAAGAAAGAGATCAAGGATAAGATAAAGGAAGTGGTCAAGGGAATAGAAAAAGTCGACGACGTCTTGGACGAATCCCTTCTGGCGGGCTTCCGTCTTAAAACGAAAGACGTGCTGATCAAAGCTTCCCTCAAGGACGTTTTGACGAAGCTAAAGAATAAAATATATGGATATAATTGAACAATTCAAAAAGCAGCTCCAGGGGCTGGACGTTTCTCCCGAGGCGGAAGAAGTGGGGGAAGTGACCGAGGTCAAGGACGGCGTCGTGAAGATTTCCGGCCTTAAAGGGGTCGAGAACTTCGAGATGGTCGAGTTCGACGAAGCCGGGGTCATGGGTCTGGTCTTGAACCTGGAAGAGTATGAGGTCGGTGCCGTGATATTAGGTTCCGACAAGAACATCAAAGAAGGAACGACGGTAAAAAGGACGAAAAAGGTCTTCTCCGTGCCGGTGGGCGAGGGCCTTTTGGGCCGAGTGGTCGATCCTTTGGGAAGGCCTCTTGACGGAAAGGGAGAGATTAAGGCCAAGGAGCATCTTCCTTTGGAAAGGAAGGGTCCTTCGGTAATTGAAAGGCAGGCGGTGACGAAACCTTTACACACCGGGATCAAGATGATCGATGCCTTGATTCCGATCGGGAGAGGACAGAGAGAGTTGATCATCGGAGACAGGGGATTGGGAAAGACGGCGATCGCCATAGATGCGATCATCAACCAGAAGAACGAGAAGAACAGGCCATACTGCATATATGTCGCCTGCGGGCAGAAGAAGGCCAAGGTGAGGAGATTGATCGCCACCCTGGAAAAGGAAGGAGCGATGGAATACACGACCGTGGTCTGCGCTTTCCCGGACGACCCGGCCAGCTTCGTTTTTCTGGCTCCTTTCGCCGGAGCGACGATAGGGGAATATTTCAGGGACAACAAGCAGGATGCCCTGGTCGTATATGACGACCTGACCAGACAGGCCTGGGCCTGGAGAGAGATATCTTTGATTTTGAGGAGGCCGCCGGGCCGTGAGGCATACCCTGGCGACGTCTTCTACCTTCACTCGAGATTGCTCGAGAGGGCGGCCATGATGTCTGATGAAATGGGAGGCGGTTCTCTGACCGCATTGCCCGTTATCGAGACACAGGCCGGAGACATTTCAGGATACATTCCGACGAACGTGATTTCTATCACCGACGGACAGATCTTCTTGGATTCGACTTTGTTCAGGAAAGAGCAGAAGCCGGCTATAAACATCGGAACTTCCGTTTCGAGGGTCGGTTCTTCCGCCCAGATGAAAGCGACCAAGAAGGTTGCCGGAAGGTTGAAATTGGACCTGGCTCAGTTCCAGGAACTGGAGAGATTCTCCGAATTCACGGAAGAATTGGATCCCCAGACCAAGAAGACGATTGAGAGAGGAAAGAGGATGAGGATGCTCTTGAGGCAGCCCGATCTGGCGCCGCTTCCAATAGAAAAGGAGGTTATCGTTATTTTCACCGGAGCTAATAGCGATATAGAAGAGGTCCCCATGGACAAGATCAAGGAATTCGAAACCGAAGTGGTGAGGATGGTCGAATTGGAGAAGCCCGAGATAATGAAGGAGATCAGGGATACCGGAGACATGTCCGACGCTTCGAAGAACGCGGTTTTGGAGATAATAAAGAAGATCAAGAAAGGATATGGAGCTTAAGGAAGTCAAAGCCAAAATAGGTTCGGTCAAGAACATATCGGAACTGACTTCCGCTCTGGAGACGTTTTCGGCCTTGAAGATGAAGAAGACCCAGAAGAGGTTCATGGAGTCGAAGCCCTTTGCCCAGGAGATGGGGAAGATGCTGAAGAGCATGGAAAAAGTCTTGAGGGACGGCAACTCCATTTTCCTGGAGAAAAGGCCTATCAAGGATATCCTCGTCTGCGTCGTTGCTTCGGACAGGGGATTCTGCGGCTCTTTTAATTCCGCCGTCCTTAAATTCGCGGACAGGGAGATTGCCAAGATCCGCGAAGAGGGAAGGGTGGAAATAATGCCCGTAGGGAAGAAAGCGGTAGCGCACTATTCCAAAAAGGAAAATATCAAGTACAGCTTTTCCGGAGTGGGCGATTACTGGGAATTCGGGCAGACCAAGGAGATATCGGATTTCCTCATCAAGGGATTCGTGGAGAACAGGTACCAGAAGGTGTATATCTTCTATACCCATTTCCATTCCTCTTTCATCCAGAAGCCTTCGATGGTCCAGTTGTTCCCCCTGGAGAGATCGACCGTCGATAATTTCTTGAAGAAGGAGGACGTAGATTCCTGCGAGCACAACAGCAACTGCATATTGGAGCCGTCGTCCCAGGTCATCTTGGACGAGATCATCCCCGTATTCGTGGAGTATCTCATCTACCAGTTCATTCTGTCCGCCAACACTTCCGAGCATTCGGCGAGGATGATGGCGATGAGGAACGCATCGGACAACGCCAGGGACGTGCTCGAGACATTGCGTCTGGCATACAACAAGGCAAGGCAAGAACAGATAACTTCCGAGGTCTGCGAGATATCGTCGACCAAAGAGGCAATGGAATAATAAAAAACATATGGCAAAAATAATACAAGTCATAGGGCCGGTCATAGACGTGGAATTCGAAAGCGGAAAGGTTCCCGCCTTGTACACCGCCCTCAAAGTTAAGAGCAAGGATCTTGTCCTTGAGGTTGAGCAGGAGCTCGGCGAAGACAAGGTCAGGTGCCTCGCCATGGGTCCCACCGAAGGATTGAAGAGGGGGGACGAGGTTATAGACACGGGTGAACCGATCAAGGTTCCCGTGGGCAAAGAGGCTCTGGGAAGGTTGTTGAACGTATTGGGAGAGCCGATCGACAACGCAGGGGAGATAAAAGGAGGAAAGAGGGAGTCGATCCACAAGAAGGGACCCGAGCTGAGCAAGCAGAAAGCAGACGTGGAGATTTTGGAAACCGGAATCAAGGCGATCGACCTGCTTTGTCCTCTTCCCAAGGGAGGGAAGGTGGGATTGTTCGGAGGAGCCGGAGTGGGCAAGACCGTATTGATCCAGGAATTGATCACCAACATCGCCAAGTTCCACCAGGGCTATTCGATCTTCGCCGGAATCGGAGAGAGGTCGAGGGAGGGAAACGACATCTTCAGGGAGATGAAAGAAGCAGACACCCTTAAGAATACCTGCCTGGTCTTCGGACAGATGAACGAGACGCCGGGAGTGAGGCTGAGAGTTCCTTTCACCGCCATGACCATAGCGGAGCATTTCAGGGACGAAGAGAAGAAAGACGTTCTTCTTTTCATGGACAACATCTTCAGGTTCGTTCTGGCCGGCTCGGAGGTTTCCGCCCTTCTGGGAAGGATTCCTTCGCAGACCGGATACCAGCCGACATTGTCTTCCGAGGTCGGAGGGCTCCAGGAGAGGATCACTTCGACCGATGACGGTTCTATCACTTCTGTCCAGGCCATCTATGTGCCTGCGGACGACCTGACCGACCCGGCCATCGTTTCGACTTTCTCGCATCTTGATTCATCATTGGTGTTGTCGAGGGCGATAGCTTCTCTGGGAATATTCCCGGCCGTCGATCCTTTGGAATCAACATCATCATTATTGAATCCCCGAATTGTCGGAGAGAAGCACTATAAGGTTGCGACCGAGGTCAGGAAGATACTCCAGAGATACAAAGAATTGCAGGACATCATCGCCATTCTGGGAATAGAAGAGCTGGCCGATGAGGATAAGATAGTGGTAGCGAGAGCGAGGAAGATCCAGAAATACCTTTCTCAGCCGTTCTCCGTGGCCGAAGTATTTTCGGGCATACCCGGAACGTATGTTAAGCTTGAAGAGACGATCGAGGGATTCGAGAAGATCATCTCCGGAGAGCTGGACCACAAAGCCGAAGGGGACTTCTTCATGAAAGGAAACATCAACCAGGTTATATGAAAGTAGAAATCCTTACCCCGGAAAAAATAGTGTTCGAGGGAGAGGTCGAGGTATTGACCGTTCCGACCCGCTCCGGCCTTATCTCCGTCATGAGCAATCATGCTTCTTTGGTTTCGGCCGTGGAAGCGGGGGAGATACGGATGAAGACGAAGGAGGGTGAGAGAGTCTTCGGGTGCGAGCGGGGAGTGATTGAGACGATGAACAACAAGGCGCATCTCCTCTTGAGGAAATGCATGGAGAAATAGGGAACGGGGCTCAGGCCCCGTTTTTATTTGACTTTTGGCTGGTTGCGGGTAATATGATTAGTGGAGGTTTTACCATTGTGTGACAACTGCAGTTCTTTCAAGGGGAGGAGAATCAGCTTTGATTATCCTCTGGGCGGAAAAAGCGTCAGAGTCGTTATGAGCGGAGTCTGCCTCAAGTGCGGCTACGACATCTTCGGGCAGAAGTTCAAGAGGCATGAGGGTTTGCTCAGCCAGATATTGAAGGTTTCTCCGACGGGATACCTCAATGTGGACTGGCTTGCCTATTCTCAAGTCAGGGGCCGGGCAAGCGGAGGAACAGAATTGGAGATAAATGAGATCCTTGTCTATCTTGGCAAGTTGACGCTCGCCCAGAAGGGAGCGTGGAGGTTCTCCAATCCGGAAATGAATCCCTTCGCATTCGACTACTCTACCTCGGTCGGTTTTCTCGATGCCGCTGATGCTCGCGAATACGCCAGCGTTATGCGGAAAAAAAGCAACTGGTCTCTTGTCCATGTAGACAAGACCATTTCCAGCAAGGAGGCCCTGTGCGAACAGTAGGCCCCTTTTTTATTGGACAAAAACAAGGTTTTTAATTAAGATGGAGAAAAAACATATGAAAATACAGGAAATATACGATTTGGCCATAAAGATGGGGATAGAGTCCGACTTCAGGGGAAAGGAGGGAGTCGAGAAGTTCTTGGCGAGGAAGAAGAAAAAATACGAATCATTGCCGGAAAAGGGGAAAGAAGAATTCGACAAGGAGGCATTGTCCAATCCATATCTCGATTCGAGGATATACAATATCGCCGAGGATAGGGATATAAAGAAGGTGCTTGCCGGAATAGATATCGACACTTCGGAGTTACTTTTAGCCAAACAAATAGGCGGGATCGACCTCGTTATTGGGCATCACCCGACTGGACAGGGGCTGGCCAATTTGGCTGATGTTATGGAATTGCAAGCCGATGTTTATAACTACTATGGGGTGCCGATATATGTTTCCGAAGGGCTTAATTTTCCTAGAATTCGAGAAGTGGCAAGGGGGGTATCCGCTTCCAACCATTTAAAATCAGTCAACGCAGCCCAGATTTTAGGAATTAATTTTTTAAATATCCATACCCCGGCCGATAATCTTGTCGCCAAGTTTTTGAAAAACTTAGTTGAAGAGAAGAGTCCCGAAACAGTGGGAGAGTTGGTCGATTTATTGAAAGAAGTTCCTGAATACAAGGAAGCGGGAAAGATAGGGGCTGGGCCGAAGGCGATTACAGGTAATCCGGACAGCCGTTGCGGAAAAATAGCGGTAACCGAGATTACTGGGGGCACCGAGGGTTCGCCCAAACTGTTCGAGAAAATGGCTCAAGCCGGAATAGGGACCACCTTGGCAATGCACGCCTCAGAAGAGCACAGAAAGGAGGCCGAAGCGGCCCATCTAAACGTTGTCATCGCCGGTCACATTTCTTCAGATTCTTTAGGCATGAACCTATTTCTGGATGAATTAGAGAAAAGAGGGATTGAGATAGTGTGTTCAAGCGGACTAAACAGAGTCAAAAGGTTTTAACCATGTATCCGTTCTTGAGCTTGTACCCTAATTTAGATCTGTAATAATCTCTGGCTCCTACACCGGAGATTATTTTCAGTTCTTTAATTTTTTCTTTTTTAACTATTTTTTCCGCTTCTTTTATCATTTTCTGCCCCAGCCCTTTGTGCTGGGTTTTTGAATCCCTTTTGGAGATGGAAGCGGCTTGGCCGTATACGTGCACCTCCCTTATGATCGCTTTCCCGTCCTTGATTCTTAAACGAAGAAGAGAATAAATGCGTTTCCTGTTTTCATTCTCAAAGCTCAGGAATATTTCTTTTCCTTTCGAAGCATCGTATTCTTCCTTGAAAAGGTATATTTTTTCTTTGACATCATCATCTTTTATCTCCCTGCATCTTATGCATCGGCACAGCCCTTCGGTATCGATCATCTGCCTCAGGTTGAGGGTCTTCGCCCCTCCTTCGACGATTGATGGAGAAGGGATATCCCTGATGATCCTTTCTATCCTCACGTACAAAGGAACGGTCTTTTTTATTTTTTTTATCGTTTCAATCAATGTTTTTTCATCGTACGGCTTGTACTGTTTTTTGAGGTAGAGCTTGTATAGAGGAGCTTCTTTGGTTAGGGCGCAGGGGTATATCTTGAGGTAGTCGGGCCTGAAGGCGGGGTTATCGAAAAGCTCTTTAAACATTTTTATATCCCTTTTCGGGTTTGAGCCGGGCAGATTGAGCATCATCTGGTAGGCCACTTTAAACCCGGCATCCCTGAGCATCTCGGTCGCCTCGATCGTTTTTTCTATATCGTGCCCTCTTTTGTTCGTTTTGAGGACGTCGTCGTATATCGACTGGACTCCCAGTTCGATTTTGGTCGCTCCGAGCTTCCTCATTTTTTCTATTTCTTTTTCGTTTATGAAGTCGGGGCGTGTTTCAAAGGAAAGCCCGATAATCCTGTGTTTGGCCTTTTCATTTTTCTTTTGGACTTGTTCCAAGGTTTTTCCTTTTTGTTCGTTGGCCGCTTCGAAGCATCTTTTGACGAACCAGTTTTTGTATTTCGCATCGTAGTACGACCAGGTTCCGCCGATGACCCTCAGTTCTATCTTGTCCGCCGGATGGCCGGACATTTCCAGGACCTCTATCCTTTTTTTGACCTGGGAATACGGGTCGTATTTGAGCCTTTTGGCCCTTTCCACGGCCGGTTCGCCCGAAAGGTAGCTCTTGGGGATATCCCTTTCCTCGGGGCAGTATATGCATTTTCCGGGGCAATCGTACGGCTTTGAAAGGACGGAGACATTGACTATGCCGGAGAGGGATCGGACCGGCCTGGTTTTGAGGAGCTTTTCCAGCTTTTCATCCCTCTTTATCCTTTTTCCCCCGACCATTCTGTGGTATTCTTTCAATAAGGAGATGTTTGAAGGGCAGGGAACTTTAGATGATTTGGCTATCTTCCTCTTAGCCGAAGACAGGCCTTCGGGCGTCCTGGTTTTCAATAATTCTTTTATTATCAATTCGTTTGGATTCATGGATACAGATTACGCAAAACAAATATTAAGGAAGACGGTTGCCGATTACGACTCTATCGCCGCCAAGTATTCGACGGTGCGAGAGAAGGATTGGAAGGAGTTCGATTTCCTTTTCGAAAAATATCTTAACTCCGGAGAAAAAGTCCTCGATCTCGGCTGCGGCAACGGCCGATTCCACGATTCTTTTACCAGGAAAGATGTCCGATATATCGGGGTTGATCCTTCGGTTAAACTGATCGATATCGCCAGGAAGAAATATCCTTCGGGAAATTTCCAGGTCGCTGCCGGAGAGTCTCTTCCTTTTTCCGAGGGATACTTCGACAGCGTCTGGAGTATCGCAGTTCTCCATCACATCCCTTCCGAAGCTCTCCGTTTGGAATTCCTGAAAGAATCCGGGAGAATCGTCAAAAAGGGCGGCTACCTGATTCTAACAGTTTGGGACCTGAAAGAAAAGGCGGAGAAAGGAAGGGGCCTGTTTTACCGGTTCAAGGCGCGGAAGCTGGAAAAAGGAGATGTTTTTTTGCCCTGGTACGGGAGCAGGGACACGTATTTCCATTGTTTTAATCGGGAAGAATTGGTACAATTGGTCAAAGGGTCCGGGTTCGAAATTGTTGAGGAAGGAAAGATCGAGGTCGGACTGAAACCCTATTCCAACATATACATCGTCGCTAAGAAATAACATATGGCTAAAACAAAAGAAGGGCTGGATATAAAATACAATATAGTGGTTTCAGGGGCCGCCGAAGTGGGGCACTGTTGCGAGAAGATAGAAGAGATTTCCAAGGAAGTGGGCCGGGAGATTGCCAGGCAGAAGCACACCCTTGTTTCGGGGGCTACTACCGGCGTGCCTTATTTCGCTGCTTTAGGATGCAACGAAGAGGGAGGATTCAACGTCGGGTTCTCTCCCGCGGCCACGGAAAAGGAGCACCTCAAAGCATACAAGCTTCCTCTCGACCCTTTCAACATCATGATATATACGGGCGGGGACTATGCCGGCAGGGACATCATCATGACCAAGTCGGCCGACGCCGTCATCATCGTCTGCGGGAGGATAGGGACATTGCACGAATTCACTACGGCTGTCGAAACCCAGAAGATAATCGGAGTCCTGGAAGGAACCGGAGGGATGGCTGATAAGATCAGGGGTATCGCCGAGAGCTACTGCCGTATCGCCAAGAAGATAATATACGACAGGGACCCTGCTTCATTGGTCAAGAAGATCGTCAGGGAGATTGAAATCCAAAAAGACCATAATTTGGAAATATTGAAAAAATAATATGAAAACTAAAAAGAAAACGGTTGTTAAGAAGGTCGTCAAAAAGAAGGTTACAAAGAAAAAGGCGGTGAAGAAGCCAGTCCCGAAAAAGATCGTCAAGAAGGAGAAGAAGATCGGAAAGGTGACCCATTATTTCGACAAGATAAAGGTGGCGGCGATTAAATTGTCCGATGTCATTTCCGTAGGCGACACCGTGAGGATCGTCGGAGGGGAGGATACAGATTTCAAGCAGAAGATAGGTTCGATGCAGTTCAAGCACGAGAAGCTGAAGAAGGCGAAGAAGGGCCAGGAGGTGGGGATCAAGGTCAAAGATAGGGTGAGGGAGGGATACAAGGTTTTTAAAGTATGAGGCTCATCGCCGATTTCCATATCCATTCCAAGTATTCGAGGGCTACGAGCGAGAAGACCGATTTTGAGAATATCGCCAAATGGGCGGAGATAAAGGGAGTTAAAGTGATCGGCTGCGGCGATTTTACCCATCCGCAGTGGATGAAGAGCATAAAGGAAGAATTGAAGCCGGCTGAACCCGGCTTGTTTCGATACAAGGATTCTCCGGTCAGATTCATCTTGTCTTCGGAGATTTCCTGCATTTATTCCAAGGGAGGGAAGGTGAGAAAGATACACTTGGTTGTCTTGGCGCCTTCGATAGATGTTGCGGAAAAGATAAACGGGGAATTAGGGAAGATAGGGAATCTGAAATCGGATGGGAGGCCGATTCTCGGACTCGACGCCAAAGAACTGGTTAAAATAGTTTTGGATGCTTCTTCGGATTGTATGGTTATTCCGGCCCATTGTATGACTCCCTGGTTCGGATTATTCGGATCGAAATCCGGATTCGACTCCTTGGAAGAATGTTTTGAAGAAATGTCTCCTCACATCTATGCCGTCGAGACGGGATTATCGGCCGATCCTTCGATGCTCTGGAGGATTCCCGACGTGAGAAAGATTTCGATCATTTCCAACAGCGATGCCCACAGTCCGGAGAAGATCGGGAGGGAAGCGAATGTCTTCGATACGGAATTGGATTATCATTCGATCATCGAGGCGATAAGGACGAAGAAGGGGTTCGTCGAGACGATAGAGTTCTATCCCCAGGAAGGAAAGTACTACGGGGACGGGCACCGCGCCTGCAACATCTATATGGATTCCAAGGATTCTTCGAGGTATAACGAGATATGTCCGGTCTGCGGGAAGCCACTGACCGTGGGGGTGATGAACAGGGTCAATAAGCTCTCGGACAAGCCGGAAGGGTTTGTTCCCGAAAACGCCATTCCCTATAGGAGCATCGTCCCCCTGAAGGAGATAATCGGGGAGGCCTTGGGAGTTGGTCCTGGCACGAAAGGAGTCGAAGCGGAATATGACAAATTGATCAAGGCGTTCCATTCGGAATTCAGCATTTTATTGGATATTCCTTTCGAAGAATTGAAAGAGGTGGCATTTAGCGCTGTGGCGGAAGGAATCAAGAGGGCGAGGGAGGGAAAGGTCAATATTTCTCCGGGATTCGACGGGGAATACGGGAAAGTCAAGATATTTTCAGAGGTTGAGAAGAGGGAAGCGATACGGCAGAAGACGTTATTTTAGTTTTGTTGTATAATCAATCCGATGGACAAGATATTCAAAACAGCTTTCACCTTGATCGAGCTTCTGGTGGTTATTGCAATCATCGGTATTTTGTCCGGCCTTATCGTTGTCACCATGAACGGGGTGACGCAGAAAGCCAATATCGCCAAGGCTCAGGTGTTTTCCAATTCTTTGAGGAATGCTTTGATGCTTAATTTGATTTCCGAGTGGAGGTTAGAAGGAAACGCAAACGATTCCTGGAGCGGGGGCAACGATGGAGTATGGTACGGCTCTTCTGCGGGAGCTAACACTTCTGCCAATTATCGCCCTTCATCGGAATGTGTTTCTGGTCAATGTTTAAATTTTGATGGAACAGACGATTTTATTAATTGCGGAACTAAAACAAGTTTAGATATTGTAGACGAGTTTACATTGTCAGCATGGATAAGGGCCTCTGTTCTAAAAAGTGAAAGAATTTTATATCATTATGGTCCGGTAGCGAACAGAGGCTATTATTTATCTGTGAATGATTCAGGAATAATGCATGGAGCCGTTTGGGGGACATCATTAAGAACAATAGCGGGAAGTAAAAAAATAACAGATGGCAGTTGGCACCACACTGTTATCACAAGAAACAATTCAGGGGTTGTGTCCCTTTACGTCGATGCTTCTTTGGATGCGACACCGATATCTGGAGCCGGGGGCACTCTAGTCAATGAAGAAAATTTATACATCGGCCAAGACTATGCGGGGGGAGCCAGATTGAATGGGACTATTGACGAAGTCCGTATTTACGATGCCGCGGTTCCTTCTTCCCAAATCAAAGAGCAATACTATTCCGGCTTGAATAATCTACTTTCAAGTGGTAATATCTCCAATGCGGAGTATCAAAGTCGATTATCAACAATAAGCAAAAAATAATATGATTACAATACAATTATTGGTTGTTGCAGCCATTTTCATAGTCATTATTTCCATAAGGCAGATTAACCAGTATGAGAACGGGATAAAATTCACCCTGGGAAAGTTTTCCGGAACGATGAAGCCGGGCTGGAACCTGGTCTTTCCGATCATCCAGTCTTATGCCAAGGTGGATATGAGGGTTAAGGCGGTCGATGTTCCCGACCAGGAAGCGATCACCAAGGACAATATCTCGGTCAAGGTCAACGCCGTCATCTATTATAAGATATCTTCGGCCGAGAAAGCGATCCTCGAGGTTGAGAATTTCTATTACGCCGTTTCTCAGCTGGCTCAGACGACGATGAGGAATGCCGTCGGCCAGGTCGAGCTTGACGAGCTTTTGTCCCAGAGGGGGAAGGTTTCCGACAATATCAGGGCCGTTATAGACGAGGCTTCCGATCCGTGGGGCATCAAGGTCGATAACGTCGAATTGAAAGACATCACTCTGCCCGAAGAGATGAAGAGGGTTATCGGCAGGCAGGCCGAAGCTGAAAGGGAGAGGAGGTCTGTCATTATAAAAGCCGAGGGAGAAGTCATTGCCGCGAACAATATGGCTAAGGCGGCTGAAACCCTGTCCAAGTCGGACGGAGCCCTTCATCTGAGGACTCTCCAGTCCATCAATGATATCAGTTCCGACCAGTCCAATACCATTGTCTTCGCAATCCCCCTCGAAGTTCTCAGAGCTTTCGAGAGAATGGGCAAGAAGGAATAACAGAAAACCGGGGTTAGACCCCGGTTTTTTTATTTCAGGTATTTGGCTTTGTTGTAATTGTGTTCTTCCAAGGTTTTTGAGAAGATTGTCTCTCCGTCGGGAGCGGAAAGATAGTAATAATTGGCTGTGGTTGCGGGATAGATTGCGGCGATGATGCTGTCCATTCCGGGATTACTGATCGGCCCCAGGGGAAGCCCGTCGACTTTGTACGTGTTGTACGGTGAGTCGATCTGGGTATCTTTGGTGTATATCTTTAGTCCGACCTTATTCTCTTCGTATAATATGGTGGCATCGACCTGGAGACGCATTCCCGTACTCATCCTTTTCCAGAGTATTCCCGAAACAATCTTCTTGTCATTGAGGGTTCTGACTTCTTTTTCTATTATCGAAGCCATGGTGACGATTTCGAATATCGTCTTTTTCTGTTTCTTGATCTCGTTTCTCAGATCGGGAGTGAGTTTGTTTCCGAAATTACTCAAAGCTTTCTCGACTATCGTCTCGGCATCGTCACCTTTGCCGATGTAGTACGTGTCGGGGAAGAGGTACCCTTCGAGGGACATGTTCTCGGGTTTATCTTCGAGGAAGTCGAACTTTTGGATCAGCTTTTCGACATTCTGATTGTATTCTTTCTTGGCCGGAACTCCGGTCAATGAATACAATTCTTCGTCTCGGGCTATTCCCTTATCTTTGAGGTACCCGTTTATATCCCTCAAATCCCACCCTTCTATTATCGTCACATTTTCCTTGGCCGTTTCTCCGTTGGAGAGGACGCTGACTATCCTGGCCACGCTCATCTGCGAAGAAAGGAGGTATTCTCCTGCCTGGATCTTGGAATATTTTCCGGCGAGTCCCGCATATATGACGAAGGCGGACGGATTTTCAATCAGATTCTCCTTCTTCAGGTTGGAAGCCACCTCTTTGACTGCTTCCCCCTTGTTTACAGTGAAGAGCTTCGCTTCGATCTGTCCTTTGGACGGCGAAAAGAAGGCCTGGGAGACGCAGGCGAAGAAAACGATGGCGATGATTGAAGAAAAGAGAGCTATTATTTTTTTGTCGATTTCCATGGGTTAATTGTATTGTAGATTATTACTATTGACAAGGGAGGGTGCGCGAGTATAATTGAAGCATAAATATGGAATCCAATACCACAAAACAGTTTTATACGTTTGTAAATGTCTGCGGCAAAAGCTGGATGTTCGCTTTGGCTACGATTTTGGGAAAAGCAAAAGGGAGAGGATTTTAGGGATAAATAAGAGATAATAAACACAATCCTCTCCCTTCAAAGGAGAGGATTTCGCTTTAATGAAAAACATATGACAAAGACATACTATCTGACAAAAGAAGGCCTGGAGAAGGTAAAAAGAGAATACGAAAATCTGAAGCTGCTCCAGAAGAACGAAATATTGTCCGAAGAAGCCCCTTCGATGCTCGAGGGCGATGCTTTGAATCCCGATTACTCTTTCTATAAGGAAAACCTGGAAGAACTGGAGAAGAGGATAGAAGAACTGGACTCAATACTCAAGAATTACAAGATCATCAGGAAGCCGGGGAAGACAGAGCAGGACAAGGTCTGCCTCGGAGCCAAGGTGGTGCTGAAAAAAGGAGCCAAGGAGGAGGAATACAGGATTGTCGGAACCCTCGAGGCAGATCCTTTCGCCGGGAAGATCAGCAATGAATCTCCTTTGGGCATGTCTTTTATCGGAAAGACGGTCGGAGAATCCGTTTCCTTCAACGGAGGAGGCGAATACAAGATTATGAAAATCCGATACGAAGAATCTTAATATGGGGAAGAAAACCAAATTAATTGTTTTGATCGTTTTGGCGCTATCGATATCGTCATATGTTTGGTTCGACTTTTTCTTTTTGAAGATCAACGGAGAGAAGTTCGAGCGGGAACTGATGAAGGCCGGGGAAGAGAGTGACGTGGTCATCGTCTTCAATTCGGGAGGATGGGGGACTGTTCCCCTGGACCGCGCCTTCGACATCAATCCCGTAATCGATGAAACAAAGAAGCTTATCGAAGAGGGCAACCACAAGGTTTCGGTGGTCCAATACTTCAGGACGGAAGACACTTTTTTCGCCAAGATTTCCGCAATCAGGGAAGTTTTCTTCAATTTTCCGGACAGTTCCAGGGCCTTCGCCGGGAGGATAAAGGAATTCAGGGAGAAAAATCCGGGAGACAAGGTCATTATGGCAGGTCTTTCTAACGGGGCGTCTTTCGTTAATGCGGCTATGGGAGAATTCAAAGACGATAATGTCTTTGCGATAGAGATGGGAGCTCCTTTTTGGAAGAAGAATGTCGAGAGCGAGAATATCCTTTCTTTGAATAACCAGGCAGATATCCTGGCAAACGGGAAACTGGGAGAATTGTTGTGGTCGGTTGTCAAAGCCCCCTTCGTCTGGGCGGGATCCAACCTTTCGGGCAAGCAGATGTCCTTCGGGGAGGCCCTACATATAGACGGGCATGATTATTACTGGCCTGCGCTCAAGGGCGAGCTTGCCGAATTCATAGAGGAGAGGGCCGGCTTGTAATCAAGGGTTTTCTGTACTAAAATTAGGGTTAAGCATGAGCTTAGCCACCAAACAAAAATTTCTTCTGATATTTTCTTTCCTGCTGGGGCTGGCCATTTTCGTCTGGCTGGGAAAGATGATCGGCTGGGAAGAGGTGGGCCGCGCCTTCGCTGTCTTTACCGGCTGGCAGGGCCTGGTTATGGTTGCCCTGTCTTTCCTCGTCGCTTTTATAGGAAACTGGAGGTGGAAGGAGATATTGAAAGATTCGGATATACAGGTTCCTTTTTTCAACCTTTTCAGGATATATCTCGGAGGATATGCCATGATGTATCTTTTCCCTATCCTTGTCTGGGGAGGGGAGGCCTTCCGCGTCTACGGGCTCGGGCGGGAAAAGAAGCTTTCCTGGAGGAAGACATTTTCTTCGGTCATAATCGAGAGGGTGCTTGAGTGGACGGTCAACATAGTGGTCATCTTCCTGGGCCTCTCATTCTTCTTGTACAAGGTTTATCTTCCGCCCAAGGAATTGGTTATGATTTTCGGAGTGGCTTTAGTTTTCTTCGTTTCGGTCATCACCTATTTCTATATCTTCGCTTTAGGCAAGAAAAGCATAGTCAGGGGGGTGGTAAGGAACTTTTTCAAGAAGGAGGTGAGCGATTCGAACGGGATGATCGAGGTGGAGAACGATGTGTTCAGATTTTTCCAGATGAGGAATCCTTCCTTCTGGAAAGGGATAATACTTTCTTTCTTGAGGGCCTTGATGATGCAGGCGAGGGGGTGGCTTCTGATATTATTTCTGGGCAACTGGATCGGATTCTTTCCGTCTCTCGCAATCCTCGGATTCACCTATCTCTCTTCGATGATACCGATTCCAACTTCTCTCGGTTCCCATGAAGCCGTCCAGTTCTACGCCTTCACTTCTCTGGGGCTTCTCGGTTCGACGGCAACCGCTTTCACTTTGATTATCAGGGCGGCGGAGATAATCGTTTCTACAGTCGGCATGGTCTTTTTGATCAGGACGGGATTCAATATGGCGGGTGATAAATTCTTGGCATATGACAAAAATAAACAAAATAGTTAAAAATCTCATCGTCACAGATATAGCTTTCTGGAGCGGGTGGGGATTGATCACGCCTATCTTCGCCATCTTCGTCGTCGACAGGATCAAGGGAGGGGATGCCTTGACCGTGGGAATCGCCACGGCCGTCTACTGGCTGGTGCGCTCTCTCCTGGTTTTCCCTTTCGGTGTCATGCTCGATAAATACAAGGGGGAGAGGGACGATTATCTTTTCCTCGTCGCGGGCAACTTGATCGTCGCTTTGTCTTTATTCGGATACGTCTCCGCGACCCTGCCCTGGCACGTCTACCTTTATCAGGCCTTCTGCGGGCTGGGGGTGGCCATGTCTCTCGGGGGATGGAGATCCATCTTCACCAAGCATATCGATAAGGGGAAAGAGGCGACCGAGTGGTCTTTGGACGACATGATGCTTAGTATGGGAACTGCCCTGGCCGGAGTGGTCGCCGGATGGATGGTTGTGACTTGGGGATATGCGACGGCCTTTATCTGTGCCGGATCTCTCGGCATGTTGAGCGTTTTAATCCTCCTTTGCCTGAGGCATGAGATAGAAGGGGTGTTCAACAGGAATTTCCATTCCAATCTGAAAGACATATTTTTCGATAAAAGATGAAAAACCAGGAAGTAGCCCGAATATTGTTCGAGATAGGGGAATTCCTTGAGCTCCGCGAGATTCCCTTCAAGCCGGCCGCCTACCAGCAGGCCGCGATTGCGATAGACAATATGGAAGAGGACATTTCCGATCTGTACAAAAAAGAAGGGGTTAAGGGGCTGATGACCATTCCGGGGGTGGGCAAGAGTATCGCCGAGAGCGTCGAGGAGTTCTTGAAGACGGGAAAGATAAAATATCTGAAGGAATTGAAAAAAGAATCGCCTATCGATCTGGAGAATCTGACCAAGGTCGAAGGGTTGGGAGTTAAGAGGATAAAGCAATTATGGAAAGAGCTCGGGGTGAGGAATCTGAAGGACCTCGAAAAAGCTGTCGACGACCACAAGGTCGCCCCTTTATTCCGCTTCGGGGAAAAGACGGAACAGAATATAATGGAATCGATCCAATTCTTGAAGCAGGGAAGGGGAAGATTCCTTTTGAGGGAGATAATTCCCGAGGTCTCGCGGATAGAAGAGAAGTTCAAGAAGATAAAAGGAGTGGTCAACATGTCCGTGGCCGGATCGACGAGGAGAAGGAAGGAAACGATCGGGGACGTGGATTTTCTGGTGGCCATAAAGGACGTGACCGACAAATATCTGGTCGAGAAGATAATGAATACCTTCGTTTCCATGGATGACGTGGTCAAGGTGGTCGGGAAAGGAGAAACCAAGTCATCGATCAAGACGAAGCAGGGCCTGGATATGGATCTGCGCCTGGTTTCGGAGAGCTCTTTCGGAGCCGCTCTCCAGTATTTCACGGGATCGAAGGAGCACAATATCGCCTTGAGGAGGATAGCAATGAAGCAGGGATACAAGTTGAACGAATACGGATTGTTCAGGGGGGAGAGGAGGATAAAAGGAGAAAACGAAGAAGAAATATACGAGAAGCTGGGCATGGAGTGGATCCCTCCGGAGCTGAGGGAGAACCAGGGAGAAATAGAAACGGCTATCAAGAGGGAGATTCCTCGTTTGATTGATCTTAAGGATATGAAAGGAGATTTCCATTGCCACACCAATTGGGACGGCGGAGAGCATTCGATTGCGGAAATGGCGGAGAAAGCGATGTCCTTGGGGTACGAATATCTGGGTATAGCCGACCACACCCAGTCGTTGAAGATTGAAAACGGACTGGACGAAAAAAGATTATTAGAACAGAGGAAAGAAATAGATTCATTGAATAAAAAGTTCGAAGAGGAAGGGATTGATTTCAGGGTTCTGCAGGGATCGGAAGTTGACATATTGAAGGATGGGACGCTGGATATAAAGGACGAGGTCTTGAAGACCCTCGACTACGTTTCCGTATCGATCCATTCCAATTTCAAAATGGGAAAGAGGGAGATGATCAAGAGGATAGTCAGGGCTCTTGAGAATCCGTATGTCTCCATATTGAATCATCCGACGGGAATGATATTGGGAAGAAGGGAAGAGTACGAAGTCGATATCGATGCAGTCTTGAAAGCGGCCAAGGAGAACAATGTCGCCTTGGAAATGAATTCTTATCGTTCCGACCTGGGCTACCAGACGGCTAAGACGGCTAAGGAGATGGGGATAAAGATCGTCATCGGGAGCGATGCCCACAACAAGAAGGAACTGGCGGATATGCAGTTCGGCGTCTTCCAGGCAAGGAGGGCGTGGCTGACTAGGGGAGATGTTTTGAATGCAACTCCGTTAAAAGATTTGAAATTCAAGAAATGAACAGGAACCAGGAATTATTGAAAAGAGTAAAGGATTTAGGTTTGCCCCTTGGAGAGTACGCTGTTTTTGGCAGCGGTCCGATGGGAGCCAGGGGATTGAGGGAGATGCACGACATCGATCTTATCGTTTCTGATAAGATATTCGATGAATATTCGAATAAATCGGGCTGGATTATTAAGGAAATATACGGATATCGCGACTGGCTCAAGAACGATGAACTCGAAATAGAAATGGGGAGGGACTGGCATGAGGGCTGGGATGTGGAAAAGATGATCAAAGAAGCTGACATGATAGACGGATTGCCTTTCGTCCAGCTTGATTATCTGATCAGGTGGAAGAAGTTTTTCGGGAGGGAAAAGGATTTGAAAGATGTCGAATTGATAGAGAATTTCTTAAAAGATGAAAAAAGATAAATACAAATGCCTTGTCTTGATGTCCGGAGGCCTCGATTCGATGCTTTCGGCCAAGATCCTGAAAGAAGCGGGATTAGATGTCGCCCCCCTTTGTTTCAAGAGCTATTTTTTCGGCTGTGAGAGCGCGGAAAAGGCCTGTAAGCAGATAGGGATGAAATTGAGAGTCGTTGACTTTGGCAAGGAACATTTGAAGATGCTTAAAGATCCAAAACATGGAAGGGGCAAGGCTATCAATCCCTGTATCGACTGCCATCTTCTGATGATTAAAGAAGCAGGGAAGATAATGAAGAAGGAGAAATACGATTTCATCGCGACGGGAGAGGTCCTGGGCCAGAGGCCCATGTCCCAAAATTTCCAATCCCTGTCCGTGATAGATAAAGGGTCGGGATTGGCAGGGCTGGTAGTCAGGCCCTTGTCGTTGAAAGTCCTTCCCCCGACTGTTCTCGAAAAGAAAGGAATCGTCAAGAGGGATGATTTCTACGGGATTTCTGGAAGGGGCAGGCATGAGCAGATCGCCCTTGCCAAGAAGTTTGGCATCAAGGATTATCCTTCTCCGGCCGGGGGATGCATATTGACCGACAAGAATTATGCAATCAACCTTAAAAAGCTTTTCGAGATCAAACCCAAGGCGGATGGGAATGACTGTTTGATCCTGAGGCAGGGAAGAGTTTTCTTTAATGATAATATGGTTATCGTCGTGGCGAGGAATCAGAATGAATGTTCCGAGTTGTCCAAGCTGGGGAAAAAGGGAGATATTGTCTTGGAGCCCCACAACTTCGCCGGTCCGACCGTTCTCATCCGCAAGTACAAAAAATCATCTCAAGATGAGATGATTGATTGCGGGATTTCATACGTCTGCGATTTCTCGAAGGACGTTCCCGATGATTTTATTCTGAAACTTTTACCTTCTCCAGAATCTTTATAAATATTTCGGGATTCTCTTCGGCTAATTGAGACAGTATCTTCCTGTCCAGTTCGATGTTGCATTTCTTCAGGGCGGGGATGAACTTGGAATAGGTCATTCCGTTTTCCCTTAAAGCCGCATTCATCTTTACTATCCAGAGGGACCTCTTGTCTCTCTTTTTGACCTTCCTGTCCCTGTATGCGTATGCCCAGGCCTTCATTAATGCCTGCTTGGCAGCTATGAATTTGGATTTCCTCGACCACTTGTATCCTTTGGCCGCTTTGATGACTTTCTTCCTTCTTTTGTGCGCGGCGACACCTCTTTTTACTCTTACCATATGTTTATTTTCCCAACAGTTTCTTAATCTTCTTGGCCTGTGACGGTTCGACCTCGACTAGCTTCTTCAAGGACCTTTTCTTCTTGCTCGACTTCTTGGACAAGAGGTGGTCCTGTCCTACGGCCCTCCTCAGGACTTTGCCCGATTTGGTCACCTTGAACCTCTTGCTTAATGATTTTCTCGTTTTTGCTTTCATATTACTTTTTTGATATCGTCATTGTTAATTTTTTTATTTCTTTTTTGATATCCTGGTCTATCTTTATCTCCATTCTCGCTTTCAGCAGATCCAGGAATTTGTTCATTTTCTGTATGCCCACTTCGGAAAGCTGGTTCTCTCTTCCTCTGAGCCTCAGTTCGACCGATACTTTGTCTCCCTTGTTCAGGAATTTCTCGGCGGCATTGACCCTCGTCTCTATATCGTTGTCCGATATATTGAAGGAGAGTTGCAGGTTCTTGGTCTCCGAGTGGTGGCTTCCGGCGATATTCTTCTTTTCCTTCTTCTGGAGGGAATAGAGGTATTTGCCGTAGTCGCCCAGCTTGCAGATCGGAGGATTGGTCTTGTCCGTGACCAGAATCAGATCGACGCCCTTCTCGAGAGAAATCTTCAGGGCTTCGGGCAGGGAGAAAACTCCCATCTGAGTTCCGTCTTCGGCGACCAGTCTCACTTCATTCGCCCTTATTTGGTTGTTGTATAATGGTTTGTTCATTTGTGGAGGTGGCGAGTAATGAGCTCGCGTCCAGAAATCTTCTTCACATAACTCTACAAGCTTATTCCGGTCTTTTTTACAAGCCCGATGCTCAAGGCCGGAAAGAATGCATCTGGCTCGGATCCGTAAATGAGGCATTGATCCCGGATCAGGTATCAATGTCTTTTCCCGCTAGGTTACGCCCTTTCTCAGTCAGCGAGAATCGCTGAGAAGGACGGCATTAAGCGTATGCTAATGCAGGTTCTCTAAATGCGTTGGCACTTAAAAGTTTCTCCGGGTTTTGCGAGCGCGGAGAGCTCGGCTTGCATATGGGATTCGGATATCTGTCTAAGCGAATTCACCCCCTTGTCTTCAGTTCGCTTCTTATCTTCCTTTCCACTTCTCTTTTCTTGATGGTTTCCCTTTTGTCAAACTTCTTCTTTCCTCTGGCTAAGCCAAAGTCCAGCTTTAATTTGCGTTTCTTAGTATAGACCGAAATCGGCACTAAAGTCAAGCCCCTTTCTTTCGATTTTCCCAGTAAATACCTCAGTTCTTCACGGGTCAAAAGGAGCTTCCGGTCCCTCTTCGGATCGTACCCTTTATCCGCGTTCTGGGGCTGGTAGGGAGGAATATTGCCTCCGACCCAGAAAGCCTCGGCAGAACCCCTTTTATCCTCTTTGATGAGGATATACGTGCCCGGGAGGGAGGTTCCTCTGGTCCTCAGGGACTTCACTTCCTGTCCGTTCAAGGCCAAACCGGCCTCGAACCTCTCGAGTATCTCATAGTCGAAATATGCCTTTTTGTTCTCTATTCTGTCCATATGTCTATATTACCCGATTTTGATATATAAAAAAAGAGAGGGATTTCCTCTTTTTGTTCGAATCGCGTTCAACATGCTCCTTTAGTGGATGGTGCAAGATAAAGGGAGACCGATGGCAAGCAATACTATGGCTACGATGTTGTAGTGCGAATTGCCTATGGTTTCCGCTTTGATTGCCGCCATTATCGCGGCAAAGATCAGGGTGAGCCCGATTGCCGGGACTAGATAAACGAGCATAAATACCATTTTCACCTTACTACATCGACCGGCTTTGTCAACAGTTCCTTTTTTGCCATTTTCTGATAGAATATTGGTATGAATATAAGAGAAGAAATCAAAAACAGCGTTTCAAAGGCCCTGAAGTCCTCGGGATACGAGGGCGATTTTTCAATCAAGGTCTTGAGGTCCCAGAAGCCGTCTTTCGGGGACTATTCGGTTTCTATAGCCATGGAAATAGGGAAGAAAGAAGGGAAGAATCCCATGGAAGTGGCGGAGAAGATAAAGGAGAATATAAAGGGGAAGCATTTCGAGAAAGTGGAGGTTCTGAATCCGGGTTTCATAAACTTCTTCGTCAGTAAGGAATATTATTTTAAAGAAATCGGGGAGGCTTTGAAAAGGGGGAGTAGGTTCGGAGAGGGCAAAAGGAAGAAAGAGAAGATCCAGGTCGAGTTCATCTCGGCCAATCCGACGGGGCCGCTGACCGTCGGGAACGGAAGAGGAGGTCCTTTCGGAGACGTATTGGCGAATGTCCTCAGGAAATACGGATACAGGGTCAATAAAGCATACTACATCAATGACTTCGGGAAGCAGATATTATCTTTGGGGCATTCCATATTGAAAGACGAGGAAGCCAAGTATGCGGGAGAATACATCGATGCCCTGGGGAGGAAGATAAAGGAGAAGGATCCTTATAAGGCGGGGAAGATGGCCGCTAAGATCATCCTTGAGACGATGATCAAGAAGACGGTCAAGAAATTGAATATCAGGTTCGACGAGTGGTTTTCCGAGGGCTTGCTGTACAAGAACGGGGATGTCGACAAGGTGATCGATCTTTTGAGGAAAGAAGGTCTGACGTATGAGCAGGAAGGGGCCGAATGGTTCATGTCGACTGCCTTGGGAGACGAGAGGGACAGGGTCATCATCAAGTCTGACGGGGAGAAGACGTATCTCCTGGGAGATATCGCCTATCACAAATACAAGTTCGAGAAGAAGAGATACGACAAGGTTATCAATATCTGGGGAGCCGATCATTTCGGGGATGTTCCCGGTCTTGTCGCCGGAGCGGAAGCAATGGGGCATATGGGGAAGCTCGAAGTGGTTTTGCTCCAGTTCGTGACCGTCCTCAAGGACGGGAAAACGGTGAGGATGTCCAAACGCCTGGGAACGGCCGTGACCATGGATGATTTGTTGGACGACCTTTCTCCGGACGTGATCAGATTCTTCTTTTTGATGAAGTCGGCCGATACCCATCTGAATTTCGATCTGGATTTGGCCAAGGAACAGTCGGAGAAGAACCCCGTCTTCTATGTCCAGTACGCCCATGCCCGGATTTCTTCCATATTAAAGAACTCAAAGAAGATATTGAGGATAAAGAGGGTGAAGAATGCGGAACTGCTGACGGACAAGAGGGAAATCGATCTGATGAAACAGATATTGAGGTTCCCGGAGATAGTGGAAGATACGGCTTCCGATTACGAGGTCCACAGGATACCTCAGTATGCGATGGACCTGGCCAATTCCTTCCACAAGTTCTATGCCGAATGCCACGTGTTGGACAAAGACAGGAAGCTGAGGGAGGCGAGATTGGGATTGGTCGCTGCAGCCAAGATCGCTTTGAAGAACACTTTGGAACTCATGGGCATCTCCGCTCCGGAGAAGATGTAATGAACGAGTATGTGCATTTTTTGCACATACTGCTTCTCAAATAGCAAGAGGGATTGACAATTTTAGGCATTTGCGTTAATATATTTCTTGAACTACCGTTTTTTCGGTAGTTAAAGAAATAAACATGCAATATATAGAGCTAAAGAATAATTTGAAGGACTTTTTAGTGGTATCGAGCAAGGACTTTAAGAAAGAAGATTCCGATTTTCATATTCAAAGATTTACCGATTGGCAGAATAAGGGATACCTCAAGAAGGTAACGAGAGGATATTACATATTTTCAGATACGGAAATCAATGAAAATGTCCTATGTGTAATGGCTAACGAGATATACAATCCTTCGTATGTCTCCCTGGAATCGGCCCTTTCTTATTACAACTTGATCCCAGAAGGGGTCTATTCCGTCACGTCGATTTCTTCCAAGAAGACGGTTACCTTGAAGACTCCTTTCGGCGATTTCAGTTATAAGAAGATAAAGCCGGAACTGATGTTCGGATACGCTCTTGTCAGATACAAGAACCACAATTTCAAGATGGCGGAGATGGAGAAGGCGGTCCTCGATTATTTCTACATCAATGCGAAGGTTAAGAATGAGAATGATTTCTTCGAGATGAGGTTCGATGCAACGACATTCAAGGATTCGGTCGATATGGATAAGTTCGAAAGGTATCTCAAGGCCTTCAATAACAAGAGTTTGGAGAAGAGGATAAGGAAGTTTTTAAAGTTTATAAACAATGCTGACGATAGAACAAATTGAAAATGCATACGAAGAGAAGCTGAGGCCGTTCAAGAGGAACATCCTCCGCGAGTATCTCCAGTACAAGATACTGGATATGATTTTCGATTCAGAATTCGGCAAGAAGCTGGTCTTCATGGGCGGAACAGCCCTGCGCATCGTCTACGGCAACGCCCGCTTTTCCGAAGATCTCGATTTCGATAACAAGGGCCTTTCGGAAAAGGAATTCGGAGAGATGTCTTTGATCGTAAAGAAGGGGCTGATGGCGGAGGGGTACGAGGTAGAAATGGAGAATGTCTTCAAGGGCGCTTACCGCTGTACGATAAAGTTGCCCGGAGTCCTTTTCCAGAATGAACTTTCATCGATCAAGACCGAGAAGATAATGATCCAGGTCGATACCGCTCCTCAGGATTTCGATTACGTCCCCGACAGGAAGATAATCAACAAGTTCGATGTCTTCACCGAAATACCGGTTGCTCCCCTGAGCATCATCCTTTCGCAGAAGTTCTACGCTGTCTTCAACAGGAAGAGGATGAAGGGGAGGGATTTCTACGACATCTTATTTTTAATGCAGACGGCCAGGCCGGATTATTCGTATTTAAAGGATAAGCTGGGGATATCCGACGGGAAGGGATTGAAGAAGATGATTTCGGAAAGGATAAAGGATTCGGACTTGCGTGAATTGGGCAAGGACGTGGAGCCGTTCCTGTTCAATCCGTCCGACAGCGGGAAGATATCGATGTTCGCCGATTACATCAGGCAATCTGACCTTTAGTTGACTTTTATCCCTTTCGCTATATACTCTGTATTAATCGTTCTTTGAACGTACATTTAAAAGAGGTGTTTATTGTGACAACAGTTGTTGCTGTTAAGGGAAGTGGTGCCGAAGGAGTGATTCCGAAGGCGAGAAGAGGGAGGCCGCCCAGAGAGAAGGAGCTTTCTCCCGACTTTATGCCGATAGAGGTTTTTGAGAAAAGATCGGGATTGTCCCGTGAACAAACTTTCTCGTTGATTGAGAAAGGCAGGCTGACTCCGGCGATAAGGAGAGGATATTTCTTCGTGAAGAACAACATATCCATTGATAGTTGCAGGATGCTGGTGAACGGATCAGATTCCTCCTCCGAGAGATATCGACGTCAATGAAAATCGTCCCGGCGAGGAAGACCCTATTCTTGAAATCGGGCCGGATCAGCAGCCGGACAACAACGACGTTCCGGATCATCCTTCCGAAGAAGCTGTTCCTGAGATTCCTCGGGAGGGCGGATCCGGAAATAAAGATGAGTCGGTTCCCGGTATCCCCGACGAGGCAAAGAAGAACCCAATTCCCGAAAAACCTCCTGTCAGAATGGAAAAGCAGCCGATTATTCCAGAGAAAGGGGAGGAGAAAGTTGTCCCCGACCGGCTGAAACCAGGAATCACCGTATCCAGCATATGGACGAGCGAGCGCAAAAGGAATCGGAGGATGGCATCCTTGCCAAAAGTCGCTGCCTCCCCAAAGCTCAGATTGAATCCGAGCGATATTCCTTTGGAACCGATCGAGTACCAAGAAGGGAAGATGGGCTATGACATAAAGGACCTGGCTCCTTTGATGAATCTTAACCCGATTACCCTCAGGTCATGGATCGGATTCAAGGTTGAGGGGAAGAATTTTCCTGACGGCAGGTCATACATCGAACACGAAAGCCTTAAGAGCTGGTTGATAAGGACCGCTCCCAGGGACTGAAGGAGACACAATCCTCCTTTTTTCGTGCTTGAAGCGTTTGTCAAAATGATGGATAATCTAAGCATGAGTTTCAAGGAGAAGGTTTTTGATATCGTTAAGGGTATTCCTAAGGGAAAGACCATGACATACAAGGAGGTGGCTTTCAGGGCCGGAAACCCTTTGGCTTTCCGGGCCGTCGGCAATATCCTCAATAAGAATCATGATGTTTTGATCCCTTGCCATCGGGTGATCCGTTCGGACGGGTCTTTGGGAGGATACAACAGGGGAGAGAAGAATAAAGAGAAATTATTAAAGAAAGAACATGCGATTTGATCTGCCCTTAATCAATGCACACGCCCATGCGGCTATGGTCGGCTTCAAAGGAAAAGCCGAGGATTTGCCTTTGGACAAATGGCTTAATGATGTCATCTGGCCCCTGGAAGCCAAAGAAGTCAATCCTTCTTTTGTTTATGAGCAGACGAAGATAGCCATCAAGGAGATGAAGGAGAACGGGATTTCTGCCTTTATGGATATGTATTTCTATGAAGAAGAAGTGGCCCGGGCCTGCGAAGAAGAAGGGATGACTGTTGTATTGGGAGAAGGACTGGTGGATATTAAGGGTCAGGAGGTGTTCGATAGGGATCTGGAGAAGACGGAAGAATTGCTTAAGAGATACGAGGATCATCCTTTGATCAAGGTTTCGGTAGCTCCCCATTCTCCCTATACTGTAAATGGCTCTAATTTGATTAAAGCCAAAGAATTGGCAAGAAAATACGATGCAGTCTATCAGATCCATGTTGCGGAAACCGAAAAGGAAGTGAAGGAATCTTTAGAGAAGCACGGGATGACCCCCGTTGCCTATCTGGACAGCTTGGGAGTTTTGGACTCGAAGACTGTTTTGGTCCATTGCGTCCATCTGACAGATGAGGATATTTCTTTGATCGCTTCAAGGAAGTGTTTTGTCGTCCATTGTCCTTTGAGCAACCTCAAGCTGGGTTCGGGGATAGCACCGGTGGCAAAATTATTGGATGCCGGAGTTATTGTTGCTCTGGGAACCGACGGTTCGGCCAGTTCCAACCGTCTGGATATCTGGGAGGCGGGGAAGTTCGCCGCCCTGTTGCAGAAAGGGATCAATCAGGATGCCTCTTTGCTTCCGGTCAAGGAAGTTGTCCGGATGATGACGGTCAATGGGATGAGAGCTTTGGGGTTGGATAAAGTTGATGGGAAGACGGTTGAGGAAGTGGAGGGGGAGATAGAAGGAGGGGATTTTAGTTGGTTTTATGATTAATTATGGAAGATAATAAGGATACATATACTTATAGGAAGTATTCTTCCAATAAAAACTTAGCAGTCGGATTTAGGATTTTTATTTTTGTCGATATTGTTATCGGCATTTATTTTTTAATCATTTTTTATCTTTCTGCCGGGAAGATATATCCTGTTGGCGCATCTCTGATAGCGCTAGTCCTTTCTATTGTTTTTTATCGGGAGGTTTTGAAGGCCGATAAAGAGATGAGAAAAATAGAACTTCATAACTATTTTACCTGGGGCAGGGGCGCTGGTGCGGAATTGGCTGTCAAAAGGAGTTTAATGAGATTGAGCGATGAATATAGAATAATCAACGATTTTCAGGCGGGAGGATGGAATATAGACCATATCTGTATCGGACCTACGGGGATTTTCGCGATAGAAACTAAGTCCCATAAAGGCTTAATTTCATATGTGGACGGGAAGCTCAAAGGGAATGGCAAAGATTTGCATAATTATTTGGGTCAGGCTAAAAGAGGAGCGGTTTTCTTGAGTCAATTGATAGAGAAAAAGACGGGAAAGTATCATTTTGTCGTTCCCGTGCTTGTTTTTCCTCACGGAGAGATAGATAATAGCATTAACCATCAGATAGAGGGGGTTTGGGTCGGAGGAAGAGGATTTGAGTGTTGGGTAGTGGAGAATTGCAAGGATAAGATTGGTGTTGAAGAAATCGAGAGTATCTGCTCGGCGTTAAAAGATTATGACCCTGGAAGAGATAAAATTGCATAAGGTAGCGGTTGAAAAGCTAGGCCTGATCAAGGACAGAGCTTTTGATTTTATCTTTAAGAACTTAGGGAAGATTACAGAAAGGGATGTCCATGACTTCATCGTTTCCGAATTCAAGAAAGAGGGGATGGTTTCGGACAGGAGGATTCCGATCCAGATCGTTGCGGCGGGAAAACATACAGATGATGTCCATTGGTTCGCCGCCGTCAAGAATGCGAAGATTGAGAAAAATCAGCTTGTAATGATAGACATCTGGGCCAGGATGAAGGAGGGGCACTGTCCTTTCGCGGATATAACGTGGATGGGCTATACCGGAAAGAAGGTCCCTTTAGAGATGCAGGAGATTTTCGACAAGGTGATCAATGCGAGGAATTTGGCCCTAACCTATATCGCTTCCGAGCTTAAGAAGAAGAGGTTTCCCGAGGCGAAGATGGTGGATAAGGTGGTTAGGGATTATTTCGTTCCTTTGGAAAAGCATTTTACCCACAGGACAGGGCACATCCTGGGATTCGTCAATTGCCACGGGCACAAGTTCAGGTTTTCAAAGACGACCAGGAAGAGGATAATTCCCAATGTATTGTTCACAATAGAGCCGGGATTGTATTTCAAGGGTAGATTTGGGGTCAGGAGCGAGATAGATTGCTATGTTACCTCTGATTATAGGCTGGTTGTGACGAGCGGGGTTCAAAAAGAAATAATTAAATATAATTAACATATGAAAATTAAAGAAAGGTTAGATTATTCTTCTTTAATAAAAGAATATCCTTGGCTTTTAGAGAAGAATCAGAAATGTATTATTAGCCCAGATGCAGATGGAATGCTTTGTGGTTTATTTCTATCTCACTATTTAAACTGGGAGATAGTTGGATACTATGATAATGGCAAAAATTTGATTTTAAAGAAAGGAATTTCTTCTCGCGATTGTATTTTTGTAGATACAGAAATACATAGAGATGACATTAAAAGTGTTGGCCATCACATTTCTATATTAAGAAATAAAGACGATTGCTTGAAGGGTTTTTCTCAGTGCTTAAATCCCAATAATTTAAGGAAGAGGTCTTTAAAAGAGAATTTTAATAAAAAATATCCAATGGGTACTATCCATTTAATTTTACCCATTATTGCTCAAAAATATGAAATTAAATTTAGTGAAAACGCATTTTTCGTTATACTTCAAGCAGACGGAACCATTAATCGATTTTTAGATAAATATTCAGAAAATTTGTCCGATTGGTTAGATTATCTAGGAGCAAGAGATAAGGGTAATATTTTATTTAAGATATTAGATAGAAATGTTCATCTATTAGATTTAAATAAGGAATATGTTGATTACGTTAACGAATACGTTAAAAATAAGAAGGATAAAATACCAATATCCGATAGTAAGGGATTAAAAACTTCCTCATTTAATAAATTAATGAATGGTTTCTCTATTGATTGTAAGAAAAATATATTTGATTATTTAAAATTTATATCAGAAAAAACCAGTTGGAAATTTAAAGAAACCAGTTGGATTTTTGATGACTTTAAGATATATAAATTTACTAAAAAGATAGATAAGCCAGGCGTTAAAAAATATGAACAGGCGGTCAAAGATAAATTTTTATCTTTAGCGATCACCGGTACTCAGACCATGGAATACACCCTAGAGCAGCCCGATAAATTACCCTAGAGAAGTTTGCCATTTATATTGCTTTCTTCCTTTATTCTCTGCCTTGATAGGTCGCAATATTCCTTTGATATATCTATTCCTATATAATTTCTATCTAGTTTTATTGCTGCTAGGGCAGTAGTGCCGCTTCCGATAAAGGGATCTAGAACAATTCCATTACTAGGACAAAAACAGTCGATAAAATCGTACGGAATTTTATCGGGAAAAGTAGCTGGGTGTTTATGTTTTAATCTTGTTCCGTCTCCACAGGTAGTATAATCCCAGATCGTTCCTCTGCATTTTAATGGATTAATAGTTACTTTTTTAGAAGTTAGTGTTTTTCCATTAGTTAAACGAGTTGCACATCCAGTCATTGTCTTTCCTCCATGTTTTGAGGGTATCTTAAGATGTTCTTTATTGAAATATGCTGGGCGATCTCCTTTTAGAAATATTGGTATGTATTCGTGGTCAACTCTAAACCTTTTTGTCCACCATGCACCTTCGGCTCCATGTTTTTTATATATTACCGTTTCAAAAAGTTTGAATCCGATATTATCAACCCAGTCGACAACAGTTCTAAAAGATGTAAGTGATTTTCCAAAATCTTTTGTTTGGTCTTGTATTACCATTGTCACTATTCCACCTTTTTTGAGTACTCTAAATAATTCTTTTCCAGTTTCGTGAAGATTATAGCTAAATCCATTGTATTTTCTTACGCCATCGTAGGGCGGAGAGGTGACAACGATGTCTACTGATTCGCTTGGTATTGTTTTTAAAACATCAACGCAATCACCGCAGATTACTTTATTAATAGGCAATCCTTTGTCGTTATAGATCTTTGGCATTTCTATTTCTGGTTTCGGTAGCGCCTTAAAAACATCAATAACTATGCCCTGTATTAAAAGATCTTTATTTTTTACAATAATCGGACTCATTTCTTTATTGGCTGGCTGGAGGCGGATTCGACTTTTTTCTTTGTATATTTTTTTAAGGGTTGCTTCGCTGTTTTCAATTAATGCGACGACTTTTTGTCCATTTTCTGCCGTGTTTTGTTTTTTTACAATCACAACATCGCCATCGTTTATATTTTCTTCTATCATGCTATTGCCGTTAACCTTAAGGGCAAATATTTCACTATTTGCAGGTATTTTTTCTTTAGGGACCGCTATTGTTTCCTTATTTTCAATTGCTTCTATCGGTCGTCCTGCGGCGATAGTTCCGACTAGAGGAATTTGAATAAATTCTTGAGCTTTTATTCCTATTTTTTGATAATTACTTTTATCTAAGTAGCCCTTTTGGACAAGAGTATTTATGTGTTGATGTACCGTTGATAGGGCAGACAATTTGAAGTGTTTTTTTATTTCTTCAAGAGTAGGAGATGATCCTTTTTTAGAAATATAAAAATTAACAAAATCCAATATTTGTTTTTGCCTTTTGGTTAGTGGTTTCATTGTCTTGACGTATAATAATTAGGGGTCTATACTTTAATTATAGCCGAACATTTACCGAAGTCAATAGCCATAGAGAACAAAAATTGTTTTATGAAAAAATTTAATCAAAATTTATGATGGTTAGGATTGGGCGCGAGGACTCAGTCGATATTTGCGATGATACGGTTCGCATGGTTTTAAATTTTTATCCAGAAGAAGAGCTTATTCATAGGCCCTTTTTTAAAAAAAGCTTTAGGTTGGGCACTGTTAGCTATAAAAATCTTTTAAGGGAATGTGAATTAGTTCATATTCCTTGGCAGATGTTTTTTTTGACAAAGAATAATCTTAATTATCAATTGAATCATATTAAAAAAATAAGAAAATATAAATTTTCAAAGAAGTTTTTTACTAAAAGAAAGGGTGTTGGGGAGAAAACATCTACCCGAATCATTGATAGGTTAATAAGATTACAGAATTTTATAGTGGAAACATCCGATTTTCCTAAAAATGAATTTTGTGGATCTCTGAAGGGAAAAAATAAATATCAAAGCATTAAATTTATTATAGATTTTTTTAGAATCGATCATAATAAAATTTATTCCAAAACAAAAGATAATACTCTTAATTATTTGATTGAAAAGATAGAAGCCAAAAATATTAATGTATCAAGAGGGGTATTTAAGGGAGGGATTTTGCCAGAAGTTAATAATATTAATGGAGTTTATAAAAATACAAGCGGATTCGTTATAAAAGATGAATATATTCCTTTTTTGTTTTTGCCAGATAAGGTTAATCCAGAAGAGGTGTCGGGTCGGAGAATATATACATTAATGTATCTTTTGACGTGTATTGGCCTGGATGATTACGACTTTTACATAGAGAGTGATTTTAAGGCAAGTGCCTTGAAGAAAGATTGCATTGACTCGCTAAAACACGATATAGTTGCTGGCGTATTGTTGCCAGAAGAAGAAACAGAAAAATTAAAAGGAGAAATTATTACAAGCGACGATGTTTTTAATCTTTCCGAAAGTTACAAAATTACACCAACGGCAACCGTTGTTATTTTAAGGCGCCGTAATATTATAACAAAAGAACAATATGAGTCATTGCTTCCCGATCCATACATTCCATCTAATAATTTAAGGGAAGAAATTACCCTTAAAAAGCCGGCAAAAATTATCAATTCAGTTAAAAAATTTTGTGGAACAATAGCATCCGAATCAATAAATAAAGCAATTAAAGAAAACAAATTAAATAATATAGAAATTCAATATCTTATTTTTGGTCGAGTTAGAAAAAAGGAATATAAGGAATATTGTAGCCAGATAAAAATATGATGATATTAGATACGGTAGCCATTAGTTATATACTTAAAAATAATCTATCTATCAATGGTGATTATTTTATAACCCCAGACATCGAAGAGGAGGTGGGGGTAAATGAATTGATATGGAAAAAGAAAATCCCTACAAATATTAAAAACATTTTTTTAGAGAGTAGTTTTAATAAGCATCTTTATATTAAAAACTATTATAATGTTTTAAATAATTTTAGCGGAAGATCTTTTTTTAATATGACTGGATTTGGAGATGTATCAATAATATCACTAATAAAAACATTAATTGAAACAGAAGAAGAAAGGTCGTCCAAGCAATTGCCATTTGCCGAATACAAACAAGAGATAATCTTATACACTGGAGATAGTAAGCTTAGCGATAAAGTAGTAAAAGAATTTGGGAGTAAAGTAGAGTTATTCAGCCCAGACAGAATGTAGTTTTTATTGCCCTTCTTCCTAAAATCTGCTATTTTTAACCCATGGAAACAGAACCGAAAAACAGGTACTTTTTCGTAAGGCACGGGCAGAATGTGCACCAGGCGGAACACCCTGGCATTGTTTATCTCTGGCCAGACGGCAACCCTCCGTATGTTCTTTCCGAACTGGGGAAAGAACAGGCGGAAACAGCCGGAAACGAATTAAAGAAAGAGAAAATAGACATCATTTTCTCTTCAGACATCTTCCGCTGCCGGGAAACCGCCAAAATGATAGCGGATATCATAGGATACGACAAAGAGAAGATCATATACGACACCAGGCTCCGGGACTTGAACTGGGGTGATTTTGGGGGTAAAACTAAGGAAGAGTACTGGAATTACTACAATAACGACAAGATAAACGCCTTTGATAAGCCAATTCCTAACGGGGAATCATGGAATCAATGCAGGCAAAGGATGGTCAATGTTTTCAATGAAATCAATGGAAACTTTGAAAACAAGAACATAGTAATCGTTTCCCACGGAGAGCCAATATGGCTCCTCATCGGACACATAAAGGACATAAAAGATGAAGAGCTTTTGAGAAGGAGGAGCGAGATAATGCCGAGTACGGGAGAGATAAGAGAAATCAAATGAATAAAGAAGAGAAAATAATAGAATTCTGGGAAAAGGAAGACATCTTCCGCAAATCGATAGAGAACAGGAAGGATTCTCCTTTTTTCAGTTTCTATGACGGCCCTCCTTTCGCCACGGGCAAGCCCCACTACGGACACGTTCTTGCAACGACGATAAAAGATACCGTTTTGAGGTATTGGACCATGAGAGGGTTCCAGGTTCCCCGAAGGGTGGGCTGGGACTGCCACGGCCTTCCCGTTGAAAATCTCATCGAAAAGGAACTGGGGATCAAGAACAAGAAGCAGATCGAAGAGATGGGAATCCAGAAATTCAACGACCACTGCAAGCAGTCAGTCTTCGCCTGTACGGCCGACTGGCTGACCACCTTAAGGAGAGTGGGCAGATGGGCTGACTACAGTAATGCCTATTCCACACTGGACAACAGCTATATCGAATCGGTCTGGTGGGTATTGAAGCAGCTGTGGAACAAAGAATTGGTTTCAAGGAACTACCGCGTTTCTCCGTATTGTCCCAGGTGTAGTACCACCCTGTCCAACTTCGAAGTGAACCAGGGATACAAGGAGACGAGGGACAAGTCCGTATATGTTAAATTCAAGATCAAAGACAACAAGGAATTCGAAGACGCTTCTTTCCTCGTCTGGACCACCACTCCCTGGACCCTCCCAGGCAACGTCGCTTTGGCTGTGAACGGGGACTTGGAATACGTCCACATCAAGACGATCAATAACGAAGAATTCATCCTTTTGAGCGAGAGATTGAATGTCATAGAAGAAGAATACAAGGTGATCAGGAAATTTAAAGGAAAAGAGCTGATCGGCTTGAGATACGAGCCGGTATTCGATTATCTGAAAAAAGAAAAGGTTGATAACATCAAGAACGCATATCAGGTATTCAACGGAGAATTCGTTTCGAACGAGGACGGCACGGGAATAGTCCATATCAATCCCATGTACGGGGAGGACGACTTCAATCTGGGCAAAGAACATGATCTGCCTTTCTTCCACACCGTTGACACGGCGGGAAAATTCAAGAAAGAGGTTTCCGATTTCCAGGAAGAATTTGTAAAAGACGCCGATCCGAAGATAATAGAAAACTTAAAAGAAAGGAATCTTCTTTTGAAGGAAGAATTGATCGTCCATGAATACCCGTACTGCTGGAGATGCGACACTCCTTTATTGTATTACGCGATAGAAAGCTGGTATGTCCTGGTGACGAAGATAAAGGATAAGCTGATCAAGAACAACGAGAAGATAAGCTGGGTTCCCGGACACCTTAAAGAAGGGAGGTTCGGCAAGTGGCTCGAAGGGGCGAGGGACTGGGATATATCCAGGGCCAGGTTCTGGGGCGCTCCCATCCCCGTCTGGGAATGCGAAAGCTGCAAAGAGAGGGTCTGTATCGGTTCAATCGAAGAATTAAAGAAGCTGGCGATCAAGGAATACGATTTGAAAGACCTCCACCGTCCGTATATCGATGAAGTCAGATTGAAGTGTCCCAAATGTGGAAAGGAAATGAAGAGGACTCCTGAAGTATTCGACTGCTGGTTCGAATCGGGAAGCATGCCGTACGCCCAGTGGCATTATCCCTTCGAGAACAAGGAATTGGTCGAAAAGACATATCCGGCCGATTTCATCGCCGAAGGGCTGGACCAGACCAGGGGCTGGTTCTACACCCTCCATATATTGGCTGCCGCTCTGACTATGGAAGATATAGGGCTGGGACGAGACAATCCCGCTTTCAAGAACGTCGTGGTCAACGGTTTGGTTCTGGATGACAAAGGAAGGAAGCTCTCCAAGAAGCTGAAGAACTATCCGGACATGACAGACGTGTTCGACAAATACGGAGCCGATCCTTTAAGGTTTTTCTTGCTATCTTCGACCAACATCGGAGAAGAATACAGGTTCTCCGAAGATAAAGTGAAGGAGGTCTGGAGGAAGATCGTTTCCGCCCTGGAAAACTGTTTCGTTTTCTTCGAGACATACAAAGGAGAAGATATCAACGAAATCCCTCAAACGGATAACCTTCTGGATAAATGGATAATGAGCAAGACCGAAGGACTGAACAGGGATGTGAACAAGTGGATGGAGAAATACGAACTGACCAAGGCCTCGAGATTGTTCAACGACTATATCGACGATCTGAGCAATTGGTATATAAGGAGATCGAGGAGGAGGTTCCAGAAGCCGGAAAGCGAAAAGGAAAAAGAAGAAGCCAGCGCCACCCTCTATTATGTTTTATTCAAGCTGAGCAAACTCATGGCTCCTTTCACTCCCTTCATCACCGAAGAAATATACCTTAAGATGAAAAAGGAAGGGAAGGAGAGCGTCCATCTTTGCGATTATCCCGAACCGAACACCAAACTGATCGATCAAGAGCTGGAAACAAAGATGCAGGAAGCGAGGGATATAGTCAATCTGGCTTTGGCCGAGAGGCAGAAAGTAGGGATCAAGGTCAGACAGGCGCTATCTTCATTAAAAGTCAGGGACTTGAAGATTGAAGAAGAAGATATAATTGATCTGATCAGAGACGAGGTCAACGTGAAAGAAGTGGTTTCAGATAAAAGTATTAAAGAAAATATAGAGCTCGACACGAATATCACTCCCGAACTCAGGGAAGAAGGGGATGTAAGGGAATTGATCAGGCAGGTCCAGCAGATGAGGAAGGAGATGAAGCTCGTTCCCGAAGATGCCATCGTCGTCCTCTACCAGAAATCGGAATTGTCTGATAAGATTATAGGAAAGAACGGAGAAACGATCCTCAAGGAAGTCCTGGCCAAGGAATTCGTTCCTTCTTCCGATAATCTCAAGGAAGTGGAACTGTCACAAGGCAAGGTATCCATAGGAATAAAGAAGATATAAGATGGCCGAAAACAATTTCCCAATCGAAAAAGCGCCGACAGGAGGGGAGTCCAATCCTTTCATGGGGAGGAATATCGAAGACAATCCCTTCAAGATGGATCCGACAAAGAATCCCTTTAAGGGATATGAGAGACCGACACTGGCTAAGAAGCCTTCGGTTAAGGTTACTCCTCTTTCATCTAAGGCCAAGGAAGATTTGGGTATCTTCAAGGGTGCATACAATGCGGCCGAAGCGAGGAAGCTCCGCTGGATCATCGGACGTTCCGGAGGATACAAGGACTTTTCGAGCTTTACCAATCTGCCTCCGGCAGTTAAGGAAAAGATGCTTGTTTTGCGGGATAAGGTTGTTCCCAAAGGTAAGGAATTTGTAAATAAAATAGAATTCCAGAGGACGCTAAACGATATTGCGAGGAAAATGACCTATCTTCAGGGAAATGACCGCACGGCTTCTGAAAGATTCTTGAAAGAGATCGAGCTTAAAACAGGAGTGAAGCCTAAGATATATTAAATAAAATGAAAAAAAGAACAATATTTTTAGGAGCCATAATAGTTCTCGCCCTAATCATCTCTTTTTTCTCGTGGAACAAGATGTCTTTTTCCAAGGAAGCTTTGAAATTGGAACTTATCGGTCCGGAAAAGACGACCATCGGGGAAGAGGTGGAATACATAGTCAAATTCAAGAATAACGGAGACATCCGCCTGGAAAAGCCGGAGCTGATTTTCACCTATCCCGAGAATTCCATCATCGAAGGGACTGAAGGGAAGGTGACGGTCATGACTTCCGACCAATTGGGCGGAGACATATACCCCGGAGAAGAGAGGACTTTCAAATTCAATGCCAGATTATTGGGCAAGGAGAAGGATACCAGGGTCGCCAAGGTGAGCGTGTCTTTCCAGCCCAAGGATTTGAAGACGAGGAGCGAGGCATCGACCACCTCGACTACGATCCTGGGAGAAATACCCTTGAACCTGACTCTGGAAGTTCCTTCCAAGGTGGCCACGGGCAAGACCCTGAGCTTGAGCGTCAACTACACTTCGAATGTCACATATCCCTTGCAGGACTTGACCTGCTATCTTGTCTATCCCGACGGATTTGATTTCCTGTATTCACAGCCCAAAGGGATGGACAATACCCAGTGGGATATAGCGGTCTTGAACGAGGGGGGAACGGGAAAGATCCAGATATCGGGAGTTTTGAACGGGCAGTCCATGGAGCAGAAGGTCTTCAAGGCGAGAATCGGGGTCTGGCAGGGCGGCAACTTCATCCTCTTGAAGGAAGTGATCAAGGGGGTGGAGATAGTGGCTCCGTCCCTATACATCACCCAGAAGGTAAACAACGATGAGAACTATGCGGCCAATCCGGGAGACCAGCTCCACTACGAAGTCACTTTCAGGAACGTGGGAGACGAGCCCTTGCAGGATCTGGTTCTGATTTCGAGGATGGAAGGGGATTCCCTCGATCTGTCTTCGATCAAATCGACCGAAGGCAAATGGACCAGCGGAGACAATAGCATCGTCTGGGACGGGACCAAAGTCCCCGAGCTCCAGCTCCTTGATGTGGGAGCGGTGGGCAAAGTCGAGTTCTGGATCAACGTGAAGGGCAAATGGGCGATGAAGTCCTTGAACGACAAGAACCCGGTTATAAAGGACAAGATAAGCTTGGGTCAGGCGAGGCAGGATTTCCTGACCAAGATCAATTCCGTTATTTCTGCCGAGCAGAAGATCTATCCGGAGAACAAATACTTTGAGAATTCCGGTCCGTATCCCCTGGAATCTGGCAAGAGGACCTATCTCACCGTCGAATGGAAAGCGATTAACAACTATAACGACATCGAGAATGCGAAAATGGTGACGGTCCTTCCCGAGAGCATCACCTTTGAAAAGAAGACCTATCCCGAAGGCGTCGAGATAACGTATGACGAGGGCACCAGCGAAGTCACCTGCAACATCGGAAGCTTGCCGGCCGGGTCGGGAATACTTAAGGATCCGAAGATATGCGCTTTCCAGATATCGGTCGAGCCCCAGCTGGTCGATGAGATGATAATATTATTGGGTTCGGCCCAGCTGTCCGGAGCGGACCAGTGGACGAACAAGACCTTAACAGCCAAGACGGACACCGTCTACGGCCAGATGAGTCAGTGATGGAGATAGAAGCCGCCAACATCCAAAAGATATTCAAAGCCCTGGCGGCTTTGTTTGTCTTTTTGGTGTCTTTTTCAATCCCCATTTTTTTCTGCATGAAGGTGGAGGGGGAAGCCAGGAACATGAGGATAAGGATGGATATGGGGCAGATACGGAACTGGGCGGAAGTGTATAAGATGGAGAACAAAAACTATAAAGAATTCGGGAGCGATCCCGATTTGGACAGAGCGTTCGAAGACATACGTTCGATGGGTGGTGATGTTTCCATCTTTGTTGGAAAGGATGACAATTCATACTGTGCCAGAGTTTTTTTCGATAAAGGATCTTTCTGCGTAGACAATTCCGGATACATGGGAAGGGACAGCGGAAAGTGTTCTTCCGAAAAGACGAGGTGCGATTGACAATTAATTTTCCGGTGGTAATATCCTGTTGGAGATCCTTATGTCTGTAATTCCAGTGGTCGGAGCTTTTATTACCCCGCCTATCGACCTGAGGCAGGTGGAGCAATTCCTGGAGCGGGTCGATAAAAATGGCTGCGCTGCGGCAGAGCTGAGCGGAAGAGAAGTCAGAATGAGGATGCACATTGACTGTGCTCCTTTAAAAAAGACAATGTTCCGGGTCTATGGACCGAAGGAAAAAGTGATTGCTGCCGTTTACGGTTCCCGAGGGGCCTATTATCTGGCAGTCATTGCTGCGAAGATCGAGAAAATCATTGAGCGGGGGAAAACATTTTTCTCCGCCACGAACCCAAGCAAATGCAAGACGTTTGTTTAGGACAAGTAATCAGCCGAGGGCTGGTTTTTTGTTGTTTGACAATTATCTTAAAACGTTTTATTATACTGGTGCTCACTTTGGAGGTGGGTACTGTGTCAGAAAAAGTTGTTCTTAAAAAATTTGACAAGCTCGCTGAGCTTGTCGGTAAAGTGATGGCGATTGTCATTATGTGGGAAGAGTTTTCCCAATCAATTAAGGATGATCTTGAAGTCCCGACCCTTTTTAGCGCTTATATGATGGCTACGCCCGGACTGAAGGGGCTGATTTCCCAAGAAATTCTCAAAAGGAAAGATATTAGCCTCAAAGAGCTGGAAGTAATGCACATGAATGTTGTCGGAGACAGGCAATTTCTATCGGAACTGGAAGAATTAATGGGGACCATGGACAGATCTTTTAAGGAGTCCAATATGGATCAAGGAAAGATCGGCCCACCCTTATCACAGATAATTAAATTATCTTCAACGACCGAGGACCGGCTATATATCCTCGGTAAGGTCGGAGAAGGCAAGGCAGAAGAAGTCTTTAACAAGATAATCTCCGATATCAAGTCAGGAGACATCTTGCCTGTCGAGTTTGTCAAAGTTTGCAGGTATGCAGTCGGCGGAAAGGGCGCCTACAGCAAAGAACTCAAGACTTTCATCGATAATCTCGACTGGCCCTTTGACAAGTGGAAGGAATGCCTTTGGGATGCACACTCCTTTGAACCGGTTCCGGTTTTTATCCTCGGAAAGATGTATCCTATCGCAACGACATTTGAAGAGCGCTGGATAGTGTACGATTCTTACAAAGACTTTTCTCTAATGAACCCAGAGAGAAATGAAATGATCTATGGCCTAATAGGGGCGATGGAGAAAAAAGTTCATTTGAGCAAGTTGTCCAGCGAGACCATGCTTCCCGACCATCAGGTAGCAATCATCGAGGAAATCAATAAGAAAAAGATGAACCCTTTTTCTTGGGAGCTTTCCGTTTTGTTGGATTATTGCCGCAAGAAGAACAATAACATCCTGGGAGACTTTTTTGAGGAAATAATGGCGGAGCAGACTTCTGGCTTCGAGGGATGGAAAGAATTTCTCGATAAGAGCAGGAAACATAAGAAAGAATATGTCCTGCAGATGCTCAGTCAAGAAGCTAAGTCGGCGCAAGAATGGCTTCATGTCTATCGCCAGTCTCGCGCTCATGACTGTCCTGAAATGGCCGACAATGCTATGAGGGAGCTAAGAAAAATATCCGCTCTCATCTAATTTTTTGAAGATGGGAGCTTTTTTATATATCTTGGCTTATTCCTTATTTTCTGTTAATATCAAGGCATATGGAAAACAGTTTTGAAAAAATAGTTTCTTTCGCCAAGAGGAGGGGATTCATCTTCCAGTCTTCGGATATATACGGCGGTTTGGGCGGTTTCTACGACTTCGGACCCTTGGGAGTGGAGCTGAAGAAGAATATAAAGGATTCATGGTGGAGGGCCATGGTCAGGAAGAGGGATGATGTTGTCGGACTCGACAGCTCTATCATTATGAACCCGGATATCTGGAGAGCTTCAGGACACACCGATAATTTTACCGATCCTTTGTCCGAATGCGTCGGTTGCCACAAGAGATTCAGGGCGGATCACTTGGAAGACAAGGATAAATGTCCCGAGTGCGGAGGCAAGATGATGGAGCCGAGGAACTTCAATTTAATGTTCAGGACTTTCATCGGACCCGTCGAGGACAGCGCTTCCGTCGCATACTTGAGGCCCGAGACGGCCCAGGGCATATTTGTAAACTACAAGAACATTTTGGATACCCAGAGGGTCAAGGTTCCTTTCGGCATTGCCCAGATAGGCAAGGCCTTCAGGAACGAGATCACCCCGGGCAACTTCATTTTCAGGATGAGGGAGTTTGAGCAGATGGAACTGGAATATTTCGTCAAGCCGGGAACGGAAGAGAAGGCGCACGAAGAATGGATCAACGAGAGGATGAGATGGTATGTCGAAGATTTGGGAATCAAGAAAGAGAATCTGAGGGTGAGGGTGCACGAAAAGGATGAGCTTGCCCATTACGCCAAGGGCTGCGCCGACATAGAATACAAGTTTCCCATCGGCTGGTCTGAGATAGAGGGTATAGCGAGCAGGGGAAACTTCGATCTGACCCAGCACCAGAACAAATCAGGACAGGATTTGGGATACTATGAAGAAGAGACCAAGGATAAATACCTTCCGTATGTGATCGAGCCGTCTTGCGGAGTCGAAAGGACTTTGCTTGCCGTCCTTTGCGACGCATACGAAGAGATAGAGGGAGGGAGGTCAACCACGACCGAAGCGGTCAAGGAAAAGGAATTCCTTTTGAAATTAAACAAGAAGCTCGCTCCGATCAAGGTGGCTGTGTTGCCCCTGGTCAAGAATAAGGAGAATATCACTGGCAAAGCTAGGGAAGTGTACGAGATGCTTAAACCTCACTTCAGTTGCCAGTACGACGAGGTCGGAGCCATAGGCCGAAGGTACAGGAGGCACGACGAAATCGGCACTCCGTACGCCATAACGATCGATTTCGAAACTTTGGAGAAGAACGACGTTACCTTGAGGGACAGGGACACAATGGAACAGAAAAGGGTGAAGATAGAAGACCTCGTTTCAACGCTAAAGAAAGAAATATATGAAAATTAAAATTTCATATACTTTGAAGATATTGTTCCCCATCATCGGCTGGGCGCTCCTTTGCGGCCTCTTCGCCTACGTCCTCATCCTTTCGATCGCCCACTTCGATTACCCCGCAGCCAAGAGGTCTTTCGAGCTTTCGGCCCCGGTCTTTATGGCGGTTTTCTGCTTCCTTGCGGTGATGAGATATGTCGGATTCGGATTCTGGACGAGCGAACAGGTCAGATTGATCAACAAGAACGTTTCCGAAAAGGGCATCGCCTCGAGCCTGACTACGGCTGAAGTGAAAGAGACGTTCGACGCTCTGAGGTTCATCTGCCGGGGAACCCTCATCAACGTCATTGCGAGCAGTCTTTCCATAATCGTCCTTTTGGTCCTGACGGCGTGGATAAACATGGCTTCGGATTTCGACCTCGTCATTATCGTCGTTGGAGGAGGAGTAGCTATGTTCTTCGCTTCGGCTTTCGCCACTTTCTTCTGTCAGCAGACCATGTTTCCGGCGGTCAAGGAATGCAGGAGGATACTCTTTGAGAGAGGCGACAGGGTTGAAGAAAAAGATCTTTCCGGAATCGGTTTCAAGTTTTATTTCCTTTTCCTTTTGCCTTTCTTCACAGTCCTCATCGTTCTCATAGCGTCTTTGCCCATGAAGATGAACGTGGTCATACTTTCATTGATCGGATTGACCATGACTTTCGTCATCGACCGCGTCCTCTTCGTTTATCTCTCGAATTCCTTGGCCGAGATGGAAAGGTTCGCGAACGAGCTTCCTAAAGGGGAGAGGGCCGTTTTCGCCACCGGCAGCCTGGACAAGGAGCTGGTCAATCTGGCTCACAATCTCAACGACGCTTCGGAAGAAATCAATACTTCGAGGAGGAATCTGGAGAGGTCGGAGCAGGAAATGGGAAAGAGGGTCGGGGAACTGGAGAAGTTCTTCGAGCTCACGGTGAACAGGGAGATAAAGATGGTAGAATTAAAAAAAGAACTGGGTAAATTAAAAGGAAATGTACACGAAGACGAGGCTTAAGAACGGACTCCGGATAATAACGGTTCCCCAGAAGGAGGCCAAGACGGCTACAGTTTTAGTCCTGGTCAAGACGGGAGCCAAATATGAAAACAAGGACATATCGGGAATCTCCCATTTCCTGGAGCATATGCTTTTCAAGGGTACGGAAAAGAGGAGAGAGCCCAAGGATGTGGCCGAGGTCTTGGACAAGGTGGGGGGAGTTTTCAACGCCTTTACCGGAGAAGAATTGACCGGATACTGGGCCAAGGTGGACGAAAGCCATTTCGAAACGGCCTTGGGCTGGGTTTCGGATATATTCCTCAATTCGAAGATTCCGGCTAAAGAGATGGAAAAAGAGAGAGGAGTCATCATCGAGGAGATAAAGATGTACTATGAGAATCCGATGATGCACATAGACCAGGTCTGGAAAGAGGTCATGTACGGGGACCAGCCGGCCGGATGGTTCGAAGCCGGGACCAGGGAAACGGTTTCGAAGATATCGAGGAAACAGATATTGGAATACATCGGATCCCAGTATGCCTCGGAAAGCGTTTTGGTCTGCGCTGCGGGGAAGATAGACGAGAAAAAAGCGATCGAAAAGATAAAGAAGTATTTCGGGAAGATAAAGACGGGCAAGGCCGAGGACAAGCCCAAGGTCATAGAGAAGCAGGATTCTCCCCGGGCCAAAGTTTCTTTCAAGAAGGTGGGGCAGAGCAATCTGATTTTGGGAGTGAGAGGATACGATACTTTCCACAAGGACAGGTATGTCATGAGCTTGATCTCGGTCATCCTCGGAGGGATGATGAGTTCGAGATTGTTCATTGAAGTCAGGGAGAGGCTGGGAGCCGCCTATTACGTGAGGACTCATAACGTCGCGGACACGGATACGGGATATCTGGCGACCGCGGCCGGAGCGGACAACGGCAAACTGATGAAGGTTATCGAAGTTGTCCTTAAGGAATACCGGAAGCTTTGCAGGACCAAGGTTCCGGCGAATGAGTTGAAGAAAGCCAAGGACTACATGAAAGGAACATTATTGTTGGGTCTGGAATCTTCCCATGCCCAGGCTTCTTTCTACGGCACTCAGGAACTGATCGAAGACAGGATCGAGACGGCCGAGGAGATGATGAAGATGATAGACAAGGTTACATCTTCGGATATAATGAGGGTGGCGAAGGACATATTCAGGAACGACCGCCTCAATCTGGCCGTAGTCGGGCCCTTCAAGGATGAAAAAGAATTCAAAAAGATATTAAAGTTCAAATAATATGAAAAACCGAGAAATAACAATGCTCGACCTGACCTGGAGATCCCTTTTCAAGGTGGCGGTCGCTTTAATCCTCTTCTATGTCATCTATCTTCTGCGTTCGGTTTTCGTCTGGGTACTTCTAAGCTTGATCATTTCCACCCTGGTCAATCCTTTGATCGGAATTCTGGAGAAGAGGAAGATCCACAGGGCGGGAGCCTCGATCATCGTTTATTTTTCAATCCTTCTCGTCATGGTTTTGATCGTATACATCGTCGTTCCGCCGATGATAGCCGAGTCTCAGGTTTTCAGTTCCGGTTTCTCCGGATATTTCGCCGGCATCCCCGGATTCTTAAGCACGCTCGGGATAGGGTCTTTTGCGAGCATCGCTTCCTTGTCTTCGGGTCTGAATGAGGGCCTGGTCAAATTGTCTTCAAATATTTTCAATATTTTCGCTTCCCTTTTCGGGAGCATAATGGCCGGCATCACCGTTTTCGTCTTGGCATTGTTCATGTCCATAGAGGAGAAGGAGATAACCAGGGGTTTGAGATTGGTTTCTCCGCGCGAATTCGAAGAAGAGGTGCTGAAAAGGTGGGACAGGATAAAGAATCAGGTCGTGATGTGGTTCGGCAGCCGGCTTTTATCGTGCCTTTGCGTTGCTCTGATGACTTTCGTCCTTTGCGTGGCTTTGAAGATAAAGTTCGCTTTGTTCCTGGCTATCCTTGCCGGCCTTTTGAACATCGTTCCGATGATCGGTCCAATAATATCGGGAATAGTGCTGGTTCTCTTCGCTCTCGATTCTTTGCCCAAATTCGTCCTTGCCCTTATCTTCACCATCATCATCCAGCAGATAGAGAGCAATATTCTGACCCCGATTCTGACCAAGAAGATGGTCGGACTGCCCAATGTGCTGGTTTTGCTGTCCATCCTGGCGGGAGGCATCCTGGGAGGGATAGTCGGAGCGATATTGGCCATTCCTCTGGCCGGGATACTTTTCGAAGGATTGAAAGATTATTTCAATAAGAGGAAAGAGGCGAGATGAAGAAGGTTTTTGTTTCAACATCCATACCGTACGTCAATGCCGCTCCGCACCTGGGCCATGCCCTGGAGTGCGTCCAGGCAGACGTGATTGCGAGAAGGCACCGATTGCTCGGCGACCAGGTTTTCTTTTTGTCCGGGAGCGACGAGAACAGCTTGAAGAACGTCCAGAGCGCAGAGAAGAAAGGGATACCGGTGAAGGAACTGGTTGATGATAATTTCAGCAAATTCTTCCAGCTTAAGAATGCTCTCAATCTTTCGATAGACGAATTCATCAGGACGACCGAAGAGAGGCATTTCGCCGGAGCGCAGAAACTGTGGGAGGCTTGCGAGAAGGACATATACAAGAAGAAGTATGCCGGATTGTACTGCGTCGGCTGCGAGGAGTTCTATAAAGAGGAGGAATTGGAAGACGGGCTGTGCCCGGAACACAAGAAGAGGCCGGAGCTGGTCGAGGAGGAAAACTATTTTTTCAGGTTGTCCAAATACGAGGACAAGCTGAAAGAATTGATTGAAAAGGATGATCTCAAGATAATTCCCGAATCAAGGAAGAGCGAGATGCTGAAATTCATCGAATCGGGATTGCAGGATTTCTGCATTTCCCGTTCTTCGGAGAGGGCTAAGGGCTGGGGAATCGACGTTCCCGGAGACCCGACCCAGAAGATATGGGTTTGGTTCGACGCACTATCTAACTATATAAATGCTTTGGGATACGGGGAGAACAGAGGTAAGTTCGAGGAGTTCTGGCAGGATAACGATGCGAGATTGCACGTCATAGGGAAAGGGATCATCCGCTTCCATGCTATCTATTGGCCGGCCATGCTCATGTCTGCCGGTTTGAACCCGCCCAAGGCACTTTTCGTCCACGGCTACCTTACCGTCGACGGACAGAAGATGTCGAAAAGTATAGGGAATGTGGTTGATCCGTTGGAATTGGTTGCCAAATACGGGACTGACGGAGTGAGATACTTCCTGCTCCGGGAGATTCCGGCCACGGGAGACGGAGATTTCACTTTCGAGAAATTCGAGAAAAGATATAATTCCGATCTGGCAAGCGGACTCGGGAACCTTTTTTCAAGGACGGTCGCCATGGTCATCAAGGCGGGATTTGATAGCAGCTTTGAGATAGAGCCGGAAAAAGCTTTCTCGGACAAAGCCAGAGAGATAGAAGTAAAGGTCAGCGACAAATTCATCCAGTTCAACGAATCGCTTGGTGAAATCTGGGAGCTCGTTTCTTTCTGCGACAAATATATCGACGAAGAAAAACCTTGGGAGATAAAGGACGCCGAGAAGCAGAAGATTGTCTTTTCAAATCTTTTGTTCTCTCTCAAAGAGATTTCAAGAATGATAAAGCCGTTCTTGCCCGAGACTGCTGAAAAGATGGAGGAACAATTGGGAGAAGAAAAAGGAGTTTTCAATGTTAAAAAAGGGGAATCTCTGTTCCCGAGAATATGATCTACGATACCCACGCCCATCTTAATTTTTTTGAGTTCGAAAAAGACAGGGAAGAAATGGTTAAAAAATGCCTTGCCGAAGGAATAGGCATGATTAATGTCGGGACTAATTTGAAGAGCTCGAAGAAAGCGATCGAGATTGCCGAAAATAATCAAAACATCTTTGCTTCAATCGGCCTCCACCCCCTGAATATCGATTCGGAGTTCTTGAAAAACAAGGGGTATTCGGGAGAGGCGGAGGGGGTCCTGGAAAAAGACTTCGATTACGATGCATACAAATGCCTGAAGACGGAAAAGGTTGTTGCCGTGGGAGAAATAGGCCTTGATTATTGGTACCGTCCCAAATCGGAAACGAAAAAAGAACTATTCAAGCAGGAACAGAAGAGGATATTCGAGAGACAGCTCGACCTGGCCGAAGAATTAGATCTTCCCGTAATCATCCATTGCCGTTCGGCCTTCGATGATCTGTACGACATACTTTCTAAAAGGAAAACCAAGGGCGTTCTGCATTGTTTTACCGGGAATAAGGATGAGGTTGAAAGATTTTCTTCCATGGGTCTGTATTTCGGGATAAACGGGATAATCTTCAAGATGGACCTCAAAGAAGCGATAGAAAGCATCCCTTTGGAGAAGATTTTGATCGAGACCGACTGTCCGTACCTTTCCCCTCCCGGATTCGGAGAAAGGAACGATCCTCTCGCTTTGAAGCATATCATCCGGGAAATAGCCGGAATCAAGGGGATAAGCGAGGAAGAGGTGAAGGAAAGGACGGCTGAAAACGCAATGGAATTGTTCAATATCGGGGCTTAACAGCCCCCTTTTTTTGTGTTATCTTTAAAGCATAAACATATGCAAATCATCAGCCACGATTTTCTTTATTTTCTGAGAGCCGTATTCTTCGGCTTCGCCGTCGGATTCTCGGTTTTCGTCATCATCTATTATTTCAAGCCCCTGGCGGTCAATGTCCTGGGAGTGAAGGAGATAGACACCGACGTCTGGTGGTGGTCGGGGATGGTCCTTGCCGTCATCTTGGGCGTGGTTTCCATCCTGATATTATTGTGATATGGAGTACAACTTCAAGGAAATCGAGAAGAAATGGCAGGAATACTGGGAAAAGAATAATTCCTACAAGACCGGAGATGATTCTTCTCCCAAGTTTTACGTCCTCGACATGTTCCCTTACCCCTCGGGCGAAGGGATCCACGTCGGACACCTGAAGGGATACGTGGCGACCGACATCGTTTCGAGAATGAAGAGGGCTCAGGGCTTTAATGTTCTCCATCCCATGGGCTGGGATGCTTTCGGCCTTCCGGCCGAGAACTATGCGATAAAGACGGGGATACATCCGGAAATCACCACGGCAAAGAACGTTTCCAATATCAAAAGGCAGATGAAGATTGCCGGCTTGAGCTATGATTGGGAAAGGGAATTGAACACGACCGATCCCGCATACTACAGATGGACCCAGTGGATATTCTTGAAACTATTCGAAAACGGACTCGCATACAAAAAGATGCTTCCCATCAACTGGTGCCCTTCCTGCAAGACCGGGCTCGCCAACGAGGAGGTAGTCGACGGGAAATGCGAAAGGTGCGGAACAGAAACCACGAAGAAGGATATAGAGCAGTGGGTTTTGAGGATTACCAAGTACGCGGATAAACTTCTTGAGGGGTTGGACGGCATCGATTGGCCGGAGAAGATAAAGGAGATGCAGAAGAACTGGATCGGCAGGAGCGAGGGATGGGAGATCAAGTTCTCGATAGGAGACAAGGAGGTTCCGGTCTTCACGACCAGGGCCGACACTCTTTTCGGCTGCACCTATCTCGTTTTGGCTCCGGAGCATCCTTTAATCAATGAACTTGAAATAAAGAACAGGGAAGAGGTTTCGGAATACGTCGAGAAATCAAAAAACAGGAGCGAGAGGGAGAGGATAAGCGAGGTCAAGGACAAAACGGGAGTCTTGCTTAAAGGAATAAAAGCTGTGAATCCGGTCAACGACAGGGAGATTTCCGTTTTCGTCGCCGATTACGTCCTTGCCCATTACGGCACGGGAGCGGTCATGGCCGTGCCGGCCCATGACGAGAGGGATTACGATTTCGCCAAAAAGTACGGCTTGGAAATCATAGAAGTCATAGAGGGAAAAAACAAAAAAGAAGGAGCCGCTTTCGTCGAAGACGGAATATTGTTCAATTCGGGAGAGTTCGATGGTCTGACTTCCGAACAAGGAAGGGAGAAGATAGGAGAGTTTTTGGAAAAGAAAGGGAAAGCGGAGAAGAAAGTTAACTACAAGCTGAGGGACTGGGTTTTTTCCAGGCAGAGATACTGGGGAGAGCCCATACCTATCATCCATTGCGAGAAGTGCGGGATGGTTCCGGTTCCGGAAAAAGAATTGCCGGTCAATCTTCCATATGTCGAAAAATACCAGCCGACCGGGACGGGAGAATCGCCTCTGGCCGCTATTTCCGAATGGGTCAATACTAAATGCCCCAAATGCGGAGGCCAGGCCAAGAGGGAAACCAATACCATGCCCCAGTGGGCCGGTTCATGCTGGTATTATTTAAGGTATCTGGACAACAATAATGAAAAAGAGATTTTCGACAAAGGGAAAGAGAAGAAATGGATGCCGGTTGATCTGTATGTCGGCGGGGCCGAGCACGCCGTTCTCCACTTATTGTATTCGCGCTTCTGGCACAAGTTCATGTATGATCTGAAAATAGTTTCGACGCAAGAACCCTTCCATACTTTGAGGAATGTGGGATTGATAATGGCTCAGGACGGGCAGAAGATGTCGAAGTCGAAAGGCAACGTCATCGCTCCCGACGAGATAATCAACGAGTTCGGAGCCGATACGTTGAGGTGCTACGAGATGTTCATGGGACCTTTCGGAGAAGCTATCGGCTGGAATCCTCAGGGAGTGAAAGGGGTCAACAGATTCTTGCTGAAGCTTTGGGATATCTTCTCCCAGTGCAAGAACGAGAGAAGCTCCAAAGAGGTCGCTATCGAAGCGAACAAGCTTATAAAGAAAGTCACGGAAGATCTGGGAAAGATGAAGTTCAACACGCCCATAGCATTCTTCATGGAGTTCATGAACTTCGTTTCCGAGAGGAAGGAAGACTTGGGAAAGGAAGAGATAAAGAAGATATTGATAATACTTTCTCCTTTCGCTCCCCATCTTTGCGAAGAGCTCTGGCAGATCATTGGAGAGAAGGGAAGCATCATGTCGGAGAAGTGGCCCGATTTCGATCCGGAGATGGTCAAAGAAGAAAAGGCTTCTATCGTCATCCAGGTCAACGGCAAGTTGAGAGAAAGGATGGAGGTTGATTCGGGGATATCGAGGAAGGAGGCCGAGAAGATGGCGCTCGAAAACGAGAGGGTCAAGAAATGGATTTCGGGGCGCGAGATAGCCGAAGTGTTCTTCGTGCCGGACAAGCTTATAAACATAGTTGTAAAATGACATGTGCGGAATAGTCGGATATATCGGGAATAAAGAGGCCTCGCCCATACTTCTTGCGGGATTGAAGAGGCTCGAGTACAGGGGCTACGACAGCTACGGCTTTTGCTTTTTGAACGAGGGAGGCAACCTCCTTTTCAAGAGGGTGGGAAAGATAGAAAATACGGAAAAGGAATTTTTGGACGGAGAGTTTAAAGGAAGTGTCGGAATAGGGCACAGCCGCTGGGCGACTACCGGTTTGGTAACGGAAGAGAACGCTCATCCCCACTGCGATTGCAAAGGGGAGATTTTTGTCGTCCATAACGGGATAGTCGAGAATTATAAGGAATTGAGAGATGGATTGATCAAGGAGGGACACAAGTTCAAATCGGAGACCGACACCGAAGTGATCGCACATTTGATCGAGAAATACTACAAAAATGTTTTGGAAGAAGCGGTGGCAAGAGCCCTTGATGATGTGAGGGGGACATACGGCCTGGCCGTCATTTCTTCCAGGGAGCCGGACAAGCTCGTTGCCGCAAGGATGTCTTCTCCATTGATCATCGGAGTGGGGGCGGACGAGTTCCTGGTTGCTTCCGACCCTTCGGCTGTAATCACGAGGACGAGGCAGATAGTCAATCTGGATGACGGAGAAATAGCGGTTTTGAAGAAGGACGGCTTCTGCATTTTCAAGGAAGAGAGGGAGAAGAAGAAAGAGATAGAGACGGTCGAGTGGAGCATCGAGCAAGCGGAGAAGGGAGGATACGAACATTTCATGCTTAAAGAAATAATGGAAGAGCCCACTGTCATTGAAGACGCGATGAGGGGGAGGCTGCTTTCCGACGAAGGAATGGTTAAATTGGGGGGCCTCGAAGGGGTCGAGGACCGCTTGAGGAAGATAGACGACCTCACTTTGATCGGTTGCGGCACGGCTTCGTATGCCTGCAAGGTCGGAGAATACATGCTTGAGGAGTACGCCGGCATACCGTCTTCGGCGGACATGGGTTCGGAGTTCAGGTACAGGAAGCCGATCATAGGAAAGGGGAGCGCCGCTTTGTTTGTTTCTCAATCCGGAGAGACTGCTGATACTCTGGCCGCTTTGCGGGAGATGAAAGCCAAGGGAGTTTTGACTTTAGGAGTGACCAATGTCGTCGGTTCTTCCCAAGCGAGGGAAACCGATGCCGGAGTGTATACCCGTTCCGGTCCCGAGATAGCGGTGGCTTCGACCAAGGCCTTCTTGGGACAGCTGACTACTCTCGCCATGATTACCGTCTATTTGGGGCGTCAAAGGGATATGTCTCTGGTTATGGGAAAAAGGATTGTCTCCGAGCTGATGAATATTCCCCGCCTGGCCGAAAAGATACTGGAGCAGAAAGAGGAGATAAAGAGGATTGCCGAAAAATACAACAAATACCGCGATTTCTGGTTCATCGGAAGGAAATACAATTATCCGATCGCCATGGAAGGGGCCTTGAAGCTGAAAGAGATATCATATGTCCATGCCGAGGGCGTGGCCGGAGGGGAATTGAAGCACGGACCATTGGCCCTGGTCGATGAAAACTGTCCGACTATCGCAATCTGTCCTTCCGACTCCGTTTACGAGAAGATGGTTGCGAACATCGAAGAGGTGAAGGCGAGGAAGGGTCCGGTTATCGCGATTGCGACCGAAGGCAATGAGGAGATAAAGAAAATCGTTGACGATGTCATATATATTCCGAAAACATTGGAAATGCTGACACCCATACTGTCTGTAATCCCGCTCCATCTGTTCGCATATTATTTCGCCGATTCTCTGGGAAGGGACATAGACAAGCCGAAGAACTTAGCCAAGAGCGTAACTGTAGAATAATGGATAAATTATCCAAAATAGCGTTCACACTGATCGAGCTCTTGGTGGTTATAGCCATCATCGGTATTTTGTCCGGCCTTATCGTCGTCACCATGAACGGAGTGACGGCCAAGGCGAACATCGCCAAGAGCCAGGTATTTTCCAATTCTTTGAGAAATAGCTTGATGATGAATTTAGTTTCTGAGTGGAAATTCAATGGATCGGGGGCGAGCGACGGAAGTCCTCTGACAGCCGACTATGCCAAAGATTCTTGGGGAATTAACGATGCTACTTCAAGTAGCTCTTATGCGACCGTGCTATCCGGATCTAATTGCGTCGAAGGATCTTGCGTACAATTGAATAACGGAAACTATGGTTATTTATATTCTTCTGCTGCCAATTTAAATCCGGGAACAGGAAGTTTGACTATTGAGGGCTGGGTTTATGCCACAGATTATACTTATCCGAGGACGAGATTTCCCTTTGGTGATTACGCCGGTTCGGGCACGCCGTGCTGGGCCATAGATGATTCATATTACTCTAATGGAATAGGTATTCTTTTTTCTGACGGAACAAATAGATTTGATAATGTTATGGCTCTTGACAGCGGATACAGGCCCACTAATACGCTAAATAAGTGGGCTCATATCGTTGCTTCTTTTGATCGGACGGCCGGAAGAATTTATATTTACGTGAACGGAAAAAAACAGTCCAATTACGCGGATATTTCTAGCGTAACCGGAAACGTCTACAATCCATCAAATAGGGTTCAGGTGGGCAATGCCGCCGGCTGGATACTTTATGGAAGAGTTGATAATGTTAGAATATACAATATTGCCACCCCGGCATCTTTTGTTAAAGAACAATATTATTCTGGCTTAAACAGTTTGTTCTTAAATGGCGGAATAACCAAAGAAGAGTATCTTTCGAGATTGAATGATTATGCATCAAATAATTAGAAAAGCCTTCACATTGATTGAACTTTTAGTGGTCATAGCCATCATCGGTATTTTGTCCGGTCTCATTATCGTTACCATGAACGGAGTGACGGCTAAGGCGAATATCGCCAAGTCGCAGGTATTTTCCAATTCATTAAGAGACGCTTTGATGCTTAATTTAGTTGCCGAATTCAAGTTCGACGAAGGTTCCGGTTCTTCGGCCGTCGATAATTGGGGTAATCGCACGGGAACTCTTTCCGGTTTTGACAGTACGGCGGCAAAAGACGGAGACACTTCATCTTCCGGCTGGATGGGTTCTTCAAATTGCGTTTCGGGAACGTGCCTGAGGTTCGACGGGGTCAATGATTATATCGCCACCAGTTTTTCTTGCCCCTCCGTCACAAAAATGACCATTGAGGGATGGTTTTATCCGACAAGCTACTCGAACATTAACACTTCTGCAGCTATCGTCGGAGTGAACAGCTATTATTATTTCTGGCAGTATTACGATGCTTATCCCAGGTCATGGGTTATAGAAGTATATAATGACGGGACCAGGAGGTTTTCCGACATATCATTGGATCTGGTTCCTCTCAATACCTGGAGCCATATAGTTCTAACTTATGACGGCAATGTTATTTCCGCATACAGGAACGGAGTCGTTTATTCGACCAAGACGGTGGGAGCCGTAACCATTCCCGCATTAAGCTCGGGAACTTTCAGGATCGGGGCTCCTGGATATTTCGGCGCCGTCGACGGAGTCAGGTTCTATGATTCTTCGGTGCCGACTTCCCAAATTAAGGAATTATACTATTCTGGTTTGAACAACTTGTTAATCAGTGGGAGTATATCTAAAGAAGAGTATTTATCGAGATTAAATGATTATGCATCAAGTAATTAAAACAGCGTTTACACTGATCGAGCTCTTGGTGGTCATAGCCATCATCGGTATTTTGTCCGGTCTCATTATCGTTACCATGAACGGAGTGACGGCTAAGGCGAATATCGCCAAAAGCCAGGTATTTTCCAATTCCCTCCGAAACGCATTGATGATGAACCTTATTTCGGAGTGGAAGCTTGATGGAAGTGCTGCTGATTCCTGGGGAGGAAAGAACGGAACCATCCATGGAACGACGGCGGTAGCGAGCGGATGTCCGCAAGGAACCTGTCTTTCTTTCGGCGGAACCGACTATATCAATGTAGCCGACAATTCGGTATTTAATTTCGGGAGTCGTGCCACGGCAATGATTTGGATTAAAGGATTAGAACAGGATAAGGGGTATTTTTCCCAAAATGACGGAGGAGCCAGCCAAAGGAGTTGGGCCTTGTCGACGGTAAGCAATAAGTATTTCAGAGTATTATTATCTGGAAGCGGTAATGTGGCGGATAAAGATTATCGTTCGTCTACTGTATTTTTGAACAATGAATGGCACTACGTCGGTTTCACTTGGAACACGGGATTGCTTAAGTTATACGTTGACGGGGTAGAGGTCGGAGTAAGTAAAATTACAGATAATTCCATAACGTCGATTTATGATTCTTCTTCAGACATAGTCATGGGTTGTTCTTTGAGCAGCGGAGCGCCGATAAATTATTTTATAGGACATATCGACGAAGCCAAATTATATAATGAAGCTATGCCAAGTTATCGGATCAGAGAAAATTATTATGCTGGCCTGAACGGCTTATTGGCCAATGGAAGTATGTCAAAAGAAGAGTATTTATCGAGGATCGGAGGGGATTTTGCCAAGAGCAGATGATATAGTATATAATGGATAATATGGAAAAGAAAGATTATTCAATTTTAATCGGGGGAGCAGCTGGGCAGGGCTCAAGGAGGGCCGGGCTCGTAATCGCCAAGCTTTTCAACAATCTTGGCTACCACGCATATATCTACGAAGATTATCAGTCCTTGATCAAGGGAGGACATAATTTTTCCGTAATCAGGGCTTCTTCGGAGAGGAATTCTTCGGTGCGCGAGAACATAGATTTCCTCTTGGCCATGGATGAAAAAACAATAGAGAGCCACTCTAAAGATTTAAACAAGAAAGGATTGGTTATTTTCGACAGCGATAAGATAAAGGAAGGGAAAGGAATAGGCATCCCCGCCGGAAGTATAGTCAAGGGAGTGGGAGGGCTTCCGATCATGGGCAACACCGCTTTGATTGCCGGATTTTCCAAGGTTTTGGGAATAGGATGGGATGTCCTGGAGAAAACTTTGAGGAAAGAGCTTGCCAGGGAGACGGAAAAGAATCTGGAGGTAGCCCAAAAGGCCTATGACGGGGTCGAGCAGGCTTTGAAGATCGAAAAGTTGCAAGGGAATCCCGATCCTTTACTGACCGGGAACGAAGCCATAGCTCTGGGAGCGGTTAAAGCCGGACTCGATATCTATTACGCCTATCCCATGACTCCGGCCACGAGCATCCTCCACTATCTGGCCGAACACGAAAAGCATTTCAATGTAGTCGTCACGCAGCTGGAGAATGAGATAGCGGTGATCAATTCGGCTATAGGTTCGGCGTATGCCGGAAAGCGTTCCATGGTCGGGACATCGGGAGGGGGATTCGCTTTGATGACGGAGGGTATTAGTTTAGCCGCCCAGTCGGAAACGCCCGTTTTAATAGTCAACAGCCAGCGTTCCGGTCCGGCCACAGGCGTACCCACATACGGCGGACAGTCGGACTTGCTTTTCACCCTTGCTTCCGGACACGGGGATTTCACGAGGTTCGTCGCTGCTCCGGGAGACGCTGACGAGGCCTGTTTCTGGACGGGAAGATTGATGAACCTGGCCTGGAAATACCAGACCCCGGCGATACTATTGGCTGACAAGGATCTGTCGGAGAGCACTTTCGAATTCGACGCTAAAATTTTGGAAAAGATGAAGAAGGAAGAGCCGGTCTTGTGGAACGGCAAAGGAGAATACCTTAGATATGCCGATTCGAAGAACGGGATATCTCCTTTGGCTTTCCCGGGAGACAGGGCCGTAGTCAAAGGGACGAGTTACGAGCATGATGAGAAAGGGTTGTCAGCCGAGGAGGCAGAAAAGGTTGTCATGATGCAGGAGAAAAGATTGAGGAAATTCAAGGAGATGGAAAAAGAAGCCGACAGGCCGGGATCGGTCAGTGTATGCGGGAACAAGAATTCTAAAATTGCGGTCGTGGCCTGGGGTTCGACCAAAGGCCCGGCCGTGGAAGCCGTCCTCAAGACGGGATTGAAGTTGATCCAGCCGATAATGATCCAGCCGTTCCCTAAAAAGGAATTCGCAAAGGCGATGAAAGAGGTAAAGAAGCTCGTTTCTGTCGAATGCAATGCCACGGGGCAGATGGCCCGGGTTCTTGAGTGTCACGGGTTCAAAGTCGACAAGGAGATATTGAAATACGACATGAGGCCGTTTTCCGCAGCGGAAATAGAAAAGAAATTAAGGAATATCTGATATGGAAAACTTGGAAACAAATTATCCAAATACCTGGTGCCCCGGATGCGGGAATTTCGGAATATTGTCCGCGGTCAAAATGGCGGTCAATGAGCTGATTGCCAAAGGGACACCCAAGGAGAAGATAGTCATCGTCTCCGATATCGGCTGCAATTCAAAGATAGTGGATTATCTCAACCTTAACAGTTTTTATTCTCTCCACGGACGATCGATTCCGACTGCCATGGGGATAAAGATGGCCAATCCTGATTTGAAAGTGATCGTCTTTCTGGGAGATGGGGCGGCTCTGGACGAAGGCATTTCCCATCTTATCCATGCGGGCAAGAGGAACTCGGATATCAACGTGATAATGCACAATAATAGGTTGTTCGCTCTGACTACGGGTCAATTCACCGCCGTTTCCCCGAAAGGGCTCAAAGGAAAATCGACTCCGGCGGGAGCGATCGAAGAGCCGATCAATCCGCTTGAGCTGGTCCTGTCTTCGAACGCCTCTTTCATCGCCCGGGGCTATTCGGCGAAGGTGGAGCATCTGAAGAATATGATCGTCGGGGCCGTGGAGCATAAAGGATTTTCATTTATCGAAGTCATGCAGCCCTGCATCACCTTCTTCAACAACATCCAGTTCTATAACGATAAGGTATACGAGGCTGTCAATCCGGAGCCGGCATCGAGGGAGAAAGCCCTTGCTTTAATCAAGGAATGGAACTATAACGGGGATGGAAAGATTCCCCTGGGCGTCTTGTACAAGAAGGACAGGACTCTTTTCGAGGAAGAATCGACGAAGCATATAATCATGGACAAGAAGGTGGACTTGCAAAAATGCTTAGAATCCCATTTATAAAAAAGAAAAAGATCGTCTGCATCGGAGGGGGGAATGCCATGACCAAGACGACCCTTCCGGGACTGAAGGACAAGAACGTCGAACTTACGGTCGTTTCGGCCGTCCTCGATTCGGGCGGTTCTTCGGGACGGTTGAGGAAGGACTACGACATCATTTCTCCGGGAGACGTGAGGAGGGCTTTTTTGGCTCTGGCTTCGTTGCCCGAAGAAGTTAAGAAGATAATCGACTACCGTTTTCCGTACGGCAGCTTGGAAAAGCACAATCTGGGAAATCTCTTTTTCGTAGCCATGTACCTGAGGAAGGGAGGATACAAGTCGCTCTTTGCCGACATGAATATGTTTTTAGGCGACCACAGGATATTGCCTTCGACCGTGCACAAGGCGGATCTGGTGGCTATTTTGGAAAACGGGGACGAGATCGTAGGGGAGCACAACATCGATGTGCCCAAGCACGACACGAGCTTGATGATAAAGAAATTGTTCTTGAGGCCCCGCGTTACCGCCTGCCCCCAGACGATTAAGAGGATAGGGAAGGCGGACATGGTCATAGTCGGGCCGGGAGACATCTATTCTTCTTTAATGCAGGTTTTGTTGGTTGACGGTACTCCCGAAGCGATAAGGGCGAGTAAAGCCAAAAGGGTATACGTCTGCAACTTGATGACCAAGGACGGAGAGTCGAACGGTTTCACCGTAGCCGATTTCGCCCGGGAAGTGGAGAACTGTTTGAAATGTCCACTGGATTACGTCGTCTTCAATACGAACTTTCCGGGGCAAGAGAGGATAGACGAGTATAGGAAAAATCACCCCCAGTTTTTGGAGATGGTCAAATACGAAGGATTGGTTAAGGAAAAGAAATACGTCGGGGTCGATCTTCTGCCCGAAGACGGGGAGATAGTCCATGACCCGGAGAAATTAGCTAAGATATTGTTAAAACTGTAATATGCAAGCGGTAATACTAGCAGCGGGAAAAGGTACAAGATTCGCTCCTCTTTCGGAGACCAAGCCGAAGCCGCTTTTCAGCTTGTTCGGAAAGAGCATTTTGGAACATAATTTGGATGAGCTTCAGGGTCTGGTCGATGAGGCCATAATCGTCGTCGGGTACAAGAAAGAGATGATCATGGAGAAGATCGGGGAGAGGTACGGCTCGATAAAGATCGTTTATGTTGAAGATACGAAGATAGAAGGGACGGCATCGGCGGCCCGGCTGGCTATCCCTTATCTCAAAGATAAATTCCTTCTCTTGAACGGAGACGATTTTTATTGCAAAGAAGACATTAAGAAAGTGATTGCCAAGTTTCCTTCGATTTTAGTCAAAGAGCATGAGAGCCCGTCGTCATTCGGAGTGGTTGAAGCTGAAAATGGATTTGTTAAAAGCATGGTCGAGAAGCCGGCCAATCCTTCTTCCAATCTGGTCAACACGGCCCTGTTCTGCTGGCCCAAGGAAATATTGAATTATCAGATAGAGAAATCCGAAAGGGGCGAATATGAGACGACGGAACTGATAAGGCAGTTCATCAAAGAGAAGAAGATGAATGTTTGTATTTCTTCTTTTTGGGTGCCGGCCTCATCTCCCTGGGATATTTTCGAAGCAGTTCCCTATCTTTTCAATAAACAGAAGAAAGAGAGGAAGGGAAAGATAGAGAAAGGGGCGGTATTGAAAGGCGACGTTATCGTCAAAGAGGGGACGGTCATAAAGAGTGGGTCATACATAGAAGGCCCGGTATATATAGGAAAGGATTGTATTATCGGACCGAATTGCTTCTTGAGAGCAGGGACGGTTTTGGAAGACGGATGCAGGGTAGGGCAATCGGTCGAAGTCAAGAATTCGCTTCTGGGAAAAGGGACTTTTGCGAGCCACTTGGCATACATAGGGGATTCGATTGTCGGAGAGAATTGCAATTTTGGAGCGGGTACAATCACCGCCAATTTAAGGCATGACGGAGCGACGATAAGGACTGCGGTCAAAGGAGAATTGATTGATACGAAAAGGTTCAAATTCGGGACGATCATGGGGGACAATGTCAAAACGGGAATCCATACAATCATCTATCCGGGCAGGAAGATCTGGGCGAACAAATCAACCTTGCCTGGCGAAAAAGTTGAAAAAGATATTAATTGATAAAAAAATGAACAAAACCCAACGTTTGAACGTTCTCGCCAAGGAGTCCAATATGGTCCAGGGGATAATAAAAAGAAAGGCCAACGAATCATTCATAATCAAAGGATGGAGCGTGACATTGATTGTCGCCACCCTGATTTTCCAGGGAGAAAGGTTCCAGACGCTGGTCGCCCTGATACCCCTTATGTCTTTCTGGTTCCTGGACGCGCATTGCCAGAGGAAAATCAAGCTTTATAAGAAGCTCTACATCTGGAATGTTGAGAACCGTTTGAATACCGACGATTACGCTTTCAATATAGATATCGACAAGAGGTTCAGGGCCCCTTCGAGGGTGGCCATGATGTTCTCGGACAGATTGCTCTGGTTCTATTCGGCCATGATAATATTGACGGCCGCTTACGTCGTCTGTACTTTCTACAAATAGGATGTGCCGAAGGTGGGACTTGAACCCACACGGAATTACTTCCATAGCGTCCTGAACGCTACGCGTCTGCCAGTTCCGCCACTTCGGCGTCAATTCTAAAAGGCACATCGTGTGCCGAAGGAGAGACTTGAACTCTCACGGGGTTACCCCCATAGCATTTTGAGTGCTACGCGTCTGCCAGTTCCGCCACTTCGGCAATACATATTATTTAGCATATTATTCATTGTTTGTAAATTTGAAACGCCTGTGGTAAAATTATCTTAATGACGCGGGTAATTGCCATAGCCAATCAGAAGGGCGGAGTGGGCAAAACGGCGATCGCCGTGAATTTGCCCGTCTTTTTAACCGCTTTTGGAAAGAGGGTTCTTCTGGTAGATATCGATCCGCAGGCCAATGCGACCTTTTCTATGGGCATCAAGCCGAGGGAATTGTCGGTTTCTCTGTATGAGGCCCTTTTGGAACAGGTTAGCCCGAGGGATATTATCAAGAAGACTCCTTTTTTGGCTTTCGATATCATGCCCACATCCCACAACCTGGCCGGAGCGAACATAGAGCTGGTCAACATGGAGAACAGGGAATTCAAATTGAAGGAAGTGCTGGATAAGGTTAAGGATCAGTACGACATAGTATTGATCGATTGTCCTCCCAGCCTGGGGCTTTTGACTCTGAACGCTTTGATTGCCGCCGATGAAGTGCTGATTCCGGTCCAGTGCGAATACCTGGCTTTGGAAGGACTGGGACAATTGTTGCATAATGTGAAATTAATCAACGAGAATCTGGGGAGGAACATCAAGGTTCTGGGTTCGGTCTTGACCATGTATAACAGGAAGAACAAGGTCTGTTCCGGGATAGCCAAAGACCTGAGGAGGACTTTTCCGGGATACGTGTTTGATACGATTATTCCCCGGGTGGTCGCTTTATCCGAATCCCCGGTGACGGGAAAAACGATATTGAGGCATTCTCCCAATTCGAGAGCCGTCCACGCTTTCAGGGAATTAGCAAGGGAAATAATATCCAAGAATTAGATATGATCGGAAAAGGAATAGAATCGTTGATACCCAAGAAGGACTCTTTCGTTCCCGAAGACAAGACCCGCAAGGATTTCATTTTCTGGATCGAAATAGAGAAGATAAAGCCAAACCCCTATCAGCCGAGGAAGGATTTTGATGATGCTGCTCTCGAATCTCTCGGAGAATCGATCAAGAAATACGGGATGCTCCAGCCAATCATCGTCAACAAGATTGAAAAGAGGAGCGATAAGGGTATTTCATACGAATACCAGATAGTGGCCGGAGAGAGGAGGTGGAGGGCTTCGCAAAGAATAGGGCTGAAACAGGTTCCCGTCATCATCCGCGAACAGTCGAACAGGGAGAAATTGGAGATAGCGCTGATCGAGAACGTCCAAAGGAGGAATCTTAATCCGGTGGACAGGGCCGAGGCTTTCGACAGGTTGAGGTCTGAATTCGGTCTTTTGGAAAAAGAGATTGCCAAGATTGCCGGAACGAGCAGGGAGGCTATCGCTAACAGTTTGAGGATATTGTCATTGCCTTTCGAGGTCAAGAAGGCCTTGAAGGAGGGAAGCGTTTCCGAAGGGCATGCGAGGGCGCTTCTCGGATGCAGGGATCCCAAGCTCATGAAAGAACTTTTGGAAGAGGTGATTGCCCACGGCTATTCGGTCAGGGAGACGGAAAGGAGGGTCAAAGAGAGGAATGCCGGAGCGGGAGCGAAGAAGGAATTCGTCAAAAAGATTCCCCAGATGGTCTCGGATTTCCTGGAAAGGAAGGTGAGGCAGATATTGAATTCCGACAACATCAGGGTTGAGAAGAAGAAGGACAGCATCCAGGTTGTAATGAACTTCAAGTCGGAAGAGGAGGTTAACGAGTGGCTGAAGAAGTTGAGGAATTAAAAAAAAACGGGAATTGCCCCGTTTTTTTATTTACAGTTTTTGTTCGAGCATTTTACCTTTTTCCCTTTTTCGACCATTAGCGATCCGCACTTGGGGCATTTTTCTCCGGTCGGTTTGTCCCAGAGGGCGAAGTCGCAGTCGGGCCAGTTGGGACAGCCGTAGAAAATCTTGCCTCTTTTCGATTTCTTTTGGACCAGCTCTCCCTGGTCGCATTTGGGGCAGGTGATGCCGGTTTTTTTAGTTTCGTCTTTGAGGTTCTTAGTGCTCTTGCATTCCGGGAATCCTGTGCAGGCCAGGAATTTGCCGAACCTTCCCGTCTTTATCACCATCGGCTTTCCGCACTTGGGGCAGATTTCATCGGTCGGAATAGGTTCTTCTTTTTTCTTTTCCACTTCGGCGTATTTCTTTTCCAGATGCTCACTGAAAGGGGAATAGAAATCTTTGATTACCTTTTTCCAGTTTTCCTTGCCTTCGGCTATGTCGTCTAGCTCATGCTCCATATTAGCCGTGAATTTTATATCCACTATCTCGGGGAAGTGCTCGACGAGCATATCGTTGACCTTGGTTCCAATTTCCGTGGGGACGAATCTCCTTTCCTTGTTTTTTTCGACATAATTCCTCATCTGGATGGTCGAGATTATGGGAGCGTACGTGGAAGGCCTTCCTATCTCGTTCTCTTCCAGCTCCTTGATGAGAGAGGCTTCGGTGTATCGGGCGGGCGGTTCGGTAAAGTGCTGTTCCGGCTTTATCTCAATCAAATCAAGCTTTTCTTCTTTTTCCAATTCGGGAAGGGTTTTCTCCTCGAACTTCATGGGATAGACCTTGAGGAATCCGTCGAATTTGAGGGTTGATCCGTTGCTTTGGAGCGTATAGCCGTTGTCTGTTTCTACTTCTACTTTGATCGAATCAAAGACAGCCGGTTTCATCTGGGAAGCGACGAACCTTTCCCAGATCAGCTTGTACAGCTTCTTGTATTTGTCTTCCATCTTTATATCCCCCGGTTCGTTTTCTGTGGTCGTCGGCCTGATTGCTTCGTGGGCTTCCTGGGCCCTTCCTTTGGTCTTGAAGTTTCTGGTTTCTAAATAATCGTTCCCGTATTTTTTAGATACGAAAGAGGCGGCCGAGGACAGGGCCTGGGTCGAAAGATTCAAGGAGTCGGTTCGGTGGTAGGTGATTAGACCTTTTTCGTACAGGGCCTGGGCGATCGACATGGTCATTTTGGCCGGGTATCTTAGTTTTTTGCTCGCCTCCTGCTGCAATGAAGAAGTTGTGAAAGGAGGAAGGGGGCTTCTCCTGGTCTCTTTCTTTTCTATCAGAGAAACTTCGTATGTCGTTTCTTTAAGTTTTTTTTCTATATCTTTTCCTTCTTTTTCCGTTTTTATCCCCATCTTTCCTATCGCTTTCCCGTCCTTCTTGGTCAGCACGGCTTCGAACCTCTCTTTGGAATCTTTTTCCAGTAGGGCGGAGATGCTCCAGTATTCTTCCGGTTTGAAATTATTGATTTCGTTTTCCCTGTCGACGATCAATCTGACCGCGACCGACTGGACCCTTCCGGCGGAAAGGCCCCTCATTATCTTTTTCCAGAGGAAAGGGGAGAGCTTGTATCCGACCAGCCTGTCCAAAACCCTCCTTGCCTGCTGGGCATCGACGAGGTCGACATTCAGTTCGGTCGGGTTCTTCAGCGCTTCCTCGATAGCCGGCTTGGTTATCTCGTGGAAAGATATCCTTTTGTATCTGTCTTTGTCCAGCTTCAGAACTTCAATCAGATGCCAGGCGATGGCTTCCCCTTCGCGGTCAGGGTCGGTGGCGACATATATTGTGTCCGTTTTTTCCACTTCTTTTTTGAGGGCGGTCACATTCTTTTTGGCCTTTACGGGAATGACGTATTTGACTTCAAATCCTTTTTCCGTATCTATCCCGAGAGTGCTCTTGGGCAGGTCCCTGATATGCCCGTACGAAGAAAGGACGCTCGTATCGGCGCCCAGGAATTTTTTGATCGTATTGGCTTTTGTCGGACTTTCGACTATTACAAGTGATTTCATGTCTCTTTCATATCATTTTTGGATATCAAAGGCAAATATCTCTCGGTTCGAGTACGGGTATCGCTCCGTTCAAGATGAGATAGTCGGTCCCTTCGGAGCCGGGGATGGCATATATCGTTTTTCCTTGTTCTTCGGCGAACCTGACCGTATGCATGGTTCCCGATTTCATTTGCGCTTCGGCTACTAAGATTGCGGAAGAAAGCCCGGCGGTTATCCTGTTTCTCTGGATGAAGGAGAATTTGGTCGGCTTGGTTTTGTCGGGGTATTCGGAAACAATCAGTCCGTCATTTTCGATTATTTTCCGAGCCAGAGTTTCGTTCTCTTTCGGATATATCTTTCCTATTCCGCAGGGAAGGACGGCAATAGTCCCTTTTCCGTTTTTGACCGCGCTTGAGTGGGCGTACGAGTCAACGCCCCTGGCCAGTCCGGAGACGACAACGACCTGTTCTTCCAGGCCTTTTATGATTTTATCGATTGTTTTTCTTATTTCAGGAGAGCAGTTCCTCGAACCTATGACGGCGAGGCATTGCCTGTTCCAGATATGGGTTCCTTTATAATAGATGTTCTTGGGGGGATTTCTTATCCCTCTCAGTTTTTCCGGATATTTCCTGTCTTCTATGGAAATCATTCCTTCCATACCATCTCGACAGCTTTCTTAACGATTTCTTCGATTATGGGTTCTTCCGCTTTGCTGAAGTTTTTCAAGACAACGTCTTCAAGCTCTTTGTCCTTAAACGAAGGGTCTTCGGAGGAGATACCCACCCTTAATCTTTTGAATCCGTTCGTCTTGAGTTCGTCGATGACCGATTGGACTCCGTTATGTCCGGCCGAGCCCCTACTTTCGGCTTCCTTTATCTCTCCCAGAGGGACGTCGGCGTCGTCGTGGATGACGAGGATATCCTCCACCCTTATCTTATAATACGAAGCTATGCTTTTTACCGCCTTGCCCGAGTTATTCATGTATGTCTGGGGCTTGGCAAGGATGATATTTCCTTTATTCGAGACCAGGGCATCGTGCCTTTTGTCCAAATTGAAATCCGGGAAATCGTATTTCCTTGCGTATTCGTCTACAATCATGAATCCGAGATTGTGTCTGGTTTTTTCGTACTCGGGGCCGTAGTTGCCCAATCCGGCTATCAATTTCATATCTGTATTATATACTATTTTCGCCTATTGACAATATTGCTCAAGGAGGTAAAGTATCTATGCGCTCATTTAAAAATGGGTCTGCGAGTATTACCATGACATCCGAATTGACATCTGTTTTATTCGTCGATGACGATCCCGATATCGTCCACTTATTTAAGGCGACCGCTGAAGAATCTGGAGAATTTATCGTGACGGGGATATTAAATCCGTCAGAAGCCATTGAGGTTGCGGCAAAAGAAAAATTTGACGTGATCGTGTGCGACTATTCCATGCCTGGAATCGACGGGATAGGGCTCTTGAAAATTTTTAGAGCCAAGCATCCGAAGAGCCCGCTCATTCTTTTTACTGGAGTAATCGATGAAACTAAGGTCGGGGACATAGTCGAAGACGAACAGTTCCACTATCTTCCCAAAGGAGGTGATTTCGGAAAATTGATATATCTTATCAAAGGTGTCGTTGCTCCGAATAGGCAAGCCGATTTCTCGGTCGATATTTTGAAGAGACAAGCTCTTCTGAACCAGACAATTCTTCACGACTGGAGGAATAACGATACCAGCTTAAATCAGTATACAGGCTTAATGGAAGCCATCGCCGAGGAAGGGGGAGATTTTTCGAGAATCAAAGAAACGGTTGTGGAATATTGCCGGAAGTGCCAGGAGGTTATCGCCCGAAACAACCTGCTGAGAAAAGAATCGAAAGCATACCATGAGATAAATTTCAGCCAGGTTGGATGGGTTTCACTGGGAGATATTGTTTTTGAATCAAAGAAGAGGCATTCCAAGAATAAGGAGCTCTCTTTGACGAGCAAGATTTCCGACAATGTCGAAATCTATGTCGATAAGGATTCTTTTATAAATATCATGGATATTTTCATCGACAACAGCGGGCGGCACGGGCAGAGGGTGAGAAAAATAACATTTTCTCTTCTTAGAGACGGAGGGGCTGTCCGGTTTATTTACGAAGATGATGGCGTAGGGGTCGTTTCCGAGAATAAGGAAAAGATATTCCGACGCGGATTCGGAGCGAACACCGGCTGGGGTTTGTATCTGGCCAGGGAACTAATGTTCATTTCTGGCGGAACCATCGTCGAAACCGGAAAATTCGGAGAGGGAGCCGTATTCGAAATACAGATTCCTTCCTGGAGATACAGACGCGGACCGGAAAAATATTAACCACCTTATTTTTTGCGGGTGGTTTTTATCTATTTACCTTTTTATCAAAAAATGTTAAAGGTTATTCAGTACCTTGAATGGTACGGAGAATGATTATGAAACTAGACGGAAACAAAGTGGTGGAGCAAAATCGGGAGGCATATAACATCATTGCCGCCCCGTACGGCAGGAGGATCGAAGAACTGGTCGAAGATTCCTGGATAGCTACCTTTACCGAGAGTCTGCAGGATGCTTTCCTGGAGCAAATCTTGAGAGGCGACAAGGCCAGGATTTTGGAAATCGGGCCCGGGAACGGAAGCGCCGCTCAGTATTTCCTGAGCAAGGGAGCCAGCGTTACCGGCATAGACATCTCCGTGAAGATGATGGAGCAGGCCATGATCAAGGCTCCCAGAGCATCATTCTTCCAGATGGACATGAGGAGAATCACTCTTCCTTCGGGGACATTCGACGGCGTCTGGGCGGATGGCTGCATCTACCATGTCGTCAAGAAAGATATTCCCAGGGTGTTCAAGGGCGTCCATCGGGTGCTTAAGGAAAACGGGATATTCTTCTTCAATTTCAAATTCGGAGAAGGGGAAGTCCTTGAGGACGATCCCAAGTCGTTCGGCTGGGTGCCCCGTTTCTACGCATATTATTCTCTGGAGGAGATGGTCGAAATCGTCGAAAAAGCGGGATTTAAGATCATGTTGGTCGATTTCTACCCCGAGGAAGTCCTCGGCGAAAAGATCGTCTGCATATCGGCAAGAAAAAACTGACAGGAAATCCTGCTCTTTTTTTATCCTTGCCTTAAAAACCGTTTTACTGTATCATATCAATATGGAATTAAAAGAATTCGTCATTTTCCTTTTAGATTCGCTGAAAATACTCCTTATCGCCCTGGCGATAGTGATCCCCGTGAGGATGCTGCTTTTCCAGCCCTTCGTGGTCAAGGGAGACTCCATGGAGCCCAATTACCATTCGGGCGATTATTTGATTATAGACGAGCTTTCATACAGGCTTCGGGATCCTCAGAGGGGAGAAGTTATCGTTTTCAAATATCCTTTGAACACTTCATACAGGTATATAAAGAGGATTATCGCTCTGCCCGGAGAGACCGTCGAGTTGAAGAACGGAGAGGTTTCCGTGAGCAGGGCCGGAGGCGAACCCGCGAAGGTGGACGAGGATTTGTACATAAGCCAGGAGACGAGGGATAAATGGAAGAACATGCTCGATTACGGCCCCGTCACCTTGAAGAGCGACGAGTATTTCGTCATGGGGGACAACAGGAACTATTCTTCCGATTCAAGGAAGTGGGGCCTCCTGCCCATGAAAGACATAACGGGAAGGGTCCTTTTGAGGGTGTCTCCCTTTGAAGTCCTTCTGAATACGATGAATTCGGTAAATTCAACCAACTAACATATGAGCAAGCCAAAATTCCAAGCCGTAACGGGGATGCACGATATACTGCCCCAGGACCAGGTCCATTACGAAAGAGTCCAGGAGGTGCTTAAGAAGATATTTTCCTTCTACGATTTCGAAAGGATAGATACGCCCATCCTTGAAGATGCGGGCCTTTTCGTCAGGAGTATAGGAGAGAATACGGACATAGTGGAGAAGGAGATGTTTTCCTTGAGGACAAAGGGCAAGGACCTGTTGGTCATGCGCCCGGAAGGGACGGCTCCGGTGATGAGGTCGTACATAGAGCACGGATTTGTTTCATTGCCCCAGCCGGTAAGGCTCTGGTATTACGGGCCTTTCTTCAGGTACGAGAAGCCGCAGGCCGGAAGATTCAGGCAATTCAACCAGTTCGGGATAGAGATCATCGGGGAAAAAGATCCGATTGTCGACGTGCAGGCCATCCTTTCCATACACAGCGTCTTGTCCGATCTGGGACTGAAGAACCTCATGGTCAGGATCAATTCGATCGGAGACGATAACTGCAGACCTCTGTACAGGAAGGCGCTGGTCAAGTATCTGAAGGAAAAGAAGACGACCTTGTGTTCCGACTGCCAGAGGAGGATGAAGACGAATCCTTTGAGGGTTTTGGACTGCAAGAACGAAAAATGCGAGGAGGCGCTGTCGGCCGCTCCCCAGAGCGTCGATTATCTCTGCGAAGATTGCAGGAAGCACCTGAAAGACGTGCTTGAATATTTGGACGAGCTGAAAATACCTTATTCTCTGGACAGCCGATTGGTCCGAGGCCTCGATTATTACACCAGGACCGTGTTTGAGATAATTTCAACCCGTGAAGGCGAGAATTCCGGGGATGCCTTGGCAGGAGGCGGAAGATATGATAATCTGTCGAAGATGCTCGGAGGCGGGGAAATTCCCGCTTGCGGAGCCGCAGCCGGAGTGGAAAGGATAATCGCGGAGATGAAGGAGGTTAAGGCCAAGGTCAATTATCCTCCCGTTCCCGAGATATTCTTCGCCCAGATCGGCCCCTTGGCCAAGAAGAAGAGCTTGCCCATCCTCGAAGACCTGAGGAAGGCCGGGGTCAGGGTGGGAGAGGCTTTCGGCAAGGACGCCCTTAAGGCGCAGCTCGGCAAAGCCGCCCGATTGGGAGCCAAAGTGGTATTGATACTGGGACAGAGGGAGGCATTGAATAATATGATATTGGTGCGGAACATGCAAACCGCAAAACAGGTCGAGGTAAAACAGGAAAACATTATCAAAGAGGTTAAGAACATATTAAAAGAAAAATGAAAATACAGAAACAGTTAAGGGAAACTTCCCAATCTCTCGTCTATCGCTTCACCAAGGCCGTTCAGAAGAGCGGAGTCCTGATCGAAGCCAGGAAGAGGAGATTCAGCAAAAGAGTCAAGAGCGACAATCTTCAGCAGAGGGCCGCTTTGGTGAAAGTTGAAAAGAAGAAGGAGTACGAAAAAGCCAAGAAGATGGGTGTCAAAATCAAGAAATAACATATGATAACGGAAGAAATCAAAAAAGATCTGATTTCCGCCCTGAAAAAAAAGAAAGAATCGGCTGTCTCTACCTTGAGAATGGTCACTTCGTCCATTTTCAACAAGGAGATGGAGAAGAGGCTGAAAGTGTTGGAAAAGGAGCCGGGATTGGCCGAAGAGCAATTGAAAGAGAAAATCAAGCTGACTGACGAAGAAGTTATAGAAGTCCTGTCCGGAGAAGTGAAGAAAAGGAGGGACAGCATAGCCCAGTTCGAACAGGGAGGAAGGCCGGAGTTGGCTGCGGGAGAAAAGGCTGAGATCGAAGTCCTGATGAAATACATGCCTGCCGAATTGAGCGAGGAAGAGATAAGGAAGATAGTGAAGGATGCTGTTGCGAAAACTGGAGCGGCGGACATGAAAGCGATCGGACTGGTGATGAAGGAGGTCCAGCCCCAAACCAAAGGAAGGGCGGACGGCAATCTCGTTGCCAAAGTGGTGAGAGAAGAATTGGGAGGTAATTAAGGAGGGGCCTGAAGGCCTCTTTTTGTATTTTAATGATTGAATTGCAATACATAGTTTTAGTTGGAGTCGTTATTTCTTTGTGGGGAACTTTTTCCTATATTAAAGAGACGATAAGAGGTAATACTAAGCCAAACAGAGTCACATGGCTTTTGTGGTCCGTTTCTCCAATGATAGCCGTTGCTGCTGCAATTTCTAATGGTGTAACTTGGGCTGTCTTGCCGGTGTTTATGTCCGGATTCGGCCCCTTTTTGGTTTTTGTAGCTTCTTTTTTTAATAAAAATTCTTATTGGCGATTGAGATTATTCGATTATCTTTGCGGATTTTTATCGATAATGGCTTTGATCGCATGGGGACTTACCAAAGATCCGAATATAGCAATAATATTGGCGATAACTAGCGACGGATTGGCAGCAACTCCTACTCTGGTGAAGTTCTGGAGATATCCGGAAACAGAAACAGTCGAAGCCTATGTCGCTGGATTCCTAAACGCTAGTACTAGTTTTTTTGCGATAAAGGCGTGGAATTTTTCATCATATGCCTTTCCGACGTATTTAATATTTTTAAACGCTTGTTTTGTTTTATGTTTTTTGAGGGGAAAATTTATTAAATCTACATGAAATATTTTATCAAAAATAGGAAGGGACTGAATATGGCTGTCGTTGTCGATGAAGCTGAAAACCAGAAAGGCCTGGTTTTTCTCATGCACGGCTTCATCGGTTTCAAAGAACACCCTTTGCTTACGGAAACGGCAAAGATATTCAAGGAAAATGATTACACGACGGTTTGTTTCGACGCGACCCATGCTTTCGGGGAGAGCGACGGGAAGATGGAAGACGGAACAATGACGGGATATTATAATGATCTGGAAGATGTTCTTACCTGGTCAAAGCTTCAAAAGTGGTACGACAAGAGGTTTTTCATGGTCGGACACAGCTTGGGAGGATATTGCGTCTCCCTTCATGCCACCAAAGACAGGAATGTCAGAGGGCTTATACTTTTTTCTCCTCTCGTTTCGGGAAGATTGTTTTTGGAGACAGACGATATCAAATCGATAATGGAAGAATGGGAGATCAGGGGGATAAGGCAGTGGATAAGCGGGAGCAGTCAGGGTGCGGTTAAGCGTTCCGGATATGTTTTCGTCGGCGATTCGCTGCGTCATGATTTGCTGGAAGTCGCGGAGAAGATAAAATGCCCGGTTTTTATAGTGACAGGAGACGCGGATGAAGTCATCCCGATGAAAGACCAGAAGATCCTTTTCGATAAAATAGGAAGCAAAAAGGAGATTCATATTGTTAAGGAAGGTGACCATAATTTAGAAAATTATGATTTCAGTGAAGTAAGGGAAATTGTAAAGAGATGGACGAAAGATTGAAATACATTTTGATTTCAGTCCTTGCGATATTAATTATCGTTGTTTTATTTTTTAATCCTAAAGACGGGAAGAATGAAGAATCTGTCGGGGAATCAAAAAATAATTCAGCTTTCACTTACAATAAAGATGTTAACACCTCGGATTGGATTTCTTATTCCAACCAACGGTTGGGTTTTTCCATGAAGATCCCTCCAGAAATAACTTGCGTCAACAGGTGTTCCAAGGATGATTCGCTGGTTCCGGTAAAAGCAATAGAAGATGGAGATTCCGTTTATATCGTTCCTGAATATTATTATGATTTCGGAGGGTCGGGAAAGTGTGAAAAGATAGTATACGATATCGGATTATTAAAGAAGCAGCAAGAAGGAAGCATAAAACCTTTCTTGGGATGGAAGATCGACGTGGCCCCAGTGAGCGGTCTCGAAAGCATCGAGAGATTCATCAAAGATAATTTCGGTAAATCGTGTTCGGTCGGGAATTATAATTTGAAAAATGACGGATTGGAAGAAATCAGCATAGTCGGAACCGATTGGCCCGACGTTAATTCTAGCTGTCCGAGAGAAATGCACTACAAAATAATATATTCTTCGGAAAGCCGGAGGGTCTTATCGGTAAAGAAAGGCATAGATTACGATTTCTATATCCTATTCCCGGGAGGGATGACCGATTATGGCCCCGAAATGCTGGAAAGCATTGATTTTAAATGATAATTTATCTCGATTAAGGGCCTTAAAAAGGCCTTTTTTCGTCAAACTTGCAAGAACTTTCTTAATCCTGTAAAATGGAAGAAAAAGGAAATGGTAGAGGTAAACAATCTTTCAGAAAAATACGGGAAACTGGACAAGAATTTTCTTAAAAAAACCGCTGAAGAAGTTTTGAAAGGAGAAAAATCCGGAAAGGGAGGGGAAATATCTATCGCCATAGTCGGCCCTTCGGAAATCAGGAAGCTGAACAGGAAATACAGGAAGAAAGACAAGCCGACGGACGTCCTTTCCTTCGGGAAAGTAGGAGAAGAGATGCCGGAGATAATAATCTGCCCGGATGAAGTCGAAAAGAACGGAGGAAATTTCAAAAAAGAAATGGCGGAGGTGGTGATCCACGGCGTGCTCCACCTTCTCGGGTATGACCACGAGAAGAAAAATGAAGACGCTGAGAAAATGTTTAAGAAGCAGGAAAAATATTTGTCAAAAATTAAGATTTAACTCAAATGTCAAAGACAAAAGTACTAACAGGTCTGGATATCGGAACAGATACGATAAAGATTCTCGGGATAAGGACGGATGCCGAGAGCGGATTGGAAGTTTTGTTTTTTGACTCGATCGATTCTTTCGGAGTTCTGAAGGGAAGGATAAAGGATGCTTCCGAAGTCGGGAAGAGGATCGGAGAGCTTATCGAAAGAGTGGAGAGGAAGCATAATTGCCGGATAGAAAATATTTTTGTTAACATTAACGGCACCAAATTGCAGCTGGTTCCGAGCCACGCCCTTATTTCCGTCGGGAGAGCGGACCAGAAGGTTTCGAAGGAAGACAAGGAAAGGATATTCGACGAGGTGAAGATGATCAATCTCCAGTCGAACAACAAGACCATCCTCGATGTTTTTCCGAGAGAATGGATATTGGACGGGGAGAAGGATATAACGGAACCTTTGGGGATGCAGGGAATGCGTCTCGAGCTGGATGCTTTGCTCTTGTCGGCCTTTTCTTCAGACACGGACGCCATTATCGATGCCGTCGGTTCGGCCGAATTCGAGATAGGAGAGGAGAATATCGTTCCCGGGCCGGTAGCCGACGCCAATGCCGTCCTGACCCCTTCTCAGAAGGAATTGGGAGTGGCCCTGGTCAATATCGGCGCGGGGACCTCAAGCGTACTCGTATATGAAGAAGGCAAGCTTCTGAACCTGGCCGTTTTTCCCGTCGGTTCGGCGAACATCACCAATGATATAGCAATCGGATTCAAAACAGAAATAGAGATAGCGGAGAGGATAAAGAGGCAGCACGGATCGTGCACCACAAAAGAAGCGAAGAAGACGGTGGAGTTCAATCTTTCTCCGGAAGAAGACGATGACGAGGATTTATTCGCCGACAAGAAGGGGAAGAAAAAGAAAAACAAGAATGTCCTGGCTTTTTCCGAAAAGGATCTCCAGAAGATAATTGAAGCGAGAGTGTCCGAGATATTCGAACTGGCGGACAAGGAGATAAAGAGGGTTTCCAAGCAGGGATTGCTTCCCGGAGGGATAGTCCTTACCGGAGGAGGAGCGAAGCTTCCCGGCATAGTCGAATTCGCCAAGAAGGAATTTAAGCTTCCTTGCAGGATCGGATACTGCAAGGAATTCAAAGGACTGGACAAAGACAGTTCTCTTTCCACGGTTTGCGGATTGATAATGACCAAAGTCGAAAAAGAAGATCGCCCCGGCAAGGCCTCGGGAGTCGGAAAAGGCATCAAAAAATTCTTTGAGAATTTCATTCCTTAAATATATGAGCTTGACGAAGATAAAAGTCGTAGGGGTCGGGGGAGCGGGTTGCAACACAATCGACAGATTAACCAGAGCGAAGATAAAGAACGTCGAACTGGTGAGCGTGAATACCGATGCCCAGGACCTGAAAAAAAAGAACGCCGATTTGAAATTGAGGATAGGGGAGAAATTGACCAAAGGGCTCGGAGCGGGGATGAAGCCGGAAGTGGGAAGGCTCTCGGCCAAGGAAAGCAGCAAAGAGATAGAGGAGACGCTCAAGGATACGGATATAATCTTTCTCACAGCAGGCCTCGGAGGAGGAACCGGATCGGGAGCGATGCCGGTCATAGCCGAAGCGGCGAAGAAGCTGGGAGTCCTGACCGTGGGAATAGTCACTCTGCCCTTCTCTTTTGAAGGCAAGAAGAGGAAGAAGATCGCTCTCGCGAGCATGGAGGACACGAAGAAGAAAGTGGATACGCTGGTGGTCATTCCCAACGACAAATTGCAGGAGCTGATTCCCGCGAAAGCGTCTGTCGAAAAGGCCTTCAGCAAGTGCGATGAGCTCTTGAAGGAAGCCGTGGAGAGCATTTCAAACGTAATATTGAATCCCGGGATACTGAATCTGGATTTCTCGGATATAAGGGAGATACTCAAGGACAGCGGATCGGCATTCTTCGGAACAGGAAAGGCCGAAGGCAAGGAAAGAGCGGTCTCCGCGGTAGAAAAAGCGCTCTATTCTCCCTTGGCCAGGTTTTCTTTAGACAAAGCCGACGGAATCTTATTCAATGTCGCGTCGGGAAACAAGAATTTCTACCTTTCGGAAGTGAAAAAGATAGCCGAGATGATCAAAAAGAAGGCCTCTCCGGGAGCGAAGATAGTATTCGGAGCTTCATTCGACGACAATCTGTCGAAAAATGAGATACGGGTAACGGTAATAGCCACAAGTTCGGAAAAGCAGGAATAATCAGAGGCTCTTCAGCGAGAGGGGCGGTATAAAATCTTCTAAAAATTTGTCAAAATTGACAGCAATTTTTAAGGAGTATAGAATGTTAATAACATGAAACTCAAAAACCACATCACTAAAGTCCAGAAAAGAAATGGAGACATTGTTGAATTTGACTCGAACAAGATTTTCAACGCAGTTTTCAAAGCAATCACGGCCACGAAGCAGGGAAATGGAAAGAAGACGGAGAAGATCGCCGACGGAGTCTTAAAAATACTGAACAGGAGGTTTAAAGCCGAAGAAATTCCCAATGTCGAGCAGATCCAGGACATAGTCGAGGAGGTTTTGATACTCGAAGGGGAGGCGGTAGCCGCTAAGGCCTTCATTTTATACAGGGAACAGAGGAGAGTGATAAGGGAATCGGCCGCATCGGTCGAAGAAGCGGTGGACAGGGTCAATGATTACCTTGATAAATTGGACTGGGAGGTGAAGGAGAACTCGAACATGGCCTTTTCTCTCCAGGGATTGAACCACTACGGGGTTTCATACATCGTTAAGAAGTACTGGCTGAACAAGGTCTATCCTCCCGAAGTGCGGGAAGCCAATGAATCGGGTGATATCCACTTGCACAACTTGGACACGCTCGCCTGCTACTGCGTCGGATGGGATTTATACGATTTATTATTGAGAGGATTCGGAGGAGTTGTGGGAAAGGTGGAATCCAAACCTCCGAAGCATTTCAGAGCGGCTTTGGGACAGGTGGTGAATTTCATGTACACTCTCCAGGGAGAAGCGGCCGGTGCGGTTTCCTTCTCCAATTTCGACACTTTGCTCGCCCCTTTCATCCGCTATGATAACATGACGTATAATCATGTCGAGCAGGCCATCCAGGAATTCCTGTACAACATGGCCGTGCCGACAAGGGTCGGCTTCCAGACTCCTTTCACGAACATCACTCTCGATTTGAAGCCGTCTCCGGTCTTCGCCAACCAGCCGGTAATCATCGGAGGGATTCCCCAGAAGGAAACTTATTCCGAATTCGCCGAAGAAATGAAGATGCTCGACAAGGCCTTCTATACGGCCATGATCAAGGGAGACAAGAGCGGCAGGCCCTTCTCTTTCCCCATACCGACGATAAACATAACCAAGGATTTTCCGTGGGATGATCCGAGTCTGGACCCTATGTTCGAGGCCTCGGCCAAGTACGGGATCAACTATTTTGCGAATTACATCAATTCCGACATGAAGCCGGAAGATGTGAGGTCGATGTGCTGCCGTCTGCGCTTGGATATGACGGAATTGTCAAACAGAGGAGGAGGAGGATTGTTCGGTTCTGGTTCTTTGACCGGTTCGATCGGAGTCGTCACCATCAATCTGCCGAGGTTGGGATACCTGTCCAAGACGAAGAAAGAATTCTTCGACAGATTGGGCAAGATTATGGATCTGGCCAAGGAGAGCTTGGAGATAAAGAGGAAGACGATAGAAGAGTTCACTTCCAAGGGATTGTATCCGTATTCCAGGTATTATCTCTCCGGAGTGAAGAAGGCCAAGGGCCAGTACTACGCCAATCATTTCTCCACGATCGGACTGTGCGGAATGAACGAAGCATTGTTGAATTTCATGGGAGTCGATATCGGTTCCAAGAAGGGAAGGTCTTTCGCCCTGGAGGTGATGGATTTCATGAGGGAAAAGCTGGTCGGATACCAGAAGGAGACCAACAGCATTTATAACCTGGAAGCCACCCCGGCCGAATCCACCTCATACAGGCTTGCCCAGAAAGACAAGAAGCTATATCCGGACATCATTTCTTTGGGAACCAAGAAGATTCCTTACTACACCAATTCGACCCAACTGCCCGTCAGTTACACAGATGACATTTTTGAGGAATTGAAATTGCAGGATGATATCCAGTGCAAGTATACCGGAGGAACTGTCGAGCACTTGTTCATCGGAGAGGAGATTTCGGACATCGAAACGGTGAAAACCCTGGTCAGGAAGGTGTTCGAGAAGAACAGGCTGCCGTACATTACCATCACTCCCACATTCTCCATCTGCCCGACCCACGGGTACATTGCCGGCAAGCATTTCACCTGCCCCAAGTGCGCGATCGAACAGCCCTGCGAGGTCTATTCAAGGGTCGTCGGCTACCTGAGGCCCGTGTCCCAGTGGAACGAGGGCAAACAGCAGGAATTCAAGGACAGGAAGGAGTTCAAGGTGAAGACGTCTCTCGCAAATGCGAATAAGAAATAAAAATATGAACATAAGCAATGTTTGCCACGATTGCGGAAAAGAGATCTCAGTTAATGAGAAAGGAGAGATCAAGAACGGCCAGCTTTTGAAATACTCATTGCCCGAAGGCAAGGAGAAGATGGTCTTCAAGTGCAACGATTGCTTCGAGAAGGACAAGAGTTTGAAGAATTTTCAGGAAACCGAGGTCTATTCCCGGGTCGTCGGCTACCTGAGGCCCGTGTCCCAGTGGAACGAGGGCAAACAGCAGGAATTCAAGGACAGGAAGGAATTCAAAGCTTCATGAAGATAGGAGGATTGCAAAAAGTCACTTTGGTTGATTTTCCGGGCAAGCTAGCTTGCACGGTTTTTCTCTCCGGATGCCCTTTCCGCTGCCCTTTCTGTTATTCCAAGGAATTGGTTTTGCCCGCGGAGATAAAGAAGCAGCCGGAGATAAAGGAAAAGGAGTTCTTTGATTTCCTTAAGGAGAAGAAGGGGACATTGGAGGGATGCGTCATCTGCGGAGGCGAGCCTACCATATACGGAGAGGAATTGGTTTCTTTCGTTAAGAAGATAAAGGAGATGGGATTCTTGATCAAACTCGACACCAACGGAAGCAATCCCGATGTCTTGAAGACATTGATCGATGAAAAACTTCTTGATTATATCGCCATGGATATCAAGGCTCCTTTCGACAAGGAAAAATATTCAATCGCTACGGGAATAAAAGATGTCGATATTGAGAAGATAAAGGAGTCGGTTTCCTTGATAAAGGATTCCGGAGTCGATTACGAATTCCGAAGCACCATCGTTCCCGGGATTCATTCGAGGGTCGATGTCGTCCGGATGGCCAAAGATATTTCTCCGGCAAAAAGATATTTCTTGCAGGGCTTCAGGGGAGAAAAGGGGACGATCGATCCCAAGCTGGACGGAGCCAGGCCGTATGAAGAAGAATTGCTCAAGGAGGTCGGGGAAGAGATAAAAGGAGGTTTTGATTTTTTCAAGATAAGATGATCCCTTTGGGAGACAAAAAGAGAATAGGGGGATTTCCTTTCGTCGTCGCTTCATTGATTGCCCTAAACACGGTCGTCTTTCTGGCGACCTTTTACGATCTCGGGCACTATATCGACCTTTTCGGTTTCTCTCCGGAGAAGCTTTCGGACGGGCAGTTTTTCACCCTCTTCACCTCCTTATTTTTGCATGCCGGTTTCTGGCATCTGATTATAAATATGTGGTTTCTTTGGGTCTTCGGAGACAATCTGGAAGCCCGTTTGGGCCGTCTCAAGTTCCTCGCCTTTTATCTCCTTTGCGGGGCGGGAGCGGGCATTGTCTATGCTCTTGCCATGAGCGACCCCGCTGCCGCGGTTATAGGGGCTTCGGGGGCCGTTTCGGGGACCCTGGGCGGGTATCTGGTCCTCTTTCCGAGAAACAAAATCAGGGCCCTTTTCTTCACTGCCCCGGCCGTGATCTATATCTTCGTCTGGTTCGTCTATCAGCTTTTTTCGACCATGGCCGTTGAGACCTCGGTTGCATACTGGGGCCATCTGGGCGGGTTCGTCTCGGGCATGCTGTTTGTTAATTTTTTCAAGAAAAGATGAGCGGTGCGGATGCCTTAATTTATTTCTGTCTTTCTTTCATCGGAGGCATTTTATTCGCCTCCTTTTTTGACTTTTCTTTCTTTTGGGGGATAATCTTGTGCATCGCGGGATTGATTATCGTCGGAGCGTTCTGGGAAAAGAAAGAAATCGTTGTTGTGGGAATATGTCTGATAGTCTTCTTCTTCGGAGCGTTCGATCTCGACTACCATTCTTATCTGGTTAAGAAGAGTCCTCTTGTCGGCCTGAACGGCGAAGAGGTTGTTCTTGAGGGAACCGTTTTGAAAGATGTCGAGAGGGGGTTCAATAAATCGGAAGCGATTGTCGATACGGGAAAAGGAATGATTCTTCTGACGACGGACAAGTATTCTCCCGTCGGATTCAAAGACAGAATAGTTGTAAAAGGAAAGATAGAGGTTCCGGAAAAGAAAGATAATTTCGATTACGCCGGATACCTGAGCAAGGACGGCATATCGACGACGATGTATTTTCCCGAAGTCGGGATAATCGAGAAAGGGAAGGCCGGAAATCTTTTCGACACGATGGTATTTCTCGCCATTTCATTGAAGGAAAAAATGGGAGAGGAGATGAGAAAATATATTCCCGCTGATCTGAGTCCGGTCATGGAGGGGTTGATTTTGAACAATGACGGGAAGATGGACAAGGAGATGAAAGATGATTTGAGCAGGAGCGGCCTTTCCCACATCATCGCCATCTCCGGTTCCCATATAGTCGTCTTCTCGGCCATGCTTTTCGAGGTTTTGCTGTTCTTGGGATTATGGAGAAAGCAGGCCCAGATTATGGCCATCGTTTTCACCTTTCTATATGTCTTCCTGGTCGGGATGCCTGCTTCGGCGGTGCGGGCGGGGATAATGGTTTCTCTCCTGTTTCTTTCCCAGATACTGGGAAGGCAATCGTTCAATTTGAGGACATTGGTCCTGGCCGCTTTTCTCATATTATTATCCAATCCTTTGTTGTTGAAATTCGATCTGGGGTTCCAGTTGTCCTTTTTGGCCGTCTTGGGGCTGATACTTGCCGGGCCTGTTTTCAATTATTGGCTTAATCTTGTTTTCAAGAACAGGTTTGATTTTATAAGGGAGCTTTTGGCCATGACATTGTCGGCTCAGGCCTTTACCATTCCTCTCTTGATATATTCTTTCGGGTATTTTTCCGTCGTTTCTCTCGTTTCTAATATGCTGACCGTTCCGATGACCCCGTTATTGATGGCGTTGGGACTGCTTCTTCCTCTGTTCGGGATGATTCTGCCTTTCCTGGCCTGGGTGATTGCGATTCCTTCGATTATTCTTTTGTGGTACCTGGTTCAGGTAGTCCATATTTCTTCGCAGGTACCTTTCGCCGTATTGAATGTGGAACTTCCTTTTGTTTTCCTTGTTTTATTATACGCCCCTTTCCTTTACATCCTCTTCAGGAGCAAGAAGAAGGAATTGGAATTTTTGGGGTAGGGTATTGACAATTTCCCAAATTGGGAATATCATTTATACATGAGAATAATCTCATTCAAAAAGTTAAGAGAATTCTGGGCGGATAAAAGATACATAGATTCGGAGCAATCATTAAGGTCTTGGTATTGTGAAGTCAAAAAAGACGAATGGAAATCTCATAGCGACATTAAAAAGAAATACGGAACAGCGAGCATTCTAAAGGGCGGCGTGACGGTATTCAACATAAAAGGTAACAAATACAGGCTGGTCGCGGGAGTAGATTACGACTATCAAGCTGTTTATATAAAATTTATCGGAACGCACGAAGAATATAATAAGATAAATTTGGAAAAATATGGACATTAAACCAATCAAAAACGAAAAGGACTACGAAACAGCATTGAAAAGGGTGGATGAGCTTTGGGGTTCTAAGTTCGGATCTAAAAACGGCGACGAGCTGGATATTTTGATCACTCTGATAGAGAAGTACGAGATGGAGCATTATCCAATCGAGGCTCCGGATCCAGTTGAAGCTATCAAGTTCCGCATGGAACAGTTGGGAATGGAGCAGAAGGACTTAGCCAAAATCGTAGGGGCGAATAGGGCTTCCGAGGTTTTGGGCGGGAAAAGGCCCTTGTCAATCAATATGATAAGGACCCTCAGGGACGAGTTGGGTATTTCGGCCGATTGTCTCGTCGGGAGCATTTAGTTTTTAAGGACTCCCCGGAAGGGGAGTTTTTGTTATTGGAATTTTTGGGTTGATTAAGGTATAATTGAACCATGAACAAGAAAGCATGGGTAGTTTCTATAAACATGGGATACGGGCACCAGAGGACCGCCTATCCGCTTAAATCCTTCGCTGAAGAAGGGAAGATTATCTGCGCCAACGATTATCCCGGGATACCCGAAGGGGACAGGAAGGTCTGGGAGAGTTCCCGCTATTTCTACGAATTCATTTCCCGCTTCAAGAAGTTCCCCCTTTTCGGGAATATCGCTTTCAACCTCTTTGACGCCACCCAGAGGATAAAGGACTTCTACGATTCCAAAGACATGAGCGGATCGACCTTCACCCAGGAAAGGACGGTCGGGCTGTTCAAGCGGGGCTGGGGCAGGGACTTGATCGAAAGATTATCCAAGAAGAATGTCCCTCTCGTCTCCACTTTCCATAACCCGGCTTTCATGGCCGAGTATTTCAAGTATCCGGGAGACATATACTGCGTCATCTGCGACGCCGACATTTCGAGGAGCTGGGCTCCTCCGAGCGGCAAGGATTCCCGCATCAAGTATTTCACCCCCAATGTGAGGACGGGCCAGAGGCTGAGATTGTACGGGGTCAAGAAGCAGAACATTATCATGACCGGCTATCCTTTGCCTATGGAAAACATCGGAGGCAAGAACATGGAGGTGCTTTTGGAGGATATGAAAAACAGGATAGTCAACCTGGACCCTTCCCGCAAATACAGGAAGAATCACGACTTCATCATCCGCGAGAAGCTGGGAAAGCTCCCCGAGAAGTCCAATCATCCTTTGACGATCACTTTCGCCGTCGGAGGGGCCGGAGCGCAGAAAGAGATAGGGGTGGAACTGGCGAGGAGATTGAAGAAGATAATATACAGCGGAAGGATGAAGATCGTCCTCGTCGCCGGGACTAAAAAGAACATCAAGGAATATTTCGAAAAGGAATTGAGGAACGGAGGACTGGGAGAGATGATCGGCTCGGGGATAGAAATCGTCTACGGGAGCAGTTTTGAAGAATACTACGACAAGTTCAATCTGATTTTAAGGAAGACCGACATACTATGGACCAAGCCGTCGGAGCTTTCTTTCTATGCCGCCCTGGGCTTGCCCGTAATCATCGCCCCGACGATCGGATCGCAGGAGGAATACAACAAGGCCTGGCTTCTGAAGTCGGGATTCGGGGTCGAGCAGAGGGAGATAGAGCACGTCAAAGAATGGCTTTACGATTGGCTTGAAGAAGGGTATTTCGCCGACATGGCCATGGAGGGATTCATTTCCGGAGAGAAGATGGGAACGTTTAAGATAAAAGAACAGATACAAAAATGATCTGGCTCATATCGATAATCCTTTCATATTTCTTTTTCGCTTTCGCTTCATTGGGGGACAAGATCGTTCTTTCCGGGCCTTCTAAGCCGAAATCATACACTTTTTTCGTGGGGGTGTTCAGTATTCTTGCGGTTTTCCTGATCCCCTTTGTTGAGTTCTGTCTTCCTTCCGGGCAGACCCTGGCTTGGATAATTTTAGAAGCGATCGTATATGTCGCGGGACTGTACGCCCTTTTCTACGCCCTCGAGAATTTCGAGGTTTCGAGGATCGTTCCCACCATCGGAGCGACCCAGCCGATATTCATAGGGATACTTTCCCTCGTCTTCTGGGGATTCCAGTCCGTTGAAACGAGGAATGTAATCGCTTTCATCGTCCTTTTGGCCGGAAGCATCCTGATTTCGATCGACAAGAATCCTAAGATAACAAGGAAGAGTTTGGAGATAGGGCTTCTGACGTCTTTGCTTTTCTCTTTAGATTTTATTTTTTCCAAGTTCGTCTTCCTGGACATGGCTTTCTGGCCGGGATTCATCTGGATGAGGATATTCAGCTTCGTTTTCGTTTTGATATTCCTTTTCGACAAAGGGTTCAGGAAAGAAATGTCCGAAGACAACGGAATGAACAAGAAGACGGGAGTTCTGTTTTTAATCACCCAGGCTTCGGGAGGAGCGGCGAACATATTACAGAGTTTTTCCATTGCCGTGGCCCCCGTCGCCTATCTCGCCATAATGAATTCGATGAAGGGGATCCAGTACGTCTTCCTTTTCCTCATGGTCGTATTCGTTTCCTGCTTCCTTCCCAACGTCTTGAAGGAAGAGATGAATAGAAGGGTCGTTTTGCAGAAGATAGTTTCTATAATTATCATTGTTTTGGGATTGGCGATTTTAATCGCTTAAGATATGGAGAAATCGGTAAAATTGGCGTTCACACTGATCGAACTCCTGGTGGTAATAGCCATCATCGGAATTTTATCCGGCTTGATTGTCGTTACCATGAATGGAGTGACGGCCAAGGCGAATATTGCCAAGAGCCAGGTGTTTTCCAATTCTTTGAGGAATGCTTTGATGATGAATCTGGTCGCCGAATACAAGCTTGACGGGAATGCTAATGATTCTTGGGGAGGGAAGAACGGAACTCTCCACGGGACGACAACAGTGACTGCAGATTGTCCCCAAGGATCGTGCCTTTCTTTCAACGGGTCTTCCGACTATATCAATATTGCCGACGATGCGGTTTTCAATTTCGGATCCAAGATGACGGCGATGGCGTGGATTAAGGGAAACTCTCAGTCGGATAAATATTTTTTAGGCCATTATGACGGATCGGGCAATAACAGGTCTTGGCTGGCCGGATCGATTTCCTCCAATAAATTAGTGGTTCTTTTGTCGAGCAACGGAAGCTGGGATTCCGGCTACAGGAAATCATATTATTCTTCGGTCGCGGCTTTTGACAATGTCTGGCATCTGGTCGGATTTACCTGGAATTCCGGATCTTTGAAGCTGTATATCGACGGCCAAGATGTTTCCGTGACCAAGACGTATGACGATTCCTTTACGGCAATATACAATTCGTCGGGAAATCTGTCTTTGGGAACTTATTTGGTCGGAGGAGCTCCGGCATCATCGTATTATTCCGGGTTGATAGACGAAGCCAGGATGTATAACGAAGCGATCCCGACTTCTAAGATCAAAGAACAGTATTACGCCGGATTGAACAATCTTTTATCTTCGGGGAATATCGGTTTGGAGGAGTACCAGGAGAGAATTGATTCTTTAGCCGGGATTTAATATAATAGGAGGCAATGATGCCTTTCTTCAAATACATCATGTGGATCGTCCTCATAGTGCTCCTTGCTTTAATCGGTTATTTATTCATCGGTTTTTCCAGTCCCGCGGAGAATATGACCTGGGGGGTCGATTTTTCGGTCAAGCAGACCGAATTCTTGAAATTGGACGCCAAGGAGACATATCTCGCCATCTTAGACGACCTTAAGGCGAAGAATGTGAAGATAGCTGTCTATTGGGACCTGATCGAGAAGGAAGAGGGCAAATACGATTTCGATGAATTGGACTGGCAGATGAAAGAGGCGGAGAAAAGGGATGTCCAGGTCATCCTGGCGGTGGGAATGAAGGTTCCTCACTGGCCGGAGTGCCATCTGCCCCAGTGGGCTTTGAACGAGGATAAATCCGGGCAGCAGAAGGCCATATTGGAGATGCTTGAGACGGTTGTTTCAAGATACAAAGATTCTCCGTCTTTGTCCGGTTGGCAGGTAGAGAACGAGCCTCTTTTCAAATTCGGGGCCTGTCCCTGGTATGATGAGGATTTTTGGAGGGAGGAGATAGCTTTTGTAAAGCTGAATGATCCCGGGCATCCGGTAATCACTACGGACAGCGGAGAGCTTTCACTGTGGCTCCGTTCTTCCGTTTCCGGAGCGGATATAGTCGGGATAACCACATACAGGAAGGTCTGGCAGCAGCAGCTTAAGACATACGTTTCGTATCCTCTCCCGGCCATCTTCTATGAGCGCCGGGTGGAGATAGTGAAAAATATCTTCAAGAAGGATGTCATCGGGACGGAGCTTCAGGCCGAGCCGTGGTGCGCCAATTCGATAATGAATTCATCCCTTAAGGAGCAGGAGAAGACGATGAATCTCGCACAGTTCAAGAAGAATGTGGACTTCGCCAGAAGGACGGGGATAGACACTTTCTATTTCTGGGGACCCGAGTGGTGGTATTACATGAAGACGGTAAACAATGATCCGGCCATCTGGAACGAAGCCGTTAAATTATTCGAATAACATGCTTTCTATAATCATACCGACATTAAACGAAGAGAAGAGATTGCCTAAGTTATTGGAAGCGATATCCAAGGGCGGATTCGACGATTACGAAATCATCATCGCGGACGCAGGGAGCGCGGACAAGACCGTTGAAATTTCCCGCAAGCACGGTTGTATAATAACCAAAGGAGGGCTGCCGGCGAGAGGGAGGAACAGCGGAGCCAAGGTGGCAAAGGGAGACATCCTTTTCTTCATGGATGCGGATGTGAAATTTGCCCCTAAGAATTTTGTAAAGAAATCGGTCGATTATTTCAAAGAAAATGATCTGACAGTCGCTTCATTCCATATCTTTCCCCAGAAGAACAATTTCTACCTTAATCCCCTGACCCTCAACCTTTTCTATAACTTCCCCCAGATAATATTGAAGAATGCTTTCGCCATGGGAGCTATGGGCATAATGGTCAAAAAAGACGTGTTTGAGAAGGTGGGGGGATTCGACGAAAGCATCACTTTGGCCGAAGACGTATACTTCACGACCCAGGCTTGCAAATACGGCAAGTTTGATATAATAAGGGGGGTAAGGATATACATGCCTTTGCGCCGATACGAGAAGGACGGATACTGGAGGACCGCGTTTAAATACCTTAAATGCGGGCTGAAGATGGGATTCTTGGGAAAGGCGGAAAGGAAGGTCAGGTACGATTTCGGCCATTACGATAAGAGATAAGCATATGTCCATATACCGACTGCCGGAAATACATTTCAAAAGATTGAGCGCTCCTTCGGGAAAGAAGGTCCCTTTCCCGGGATTGTTTTTGATATTGGTTTTTCTGACCGGATTGATCGGGGGACTGGCTTCAAGCTACGTCTTCTACCTTAAATTGAAGCAGGAGGTGGTCGAAGCGGGCGTGCCCATAGTTTCGGAAAAGGTGATCGAGAAGGAATATGTTCCCCAGACCAGCCAGGAACAGAAGGTCATAGACGTGGTTAAGGAGAATTCCCCTTCGGTCGTGTCGGTGGTCATTACCAAGGAGGTTCCCGTCTATTCGACAGAGTACTACAGCCCTTTCGGAGACAATATTTTTTTGATTCCCGAGCAGAAGCAGACGGGGACGGAAAAGCAACAGGTTGGAGCGGGAACGGGATTCATCGTCTCTTCGGACGGATTGGTTCTGACCAACAAGCATGTGGTCGCCGATGCGAAGGCGGAGTATACGGTAATCAACAGCGCGGGAAAAGAATATCCGGTTGAGGTTTTGGCCAAGGATCCGGTCCAGGATCTGGCCATATTGAAGATACAGGGAGGAGACAGTTTCAAGCCCCTGGTTTTAGGCAATGCGTCCGACATCCAGATCGGACAGAGCGTTATCGCCATAGGGAACGCTTTGGGAGAATTTGAGAACACTGTTTCGGTCGGAGTCATTTCCGGATTAGGCAGGACCCTTGTCGCTTCGGGAGCGACGATAGGGACGGAAACGCTTGAAGACACCATCCAGACGGATGCGGCCATAAACCCCGGCAATTCCGGAGGGCCTTTATTGAATCTGAAGGGAGAGGTGATCGGCATCAATACGGCCGTGGCTTCTTCGGGCCAGAGCTTGGGTTTCGCCATATCGATAGACAAGGCTAAGAAAGATATCGAGCAGGTAAAGAATATGGGCAGGATATCTTACCCGTATATGGGGGTAAGATACGTGGTTTTGGACGCCAAGTCGGCTAAGGAAAGGAATATTTCCGTCGACTACGGAGCTTTGCTGATAAAAGGAGATGATGCTGATGAGCCCGCAGTCACTTCGGGTTCTCCGGCCGAGAAAGCCGGACTGAAGGAAGGGGATATTATTTTGGAAATGGGAGAAGAAAAAGTGACGACGGAGAATACTTTGTCCAAGATGATCTCAAAATACAATCCCAACGATTCCGTTTCTTTGAAGGTTTTGAGGGACGGAAAAGAGATTGACATGACTCTCGTTTTTGGAGAGTGGAAACAATAATTGCATATTATGAGTTCTGATATAGAAGAGATAAAATCGCGCCTGAACATCGTGGATGTCGTCGGCGCATATATCAAGCTGGAGAAAGCGGGAATCAATTACAGAGCCCGCTGTCCTTTTCATTCGGAAAAATCGGCTTCTTTTTTTGTTTCTCCATCCCGCCAATTGTGGCACTGCTTCGGGGGATGCAACGAAGGCGGTGATGTCTTCAAATTCGTGATGAAGATTGAGGGAATCGAGTTCGTCGATGCTTTGAAGATCCTGGCGGACAAAGCCGGGGTCCAGTTGAAGAAGGGCTCGGCTGACTACGAGAAGATGAAGAGCGAGAGACAGGTTTTATTGGATTTAAACGAAAGGGCGACCAAGTTCTTTTCCGCCCAATTGAAGAGCGGAACGGGAACGGAGGTTCTGGATTATCTGAAGAAGAGAGGATTGACCGAAGAGACGATCAGGGATTGGAGGATCGGGTACGCTCCCAATTCCTGGCAGAGCTTGTCCGATTATTTGATCGGCCAGGGCTTTGCGAGGGAGAATATAGTTTCGGCCGGTCTGGCTATAAGGAAGGATGCGCAGAAGTTCTTCGACCGGTTCAGATCGAGGATAATGTTCCCCATCTGCGATTTCAATTCTTCGGTTATCGGATTCACCGGACGGGTCTTCAAGTCGGAAGAGGAGTCCAAGTACATGAACGTGCCCAACACTCTTTTGTATGATAAGAGCCGGGCCCTGTACGGGATGGACAAAGCCAAGATGGAGATACGGCAGAAAGATTTCTGCGTCCTGGTCGAAGGGAACGTCGACTGCATCATGTCCCATCAGGCAGGGGTGAAGAACTGTATTGCCGTTTCGGGAACCGCTTTGACCCCGATCCATTTGGGGATAATCAAAAGATACACATCGAACCTGGTTCTGGCCTTCGACATGGACCTGGCCGGGAACAAAGCAACATCTAAGGGCATAGACATGGCTTTGAAAAGCGGATTCAACGTCAAGGTCATTTCCATGGTCGCGGAAAAGGATCCGGCGGACATAGTTTTGATCGAGGGGCCGGAGAAATGGGCCTCATTGGTCAACGAAGCCAAGCCGATCAACCGCTTCTATTTCGATCTGGCCTTCAAGGGGAGGGATCCGGAGTTGTTCGAAGACAAGAAGAAGATCGTCTCCGACCTCTTGCCTGTTTTCAAGAAAATTGATAATAACATAGAACAGAGCTATTGGATCGAAGAATTGGGGAACCGCCTGAAGATAAAGGAGGGGGATATAAGGAAAGAGATGCAGAAAGTGAGGATGGAGGCCGTTTCCGCCGAGGAAACAAGGGTTGTCGAGAAAGAGAAGAAGACGAGGGGGGAGATGCTGGAAGAGGTCATGCTGGCCATAGCATTGATCAATCCTTCATTGGTTTCTGGATTGGATATTTCTTCGTTTTCGTCCCGGATCGCTAAAATATTGGGGAGGATAAAGGAAAACCCTTCGATCAAAACGGAAGAATTGCTCGACGGTTCGATCGATGATAACTTCCTGAATTACATGTTGATCAAGTCGGAATTGTTGAAGGATTCGGAGATAGAGCTTGATAAAGAGTTCAAAAAGTGCTTGGATGAGATTGAGAGATTATCCCTGAAGGAGGAAAGGGAGAGATTGGTTGATGAGATAAAGATTAAAGAGAGGGAGGGAGGGGAGGTATCGGAACTTCTGTCTAAATTTAATAAGCTAATAAAAAACAATGAAGAAGAAGCCCCAAAAGAAGGTTTCGAAGAAAAAGCCGTCGAAACCGAAGAAAAAGGTCCTGAAGAAGAAAGCTCCGAAAAAGAAGGCGATTAAGCCCCTAAAGAGGAAGAAGAGGGTGGTTTCGGTTATAACCCCGGAGAAGCTCGACGAACTCGTCAAAAAGGGGAAAACAAGGGGGTTCATCACCTTTTCCGAGATTTTGAACTATTTCCCCAACGTGGAGCAGAACATCCAGGAGCTTAATTCCATGTTCGACAAGCTGGAACAGCTGAGTATAGATGTCAGGGAGTCCAGGGGATACCTCGACACGGAAGAGGTTAAGAAGAAGGGAAGGAAGAGGGTTTCTTCGGGAAAGATAGATTCGATCCAGTCATACCTTAAGGAGATAGGGAGGATCGATCCGATTACAGCCAGGGACGAGAAGGATCTGGCGAAAAGGATAGAAGCGGGGGACGAGGATGCCAAGAGGAAGCTGGCCGAAGCTAACCTCAGATTGGTCGTTTCCATAGCCAAGAAATATATAGGCCGATCTCCCAATTTGACTTTGCTCGATTTGATCCAGGAGGGAAATCTTGGATTGTTCAGGGCGGTTGAGAAGTTCGACTGGAGGAAGGGATACAAGTTTTCAACATACGCCACCTGGTGGATCAGACAGACCATTACCAGGGCTCTGGCTGATCAGGCTCGAACCATCCGTATACCCGTCCACATGATCGAGACATTGACCAAATACACCCAGGCCAAGAGGAAATTATTGCAGGAGCTTGATCGCGATCCTTTGGCAGAGGAGATTGCCGCGGAGATGGGGATTGAAGTTGAGAAAGTCAGGCATCTGGAGAAGATTTCCCAGAAAGCTGTTTCTTTGGAAACTCCGGTCGGAGAAGACGAGAAAGACAGCGTCCTCGGAGAATTCATCAAGGATGAGAAGATAGAGTCTCCGGCTTCGTCAGCGGGAAGGACCTTATTGAGGGAGCATTTGGACGAGATATTCAGGGACTTGGCGGACAGGGAGCAGAAGATCCTTTCCATGCGTTTCGGCTTGGACGACGGGGTGACGCATACCCTGGAAGAAGTCGGCCAGGAATTCGGGGTCACCCGAGAAAGGATCAGGCAGATTGAGGCCAAAGCCATAGAGAAGATACGCCAGCACGGCAATCTGAAGAAGCTAGAGGGGTATTAAAAAGGGTTGAAAAGGGTACGGTTTTGATGTATATTGCAGATATATTCCGGTGTGGCGCAATGGTAGCGCGGATGCCTGTTAAGCATTAGGTTGTAGGTTCGAATCCTACCACCGGAGCCAATATGAAGATTATCGAGAGACCGGTTACCGGTCAAAAAATAAATAGTTTAATATTTATATTAATATTACTATTACTTCCATTAGCACATATTAATGCCGAAAAAGGCTGTTGTTCTTATCATGATGGTGTGTGTGGAAATAAGTGCTGTGATGGAAGTTTTTTATCAACAGATTGCAAAGATTCGTATTCAAATAAAAAACCTGCGAACGAAAAAGATATAGATACTTATGTGGGATATATTTTTTACGGATTATTTGGGGGATATATCACGTTTCTGCTTTGTGTGTATCTTTATGGTTTAATATGTAGAAAAATAAGTAAAAACTTTAATAAAAACATGGAAAATAGTAAAAAATGTCCAAAATGTAAATCGTGCAGAATTAAAGAAGTTGATAGTCCAGAAGATTTTTTGCATCATAAGCCAGAAGGAGAACCAGCAAGAAAAAGTGAGCCAAAAACTAAACAAAAATATTCCTGTCATGATTGTAATTATGAATGGGAGGAAGATATTGAATAGCTGACCGTCCACCGGTGTGCTATAATCAAAATATAAACTAATCAACCATTACGGTTATTAGATGGAAATAGTCCAAGACCGTACACGGGAGCCATATGAAAAAGTATCGAAAGACCGAAAATGACCGAATAATCAATAATCATCTAACCAATTAATGGCACCTCTTTTTGAGGTGTTTTATTTTAACCTGTAAACAATAATGAAACTTATAGAGAAAATAAGAATAGAAAATTTTAGGTCTTTTCTAGGAACAAAGGGAGACGATTTGGCCGAGGTCATCGAAATGAAGGATTTAAATGTTTTTTCCGGATCTAATGATTCAGGGAAATCTAATATTTTAAGGGTGCTTAATTTATTTTTTAATAAAGAGACAGATAAAAGTAAACCCTTCTCCCACGAAAGGGATTTAAACATTCAGAAGAAAAATACAGGCAATACTGTAATAAAAATACAAATATTTTTTGATATTTCTTGGGATAAAACAAGAGATAAGTTTTTACCATCAAAATTTTCTATTTCTAAGTCCTATAACAAAAGAGGATTTAGAGATACGGTGTGCGAATTCAATATTAATAATATAAAAGACAAAATAAGAATAAACCTAGAAAACCCTGAAGAAAATAAAGAAATTTATAAATTATTTTTACCAAAGAATTATGACAATTTAACCCCTGAAGAAAAAGAAAAAATAGAAAAAATATCTAAAAAAAGAGAGTGGGGGTATCGTGTCAAATTTCTGGGATTTTTAAATAAATCAGTTTCTTTTAGGTATGTACCAGCAATTAAAGATAGGCACTTTTTTTCTTATCTATATGGCAAAACAATATCTCAACTTTTAAAAACTAACAATTCAAAATCACAAGAAGATATATCTAATGCACTTGCTTTGTTGGAAAAAAAGATAAATGATTATTCTGATGCGTTGTTTGATTCAGCTAAGTTTTTAAGTTCTGAGTTTAAAGTGGGAGATAATTTACAAAATTTTTTTGAAAATTTCGATATAGGAACTGGAAAAAGTAAAAATATTTTATTAATATCAAGGGGAGATGGAATACAGGCGAAATTTATACCAGAAATATTAAATTTTTTAGATTCTATTTCTGGAGAAAAATATTTTATTTGGGGCTTTGAAGAACCAGAGAATTCTTCTGAATACAAAAATCAACAAGAATTAGCTCAAAAATTTAGAATTTATTCGACAAATAATCAGAAGCAACTTTTAATAACCACTCACTCCGACGAATTTTTAAGCTTATATGATGGATCAGAGGTGGCTAAGGAGAAGAGGATCGCTAATTTATATCACGTTAAAAAAATAAAAAACAAAAAATATAAAGACTTTTCAATCATACAATTTTTTGATGTAGATAATAATGTTTTTGAAAACGCAACGATAAAATCAGAAATTGACAAAGATTTGGGGACTTCTCATGTTCGCGCAAAATATTCAAAAGAATTAATGAAGGAAAGTAAGAAACTTTTAATAGAAAAAATAAAAATAGAGGAAGAAAGCAAGGAAAAAGTTAAGGAAATAAAGAAATGCTTAAGGAATACTCGACCAGATAATATTTTTATATGTGAAGACGAAAATGGGGTTAAGACATGGGGTAATATTTTCAAAAAGTGTAACATAGAAGACGTTAAGATTATATCATCAAAAGGTTGTAAAAATGACGATGTAGAAAAATGGGCAAGTATGAATATCAAAAACAGTAAGGGGAATTACGAACCCAAAATTTTTAGGAGCATTGATCGCGATGGATACACAAAGAAGCAGGTCAATTTTTTAGAAAAAAATTTGCAATTAAAAAATATTGCGAAGTTAGGGATAGGAAATAAAAAAAATTATAAAATTAAATTTTTACCAGTCAATGAAATGGAAAATTTTTCTGTAATTAAGGAATCAAGTTTTTCAAGGATATCCTTATCTCGTGATTTAAAAGAATCATTTTTTAAAACCGCTGAAGCAAATCTTTTGTCTATTATTAAAATTTTTGAAGAAACTAAAAAACCTAATTGTAAAAATTTATTTGGTAGCCATTCTTCTCGAGAAAGTCAAAAGATATGCATGGAAGAAGAGGCACTTAAAAATATAAAAAAATTCTTTCCTGGAAAAGAAATAATTAAAATTAATAGAAATTTTAATTCTAATAAATTTATTGAAAATATTAATGAAGCTGATTATCCTAAAGAATTAAAAAAATATATAAAAGAAGTGAAAGATTTTTTTGCATAAATTTTTATTTGAGGTAAAGAATCAAACCATAAAATTTTTACATTTATTGATTTAAAATAGTCATGATTCGTATTGGGGAGCCATATGAAAATTATCGAGAACTTTATTGCTAGTTATATTTTAAATAAAAAATCATGAAAGAAGATAAGGAAATAAAACAAATAGTCAAAGATGCATATAAGAAGATAGCCACAGGCGATTCTGGTTGCGGTTGCAATTGCGGATGCAAAAACGCTGAAGATGTCTCCAAGACCATAGGTTATTCTGCGGAAGAGTTGAGTATTGTCGGAGAGGCTAATCTCGGGCTGGGTTGCGGAAACCCCCTAGCTCTCGGAAAGATAAAAGAAGGAGATGTTGTCCTGGATCTGGGGTCGGGAGCGGGAATAGACGCAATTTTGGCCGCTAGAAGAGTGGGAGAAAAGGGAAGAGTAATCGGAGTGGATATGACCGAAGAGATGATAGAGAGAGCCAGGGAAAACACGAAGAAGCTGGGAATCAAGAATGCGGAGTTCATTTTGGGGGAAATAGAAAGCCTGCCCCTTGAAGACAATTCGGTTGATACGATCATCACGAATTGCGTCATCAATCTGACTCCCGATAAAGCCAAGACGTTCAGCGAAGCATACAGGGTTTTGAAGCCGGGAGGCAGAATATATCTTTCGGATATCGTTTTATTGGAAGAACTCACGGAAGAACAGAGAAATAACGAAGGCCTGATATCGGGGTGCGTGGCCGGAGCCTTATTAAAGGACGATTATTTAAATAAAATAGGACAAGCGGGATTTAAGATAAGGATATTGCACGAAAACAAAGAAATAAGCAAGAAGCAATATAACGGAATACCTCTCGAAAGCTTAATGGTTGAATTAACAAAATAGAGAATCTCTTTACTCGCTGATTGCCGATCCGGATCGTTGAGCGGTCTTTCGTTTGCTTTATATCCCGATATGGCCTATAATAGCCGCAATATGAAAAACTTCAACAATATCTTCGACCGCGAGAAAAGGAACAGCGCCAGCGAGTCCGATTTCAAGAGGAGGGGCCCCGCAAAGCGTGATTTCGGAAGGCGGGACGGGGGAAGGCCTCAGATGTATGAGGCGACGTGCAGCGAGTGCGGAAAGAGGTGCGAACTTCCTTTCAGGCCGACAGGAGACAAGCCGGTCTTTTGCAGCCAATGCTTTAACAGCCGGGGAGGAGAATCCAATCGAGAAAGACCGGGATCAAGGAGGGACGGAGGAAACCGCAGGTTCCAGGATAAGACAATGTTTGACGCCGTCTGCGACAAGTGCGGAAGGCATTTTGAGCTCCCCTTCAAGCCGACCGGAGAAAGGGCCGTCTATTGCAAAGAATGTTTTGAAAAAGGAGGTTCTTCGGACAAAACCGACTACAAGGATCAGCTTGAGTCATTGGGTGCCAAATTAGACACCATTATCAAGCTATTGTCTTCTTCCAGTCAGTCAAAAGAGGACGATCTTCCCGAAGCCGAGACCAAGAAGAAGGCGAAGAAGCCTAAAAAGACGGTTGAAAAGAAGAAAAAGGGCCGACCAAAGCATTGACAATATGGCCAAAAAATGATATGGTTTGGACATAGATATTGAGATACGAGGGCGGATTCTCCGTATTGGAGGGGATCCGTTTTTTTAATAATATGCAAAAAAGATTCAAAGGTAGAAAATTCAATAATCGTTCCCGATTCAGCAAAAAGGGCTTTCCTCAAAAGAAAGGTTTTTCGGCATCCAGGATAGATACATCCAAGTTCGTCCAGAAAGCGGTTCCCGCCGAAAACGATGTTTATACCCCTGAGCACCTGTTCGATGACTTTGAGATAGACAGCCGGCTGAAGAATAACATCATCCGCAAGGGATATCGCGAACCGACCCCGATCCAGGACAAGATAATCCCTCTGATTCTGAAAGGGAGGGATGTAGTCGGCATAGCCAATACCGGAACGGGAAAAACGGCCGCCTTTTTGATACCGGCGATAAACAAATCATTAAAGGATAAAAAGAACAAAACCATCATTATCGTTCCGACCAGGGAATTGGCTTTCCAGATAGAAAAGGAATTCAACGATTTCACTCCCGGACTGCATCTGTTCCCGCTACTCTGCATAGGCGGAACCAATATCGGGAGGCAATTGAGGGATACCAGGAGGAGCAATAATTTCGTCATCGGAACTCCGGGAAGGATCAAGGATCTGGTCCAGAGGAAAGCTTTGAACATGGCTTCATTCCAGACGATAGTCTTAGACGAGGCCGACAGGATGCTCGACATGGGCTTTATCGGAGACATGAAGTTCCTGATAGGACAGATGCCGGAATCAAAGCAGGCCTTGCTTTTTTCGGCGACCCTGCCCGAAGAGATAGAAAAACTGTCGAACCAGTTCTTGAAGAATCCGGAAAAGATTTCGGTAAAGAAGAAGGAATCTTCGGCCAATGTCAACCAGGATGTCGTCAAGGTCAAAGACCAGACGAAAAAGATAGATGTTCTCTGCGAGTATCTGAGCAAGGAAGAATTCAAGAAAGTTCTTGTTTTCGGGAGGACCAAATACGGGGTGGAAAAGATCGCCAAAGCCCTTATCAAAAGGGGCTTTATGGCGGAATCGATCCACGGGGACAAGAATCTGTCGAGAAGGAAGAGGGCGATCGATTGTTTCAAGGCGGGAAGCGTCAAGATACTGGTTGCGACCGACGTGGCGGCGAGAGGTTTGGACATAAACAATGTGAGCCACGTCATCAACTACGATATCCCGGCCACATATGATGACTACGTGCACAGGATCGGAAGAACGGGAAGAGGAAACAAGAAGGGAGAAGCGATAACTTTCGTTTAATAATGGAAACCGGCTTTTGCCGGTTTTTGGTTTGTGGTATAATATCAATATGAATATGAATAGAAAATTAATCACTACTTTTTTAATTGTTTTTTTGATAGGATTTATTAGTTATTTTTTAATAAATAAAGGCGGTCAAGAAAATTTTAATACAAATAAAGAAAATGCGGCCATAGATGATATGGCCGATTGGAAGACTTATAAAAATGAAGAATGTAAGTACGAAATTAAATATCCACCAGATTGGGTTATTGAGATAAATCATTTAATTATTCCCGAAGATAATGGTATTCAGATAATGCCTAAAGGCTTTGAGAATGATAAGCGAGATATGAGGATTGCAATCGATCCAGTCAATGTTGGTACTGATAGCCCATTCGATTACGTTGATAATCCAGAAAAGATATCAGGATCATTTAAAGATGTTGTTTTTGCCAACAAACAAGCTAAAGAATATCATTGTGGCCCTCCTTGTTTGTCTGTTCTATACTACTCTAAAGCAATTCACATTGGAGACATCGAGGGAATAAATTGGGGGCAGTGGAACCAAATTAGTTATAGGATAAGGACGGAAGATTATAAATATCTTATGCCAATTTATGATAAAATTCTTTCCACCCTTAAATTTACCAATTAAATCATTACTAGAAAAAAGCCTCAAATTAGTCTCATAATATAAACTAAAACTGAAACCGACTTTTGCCGGTTTTTAGTTTGTGATATATATTATATATATGAACGGATTAAGGTTAGAAGATTTGGGATATGATCAGTTTTTCGAATCCAAGAGACCGGGTGGTTTTTCGGTTGCAAGGATCGCATCCGAACACAGAGGTTCGTATGAAGTCGTCAATCAGAACGGAAGATTCTTGGCAAAGATAACGGGGAGGCAGATGTTCGACGCTTCGTCGAGGGAGGATTATCCGGCCGTCGGGGACTGGGTCATGATAACCGAACTGGGGGAAGGCCAGGCCGTGATCAACGGGATACTGCCGAGGAAGACGGTGATAAAGAGGAAATACGGGGACAAGAACAGGGCCGGGAACAAAGGAGACATCCAGATCATCGGAGCGAACATAGACGCGGCTTTCGTGGTCGAGTCCGTGGACCGTGACTACAGCTTGAACCGTTTCGAGAGGTATTTCGCCATACTCAAAGACCAGGGGATAAGGCCGGTCATCATTTTGAACAAGACCGATTTGATTCCCGGAGAACAGCTTGAGGCAATAATTTCGGAAATAAAGGAAAGATTCGACAACGCGGATGTCATTTCAACCAGCGCATTCAACGAGGCGGGAATCGATCAGTTGAGGATGTATATAGAAAAAGGGAAGACATATTGTTTTCTCGGTTCTTCCGGAGTGGGGAAGTCATCCTTGATCAACAAGCTGATCGGGGAAGATGCCATCAAGACCGGGGAGATAAGCGGATACAGCGGAAGAGGAAGGCATACCACCACGAGCCGGGAGATGTATTTTTTGAAGAGCGGAGGGATAGTCATAGACAATCCGGGCATAAGGGAAGTGGGATTAGCTGATGTTAGTTCTGGAATAGAAGACCTGTTCGAAGATATTGTCGAGCTTGGAAAGGGCTGCAAATACAATAACTGCACCCATTTTAGCGAACCTGGCTGCATGGTCTTGAAAGCCGTGAAAGAAGGAAAGATAGATGAGGAAAGATACAATAATTACATGAATATCAAAAAGGAATCCGACTATTATGAGATGTCCGATTTGGAAAAGAGGGAGAAAGATCGCAGTTTCGGGAAGTTCATCAAGAGGGCCAAGGAAGATTTGAAGAAATACGAATAGGGTTTTTGCAAAAAAAAGAGACAGATGTCTCTTGCTAATTTTCCACAACATTCCGGGCGAATCTTTCGTAGACGAAGGTCGATATGCCCAGAATGACGAAAATATTGATTCCGCTCAGAAAGACAATCATCCCCAGTTCTTTTCGGAATAGATTGAATATCTGCCATTCGACAGCGATGCAGGCGACAAGAGCGATGAGCCCTGTTGCCATAGCCAGCTTCATCAGTTTCCTTGCCATGCAATCCTCTTTTATTAGCTGGTTCTCTGATACCATCGACAATTTTATTTGTCAACTTTTCCGTGGTATAATGTAGTGAATAAATAAATAAAAATATGGACAATCAAAATGCTCCCGGCATAGCGTTGATGATAGGAATAGCCGTTTTGTCTCTCGTCGTTTTGGGTTACGATTATTTTTATACCTATAAGCAGGACATCACTCAGGTTAAAACGGAAGAACGAATCGTTGAGCCGGTTCCCTCTCCCAGTTGCCCGAACGGATATACGATGGTGGAAAAGAACGGAAACAACGCTTATTTTTTCGATAAAGAAAACTCGACTTTATCGGGGAAAGATTATTTCTGCGTCATGACATATGAAGCCAAATGCGATACAGATAAAGACAATATCGGCGATTATCCCAACGAAGAGGGGCTGTTGAGAGGACAGAGTTTCAATTGGTCGGATTGCACGACTTTGTCGGCGGTTTCTTCGCCCGACGGAGCTCCGATAGTCAACATTACCCAGGAAGAATCGAAAAACGCCTGCTCGGGCATGGGAGAAGGATACCATCTGATTACCAATGACGAATGGATGGCTATTGCCAGAGATGTCGAGAGCGTAAAGCAGAATTGGAACGAGAATGTTCTGTTCAGGGGGAATTCGGACAATAAGTACGTCGTTTCCGGATTTGACGGAGCTTCAAACGGAAGCAATTCCAGGTATCTATACCTTTCTAACGGAAACATAGTCTGGGATATGTCCGGAAACGCTTGGGAGTGGTTGAGTGATACAATAAAGCAAAACAATCAGCCTCCGTATAGCGGATGGTATGAGATCAATGTTTTGGATGATTACGGATTAGTGGGAAAAGAAAACATATCGTCGGCCAATCAGAATCTCGGATCGATAAACGGCATAGGAAAATTATTCTTGGCTTTTTCGCCGAACAGCGAGAGGGAAAAAGCTTTCTTGAGGGGCGGGAGCTGGGGAGACGGAAACAGGGCCGGGATATATACGCTGGATTTCCTCAACGCTCCTTCCGACTACCATGAATACATGGGTTTCCGTTGCGTTAAGACATATTAAGGTTAATAAACATGAACAAAAAACTATTGAAAGATTCTTTGGGTTGGGGATTCATTCTCTGGCTCGTCGGATATATTCTAGGTTTTGTCTTTTTCGCATTCGTTCCCCAGAATCAGATCGGCTGGTTCATCATGCCCATAGGGACGATCATCGTCCTCTGGGTTTTGTTCAAGAAAGTGAAAGGCGATTCGTTCGGATATTACTTCAAGCTGGCCTTCGCCTGGGCGTTGATTGCCATCGTTTTCGACTATTTCTTCATAATCAAGCTTCTCAATTCAGTTTCCTATTACAAGCCCGATGTTTATGCGTATTACGCCATAACATTCGTTCTTCCTCTGGTTGCGGGATTTCTGAAAAGGAGCCGATTTGTCGCTTGACTTTTTTCAAAAAAGTCATAGGATTATCCCAGAGAGAAAGAGACAGTTCTTTCTCAATTTAGGAGGCAAGATGACTGAATTAAAAGAGTTTTTCGCCGTGACCGTTAACTCCGTTTGGAGGGCTGACGTTGAAAGCAGCCCCTATCTGGAGAAGATGGCCGGAAAGAAGAATGATGATTACCCCATCGGAACTAAGTTCAAAGAGGATGGCTCGATAATGCTATCGGTGGCAAAGCATTTGCAGCTTTACTACCCGGAAGCTCATTCCATGCTTTCTCCGCAAACCAAGTACGAGCGCCGCCTCGAGTACGTCAACACGATGTGGTGGTGCGGAAGTACGTCGTTGATCGTAGCATTATTCTTCAACAAGGAAGAAGCCACGGCCTGCTTCCAGCATAAGGATCTGATTCCTTGCGATGAACGCTGGCTAAGCCAGACGAGGGAAGTCCTTCGGGCAATCGGTGAAGATCATCCTGTGGTGACGGTCTGCCATTGGCCGGAACTTTCGCTGATTCCTTGCTACGACTGACCCATACACCCTTTTTCTTAAACGAGGAACTGGGCGTTTTTTCTTTTTATGATATAATAGACATATGCAGGATATAAAGATAAAAAACGAAAGCTTTACAGCCTTTTCCTGGTTCGCGGGATGGCTGTTCACGATCGGCTTCCTCGGCCTGTCTTTCTGGCAGGGGGTATTGGCCATAATCATCTGGCCGTACTACATCGGGAAGTTCATCGCCGCTTTGATGTAGCGGAAAAGTTATTTCAATATGGAAAAAATAACTTTAAACAAGGAAAGGGTTAAGAAGTTTTTTGACGTCATTGTTTGGCTTGCCATCGCTTCCAATATAAATTATGTTTTTATAGGCGGCTGGACAGATGTTCTTATTCACGCAAACGTTATTTTCGTTATCGGACTGCCCATCTGCCTTATTTTTTATTTCTTTTACCGTTATTCTTCCGGAAAAAGAGCGGGTGATTTTGTTAAAAAATCCGTTGGATTTCTTTTGGGTTTTTTCCCGTATCTTATTTTAATCGCAACGGTATCCAACTATACTTATAATTACAGGAATCCGTTTGCTTTTGTAGTTTTCATCGTTTTTATCGTAATGCTCTTGATAGACATACTTTTCTGGCTAATGTTCTTTAAAATCATCATCAGGCGGGTTGACGGAGGAAAAGGAGTTCTGAAGATATTTTTAGGCCTTTTTATGATAGCAGTCACGATCGTCGCCATTTCAGGATTTTTAATCTGGAAGAATTTTAACCAGCAAACAGTGATGTGTTCCCAGGAGGCCAAACTCTGTCCAGACGGATCATATGTGGGTCGCTCCGGTCCCGAGTGTGAATTTAAAGAGTGTCCTTTTGCCTTTCCCAATCAACATGTCGAAAAAGCGATAACAGATTATCTTTTAACCCAGAAGCGATTCAGCTGGAAAACCCAAGAAAATAGCGATAATGTTTGCGTAGCCGAGAATCTTTCCCAAGAAGAGCTGTTCCCGCTATATATCTGGGCGCATTGCATCGAATATGTTGTTGAAAACGGCGAGGTCAAGGTCTTGAGCGGTTCTTCGGGGCCGGTTAAGATAAGCTACCCCAATGAGCTTTCCTATTATGACCTGAGCAGGTTTTCATACGAAGCTCCCGGCGACGGCAGCGGATATTCGAAGGATGTAGAAGCTATTTTCCCTGAGGAGCTCCGCCGGAAGATATTCGATTTTGACAGGGAAGAAATCATCAGAAAAGCAAAGGAAGAAGCTTTAAATAAATGAAATACGTTTTCCCATATCAGGAACAGATGGATAGGATAAAGCGCTTGGCCGAGGACATTAAGCGGTTTTCGGTTGCCAAGGAAGATAACATCGAAAGCGCCATAGACGCTTTCACCTCCTTTTTTATCCAGTGCTATCATCTGAGGGACTGGCTTTTTGAAAGCAGGTACAGCAAGAGGGATATAGACATCTTCATCAATGAAAGCTTTCCGCTTTCTCTGTGCAAGGATATGGCCAACAGGCAGAAGCATAGGATGATAGACAAATACCAGCCGGCCCATCATCTGGTGGAGCACAAATACGGGAACATCTCTTCCCCCATCGTCAAATACTACGATCCCGAAAGGAAGGAGGACAGGTTCGGATTGGATATCGAAGAATTGGGGACGCTCGTCGATGTAATCGATTTGTCAGAGAAATGCATAGAGGAATGGGAGAGGTTCCTGTACCTTTTCTCAATCTGATTTTTTCTGGTATAGTATTACAAAGGTCGTAATTATAATACGCATACAAAACATATGATTTTAGGAATCGCCTTGATTGTAATCGGAGCGGTCTTCCTTCTCCAAAACCTGGGATACATTTCCGCCAGCGCTTGGGGAATCGTTTGGCCGGTAATCGTTATAGCTGTCGGATTGTCCATGATCTGCAAGAAGCACGGACACTGCATGTGCGGCTGTGAAGAGAAAAAATAATATGGAAGAAGAAAGAAAGTGCGAATGCGGAATGCCCTTGAACGCCGAAACGGAATGCTCATGCGAGCCGGGCGTCTGCATCTACTGCTGTTCCTGTCCTTCCGACTGCCAATGTGGCTGCGCGGAGAAGAAGGAAAAGCAGGACAAATGAAACAAAATGCCGGGGAGACCCGGTTTTGTTTTTGAAATAATTTCATTTCGGTCTTGTATTAATTTTTAGAGGACCTCGAGATAATAAATAAAAACAATATGCAAAAAAAGAAACTCATCATCTTTTCCATCTTATCCGCTTTGATCGTTTCCGGATTCGGTCTGGCAACAGCCATGGCGGCATCTTCGGGAATAGCTTCTAATGCTCCCGGCCAAGCTGAACAGTTCGAAAAAAGGTACGGGATAACCTTGACCGACGAGCAGAAAACCCAGATCCAGTCCAAAGAGACGGAAATGCAATCGAAGAGGGAGGAAGAGCTGTCCAAATGGCAGAATATGACTCTCGACTCTTGGAAACAGCAGGAGATAGAGAGGATAAACGCAACAACCCAGGATCAGTTCGATAAGATGAAAGAACAGCGCGTCAATATGTTCAAAAACGGAAAAGGAGGCATGGGAATGTTCGGTCCCAAAGCGGAAAAGCCGGCTGAATAGCCGGTTTCTTTTTTTGAAATAAAAGCCGTTCATGGTTGTACTAAAGTGTGATATCATATAGCCATGACAGACCAACCTAGCGACGAACAGATAGTTTCCCTGGTCTTAAAAGGAGAAAAGGATTCGTATAGGGAGATAATCAGGCGGTACGAAGAAAAGCTTTCCCGCTATCTGCACAAATTCATAAGCGACGGCGACGACATCGAGGATATACTCCAGATAGTCTTTATCAAAGCGTACAAAAACCTGTACGGCTTTGATATAAATAAGAAGTTTTCCTCCTGGATATACAGGATAACCCATAACGAGGCGGTCAACCATTTGAAGAAGAGCAGGAAGAAAGGAAGGGTCGCCTTGGACGACGTGGAATACAAGCTTATAGACGAGAAGTCGGACATAGGGAGCGAAGCGGACAGGAAGCTCTTGAAGAAAGATATGGAGAAAGTGATAGGAAGATTGGACCTGAAATACCGCGAGCCGATAGTCCTCTTCTATCTGGAAGAGATGTCGTACGAGGAGATAAGCGATGTCTTGAGGATACCGAAGAATACCGTCGGCACCCTCATCTTGAGGGGAAAGAAGATGATGAAGGATAATTTGGAAGAAATAAACAAAAACTATGGAAGATGAACTGGAAAAATCAATAATGGGGAAGATAAAGAGCGACCAGGTGAAGATCAGGTCGAAATACGTCTTCGTCGCGGAGAAGCTGGGCTTGGGAACCGCCTTCGCTCTTTCGGTCATGCTTTCCGTCCTTTTATTCAATCTCATCCTTTTCTACCTCAAAGAAACCGACAATTTGAAGTATCTTAGCTTCGGCAAGTTCGGTATTTTCGCTTTCCTCGAATCTTTCCCGTACCTTCTGGTTGTCGCCTTCATCGTCCTCATAGTCTTGTCCGGATACCTGATCACCAGAAGCGATGTTTCGTACAAGAAGCCTTTCGGATACCTGGCTGTGGGCATGGTTGCCTGCATAATGGTCATGGGAGGGATTCTGACATATGCCAACGTGGGAAGGATAATCGAGGCGCAGGCCAGGAGCGGAATGGGTCCGGCGAGGATATTGCTTGATCCGATGACGGGAATGAGGAACAGCGGGGTCGCCGGAATCGTCTTTGAAGAGGGCGAAGGATATATCGTCCTCCAGACGCCTCAGGGATTGAGGAATGTCGACTTGGAAGGGGCGGAAGGCCTTCCCGAAATACAGAAAGGACAGTTCGTCGTCGCCGTGGGGAAGAAGGATGGATACGATTTCAAAGTTGAGAAAATCAGGGTTTTCGACAGGAAAGATCTTCCGGCGGTGGACAGGGGTATCGAATCTAAGTTCGGCTCGGAAAAGAAGGGCCTTCCCGAAACCATCTTTTATTTCGAGAAGAAAGAAAGCGCTTGCGTCAAGAAATGCTTCGATGCCGGCAAGGAGCCGAAATCATGCTTCGAAGAGTGCAGGAAATAATGAAGCCGCCTCCGGGCGGTTTTTGTTTTGAAATAAAAAGGAAGAAAGAGACGTACTAATTATTAGATAACAGCTATAACATGAAAATAAAAAACATATTCTCGAATACGAAGAGTTTCGTCTTTTCTCATAAGATCGCTTCGGCCTCGATTTTAATCCTGATCGTTGCATCACCTTTTGCTGTTTCTTATTTTTCTCCCAAGAAAGAAAGCGTTTCATACGTCGTCCAAGCCGTGAGGAAGGGAAACCTCTCGGTTTCCGTTTCGGGAACGGGACAGGTCTCTTCTTTGAAGAACGTGAACATATTGTCAAAGGTTGCGGGTGATGTTACCGGGGTGTATGCCGAAGCGGGCGAGGACGTGAATAAGGGAGATCTGCTTTTCAAGGTTAACAGTATCGAGGGGGAGAAGAGCGTCAAGCAGGCCGAAATCAATCTGGAGACGGCGCAATTGAAATTAGAGGACATGAAGTCGCCTCCCGAAGAATTGACCTTGCTCCAGGCGCAGAACGCTTTGACCGATGCTGAAGAATCGAAAGCGGATGCCGAAGCGGCCCTGGCCAAAGCTTACGAAGACGGATTCAACAATGTTTCGAATGCGTTTTTGGACTTGCCCTCCGTCATGACCGGGTTGAGCAATATTTTATTTCTGGAGACATTGAGTTCGAACGGATCCCAGCAGAACATCGATTTCTATGCCGGAGCCATCAATAGCGTCGAAGGGGATGGCACGTCGTACAGCAATGATGCATACAACAAATACGTGGTCGCCAAAGCGGCTTACGAAAAGAACCTTTCGGACTACAAAGCGGCCAGCCGCTCTTCGGACAAGGCGACGATAGAGTCGTTGATAAGCCAGACATACGATACGGCCAGGCTCATATCGGAAGCGATAAAGAGCGCTAACAGTCTCGTCGACATGTACAGATATTCGTTTTCCCAGAAGCAGATTGCGTACAATCCGGCCGCCGATACCCATATTTCCACACTGAACAGCCAGACCAGCAAGGCCAATTCTCATCTTTCCAGCTTGCTTTCCTCGAAGACGGGGATAAGTTCGAGCAAGGACAGCATAGAGAGCGCCGAGAGATCGATAAAGGTGAAGCAGCTGTCGCTAAAGGATATCGAAGACGGATATACGGATTTGGAAATAAGGACGCAGGAATTGGCGGTTGAGAACGCCGAACAGGATTTGGCTGACGCCAAGGACACATACAATAATTATTGGATCAGGGCTCCGTTTGCGGGAACCATTTCGAGCGTTTCCGCCATTGTCGGAGATACCGCTTCGAAAGGAACGATTATGGGATCGATAATCACCAAGAAGATGATTGCGACAATCACATTAAACGAGGTGGACATAGCCAAGGTGGAAATAGGGCAGGAAGCGGATTTGACTTTTGATGCCCTGGACAATGTTTCTGTGAAGGGAGAGGTCTCCGAAGTCGATACCGTGGGAACGGTTTCCCAGGGAGTGGTGAGCTACAGCGTCAAGATAGCTTTCGATACCGACAACGAGAGCGTCAAGCCGGGCATGAGCATTACCGCGAACATAATCATCGAATCGGTTGCCGATGTCCTTACCGTTCCTTCTTCCGCCGTGAAGACCATGGGAGGAAAGAGCTATGTCGAAATAATGGATAACGGGACGACGCAAAGAAAGGAAGTCGAAACGGGAATGACCGACGATACGACGACGGAGATAAGGAGCGGATTATCCGAGGGCGAGAAGATTATCGTCAATACGACGACCAAGAAGACGACTACAACAAAGACAACGACCACGAATAACAACGGGAACCAGGGCAATCCGGGCATGGGCGGAGAAATGATGATGCTAACGAGATAATATGATCAGATGCGAAAACATCGTCAAGACGTATAAAACGGGAGACAACGAAACGGCTGTCTTGAAGGGAGTGTCTTTCGAGATAAAGAAAGGAGAGTTCGTCGCCATCATCGGTCCTTCCGGTTCGGGCAAATCAACCCTGATGCATATACTCGGAACACTGGACAGGCCCACTTCGGGAAAATATTTTTTGAACGGGAAGGACATGCTTGATTTGAGCGACGACGAACTGGCGAAGACGAGATCTCAGAGGATCGGATTCGTCTTCCAGTCGTTTAACCTCCTTTCACGTTCGACCGTCTTGAGGAACGTCATGCTTCCGTTGGTATATGACAGCAATGTAAAAAAGGAAGAAAGGAAGGTGAGGGCGGAAAAAGCCCTGATCGCAGCCGGTCTCGACAAGGACAGGTGGCATCATTTGTCGAGCCAGTTGTCCGGAGGGCAGATGCAGAGGGTGGCGATAGCGAGGGCTCTGGTCAACAACCCCGATCTTATTTTTGCCGACGAGCCCACGGGAAACCTCGATTCGAAGACGGGAGACATAGTTCTCGATACTTTTCAGAAATTGAACAGGGAGATGGGCCACACCATAATTTTGATCACCCATGAAAGATATGTGGCCGAGCACGCCGACCGGGTGATAGAGCTCAGGGACGGGGCGATAATTTCGGACAGGGAATCGGACAATTCACTGTTAAAGAATAAATGATATGGTTTTTTTAGATCTGCTGGAAGAAGTATATATTTCCCTTTCATCGAACAAGTCCAGGTCGGGCTTGACGATTTTGGGAATCGTCATCGGCATAGCGTCCGTCATCACCATGGTGTCGGTCGGACAGGGGGCGACAGCTTCGATACAAAATAATATCCAGTCGTTGGGCTCGAATCTTTTGGTCATTTCTCCCGGTTCTCAGAAGAGCTACGGTTCCGTGGCGAAGAGCAGCTCTTCCTCGACCACCTTGACTTTGTCCGACGCCGAGGCGATCAAGTCGGAGATTTCCAACCTGAACCATGTCGCTTCGGTTATCTCTTCAAGGAAGCAGGTAATATACAAGGGGAATAATACCAATACCAACATCTACGGCATAGACGCGGAATACGAGACGGTCAAGAGCTTGGAAGTGTCTTCGGGCAACTTTTTCGATTCGGCCCAGATAGAAAAAGTGTCGAAGGTGGCTGTATTGGGGCCGACCGTTTCCGAAACCCTTTTCGGAGAAGGGGTCGATCCGACGGGGATGAAGGTGAAGATCGGAGGCGTGGAATTCACCGTCATCGGCGTGACCGAGTCGAAGGGGACTTCGGGGATGAGCAACTCGGACGATATAATATACATTCCCATTACCGTGGCCAAGCACTATTTTACCGGGAACAATTCGGTGAGCACGATCAACGTCGAGGTATCTTCCGCGAAGAACATGGACCAGGCGGAAACGGATATCAGCGATCTCCTGCTCTCGAGGCACAAGATAACAGATTCGTCATTGGCCGATTTCAGCATAATGAACCAGGCTGAAGTTATGGAGACCATGTCTTCGGTCTCGGGGACCCTTACCTTGTTGTTGGGAGCGATTGCGGGAATTTCCTTGCTGGTCGGCGGAATCGGCATAATGAACATGATGCTCACAACGGTGACCGAGAGGACGAGGGAGATAGGACTGAGGAAGTCATTGGGAGCGAGGAGCAAGGATATCAGCAGCCAGTTCCTTCTCGAGTCCATATCCCTGACCTTTATCGGAGGGATAATAGGGATAGTCCTGGGAGTCGCCGCTTCGTATCTGATCGGAAAGTTCGGCGGCACGACGACTGTTGTAACCGTTCCGTCCGTTCTTCTCTCTTTCTTCGTTTCGGCGGGCATAGGGATTGTCTTCGGATATTATCCCGCCCAAAGGGCTTCGAAGCTTGATCCGATAGAGGCATTAAGATACGAATAATAATAAACATATGAAAAAACAACACATTATTTTAGCTTCGGTTTTGGCGGTTCTGTTGATTGCGGGAGGAATTTTCTTCTTTTTTTCGGGAAAATCAGACCAATCATTCAGCCGGAAGAATGCGGAAGAAAAAGTAGAATCCGTTTCTTTGAAGGTGGGCGATTCCGTCAATATTTTCGCCGACGAATCTCTTTCCGCCAAGAGAATCATGGTTTGCGGCGATTCCGGTTGCGGTTTTTCCGGAGACAAGAATCAGGGCCGGGCTCCTCAGGGAGGGAGCGCTCCTTCGGCCGACGGAGAATCTCCGCAAGGCGATTTTCCTTCCGGAGAAGGCAGGCAGATTTCCGGGACGATGATTTCCGGAACAATCACTTCAATGGGGGACGGTTCTCTGACCGTCGATACGGATAACGGAGAGACGAAGACGTTCACCGTTTCCGATTCGACGGAAATAACCAGGAGATAGGGAAAAGCGGGGGAACCCGCTTTTTTGTTGAAATATTTCCTTGTTTTTGCGATAATTGAGGCATGGACTACGGAAAAACGATATTCGAAATCATCTTTATCATAATTTTGGCTTTTTTCGCCTATCTTTTCTGGCCGGAAATGCAGTCGGGATATTCCCGCCTTTTTTTCAATCCTTGCCGGAATCCGATCGAATATTCCGTGGGGGAGATAGACAGCCGCTTCGGAGTGTCCGATGATTATTTTTTGTCCGCAATCAGGGAAGCGGAGAAATCATGGGAAGACGCATACAAGAAGAACCTGTTCGATTATTCGGAAGGAAAGGGGATTAAGATGAACCTGGTGTACGATTCCCGCCAGGAGGCCACGGACCAGCTTGATCAATTGGGCAGGATCCTGGACATAGACCAGACCAATTACGATTATCTCAAAAAGGAATACGATAAATATGTGTCTTTGTATGAAAAGAGCTCGGCCGAGTTGAAGGCATTGGTTTCGAGTTATAACCAGACGGGATACAGGAAAAAGAACGCCGAACAGCTGGTTTCGGAAATCAGGGAGAAAGAGGAAGCCAATGCAGAGCTGGTGGGGAAGATAAACTCTTTGGCTCAGGAGATAAACTCTTTGGCTCAGGAGTACAATATAAATGCCGGGGAGTATAACGATCTGGGGAAATCGTTTGAAGAATTCGAGCAGGGAAATTACACTTCCGACCTGTATTCCCGGTCCATTAACATCTATCAGTTCGAGGATAGGCAGAAGCTTGTTTCGGTTCTCGTCCATGAGATGGGGCACGCTTTGGGGCTGGAGCACGCCGATGATCCTATGGATATAATGTATGCGGTTAACGCTGGAGAGAGCCAGGAGATAACCGGTGAAGATCTGTCGGCCATAGAAGGGATTTGTTCCAGGAATCCGGCTGTTTACCTTTTCGAAACCATGAAAGAGAAATTTTCTTTCTGAGGTATTGTTTTATTTTTTCACCTGTTTTATAATATAATAATGTATAAATGCGGAAACAATTTAATTCATTATTAATTAACGTTAATTTAACATCTCTTTAGAGGTGTTTTTATAAACATTATGAAGAAACTGATAACATTGATCTTCTGTATCTCCCTCCTGGTTGCGGTTTTCGCGACCAAGGGGGATGAAATAGTTTCGTACGCCGAGACTTTGGCCGTAACTGCCACCGATACGACGGCTCCGCAACTGGGCGGAGTGGCTGTTTATCCCACGTCGGTAAGCGCAAACAGCCAGTTCACGGTCACGGTTTCAGCTTCGGACGATTCGTCCGGGGTAAAATCGGTTTCGGTCAAAGTAATCGGGCCGTCGGGAACGGATACCAACCAGATTTCTTCAGTCATAACCGCCGCCGACGCTTCAGACAAGTGGTCGGCCAATCTTTTGATGCCTTCAAGCGCCGAGAACGGGACCTGGAAGGTGAGCAAAGTGACTTTGACCGATAACGCCGGCAATTCAAAAGAATACTTATACGGATCGGGCATAAGCACGACCTTTACCGTCACCGGAGGCGCCACCAATTGCTCGACCAGCACCACTCTGAATACCCAGAATAAGAACAACTGCGAATGGAGCAACGGTTCGTGGAATTCGAATAGCTGTACATGCACCTGTCCCACCAACTGGTATCTGGGTGGAGGAGGGAGCTGCGTATACATGACTTCTTCGACAGCGGGAACCTCCAGCAGTACGACAACGTCTTCCTGTACGGATACGGGATCATCCTGTTCTTCCAGCGGCGGAACATGGAGCAGTTCTTCCTGTTCCTGTACGTGTCCAACCGGATATTCTTTGAGCGGCACTTCTTGCGTAGCAAACCAGGCGACCGTTACCACAAACTGTTCAACCAGCGCGACTGTTAACACTCAGAATAAGAACAACTGCGAATGGAGCAATGGTTCCTGGAATTCGGATACCTGTGTTTGCACCTGTCCCGCTAATTACAATCTGGGAGGCGGAGGTAGCTGCGTCTATGCTCCCGTCGCCACCTACTGCGCCCTCACCGGAGCTCTTGGCTCCGAATGCACGGGCAGCGGCGGTTCCTGGAATATCACAAATTGTACTTGTTCCTGTCCTTCAAACTATTATATGAGCGGGAATAAATGCGTGGCTCATTGCGCCGATAATGGATCGGAATGCATGGGCAGCGGAGGGACTTGGAGTTCTTCCTCCTGTTCCTGCACGTGTCCATCCGGATATTTCTTGAGCGGGAACAAGTGTCTTTACGGTTCGACTACCTGCGTTTCCGATGACAGGGTGAGCTGCACCGGCAGCGGAGGAACGTGGAATTCTACGGCCTGTTCCTGCACGTGTCCCACTTCTTTCCGTTTGGATGGGAAAAAATGCGTGATTGCGACAAGCGTTTCCAATTGTACGACCGATGGAAGTTCGGACTGCGCGGGCAGCGGAGGATCGTGGAGTTCTACGACCTGCGCCTGCACCTGTCCCGTCAACTATGTTTTGAGCGGAACCAAGTGCGTGGCCAATGCCACCGCCGGCTGTTCTACCAGTTCAACTTTGAACACCCAGAACAAGAATAACTGCGTCTGGAGCAAAGGAACGTGGAATTCGACCAATTGTTCCTGTACGTGTCCAACCGGGTATTATCTCGGAGGCGGAGGAAGCTGCGTGGCCAAGACGGAATGCACTTCGACCGGATCCGATTGTACTTCCAGCGGAGGGACATGGAACAGTTCTTCGTGCGCTTGTTCGTGTCCGACGAATTACACTTTGAGCGGAACCAAGTGCGTGGCAAAATGCACTGCCGATAAGTGGACTTGCGACGAATGGAGCGTCTGCGTCGCCGGAAAGCAATACAGGCCGTGCACCCTAACCTATGACTGCCCGGGGGTTTCCCAGGTTTCTCCGAGAACGGAACAGGAATGTACCGTTGCCGAAGAAGAACAGACGGAAACTACAGCCACCAGCTGCTATTACAAATTTTCAGAATACGGAGCGTGCGTCAACGGGAAGCAGACCCGCAAGGTTTTGAGTTCGTATCCCGAAGGATGCATCGACAAGCTTAACGAACCATTGGAAAGGGCTTGTACCGCCGTGGCCTGTTCATACAAATATTCTCAGTGGGGCGAGTGCAAGGACGGAAAGAAGACGAGGAGCATATTGTCGACTTCGCCCGAAGGATGCACGCCGGGCAATCCCGTCGTCGAGGAGGCCTGCAAGCTGCCCTGTACCGATGCCGACTGGAAATGCGATGATTGGAGCGCTTGCGGAAGCGAAGGGACCCAGTACAGGAAATGCTCTTTGTCCGATATTTGCATATCTTCGACTGTTTTGAAGTCGCCCTTGGCCACGAGGGACTGCGTATATGCTGTAACTCCGGTTGAAACGGAGCCGGGAACAACAGAGCAGGAAGCCGTTCCCGCGGAATGTTCTGCCGTCGGCTGGACGGCCAAGAAGGATTGCGAATTGTATCTGTACCATTCGAGGATAGTTTCCGACTGCAGGGACAGCAACCTCAATTCTCAGGAGCAATGCCGGCAGTATTTCCTCGGTAAATACGGGAAGCCGTTAAAATGCGAAGGACTGAGCGACGATAGCTGTAATGCTTTGATCGATAACGTGATATTGGCCGACTTGAAGACGGTCATCGCTTCCGACGTTAAAGAAAAGCTATCCGAGGTGGCTGGAAATTCCGCCGTAATCAACGTCAAGGAACAGACCATCAGATCGGAAGTGACTTCCGTTCCTTCGGGACAGTCCCAGCCGGTCACTCAGATGAAGGAAATCAAGATAGATAATCTTCCCATAACTTCCGTTGCGACGGAGAACATCCAGGTAAGTTTGATTTCGACCGTTACGACAGCGGCCCAGCAGAATCTTTCTCCGGTGGCCATCGCTTTCGATTCCGACGGAGACGGGCTTCCCGACGACGTGGAGAAGCGTTTGGGAACGGATCCGAACATGAAAGACACCGACAGTGACGGATATTCTGATGCCGAAGAGGTCAAGATGGGGACTGATCCCCTCGACCCTCTGGCCAAGAAGATAAAGACGGAAGTAGCCGGAGTCGATAAGGCCATAGTCGAAGGCAAGGCCTTGGAACAGCCTAAATATGCGGCTGCCGTGGCGAGCGCATCGCTGGCCATCGATAAGGTTGGAACCGTTGAAGCGACCAATGCTTTGAGGTTTGAGGGGAAAGCCAAGCCCAACCAGGTGGTTACTTTGTTCATCTACAGTACCATGCCCATCGTAGTGACTGTCCAGGCCGATGCAAACGGAAATTGGACGTATGATCTGGATAGGACGATGGTTGACGGAACCCACGAGGTCTATGTCGCGGTTAACAACGATCAGGGAAAGATAGTCGAGTCGGCATTGCCCACGCCTTTCTTCATCGCCGAAGCTCAGGCCGTTTCCGTCGATGATTTTGTTGCCGCCGCAGCCGACGTATCCAAAGTGGAAAGCCAGACCAACAACATGCTCATGCTGTATGTCCTTTCCGGGCTGGCCGTGGTCCTCCTCCTTGTCGCAGTATTCTTCATAATCAAACAGAGATTCGCGGAATAATATGGAGAACAGGAATTCAAAGTGGCAGTTCTTGAAGGACAACAAGCAGGTTTTCTACTCTCTCTTGTTGATGATAGTCATCCCCGGGGTGATCATTTTGAACACCTGGATTTTTGCCGATTCTTTCAAGAACACCATCGATCTGTCTCTCCAGGACAAGGCGGTGGGTATAGGCCAGTCGGTCAACGCCGGCCTTTCGGACAAGTTCGCTTCCGCCGAGCAGATGCAATCGTTCGTGGACAACTGGGGAAGATACAATGAAGACACCGAATCATTAGATGTGTTCCAAAAAGAAGGAGATGCGTTCAGGCTCATTGCGAGCATGAACGACAAGGGAAGCATAGGGAAGACCGAAAACCTTTTCAACTACTATACCGCCTGGAACAGCGATCTGCCCGTGGCCCAGAAGATATACAAAGAAGAAGGCGATGCCAAGCGCCTTTTCTGGCTGGTGGTGATGCCCCTCAAAGATTCATCGGGCCAGAAGCAGGCGCTCCTTTCGATGACTATTTCGGCGGATATAATCAACACCAAGCTGGCCGTGGCGCTGGGGAGTTCGTACTGGATGCTTTTGCTGACCGTCATATTCATCGTTCTCCTCCTTCTTGCCAATTCCCGCCTTTTCGAATATTCTATTTTGTATAATAAGATAAAAGAAGTGGACAAGATGAAGGATGAGTTCATCTCCATGGCTTCGCACGAGTTGAGGACCCCGGTCACGGTAATCAGGGGATATATAGAGATGCTTCAGAACGATGCGGACAAGCTCACCCCTGCAGAAAGCAAGGACTATCTTTCGATCATCAACGTTTCGACCGAACGGTTGGGAAATTTGATTGAAGATCTTTTGAACGTGTCGAGGATAGAGCAGGGAAGATTGAAGATGGAGATGAAAGAGATGGACGTCTGGCCCGTTGTCGAAGAGACGGTCAAAGAGATGAAGGTCCAGTCCAACGCCAAGGGATTGGCTTTGTCCTGTTCGATCGAGGGAAAAGCCGTGATCAGCGCCGACAAGGACAGGTTCAAGCAGGTATTGATAAACATCATCGGGAATTCTATCAAATACACCCCGTCGGGAAGCGTGGAAGTCAAGGCCTTGAACAGGGACAAAAATCTTGTTTTAATGGTTAAAGACACGGGAATCGGGATGACGGCCAAGCAGAGGGAGCATCTGTTCGAGAAGTTCTACCGGGTCAAGACGGAGAAGACGGCCGATATTACCGGAACAGGGCTAGGATTATGGATTACCAGGCAGATAATAGAATTGATGAAAGGAACGATCATGATCGATTCTATGGAGAATGTCGGGACGCAGGTCACTTTGGAATTTCCTTTAATTGAAAAGAAATAAAAAATACACATATGAATAATCTGAGGAATGCCGATGTCAAAGGGAAAAGGGTCTTGGTCAGGTGCGACCTCAACGCTCCGATCGGAGAAGAAGGGAACGTCGAGGCCGATTATAAGATTCAGAAGATCGTCCCGACCATACAATACCTGAGGGATAACGGAGCGAAGATCATACTCTTGAGCCATTTCGGGCGCCCCAAAGGCAAGAAAGATCCGGCTTCCTCTTTGAGGCCCATCGCCAAAAGGGTCTGGGAATTGGTCGGAGGAAGCGTTAAGTTTTTGAATGATACCATCGGCAAAGCGGTTGAGAAGGAAATCAATTCGATGAAGGAAGGGGAGATAATCGTATTGGAGAACGTCCGTTTCTATGCCGGAGACGAAGCCAATGACGATAAGTTCGCGAAGGAGCTTTCTCGCCTCGGAGATATTTTCGTTGAGGACGGCTTCGGCGTCTGCCACCGAGCCCATGCGTCAGTCGTGGGGATAACCAAATATCTGCCCTCGTATCCCGGGCTTCTTTTGGACGAAGAGTTGCGCGTTCTGTCGAATGCTCTCATCTCTCCGGAAAGGCCTTTGGTTTCGGTCATCGGAGGTTCAAAGATAGAGACCAAGGTGAAAGTGATAGAGAGATTGCTCGACAAGTCGGACTATGTCTTGATTGGAGGAAAAGTGGCCAACTCTATTCTGGTCGCCAAAGGGATCTGTGTCAGGGATTCGATTAACGAAGAAGAAGAGGGTTTGATGGAATTAGCGAAGAAGATAGACCTGACCAGTCCGAAGCTGCATCTGCCCGTAGACGGAATAATGGGCTTGATCAATTTCGACGAGGAATACAGCAGGACCGGAGCTGTCGGAACTTTGAGGAGAGAGGAAGCCATATATGATATCGGACCGGAAACGATAGAGAAATACAAGTCGGTTTTGTCCGAAGCCAAGACGATTATCTGGAATGGGCCTCTGGGATGGTTTGAGAAGCAGCCGTACGACAAGGGAACCGTGGACATAGCCAAGATGATAGGACAGATCAACAGCCAGGTTCTTTCTGTTGTCGGAGGAGGCGAGACCGTGCAGATAATCCAGAAGCTGGGGATTGAGAACCAGTTCGACCACGTTTCGACCGGAGGGGGAGCGATGCTTGATTTCATGGCCGGGAAAGATTTGCCCGGCATAGTGGCTCTCGAGGAGAACAGTAAAAGGAAAAATAATGAAGATTAAGAATATCGATAAGGCGGCGGAGAGGATTAAAAAAGCCGTCGAGGACGGGGAAAATATAGTTATATACGGGGATTCGGATCTGGACGGGGTGGCGTCGATAGTGATTACCAAAGAAGCGATAGACAATCTTGCTTCAATCTTGAAAAAGAAAGTTTCGATCCTCTGTTTTTCTCCCGAGAGGAAGACGGAAGGATACGGATTGAACGCAAACGCGCTCGAATTCATCAAATCAAAGGTTTCTCGCGGATTGATAGTCACCCTTGATTGCGGCATCACCAATTTCAAAGAGATAGAGGACGCTAAGAACAGCGGTTTTTCCGTTGTCGTCATCGATCACCACAAGACGGTCGGAGGCATTCCCGATGCCGAAATCGTGGTCGATCCCAAACAGGAGACAGATGAATATCCTTTTAAGGATTTTGCCAACGCCGGGCTGGCTTTGCGTCTGGCCGAGGAGATTTTGGGAGACCATATGTCGGACATGCTCAAAGACAGTTTTGTTGAGCTGGCCGCTTTGGCCACCATTTCAGATATGATGCCTGAAGCGGGAGAGAACGAAGAGATCATCAAAGAGGGACTGGAGAAGGTTGAATACAGCCAGAGGCCGGCCATACGGGCTATTTTTTCCCTTTTGAACCCGATGGATTTTTTGTCCAAGAGGGACATGATCGCCAAGATCAACAGCGCTTTGAATTCTTCGGGGATAAGCGGGCACGTTTCTAAACCGTATCTTTTTCTAACCGAGCCGGACTTCAAAAAAGCGGTTGAGACAGCCGAGGAGCTTTTCGAAGAAAGCCGCGATAAGCAGAGGAATGTGGCCAATCTCGTCGATGAACTGACAGAGAGGGTTTCCGTGAAGGATTCTCCTATAATCTTCGAGGGGTCGCATGTTTGGGAAGCGGAGCATCTGGGAGCGGTGGCTTCCCGCCTGGTCAATCATTTCGACAAACCCGTTTTCCTTTACAGGAAAGGGGAGGAGATAAGCCGAGGAACGGTAAGGGTTCCCAAGGGGATGGATGCGGTCAAGGCTATGGAGAGCTGCAAAGAATTGCTCGTCATGTTCGGAGGGCATCCTCCGGCAGCGGGCTTCACGGTAAAGAATGAAAATATCGAAAAATTCGAAGAATGCTTGAAAGAGTATTTTAAATGATGAAGGAGAGGTTTTTCCTCTCCAGTTTTTGCGACGATTACTTTCCGATTTTGTGGGAGTTTGAATTGCTCCCGGGCCGTGATGACAGGCCGTTTTCCGTAGACAATAGGGATTTTCATGATTACCCCTTTTCTGTCTATAAGAATAATCCGAATCGATCGTTTTGTCAATTTATCAAAAATTAAAAATATAATATAATAAAAATATGAAAAAAATAATCTTGACGCAGTTCTTCGTATTATTGGCCGGTACTTTGTTCGCCTGGTATAATTTCGCCATGGAGTGGATTGCTTATTCGGAGAAGACATCCTGCACAGTCGGATGTTCAGCCGGGACAAATCCTTTCCTGACACCTTGTTTCGGAGGAGCCATATTCTTCACCATCGCTTTCTTTTTGAGCATTTTGATGCTGAGGAAGGGAAAGTAGGAATAAGGGTTGTTTATTGAGGACACCCTGGTATAATAAAGAAAAGATAATAATAAAAAAAACAATATGAAAAAAGCAATAACTTTAACCATTCTCATGCTGCTTCCTTTTTCTGCTGTTTTAGCTGTCGGAGGATCTTCTCAGGGAGCCGGCAGTCAGCTGCAGACGGTGCAGGTCCAGACCCAGAACCAGGGTTCTTCTACGCAGAATACCGTTCAGGTAGAAAATAAAAATCAGCAAGGTAGCGGACAAGGAACTCAGACCCAAACGCAGACACAAGCCCAGGAGCAGGTTGTGCAGGGCGACGGAGCGCAGGTCCAGACCCAGACAAAAGCCGGTAATGCTGAGCAACTAAAAGAGATGGTCCAGAGCAGAACCCAGGAGTTGGAACAGGAAGCCGAAAGCATCAAAGACGATACAGTCCAGAAGGTCTATCGCAACCAGAACGTGGTGAGGGAAGCGGTTCAGTCGCTTCTTGCCGCGGAAAACATAGTCGGGGGAATAGGCCAGCAGGTTTCCCAGATTGCCAAAGATTTCAACAATTCTGTCGACAAGACAATAAAAGCGGAGGAGAAGATACAAAGCAGGAGCGCTTTGGCTAAATTGTTCGTCGGAGGAGACAAAACAGCTGCGGCAGAGCTGGAGCAGGAAGTCAACCAGAACAGAGGAAGAATACAGTCCCTTAACCAGCTGATGGAGCAATGCAATTGTGACGGCGAGACCAAGGCCGTTTTGCAGGAGCAGATCCAGAATATGGAGCAGGAGCAGAACAGGCTGGAAACTTTAGCCAAAGAACAGCAGGCCAACGGTCTATTCGGCTGGCTGACTCAGCTTTTCAAATAAGGATAATAAGGGAGCCGCCTGCTGATCCGGGCGGCTTTTGTTATATATTGTCCTTTTATATATAAGGTGGTATAATACAGTTTCACATAGGTTAAAAGCTATGGATTTTCAGCTTAAGGGACAATTTGAACCGAAAGGAGACCAGCCTCAGGCGATAGAAAAGCTCGTTCGGGGATTGGAAGAAGGGATGGAGAAGCAGACCCTTCTCGGGGTAACCGGTTCGGGTAAGACGTTCACCATCGCGAACGTCATAGGGAAGGTGCAGAAGCCGACACTGCTGATTTCGCATAACAAGACCCTGGCGGCCCAGCTTTGTAACGAGATGAGGGAATTCTTCCCGGATAACGCCGTCGAGTATTTCGTCTCCTATTACGACTACTACCAGCCGGAAACGTACATGGCCAATACAGACACGTATATAGAGAAGGAGGCGCAGATAAACGAGGAAATAGACCGATTGAGGCATGCCTGCACTCAGGCCCTGATGACGAGGAAAGACGTGATCATCGTTTCTTCGGTTTCCTGCATCTATGGCTTGGGGTCCCCGGAAGAATACAAGAAAGTCCTGCACGTGATAAAGAAAGGAGACAAAATCAACCGCCAGGAGATGGCGAGAAAGCTGATCGACCTGCAGTTCGAGAGAACGAACGAAGATCTTTTGCTTGGAACCTTCAGATTGAGAGGTCAGGTTTTGGAAGTTATGCCAGTCCATGAGAAGGCAATATACAAGATAGGGATTTCGGAAAAGATAGATTCGATTGAAGTCATCGATCCGATCAGGAGGAATGTGTTGAGAGAAGTCGACGAAGTCGCTCTGTTCGCCGCCAAGCATTACGTCTTGAACGAAGAGACCAAGAAGGAGGCGATAAAGGGAATAAGGGAGGAATTGGAGGAAAGATTGAAGTTCTTAGAGAAGGAAGGAAAGATTCTCGAGCACGAAAGGTTGAAGAGGAGGGTCAACTATGATTTGGAGATGATAGAGAACATCGGATACTGCCAGGGCATAGAGAATTATTCGAGGCATTTCGACGGAAGGAAGAAAGGGGAGCCCCCTTTCACGCTGATCGATTATTTCAGGATGGCCGATCCAGATTTCCTGACGGTGATAGACGAGTCGCACGTGACCATCCCCCAGATCGGAGGAATGTATTTCGGTGACAGATCAAGGAAGAAATCCCTTATCGATTACGGTTTCCGATTGGAGTCCGCATACGATAACCGACCTCTGGAATACGCCGAATTCGAAAGATTGACCGGAAAGAAGATATACGTTTCGGCCACTCCCGGAGCGGAAGAATTGAGGGAGAGCGGGCAGATAGTCGAGCAGATCGTCCGTCCGACGGGATTGATAGATCCCGAGGTGATCATCCGTCCCATCACAAACAAGGAAGGCGATTCCCAGATAGACGATTTGATCAAGAGGATAGAAGAGCAGGTTAAGAACAAAGAAAGGACCCTTGTCACCACCCTGACTAAGAGGATGGCCGAAGACCTTACCGACTACCTTGAAAAGAAGAAGATAAAGGTCAAATACCTGCATTCGGACGTGAAGACCTTGGAGAGGATCGAGACGATAACGGAATTGAGGAAGGGTCTTATCGATGTCATCGTCGGAGTAAACCTTTTGAGGGAGGGATTGGATATTCCTGAGGTTTCTTTGGTCGCAGTCCTTGATGCGGATAAGGAAGGATTTTTGAGGAACGAGACCAGCTTGATCCAGACGATCGGCAGAGCGGCGAGGAACGTGAACGGACGCGTCGTTTTGTATGCCGACAATATCACCCGATCGATCGAGAATGCGGTTGGGGAGACGGAAAGGAGGAGGAATATCCAGATGGAATACAACAAAGAAAACGGCATAACGCCGAAGACGATAGAGAAGAATATAAAGAACATCTTGGAGCAGTTCGGACTGGATGCGAAGAAGCTGAAGACGAGGAGGTACGGAGAGAAGATACTGGAATTGGATTTGAAAGGGGATGCGAGGCCCTTGAAAGAGATATTGAAGGAGAAGAAGGAGAAGATGAAGGAAGCGGCCGAGAAACTGGAGTTTGAGCTGGCGGCCATATTGAGAGATGAGATAGTCCAGTTGGAAAAAGATATAAAAAAGAAATGATATGCAGGATAAAATAGTAATCAAAGGAGCGAGGGAGCACAATTTGAAGAACGTTTCTCTGGAGATTCCCCGCAATAAGATGGTCGTGTTCACCGGATTGTCCGGCTCGGGAAAGTCGAGTTTGGCTTTCGATACGATTTTTGCCGAGGGGCAGAGGAGGTACATAGAATCCTTGTCCTCATATGCGAGGCAGTTTCTGGGAGGGATGCAGAAACCCGATGTCGACGAGATAGAAGGGTTGTCTCCGGCGATATCGATCAGCCAGAAAGCGCACAGTTCTAATCCCCGTTCGACCGTGGCAACCATTACGGAGATATATGATTATCTGAGGGTGTTGTATGCGAGGGTGGGTAAGCCGTACTGCCCCGACTGCGGGATAAAGATAGAGAAGATGACCGTGGACGAAATATTCAAGAAGACGGAAGAGCTCTTAAAGGAAGAGGGAAACCTTTTCATCCTTTCTCCGGTGGTGAGGGGAAGGAAGGGGGAATACTACCAGATGCTCCAGGATATATACGAGGCGGGTTTCGCCGAAGTGAGGATAGACGGGAAGTTCAGGAGCTTGAAAGAAAGGATTCCTCTGGAAAAGGGAAAGAGCCATACGATAGAGATAGTGATAGATAAGATGTATTTTTTGAAGAAGGACGATGATTTCGAGTTCAGATTGAACGAAGCTATAGAAACGGCGGTGGATATGAGTAACGGATTGTGCACGGTGATCTTTCCGGACAAGGAAGAGAGGGTTTTCAGCACGGAGTATTCATGCCCCAAATGCGGATTTAGTTTTCCCGAGATAGAGCCCAGATTATTCAGTTTCAACAGTCCGTACGGATATTGTCCCGACTGCAACGGCCTCGGGGTCGAGAATCCTTTTTCGACCGTTCCCTGTCCTTCCTGCGGAGGGAAAAGATTGAACAGGAATGCTTTGTCGGTGAAGATCAACGGGAAGAACATCTGGGAGGCGACAGATATGACGGTCGAAGAGGCCTTCAAGTTTTCGGCCGAGAGCCACGAGGCGTTGAGCGCCAAGGAAAAAGAGATAGCGGAAGTGATCTTCAACGAAGTGAGGAGCCGTTTGCAATTCATGATCGATGTGGGATTGCATTACATCAGTTTGAACAGGATGGCCGGAACATTGTCCGGAGGAGAAGCCCAGAGGATACGTCTGGCTTCCCAGGTCGGAACCAAGCTCGTCGGCGCTTTATACGTTTTGGATGAACCGACGATAGGGCTGCACCAGAGGGATAATGAGATGCTGGTCAGGACGCTGAGGAATCTCTGCGACATAGGGAACAGTATCATCGTCGTTGAGCACGATGAGGATACGATCAAGGAAAGCGACTGGGTGGTTGATTTCGGACCCAGAGCGGGAAAGCACGGAGGAGAGATTGTCTTTTCCGGTCCCCTTAACAACCTTTTATCAAAAGGAAAGGAGGCTTCTTTCTGCAAACAGCAGGGGAGCGCTTCGAAGTCCCTGACCGGCAAATACCTGAGGGGAGAGGAGAAGATAGAGAAGCCCGGAGAAAGGAGGGCCGTATACGATTCCATGCCCAAGCTGAAGATAGTCGGAGCATCGGAGCACAATCTGAAGAATCTGAATGTCGATATCCCTTTGGGCAGGTTCGTCTGTCTGACCGGAGTTTCCGGTTCGGGGAAGTCCACATTGATGAATAATATCATTTATAAATACGTGACAGGGATATTGAACAGGTTCAAGAGGGATATCAAGGTCAAGGAGGTGAAGAACGTTGAATACTTAAACAAGGTGATCAGGGTGGACCAGTCATTGATCGGCCGTTCTTCCCGTTCCAATCCCGCCACGTACACCAAAGTGTATGATGAGATAAGGAATATCTTCGCCATGACTCCGGAAGCGAGGATGAGGGGATACAAGCCGGGGCGATTCAGCTTCAACCGGCCCGGAGGCAGGTGCGAGAATTGCGAAGGAAAGGGGACGATAGAGATAGAGATGCATTTTCTGCCCAACGTGGAGGTGGTCTGCGACGTCTGCAAGGGCCACCGTTTCAACAAGGAGACTTTGTCGATCCATTATAAGGAAAAGAATATTTCCGATGTTTTAGATATGACCATAGAAGAGGCGGTGGAGTTCTTCCGCGACATCCCTTCTATATACGACAAGCTGAAGGTCTTGAACGAGGTAGGGCTGGGATACCTGACCTTGGGCCAGCCGGCAACGACCTTGTCCGGAGGAGAATCGCAGAGGATAAAATTGACGAGGGAATTGAGCAAGCACGGGACGACCAAGACCTTGTATCTTTTGGACGAGCCGACCACGGGACTGCATTATGATGATATCAAGAAATTGATAGTCCTTTTGCAGAAGCTGGTTTCCCAGGGGAATACGGTCATGGTCATCGAGCATAATTTGGATTTCATAAAGTGCGTCGACTGGGTAATCGATCTCGGCCCCGAAGGCGGAGACAAGGGAGGGAAGCTGGTTGGAGAAGGCACTCCCGAAGAATTATCCAAGACGGACACCTGGACGGGTAAATATCTAAGAAGAATCCTGAAAAATGGCTGAATGGAAAGATAAAATCAAAAACATTCCCGACTCCCCCGGAATCTACCTTTTCTATAAAGGGAAAGATTTAGTATACGTCGGCAAAGCGACTTCCCTGAGGAATCGGGTCAAGAGCTATCTCAATCCCAAGACATCGAGGCCGATCGAAGCGATGATGGGAGAAGTGACCGATGTCAGGTGGAAGACGGCCGATTCGGTTTTGGAAGCGGTCATATCGGAAGCAAACTACATAAAAGAGTTCAAGCCGAAATACAATGTCGAAGGAAAGGATGACAAGAGCTGGAACTTCTTCGTTTTGACCAAGGATGAATTTCCAAGATTGCTGGCCGTGAGGGAAAAGAATTTGAAAAAAGAAGAATACTTATATGTCTTCGGGCCGTACGCGGAAATGAAGACGAGCCAGATATTGAAGCTTCTCCACTTCCTTTTTAAGGTTTCGAGATGTTCTCCGAACCAGAAAAAGCATTGTTTCGATTATCAGATAGGAAACTGTCTCGGAGTATGCGTCGGAGAAATAGGAAAAAAGGAATACAGGGATAAGGTTGTAAAGCCCCTTGTCTTGTTCCTCAAAGGAAAAAAGAAAAATATAATTTCTTCTTTCAGGAAGAAGATGAAGGAAGCGGCAGTCCGGGAAGATTTTGAAGAAGCGGGGAGATTGAGGAACCAGATATTTTCCCTGGAAAAAATTAGGGACTTCGCCCTGCTCGACAAGAGCTTTCTGGAAGATGGTGCTACTCGAGATTCTATCAAGAGGATAGAAGGATACGATATCTCCAATCTGGGGAACGAAGCGATGGTCGGAAGCATGGTCGTTTTCGACGACAAGGGCCCGGTCAAGAGCGAATACAAGAAGTTCAAGATAAAGGGGGTGGCGGGACAGAGCGACGTCGACTGCCTCAAGGAGGTGCTGTCTAGAAGGATGGGGCATCCGGAGTGGCCGTATCCCGATTTGGTTCTGGTGGACGGAGGAAAGCCCCAGGTCAGCGCTGCGAAGAAAGTTTTGGGAGGAAAAATCCCGGTGGTAGGGATAGCCAAGGGACCGGAAAGGAAGAAGAACGAATTCTTCTTCGACGAGAAGGGAAAACTTCTGGTTAAAGAGAGGGAAGGGCTGTTGATCCGAGTGAGAGACGAAGCCCACCGTTTCGCAATCAATTACCAAAGGGCCGTCAAAAGGAAAAACCTTGTTTAATCGGCGGAGAAATGATAATGTTAAGGGGAGATAAAGATTAAAAATATGAAAAAATTCAACATAAACTTTAAACCGAACTTCAAATCAAAGAGAACCTGGATCGTCCTCGTATTGGCCGTCGTCTTGGTCATCGTCGGATTTTCCATGTTCGGAACCAAGAAGGCCTCCAAATACGAGACGGCCAAGGTGGAAAGAGGTAATCTCGTCCAGACGGTCGATGCTACGGGAAACATAGAGTCGTCGAACGATCTTTCTCTGCATTTTGACGGAATGGGAATAGTCGAGAATGTCAGGGTCAAGGAGGGGGACGAGGTCAGGGCGGGGCAGTGGCTGGCCAACCTTTCGATGCTGCAATTGAATGCGGCGGTGGCCCAGGCCCAAGCTTCTCTCGACCAGAAGCTGGCCGGAGCGACGGCGGAACAGATCGCCGTTTCGGAAAAACAGGTCGAGTCGGCGGAAATATCTCTGGACAAAGCTGAAGACACTCTTTCCGACACGACTTCCCTGGCCGAGCAGAATCTTTCGGCCAAATACAATTACGCTCTTACCGTTTTGGACGATTCCTACATCAAGATGTATAACGCGTATATCGCCGTCAAGAATCTCCAGACGACTTATTTTACCGGATACGACCAGGAGAGCCTGAGCGTCAGAACCAATCTGGATTATAATATCGAGAGACAGAAGGATTCCGCCAAGGTTGCGATAGATATGGCCAAGGACACTAAGAAAAGCGGAGACATAGAGGCGGCGGTTCTCCAGGTGAAAAGTTCTTTGGGATATATTCTTTCCGGCCTGACCGCCGTAAGGGTTTCCTGCGACGGGGTTGCGTACAAGAACGTAGTCACTTCGACCGAGAAGACTTCCCTGGACAGCCAGAAGGCGTATATAAGCACGGCCCAGACGACCGTTTCCGGACTGGACAGCGATATTTCCATATTGAAGACCCAGAATGATACCAATATCAAATCGGCCCAGGCGGCCGTCGATTCGGCCAAGGCCAATCTGGAATTGCAGCAGGCCAATTACGATTCTCTGGTCGCCAAGCCGAGGGACATAGATATCGCCTATTATCAGGCTGTTCTGGACCAGGCCGTCGCCAACAGGAACAAAGCCATAATCTATGCTCCCATAGACGGAGTCGTGACCAAGGTCAACAAGAAAAAAGGGGAATTGATCAGCTCCTCCGAAGCGATGATAGAATTGCTGTCCCCCCATTATGAGATAAAAGTTGACGTTCCCGAAACCGACGTGGTCAAGGTGAAGGTCGGGGACGAAGCCGAAATCACCTTGGATGCTCTTGGTTCGGACGTCAAATTCAAGGGAAAAGTTTTGACCGTCGATCCGGCTTCGACCGAAATCCAGGACGTTGTTTATTATAAGGTCAAGGTCGCAATCGAGGATGACGGGAACGAGACGATAAAGCCGGGAATGACCGCCGATGTCTTGGTCGATACTGACAGAAGAGACAATGTTGTGTTCGTTCCTTCGAGAGCTATTCTGACCAGGACGGGAAGCGACGAGAAATACGTCAGGGTTCTGAAAGACGGAGCAGTCGAAGAGAGGACGATCAAGCTGGGGCTCAAAGCCGATGACGGAAAGGTGGAAGTTTTGTCGGGACTGAACGAAGGAGAAGAGATAGTTCTAAGGGAGATAAAATAGCATGCTCATAAGCGTAAAAGACCTGAAAAAGGATTTTTATAACGATGAAGTCGTCACTCCCGTTCTTAAGGGGGTGACTTTTAACATCGAGAAGGGAGAATTTGTCTCCATCATGGGGCCGTCCGGTTCGGGCAAGTCTACCCTGATGCATATCTTGAGTTTTTTAGACAAGCCGACCGGAGGAAAGTATCTTTTCGAAGACAGGGACGTTTCGGAGCTGTCTGACGACGAGCTGGCCGAGATGAGGAGCAAGAAAGTCGGATTCATCTTCCAGTCGTTCAATCTTTTGAACCGTTCTTCCGTTTTGGAGAACGTCATTCTTCCCCTTGTCTATACCGATATTCCGGCGAACGAGAGGGTAAGAAAGGCCAAAGATTTATTAGAGCAGGTCGGATTGAGCCACCGTCTCGAGTATTCCCCGGGCAAGCTTTCGGGAGGAGAGAAGCAGAGGGTGGCCATAGCGAGGGCGCTGGTCAACAATCCCGAAGTCATCTTCGCCGACGAGCCGACCGGAAACCTTGATTCCAAGTCCGGAGCCCAGGTGATGAAGATCCTCCAGGATCTAAACAACAAAGGGCACACGATAATCCTCGTCACTCACGAGAAATCCACGGCCGAGCATGCCGGGAGGATAATCCGCATCAAGGACGGGAGCATTCTCGACGACTGCAAGGTTGATTGCAGGGTCATCGCCGGGAACGAAGAAGAACTCAGGAAATAATATGGACGTATTCGAATCGATACAAAATGCAGGGAGGATGATCGTCCGCAACAAGATCCGTTCTTTTTTGACCATGCTGGGGATAATCATCGGGATCACCGCCGTGATCATAGTTTTGTCCGTGGGCGAAAGCGTCGAGGGGCTGATTTTGAACGAAGTCAAAAGCATGGGCTCGAATCTTATCGGGATATTACCCGGACACGCTGATGAGAACGGCCCGCCCACTTCGGCTTTCGGAGTGGTCATCACCACTCTCAAGTATGAAGACGGGGACGCCATACTCAAATCCAATTACCCCCACATCGAATCGTTGGCCATGTATGTTTCGGGGAGCGACATAATTTCTCTGAATGACAAGAAGGTGAGCGCTACTTTTTACGGCACCACGGCCAGCTATCCCGACGTCCAGAGTTCGACCGTGGAGAGGGGAAGATTCTTCACCAAGGACGAGGAGCTGAGCAACGCCAAGGTGGTCGTATTGGGAAGTACGGTGGCTAAGGACCTTTTCGGGGACCAGGATCCTCTGGGTATGAAGCTGAAGATAAAGAAGGCCAACTTCACGGTCATCGGGATTTTAAAATCCAAGGGAGGGAGCCTGATGCAGAACGAAGACACCAATCTTTTCGTTCCGGTAAAGACGGCTCAGAATATTCTTTTAGGGATAGACCACCTGGGGTTCATCAGAATAAAGGTGGACAAGCCGGAGAATATCGACGGAACCATGGAATACGTCAGAGGTGTTCTGCGCGACAGGCACGATATAGACGATCCTTCTGAAGATGATTTCAGCGTCAGGTCAACTGCTCAGGCCTTGGAAACCATCGGGAGCATCACCACCGCTCTGAGGTTTTTCCTGGCGGCGATAGCCGCGATATCCTTGGTCGTCGGAGGGTTCGGCATCATGAACATCATGCTGGCGACGGTTCAGGAAAGGACGAAGGAGATAGGATTAAGGAAGGCGATCGGGGCCAAGAGCGCAGACATCGTCAGGCAGTTCTTGATTGAAGCGGCTACGATAACCTTCATCTCGGGATTGATCGGAATAGTCGTCGGTTCTCTGCTTCTGATAATAATATCGGCTGTGATTAACGCTCTCGGATACAGTTGGGAATTGATCATCTCGCCCATATCCGTTTTTCTGGGGTGCTTGGTTTCGATAAGCATAGGGTTGATTTTCGGGATAGCTCCGGCCAGGAAGGCCGCCTTGCTTCATCCAATCGAATCTTTGAGGTATGAATAAGATAATTTTGCAAATCCAATCGGCGTTCAACAGTTTGATGCGGCAGAAGTCCCGCACGGTTTTGACTATCATTGCCGTCGCAATAGGAATCGCTTCGCTGATTATCATGATCGCCGCCGGAAACGGACTCAGGGGCATGGTTTTAAAAGAACTTGAAGTGTACGGGTCGGACATGATAAACATCGAGGTCCGGGTTCCGGGCAAGGGTTCTGCGGGGAGCGGAGCGAGTTTCGCTTCGGGCACCACCATCACCACTTTCAAGAACAAAGACGTGGACGAGATAAGGAAGCTCGACAGCATACAAACCCTTTACACTTATGTCACCGGACAGGAAGTGATTAAATACCAGGGAGAAGCCAAGCCGGTCATGGTTTTCGGATACGGAGCCGATGCTCCTCTGATTGAAAAGCTTCCCATTGCCACGGGCAGATTTTATTCTTCGGACGAGGAGAATTCCCTGTCTCCCGTCATAGTTCTGGGGAGCAAGATAAAGACGGATTTGTTCAATGATGACGACGCGGTGGGCAAAGCCGTATATGTCCGGGGCAAACCATTCAAGGTGGTCGGAGTTTTAGATGAGAGAGGAGCGTCTTTCGGTTTCAATATGGACGAGATGGCGTATATTCCCACTTTGACCATGCAGAAGAAGCTCTTGGGGACCGATTATGTCATCGGGGTTTCGGTCAAGGCAAAAGATCCTGACAGGATACCGGAGATTAAGGAAGAATTGATCGCCCTTATGAGGGACTTGCATGACAGCGACGGGCCGGACGAAGATGATTTTGAAGTTATGACCATGGCTGATGCCCAAAACATGATGGATACCGTCTTGTCGGCCATAACGATGCTTCTGGCGGTCATCGCCGCCGTGTCATTGGTCGTGGGAGGAGTGGGCATAACCAACATCATGTACGTATCGGTTATAGAAAGGACGTTCGAGGTCGGATTGAGGAGGGCGGTCGGAGCCAAAAAGAAAGATATCCTCTGGCAGTTCCTGTTTGAAGCGGGAATACTGACCTTCTTAGGGGGTATATTCGGGGTGGCTATCGGTGCCCTGGTCGCTTTCATTGTTTATTTAGTCGCCGTATCTTTCGGCATCAGCTGGACATATGCTGTTTCTCCGCTGTCAATCATCCTCTCCCTGTTTTTTTCCGCTTTCATAGGGATGTTCTTCGGAGTTTATCCGGCCCAGAAAGCGGCCAACATGGATCCTATCAACGCCTTGAGGCAGGAATGATTGACAAAACATTTTAGGGCGGGTATCATTTCCTTTGGTTGTTTTAAAAATGACCGAGATTAATTCGAAATCTAAGACCGGGGAAATCCTTTCCCTGATCGATGGCCCGCATTTCGGGCTTTGCAACGACTATGACAGGAGCGTTGCCGTATGGGTGAAAGAGAATTGTCGCGATTTCGATTATCGCGCCAAGAAGATTATCAAAAAATTGTTGAAGAAGTGTCCGAGAGGAAAAGAGGTTTCTCCGACCATTCTCGCGATCCTCGGGTTGATAATCGAAAAGCCGAGGAGGTTTACCGGCAAGGATGATTTCGCATACAGTGTCGTCTTCGGGCTTAAAGGAAGGGTTCCCAAGATATGGGAAGCGTTCTTGAAGAATTCCGAAGAGGTCAACAAGCACGAGGATTGGGTCAGGTTGGCTCGGGATCTCGGGTATTACGGGCACAGGGACTACTGGGACCTGACGCACTATGACTATGTCATGGATATGCTCGAAAAAACAGCTGGCCGGAAAAATTAATTTTTTTGGCCGGTTTTATTTTACAAGATATAGTATTCCGACGGCGATGAATATTATCGAGACGGCGATCTTTACCGCCGCTTCTTTCTGTTCGAGTTTTGAAAGAAGGCCTTTTCCTTTTTCCGGACTGAAAGAAAGGAGAAGAGAGAAGATGATTATGACCGAGCTTGCTCCAACCCCGAACATTATGGGAGGAAGGATGCTGAAAGAATGGGCCATCGCCAAGGGAGCGAACATACCGAAAAAGATTGCTGCGCTGTGAGGGCAGAAGCCGATGGAGAAAAGAAATCCCCAAAGGAAAGAACCGAAGAAAGTATTATTCTTCGGCTTTTTGTCGGGTTCGTGTTCGCAGCAGTGTTTTTCTGGCCTAAGGTTGAACAGTCCGAAGACGATCAGGGCCATTCCGATGATCAATTCCCCTTTTTCTTGAAATAAGGAGAAGTCGACTTTGGATAATCCAAACATGATTATCGCTATGATCGAGGTGTAGGCGGCAATCCTGCCTAAGGTGTACGAAATGACGTGCAATACCGTTTTCTTGAAGTCTTTGGCTTCCTTGACGATGTATGAGAGAATGGCGAAATCGCCGCTCAAAGGGCAGATGTCAAAATTGATGATCGCGCCCATGAGAAAGGAAGAAATGAGGATGAAATCGTTCATACGGAGATTTTATCATTCCTTTGCCAAACTTTCAATTCGGGGGTAAGATGGAAGCATGGAAACCCTCATCGTTTACGTTTCGAAGCATAACGGTAATACCAAAAAGATAGCCGAGGCGATCGGCGAGGAATTGGGTGCGGAAATATCAGAAGCCTCCGGAATTAAAGAATTCGATTTGAAACGATACGACCTCGTCGGGCTGGGTTCGGGCATATACGGAGGGAAGCATGATGCGTCGATAATCGATCTGGTCGGAAAGCTTAAGAACGCGAAGAATAAAAGATTTTTCATTTTTTCAACCAGCGGGTTCAAGGAGAGCGAAAAGAACGATTTCAACAAGCCGTTGAAGGAAAGCATAGAATCAGCCGGAGGAAAGATGGTTTCTTCCTTCAGTTGTCCCGGTTTCGGGTCTCTTGGTCCTTTGAAGTTTCTGGGAATCAACAAAGGCAGGCCGAATGGAGAGGATATCGAAAAGGCGAAAGAGTTTGCTCGCAGCCTCAAGCCGAAAGTGATGACTCTCTGCCTGGCTCTGAAGGAGGGGAAGGTTCTTTTAGGAATGAAAAAGAGAGGATTCGGAGAAGGAAGGTGGAACGGTTTCGGAGGGAAGGTTAATGAAGGCGAGAGCATATTGGAAGGAGCGAAGAGGGAAATGCTTGAAGAATCCGGACTGTCTGTAAGGGGGCTCGAAGAGAGGGGGCGTATAGATTTCCATTTCATGGATTCCGGCAAGTTGATGGAGGTGCACATCTTCGAGGTGCTCGGATACGAAGGAGAGCCGGTGGAAACAGAAGAGATGAGGCCTCAGTGGTTCGGGATCGATGATATTCCTTTCAAGAACATGTGGGCCGACGATCCTTATTGGTTTCCCTTGTTTTTGGAAAAGAAAAGATTTAAAGGGAGGATAATTTTCAAGGATAATGACGAGATAATAGATTCGAAGCTGGACGTTCTGGATTGACAGGACAGTTAAGGGGTAATAAAATCGGAATAACATGGATTTCCAAAAAAGGGACATAATCATCGGAATAGTTTTTCTTTTGCTGGCTTCGGCGGTCGCTTTTTCTTTCCATCTTTCCGAGATAGGGAAAGAGAAGATTGTTCCTGGACAGGGAACCATACAATTGCACGAAATAGAAGGGGGACAGACTGTTTCATCCCCCTTGATCATAAAAGGGAGGATAACCGGAGGAAGATGGAACGGCTTCGAGGGACAGGCCGGCACCGTCGAGATGATCGGCGGGGACGGGACCGTCCTCGGGTCGGCGATCCTTGAAGCTTCTTCCGACTGGATGGAGCTTCCTGTGGAATTCGAAGCGTCATTGTCTTTTGAGAATCCCGGAAGAGAGGACATCTCTTTGGTTTTCCATAATGAGAATCCGAGCGGTCTTCCCGAAAATAGCGCGGTCATGAGCCTGCCCTTGAAGTTCGGAGGAGAAAAGTCTTCGGTCAATGTTTATTTCGGAAAGGAGGGCAATAGCGAAACCTGCAAGGAGGTTTTTCCTTTGGAAAGGAAGATAATGAAGACCGAAGCGGTGGCGAGGGCGGCGGTCGAGGAATTGCTGAAAGGATTGACGGAAGAAGAGAAGGGAGCAGGGTATTTCACCGGAATCAACGAAGGGGTAAGGATAAACAAGCTCTCGATAACAGACGGGATTGCCAAAATCGATTTCGATGATGCTTTGGAGAAAGGGGTTGGAGGATCGTGCAAGGTTACCTTCATCCGCGAGCAGATAACGGAGACCCTGATGCAGTTCGATACGGTCAAGAAAGTGATAATAAGCATAAGCGGCAGGACGGAGGATATCCTCCAGCCATAATAAAAATGACGGAAACAAACAAGGGAGTTTCTCTGGTGGTTATAGTATTGAGCGTGATAGTTTTTATGATAATGGGTTTTTTCGTCTATCAGCAGTTCTTTTCCCAGAGCGGGAAAAAAGAGGCGGTCAATTTTTCAAGGACGGGCAATCTGGTGATCGATAATCCGGGGATGGAGCCAGGGGTTTGGTATCTTATCTACGAAGATCCGGGCAGTCCGGCCAACAGCGCCAAGCTTTCTTTCGATTCGAAGAGCGTCTGCAGGAACCAGGATAATTCCTGTCTGGACCTGGTCGTCGGAGAAAGGGTTTCCGTCAAAGGGATCAAAGGCGGGGATACCGTGGCGGTCAGGGAGATGGAGTTCCTTGACGATTCCGTGATTGAGAATGTCCCTGCCGAATAATTGTGGACAATTTCCTTGTCAGCGGAAAGAGGGAGCGGTAAAATATATCTGGCACACAAAAGGTCGGATAATAAAATAAGAAATTAAACATGCAAAAACTAAACGCTTTAGGTTTAGTCGCTCTGATTCTGGTAATCATCGGAGGATTGAACTGGGGATTGGTAGGTTTTTTCAGTTTTGACCTTGTCGCCGCTCTGTTCGGGGCGACTATGCTGACTAAAATAGTGTACGATCTTGTCGGATTGTCGGCATTGTATCTCGCCTTCGTTTATTTCATGGGTAAAGAATAAGAAATAAAGTAGAAAATCGCCTCAGGCGGTTTTTTACTTTTCTTTTTTGTGTTATAATTTTTAATATAATAATAAGAATAAAAAAATGAGCAATAATATCAAAAAATTATACCGCTCAAAGACCAATCGCGTCATCTTCGGCGTCTGCGGAGGACTGGGCGAGTATTTCGAAATCGACCCTCTGATCGTGAGGATTCTTTTCATCGTCCTGTCTCTGGCTCACGGAGCGGGCATAATCGCCTACATCATCCTGGCCATCCTCGTTCCCGAAGACGAGAAGAAGGTAAAGAAGAACGGCGATGGAGAGCCGGAAGAGAAGAAGGTGGAAGAAGTCAAGAACGGTAACTGGTTCAAGAGCGCCAAGAACATATTCGGACTGCTTATCGTCCTTATGGGATTGAATATCCTCTTTGAGGAGGTCTTCAGGTACAGTATTTTTTCATGGATCAACTGGGGAATCGTTTTGGGATTGGTCGTAATCCTGATCGGAGCCAGAATAATCTCGAAAAGCAATAAGAAATAAAAGCATGAAGAACGAAAATCAAATCAAATCGGCCGAAGCGGTCGAGTACAGCTTCAATAAGGTTTTCTTCGGATTGTTCGCCGTCATCTACGGGGCGGCTTTTCTTGTCGATTATACCGGCCTATTTTCATTGAACGTCAATTTCGGACTGATTTGGCCCTTGTTTATCATTTTCATCGGACTGTCTCTTTTCAGGAAAAGGGATGTTGTTTCAACCTCTCTCGGTTCGACGGTAGCTACGCTTTGCGTCGCCGCAGCTTTCATTTCTTTCCTGTCTCCTGTTCCCGCCGAACAGGCGGTCGTTCCTTCGGTTCTGCCTGTCAACATAGAGAAGGCTGCCGGGGTCGAGAAAGCCGACATCAATATTAATGCCGGAGCGGGAGAAGTTTCCGTCTATAGCATAGGGAGCGGGAGTTTGGTCAAGGGAGAGATTCGAACCAGTTTGGCCGAGGCAAAAGCCGAGTCGGAGGTTAAGGATTCTGTTCAGACGGTGACGGTGGGAATGTCCGGGATGAGGAAGTGGTTCGGCAAAGACAATCCGACGAACCAGTTTTATTTAGGAATAGACGGGAACACCCCTCTGAGTTTGAACATTAACAGCGGGGCGTCGAACAACAATATAGATTTGAGCGAAATCAAGGCCGAGTACGTCGGAGTCCATACCGGAGCCTCGAACGTCAATTTGACCATGGGGGAGATGCTGGATAAATCGACCGTAGTCATAGAGGCGGGAGCGAGTTCGATCAACCTCAATCTTCCCAAGGGGTCGGGAGTGAGGATATTCATCGAGTCGGGCATGTCTTCCCAGGACCTATCGGGATTGGTTTCGATCGATAAGAATACTTATCAGTCGCCCGATTACGAGACTGCCGAGAAGAAGATAAGCGTGAGCGTCTCGATGGGCATGGCCAGCCTGTCGGTAAACTGGTACGAGCCGGAAAAGAAAGAGAGCATCCTTCTTTATTACTACAACAAGGCCGATGACACGGACGGTACGTACGAATATAAATTCGTGAAACCGGTGGTGAGGCAGGTTTCTTCAAGCAATAAGATTAAAACTGCCGTCGAAATGCTCCTCAAGGGCAATCTGACCGAAGAGGAGAGGTCGCAAGGATTCGTCACCGAATATCCCAACCCCGGTTTCAAATTGGTCAATTCCGACCTGAACGAAAACGGCAGATTGGTTTTGGAATTCACCGAAGTTCCCGGATTCACCAGCGGGACTTCCCCTCAGGTCGGGATAATGATGGAGGAGATATTGAAGACGGTGAGGCAGTTTCCTGAAGTCAAAAGCATAGTTTTCAAGCCGGACAGTTTATTCGAACCATAATATGAAGATTTCGTTTCACGGCGCCTGCCGGGAGGTCACAGGTTCCTGTATCTTAGTGGAATCGGGAGAGACAAAGTTCTTGGTTGATTGCGGAATGTTCCAGGGAGAAAGCGAAGGAAAGAACTCCGTTGATTTTTCTTTCGATCCGAAGGATATAGATTTCGTTCTTTTGACCCATGCCCACCTCGACCATTGCGGGAGATTGCCCAAATTATATATGGACGGGTTCAGGGGCAGGATATATTGTACTGCTCCGACGAGGGATTTGTCCGAAATCATAATGCTCGATGCTTTGAAGGTTTCCCGGGAAGAAGGGAAGGTTTTCTGCGCTCCTTTGTGCACCGAGGGAGACATATTCTCATTGATGAAATTTTTCACCTGTTTCGACTACGGGGAAGAAAAAGAAATCAACGGATCGGTGAGGATAAGGATGAGGGACGCCGGGCACATCCTCGGCTCATCTTCTTTCGAGGTCTGGATAAAAGAGGGAGAAAAAGAAAAGAAGCTGGTTTTTTCGGGGGACCTGGGCAATCCTCCGGCGAGGATAGTCAGGGATCCAGAGTTCCTGTCCGGAGCGGATGCGGTTTTCGTCGAATCGACTTACGGCAACCGGCTCCATGAGCCAAAAGAAAAGGGCAGGGAAGTTTTGAGGAAAAAGATAGAGGAAGCGATAGAGAGGAACGGGGTATTAATAATTCCGGTGTTCGCCCTGGAGAGGACCCAGGAGCTTCTGTACGAATTGAATGATTTTATCGAGAATAAGAAGATTCCCTATATCCCTGTTTTTTTAGACAGCCCTCTGGCGGTCAAGGCGACGGGAATATACAGGAACTATCCCGGTTTCTATGATGAAGAAGCCAAGGCCTTGATCAAAAAAGGGGATGACCTTTTCGATTTCAAGGGATTGTTGATGATAAACAACCGCTCCCAGTCGGGAGTGGCCTTGAGGGCGATTCCTCCGAAGATAATCCTTGCCGGAAGCGGGATGTTTGAAGGAGGCAGGATAAAGGGATATTTAAAGGAGTATCTGGGAGACCCGTCGAACACTCTTTTGATTATTTCTTACCAGCCCGAGAATTCCCTGGGAACGAAGCTGATTCGGGGAGAAAAGGAAGTTGAGATAGAGGGGAGGAAGATAAGGGTAAGAGCGGAAATCGCTTCTATTCTTTCTTTTTCTTCGCATGCCGACCAGTTGACGCTTTTGAACTGGGTTGATGTGATCAACAATCCAAAGCCGAAAAAGATTTTTATCGTTCATGGGGACGAAGAGGCGGGACGGTCTTTTTCGACAGTATTGAGAGGAGTGGTCAAGTCGAACGTCATAGTCCCTTTTTATAACAATGAATATGAGGTTTGACCTTCTTTGCAAATAGATATATCATTATAGTAATAAACAGTAAATTAAACTCATATGGAAGTTTTAGAAAAAAGCTTGGTTAAGACATCCGTTATCATCGGCATATTTTTCATCCTCGGAGTCGGATTGATTTCAGGAACATTGATGAATATAAAAGAGGCGGATAATTCTTTGAGCGTCACCGGTTCGGCCAAGCAGTCGGTCACGGCCGACGTGGTCAAGTGGAATTCCAATTTCTCAAGAACGGTTCTGGCTTCGAACCTGAAGGGCGGATACACCCAGATGAAGAGCGACGAGGCGATTGTTTCTAAGTTCTTGAAAGACAACGGGGTTACCGATGCTGAAATGACGATTTCTTCGGTTTCTATGCAGAAGCAGTACTACTATGAAAAGACCAACGCTCCGGAAGAATATGCCTTGAGCCAGAACGTCATGGTCCAGTCTAACGACATAGAGAAGATAAAGAATCTTTCCAAGAATGTCCAGTCGGTGATAGACCAGGGAGTCATCTTTTCGAGCTATTCCCCCGAGTATTATTATTCCAAGCTTCCGGAGGCCAGAGTCACTCTGCTTCCCGAGGCGATGAAGGATGCGCAGACCAGAGCTGAAAGCATAGCCAAGAGCACGGGCAAGAAAGTGGGAAGCTTGAAATCGGCCAGCATGGGAGTCGTCCAGGTTATGCAGCCCAATTCGGTTGACATTTCCGATTACGGCAACTACGACACATCGACGATAGAGAAAGAAATAATGATCACCGTCAAAGCTTCTTTTACGCTTAAGTAATTTTAACCTTAAAAGACAGGAAGCTGGGGCGCCCCGGCTTTTTGTTTTAAACCATGGAAAAGATAAACGAAGAATCTATATGGAGGCAATTCCTGAAATTGTCCATTCCCATAGCCATAGCTAATTTCTTGGCGTCGGCCTATTCGATAACCGATGCCTTTTGGCTCGGCCGATTGAATTCGGAAAGCTTGGCTGCGGTTTCCGTCTGCTACCCCATCATTTTTCTTTTGATATCCTTCGGTTCGGGCCTTTTCGTTTCGGGCACGGTGATGGTTTCGCATCATAAGGGGAGAGAAGACCAGGAAAAGATAGACCATGTTTCCGGCCAGCTGATAACGTTGATGGTTTTCGTTTCATTGGCCATTTCGATAGCCGGTCATTTTATTTCCCCCTATCTTATAAAGATGATCGGAGCGGAAAGCCTGATCCCTTACGGCGCGGTCTCTTTCCTCCAGCTTTATTTCTGGAGCATCATCGCGGTTTTCGCTTTTGCCGTCTACCAGTCGATGATGAGGGCTTTGGGGAACGTAAATCTTCCCCTTTTCATTATCCTCTCCACCGTCATCCTTAATTTCATAATAGACCCCATTTTCATTTTCGGATTCGGTCCGATTCCGGCTATGGGCACGGTCGGAGCCGCAGTAGCCAGCATTTTCTGCGAAACGATAAACGTTCTGATTGCCGGATGGCTTGTTTTCAGCGGACGCAGCGGGATCACCATAAAGTGGGAAAATTTGAAGCCCAACAAGAAGGAAATAATGAAGATATTGAAAGTGGGAGTTCCCAGTTCGATGGAGCAGGTTCTCCGTTCATTAGGGTTATTTTTCGTCAATGTTTTGGTGGTCGGGTTCGGGACCGCGAGTATAGCCGCATACGGCGTCGGCGGAAACGTGATGAGTTTGGTCATGGTCCTGTCTCTCGCTTTCATGATGTCGACTTCGATAATGGTGGGCCGGGATATCGGAGCCGGAAGGATGGAAAGGGCGGAAAAGGTGACTGAATCCATCGCCAAGATATCTTTCTGGGTCCTGACTGTCGTCGGAACGATTATCTTCCTTCTTGCCGAAGAGATAGCTTCGATTTTTACCCCCGGCGATCCGGAAGTGATCCGATTGAGCGCGGGGTGGATAAAAATAATGGCCCTTTCTTTCGGTTTTTTCGGGGTTCAACAGATATTCAACGGAACTTTTATCGGAGCGGGAGACACCGTTACTTCAATGGTTTTGTCCGTATTCAGCTTCTGGATATTAAGGCTCCCCGTAGCCTTCCTCTTGTCTCGCACCCCGCTGGGTTTCTATGGCGTGTGCCTTTCTTTCCCCGTAACAATGGTCCTGGCCGCCCTTATCGGGTACCTGGTTTTCAAGTCGGGCAGATGGAAAGAGAGGAGGATAAGGCACTAGCCCTTTTTCCTTTTCTGGCTCAGGAGGTAGATTGATTTAGCCGAAAGGTCGGAAAGGGTCTCGATGTTTTTTATGGGATTTTTGGCTTTTTCGATGATGTACCTGGTTATGCTGTCGCGCGGTTCGGTGACCAGTTCGCAGAATCCTTTTCCGGAAACTTTCTTTCCTTCCATTTTTCCTTCGATCTTTATCCCCCCTTCCCAGTATTTTATCGTTTCGAATATCATCTCCTGTTCTTTTTTGAAGGGGGATGTTTTTAAGACGGCTTTGAATTCGGGTATCCTTATCTCGTACCCGAGCTCGTATTCGCTTCCGGTCTTTTTGTTTTTGTATCTTATCCCCGAAGGAATCATTTCTATTTTCTTCGTTGCTTTGATTTTGTTGTTTTTATCGATCATGCTGGCGTGGCCGGTTTTTATTTCGTCTCCGTAGATGAAGCAGACGATGTCGCAGCCGTTGTCGAGCTGGATCGAGAACCATTTCCACTTATCGTCGTCGGTCAGGGGCGTCTGGGCCCACTGGTGATCCATCCAGGATATCCCTTCAACGGGAATCCATTTTCCTTTTTCTTTGATTAGCCCCTTTGTTTTCAGGCGAGTCAGGGAATAGTAGTAGGTGGTTTTCACTTCCAGGTCGAGGAAACCGGTTTTGTTGAGGAGAAGGGGTTTCTTTTCCGATTCCATGCGGAGGTCGATGAATTCGTTGACGATATGGTATTTGAAAGGTTCGGTTTCTTCGATCAGGCAGGAATTATCATAGTTTGCCCAGAGCAGGGGCTTGCCGAAGCTGTTCGGGTCGATTATGCAAAGAGGATTGGTGCCGCTTTCGAAGTTTGTGGCGTTGTTGCTTAAGAGATAATGGGAGAAGAAGAGATTCTTGATGATATTGTTCTTAAGGAACGGAATTTTCACCTTGTCCGGCTTGGCGGCGAAGAGGCAGTTCATATATGAGAAGGTCTCGCCGTTTTTTGCTTTGAGGTTGCCGTTGAAATACCACCATTCGATGATGTGGTCGTGTTTCTGTTCGTCTCCCGGGAATCTTATCGGGCGGTATTTTTCCTTGTGTTCCATTTTCTTTCTTTTCGCCATAGGTTTCTATTGCCTAAATATACCATTTTAAGGGTTTTATCTCAAGGATTTGTATGGTATAATCGGGATATGAAAGGGAAACTTCTATTGGTAATTTTTATCGCTTTCTTCCTGTTCTGCGCCGGACAGATTTTCGGCCGTCTGAAGGTTGAACCGGCTCCGGCCGACCTGTCTTCGGCCGTTTTGAATGCGGTTGAGAAGGAGGAAGAGCCTCTGGAAAAGGTGGTTTTCGTGGGAGATATGATGTTCGACCGGGGAGTCGAGGACTATATGCAAGCCACGAGCTTTTCCTATCCCATGGAGATGATCAGGGGATTTTTGGACAGGTTCGATTTTTCCGTCGGCAACCTGGAGGGGCCGATAAATGAGAAGCCGAAGGAGTTTTCCGACGAATCTCTGACGTTTTCTTTCGACAAGAGGATTATCGATTCTTTGAAGCTGGGGAATTTCAAGGTTCTTTCTCTCGCCAACAATCATACATTGAACATGGAAAGGACGGGGCTTGCGGAAACGAAGGAAATCTTGGAAGAAAGCGGAATCAGCTATACGGGAGATCCGATAGATTGCGATGTCGATTATGCCTACCAGAGGGACGGCATGACCTTTTACGCCTTGAACGTCACCTATCCGAGCAACTGTTCGAACAAGAAAATAGCGGAACAGATAGAAGGGATCAGGTTCTATAATCCCGAGACGTTCCTGGTGGTTCTGGTCCACTGGGGAGAAGAATACAAGACGGTCAATTCCAAGAATCAGGAAGATCTGGCCCACAAGATGATAGATGCCGGAACGGACCTAGTAATCGGCGGCCATCCGCATGTGGTTCAGAATATAGAGCTTTATAACAACAAGCTCATTTTCTATTCTCTGGGAAACTTCATCTTCGATCAGTATTTTTCCAAGGAGACCCAGGAGGGGCTGGGAGTGGGGGTGGAGATATATTCCAAGAAGAAAGTATACGGCTTGTACGGCATAGTCAACAAGATGTCCCAGCCCAAACTGATGGATGAAGAGGAAAACAAAGCTTTCCTGGAATCATTGGCCGAAAGATCGAGTGAAGAATTGAAGGAGGGTATAAAGAACGGGAAGATAGAGATGGGCGAATGAGGAAATATTATCCGTCCGTGTCAAGTTGTCTAATCGCGTAAAAAGAAATATAATCTAAGAAATATGAAGAAAAAAGCATATCAGTTGATTACTTTATTGTCTTTCATCGCCGTGCCTCTTTTGGGAGGATATTTGACTTCCCAGTTCTTATCCGGATCGATTTCTCCGGCCTATTCTTCATTTGTCAAGCCGGAGTTTTTCCCTCCGGCCTGGATATTCGCGCCGGTCTGGACGGTTTTGTATATCCTCATGGGGATATCGGCCTATCTCGTCTGGAAGAAAGAAGGATTCAAAAAATCATTGGTACTGTTTGCGATCCAGCTCGCTCTCAATCTTTTGTGGACCCCCATATTCTTCTATTTCCACCAGTATCTCCTGGCTTTCCTGGAGATAATCGTTTTGATCGTCTTCGTGTCTATGACCATCCTTTCTTTCGCCAAGAGGTCGAGGACGGCGGCTTTGCTGATGCTCCCTTATCTTTTCTGGATACTTTTCGCTTCATTCCTCAATTTCATAATCTTCAGGATGAACTGACATGAACTTAAACAAGCTGAACAATATAATAATGTTTCTCTTCTTTCTCGTGGTAGTTTTTTCCGGATTGGCCATGGCGTACGGTACGAGGGGCAACGGTTTGCATTATTACTGGAAGCAGGTTCATTTTTTCTCCGCGGCAGCTTTCAGCGTTCTTGCGGTGTTCCACTGGATATTCCATTTCGGCTGGTTTAAGAGTTTGTTTAAAAAACAATGAAAGACATAATCGAAAAATTGAAGGAAGCTGGATTGAAGGGCCGGGGAGGCGCTGGTTTTCCGACGGCCACCAAATGGGAGCTGGTAAAGAAGGCGAAAGGAGAAAATAAATACGTCGTCTGCAACGCTTCAGAAGGGGAGCCGGACGTGTTCAAGGACGGATATATAATCGAAAACCATCCCGAAGATTTGGTCAACGGGATCGATATCGCCATGAAAGCGGTCGGGGCCGGCACGGGATACATATACATCAACAAGGACTACTACAAAAAATTCAAGAACGTTTTAATTGCGGCAATCGGGGACAGGAACATAATCCTTTTCGAGAAGAAGGCCAGATACATAGGAGGGGAAGAGACGGCTGCCGTCGAATCGATTGAAGGCAAGAGGGCGGAGCCGAGAAAGAGGCCTCCTTTCCTGACCGATTACGGACTGTTCGGCTGTCCGACCCTGATGAACAACGTTGAAACATTCTATTATGCTTCTAAGATAGACAAGGGAGAATACGAAAAGACAAGATTCTATTCCGTGAACGGCGATGTTTCTAATCCGGGAGTATTCGAACTGCCCGAGGACATGACCATCTTCCAGGTCTTGAGGAAGACGGAGAATTATCCGTCTGCGGATTTCTTCGTCCAGGTCGGAGGAGGGGCTTCGGGAGAGATAATGCTGCCCGAAGAATTGAATAGGCCTGTGACCGGAGCAGGTTCCATCACCGTTTATGATAAGGAAAAGACAGATGTCTTCGCCTTGATGAAGAAGTGGGCGGAGTTTTTCCATGTCGGGAATTGCGACAAGTGCGTTCCATGCAGGGAAGGAGCTTTCAGGATATATGAAATGGTCAAGAAGAAAAAACTCGATTATGAAGTCCTTGACAATCTGTTTTTCACGCTTAAGGAATCAAGTTTCTGCGCCTTGGGAAGAGGTATTCCGGTTCCTTTCGAGAGCTTGATCAAAAAAGTTATCAAAAATGAAAAATATTAAATTCAAAATCAACGGAAAGGAGGTCGAAGGGGCTCAGGGAGAGACCGTCCTTTTGGTGGCGAGGAGGAATAACATAAGGATCCCGGCCGCCTGTTATCATTCCGATCTGGAGCCGGAGACGAGTTGTCGCTTGTGTATGATTTCGGTTGCGGGGATGAGGGGTCTGCAGACCGCCTGTTCGACGGAGATAAGCGAAGGGATGGAGGTTATTACAGATTCGCCGGAGATAAGGAGGGTCAGGAAGACCAATCTGGAACTGCTCTTCTCCCAGCATATCGAGAAGTGTGGAACCTGCGTCAGGAACTATCACTGCCGCCTGCTTTCTTTGGCCAAAGAGTGCGGAATAAAGACATCGGAATTCGAAGACAGGAAGAAGGAGTTTTCGAGGTATCAGTTCGGACCGTCAATAATCTTTGATCCTTCCAAATGCATCGATTGCCACGACTGCGTGGCCATGTGCAAAAAGCAGGGAGTGGGATTCTTGAATGTCGAAGAAAACAAGTTCTTCTGGGAAGTTTCTCCGTCGAAGGAAGAGAATATTGATTGCATTTATTGCGGCCAATGCCTGGTCCATTGCCCGAGCGGAGCGTTTGAGGAAGTGAGTGCGGTCAAGGATGTTGAGGACTCGCTTAAGGACAAGAAGAAATTCGTCGTATTCCAGTTCGCTCCCTCGATCAGGAGCAGCTTGGGCGAGGAATTCGGACTGGGGTACGGAGCGGTAGTGACCGGAAAGATGGTCGCGGGGATAAGGAAGCTTGGAGCGGACAGGGTGTTCGACGTTTCCGTCGGAGCGGACATTACCACGATTGAGGAAGGAGGAGAGCTGATACAAAGATTGACCTCAAAGAAAGGTCTGCCCATGTTTACTTCCTGCTGCCCGTCCTGGGTCAAGTACGTCGAATTCTATTATCCCGAATTCATGGGTAATCTGACTACGGTCAGGTCTCCTCAGATAATCCTGGGAGGCATGACTAAGACCTATCTTGCCAAGAAAGAAAAAGTCGATCCGAAAGACATAGTTGTTGTTTCGGTGATGCCCTGCACTTCGAAGAAATTCGAAGCGACCAGAGAGGAGCTCTTCGTCGACGGCTTGAAGCCAATCGATCACGTCTTGACGACGAGAGAGTTGGCTTGTCTGCTGAAGAAGAATAAGATTGATTTGGCTTCGCTCAAGGACGAGGAGTCGGACAGGCCGTGGGACAAGTATACGGGAGCGGGCGTCATCTACGGAGCGACCGGAGGAGTGACCGAATCGGCCCTCCGTACGGTATACGAGAAAGTGACGGGAAAGAAGTTAAAGCAGATAGAATTCAAGGAAGTCCGCGGGATGGAAGGATGCAGAGAAGCGACAATCAAGGTGGGAGATATTCCGGTCAGGATAGCAATCATAAACGGGCTGGGTAACGCCAAATGCCTGCTCGAGCAATTGAAGAAAACCCCGGATATGTATGATTATGTCGAAGTGATGGCCTGCCCCGGAGGATGTATCGGCGGAGGAGGCCAGCCCATGCCGACGGACAAGGAGATAAGGAAGAAGAGGGCCATGGCCTTGTATGATATAGACAAAGAGTGGGGCATCCGTTTGGCCCACGAAAGCCCGGTGGTGAAGAAGATGTACGAAGAGTTCTTCAAAGATGAGCATATCATACACAAGATCTGCCATACCCATTATTCACAAAAGAAAAAAGACAAGATTAAGATAATAAAATAATATGGAACAAACACTATCCTATAACAAGACGATGCTGAAGGCGGCCCAGTTCCTGGCGGTCCTGTCGCTGATCGTTATCGCTCCTTTGTCCGGGAACCAGTTCGTCACGGGAACGATAGTCAACGCTTCCTTATTGGTTTCGGTTGCTCTTTTCGGATTAGGCGGAGCGCTTTCGTTGTGTTTTATTCCCAGCGTAGTTTCTCTTTTCACCGGACTTTTGCCTTCCGTCATGGCTCCGATGATTCCTTTCATAATCATGGGCAATGTCCTTTTGGTCTGGGTATTCGATCTTTTGAGAAAGAAGAATTTCTTTCTGGGAGTTGTTCCGGGAGCATTACTGAAGTTTTCTTTCCTTTTTTTTACCAGCAATTACCTGATCCATTTTTTCGTGAAAGAAGCGGTCGCTTCGAAGATAGCGGTGATGATGAGCTGGCCCCAGCTGATTACAGCCCTTCTTGGAGGAATAGTCGCATATATAATAATAAATAAGACAGAAAAACATGACATTTGAAGAATATCAGGCAGAGTCAAGAAAAACAGCCATTTATCCCAATAAGGACAATAATTTCATCTATCCCACTTTGGGGCTGGCCGGAGAAGCCGGAGAGGTGGCCGAGAAGATTAAGAAGGTCTTGAGGGACGGAAACGGAATCGTTTCCGAAGAGAAGAGGGAAGAGATCAAGAAGGAATTGGGCGACGTCCTCTGGTACCTGTCCAATCTTTCGACGGAACTGAAGATTTCCTTCGAAGAGGTCGCTTCGAAGAATATCGAAAAGCTTCAATCCAGACAGCAGAGGAACGAACTTCACGGAAGCGGAGATAATCGCTAAAAATATGGAAAACAAATCAAGATTTTTCATCATCAATGTGGTTGATAATTATGTTAAAGAAGTCAGCGGGAACTGGTGGATATTGTTTCTGAACGGAATCGTCGCCATTATCCTCGGGGTCTCTTTCATCGTCTATCCCGTCGAGGCGCTGAAGATATTCGCCTATTTCATAGGCATAATCATCATCCTTTTCGGCCTGGAATATATCAAGAACAGCTTCAGGGTGAAGAGATTAGGGAAAAAGTACGAGAAACTGAAGGAAGACATCAAATCGAAGTTCGAATAATATGCCTTCTCTTTTCAAGGTTAAAAAATACAACGGGGAAAGCGAGCCTTTTTCCGTGAAGAAAGTATATAATTCGGCGATGAGGGCGGGGGCGTCCTCATCTTTGGCGAAAGAGATATCCCGCGAGGTGGAAAAAGAAGCGTATAACAATATGCCCACTTCCGAGATTTTTAAGAAGGTCAAAGACCGTTTGAAAAAGGAGGATCTCGGTCTCGCTCTGAGGTTCAGCTTGAAGGATGCGATGAAGCGTCTGGGTCCGGCCGGTTTCTTTTTCGAGGATTTCGTCCAGGGAGTCCTTTCCCACTACGGACTGAAGGTGGGCAAGAGTATGGTTGTTCCGGGGAGGTGTTCAAAGTACGAGATTGATTTCTTGGCCGAAAAAGAAAACACCGTCTATCTGGGTGAATGCAAGTACAGAAATAATCCGGGAGACAAGGTGGATATAAATGTCTGCCTGAAGAGCTTCGCCATCTTGGACGACGTTAAGAATGGAGGGAGGTTCAAAGGGAAAGATGTTTCTTTTCTGATCGTCACCAACTCCAAATTCACCGACGAGGCATTGAGGTATTCTTCATGCAAGAAGCTCGAGCTTCTGGGATGGAATTATCCGAAGGATGATGGGCTCGAAGACATGGTCGAAGGAAAAAAACTGTATCCCTTGACCATACTGCCTTCGTTCAGGGGCCGATTGGCCGAGGAATTGAAGAAGCAGAGGAAGATGCTGGTGATAGATATCATCGGTTTGAATATTGAAAAATTCTCCAAAAGAGCTAATATACCAGGGAAACAGGCCGAGAGCCTGAAAAGAGAAGCCGAAATATTAATGGAAAAACTATAATGTCTCTGCATATAGGAATAGTCGGCTTTCCCAACGTGGGAAAGTCGACCTTATTCCAGGCCATAACTAAAAAACAGGTGGATATAGCCAATTATCCTTTCTGCACCATCGAACCAAACGTCGGTGTCGTTGCCGTGCCCGATGAGAGAGTGGATCGTCTGGCCGAACTCACCCGTTCGGCAAAGAAGATATATGCCACCATCGAATTCGTGGACATAGCGGGACTGGTCGAGGGAGCGAGCAAAGGAGAAGGTTTGGGCAATAAGTTCTTGGCCAATATCCGTGAAGTCGATGCCGTAGTGTATGTCTTGCGCTGTTTCAAGAACGACAACATCGTCAATACGAGGAAAGAGATAGATGTTTTGAAGGATAAGGAGATACTTGAGACGGAGATGGTATTGAAAGACCTGGAGACCGTCGAGAAGAGGATGTCTTCTCTGGAGAGGGAGGCCAAGTCGGGAAACAAGGATTCGATAAAGGAGCTGGAGATATTGAAGAAGGCCTTCGGTTTTCTAAAAGAAGGGAAGATGCTTTTCGATTTGTCCTGGGATGAGGAAGAGAAGAAGGCGATCGGGAGCTATCAGCTTCTTTCGTATAAGCCGAGGATGTATCTGTTGAACGGAGAGGAGAAAGATGTTTCTCCGGAAGTTCTGGATGTTTTCACGAAAAACGGCTGGCCTTATCTTTTCATGGATGTCCTTATGGAATTGGAAAGCGCGGACATGAGCAGGGAAGAAAGGAAATCTTTCGGACTGTCTCCGGAACCGAAATTGAACGAATTGATAAAGGAATCGTACAAGCTTTTGGGGCTGATAACATTTTTGACTACGGGTCCCGACGAGACCAGGGCCTGGACGATCCATAATGGAGACAGAGCTCCCCGGGCCGGAGGGGTCATCCATACCGATTTCGAAGAGACCTTCATCAGGGCGGAAGTGATAAACTGGCAGAAATTGATCGAATCGGGCGGATTCGCCGGAGCGAGGGATAAAGGATTAATCAGGACGGAAGGAAAAGAGTATGTTGTCGAAGACGGAGACGTCATCGAGATTAAAAGCGGAAAATGATATGGAATACGACGTTGCTGTAATAGGGGGCGGACCGGCTGGAATGATGGCTGCGATAGCTGCCGCGGAGAAGGGGGCCAAGGTCGCCCTTTTCGAAAAGAACCCCAAATTGGGAATGAAACTTTTGCTTACCGGAGGAGGAAGGTGTAATCTGAGCCATTCCGGAAGCGCAAGGGAGTTCTGTTCCAGGTTCGGGAAGCAGGGGGATTTCCTTCTGTCTCCTTTTTCCGTTTTCGGAACCAAAGAAACTATGGATTTTTTCGAGGATAACGGATTGGAGACGAAGGAGGAGTCGGGGAAGATATATCCGGATTCGGAAAAGGCCAAAGATGTTTTGAACGTTTTGGTTTCTTTATTGAAGAAGAATAAGGTAGATGTTTTCCTTTCTTCCGAAGTCAAGGACATCAGAACCGACGGGAAAAAGATAGTTTCCATCCTTTTGCCGAACAAGAAGGAAGTATTGGTCAAGGCCTGCGTATTTTCGGCGGGAGGAAAATCATATCCCGTCACCGGATCGACGGGCGAGGGATTCAACTGGATGAAAAAGATGGGGCACGCGATCAATGAGCTGAAGCCGGCATTGACTCCGGTCGAGACGAAGGAGGGGTGGACCAAATCCCTTTCCGGAATATCCTTAGAAGATGTTTCAGTTTCCTTGATTGTGGACGGGAAGAAATCGGGCGAAGGGAGGGGGGAGATATTGTTCACCCATTTCGGTTTGAGCGGACCTTTGGTTTTGAATATGAGCAGGGAGATAGGAGATCTTATGGAAAAGGGGAAGGTCAAGATATCGATAGACCTTTTTCCCGGGAAGAGCATGGAAGAATCCGATGAATATCTCCAGGAGATCTTCAACAAGAATAGGAATAAGCATGTTCTGAAGTGTTTGTCAGATGTTTTTACTGAAAAGCTATCTTCGTTCATAATGAATTTCAGCGGGGTTCCTTTCGACAGGAAGCCCAACATCTTAACCAAAGAAGAGAGGGAGAGGATAGTGCGTTTTATGAAGAAAATCGAACTTAATGTCGTCGGGCTTCTCGGATTCGACCGGGCTATGGCTACGCAAGGAGGAGTGTCTTTGAAGGAGATAGATTCTAAGACGATGGGTTCGAAGATCGTTCCCAATCTGTATCTTGCCGGAGAGGCAATCGATTTGGACGGGCCTTCGGGAGGATACAATCTCCAGATGTGCTGGACGACCGGGAAAATAGCTGGGCAAAATGCCGCAAGTGGTATAAAATAGAAGCATGGTGAACCTCGAAAAAATATCCAAATACATATTTTGCGTATTCGTGTTTCTGTTGCCTTTCTTTTTCATCCAGCCCTCCGGCGTCTCCCAAGTTTTGAACGAGAAGGCCCTCCTTCTCTTCTTTGCCTTCGCAATGGTTTTTGTGAAGCTAGTCGATGTTTTTATTTCGAGAAAGGTGGTGATGAGGGACAGCCCGATTCAGAGATTGATGGCATATCTTTCCATGTCTTTTTTGCTTTCCTTTCTTTTTTCCAAGAATTTATCCCTCAGCTTCTGGGGGAAGCCGGGCCAGGCCGATTCCTTTATCGTCTTTTTGTCTTGCCTGGTCGTCTTTTATTGCGCAAGCCGGCTTAAGAGGAGGGATGTCCTGAAGATACTCGAGTTTTTCGTCACCGGGTCGGCCATCCTTTCCATATTGTATCTTGTCAAAAGGTTCGCGAACATTCATATGTCATTGTTCGACAATGTCGCCGCTTCGTCGATCGTCATATCGATAGCATTGGCTTTGCTCATTTCCTTCGTTTTTAACAACGTCAATTATTTCAGGAAAGGGAAGGGGTATAACTGGGTCAAGGTCTTTTCTATGGGAGTGTTTTTCATCCTCTTCTTCGTTTCTCTTTTCCTTATCAATTTCAAACTGGCCTGGTTCTTCGTCGCCGTCGGTACGTTCTTCATCTTCTGGAGAAGCTTGATCGAGAGCGGATTTAAGTTCAAGAGGCAGAAGGCCGTCATTTCTTTAACTATACTCCTGGCTTTCCTGTCCTTATTCTTCTTGCCCAATCCCTGGGGAGGCAGTCCGAGCGAGCCGAAGCTTTCTTACGGTTCGAGCTGGAGCATAGCCGAAAAGAGCATAACGGAAAGCTTTAAGAATTTTTTCATCGGTTCGGGATTGTCGACCTATCAGTACCAGTTTTCCCTATACAAGGACAAGTCGACCAATCTTTCCGGATCATCCCTTCTCTTTGACGAAGGATCCGTTCCGCTGTTGACTTTCCTGGCGACGGCAGGCGTTCTTTCGGCCCTTTGCTTATTGCTTCTCATATGCTTCTTCTATTTCCAGGGATTCAGGTATTTCCTCGATTTCAAAAGGGCGAAGGATGACAAGACGGTCAATGTGAGGGATATCCTTTTTCCGGTAGTTTTTTCGTTATCCCTCCTCATGTTCTTCTACAAGATAGATATCGTTTCCCTTTCTTTATTATTTTTCGCCATGGGGCTTTGGGATGGGCAGCAGAAAGGGGAAGAGAGGGTCTTTGAGATTTCGGGAATGTCTAAGAATGTCGCCAAGGGAGTCTTCTCACTCTTGTTCGTTCTTTTGGGGCTGACCGTTTTCAATTTTATCAATTATTACCGGGCTGAGGTCTTTTCCCAGAAATCTATCGCCAATTTCAAGGACGGCGGGGCGATAACGGAATCTATAGCGGACATGGAGAAAGCGGAGCGTCTGTGGAAAGCGACCGATTACAAGATACTCCTGACCCAGTTGTATTTGATAAAGGCGGGAGATGATTTCGGAGAGAGGTGGACGACGGCCGAGAAAAAGGAGGAGCAGAAGAATTCGATAAAGGAAAACGCTTCGAAGGCGGAAGCCATGGCCAAGTCGGCTTGCAAGGCGGACAAGAATAATTTCCAGAGCTGGCAGAATCTGGGCCTCGTTTACGAGAACATCAACCATCTGGTCGAGGACAGGACTACTGACGCCCTCGATGCATATAATAAGGCCAGGGCTTTGGCTCCGCAGAACTACGAGATATACGTCGCCATAGGGAGGATGCTCGAGAAGCAGGGAAAGGCGGTAGAAGCCCTTGATTCATACAATCAGGCCTTCGAGCTCTATCCTCTGGATTCCAAAATAGAGCAGAAGATAAAGGCATTGACTAAGTAGGGATTGCGTCGTATACTTCTTTTCAGAAACGCGGAGGCGTTTACTTTGGAAGAAGGTATTGCAGTCATATTTGATTATGCCGGAACCCTCACAAGAAAGGAGGTTGAGAGGTCGGCAACAGTTCTTTGCTGTAAAACATACGAAGGGATATCCCCGGAAAAGATCGCGGAGGCCATCTCCGGAAGGAACACGGCGGACGTCGATCCGTCGGTAATCAAGGGCTGTTTCGAAATCTTTCAGCAGGCGGTTGAGAACTCTCGGGTTCTGCTTAGCGCCAGCGAGGCCATCGACTATGCGACCGAGAAGATCGGATGCTCAGACCTATACATCTCGACCAATGCCGATTCGGCTTGGGTGGTCATGGCTCTCCAAAGGAACAGAATGAATTACTTCCGGTCGGTGCTGGGCCGCAGGGACGGCACCAAAGAAGAACATTTCCGGAAGATTATCGGAATGGGCTGCAGGGCCTACAGGACGGTCATCATTTTTGGGGACAATCCCCATGATTTTCCCCGGAATGTCGGGAACGGCATCAGGGTGATAAAGGTTGCCGTCAATGTCGGTCCGGAAGAAAGGAGCAGATTCGATGGAATCGGCGTCAACATCATGGTCGAGGGACCGCTCACCGCCGATGTCATGGAAGAGGCTCTTAGGGAGGCAGGATAACTGACCTTCTTTTTTTATGCTTTAAATCATGTTATCATTTCATTAATGGAATCAATAAAAGAAAACATATTGCTTAAGGATCATACCACCTTCAGGATCGGCGGGCCGGCCAGGTATTTTTTGGAAACCTCTGAAAAGAATGAATTGAAAAGTGCGATCGAATGGGCAATAGGAAAGAAAATCAGTTTTTTAGTCATCGGAGGAGGAAGCAATATCCTTTTTTCCGACAAGGGATTCGACGGAATCGTAATTGCATATAAATCATCTGCCTCTGAAAAAAAAGATTTGATCGAAGAAAAAGGAGAAGGAATTTTCAAGGTTGACGCGACCATGCCTTTTTCCTCTTTAATCATGGAGATGAAAAATTATTCCGGGTTGGAGTGGGCTGCCGGGATACCGGGGACGCTCGGAGGGGCGATTAACGGCAATTCGGGAGCGGCGGGAGAGTCGATGGCCGATTCAGTTTTGAGCGTCGATGTTTTGGAAATTAAAAACGGAACAGTTTCTGAAAAAGTTTTTTCAAAAGATGAATGCCGGTTCGGATACAGGACGAGTCTTTTTAAGAATAATCCTGAGTTGGTGGTTGTTTCGGCCGAATTGAAATTGAGCGAAGGAAAAGAAGATGCAGTCAGGGAAAAGATAAAGGATAATCTCGAAAGAAGAAAGGCGAAGCAGCCGAATGGATTTTCTGCCGGCTCGGTTTTCAAAAATTATCACGGGAAAATAGACGATTCCGTGATTTCTTCTTATCCCGAACTGAAAGCTTTTAGCGACAAAGGAATTATTCCGGCCGGGCTGCTGATAGAATTGTGCGGACTCAAAGGAAAAACAGTCGGCGGAGCGAAAATTTCAGAAGAGCACGCAAACTTCATTATAAATTTTAAAAATGCGTCGTCGGAAGACGTAATTGCTTTGATCGGTTTGGTGAAAAAGTCCGTCAGAGAAAAATTTTCAGTCGACCTCGAGGAGGAAATCAAGATTTTTTAGCTCTGAGCTATTGACAAATTTTCCAATAGAGACGAAAATATAATCAGTAGATAATTTTTAGCTAAGAAAAAGGTCGAGTAATTAAAATATAAAACTTTTTCTAAAAAAATGGCTACAAAGAAGAAGGCTGCTAAAAAGAAAGTTGCAAAGAAGCCCGCAAAGAAAGCAGCTAAAAAGAAAGTTGCAAAGAAGAAGAAGAAATAGTTTCGTTAAAACAACTCGTCAAGAGTTGTTTTAATTAGAGCAGATTTAAAAATATGAAGATAAGAATAAAAGCAACGGAAATAGAGATGACCCCGTATCTCAAAAAGCTGATCAAGGAGAAGCTATCAGAGATGTCGAAGCATCTGAGGGGTAAAAGAGTTATCATCGCCGAAATAGAAGTCGGGATAACGAGCAGGCATCATCAGAAGGGCGATATCTATCGGGCGGAATTGCAGATAGAGATTCCCGGGAAGCTCTTCAGGGCCGTTTCGGAAAAAGAAGACTTCCGTTCCGCCCTGACCGACGCCAAGAATGAGATTGAGAAGCAGATAAGGAGGCATAAGGACAAGAAGGTGGCGGAGAAGAGGAGAGTTCCGGAGAAATGATTTCTTGAAAAGAGGGCCGAAAGGCCCTTTTGACGTTTAATGTTTATTAATATAGGATAGAATGGTATAATAATGGAAAAGATATGGCATTTTTAAGCGGATTATTCGGAAGCGCGAACGAAAAATACATCAAAGGGTTGGAGCCCTTAATCAAAAAAATCAATTCTCTTGAGGCGGATTTGGTCAGTTTGAACAAAGAACAGATCAGGCTAAAAACAGAAGAACTCAAAGAAAGATTGAAGAAAGGAGAAACTACGGACGACATACTTCCGGAGGCTTTCGCTTTGGTCAGGGAAGCCGGGAAAAGAACGATGAACCAGAGGCATTTCGATTGTCAATTGATCGGAGGTATAGTTTTGCATCGGGGAAACATAGCGGAGATGAGGACCGGAGAGGGAAAGACTTTGACCGCCACATTGCCCTTGTATCTGAATGCCCTTGAAGGAAAGGGGTGTCATCTGGTCACGGTCAACGATTATTTGTCCCGAAGAGACGCTGTTTGGATGGGACAGATATATGATTTTCTCGGGTTGACCGTGGGATGCGTCAATCATGACCAGTCGTTCAGATACGATCCTGATTTCAAGGCGGAAGAGGATGAAGACAAGAAGAGGGACGAACTGGGAGGATTTTTGGTAATGGAAGATTTCTTGAGGCCTTGTTCGAGAAAAGAAGCGTATGATTGCGACATCACTTACGGCACCAACAACGAATTCGGATTCGATTACCTGAAAGACAATATGGCCTATGATATGAAGAACAAAGTCCAGAGGGGATTTAATTTTGCCATAGTCGACGAGGTCGATTCGATTCTTATAGACGAAGCGAGGACTCCTTTGATCATTTCCGCTCCGGACGAAGAGAGCTCCAAATGGTACACCGAGTTTTCGAGGATAATTCCCCGATTGAAGGCGATCGACGATTATGAAGTCGATGAGAAGATGAGGGCGGTCACCTTGACCGAGAAAGGTATCGACAAGATAGAGTCGATCTTGAACGCGGGAAACATATACGACGAGAAGGGAATAAAGTATCTGCACCATCTGGAAGAGGCTCTTAAGGCGGAGATACTTTTCAAGAAGGACAAGGACTACGTGGTCAAGAACGGGGAAGTAATCATCGTCGATGAATTTACCGGACGCCTTATGCCCGGCCGAAGATGGTCGGGGGGATTGCACCAGGCGATAGAGGCGAAAGAGGGAGTGAGGATAATGCCGGAATCGATAACTTTGGCTTCTATCACCTTCCAAAACTATTTCAGGATGTACAAGAAACTTTCGGGAATGACCGGAACGGCCGAAACGTCGGCCGAGGAATTCGACAAGGTGTATCACCTGGACGTCATCGTCATTCCTACCAATAAGCCCGTGGTCAGGAAGGATTTGGGAGACAAGATTTTCAAGACGGAAGAAGCCAAGTTCAGGGCGGTGGCGGAGCTGGTCAAAGAAAAGCACGTGCTCGGACAGCCGGTACTTGTTGGAACGACTTCGATCGAGAAGAATGAATATTTGGGCAGGTTGCTTTCGCGGGACGGAATTCCCCACAAGGTCTTGAATGCCAAGCACCACGAGGAAGAGGGAGAGATTATCGCCCAGGCCGGAAAGAAAGGCGCGGTGACGATAGCGACGAATATGGCCGGACGAGGAGTGGACATCTATCTGGGAGGCAAGCCGTCGACTCCGGAAGAGAACGAAGAGGTTAAAAAGCTCGGAGGGCTGTTCGTCATCGGAACGGAAAGGCACGAGGCGAGGAGGATAGACAACCAGCTTCGGGGAAGGACGGGAAGGCAGGGTGATCCGGGAACGACCCAGTTCTTCGTGTCTTTGGACGACGACGTCATCCGCATCTTCGGAGGAGACAGGATCAAGGCCTTGATGGAAAGATTCAATATTCCCGAAGACGTTCCCATAGAGAACGGGCTCATCTCTTCGAGCATAGAGTCGGCCCAGGGAAAGATTGAGGGATTCAATTTCGATGCGAGGAAGCACGTCTTGGAGTATGACGATGTTTTGAACAAGCAGAGGGAGACGATGTATTCGAAGAGGGATCAGATACTGGAGAGCGACAATCTGAAGGAGACGATCTTGCCTTTGCTCGAAAAGCACGGATATACCCTTGAAGCATACGAGAAAAAAGAGAGCGAGGTCGGATCTGAAAACATGAGGAAGATAGAGAGAGTGGCCGGATTGAGGGTGATCGACACTCTCTGGATTGAGCATTTGGAAAATATGGATAGTTTGAAGGATTCGGTCAGGCTGAGGGCGTACGGGCAGAGGGATCCTCTGGTCGAATACAAGAAGGAGGCGCTGATAATGTTCAAAGAATTGCTCGAAAACTACGAAAAGACCCTTATAGAGAGCATTATGAGGGCTACAATCAACGTCCAGAGCTCTCCCACCCAGATGCAGGAGGCATCGCAGAGAAGCGAAACCGTTGCAAAAGACGAGACGGGAAGGAACGATCCGTGTCCCTGCGGGAGCGGGAAGAAGTACAAAAAGTGTTGCGGGAAGGATAAATAATATGGAGTATCTAAAAGGACAGCAGGAACAGGAAGCGATTCATTGGATGAATAAAGCGGCTGAATCTGCCGAAAAGGCCTTATGTCTTAAAGCAAAATGCGGAACAGTGATTGTGAAAGACGGAGAGGTGATAGGGGAAGGATACAATGCCCCGCCTCTTGATAGGGAAGATAATCGTACTTGCAACAAAGAATTTAAAGAGGGAAAACCAAAATATGACCACACATGTTGTGTGCACGCTGAGTGGCGTGCGATTGCGGATGCACTGAAGAAGAATCATAATAAAATAAAAGGTTCAAAGCTTTATTTTGTGCGGGTAGGTGATGATGGAGAGATTAAGAAGTCGGGAAAACCATACTGTACGGTATGCAGTCGATTAGCTTTGGATAATGGAATCGCATACTTTCTTCTCTGGCACGAGGATGGAATTGCCGAATATCCGGCCGATGAATATAACCAACTTTCATATCAGTATGTTCATGTTGGCCAATAAACCTAAAGAGTATCGTGGAAGAAAAATAATATGGCTGTAATCAAAAAGAAAATACCGCCTGAATATTTCGATCTTGTCGATTCAGGAAAGAAGAGCTTTGAAGCGAGAGTCGCCGATTTCGAAGTAAAAGAAGGGGACACCATCATTCTTGAAGAATACGATCCGAAAACGGGAAAGTATACCGGAAGGACGATAGAGAGGGAAGTCGGGTATGTCCTGGATTTCGATCTGGATACTTTCGGCCAGAGGGATTTGATAGAAAAGAGGGGATTGGTCATCTTTTCTTTGAAAAACGACAAATGCAATAACGATGTTGATTTGGGAGCTGTGAGCAGGGAGGTTTTTAACAAAGAAAATAATTTATGTAAAAAATATTTTATATCCAAAGGGCATTGTTGTTGGGGAGTTTGTGAAAAATGTGGAGTGCCTTTGTTGTTACACAAATTACATAAAGGAGAAGTCGTAGACAAAAAAGATGAAGTAGAGGATTTAAAGAAAAGGTTTTTTCAATAAAAATTCTTTGACAAAATCCCTCTTCTGTTATATATTATGAATACTTAAAGCTTTCTGCTTCGGCAGATTTTTTAGATTATGGAAATAAGGAATATAGCCATTATAGCCCACGTAGACCACGGCAAGACCACCTTGACCGATGCTTTGATGAAGCAGACGGGAGTGGCCGAAGAGGGTTTCACGATGGATACAAACGAATTGGAGAAAGAAAGAGGCATTACCATCTATTCGAAGAACGCCTCCATCTTCTACAAAGACACGAAGATAAACATAGTGGACACTCCTGGCCACGCCGATTTCGGTTCGGAAGTGGAGCGGGTATTGAGATCGATCGATTCGGTTTTGCTGGTCGTGGACGCCCAGGAAGGCCCCATGCCCCAGACCAAGTTCGTCCTGAAGAAGTCGCTGGAATTGGGATTGAAGCCCATCGTGGTTATAAACAAGATAGACAAGCCGGCGGCGAGGCCGGACGACGTCAAAGAGATGGTTTTGGAATTGTTCATGGACCTCGGAGCGAATGACGAACAGTTGGATTTCGAATGCATATATGCCATCGGGAGGGAAGGAATCGCCAAGAGGAATCTTTCCGATGAATCGAAAGATCTGACTCCTTTATTGGATTTGATTTTAGAAAAGGTGCCCATGGCGTCTTCGGAGGAGATGACCGAGAAACCTTTGAGGGCCCAGCCGTTCAACCTAGCCTACGATAATTTTCTGGGCCGTCTCGCCGTCTGCAGGGTCTATGAAGGCAAGCTGAAGAACGGGAGCGAGATATATGTCAAAGGCATCAGGGATGAGGCCAGGAAGGGGAAGATTATAAAGATATATTCTTTTTACGGTTTGGACAGGAGAGATTCTGACGAGGCAGTTGCCGGAGACATCGTCATGATCGCAGGAATAGCGGATATCTTCATCGGAGAGACCATCTGCGCTTCTCCGGACCAGGAATCATTGCCGGTCATCCAGATAGACGAGCCGACCATATCATTGAATTTTCTGGTCAACAATTCTCCTTTTGCGGGACGGGACGGTAAATTCGTTACCAACAGGCAGATACGAGAAAGGTTGGAGAAGGAATTGGAAGTCAACGTCGGTTTGAAGATAGATTTCTCTTCTACCGAATACTACAAGGTCTACGGCCGAGGAGAATTGCACATTGCCATACTTTTGGAAAAGATGAGGAGGGAAGGATATGAACTCCAGGTTTCCCAGCCCCAGGTCATCATCAAAGAAGAGAACGGGCACAAGCTGGAGCCCTTCGAGGAGGTCATAATTGACGTTCCCGAAGAGTCTTCGGGAGTGGTCATCGAGAAGCTTTCAAAGAGGAAGGGATTGATGACGGAAATGAGGCCCGAACAGGGGCACGTCAGGATCGTCTTTGAGATGCCCACAAGAGGCCTATTGGGATACAAGCCCGAATTCGTCATGGATACCCGCGGAGAAGGCATTTTAGCGAGCCGGGTGATAGGTTTCAGGCCCTATGCCGGGGAAATAGAGAAGAGGAATGTCGGTTCAATGGTTTCGATGGTTACGGGCAAGGCCTCGGGATTCTCTTTGTGGGGATTGCAGGAAAGAGGAGTATTGTACATCGGACACGCTGAGGAGGTTTACGAAGGTATGGTTATAGGGAACGTTTCCAAGGGGAACGACTTGACCGTCAATCCGACCAAAGGAAAAGAGCTATCCAATATGAGGGCGTCGGGATCTGACGAGGCGATAAAGCTTACCCCTCCCGTTCTGGTCACTTTGGAAAGAGGATTGAGCATAATGAATGACGATGAATACTTGGAAATAACTCCGGATAGCGTCCGATTGAGGAAGCAATACCTGAGCGATATAGAAAGGGTGAGGCAGAAGAGGAAGGATAATAAAAACTAATAATAGATAAAAGACCCCATAAGGGGTCTTTGTTTGTTTAATCTATTTTATTGAATATGATGTCTTCCGTCTTTTCGTGCGTTCCTACAAGTTTCAGCCAGTATTTTTTAACTTCCATGTCCGGGAACTGTTCTTTGATCATCGCTTCGGCTTTCGCCATATCTTCAAGCTGTATCTTTTTTTCCTCCTCCTCGTCTTCTATAGCGTACGCTCCGCAGGTGCTGTGGCTGGTCAATATCATTTCTCTTGAGCCGTGGCCGTCATGGGAAATCTTTATCATACCCATGATCCAGTCCTTTACATCCTGTTTTCCGTTGGCCAATTCTTTGACCGATCCGGCCACGGAAATGATATCGCTTTCCTGCCAGTTGTTTTCCTTGAGCCAGTCCTTGAAGAATCCGTTCTGTCTAAAGTCGATGCACTTGATTACGGTGGATACTTTATGCATGTTTTTTCTTTTTATTTTTATATCCCATATATACCATAATTGAGAGTATAAAAAAAGAGGCTCATGGAGCCCTAGATGTCAGAGAGGTTTATTATCGGGGAAAACGATAAGGTTTCTTCCCTGAAGGTAATCTTCAAGAATCTGACATTTTCTTTTTCGTCTATTTCTGCCCAGATGGCGACAATGTCTGCATTGCGGAAATTCGCTGTGCAGAAATTCATAGCGGCTCTGAGGTCGTTGTGCTGCCGTTTACGGGAAGAATTCCTGTAGGCTAGGCAATCGTTGTGGCCGACCAGGATAATCTTATTCGGTCCTACCAATTCGATTTTTTCGCCGATTTTCTCCGAGCATTCTTTGTTTCGCAATATCTCGACAGAACCCGGTATGGCCAGGAAATGCAAAAGCTTGTTCTTGATTGGTTTTTCGAAAAGTGAGAACATTGCTGGCCAGAGTCGGCCGTCGCCGCAGGTGAATACTAGTGTTTTTTCTTCGATAGTGATTCCTCCTGGCAGTTTTTATTTAACGTGCCAGGAGAAGATTATTCTTTATCGTTTGTTTTGTCAAGCTATAAGGGAAGAATGTATCTGTAGATTCCCCAGAAGTGGGAAAGGGTTCCCAGGAGGACCAAGATATGGAATATTTCATGGAATCCGAATTCTTTGGAGATATTCGGCTTTTTCTTTGAGTAGATGACGGCCCCGACGGTATAGAAGACGCCTCCTATCAAGAGCCAGATTATCGTTTCCAGGTTGGTCGCTTTGAACAAGGGATAGATCATGAAGACGGAGACCCACCCCATGATTATATACAGGGAGGTGGCGATTTTTCTCGGCACTTTGGTCCAGAACGATTTGAAGAAAACGGTCGATATTCCGGCCATCGCCAGGGCCCAGATGACGCAGAGCATGGCGACGCCCCAGGTTCCTTCGAGAGCGATTAAACAGAAGGGGGTGTATGTTCCGGCTATCAAGATGTATATCATCGCATGGTCTATCTTCCTGAAAACGTCGACTTCTTCCGGAGAATGTCCGAAAAGATGGTAGATGGCGCTCGATGCGTAGAGGAAGATCATGCTTCCGCCGAAGATGAAGAAAGATACTATTTTCGTCAGGTCGTTTTGTTTGTATGCGGAATACAACAAGATCATCGTTCCGAAGATTGAGAGCAATGCTCCTATAAGGTGGCTTATCCCGCTAATTGGGTCTTTGATTTTCATTTTATTCCGTATTTATCTTTTAATTTTTGAATCTTATCGTAAGAATCGTTTATCTGCTGTTCGGATATTTCTCCTTTCTTTAACGCTTTGTATATTATATCGACTGCGTCGTACGGCGCTTTTTCGTCATACGTTTTTCCGTTATTGGAAAGTATGAGCATGTCGCATCCGGCATTGATTGCTTTGACTATAGCTTCTTCGAATCCGTAGTTGTCGACGATCGCTCCCATCTGCATGTCGTCGGAGACGATGACTCCTTTGAATCCGAGTTTTTCCTTCAATACGTTTTTGATAAAAAGAGGGGAAAGGGTGGCCGGGTATTCGGGGTCGATATTCGTGTCCATGATGTGCGCGGTCATGACCATGTCCGAGTAGCCGTTCTCGATGAGTTTCTGATAGGGGATGAGCTCCTCCTGTTTGTACGTATTAGTCACATCAACCATTCCCAGATGCGAATCGGATGTCGAGCTTCCGTGGCCGGGAAAGTGCTTGATCGCCGGGATGATATTATTATCGTGCAGTCCGCCGATGAAAGATGAGGCGTGCTCGTATACTTTTTCGGGATCGCTAGAGAAAGACCTTTCCAGATATCCTATGACCGGGTTTTCAGGATTGACGTTCACGTCCACGACCGGAGCGAAGTCCATGTTGAATCCGAGTTCTTTCAATTCTTTCCCGAGGATATCGGCCTGGTTTCTGGTTTCTTCAACCGTTCCTTTTCCCATCTGTTCGGCCGAGGGGATATTTACGAATCCGTATTTTTCTTTGAGGCGGTTGATGTATCCTCCTTCGGCGTCAACTGAAACGAAGAGAGGAGAAGGAGAGTATTCTTTCAGTTTTTTTATTAGTTGTTTGGTTTGTTCCGGATCGGTTACGTTCCTCGGGAACTGTCCCGAAGGATTGTCCTTGTCAAAGAGGATTATTCCTCCCAGATTGAGGATGTTCATCGCCTTGCTTATGTACGAAGTCCTGTCAATGTCGGTTCCCCTGAATCCGACGATGAGCATCTGGCCGATTTTCCTTTTCAAGGCGTAGTCGTCCTTCTGGTTCTGGTAATATGCGTATGTTCCGAGGGATAAAACGGCTAAAACCAGTATGATTATGATTGTTCGGGAAAGTTTGTTCATATGTTTGTTTTTATGATGTTTAGATGATAGCACGAAACCTGAGGACAAAAAACATTGACAGCGTCAACGATTTAATGTATCCTTGGTATTAAACACTTTGGTGTCGTGCTCTTCTCTACAGTGTTAGTGAGAGTAGGTCGTTAATTAATCAATTTTTCAAATCAAAATGGAAAAGAAGCTATACGTAGGAAATCTTCCCTACAGCGCAACAGACGCTTCTCTTAAAGATTTATTCTCAGCAGCCGGCAACGTTGCCGCAGCTAGCATCATCGTAGATAAGTTCAGCAAGAGATCAAAAGGCTTTGGTTTCGTAGAAATGGCCACAGAAGAAGAGGCTGCAAAAGCTAAGGACATGTTCAACGGAAACGAAGTAGAAGGAAGAAAGATCATCGTTGACGAAGCAAGACCCATGAAGGACAACGACTTCAGAGGTGAATAATTCGTTCACGATCAAGGAGCCCCTTTCGGGGGCTCTTTTCTTTTCTTTTGAAAGTTGTTAAAATACAATCATATGACGAAACAAAAACAAATATACAAATGCAATGTGTGCGGAAATATAGTCGAAGTTCTCCATACCGGAGTCGGAGAACTGGTTTGTTGCGGACAGCCCATGGAGCTGTTGGCTGAAAAAGAAGTCGACGAGGGGAAGGAGAAGCACGTGCCCGTGGTTAGCGGCAACAAGGTTTTTGTCGGGGAGGTGCCCCATCCCATGGAAGAAAAGCACTACATAGAATGGATAGAGGTTAATAACTGCAGAATGTTCTTAAAACCCGGAGACAAGCCGGAGGCGGAGTTTTCTGAAATCAAGGAAGGTTCTACGGTAAGGATATATTGCAATATACACGGATTATGGAAGTCATAAATATAGAAGAGTTCGGCAAGGCCGATCTGAGGATTGGAAAAATCTTGTCTGCGGAAAGGGTTGATGGTTCGGACAAGCTCTTGAAGCTCGAAGTAGATTTCACGGAAGAAAGAAGACAGGTACTGGCCGGGATAGGCAAGGCGTATGCTCCCGAGGAATTGATTAACAAGAGCGTTGCTGTTATAATCAACTTGGAGCCCAGAGAAATGATGGGGCTCAAGAGCGAAGGCATGGTCCTCGCCGTCAAAGACGAAAACAATCTATCGGTCCTCGTTCCGGAAAAAGAAATCGTTCCCGGATCGAGAATCAGCTAAAGGTCAAAAATAATAAATAATTATATAAAAAAATGGAAGCACAATATTTTGAAAAAGAGGCCAGGAACGAGAATCCGGTCATGAAGATATTGATGATAGTCGGAATCGTTTTCTTGGTGCTCTTAATGATATACACCGTTTTCGCCATCCAGAAGACGGCAAAGGAGACGACGTATATCGGAGCAAGCGGCAATCAGAGCACGATTAACATATCGGAAACAGGGACTGTTTATTCCGTCCCCGATGTGGCCGTGGTTACTTTCACGGCTATCACTCAGGAAGCGACGATAAACGAGGCTTTGAGGAAGAACAACGATAAGGCCAACGGCATCATCGACTTCTTGAAGAGGCAGGGAATACTTGAGAGCGACATGAAGATCGTTGATTTCAATATTTATCCCCAGTATGAGTGGCAGACCAAGGGGGTCGATCTGACCGTCTATCCTCTGGGAAAAAGAGTCATTACGGCGTATCAGGCCGTCGAGTCGGTCGAGGTTAAAATGAGGGATACCGATCTCATCGGCAGAAATATCCAGGGATCTCTCGAAGCCGGAGCCAGCCAAGTTTCCGGATTGCAGTTCATGATCGACAAGCAGGATGATTTGAAGAAGCAGGCGAGGGAGACCGCTCTGAATAATGCCCAGGCCAAAGCCCAGGAAATAGCCAAGAAGATGGGAGTGAGGTTGGGCAAGGCGGTCGGATATACCGAATCGGTATATGCTCCGGTTTTCAGCGCCACCGAGAAGGCTACCGCCGGAACGGGAAGCAATTTCCAGATAGTGGTCGGAGAGAACAAGATAGAGGTCACGGTTAATGTCTCGTACGAAATAAAATAATATGGAAGGGAAAAAGATAATATCGATAATAATCGTATTGCTGGTTGTCGCTTTGGCTGTTTTCTTGATCATCAGGCCTAAAGAGCTCAATGCTCCGACAGAACAGAACGGTTCTAAAAATATGGATGAATTAAAGATAGAAGTATTGCAACAGGGGGCGGGAGAAGAGTCAAAGAGTGGAGACGAATTGACCGTCCACTACACGGGAACGTTCGAAGACGGGACAAAGTTCGATTCGAGCGTTGACAGAGGAACTCCTTTCGTCTTTACCGTCGGCGCAGGCCAGGTCATCAAGGGTTGGGACCAGGGAATGCTCGGAATGAAGGTCGGCGAGAAGAGGAAGCTGACCATTCCTTATACTCTCGGATACGGGGAGAACGGCTACGGACCGATTCCTCCCAAAGCCACATTGATATTCGAAGTGGAGCTGTTGAAGATAAACTAAGCAAGGGGCCCCGGTACGGGGCTTTTTTGTTTGGTTTTTGTTTGATATAATATTTTTAATGAAAGAAATATTAAAGAAAGCGTTCACCTTGATTGAGCTTTTGGTGGTTATAGCCATAATCGGAATACTTTCCGGTTTGATTGTTGTCACAATGAACGGAGTGACGCAAAAGGCCAATATCGCCAAGTCCCAGGTTTTTTCCAATTCCTTGAGGAATGCCTTGATGCTCAATCTTGTTTCGGAGTGGAAATTCGACGGCACCACTTCGGCCGACAGCTCGGCGACCGACAGCGATGTTCTTGATTTGTGGGGAGGGAATAACGGAAGCGTCGGCTCTCACCAGCCCACGGTAAAGACTGGAACATCATGTATTCGCGGTTCTTGCTTGTTTTTCAATGGTACTAGCGGATACGTCAGTGTTGCCGATTCCAATACTTTAGATATGGGAACGAGCGATCTTAGCATAGAGTTTTGGATTAAGACAAGTCAAGCCAGTGTGGGTGGAATTTTATACAAAGCATACCAGCCCGGATACAGTATTATTATGGGTGATGTCGGAGCGGGAAGATTGAAATTGGAATTAGGAGATTCGGTTGGATATTCCACTGTTGCTTCGTCTGGAGCGATAAATAACAATGAGTGGAGACACGTCGTTGTTGCTATCGATAGAGACACTTCGACCAGGTGGTATATCGACGGAATTTCAGAAACTCCAAGCACCTCGACCAATTCGAGGACGGGAACCCTAGCCAACGCCTCGGCTTTAACTCTGGGAGCGTACGGAGCCGCCTATTTTTCTGGCCTGATTGACGATATTAGGATATATAATGCCGCCGTCCCGGTTTCTTTAATTAAAGAAAATTATTATTCTGGGTTGAATAACTTATTTTTAAAAGGAGAAGTAACCAAGGAAGAATATTTATCAAGAATTAAAGAATATGCCTCAATTGATTAAAAAAGCATTCACCTTGATCGAATTATTGGTTGTAATTGCAATTATTGGAATACTTTCCGGTCTTATCGTCGTTACCATGAACGGGGTCACGGCTAAGGCAAACATAGCCAAGTCCCAGGTTTTCTCCAATTCTTTGAGGAATGCCTTGATGCTCAATCTTGTTTCGGAGTGGAAATTCGATGGAACGACCGCCGACGGAAGCCCAGCGACAACCAGTGATGTTTTGGATACTTGGAGTAATATTAATAATGGTTCTGTTCCGTATCCTCCTACAGTGAGAACGGGATCTAATTGTGTATCGGGCTCTTGTCTTCAATTCGATGGCTCTAACGATTACGTTGCTTTTGGCAGCAATTCTTCGCTTAGCATGAGGACGGGAGACGCAACGGTTTCTTTTTGGGTTAAATTCGACAATGCTTTGGCGCCGGAAGCGGAAACCTTGGTGATGACTGGTGCGGGAGATGCTGGAACCGGAAAAGACGGCTATTGGATTTTCAGACCAGCCAGCGGAAACCAAATAAGAGGATCTTTTACCGACGGTTCGGCTGAGCAGATATATGGATATTTAAGCGGATCTCTTTCGGCGAACACTTGGCATAATATTGCCATAGTTTTTGACAGAGATGTTTCCGCTTATGCGTATATAAATGGAGAAAAACAAACCGGATATTCGATAGCCATCACTCCCCAGCAGGGAGATGTTCAAAATTACACTTTTACCAGAATAGGAGCTTGGTCATACAATTTTGATCGTTTTACCGGAAAGATGGATGAGGTTAGGTTATTCAATGCCGCCGTCCCGGCTTCCCAGATTAAAGAACAATATTATTCCGGATTAAATAGCTTGCTTGGAACCGGGCAGATTGACGAAAATGAATATTTTCAGAAGATTTTTCTTCTTGCCTCAAAATAGATATGAAGAAACTGGAAAAAGAAATCCTGGCATGCAAGAAGTGCTCCTTGTATAAAAAAAGAATTAATCCCGTAATAGGGCAGGGCTCTTTAAAGGCCAAGATAATGTTCATAGGAGAGGCTCCCGGGGCGAAGGAAGACGAGACCGGAGTTCCTTTCTGCGGACGTTCGGGGAAATTCTTGGACGAATTATTGGAATCGGCCAAGATAGACAGGAAGAAAGTATACATTTGCAACATCGTCAAATGCAGGCCGCCCAAGAACAGGGATCCAAAGGATGAGGAGAAGAAGGTTTGCAGCAAGTATTTGGAAAGGCAGATAGAAGCTATTTCTCCCAAAGTGATCTGTCCTCTGGGTCGGCATTCTATGGGTTTCATCCTGGAATTGTTTGGGTTTGAAAATCAGCCCATCGGAAAAATCCACGGAAAGGCATTCAAAGGAAAGAAGACGATAATCCCTTTCTACCATCCGGCCGTGGCCATATACAATTCGAACATGAAAAAGGTCCTGAAGAAAGATTTTAAGATATTGAAAAAGTATGCTGATTAAGGTCAAAGCGCATCCTTGCTCCAAAGAAGACAGGGTGGTCGAGAAGAGCAAGGACAGCTTCGAGGTTTTTGTCGAGGCGGAAGCTGAGAGGAATATGGCGAACAAGAGGGTGATCGAATTGCTGGCCCTTCATTTCGGCATTCCCCAGACAAAAGTGAAGATGATAAAGGGGTTTAAGGAGCAGAGTAAAATCTTTGATATTAGGGCTGAAATCTGATAGGATGGGGATATGATACATTTGGAAATGCTAAGAGAATTATTGCTGAATAAGCCTTTCAATGCGGCTCTTTTGTCTTGGTTTGTGGCTCAGAGCCTGAAGGCTTTGCTCCTGACGGTAAAGCAGAAGAAGTTCAGGTTTGATTTGTATTCTTTGCCTGGAGGGTTTCCTTCTTCGCACAGTGCCACGGTTTCCGGTCTGGCGGCATCGATCGGTTTGATCTACGGTTTTGATTCGCCGTTTTTCGCCATTGCCATCATCCTCGCCTTTTTCATGATATATGATGCCAAGGTCATCAGGGGCGCGGCCGGAAAGCAGGCCCAGTCATTAAACAGGATAATCGAGATGTTTAACGAAGAAGGGGAGGATATGGACAAACTGAGGGAGGTTTTGGGACACAGCATCCTAGAGATAGCCGGAGGGATTTTGATAGGAATCTTAGTCGCCCTTTGGATCGTTTGATATGGAATTACCGGATGAATACAAGAAAGGATTCAAGGATTTTTTGGGCGTCAGGGTTGATTTGTCTTCCCGCCCTTTGATTCCGAGGGAAGAGACCGAGGATTGGGTCAGGGAGGCGATTAAAGAAGTTGAAGGAGAATGCCTCGATTTGTTTTCGGGATCGGGATGCATAGGTCTCGCAATCTTGAAGAATATTCCCGGTTCGACCTGCGACTTCGGGGATGTAGAAAGATCGTTTTTGGAAGGGATTAAAAAGAGCGCGGAAGAGAACGGGATTGCGAAGGAAAGATTCGATTTGATCGAGACGGATATATTTTTAAACATCGGGAAGAAATACGATTTCATTTTAGCCAACCCTCCGTATGTCGCTGAAAGCAGATCTGACGAGGTTGGGGAAGATGTCAAAGAGTTCGAGCCGGCAGTCGCTTTATACGGTGGAACTGACGGCACGGAGTTGATCAGAAGGTTTCTAAATGATGCCAAGGACCATCTGAAAGACAATGGGGTCATCTACATGGAATTCGATCCGGGGCAGAAAGAAGAGATAGAAGAGTTGGTAAAAGAATATTCGAAGTACGAATTCTTCAAGGATAGGTATGACAAGCAGAGATATATAAGAATAGAAAAATAACATGTGGGAATATATTTTATTGGGTTTGATCCAGGGAGTATTTGAGTGGATACCTGTTTCAAGCGAGGGAGTAGTTGCTTTGGCCTCCAGTTTCTTGATCAAGGGATTCAACAGTGTTGATTTGGCTCTGTTTCTGCACCTGGGAACGCTTCTCGCAGTCATAGTCTATTTCTGGAAGGACTGGATCGATCTTATTTCTTTCAAAGACAAGGATTTCGTCAGGTTCTTCATCATCGTTACAATCATTTCCGGAGGGCTGGGATTTTTCGTGTACAAGTTTGCCGAGAGCGTCTCTATGGGTTCGGGACTGCTGTTTTTGATGGGTCTGGGATTATTGTTGACCTCCTGGTTCCAGAAGAAGAATTTCAAGTTGAACCTGAATAAAGATGTTTCTTCGGTTATCGTCGGCCTCTTGCAGGCATTATCCGCCATCCCCGGCGTTTCCCGTTCCGGATCGACAGTGTTCGGTCTTTCTTTGACCGAAAGCGATCCTTCGGAAATATTGAAGAAATCATACATCATTTCAGTGCCGGTGGTTTTGGGCTCGTCTCTATATTTGTACTTGAAGAATCCGGCTATGGCCGCGGTTTCCTGGCCCGCTTTGATTTCCAGTTTCGTTTTCGGATTATTGTCGCTGAAGATACTGATGGATATATCGAAGAAGGTTAATTTCTCTCTCTTTACTTTCATTTTCGGAATATTATGCTTAATAGGGGCTGCATGGCAAATGCTGGTGTAAAAAAAGAATTATTGAAGAATAGGGATGAGAAGCAGGCGGAGCATCTTTCTTATTTTTTCAAGACAGGCAAGGGGCAGTACGGAGAAGGCGATGTGTTTTTGGGAATAAAAGTTCCTGTACAGAGGTCTGTCGTTAAAAAGTTTAATGATGTTAATCTTGAAGAAATCCAAGATCTCATCGATGATCCGATACACGAATGCCGGCTGACCGGACTATTGATCTTGGTCAATAAATACAAGACTGCTGAAGACAAGAGAAAGATATTCGATTTTTACCTCAAGAACGCTAAGAGGGTGAACAACTGGGATCTGGTTGATCTGACCGCCCCTAATATCATCGGGGATTTCCTATTGGACAAGAAGAAGGAGAGGAAGGTTTTGTATTCTCTGGCCAAGTCGAAGAACATCTGGGAAAGGAGGATTGCCATCCTTTCCACCTTCACTTTCTTGAGGAACGGGGAATACAAAGATACTTTGAAGATTTCTGAAATCTTGCTTCGAGATGAGCATGACTTGATCCATAAGGCGGTCGGATGGATGCTCCGGGAAGCAGGAAAGAGAGACAAAGATACGGAAGTTTCTTTTTTGAAGAAGCATTATAAAGAGATGCCGAGGACCATGCTCCGCTATGCGATTGAGAAATTCGGATCACGGGAAAAGGCGTTCTTCATGAAGAAATAGCAATCTTTTTCTTTGGAGCTTTTTAAGATATAATGGCGGTATGGAAAAAGATATGCTGGAAAGATTGAATAAGGAACAGAAAGAAGCGGTCACTTACGACAAGGGTCCGCTTTTGATTGTTGCGGGGGCGGGGACTGGCAAAACGACCGTTCTGACCCGCAGAATGGCCTATCTTATAAAGGAGAAGGGGGTCAAGCCGGAGGAGATATTGGCCATGACTTTCACCGAAAAGGCGGCCCGGGAAATGGAAGAGAGGGTGGAAGGGCTTCTTCCTTTCGGTTATTACGATTTTTGGATTTCCACTTTCCATTCCTTCTGCGACAGGATATTGAGGAGGTACGGATTGGGGATCGGGATACCGACGAACTACAAACTTTTAGAACAGACGGGGAGCTGGATCCTGGTGAGGAAGAATTTCGACAAGTTTAATTTCTTGAAAGAATACAGGCCTCTGGGGAATCCGACCAAGTTCATCGAGGCGCTGATTTCGCATTTCAACCACTGCAAGAACGAAGGGATCTATCCGGAGAACTATCTGGAATACGCCGATTCGCTGAAGTTGAATATGGACGATATCGCAGTCGGTTCCAAATCGGTAAAGTCAAAGGATAAGAAAGATCTGGGAGATAAGCAGAAAGAATATGAGAGGATGAAAGAAGTGGCCGAAGCCTACCACGTCTACCAGAAATTGTTGCTGGATAACAATGCTCTTGATTTCGGAGACCTGATTAATTACACCTTGAAACTTTTCGAAAAGAGGCCGGAGATACTTGAAAAATACACAAAGCAATTCAAATACGTCATGGTTGATGAGTTCCAGGATACCAACTGGGTCCAGTACGAACTGGTGAGAAAGCTGGCATATCCTGAGAACAACATCACGGTCGTGGGAGACGACGACCAGAGCATCTTTTATTTCCAGGGAGCTTCATTCAATAACGTTTTGAGGTTCAAACAGGACTATCCCGAAGCCAAAGAGGTGGTATTGGTCGAGAACTACAGGTCTCCCCAGAACATCCTTGACCTGTCATATTCCTTTATCCAGCTGAACAATCCCAACCGCTTGGAATACCAGTTGAACGAGATAGAGATTATCAAGGAGAGGGCGGAAGAGAGAGGGATAGATTTGGATAAATTCAAAAAGATAGATAAGAAGCTGAAGAGTGTCCAAACAAAGCCGGGAGCGATAGAGCTTTTGGGTTTTGAGAGTTTGGATGATGAATTGGAGGGAGTGGTCGGGAAGATATGGGAGATAAAGGAGATGGATAAGAAGGCGACCTTTTCCGATTTCGCCGTTTTGACCAGGACTAACGAATCAGCCAACAGCTTCGTTAGGGCGATGGAGCGGGCAGGCATCCCTTACCAGTTCGTGTCTTCGAAGGGATTGTATACCAATCCTTTGATACTCGATCTGATTTCATATCTGAGGATAGTCCTCAATTTCTACGATTCTCCCAGCTTCTACAGGGTTCTCCGGATGATGGATTTTTCTCCGGAAGAGGTTTCGAGGATAATCCAGTACAGCGACAAGAAAGGCATCCCCGTGTTCGAAGCGATATCTGATTCCCATCTGCTGACTAAGTTCGATTCGGAAACAAAGACCAAGCTGAAGAAACTGTCCGATAATCTGAGGAAGCACTACAAGCTTTCCAAAGAAAGGAATGCGGGGGAGGTTTTCGTCAATGTCATCAATGATCTGGAATATGCCAAATACATCCCGGAGAACAGCGAGGAATCTCTGAAGAAATGGGAGATGATCGACCAGTTTTTCGAGAAGATAAAAAGCTTTGAGAATTCGCAGGTGGATGGCAAGCTCATCTCTTTTATGGAAAACTTGGAGATGGAGCTGGAAGCGGGAGAGCAGGGATCATTGAGGATGAGCATCGACTCTGGATTCGATGCGGTCAGGATAATGACCGTGCACTCGGCCAAGGGATTGGAATTCAAATACGTTTTTCTGATCAATTTGGTTTCGAGAAAGTTCCCTTCGGATCAGAAGAGGGATCCGATAGAGATTCCCGAGGCGTTGATTAAGGAGGTATTGCCCGAAGGAGATTTCCATATCCAAGAAGAGAGGCGTCTGTTCTATGTCGCCTTGACCCGTGCCAAGAAAGGACTGTTCCTAACCTGGGCCATGGACTACGGCGGCAAGGATTTGAAGAAGCCGTCGAGGTTTTTGATCGAATCGGGATTGATCAGGGAGGAAACCCTGGACAAGGAAAAGTTCAAGAGGAGTTCGGGGTTCTGCATCAAGAGATCGCTCAATAACGGATTTAAATTGGAATCGAACGAAACCGACGGATCGGGGCGGGATTTGAAAGCTTTTTTGCCTGACCATTTTTCCTATTCCCAATTGGAGTCGTTCAGGAAGTGCCCCCTGGGATACAAGTTCGGGAGCATTTTCAAGATACCGATCAGGGGAAGATCGGTTTTCAGCTTCGGAAAGACTATCCATGCCACCTTGCACAGGTTCGTCGACGAGTCGTTCAGGATCGGGTCGTCCGAACAGAAAGATCTTTTCGGAGGAGGGAAGAAGAAATCGTTGGAATTGGAAGATCTGTTGAAGATATACGACGACGAATGGATAGGCGACTGGTACGAGTCTGCTGAAATAAAGAAGGAATTCTACGAAAAAGGGAAGGAAGCCCTGAAGAAGTTCTACAGTGATTTCATGGAAGAAAAGCCGAAGGTGTTGCTGATCAACGGGGAGCCGGCTTTGGAAAAAGGATTCGAGCTGAAGCTGAACGGGGATACTTTCGTCGGGACAATCGACAGGATAGACGAAATCGAAGGAGGAGTCGAGATAATCGACTACAAGACCGGGACTCCCAAAACCAGCTTATCCAAAGAAGAAAAGCTGCAGTTAATGATCTATGCCGTGGCTGCGAAGAAGGTCATGGGCCTGAATCCGTTGAAGCTGACCTATTACTATGTCGAAGACGGGACAGCTTTATCTTTTGAGATAACGGAAGAGGATATATTGAAAACTGAAAGCGATGCCAAAGAGCTTATCCAGAAGATCAAGAGGAGCAGTTTCAAGCCGACTCCCGGCTGGCACTGCCAGTATTGCGATTTCCAGGGCATTTGCGCCCACAGGAAGGTTTAAGGTATAATAATAATATGAAAAAAGTCAAAATTACGGTTTTAGGAGACGGAGCATGGGGGACAACCCTTGCAATTTTGCTGTCCGAAAACGGGCACGAGGTAACGGTTTGGAGCGCCTTTCCCGATCATCTTGACGTTTTAGACAGGGAAAGGGAGAATGCCACATATCTGAAAGGGATAAAGATTCCCGACTCCATTGTTTTCGAGAAAGACCTGGGCAAGGCCGTCTCTTTCGGCGAATACATAGTTTTCAGCATCCCCTCCAAGTTTTTCAGAGAAGTGGCCATGAAGATAAGAAAAGAGAATCTTCCTTTGAAGAAGAAGGTCTTCATAAGCGTGGCTAAGGGGCTGGAGCAGAAAACATTGAAGAGGATGACGGAAATATTGAAGGAGGAATTAGGAAAGGTCCAGACGGCCGTTTTGTCCGGTCCGACGATTGCCATCGAGGTGGCGAAGAAATTGCCAGCCTTGGTCGTTGTCGCTTCGAACAAAAGATCCGTGGCTAAAAATATACAGGACATATTCAGCAACAATTATTTCAGGGCATATACCTCGACCGACGTGGTCGGAGTCGAGCTGGGCGGTCCTCTGAAAAACATCATTGCCGTGATTGCGGGCATATCGGACGGAGTCGGTTTCGGGTCGAATGCCAAAGCGGCGATACTGTCCCGCGGAATAGTCGAGATACAAAGATTGGGAGAAAAGATGGGAGCCAAGAAGAAGACTTTTTACGGCCTTGCAGGACTGGGGGATTTGTCTACGACCTGCATCAGTCCCGAAAGCAGGAACAGGACTCTGGGCGAGAAGATCGCCAAGGGGCAGAAATTGGAAGATATAGTCAATTCAACTTCGAGCATTATCGAAGGGGCGACTACCGCCGAAGCGGTCTACCAATTGAGTAAAAAATACAAGGTGGATATGCCGATAGTATCGGCCGTTTATCGTATTTTGTATGAGGATCTGGGCCCGATCGATGCTTTGAGGGAGATGATGAAGAGGGATAAGAAGGCGGAATAGGCCTCATACCGAATTGACAAATTGGATATAATTGGATATAATTGGATATAAATAGAATATATCCAAAAATATGGCAACAGACAGATTCGATAAAAGAATAAAAATCAGTCAAGAATTCTTGACCCGTATCGCCGAAATAGATCGGCTCAAAGGGCTTTGGCAGGGAGGATTGAATTTGAATCCGCGGATTCTCGGCCGGCTCAAGGCCTGGGTAATCATTACTTCAACAGGAGCCAGTACCCGTATCGAAGGATCCAAGATGAGCGATGAAGAAATCGCTCGATTTTTGCGCGGATTGAGGTCGAAGCCGCCCAAAAACAGAGACGAGCAGGAGGTTGCTGGTTATGCCGATCTGATCGGGCGCATCTTCGATAACCATAAGACGATGACATTGTCTCAGGGATGGATACTGCAATTTCATGAGATTCTGCTTCATTATTCCGAAAAGGATCGGACCCATAAGGGCAAGTACAAGATTACCAATAATACCGTAGCCATGGTGAACGATCAGGGAGAGCAGGTGGTGCTTTTTAATCCGACTCCTCCTCATCTCGTCAGATCGGAGCTGGATGATATCGTCAGGTGGACGAATGAGCATTTGAAAAGAGGAGATATCCATCCGATTCTTGTAATCGCTAATTTTATTTTTGAGTTTCTAGCCATCCATCCTTTCAAAGACGGGAACGGGAGGATGGGCAGGGCGTTGACCAATCTTTTGCTTCTTAAAAGCGGTTATCCCTACATTACATACGTTTCTTTAGATGAGATAATCGAGGAAACCAAAGTCGATTATTATCTTTCTTTGAGAAAAACGCAGAAGAAGCATAAGACGGACAAAGAAGATATTTCTCCCTGGGTCGGTTATTTCCTTTCCGCCTTATTGGAGCAGGCCAAAAGGGCCGATAGTTTGATGGCTGCTGAGCATCCGGAGAAAATTCTTTCCGAAACCCAGCTTAAGATATACGGTCTTTTTAATGAAGGGGTTTATTTGGCTGTAAAAGATGTCGTTGCCGCCTTGGACAAGGACGCATCAAGAGCGACAATCAAGCAAGCGCTGTCCCGCTTGGTTTCCTTGAAGATGATTGAGAGAAGCGGCCAGGGGCGAGGGGCGAGGTATGGAAAAATATAATCAGGGTTTTAATATAAGGCCGATTTTGCTACAATAATCTTAAATATGGATCAAAATACATTATTCGCGTCGTTAATGATTCTCGGTTATCTTTTAAGTTCGATTCCTTTCGGATACATTATCGCAAGATTGAAGAAGATAGACATCCAGAATCAGGGAAGCGGAAACATAGGGGGAACCAATGTTTTCAGAGTTCTGGGGTTCAAGTATGCGGTCTTGGTCGCGTTGCTGGATGTCTTTAAGGTCTTGTTGCCATCTCTTCTGGCCAGATATTATTTGGCTGACGAGTGGATGGTTTCCTTGGTGGTACTTGTTTCGGTTTTGGGGCACATCTTCCCTGTCTGGCTGAAATTCAAAGGAGGGAAGGCGGTCTCCGGGGTCTTCGCTTCGATGATAGCGGTGATCGGGTGGCAGTATTCATTGGTCTTCCTTCTGGTCTGGGCGGTCATGTTGAGGATGATAAAGATAATGAGCTTGACCAATCTGATCATCGTCTGGTTTATTCCTCTGTTGTTTTATCTGTTCACTCATTCGATTGCTTTTACCGTCCTGGGCTTTGTATACGTGCCGATCATATACTGGAGCCACAGGGAGAATATAAAGAGGTTGAGGGAGGGAACGGAGAAGAGGATAATAAAGTCCTAATTTTTTCAGCTTGAAATATTTCTTTGTTTAAGGTAACCTTTAAAACAAGAGAATAAGATTAAAACAGATGAAAATCAACATATTTATCGAGAATCCGAAAGGAACATCGAACAAGTACGAATTGGATAAGGAATCGGGAAAGATAATGCTCGACAGAGCTTTGTATTCTTCGGTCTTCTGGCCGTTCGAATACGGCTTCATCGAGAATACCCTGTCCGAGGACGGAGACCCTTTGGACGCGGTCGTTCTGGTCAATGAGCCGACTTTTCCCGGATGCGTCATTCCTTCTAAGATCATAGGAATGCTCGACATGGAAGACGAGAGCGGGATTGACTACAAGATTATTGCCGTTCCGGATGACAAGATCGATCCCAGATTCAAGCACATAAACAGCGTCGATGATCTGACCGAACACCAGAGGAAGGAGATCCAGGAGTTCTTTGAAGTGTACAAGAGGTTGGAGCCGAACAAGTGGGTCAAGGTTACCGGATTCCAGTCCAAGGAGAAGGCGGAAGAGATAATAGAGAAGTGTAAGAAATAAAAAGATGGAAGAATCAAAGAAGACATACAAGGTCAATAAAGACAAGTGCATCGGCTGCGGAAGCTGCGTTTTGTCGTGCCCGGAAGGGAACGAAATGGATGTTGATAACAAAGCCAAAGTAATGAGTTCGGCCAAAATCGAAGAATGTGGAGGAGTTGATTTGTGCCCCTACGGCGCGATAGAAGTGGTCAACGGCGATGAGCCGGAAGAGAGAGATGAATAAGTCAAGCGATAATCTTTCATTGATTAACCCAAACTCGCTTTGGGTTAATTTATTAAGATGAATCTTTTGGAGATAAAAAACTTAACAGTGGAAGCCGGAGGGAAGAAGATTCTCGAGGGTGTAAATTTGAAGGTTGGAAAGGGAGAAGTCCTGGCCCTTTTGGGTCCGAATGCAAGCGGAAAAAGCACCTTGGCTAAAGCTATAGCCGGCATTCCCGGGTATTCGGCGAAAGAAGGATCGATTGTTTTCAAAGGAGAGCCCATCAACAAGGTTGCTTTGGAAAAAAGGGTCAAGCAAGGCATAGCCATGGTTTTTCAGAACCCTCCCGCTCTGCCCGGAGTTAAGCTGTCGAAGCTTCTCGGATTGATTTCCAAAGGAGGAAACGGATACGGGGAAAGCCATTCCGGCCTTCTGGACAGGGAAGTCAATGTGAATTTTTCCGGAGGAGAGAAGAAGATTTCCGAATTGATCCAGGTTTTGTCCTTGAATCCTAAACTTTTGATTTTAGACGAGATTGATTCGGGATTGGACATGAAGAAAAGCGGAGAAGTGATGGAGACGATAAAAGGAGAGGTCAAGAAAGGGATGTCGGTCCTGCTGATCACGCATCAGGGAGAGATATTGAAGCAGATCAATCCGGACAAGGTGGCAGTGCTCGTCAAAGGGAAGGTCGGATGCACGAGCGAGGATTGGAAAAAGGTATTGAAGACGATAAAGAAAAACGATTATGCCCAGTGCAAAAAGTGTAAAAAGCTGTAGTCCGGATTTTCTCCTGGTGGATAACGAGATAAAGGCTGTTGCTGAGAGCAACGAGGTTTTGATTTTGCCCAGCCCCGAGGCTTGGGAGAAATTGAAATGGACTAGGGATTATTTTTCTTCAAAGCCGAAGAACGGGTATTTCATCTGGGTTAAAAAGCAGGTTGATTTCCCCTTGTCAACCTGCGTCAATATCGCTTCTCCGGGAGTCAGGCAGGATTTGGAGAACCTGATGGTGGTGGAGAAGGGAGTTAAGGCCGCAGCCAATGTTGTTTGTTCGGCCTTAAAGATGAACCTGTCCGGAGTGCATAAAGCTAAAGGCAAGCTCGTCCTCAAAGAAGGGTCATCCCTGTCATACAATCATGTCCATAAGTGGGGAGGGAAAGATTCTGTTTTTCCCGACTACGAATTCATTTTGGGAAAAGGCGCTTCTCTTGATTACAACTATCTGAACCTGCTCCCTCCCGAAAAGTTGGAGATAAGGAACAAGATAATCTGCAACGAGAAGTCTTCTTCCAATGTTTCCATTTCTGTCAACGGGATAGATTCGGAGATAAGAATAAAGGAAGAGGTTGTTCTTAAGGGAAAAGATTCCCAGGCCGTTTCCCGATTGAAGATGGTGGGGAGGAGGAAAAGCGACATCGTCGCCGAGAGTTCTATTATCGCCAAAGAAAGAGGGAAAGGGCATATCGATTGCCAGAGCCTGATTATAGACAAGGATTCCAAGATATCGTCGATACCTCTTCTGATCTGCGAAAACAAGGATGCCCAGATAACCCACGAAGCCTCGATAGGAAAAGTTTCGGAAGAACAGCTCAATTATCTGAGAGCGAGGGGGCTTACCGAAAAACAGGCCGTTGATCTGATAGTGTCCGGATTCCTAAAATCATGAAGAAGGAGAATAAAAAAGTTGTTGTAGCCACGTATACGAAAGAGGGTTTAAAGATTGGGCTGATACTGGGTCCGCTGAAATTCGAGCGAAGTAAGAGAGGGGGAGATTATACATCCCGAAAAATCCCGGTTGCCACGATCTAACCCAAAACCGCCCACGAGGCGGTTTTGTGTTACCCGAATTTGCCATTCGTTGCCCTTGTGGCGAGCTTTGTGCCAAGAGTAAGAGTTTGCCACCGGTTGAACCCGGACCGAGCCGTAAAACGAAATTTGAGAACGTAGGACGATTTGCTTAACTCCAAGAAAATAAAGCAAATTAAGACGCATTTCGTAAATGGTACACTTTTGTATTATTCGCGAAACGCCTGGCCTTAAACTCTTGCATTTCCTTATCTTGTCCAGTATAATGACTGTATTATGCTAAAAAGGGAGAATAAGCATAGTATAACGTAAATAATATGCTAAAAGCGACAGTTTCCAAGCAAAAACAGGATAAGGAGAGACTTCTCTCCCTTCCGTACATAGAGCGAACCAAAGAAAAAGACACTCGAAAGTGGCTGTCTTCGGACTTGATAAAAGTCATTCTCGGTCCTCGCCGGGCAGGGAAATCGGTCTTTGCTTTGATGCTCTTGAAGGATCAATCATTTGCCTATTTCAACTTTGACGATGAATCGCTTCCGGGAGAAGAAAAGATTGATCTTGACGAGCTCATGACAGAGTTGAAGCTAGCCTACGGCGACACAAAATATATTCTCTTTGACGAAATACAGAATCTTCCTAATTGGGAGCTGTTTGTTAATCGTCTGCATCGAGCCGGATACAATCTGGTATTGACCGGTTCCAACGCATCCCTTCTTTCCAAAGAACTTGCCACACATCTTACCGGCAGGCATATTCCCATAGAAATACTGCCGTTTAATTTTTCGGAAATTTTGAAAGCCAAACAATACGAAGTTACTCCCGACAAACTTTCATTACCTGAAGAAAAAGCGAAACTACTTGAATACATGACCCAGTATATGACGAGTGGCGGTTATCCGGAGGTTGTTACGAAAGGCGTTGATCCGCGCGGATATCTTGATGTGCTGTTCGATGCAGTGTTATTTAAAGACGTGGTGAAGCGCCATAAAGTGCGTTTTTCCGAACAGATAGCCAGTCTCGGATCGTATCTCATAAACAACGTTTCCGGCCAGTACGGGGCAAAGAAACTCGCCAATATTTTGGAATTCAAGAGCCAGGTTACTTTGGAAAAATATCTTGGCTATCTTACCGAGGCATATTTGATTTTTCCTCTGATACGACACTCGACAAAGGCTGGCATGCGACTGCGATCGGCCAAAAAAACATATGTCGTTGATAATGGTTTCGTTACCGCCAAGGCAGTACAGCACTCACCGAACACCGGTAAGCTTATGGAGAATCTTGTTTTCACTGAGTTGGTGAAAAAAGGTAATCAGCCCGGGCGCGAATTGTTTTATTACAAGACTAGAAATGACCGGGAAATAGATTTTGTGCTCAAAAAGGGGTACCAGGTTATGGAACTGATACAAGTCTGCTACGACATAACCGATGCCGATGTTGAACAAAGAGAAGTGAAGGCTCTTATTGAGGCAGGAAAAGAATTGAATGTTTCTAAGCTTACCGTGCTTACATGGAACGAAAAACGCACGGTGGAAAAAGATGGAATGACCATAAAGTTTAGACCGCTCTGGGAATGGTTGCTTGATAAAACCGAAGCTTAAAATATATGCCACAGGAAATCGCCATCAAAAACTTAATATTCGTGGATTGCGAAGGACACGGTCCGGCGCCGACATTGAATGATCCGGTGGGATTTGAGTTTGGCGCGGTCGCTTATCCCTCAAAGCAAACATTCCACGGCACAGGAGCGACGAAAGAAACATTCGAAAAATTTGATACATGGATCATGTCGATCATTGAAAAAGGATTCAGACCGTTATTCGTGAGCGACAATCCGGCTTATGACTGGCAATTTATAAACTATTATTTCCATTTGTTTCTAGGCAGAAACCCATTCGGACATTCGGCAAGAAGGATCGGTGATTTTTATGCTGGGCTCACGGGCGACTTCACGAATGCGAGCTCATGGAAAAAGCTACGAGTTACGGCGCACGATCACACTCCTGTTAATGATGCTATGGGCAACCTCGAAGCATTCGAGAGGATATTAAATGGCGAAAGATAATAAATTTATGAATTCAGACTTAACATTTATCACAAACGAGAAGGGCCAAAATCTCAAAGAGAGATTTGAGGTTTTGATCAAAGATACAAAATTCTTTGATTGTTTAGTTGGATACTTTTATGCCAGCGGCTTTCATGCCATTTATAAATCACTTGAGAAAACCAAGAGGGTCAGGATTCTTATCGGTATAAGCACGAATCCACAGACTTACGACTTGATGCAGAAAGCAAAGGTTGAACAATCGGCCTTGCAATTTTCAAGCGCAGAAGCCAAAGAAAAGCTTGGGGAGATTGTTGAGAAAGAAATGGAAGATGCCGAGGATAGCGAAAAAACAGAGAGCGGTATTTACACTTTTATAGACTGGATTAAAAACGGCAAACTGGAAATCAGGGCATATCCATCCGAAAAGATTCACGCCAAGGTTTACATTATGACTTTTGGCGAGGGCGATCGGGACAAGGGCAGAGTCATCACCGGTTCAAGCAATTTCACGCAGGCCGGATTAATGGATAACTTGGAATTTAACGTTGAGCTCAAAAACCGAGCCGACTACGATTTCGCCTTGGCTAAATTTGAAGAGGTCTGGAAAGATTCGGTTGATGTCAGCCAGAAATATGTCGAGACGATCCGCACAAAAACGTGGCTTAACGATACCATTACCCCTTATGAGCTTTATCTCAAATTCCTGTACGAATATTTCAAGGACGATTTGAGCCAGCACGACGAGATGTATATCAAATATCTACCGGTTGAGTTTAAGAAACTTGAATATCAGGAACAGGCGGTTTTGAACGCTAAAAAAATCCTCGATGAATACGGCGGCGTCTTTATTTCCGACGTTGTTGGTCTTGGTAAGACCTATATTTCAGCCATGCTTGCCGGTCAGCTCATAAATGAAGGCAGGATTCTCGTGATCGCGCCTCCGGTGCTTCTGGATAAAGCTAACCCCGGTTCGTGGCCGAACGTGTTTAGAGACTTCAATGTACCGGCGACATTCCGATCAATCGGAGAGCTTGAGAAAATTATAAAAGATGGTGTTGAGCAGTATAGCCATGTATTTGTAGACGAGGCTCATCGTTTCCGAACCGAGAATAACGCTACTTATGAAAAGCTCGCCGAGATTTGCCGTGGCAAGAAAGTGATTCTTGTTACCGCCACCCCATATAACAACTCGCCGAAAGACATTTTGAGTCAGATCAAGCTTTTCCAAAAAGCCAGAAAAAGCACGATTCCGAATCTCCCGGACCTCGAGCAGTTCTTTTCCGGTCTGGAGAAAAAGCTCAAAAATCTTGATCGGCAAAGAGATTACGCGGACTACATCAAGTTCATTAAAGAAAACGCAAAAGAAATCCGTGAAAAAGTCCTCAAATATTTAATGGTACGCCGAACCCGGACAGAGATCACAAAATACTTTGCCGAGGACTTGGCTTCCCAAAAACTGCGTTTTCCGGATATAGAAAAACCAGAAGCGACTTTTTATGAACTTAACGATGAGGAGGACGTTGTTTTTACCAAGACTATTGAATTAGTCGCTAAAAAATTCAAATACGCCCGTTATACCCCGATTCTTTACTATAAGGGCGAAGTCAGCCAGCCGGAGGAATTAGCGCAACGCAACATGGGCAAGTTTATGAAAATTTTGCTCATCAAACGGCTTGAATCCAGCTTCCATGCTTTCCGCAATTCTCTCGGCCGCTTCATTCATTCCTATGAGTCGTTTATTTCCGAGGTAGACAATGGCAATGTCTATGTCAGTAAAAAATATACCAATAAAATCTTTGAGCTTCTGGCCGATGATAATGACGATGCGGTTGAGATTTTAATTAATGAGGGCAAGGCCGAAAAATTGCCAAGCAAAGACTTTAGGGATGAATTCAAGAAAGATTTACAGAGCGATCTGGATATCTTGAAAGAGATTCATCAGATGTGGGCTGGGGTTAACCGGGACCCGAAGCTTTTGGCCTTTATAGAAAAACTCTCCACGAACCCGATCCTTAAAACGAACAAGCTTATTATTTTTACGGAATCGAAAGAGACGGCAGAATATCTAGCCAAAAATATTGATGCAAAATTCCCGAACGAAGTACTTTGTTTTACGGGCAGTTCCAGTGCCTTAGTTCGAGAGCAGGTTATTGAAAACTTTGATGCCAAAGCGCGGTTTCCCAAAGACGATTTTCGCATTCTGATCTGTACGGAAATCTTGGCGGAAGGCGTAAACCTGCATCGTTCTAATGTCGTCGTAAACTATGATCTCCCGTGGAATCCGACTCGCATGATGCAAAGAGTCGGCCGCATTAACCGTGTTGATACTAAATTTGATAAGGTCTACACCTTTAACTTTTTCCCGACCAAACAAGCTAACGATCAAATCAAGCTCCGGGAAGCGGCCGAGGCAAAAATTAACGCGTTCCTTTCCTTGCTTGGTGGCGACGCCCATCTGCTTACTGAAAACGAACCTATCGGCTCTCATGAGCTGTTTAGCCGTTTAACCTCCAAAGAAATTATCACGGGCGAGGATGAAAGCGAGGAAAGCGAGCTAAAATATCTCCATGTCATTAAAAACATCAGAGACAAAGAGCCGGATACTTTCGAAAAAATCAAACATCTCCCAAAGAAAGCCCGAACCGCCAAAACTGACAAAACCAATGCCGGTCAGCTGGTGACTTATTTCCGCCGAGGCAAAATCCAAAAATTCTTTATCGCCTCATCTGCTGATGCTCGGGAATTAGATTTTATTACCGCGGCTAAAACACTGGAGGTTTCAAAAGACGCGAAACAACAAAAAATAGACAAGAACTTTTATGGTTTAATTGAACAGAACAAAAAAGCATTTATATTTGCTACCACCGAAGAGTTGCCCGACGTAAAAATGCGAGGTGGTCGGGACAGTGCTACGCAAATTCTACGGATACTCAAAGCGACCATGAAAGATCGCCGGCAATTCACTGAGGATCAAGACTTGTATCTCAAAAAGGTTATCACTCAGCTCGAGGAAGGTGGCCTACCAAAACAGACAACGAGAGTAACTCTTCAGGCTCTCAACAAGGAAATTGAGAAAGGTGTCAATCCGCTAAAAATTCTCTCGGTCTTGCATAGCCATATCTCGGCCCGGCTACTTGAAGGTCATTTTGCCGAGACGACCACCGATCACTTTGGCAAGCGAGAGGTCATTCTTTCGGAGTATTTAACGAATTTATGATATGCAGAAATTACAGGCACAAAGTATCGTCAAAGAAACTCTCCAGAACGACTTTGATAAAGAACGGTTCCTTTACTTTGTAAAAAACCTGCTTAATAAAGTTGACGACTCAAAGGCTTTTCACGCTCACGGCTATGTGCCCGAGGCCTACAAAAATTACGTTAAGACCTACGAACGGCTGGCGACTTATACCGATCCGGCCGGAAGCAAGATAGACATCCTTGTCGTTTATCTCCAAAAGGAAACCTCGCTTGAGAGGGCTCGCACCGCCCAACGTAATTTTGTCGCCCGATACCTCAAAGATCGGGATCAAAAAGATGCCGGTCTTATAGCGTTTGTCTCACCGGACCCGGCAGATTGGCGTTTCTCGCTGGTTAAGATGGAGTACAAGTTCACCGAGGGCAAGACTGGTAAAACAAAAATCAAGGAGGAATTTACTCCGGCCAAACGCTGGTCATTCCTCGTCGGTAAGAACGAAAATAGCCACACCGCCCAAAGCCGCCTGGCTCCCATTGTAGAAGATGATGAAACTAATCCCACCCTCAAACAGCTTGAGGATGCATTCAATATTGAGAAAGTCACCAAAGAGTTTTTTGAAAAATACCGCGAGTTATTTTTGCGCGTTTACGAGACATTGGGAGATGTCATCAAACAACATCCGGATATCAAATCCGATTTCGCGGAAAAGAATGTTAACACCGTAGATTTTTCCAAAAAACTGCTTGGCCAAATCGTATTTCTGTACTTCTTGCAGAAAAAGGGCTGGTTTGGCGTGCCGATGAATAAAGGCTGGGGCAACGGCGACAAAAAATTCCTACGAACTTTATTTGAAGAGGCGGCTGGCAAGAGTAAAAACTATTTCAACGACTATCTTGAGCCGCTCTTTTACGAAGCCTTAGCCAAGGAACGCGACGATTATTTTTACAGTCGGTTTGAATGCAAAATTCCGTTTCTAAACGGCGGACTCTTTGATCCGATCAGCAACTATGACTGGGTGAATACGGCCATTGATTTGCCGAATGACATTTTTTCCAATACCAGAAAGACCAAAGACGGTGACACAGGTGACGGTATTTTGGATATTTTTGATCGCTATAACTTTACGGTAAAAGAAGATGAGCCACTGGAAAAAGAAGTGGCCGTTGATCCGGAAATGCTCGGCAAGGTATTTGAGAATCTTTTGGAAGTTAAAGACCGCAAGTCTAAGGGAACCTACTATACACCACGGGAAATCGTCCACTATATGTGCGAGCAGAGCTTGGTGAATTATCTGGCCACCGAGCTTGAAGGCAAAGTCGCAAAGGAAGACTTGGAGAAGCTTATAAAGATTGGCGAGAACGTCGTTGAACACGAAGCGGTGTCGGTAACCAAAGAAGATAATCCGGAATACGGCGGAGACTATAAACGATTGTTACCGGATACGATAAAAGATTTTGCTAATGAAATAGACGACAAGCTGGCAACGATCAAAGTCTGCGATCCGGCCATTGGTTCCGGGGCTTTTCCTGTCGGTATGATGAACGCCATCGTCAAAGCTCGTATGGTGCTCTCAAGCTATCTGAAAGACAAAAACCGGACGCTGTACGCTTTCAAACGCGACTGCATCCAAAACTCACTTTATGGCGTAGACATCGACCCCGGTGCCGTGGAGATCGCCAAGCTTCGTCTCTGGCTCTCGCTCGTAGTTGATGAGGATGACATCAAACAAATCAAGCCATTGCCAAACTTGGATTATAAAATCATGCAGGGCAACAGCTTGCTTGAGGAATTCGAAGGTATAAAACTCTTTGATGAAAAACTGATTGCCGTAGTGAATACCGGCAAAGAAAAACAGCTCGAATCACTCAGACAAAAACAGGCCACCTTACAAAAAGAGTATTTTGAACTTCACTCGCAAAACAAACTTACCCCAGCCAAACAGGCCGAGCTTAACAGTGAACTTAAAAAATTGCAGGCACAGACAAAAAAGCTTAACCAACCGGAAAAAGTAACCGTGGAAAACGCCGGCCTCTTTGATGTGATGAGCGAGGCCAAGAAAAAAGCGGATGATCTCAAACGTTTACATAAGGAATTCTTCGGAGCGACTCAAAAGAGCAAGAAGGACAATATCAAAAAACAGATCGAACAGCTGGAATGGGAACTGATTGAAGCAACGCTCAAAGAGCAGAATAAAACATCCGCTCTCAAAAAGCTTGAGGAATTCAAACGATCAAACACCAAACCATTTTTCCTTTGGAAGCTTAACTTTGCGGACGTGTTCGAAAAAGGCGGGTTTAATATCGTCATTGCCAATCCACCCTATGTAAAAGAATATGTGCATCGTTCGGCATTTGATGGGTTAAGAAGTTCGCCGTATTATCAGGGCAAAATGGATCTCTGGTATCTGTTTGCATGTAAGGGCATAGATTTGGCAAAAGATAATTCGGGCATAATCACATTTATCGCGCAAAATAATTGGGTCACAAGCCACGGTGCTTCGAAAATGAGAAATAAGGTCTTAGCTGACACACAGATTCTGAGTCTAATAGATTTTGGTGATTTCAAGATATTTCAAGCCGGCATACAGACTATGGTGATGATGTTTAAAAAGAACATTATCATCGATGATTATTCATTTGATTACAGAAGACTTTTTGGTAATACCTTAGAGCTCGAAGATATTATCGCCGTTTTAGATAAAGAAAAAAGTCACAAAGCGGAATATCTAACTCCTAAAATAAATAGAGGTAAATTTAGAGATAAAATGTTGACCTTTAGTAATTCAGGAGCAGAGCCTATTCTTGAAAAAATCCTTGATAAAACTAATTTTCATCTCGATGCAAATAAAGAGGTTGCTCAGGGAATAGTTACTCCACAGGACTATGTGAATAAAGCTAGCCAGGACATATTGGGCAAAGAATTCAAAATAGGTGACGGTATCTTTGTTTTGTCTGATGATGAGGTGAAGGGACTTAAGCTCTCAAAAAATGATTTATCGTTAGTTAGGCCTTTTTACACAACAGACGAATTAAAAAAATGGCATGGAAATCCTAAGAATGCTAAGTGGATTATTTATACCGACTCAAGTTTTAAGGATAAGAAAAAAATAAATGATTTTCCGGGGATAAAAAATCACCTTGATCGATTTAAGAAAGTAATTACTTCAGACAATAAGCCGTACGGCTTACATAGAGCTCGTGACCCATATTTTTTCGTGGGCGAGAAAATATTCGCATTGAGAAAGTGTTCTCGGCCCACGTTTACCTATGCAGACTTTGACTGCTACGTTTCGGCTACTTTTTATGCAATAAAAACAGACAGGGTAAATCAGAAGTATTTGACCGCACTCTTAAACTCGAAGCTTACTGCTTTTTGGCTTAGGCATAAAGGTAAAATGCAGGGCAATAATTATCAGATTGATAAAGAGCCTATTTTAGACTTGCCGATTTACAAAGCACCAGAAAAAGAACAAAAACAATTAATTGATTTGATCGACCGGATTATAGTTCTCTTAGAGACGCCTCTCGTTTCAGCTGAAGAAAAGGCAAAAGTTCAAGATTTAGAAAATCAAATAGACAGACTGGTGTATGAGCTTTACGACCTCAACGAAGAGGAGATAAAAATAGTAGAAGCTAACTAAAGAGATATGAAATTATTATTAGCCGGGCCAGGAACCGGGAAAACGACAAGAATAAAAGAGTTAATTAATGGGCAACAGGATTTGAATAAAATACTGGTGATCTCTTTTACAAATGCCACAATTCAAGATCTTTTGAGTAGTTTTTCTGAAGCCGATATCAATATCACGGATAAAAATTGCATCACTTTGCATAAATATGCTTTGAAAATAAATCACCAAAAAAATCTGCATATTTTGAATGCTACGGAGGTGAGCATACTGGAATTTTACGCAAAAAAACTCAGTATCAATTTTAACGATCTTTGCAAGACGCTTGGTTGTATTACTTTTGAGCAAATGATTACTCAAACTACAGCGTTCATAAAAACCAACCCAACTTATCTGACAGATTTAATTGGCGATATCGAACTGCTAATAATCGATGAATTCCAAGACTTTAATCCTACAGAGCGGGACTTGATAGAATCGCTTTCAAGGCACGCTAAGGATTCAATAATTCTTGGTGACGATGACCAATGTATCTATGAATTTAAAGATGCAGACACAGAAGGAATTATCAATCTGTATAATGACACAGCTGTAGAAAATCTTATGCACCACAACACGTGTTACCGGTGCCCTGATTGCGTTGTAGAAGTTTGCTCAAATCTAATCAATATAAATCAAAAGCGAGTTATAAAGGAATGGAAAAAGAGCGGAAAAACAGGTGAAGTAATATTTAATCAATTGCGGACCCAAGACGAATCGGCAAATTTTGTTATCCAAGAAATAGAAAAGATAAAAAATGCTGAACCAGATGCATCCGTGATGATCCTTTCTGCGGTTGAGTTTGCTGTTGAGGGAATATTAGCTGGCTTAAAAAGTAAAGGTGTTGAATTCACAAGTCTATGGAACCAAAAAATGGATTTTGAGAAAATAAAGCGAGTATGGGAGGTTCGAATTCTGCTTGGGAGTAAAAGAGCACTCAACCTTTTATTTTTAATTCATGCAAACATAAAAGCGAATAAAAAAGCATTAAAAAATGTTAACGAACTTATCAGTAAAGAACTGAATTTTGAAACTCTGCTAGATTTGGTAGAGAAAAATACCCTTATAGATTCTACTTTTGTTGCCCTCATAAAGAATAAGCCAACACTAAGTGAGACTATGGGCAGGGACGAATATTCTTTTTTATCGACATATTTATCAGAAGTTACATTGGAAGAGGATTTGGAAAAATTATCAAAAGTAATTTCCGAGCCTTTACCCTTTAACCCTAGAGGAATAAATGTCATGTCTATTCATAAATCCAAAGGGCTTCAGGCAGATTATGTTTTTGTGGTCGGTATGGTTGAGGGAATAATCCCGAATGCACTTCGTGGTCTTGATACTATCGAGGCTCAAAGAAGATTGCTTTTTGTTGGTATGAGCCGGGCAAAGAAAAAACTCAATCTTTTATCTACTGTTGAATGGGAAGGAAAATATGTAAATAAAGTCGATAAGAAACAGTTCAGGTTTGATATAAGATCAAAAAAATATCACGGTCGAACATCCAGCTTTGTTTCTGAGCTAAATCTTCAGCCGGAGACTGCGACACTTGCGTCAGCGCAACTTGAAATAAGATGACATGGCTAATCTAACGAGCATTGAAAAATTAAAACTTGAGAAATTTTTTGGAATGGGAAGTGGATATGTTTTGGATTTCTCAAACAGAACCATCCAAGAATTTGTCGCCGAGAATGCGAGCAGGGATATTTACGATAGTAAATATGCGTACGGTAGCGGTTCAAAGGCAAACAGAATTCGCGCTTTCTGGGATAAAGAACCCGGGCCAGTTGTTGGCAAGCTTATTACTGGCATGCTGGAATATTGGAAAGCCGGGAAACTGATGAGGTATGAAGATGTCGCCCCGGCTGAACAAGCATTGCATGACGAATGCTTAAAAATCGCCGAGAGAATCAAACATGACAGTGTTGTGGAAAACATAGATGCGTTACAACCCAACGTTGACGATAAAAATTTTCAGCTGTTGGCAAAATCAATCAGAGAAAGCATAGAAAAAAACGAGCCGGAAACGGCTATCGATAGACTCCACACTTTTGTGGTTCGCTATATTCGAGAATTGTGTGATAAACATACTATTTCCTATACGAAGGAAACGCCGCTTCACAGTTTGTTTGGTGGCTATGTAAAATTTTTGCAAGAGAAAAAACTGATCGAATCAGAGATGACTGAGCGCATCTTAAAATCTTCGATCTCGGTATTAGAAGCTTTTAATGGAGTAAGAAATAACCAGAGCTTCGCGCACGATAACGCTATTTTGAATTATTCCGAGAGCATTTTGATATTTAATGATATTGCTAATGTGGTTCGGTTTCTTGAGTCAGTCGAGTCAAAGCAATCTCTTGATGACAGTAAGGTCGAGACTGTCGAAGAAATTAGTTTAGAGGACATTCCGTTTTGATGCTACTATGGTCAATTCATCTTTCTCAAAACTCGATAATTTTATCCGTTCATTCGGTGCTACGCGATTGCTATTACAAAGAGCTCACGACAAAGGATTTTTAATCGAAGGGATGGTACTTTATTCTTCACTTACTGATGGATTTTGTAGGATATGTTTAGTACTCAAAGAGCAAATCGAAAAGAAAACCGGCGATATCAACGAGACATATATTTACCAAAACGATGGCGAGTCAAACGTGGGTGAGCGCATAATTTATCAGCAATGCCTCGACAAGAAGATTATCAATCAAAAATTATTTGATGAACTCAACCGACTATACGATATCCGTAATAAGATTATTCATAGGTTTTTTATCAGCGAAGTCGAATATTCGCATTTGGAAATAGTGTGCACTCGATACGAACGCGTGTATGAAGAGTTATGGAAAATCACATACGATTTAGAATCGGAACAAATTATTAAAGGCATCGGTATGACCATCAAAGGGCCAAAAATTACTGAAGCTGACAAGATAGAGACACATCGAGATATTCTTAAGAAAATTAAATCAGGAAGTGAAAAAAATTTGGCTAAAACTCTAAATTGTAATTCTGTTGAGGAAATTATAGAGTTTGGATCGAAAAACCATTTGTTTGATGAATGCGTGTGTGGGCACATGAAAATGTTGCATGTCGATTCGGGTATTTTAAAGAAAAAGAAATCTCATGATTTTGACGATGGTCTCGTCGCATGCACGAACAAACATTGCGAGTGTGCTACTTATAAGCTTGGTCGGAAAGATGGCGAATAATATGGAAATTAAATCAAAACAACAAATTTACTAAAAATATGAAAAATATCAAACAAGATTTAATTAAAGAAATAACTGGAGAAATTACTACCAAAGAGCGAGAAATCCAGGAGTCAGATCACGAACTCGAAATGTTAAATGCAAAGGTTAAAGTTGAGAATAAGACCCTTGGCATGCAGGACATAAAAGAGCACTTGAGGGAAGACTTTAAATATTCGGCTCAAGCTTTGGAAGGCATGCTTGCGCAGGAACAACAGAGAAACTCCGAGCTTAAAAAAGACTTAGAAATGCTCAGGTATCGTAAAGCTGTAATCGAGAGTCAATTCTCGGATAATGAATTAGATCATCAATAACATGATTTTTGAACATCAATCAAAAAATAAAAAGGTTCTGTTTGCGATATTCGCCCTACTTTTAATCGGTGGTATTTTCTATATCGCATGGTCAAAGTTTTCTCGTCAGTCCGAGCCAATCTATTGCACTCAAGAAGCCAAACAATGTCCGGACGGCTCGTATGTCGGACGCACCGGACCCAAGTGCGAGTTCGCCGCATGTCCGGGTGGAAATAATGACCTTTGGAAAACCATGACGGACAGCAAAACCGGCATAACATTCCAATATCCGGAAACTTTGCTTACCACATATACTCACGTGCAGGATTGGCCGCCGCAGGTTCAGGTTTTGAATGAACCGTTTACCTGTACCGAAGCTGGATCGGAAACCGCCCGGGCCGGCAAGACTGAGAAACGACTTGTGGATGATCGCGAATATTGTCGCACGAGTATCGTGGAAGGCGCGGCCGGCAGTATCTATACTCAATATGCCTATGCTTTTCCGCTCTACTCAACTGGTTCAACGCAGGCAGATAGAAAAACGATTATTTTCACGTTCAGCTTACGAGCTGTGCAGTGTGCTAATTACGATGATCCGCAAAAGACCGCTTGCGAAAACGAACGGTCAGCGTTCGATCTGGACAGTACTGTAGATCGGATGGCAAGAAGCATAAAATTTCAATGAGAAATGAGCGAAATAAAAACGACAAAATATCTCAAGGATGAGCAGTATTATCGCGATTTGTACGATCGTTTTACCGTAGAAGAATGTCGTCGCTATGAGCGGCGATTTTTGCATGACGAACTACCAAAAGGAGTCGAAAAGCCAAAGTCTGAAAAAGGTGAGAAGATAGCCCGAGGTCTAATGTCCGATCTTGCCCTATACGCTATCATTGGCGAACGCTTTGCCGATAAATCAACAACGATTGATCAGTGGATGCGACGAGATAAGACAAAGGATGAGCGTCTGGAACGGGTGCATATGCCGGGGGACGTTTTCTGTATTTACTGCCGCTCTCAAATGATTTGCACATCAAAAGACTTCCACGGTCCGGGCGATCGGCGAATATTGTTTTTCTTTCATTGTCCGGCATGCAATAAAAATCGGGCAATTTACGATAACGGCGAAGAATACCAACCGGCTCAACACCGATGCTCAAAATGCGCAGGTTCGGTGCGAAGCTCTGATGTGCGAGATGGCAACAAAATAAACACAACCCATGTCTGCAAAATATGCGGCTCTACGGAAACCGAGGTGCTTGATTTGGATGAAGAGCTTGCCGAAGAGAAGCCGGATGAAAATTTCGCCGCGGATCGTGAGCGATTCTGTCTTTCTCAAAAGGATGGTCTGGACTATATCGGCTTCCGAGCAAAAATGTCCGATATGCAAAACCTACTTGCTAAATATAAGGATCAAGAAAATCAAAAGGAACTCTACGACGAGGTAAAAACAATTAAAAAGATTGGCATTGCTGATTTGGAAAAACTTTTAATTCTGCCTCTTACCGAAACCGACTTTGTAAAATTGGACTTTTCCAAGCCGGAGATGAGTAGAGGTATAAGCGTTGAATTTACCGTGCAGGATGCCATGAGCGCGACAACCGACACCCACGAATATGACCGTCGTTCTATGCTCAAAAAGACCATTGAGAAGGCCTTGTCTGATACGAATTGGAAGCTTATCGGAGACAGTATTTATTATCGGCTTGGTATCTTAACCGGCCGGATTCGGGGATTGGAAACTGAAGAGGAAATTATTGAGATGGTGAAGGGTAGACGCAAGAAGCAAGAAAAAATGTCCGGTCATGACAAGCGAATGTAATCTAGCGAAATAAACTTATACACAACCCGGGGTCTTGTAGGGATTTTGGGAGGAGTGCTATAATGCAATTAACAACTGAATAGCTTTCGTCTCAAGGGACGACCTGAAAGGTATTCCGAGTTCAAGAGCTCGCGATTCGTTATCACATTATGTGGTGACAGATCGCGAGCTCTTTTGCGTTTCGGGGGTCAGTACAAATATGAGAATAAAAAGAATTCCCAACTTCCAAACGGAAGTCATCTATAGGGAATCGCCAGACAAGAAGGATCGCATCCGTCAGCTTTGGGATTTGCTCATTTCCTTGCCCGATCAGGAACCGGTCCCGTCTGCAGAACAGCAAAATAATAAGAATACGTATGAAAATCAAAAAATCACAACCAACCTATAGCACCACGAATTTCTACTTAAGCTGTTTTCTCCTCGCTCGAGGGATACAGCTCGTGGGATTGAACCAGACCGAGGAACCGGGCCGTCGGTCTTTTGTGTTTGTGGAATCCGAAATGCGGTCCGTGCTCTCCGATGAATACAACTTTGATCCTGAAGCCGAGGTCAGTGTGAGGGATTTTGTGGGAGCGATCCGCAAGCTAAAGGCACTTTTGCACGAATAATATGGCCAACATCCCAAACACAACTCAAACCCCGAATATCATCTTCAACGGTCTGATGAAAGAGATGTCCGACACCGAGCTCCGAGTGGTGCTTATCGTTACCCGGGCCACGCTTGGCTGGATTATGGATCGGGAAAGGGGAATGCGGAAAGAAGAGGACTGGATCTCGCACTCGCAACTCAAGCACAAGACCGGCCGTGAGTCCGGCGCCATATCCAAGGCGATTGACCGGTGTATCCAAAAGGGCTGGATAGAAGCCAGGGATCGCGACGGCGAGCTTCTGGATACTAAAGACAAGCGACGGGGCAAAAATATCTTCTATCGCTTGGGTCCGGCCATCCTCTTAAAGACATCTTCGGAAAGCGAAGATGTGTATGTAACCTCTTCCAAAAGCGAAGTTCATAAAGCGAATTTCGGAAAGCAAACACTACAAAAGGTAATCCCTACAAAACTAACTATACAAAAGACTATCGCTCCGGTCGCGGAGAATATCGAGATTCCGATGACCCTCAAGGAATTTGTGGATTGGTGTAGCAAGAGCAAACACAAGCACATCCGGATCATAGGTAATTGGGCTGATACCGTAGAACCGGATTTTAAGACTAAAGGGCAGTGGGAGGCATTTATAAAAAGAAACTTAAGACCGGCAAAGAACCTTGAGCCGTTCGAGGACAAGCGACTCATAGAGGGATTCAAGAAAATCCAAGAAGCGGCAAAGCAAGGTTGGCTCAAGAAATACACGCTGGAGACCCTCTTTAAATTTATCGTATGAAATACAGCCAATCGGCGGAAGCCGTAAAAACCGAATACGATCTTGTAAATAAAGAAGATCATAAAGCCATCCGTGATTTTGAGATTATGCTTGAACAATTGAAAACCGCGCCGCTCAAATATCCTTTATGGGTTTACGGAGAGCCGAAAGAAGTGATTCCGGCATTCAAATTTGGCAAGCGGGAATTTCCGGAAAGCATAAACCCAAGACGAGTCCGCAATGACATCGTCGGCCTTACCGATGCCGGTATCGTGCAACATCTGCTCGAGGTCAAAGCCATATCCCGTCGCCATGTGAAAAAAGAACATCCGAATTATGGCTGGGCGGTGGGTCCCGATCTGAAAGCATACGAGGATTTTTATCAGAAAAAGAGAGCTCTTGGGGATCTTAAAGATAAGCGAGCATACGCCGAACAAAAAGACGATGAGTCCTTTGACGCACTGGTGGAGAGCCGAGAGAAATTAATCAAATCAATGAAGCCATGAATAAACACACCGAAGAAATGGAGAATGCCATAAATGTGCTCAAAAGAAACCCGGTCAAAGGGGCAGAATTAGTAGTTTCCTTGCTTCAAAGCAAAAATGACATGGTCAAGCTTGAGGCGGCCATATTCATCCTCGATCGGGTTCTTGGAAAGCCAAAGACGATGCCAAATAGAGGCCGAAAAAACTCTACTTAACCCAACTTTTTATGGCCAAACTGAAGCACATAACCAAATACCACGAGCGTGCGCTCGAGCTGAAATATAAAGGCTATTCCTATCAAAACATTGCCGAGGATATCAATCACCGGTTTGAAAAAAGTAGAAAAGCCAAATTTACCGAGCAAAGCATCAAGGACTGGTTCAAGGAATCCGGAACACTTTGCGAGACGTACCGGCTCTATGCGCAAGAACTGGACGCTTTCCATCAGGAGACCGTAGACATAATCCGCAAAGCCGGAGTGCGTGTCCGTGAGCAGAATTTCCGCCTGGCCAATGAAATGCTGGTCGCCCTCATGGGAAGTCAGAATGACGGCGTAAAGCTCGCGGCCATCAAGGAACTGTTGGATCGCGTCGAAGGTCATCCAAAGGAAACCCTCCAGCTCAACAAAATCAACTTCAAGGAGATGAACCCGAGCGACCGCTGGGATTTCATCCCTTATGAAATGCAACTGGCTCTCGCGCGCAACCAATATCCCGACGCTAAAGCCGAAATTATAAAAAAGTGGGTTGACACCGGAGAATGACCGCTGTGGGCAACTCAAGCTTAGCTTGTTCGAGAAATTAGTATAGGGTGTTCGTTGACCAGAAACATAAGCATAAGAATTATGAAATCAGTCCTTTACGCTCGGGTATCGACCGAGGAACAAAAGAATAATCAAACCATCGATACGCAAATCCACGGAATTGGCGGTATGTTGCAGTATGCCGCAAATCACAAACTGCCGGTCCCGGACGAATCGATGATTTTCGTAGATGACGGTTTTAGCGGAGCAACACTCATTCGTCCGGCTCTTACCGCTTTCCGTGATTATTTAAAAACCCATGACGACGTCGCATATTTTTTGGTCTATGATGCCGATCGAATTGGCCGAGACACCTATAACCAGCTCATCATCCTCGAGGAACTCAAAAAGAAAAACGTCACCATCCATTTTAAGACCGGCGAGCTCGGATCAACGCCAAACGATAAACTACTTTTTACGATCCTTAGTGCATTCAGTGAATTTGAGAGAGCCAAGATCATGGAGCGAACCCAGCGCGGTATGAAGCGAAGGATCGAGTCTGGAAAATTCAACGGCGGCCGGCCGATGTTCGGATATAGATACAACTATCCGATCGGAAAGCACGAACTCGATGAAACTGAAGCCAAAGTCGTAAAAATGATTTATGACTGGTACACCGAGGACAAGTTGAATATCAGACAAATCCAGGCGAAGCTCTTTGAACTCAAAATCCCGACCAAGTACGATGCCCTCAAAAATACGGAAAAGAATAAGAAGATGAAAGGATTGAAAAAGTACCCAGTTGGCTGGTGGAGCGAGGTGACGATCCGGAACGTTTTGGCAAACGAAGCTTATACCGGCCGGTGGTACTGCGGTAAAAACCGCACGATAAAACTCGACGTGGCTAATCCCCGGACAGGTAAGCCGAAAGTTCGTCAGGTTAGACGGGACAAAGAGGAATGGCATCCGATAGAAATACCAAGGATCGTATCCGATGAACAGCACAAGAAGGCATTACTGCAGGCGCGAAAGAATCTGATGTTTGCCAAACGATGCACCAAGCAGACATATTTATTACAGGGTCTTATCCGGTGTGCCAAAGACGGTCTCCGGTACCGCGGTCATCAGGAAAAGAGCGGTGTGATTTATTACTACTGTAAGAGCCGGGCCAACAATACGCCGCAAGAAAACTGCAACAGTCCATATCTCCGAGCCGATCAGATAGAGCCGATGGTTTGGAATACAGTGAAGTCCATCCTCGAAAATCCGGAAGAAGTATTTAATACCTTCCGCGACGAATCAATCTTGAACGAGGAACGAGCCAAAAGCATAGAAGGCCGATTGGATTATATCGACGGCGCGATTAAAAAGCTGGAAGTTGCCAAGAAACGGATCACCGAAGCCTTCAAAGCTGAAGCGATGACGCTTCCGGAATTCAGAAAAGAGAAAACCGACATCGAGCTAAGTGAGGAAAAGCTAATATCCGAACGCGACGGTCTTAAGATGAAGCTGAACGTCCAGCATGACGTAGGCGCGAAAATCGATCTGTTCAAGGAAACCTGTCATAAGTTTTTGAGTAAAATAAACGATCCAAAAATAGTGACAGAACGGCTAAAAAAGGATATAATAAAGCTCGTTATCGATGAAGTGGTGATCGAAGGCGAGAGCGTCAAGATTTTTGCCACCATCCCTCTGCCGAATAAGATTCACGAACGGGAAATGGACAAAACTGACATTCCCGGTACTTTTAATGCTGGGGCTACCCTAGGCCCGGTGAACGAAACCAATATGACCAGAATTTGGAATAAACACAAACAAACAAATACCCCTCTTAAAAGAAAGGTCTTCGTTGCTTTTTCCGGAGGGGTCGATTCGAGCGTCTCCGCTTTTTTATTGAAAAAGCAGGGATACGAAGTCGTCGCTCTGCATATGAAGCTTTTTCATTCCGATTCGAAGAAGATAAGGAAGCTGGCTCAGGCCGTGGGAGTTACTTTCAAAGAGGTTGATTTGAGGAAGGAGTTCAAGAAAAAGATAATAGACAGTTTTGTTTCCGGATACAAGAAAGGGACGACTCCCAATCCGTGCGTGGTTTGCAATAAGGAGATAAAGTTCGGACTGTTCATGAGGGAAGCTGAAAAGATGAAGGCCGATTTGGTTGCTACCGGCCATTATGCCAAGGTTGCCAAAAAAGGAGACACCCTCCATCTATTGAAAGGGAAGGATTCGAAAAAAGATCAGTCGTATTTTCTTTACCGCCTTTCTCAGAAGCAGTTGACTAAAGTCGTTTTCCCATTGTTTTCTTATTCGAAGCAGGAGGTCAGGAAGATCGCAACGGAGAATAAAATAGCCCATCTCGCTTTGCCCGAATCTCAGGAGGTTTGTTTTGCTCTGCCCGGCTTTTTGAAGAAGAGATTGGGAGTGAAGAAGGGAAAAATGATCGACAAGAAAGGGAATATCTTGGGAGAGCACGAAGGCGTCTGGTTTTATACTGTCGGACAGAGGAGGGGTATCGGCCTTTCGGGCGGCCCTTATTACGTCATAGGGAAGAATGCGAAAAGGAATGAGCTTGTCCTGTCGGCAAACGAAAGGGATCTGCTCCGAAAGGAGGTTTCGTTCAAGGATGCCAGCTGGGTTTCGGGGACCGAACCGGATTTTCCAATCAAGGCCAGAGCGAAGATAAGGTACGGACACAAGGCGGCTTCCGGAGAATTGGACAGGAACAGGTTCGTCTTTTATAATAACCAGAGAGCGATAACTCCCGGCCAGTCGATCGTCTTCTATAAAGGGAGCGAGGTGATCGGGGGAGGGATAATAATATGAAAATAACGAAGAAAACAAAGCTGTCCGAAATATTGGATGAAAAGAAGTTCGCCAAGATTTTGGAGAAATACGAGTTTCCCTGCATTTCCTGTCCTTTTGCCAGGATGGAAATGGAGAACCTGGATATAGGGAGCGTCTGCGAGATGTATGGTATAGACGCGGTCGATTTAATCAAGGAGTTAAACGAGAAATCAAAAAAGAAATGAAGAAAAACTTCATTTTTCTTTTAATTCTTCTTTTTTTGAATGTTTTATCTCTGTTTCCCGTCCTTTATTTTTCTTCAGCCCGCCTCGAGGTCAGTTTTTTTGATATCGGACAAGGCGATTCCATTTTCATCGAGACCCCGGAGGGATATCAGGCCTTGATCGACGGAGGGCCGAGCTATTCCAGAATCATCGAGAAGCTTTCTTCGGAAATGCCCTCCTGGGACAAGGAGATTGACCTCGTTGTTTTGAGCCATCCCGAGAGCGATCACATGACCGGGCTCCTTTCCGTGCTCGAGAACTACAAAGTCGACAATATCGTCTGGACGGGGATTGAGCGGGACGGGGAAAAGTTCGAGACCTGGAAGAGGATGATTGACGAGGAAGGGTCTGGTATATACGCCGTTGTTTCCGGAGACAAGTTCATTATGGGAGATGCATCTTTGGAAATAATCAGTCCGGAAGAGGTTTTATCCGGAATGTATTTCAAAGAAAGCAACGATACGGCCATTGTTTCGAGATTGTCATACGGTAGCAGCTCCTTCCTTTTCACCGGTGACATTTCTTCAAAGAAGGAAAGAGATTTGCTTGATAATGACATTGCGGCGGACATATTAAAGGTAGCTCACCATGGGTCGAAGTATTCCACCTCTGCCGAGTTTCTGGAGAAAGCGAGCCCTTTGGTCGCCGTGATCCAGGTCGGGAAGAATTCGTACGGCCATCCGACTCCGGAAGTTTTGACACGCCTCGACAATTCTGGTATTAAAGTATTAAGAAACGACCTCGACGGAGATATAAAGATCGTCTCCGACGGAATCGATTATAAGATAATAACTAACAAGAATAAAATATGAATTTTCCTATTTTCAAGACAAAGATGGGAGGGGACAGGAAGTTTAATCTGGCCGACCCCAAAGAGAGGGAGGAATATTTCAAGCTGAAATGCGGACCCGAAGCTGAAAAGCTGAGAGAATATCTCAAGACCAATACTTTTATCGCATACCTTTTGGGAAAGAAGAATTCGGGCAAGGGAACCTATTCCAAGATGCTGTCCGAGGTTCTGGGCGCTGACAAGATAGTCCATCTGTCCGTTGGAGACATGGTCAGGGCTTTGGACACGGATATCCAGGACCCGGAGAAGAAGAAGGAGCTTGTTGAGTTTTTGGAGAAGAACTATCGAGGATTCTATCCTTTGGAAGATATAATCAAGAGCATGGAAGACAGGGACACCAAGACCTTGTTGCCCGATGAACTCATCTTGGCCTTGGTCAAAAGGGAGATTGCCAAGAGGAAAGGAAAAGTCATATTGCTTGACGGATTCCCGAGGAATATGGACCAGGTGAGCTTCTCCCTGTTCTTCAGAGACCTTGTCGATTACAGGGATGACCCGGATATCTTCATCATGATCGATGTTCCGATGAATATCATCAACGAGAGGATAAAGTGGAGGAGGATCTGCCCCAAATGCAACGCTTCGAGGAGCTTGAAGCTGTTGCCCACTTCTAAGATCGGATACGATGAGTCAACCAAGGAATTTTATTTGATCTGTGACGAGCCCGGCTGCGACGGAGGGAAAATGGTTATGAAAGAGGGAGACGAGAAGGGAATCGAGCCGATAAAAGACAGATTGATGATGGACGAAGAGATATTGAAAAAAGCAGATACTTTGTACGGCATTCCCAAGGTCAAGCTGAGGAACGCCATTCCGGCGGATGTCGCCAGGGACTATGTCGATGAATACGAAATGACCCCTGGATATTCGTTCAAATACGAGAGCGGAGAGGTGAAAACCATTGAGGAACCCTGGATAGTGGCTGATGACGAAGGCGTCCAGTGCGTCAGTCTGCAGGCCGCTCCCGTGGTCGTGGCGATGATAAAACAGCTGGTTGAAGTTTTGAAGATCTAGAGGTATAATATACTCGGTCCTATCATTCAAAATTCCGAACAACTTTCAATAGGGAGGCCATATATTCATCCGCCTTGGCTGATGGATGAGGCCACCCACGTGGATTCATTCGGATTCACTTGAAAGCGGTAGGACCTACAGAAAAACACCGTTTTGCGGTGTTTTCTGTTTATCGGGGCGTGGATAAGTTGTTTGACAAAATAATCGAATTGTTTTATGCTATAGAGGTAAAACTTGGTTCTTTAATATTAAATTACTTGCGGTTTGGTCATAGCCAAAAGATATTGTTTTTCAATGTTTTCTGGCTATGACTAATCGGAGATTGGTCTAGCAGGAAAAAGCGTCATGGAGACGAAAACCAACAACGGACAGTTTAGGCAGTTCGTATCCTCAGTGGTAGCGAACATGCCAGATGTCCCTGCGAATATTATGCAGGGATGGATCGAGAATCCCAAAGAACTCCAGAAAGTCCTTTCGGAAGCACTTCTTCCGCCTCAGAAGTTTGAGGTTTGGAAGATCGTCAAAATCGGCGGTTTCCGAAATGCGGACGAGGTACGCAAGGTACTTGGGAATGCGGGAATGAATATCAGCAGTTACGCTGATGATATTCTCGGAAAAATTCCTCTGGCTACAGAGGAAACCGAGATCGCCCTCGCGCTTGTTTCTCTGTCGGACCTCGGCCTTGGAAGTAGGGCCAGTCGCGGGGATATTTACGAGCGAGCCGGAGAGCTTGGCCTGCGCAAATGCCCGAAAGAGGTCGGTCCGCAGCTACGCCGCCAGTACGACGATCAGCCGGAAGGAGAATGGGTTATTGTGGCCAGCGAACCAATCGCCGACTCGGATGGCGACTTCGAGCTGTTCTTTGTGGCACGGGATGGCAATGGCCTGTGGCTCGATTCCGACTACGGCAATTCCGACAGGTTCTGGCGCATCTACGACCGGTTCGTCTTCGTCCTCCCGCAAGTAAAGTAATTTGGATACTTGGATCATCGGTTCTTGAATTTGAACCTTTGATCCTTGGGCCCCTCTAAGCATAATATGCAATGAGGGGTTTTTTTTGATTTTGTGTGATAAAATCAAAATAGATAGTAGGCTGATATGCCCGCGGTCATGGCTTCAGGCGGCCGAATTCAGAATTTCGGGCAAGGCGAAGATTCTTGGCGGGCAATTCTTCCAAGATAGTCGCAACTGATTTTCCAAAAAATTAAAGAAACTTGGCATAGAACGCTATGGCATTGAGATGCCGAATAATATACAGCCCTAAGAGTATTCGAGGGGTGGTGGCATAGGCGGTGCTTTATGTATTAACCGACACTCAGATGGCGATTCTATGCTATTCAAGCTAAAAGACAGAGTATAGTTTTTTTAAAAAGCTATGCCGTCGATTTTTATAAGAAAACACTGCTGAACGCAGTGTTTTTTTTCTTGTCGGGCTGCTGGGAGTTGAACCCAGGTCTTACGCACCCCATGCGCAAATACTACCACTATACTACAGCCCGTTCGTATGGAATCATCTTATCAAAAAAAAGGATAATTGCAATGTTTAATAAAAAAGAGATAAAGGTTGTTCAGGCAAATAGCGGTTTGACTAATGTAAATGTCAAGCCACACAACAACTCTATCTCGCATTTTTTATTTTTTGTTTTTCCGAGCATATAGGCCGAGGCCAGGCACTCGTCTTCTTCTTCTTGTGCTGCGTTAGAGCAGACAAGAGAACACATTTCTGCGTAAACGAGCTCATTGCCTTCCTGTCCTCCGCAGACCAAGGTCCTCCGGTCTCTCTGGATATTCTTGTTGATCATTTTGCAGTGCGGAAAGACGATAACCTCCTTTATCTTTACCGGCCAGTTTTCAAAGGTGATATCTTTAATCAGCTTGCAGGTCCTTCTGTCGATAAGTTTTCTATCGCAGAAGCTTAGCCCGTCCCTTCTGGGGAAATACCCTTTGCGGACGTGATTAAGGAATACCTGCAGGCATTCACAGATATTCCTGGCCTCCACTGCGATTGAAAACTCATTGTTCCAGGAAGAATCCCTTTCTTTCTGTTCGGAAGGCAGGGCGCGAAGAGCTTCAAGGTCTATTTTTTCTGTTCCGATGATGTATCTCCAGGCCTTTTCATAAGATAACTCGCCGTGCTTGGTTTTTTCAAAAAGCTGTGCATTCCCCAGGCAGAGGATTGAAAAATTAATCAGGTACAATTTATTTTTCATATTTCTCCCTCCTTGGGAGTTGGTTAGAAGATAACACAAACATTATTAAAGTCAACAAAACAGCCCCTTTCGGGGCCGTTCATTGTTTTATTTCTTTCCCAAAGATTTGATGCATTTGGTGCAGGCCAAGATTCTCTTCCCGGCGAATTCCTTGAAGTTCTTGTTGGTTGTGTTTGCGGGAACAGTCACCCATTGCAAGTTGGGCTTGATCCTTCTTTTGGTGGAAGGGTTGTACCTCGAAATCAGCTTATACCAGCTGCCTCCCATCGAGGATGATTTTCCGCAGATTGTGCATGTCTTTTCCATATGTATTGTATATTACCAAAAAATTTAATAATTGCAACCCCTCTTCATTTTTGTTATCATCTGTGTATGGAAGTTTTAACCATTTTCACATTATTAATACTTTTGTTTTCTGTAATCATCCACGAGGTATCGCACGGCGGAGTCGCCTATGCCTTGGGCGATGCGACGGCCAAGAATGAAGGAAGATTGTCTTTGAACCCCCTGGTCCACATAGATCCGGTCGGTTCAATCCTTTTACCTTTGTTCTTGCTTGCGCTGAATATGCCCGTGATCGCCTGGGCCAAGCCGGTTCCGGTGAATCCCATGAATTTCAACGACAGGAGGTGGGGAGACCTCAAGGTTTCTTTGGCCGGGCCATTATCCAATTTGTCCGTGGCTTTGGTTTTCGGGCTGATTATCAAGTTCATGCCTTTTCTGCCACAGAGCTTTCTGACCATCGCGGCGGTAGTCGTGTTTTATAATATCGTTCTCGCATTGTTCAATCTGATTCCGGTTCCTCCCTTGGACGGATCGCACATTTTATTCTCTCTTCTGCCGGAAAGTTTCAATTCTTTCAAGATTTTCCTCTGGCAGTACGGCTTCATCATCCTCCTTCTTCTGATTTTCATCATTCCGGGAGGGCTGGACTGGATTTTCAATTTCGCCCAGAGCGTTCTGGTGTTTTTGTTCGGGCAAGGGGCCATTTTTTAGCGGTCTTGCTAAAACTTATTAAAGGTTTATAATAACATCGCCCTTTGATAATTTAATAAAAGGGAGGTGATTATTGTGTTTCGCGGACTTATACATGTCGCTGAAAAAGATTTTCCCCGGTCGTACGATTTTTCATGGAGAAAAGACTCCATAGTTTTTGGAATCAGCCGGGATGCCGTTGATATCGTGTCTAGAGAAATCGAAGATGATTTCCCTAGTCTTGAATATCCGAAAAATGAATTCGGATTTGAAAAATTCGGATGCGATTTCAACGCAGAAAGGTATGGCTATGATGATTGCGCTTCCGTCAGCCGGCTGGCTGATGGATCGATTGAACTATCCTTCAGCTTAATTTTAGTCAAAGATAAAGAATCATTGCAGCATATCTGTGCTTGTGCCGCCACCATCCATGTCCTCACCAATTTTTTAATGAGGATACCGGAAAGAGAAATCAATGATCCTTTGCCCCAGTTTATCTGTATAAGCACGGAGTGCTGCAGAAATAAATCGGGAGGACACGGAGGACACATAGCCGGAGAGCTCAATAAGGATGTAAAAAGATACCTCATCAATCATTACAGGACAAAGGGAGAAAGATTAAGCATCGTCCTTAGGGTATTGTTGAGGGCCGCTGAAGTATTGAGCGGAAAGAAGAAAAGGGCGGAAAAGAATCTTTATTGGGCGGAAGTAAGGAGCGAAAAAGGATTTCTTTCTATTGATTGCCCCGGAAATTCTTGCGGACTGAATACGGAAGAAACGGATGAGGCATTTTTTCTCCTTAAAAAAGGAATGAAGGAAGAAGACTTTGGAATGGATTTGATATGTCACAATGTTGATGACATCCTTCAACAGGTTGTTCTTCTCGCTGCCCTGGCCGCATTGAGCGATGAGGTGAAAAAATATTACCTAAATTCGAGGAATGATTGAAATGCTCGGTTGCGACATCGAAGACGAAATTGTCCCCGCCGTTTACGAAACTTCGTATAAAGGAGGGGATATTCCATGTATAGAATTGAGACTGCACGAAGATTTCGTGGAAGAAAGCAAGGACATTGTCCCGATAGAGTCGTTCTTGAGGGGATTTCAGGAGGAACACAAAATCGGACCTTTTTCTCCGCTAAGGGAGGACAACTTCGGGTTCGACGGGGTTATAAAGAGGAAAGGCAAAGATTCCAGGGGATTCATAATCTATGGAATAGAGATTCCTATAGTAAGGAAACATCTGGACGAGCCCTGTAAACGCTGCAAAGGAACGGGTCTGGACGAAATCGATGGTCTTCCCGAAAGAGAGTGTCTGTCATGTCGCGGTAGCGGGCGAGAGATTGCTTACGACTGGCGGCAGATTGCCGCTGTCAGCGCAAGTCTGCAGATTTTGGGGATGTTAGCCGAAACTTTTCGCAAGCGGACATCGGCGAGCGTTCCTCAGCTTTTTACCTTCCAGCTCGTTTGCGGGGAAGGGATAGGAAGATTCCCCATTGGCGGATACTTCGGAATAGATTTCTGTAATTGGTTGGACTCTTTACCGAAGCCTTGCCAGTTCGACCACGTCATTGAGGAAATGCAGAAAGTTTATTTCCGTCTTTTCGGAAAAGAAGCAATTATCGGGCTGGATTTTCAAGCGTATGTACGCAGTGGCTCAGGATTGATTATAGGCTGTCCGGGAAATGCGACGGGAATTTTTCCCGAAGGATCGTGGGAAAGAGGCCATGGCAGGGAATATTCCTGCCATAACATGGATACGCCTGCTCAGCAGATCATGTTGCTTGTAGCTCTGGCCATTTTGTCCGATATGGCGAGGGAGAGCATGAAGGGTTAACCCTTCTTTTTTTATTTCTTTCCATACTATATAATATAGATATATAGATAAAATAAAAACATGAAACTGGAAAACAAGGCAGCGATCGTGACAGGAGCTTCTTCGGGGATAGGGAAGGCCATCGCCGAGAAGTTCGTTTCGGAAGGAGCTTCGGTTGTCTTTTCCGACGTCAACGAGTCGGACGTGAGTCGCTTTGGCAATAAAGCGATTTTTGTTAAATGCGACGTTTCCAAGTCGGAGGAAGTCGACAATCTCGTTAAAGCTTGTCTGGAAAAGTTCGGCAAAGTCGACATCATGGTCAATAATGCGGGAATCGGGAGCTTGGGAGACACTCTGACCATGGAAGACGATGTCTGGCACAAGACGATAGAGATAAACCTGTCGGGCGTTTTCTACGGCATCCGTTCGGCCGGGAGAGCGATGAAGGAAAAAGGGATAAAGGGATCGATAATCAATATGACTTCAATCCTGGGGTCGGTCGGATTCAACGGGGCTTTGGCCTATTGCGCTTCCAAAGGAGGAATCAATCAATTGACCAGGAGCGGGGCTCTTGATCTGGCTCCTTCGGGCATACGGATAAATGCAATCGCTCCGGGATTCATCAAGACCAATATGACCAAAGGAGTCCAGGAAGATCAGAATTTGTCGAAGCTTGTTAATGGAATGACTCCATTGGGATACATGGGAGAGCCGGAAGACATTGCCAACGCCGCCCTGTATCTCGCTTCGGAAGATTCCAAATACGTGACCGGTTCCATATTATACGTTGACGGAGGGTGGACGGCCAGATAGCTATGGAAAAAGTTAAAACGATTTCACAATTAAAAAAGCTGAAAGGAAAGAAGGTTGGATTGGTGACCGGAGTTTTCGACATTCTTCATTTTGAGCATGTTAAATTTTTGGAATTCGCGAAAAAAAAGGTGGATATTCTGATTGTCGGACTGGAGAGCGATGAAAATGTGAAGATCTTCAAGGGGGAAAGGAGACCGATATTCGGGTTTAAAGAGAGGGCATCGGTATTATCAGCCCTTGAGTACGTCGACTTTATTTTCAAGATTTCGAAGATAAAAGGAGGGATGGATATTTTTTACGAATCCATTCTTGAAGAAGTCGCTCCCGATATTTTGTTCAGTGCCGTGAGGGCGGATAGTTCCTGGAAGGAAAAAAAGAAAAAGGCGGGCGAACTGAAAATCAAGTTCGTCGCCTATAATGGGAGGGTAAGCGCTTCTTCCTCGGCGACTATTTCTTTATTATTGAAAAAATACTAATCTTTTTTTGCTGTTTGATGTGTCGCAATACCATTGACTTATTGTTTCTTAGGAATTATTATCAAGATGCCTAATTAAGGCCCTTTAAAAAAAGAAGGAGGTATTCTATGGCGTTAAAACCATTGTTTAAAAAGCCGTATGGAGGGAGCGAGTATCTTTATAACAACAGACACATGGGAACCAGCTCCGCTCTTTGTGAAGTATGTGGAACACAACACGATGTTGGAGAGGAATCGTTAGAATCCCTAACGATAGACCGTTTCTTAGGCCGGCAGATGGTCGAGCAGTGTTGCGGAGGGGTTCTGGATCTGCTGTACGATGAGTCGGGAGAGGAATTCGCCATAAGGTTCCTCAAGGAGTTTGGGCAAGATCCGCTTGATCCGAGATTCCTGATGTTCAAGACGATTCTGGAAGATGTGCTTGCGCACATCGAGAAAAACGCAGGTAAGCTCCAGGATGATATCCGGAAAAATCAGACCGCCTTGGCCTCTCTCGGAAAGAAAGAACATTAATTTTTTATCTCCGACCCCAACAGTCGGATTTAAATATTATGATTTGACATTTCGTTTCATATCTGATAACTTTATCACAAGCGAATTTTCGCTTGCGATTTATTTTGAATAAATATGCCCACGATAAAACAGCTGATCAAGAAGAACAGAAAGCCCTTGAAAGCCAAGAGCAACACTCCCGGTTTGTCTTTCGGTTTTAATCCGTTGAAGAACAGGCCCAAGGAATACGAAGCTCCTTTTAAGAAGGGCGTCTGCTTGAAGGTTTTCACCACCACTCCCAAGAAGCCTAACTCGGCTTTGAGGAAGGTCTGCAGGGTGAAATTGAGCAACGGAATGGAAGTTACGGCATATATTCCCGGAGAAGGACACAACTTACAGGAACACTCAATCGTCCAGATAAGGGGAGGCAGGGTCAAGGACTTGCCCGGCGTGAGATATCACGTGGTCAGGGGAATCTTCGACTGCGCCGGAGTGGAGGGAAGAAAGAAACAAAGGAGCGCGTACGGAGTTAAGAAACCAAGCGGAAAATAATATGGCAACAGGACTCAAATTCAAAAAGAAGGTGATAATGCCCGACACGGCATACAATGACATCATGGTTTCCAAGTTCATAAACCAGGTGATGCTCGACGGAAAGAAGACCATAGCTCAGAAGATTGTCTACGGGGCTTTTGATTTGATAAAGAAACAGACCAAGAAAGAACCCTTGGAAGTTTTTAGGCTAGCCATCCAGAACGTCTCTCCGGTATTGGAAGTCAAGCCCAAGAGGGTCGGAGGAGCCACTTACCAGGTTCCCATGGAAGTCAAAGGCGGAAGGAAATTGAGCTTGGCCATGAAATGGATGATCAATTCAGCTAAGGACAAGAAAGGGAAGGCGATGAAGTTTAAGCTGGCCGAGGAACTGATCGAGGCCTCAGAGAACAAAGGAAATTCGGTAAGGAAGAAGGAAAACGTCCACAAGATGGCAGAGGCTAACAGGGCTTTCGCCCACTTTGCCTGGTAATACGGCACCAGACCTATTTTCAAGCCAAATAGGTTTTGTGCTTTAAACAACACAAAAATATATGAGTCGAGCATATCCAATAGAAAAATACAGGAACATCGGAATCATCGCCCACATCGATGCGGGAAAAACCACTACCAGTGAGCGTGTTTTGTTCTACACCGGAATATCGCACAAGATAGGAGAGGTGCACGAAGGAGCGGCCGTCATGGACTGGATGGAACAGGAGAGGGAGAGGGGCATCACCATCACTTCCGCCGCCACCACTTGTTTCTGGTCTCCCGGAGACTATCTTAAAAAAGACAAGACGAACGAGCACAGGATCAACCTCATCGACACTCCCGGACACATCGACTTCACTGCAGAAGTGCAGAGAAGCTTGAGGGTCTTGGACGGCGCTGTGGTTGTTTTTGACGGAGTAGCCGGAGTGGAAGCCCAGTCGGAAACCGTCTGGAGGCAGGCTGACCGATACCATGTTCCCCGAGTGTGCTTCATCAACAAGCTGGACAGGATGGGAGCTTCGTTCGAGAAGTCATTGCAGTCCATCTGGGACAAGTTGACCACCAATGCCGTAGCAATCCAGTATCCCATCGGCAGCGAAGCCGACTTTTCGGCCATCATCGACCTTATGGAGATGAAGGCGGTCAAGTTCGAGGGAGATATGGGAAAGGACGTAGTCAAGTTCGACATACCCGAGGATTTATTGGAAGAAGCCAAGAAATGGAGAGGAAAAATGATCGAAAAGATCGTGGCCGAAGACGAGGCCTTGATGGAAAGATATTTGAACGGAGAAGAAATTTCAGTCGAAGACCTGAGGAAGACACTGAGGAAAGCGACGATCGAATACAAGCTGATTCCCGTATTGATCGGAACATCATTAAGGAACAAGGGAGTCCAATTGGTGTTGGACGCGGTTGTATACTACCTGCCCAGCCCTCTCGACGTTCCTTCTATAAAAGGAATCGATCCCAAGGATGAAGAGATCAAGATGGAAAGGCACCCCGATGACAATGAACCTTTTTCCGGCCTTGCTTTCAAGGTTGCGACAGATCCTTTCGTCGGAACCCTCACATACGTGAGAGCGTACTCGGGACATTTCAGCAAAGGAGGATATCTCTTGAACACCGTTTCGGGAGAGAGGGAGAGAATCGGACGAATACTCCGAATGCATGCGAATGACAGGGAAGAAGTGGAAGAAGTATATACCGGAGACATAGTCGCTTTCGTGGGAATGAAGAACACTTCTACCGGACACACTTTGTGCGACGAAGCCAACCCGATAGTCCTCGAGAAGATTACTTTCCCCGAGCCGGTCATCTCGATCCAGGTCGAGCCCAAAGCCAAGGCCGACCAGGAGAAAATGGGAGTTTCTTTGAAGAAACTGCAGGAAGAGGATCCCACTTTCAGGATGGAGACCAACCAGGAGTCGGGAGAGACGATCCTTTCCGGAATGGGAGAGCTGCACTTGGAAATCATCGTTGACAGATTGAAGAGGGAATTCAGCGTCGAGACCAATGTGGGCAAGCCCCAGGTATCATACAGGGAGACGATAGACAGGAGTGCCGAACAGGAATGCAAATACGTGAAGCAGACCGGAGGAAGAGGACAATACGGCCACGTGAAGATCCGTCTTGAGCCCCTGGAGAGAGGAAAAGGATTCGAATTCGTCAATGAGATCAAGGGAGGAGTCATTCCCAGAGAGTACATTGCTCCGACCGAGAAAGGTATCAAGGAGGCGATGGAAAAAGGAGTCGTCGCCGGCTACCCCCTAGTCGATATGAAGGTGGCCTTGTATGACGGTTCCTTCCACGAAGTCGACTCTTCGGAAATGGCCTTTAAGATCGCCGGTTCGATGGCTCTGCAGGACGGAGCCAGGAAAGCGGGCGCTCATCTCCTCGAACCCATCATGAAACTGGAAGTCGTCGTGCCTCCCGAATTCTTGGGAGACGTAATCGGAGACGTTTCGGCGAGAAGGGGCCAGATAGAAGAGACGACCGACAGGCCGGGAGTCAAGGTGATCTACGCCAAGGTTCCTTTGTCCGAAATGTTCTCGTATACCACGACCCTGAGGTCATTGACCCAGGGAAGAGGAACCTCGACCATGGAATTCGACCATTACGAGAAGGTTCCGGGAAATATTGCCCAGGAGATAATAGAAGGCAAAAGGAAATAATATGGACTTGAAGGAGATAAAAAAGATAATAGAGGAAGAAGGGGGGAAGGTGATAGTGACTTCGGAAGAAGGCCCCGCCCTGGTCATCATGAGTTTGGATGAGTACCGGGTGAAGAAGGCGGCCAAGTCCGAAAGCAAGGTCGAACCCTTGTCCAAGGTTCCGAGAGAGCTCGAGGCGGAAACCTTGAAGATCGATGACCTCCCTTTCTAGCAGGTTATTGACTTTTTCCCAAATTTCGTTAGAATAGATTTGTTAATCGCAAACATTAATCTTTCTTTTTATTGCCCGTCGGAACAATAGGAAGGAGGACTATAAAAATAATAAGAATAAGTAAAATAATACAAAAATATGGCAGAAGTTTTTACAAGGACAAAGCCGCACTTGAACGTCGGAACCATCGGTCACGTCGACCACGGCAAGACCACTTTGAGTGCCGCTATACTGCACTGTCTCGCCTTGAGGGGAGACACTGTTAAGGAGAGGTCGGTCGACCAGATCGACTCAGCTCCCGAAGAGAAAGCAAGGGGTGTTACAATCAACATCGCCCACTTGGAGTACGAGACAGCCAAGAGGCACTACGCCCACATCGACTGCCCGGGCCACGCCGACTACATCAAGAACATGATTACCGGTGCCGCCCAGATGGACGGAGCCATCTTGGTCGTTGCCGCGACAGACGGACCTATGCCTCAGACAAGAGAGCACATCCTTTTGGCCCACCAGGTAGGTTTGCCTTCATTGGTCGTATTCTTGAACAAGTGCGACATGGTTGAGGATTCAGAAATGATTGACTTGGTTGAGAGCGAAGTGAGGGAACTTTTGAAGAAATACACCTTCCCCGGAGACGAAGTGCCCGTGATCAGAGGATCGGCCCTTAAAGCTCTCGAAGGAACATCTGTCGACGACCCTTGGGTTGCCAAGGTTTTGGAACTGATGGACAAGCTGGATGAATACATTCCCGAGCCCGTCAGAGATACAGCCAAGCCGTTCTTGATGGCCGTTGAAGACGTCTTCTCTATCGAGGGAAGAGGTACTGTTGCCACAGGAAGGATCGAGAGAGGTATCGTCAACGCCAACGAAGAGATTGAAATCATCGGAATCAGGCCGACCCAGAAGACGACAGCCGTTTCCGTCGAAATGTTCAACAAGTCATTGACTTCAGGACAGGCCGGAGACAACGTCGGTATACTTTTGAGGGGTCTGAAGAAGGAAGACATCGAGAGAGGACAGGTTTTGGCTAAGCCGGGAACAATCACTCCCCACACCGAATTCACAGCGAACATCTATGTTCTGACCAAGGAAGAAGGCGGAAGGCACACTCCTTTCTTCACCGGATACAAGCCCCAGTTCTTCATCAGGACAGCTGATGTCACAGGAGATGTTATTTTGCCGGCTGGAACAGAGATGGTCATGCCCGGAGACACGGTTGAGGTGACTGTCAAATTGATCGTGCCCGTAGCTTTGGAAGAGAAGCAGGGTTTCGCCATCAGGGAAGGAGGCAAGACGGTAGGTGCCGGAACGATAATCAAGATTATTAAATAGGATTGAACAAATGTCAGCAGCCCTTAAGAAAACTGAAAACAAGGACGTGACCGCGAAGCTGAGGATAAAGCTCAGGGCGTACGATCACAAGGTCATCGACAAGTCTGCCCAGCAGATCATCGACATGGCTTTGAGGAACGGGGTCAAGATTGCCGGTCCGATTCCTTTGCCGATTGAGATCAACAAGTTTACCGTCAACAGGTCAACTTTCGTTCACAAGTCGGCGAGAGAGCAGTTCGAGATGAGGATCCACAAGAGGGTCATCGACATTTTGAATCCCAACCAGAAGGTGGTAGAGTCATTGAAATCATTGACTCTACCCGCCGGGGTTGATACGGAGATAAAGAGCATATTATAGTAACGTTGGATTTAACGAGATAAAAAGAAAATACGAAGAACACAGCTTTTTTCTGGGCTGACTGTTGTCCAGTTTTTTCTTTATAAAAGGTATGAAATTCATATTAGGCAAGAAAATCGAAATGAGCCAGATATTCAAGGAAGACGGTACCGTCGTTCCGGTGACTTTGGTTTCTGCCGGTGAATGCAGCGTCGTCCAGGTGAAGACCAAAGAGAAGGACGGATACGAGGCTGTCAGGATCGGTTTCGAGAACTTGCCCGAGAGGAAGATCAGAAAGAGCGGAACGCCCTTCAGGCACTTGAAAGAATTCAGAGGAGATGTTTCAGCTTTTAAGCAGGGAGACAAGATTGCGGCAGCCATTTTCAACCCGGGGGATAAGGTAAGGGTTTCCGGAGTATCCAAAGGAAAGGGATTCCAAGGAGGAGTGAAGAGATGGGGATTTTCCGGAAAACTTTCTTCGACCCACGGCAATAAGCACGAACACAGGACGCTAGGTTCCACCGGTTGTTCCATTCCCGCAAGAGTCATCAAGGGAAGGAAAATGCCTGGCAGGACCGGAAGCGACAGGGTTTCTGTCAAGAATTTGGAAGTGGTCAAGATAGACAAGAAGAATAACATCATAGCTTTGAAAGGGGCGGTTCCCGGAAGGAGAGGAACGCTTTTGGAAATCAGAGGATAATAATATGGCCAAGAAAGAGGTAAAAACTGAAAAGGCGGAAATCAAGGCGGTGAAAGCCGACTTGCCCAAGGAGATATTCGAAGTTCCCATGAACGCCGATTTGGTGCACCAGGTTGTCGTTTCCCAGATCGGGAACAGGAGGAAGGTCATCGCCCACGCTAAGACGAGAGCCGAAGTGAGGGGAGGAGGAATCAAACCCTGGAAACAGAAAGGAACTGGCCGAGCCAGGCACGGATCTTCGAGGTCTCCCATCTGGATCGGAGGAGGAGTGACCCACGGACCGTTGAAATTCGAAAACTACAAGAGAGTTTTGCCCAAGAATATCAAGAGGAAGGCATTGTTTGTAGCATTGTCGGACAAGGTCAGAGAAGGATTCCTTTTTGTAGTCGACAGCTTGGAAATCAAGGAAGCCAAGACAAAATTGGCCCGAGAGATGATGAAAGGATTGGGTATCAAAGACAGCTGCCTGATTGTATTGGGGAAGCTGGACAAGAACGCCATTTTGGCGATGAGGAACCTGCCCAAGGTTTCGACCATCCAGGCGAGGGAACTGAACTGCTTGGACGTGGTTTCGTCGAAGTGTCTGCTTATCGACAAGGAAGGAATAGAAGAGATCAAGAAAACATTTTTAGCGTAATATGGCATTGAACATCTTCAAAAAAGAAGAAGGAGAGAAGGCGAAGAAGCCGGTAGCGAAGAAAGAGGTTGTTATAAAGAACAAGGAGGCTTTGGATTTGCAGAAGTGGAACATATTGAAATCTCCCTGCATCACCGAGAAGGCGGTCAACATGTCCGCCCAGGGTAATTTCTATACCTTCCACGTTTCTTCCGCCGCCAACAAGATAGAGATAAAGAAGGCGATTGAAGGTAAGTACAAGGTTGCGGTATTGGAAGTGAGGACGATCAACATCCCCCGAAAGAAGATGGTCAGGGGAAGGATTGAAGGATTCAGGACCGGATACAAGAAAGCCGTGGTAAAATTGAAGGAAGGAGATAAGATTGAAATAGGAGCACAATAATATGCAGAGGAAAACGGTAAAAATGAAAAATTTGCTTCAGTTGTCAAAGAAGAAGCCGGAGAAGAGCCTGCTCGTGAGGGTCAAGAGGACCGGAGGCAGGGGAAGCAACGGCAGGATAACTTCGAGGCACATGGGAGGCGGAGCGAGGAAGCTCTACCGCGTGATTGAGTTTGCCCAGAAGAAGCTCGATATCCCCGCTGAAGTGATCGCTTTGGAATACGATCCCAACAGGAACGCTTTCCTGGCTTTGATACAGTACGAAGACAAAGAGAAGAAATACATCATCGCTCCCGAAGGACTGAAGGCCGGAGACAAGATCGTCTTTAGCGAGAAAGCCGAAGCAAAGATAGGAAACAGGATGAGGTTGAAAAATATCCCGGAAGGAACTATAGTATATAACATTGAATTGCAGCCCAACAAAGGAGGAGTATTGGTCAGGTCAGCCGGAGCCGGAGCCGTGGTCCAGAACCACGAAGGCGGATACAGCAACCTGAAGATGCCTTCTTCGGAGGTGAGGAAGATTTCAGGAGAGTGTTTCGTTTCCGTCGGAAGCGTTTCCAATTCCGAATACAGGTTTATCAATTGGTCAAAAGCAGGAAAGAGCAGGAAGAAAGGAGTGAGGCCGCACGTCAGAGGTTCGGTCATGAACCCCTGCGACCACCCGCACGGAGGAGGAGAATGCCGAACCGGTATCGGTTTGAAGCATCCGAAGACCCCCTGGGGAAAGCCCGCTTTGGGAGTGAAGACCAGGAACAAGAACAAGTGGACGAGCAAGCTTATAATATCAAGAAGAGTTAAAAAGAAGAGGAAATAAACATATGGCAAGAAGTCTTAAAAAAGGACCATATATAAATGAGAAGCTGATGAAGAAGATTGAGGGAAAGAGGCCGATGGACACCGCACCCGTGAAGACATGGGCGAGGGCTTCGACCATCACTCCCGAAATGATCGGATTCGTTTTCGGCGTCCACAACGGAAAGGACTTCATCCAGGTGAAAGTGAATGAGGAGATGGTCGGCCACAAGTTGGGAGAATTTTCTCCCACGACCAAGTTCTCGAGGCACGGAGGAAAGATGCAGAAAGAACAGGAAAAGTCAGCAGCCGCACCCGCGCCTGCCGCACCCGCTAAGGTAAAATAACATGGCATACAAGGTTGAATTAAATCATTTGCATATCGCTCCCAGGAAGGTAAGATTGGTTGCCGACCTGGTCAGGGGAAAGAAGGCTGAAGAAGCCAGGACGATTTTGACTTTTACCGTGAAGAGAGCTTCGGAACCCATGCTGAAATTGCTTAATTCCGCGTTGAGTAATGCCAAGACCACGAAGAACGCCGAGGCCGCAGACCTGTTTATTTCCAAGGTCACGGTTGACGAGGGTCCTGCCGGAAAGAGGGTTTTGCCCAAATCGAGAGGAAGGGGCGAGATAGTGAGGAAGAAGACATCGCATGTAACCTTGGTTTTGGATGTGAAGAAAGAGAAGGAAGAGAAGCCCAAGAAAAAGGCGGCTAAGAAAACAGCGGAGACAAAGCTTGTCGAAAAGAAGGATAAGAAGGTAACAACAAAGAAGAAATAACATGAGCCACAAAGTCCATCCTAAAATTTTCAGAGTGAAAGGAATAGAAGACTGGTTATCCCACGGCTTCTATGGAAAGAGACCCTTGAAGAATGTGAGGGAGGATTTTGTAATCAGGGAATTTTTGACCAAGAAATTGAAGGAGATGAGCGTGGAGAAGATAGAGATAGAGAGATACACCAACAAGACAATGGCCGTCATCCATTCTGCCAGGCCCGGCTTGATCATCGGAAGGGGCGGAGAAGGGATAGAAAAAATGAGGCAGGAATTGCTGAAGGAGGTTTTCAGAAAGACCAAATTGACTTTGAAGGAATTGAACGAATTGAACAAGAGATTGAAATTGGAAGTGAAGGAGGTCCCCAACCCCTGGACGTCTTCCGTCCTGGTCGGACAGTGGATTGCCCAGAAGATAGAAAAAAGGACGCCTTTCAGGAAGACCGTCAAGCAGGCCATCGAAAAAGTGATGGGAGTCAAGTCGGTCAAGGGAATCAAGGTTGCCGTTTCGGGAAGGTTGGACGGATCACAGATAGCGAGGTCAGAATGGCTGGAGAAGGGCAGGCTGCCCAGGCAGACCATCCGTGCCGACATCGACTATGCTTTAGTCGAAGCCAGGTGCACGTACGGAACGATAGGTATAAAGGTTTGGATATATAAAGGAGATAAATTCGAATAAACATGTTAGCGCCCAAGAGATTAAAACACAGGAAGCACCAGAAAGGCAGGAGGATAAACCGCCTGTTCGAGAGCAAGGGAACCAAGATTTCTTTCGGTAGTTTCGGATTGAAAGCGACGACAGACAAGTGGATCACCTCTAACCAGATCGAAGCGTGCAGGAGGGCGATCATCAGGTACCTGAAGAAAGGAGGAAAATTATGGATCAGGGTGTTCCCGGATAAGGTCAGGACGAAGAAAGGACAGGAGGTGCCCATGGGAGGAGGCAAGGGATCTTTGGACCACTACGTGTTTCCGGTCAGGCCGGGCAGGATACTGTTCGAGCTGGAAGGGATTCCCGAGGCGGATGCCAGGGAGGCCTTGAGGAAAGCGGGAGACAAGTTGCCTTTGAAGACAAAATTTGTTAAAAAGCAGTAATATGAAGAGCAAGGATTTGGCTATTAAAACTAAAGAGGAGTTGATGAAACTGATCGACGAGAAAAGGAAAAGGATTGAAGACGTCCGCTTCAAGGCGGTTTCGGGCGGGATAAAGAACGTCAAGGAGCTTAGGGAGGACAAGAAGGATATCGCCAGGATCATGACGGAGTTAAATAAGAAACAACATGCCTAAAAAGGAATTAAAAGGAATAATAGTTTCGGATAAGATGCAGAAGACTGTCGTGGTTGAGGTTGAGAGGATAAAGGAGCATCCGAAATACAAGAGGAGGTTCAAAGTCCACAAGAAGTACAAGGCCCACTATGAGTCGGGAGAGTACAAGACCGGAGACAAGGTCGTGATCAGGGAATCCAAGCCTTATTCCAAGGATACCGTTTTCGAGATAGTTTCGAAATTAGATAAATAAAGAAATGATACAGACGCAGACAATGTTAAAAGTGGCCGACAATTCCGGCGCCAAGATGGCTAAGTGCATCCGAATTTTGGGTGCGACGAGAAAGAGGTACGCCACATTGGGAGACATCATCGTCGTCGCGGTCAAGGACGCCGAGCCGAGGAAGGCGGTCAAGAAGCACGCCGTTGTGAAAGCCGTAATTATCAGGGAGAAGGCATGGGTGAGAAGGCCGAACGGAACATACATCAGTTTTGATGACAACGCCGCGGTAATCTTAGAAGGAACTTCTAAGGAGCCCAAGGGCACGAGGATCCTGGGACCGGTGGCGAGAGAGGTGAGGGAGAAGGGATTCGAGAAGATTTCGACCATGACAAAAGATTTAGTTTAAAAATATGAAGATAAAGAAGAACGACCAGGTTTTAATAAAGTCAGGAAACGACAAGGGCAAGAAAGGAAAAGTCCTGAAGTCCATCCCCGAAAGGGGCAGGATTGTCGTCGAAGGGATAGCTTTGGCGAGAAAGCACGTCAAACCCAAGAGGAGCGGACAGAAGGGCCAGATAGCAATATCCCCGAGATCGATAAACGCATCGAACGCCCTTTTGGTCTGTCCCAAGTGCGGAAAGGGAACCAGGGTCGGATACGAGGTCGTTGAAGGAAAGAAATACCGCGTCTGCAAGAAGTGCGGCGCTAAGATTTAATAATATGGCGATAACAAGCATCAAAGAAAAATACAAGAAGTCGGTCCCTCAGATGAAGGAGAAGTTCGGATTGAAGAATGTCATGTCCGCTCCCAGAATCGAGAAGGTCGTCATCAACACCGGATTCGGAAGGATCATTTCGAACAAGACCAAGGATGAGCAGAAGAAGTTCAACGAATACATAATGTCGAACGTTTCAGCCGTCTGCGGGCAGAAGCCGGTCTTCACCAAAGCCAGGAAATCCATCTCTTCTTTCAAGTTGAGGGAGGGCTTCGTCATCGGACTGAAAGTCACTTTGAGGGGAAAGAAGATGTATGACTTCTTGGATAAATTGGTCAATATAGTTTTGCCCCGTTCGAGGGACTTCCTGGGTCTTTCTTTGAAGTCGATTGACGAGAACGGAAACCTGAACATAGGGATAAAGGAGCACATCGCTTTCCCGGAAATATCTCCGGAGAAGTCTCCTTTGATAGTCGGCATGGAAATAACGGTTGTAACTACGGCAAAGTCGAAAGAGAGAGGTTTGGAAATGTTCAAATTGCTTGACTTTCCTTTCAAGAAAAGTTAAAGTCAAAAAGTTAAAGTATGGCAATATCATCACAGATAGCTAAATCAGCGAAGCAACCGAAATTCTCCACAAGAGTGGTGAGAAGGTGTTTTAAGTGCGGAAGGAAGAGAGGATACATCAGGAAGTTCGGACTGTGCAGGATTTGCTTCAGAGAGATGGCCAACCGCGGAGAATTGCCCGGGGTAAAGAAGAGCAGCTGGTAATTTAAAAGAAATGGACCCGATAGCAGACATGATCAGTTTAATAAATAACGGCTTAGCTGTTAAGAAGAAGCAGGTGGCCGTGTATCCGTACTCCAATTTCAAGTACGCCATTTTGGAACTTTTGAAGAAGGAGAATCTGATTGAAAATTTGGATAAGAAGGGCAGGGTTTCCCAGAGGAAGATAATCGTCGACCTAAAGTACGATGCTGCAGGAAATCCGGCGATAGAGAAGATAAAGAAGGTTTCTAAGCAGGGGCAGAGGATATTTTCAACATACAATGAATTGAAGCCGGTCAAGTCGGGCCACGGAATATCCGTCGTTTCGACTTCGAAGGGATTGATGACCAACAAGGAAGCGAGGAAGAATAAGATTGGAGGAGAGGTAATTTGTCAAATCTGGTAATATGTCAAGAATAGGAAAAAAAGAAATATTGATACCGGCCGGAGTGGAAGTGACGGTTTCGGGGCAGGAGGTTTCGGTCAAGGGGCCCAAGGGTTCTTTGAAGATGGTTGCCGTTCCCGAGATAGCAATCGAGATCAAGGAGAAGGAGATCCATTTCTCTCCCAAGAAGGAGGATTTGAAATCCAAGGCTCTCTGGGGATTGACTAGGACTCTCGTTGCGAACATGATTGACGGGGTGGTTAAGGGATTCGAGAAGAAGCTGGAGATCAACGGAGTCGGTTTTAAGGCCGCCGTTGAAGGCAAGAAATTGATTCTTTCTGTCGGATTGTCCCACACCGTGGATATTTCTGCTCCCGAAGGCATCGAATTCAAGGTTGAAAAGAACGTTATCACCGTTTCAGGCATAGACAAAGGATTGGTCGGACAGACCGCAGCGGAGATAAGGAGGGTGAAGAAGCCCGAGCCGTACAAGGGCAAAGGCATCAAATACGCAGACGAAATCATTAAGAAGAAGCTGGGCAAGAAAGCCGCAGCCGGAGCATAAACATGATAGAAAAAAAGCTGAAAAGATTAATAAGGCATAAGAGAGTGAGAGCGAAGGTCGCGGGCGAAACATCAAAGCCCAGACTTTGCGTCTTCCGATCGAACCAGTACATCTACGCCCAATTGGTGGATGACGCCACGGGTAAGACAATACTGGCGGTGAATGATTCCGATCTGAAAGGAAAGGACAAGAAGGCCGATTCTTCAAAGAAGCTGGGGAAAGCCTTGGCCGAGAAAGCTCTGGAAAAGAAGATTTCCGAAGTCGTTTTCGACAGGGGCGGGTACAAGTACCACGGCAGAGTCAAAGCATTGGCCGAAGGAGCAAGGGAAGGCGGATTAAAATTCTAAAAACATGGAAAGAAAAAGAAACACAAGGTTTGTAAAGAGGGACGAGGTGAAGGATGAATTCGATTCAAAGCTTTTGGACTTGGCCAGGGTCACCAAAGTGACCGGAGGAGGAAAGACCATGAGGTTCAGGGCCGTCATCGTTGTCGGGAACAAGACCGGCAAGGTGGGCATCGGAGCTGCCAAGGGTCTGGACGTTTCCCAGGCGATAGAGAAAGCGACCAGGGTGGCGAAGAAGAACGTCAGGGAGATTCCCGTGCATGAAGGCACGATCCCTTTCGAAGTCGAAGCCAAGTTCGGACCTTCAAGAGTCATTTTGAAGCCCCAGATGAAAGGTAAAGGATTGGTCGCCGGAGGAACGGTGAGGATCATCTGCGCTTTAGCCGGAATCCAGGACATCTCTTCGAAGACATTGTCCCGAACCAGGAATAAATTGAACAACGCCAGGGCCACTATGAAGGCCTTGTCCAAATTGAAGAAATAACATGCAATTACACGAGTTAAAAAAGAATACAACCTTCAAGAAAAAGAAGAGGGTCGGAAGAGGAGGAAAGAAGGGCACCTACTGCGGAACCGGAGGCAAGGGACAGAAAGGAAGAGCCGGAGCCAAGTTCAAACCTCTGATCAGAGAGTGGGTCAAGAAGTATCCCAAATTGAGGGGATACAACTTCAACGTCCTGTCTTCGGTTTCAGCCGTGAACCTGGATGTATTGGAGAAGATCTTCAACGAGAAGGATATCGTTTCTCCCGAAACATTGGTTTCAAAGAAAGCCGTGAGGAGGGTTGATGGAAAGGCTCCTTTGGTCAAGATATTGAGCAGGGGGGAGATAAAGAAGGCTTTGGTTATAGAGAACTGCACGGTTTCGAAGGCGGCCAAGGAGAAGATCGAGAAGGCCGGAGGGACAATCAAAGAGAAAGCTAAGAAATAGCCATGTTCAAGAAACTGACGGAAATTCTTAAGGCAAAAGATTTGAGGAACAAGATACTTTTTGTCTTGGGAATTTTCGCCATTTTCAGACTGATGGCCAACATTCCCGTTCCGGGCATAGACGCCCTGAAGCTGAAGCAGTTCTTCGCCCAGAACCAGTTTTTGGGATTGATGAACCTCTTTACAGGAGGAGCGATGGACAATCTTTCTTTGGTCATGCTTGGCCTTGGACCATACATCACAGCTACGATCGTTTTCCAGCTTTTGACCATGATCTTCCCGCAGATAGAGAAGATGTACAAGGAGGAGGGAGAAGCGGGCAGGAAGAAGTTCAACCAGTATTGCAGGATAGCTTCGGTTCCCCTGGCCATGATCCAGGGATACGCCATGCTTTTCTATCTGAAGGCCCAGCAGGTCATCGGCAATTTCGATCTGACCACCATAATCGCGGCGGTTTTCGCCATAACGGCCGGTTCGGTCGTAATGATGTGGTTGGGAGAATTGGTTTCGGAGAAAGGCATCGGCAACGGAGTGTCCCTGCTTATCTTCGCCGGAATCATTTCCGCTTTCCCGACGAGCATCCAGCAGATGGTTATCGCTTTCGATTACAGCCAGCTCTTTACCTATATCTTATTTTTCATTTCTTCTTTGGTGATAATCATGGGAGTGGTTTTGATCAACGAAGCGAGGAGGAATATCCCCGTCCAGTACGCGAAAAGGGTAAGAGGGAACAAGATGTACGGAGGAGCTTCGACATATCTTCCTTTAAACATCAACCCGGCCGGAGTGATTCCGATCATCTTTGCGATAGCCTTATTGACCATCCCTTCGATGATAGCCTCGGGATTCGGCTGGTCATGGATCGGTGACATATTGGCTAATCCCTGGGTCTACGGGGCTCTGTATTTCGTACTGGTATTCGTTTTTACCTTTTTCTACACTGCCGTCACTTTCAACCCCAAGGATATTTCGACCAATCTGCAGAAGATGGGAGGATTCGTTCCGGGCATTCGTCCGGGAGAGAACACCGCCCAGTATCTGCAGGGCATCTTGAACAGGGTTTTGGTTATCGGTGCATTGAGCCTGGGATTGATCGCCATATTGCCGTCTATCGTCCAGGGAACGACGGGCATCCAGCAATTCAGCTTTTTGATCGGAGGAACATCGCTCTTGATCGTGGTCTCTGTCGCATTGGAAACGATGAAGCAGATAAACGCCCAGCTCGAGATGAGAGAATACGATTCTTAACGCTATCCCAAATGGAAGGTGGGGAAAACCTGCCTTTCATTTTTTGTTTGAAAAGATATAATAAAGACATACAAACATATGGAAAAATCTCCTTTGGTCATAATCTTATTAGGCAAGTCGGGTTCGGGAAAAGGGACCCAGGTTAACCTTCTCAAAGAAAGGTACGGTTTGGATTATGTCGGCAGCGGAGAACTGTTGAGAGAGAGAAAAAAAGTGGACGATTTCATGGGAAAGAAGATTGCCCAGGTGATTGACAGCGGAGACATCATTCTTACACCCGTCATCTTCAGTCTCTGGATGAAGAGGTTCGAAGAGCTGAAGAAAAAAGAAGATTTGAAAGGAATCATACTGGACGGTTCTCCGAGGAAGATAAAGGAGGCATACCTTATGGAAGAGGCTTTGGATTGGTTCGAATGGAACAAGAACACCAAAGTCATGCTGGTGGATATTTCCGACGAGGAGGCGATCAAGAGGATAGGAAAGAGGAAGATCTGTTCCAAGTGCGGAGACATCGTTATCGTCCCTGCGGGAGAAGACGTTGCCGTCTGTTCCAAGTGCGGAGGAGATATGATCGTTAGGCCGGAAGATACGGTCGAGAAGACCGAGAGGAGGCTGGAGTGGTTCAGGACGGAAGTCGGACCGGTCATCGATTACTACAAGAGCAATGGCAGACTCACGATCATCAACGGAGAGCAATCTATCAAAGATGTGTTTAAAGATATTGTGAAAGAAATAGAGGGATGATAAGCATCAAGACCAGAGAAGAGATAGAGGCGATGAAAAAGGGCGGGCACGCCCTTAAATCCGTCGTCGATGCTTTGGGAGAGATGGTCAAGCCGGGAATTTCCGGTATTGAGATAGAGAAGGCGGCCGAAGAACTAATTTCTAAAAGCGGAGGAGAAAGCAATTTCAAAGGGAAGGACGGATTTCCGTCCGTTCTTTGTTTTTCTATAAACGAAGAAATAGTCCACGGTCTGCCCGGCAAGAGGGTTTTGAAGGAGGGGGATATAGTCACTCTTGATCTGGGTATATTCTTTCCCTTGTCCAGGTTCGTTTCGGATATAGACGAAAAGAAGTATCCCGTCCTCAAGGGCGGATTCCATACGGACATGGCCAGAACGTATGTGGTCGGAAAGGGAACACCTGAAACCCAAAGGCTCGTCAAAGCCTCCAAAAAGGCCTTAAAGAGGGCTATCGGGAGGGTTAAGGCCGGAAGGTCGTTCGGGGAAATAGGGGCTGAAATAGAGAAGTTTGCCAAGTCGCAGGGATTCGAGGCCGTCCACGATCTGTGCGGCCACGGCATAGGGGCTGATTTACATGAAGATCCGGATGTTCTGAACTACGGGAACAAGGATTGGGGAGACATCATGGAAGAAGGGATGGTCTTCTGCATAGAGCCCATGCTCACAACAGGCGGGTTTAAAGTCAGGAAGGGGAAGGGGATAACATATGTCACAGATGACGGATCCCTTTCCGCCCATTTCGAGGATATGGTGGCTGTGGTACCCGGTGGAGCACTGGTCTTGACAGAATAAACACCCTGTTTTATAATATAAACATGGTAGCAATGACAGCTCCTACTGACGGGTTCGGGATGCCAATTGTCCCGACAAAAGCACAGAAGGTTGAAGACTATTTCTCGGTCATGAACCGCGGAGTGGTACGAGACCGGGATGGCTTCCGCCACCCCGGTGGCGACGAACACTACTGCTAAGGCGGTAGCACGACTCTTACCAATAATAGAGGGGTTGGTAAGAGTATCCTCCAAAGTACACCCTCTTTTTACATTCAAGGTTTGATTTTTTTCTTTCGTTGATATATATTTAGAAATAGATTTTTACGAGGAACGAATAAAGCGCGGAAACGCTTTCCACGTTTTATCCGTTCCTCAAGAGTAGCTACTTTAAAATTGAGGTTCGGACTTTCTCAACTACTACCAACCACGGTGAAATCATGAACGCAGACAACAATTCACAACAGGGAACGAACAGAGGAATGCAGTTCTGGCGAACGACAGTAGGAGGAAAAGCCTTTAAGAAAGATCCCATGAGGGATACTTATAATGGCTCATCCCGCCAAATGCGCGACAGGATGTAGCTTTTAAGGTCCGTGCTCTTCATCGCTTATCAAGCTTTGAACCACGGCTCTTTTTTTATATACGTCTTTCAAAAAACCTTTCCATTTGGTATCATTAAGGAAATAATATAATCAATAGAATATGATTCCATTAATAGTCGCCAACTGGAAGTGCAATCCTCTGACCTTGAAAGAAGGAGAAGAATTGGTCTCGATGATAGGAGAAGGGATAAAGGACTTCGATTCCGCGGAAGTGGTGATCTGCCCTCCTTCGGTTTTCCTTTTTTCCTTGATCAAGGAATCGGATATTCCCTTCGGAGCCCAGAACTGTTATTCCGAAGAGAAAGGGGCTTTTACCGGAGAGATATCGGTCCGCATGCTTGAAGATATAGGAGCGAAGTATGCCATCTTAGGCCACTCGGAAAGGAGGAAGATCTTCAAAGAAACGAGCGAGGAGATAAACCTGAAATTATTGAAGGTCCTGGATTCCAAAATCAGCCCCATATTGTGCATCGGGGAGAACAGGGAAGAGAGGGAGCAGGGGAGAACATTCGAAGTTTTAGGGGAGCAATTGCAGAAATGCTTTCTCGGAGTTTCCAAAGAAAATGCGGAAAGGATAATTTTGGCATACGAGCCGGTCTGGGCGATCGGAACGGGGCAGTCGGCCCAGGTTTCTGATATCGGGGAAGTGAGGGTCTTCATCAGGCAGTTCCTTTCCGAAAAGTTCGGCAAGGACAGCTGCGAGAGGATGAGGATATTGTACGGAGGGAGCGTTGATGCGGACAATGTCCACTCCTTCGTTTCGGAAGCCAAGATGAACGGAGTCCTGGTCGGAGGAGCTTCCCTCAAGGCCAATGATTTTTTAAGGTTGATAAAAACCGCCTAAAAGCGGGTCGTTGTCATAAGGTTCGGGAAATATATTCATATCTCCCATAAAGAAGTGTTTTGCCAGACCTACAAGGGTCTGGTTTTCTCATTGTTCCGCAAAGCGAGAATCAGTTCGAATAAAGAAATAAAATCACCTCCAGGGCGAATTCTTGCATAATATTTTTGTTTTGACAAGAGAAGGATGCGTCCGCGCGGTGATTTCTCTCCGCGGGGACGCTCCTATAGGTTACGTTGTTTTGCGATCCGACATTTGGCCGGAGCACGGTCTTCTTGAGCTGCTTAAGCGGATACAGGTCTGCATCCCATGTTTTTTTCAGTCCTCCTATATGTGATTGCTTCAGGAGACAAACATCATTCCTTGTCGCGGAACAATGTTTTCTCCGATTCTGGCCATATCGGGATTGTGCGCCTTAAGGATTCACCATCCTTTTTGATGCGGGACACTTACCGACGAGCACTTATAGACGTCGGTGGCTCAGAGAACGAGTGCAACACAACACGACATATTTTGTTGTTTTCCTCCCGGCACAACAAATGTACCGATTTCAATATTATCACCTGTTCCGGAAAATCGCAATGCTTTAATATTGTGCGACATTTAATAAATGATGTCTGGAAGGGGAAGAGGTGAGTCAGTTTTTTAGGTCTTTGCCCGAGTGGAACTGTCGGTGGACGTCCCTCAGGCGCTTATTCGTCACGTGGGTGTATATCTGGGTCGTGGCTATGTTTTTGTGTCCGAGGAATTCCTGAATCGTCCTCAAATCGACTCCTTGGCCCAGGAGATCCGTGGCATAGCTGTGCCTCAAAGTATGGGGCGTGGTGAAGAAAGGGATATTGGCTAGAGTGGTATATTTCTTGACCATCCTTTCTATCGATCGGGGCGTTAAACGGCCCTCCGAGGCGCTTTTAGCCCTGTAATGGATGAAGAGGGCTTTGTCGTCATCGTCGCGCGTCTTGAGGTACTTTTTGACCCAATCCAGGGCCCGTTCCGAGAAGTATACGGTCCTGGGGTGCTTGCCTTTGCCGATGATGCCGAGCTCAAGGTCTTTCTTATCACTCAGGGCCTTGAACTGCTCGCGGTTCAGGGCGGTCAGCTCGGCTATCCTCAGGCCCGTAGAAAAGAAGGTCTCGAGGATGGCCCGGTCTCTAAGTCCGTCGGTCTTGAGTACGTTCGGAGCGAGGAGGAGTTTTTCTATCTGGTCCAGGGTCAGGAATTTTACCGTCTTTTCTTTTTTAGCATCTTTGGGCAGCTGGATCTTGTTCGCCGGCAGAGAGATGATATCTTTATCGGTGAAGAAGCTCAAAAGGGCCCTTAAGGCGATGAGGTAATAGTTCTGGGTCAGCTTGCTCAAAGGAGTGCCTCTGCTCGAATCCTTGAACCTGGCCAGGAACAATCTGTAGTTCCAGATGTCTTCGGGAGTGAGTTCGTGCGGCAGCATGTTTTCTTTGCCGGTCGCTTTGAGCCAGCCGATAAACTTATTAAGGTACCGGCTGTAGTTCTTCTGGGTGTTGTCGGACAGGCCTTTTTCGATCTCGCAATAGTCGAGGAAGTCCGGGACTTGTTTTATGATCGGTTTGTTTGATTTTTGCATGGGGTATTTATCATTGTTATTGTAAAAACGTAAATTAGGGCTTCGGCGTAAAACATCTATGATTCGTTAAACATTTATTTTTATATTTTTCAAAATAATTTTTGCAAAAATATTTTTAGGGAATTAGGAGATGATATCTTTATCGAATGTTTTCTATAAACGCATTTTAGAAGGTCGCGTTTTTGGGCTAAAAAGGTGTAAAACAGGCAGATATATGTAACACGCTATTTAAGGCCCCCTATAACGTCGCTTAACCTACATTGTCCGACGTTTATGATTTAATAATATATCAGGGTGTTAGCCCTGTCAAGCACTATTCCCTTGCGTCCATAAATGACGAAATCCTCCAGCCGTTTTTCTTTGTTAGAAAATTGGTTGAAGGATTATGTTGCGATCGGACTGCCCTGGGCCTTCATGGCTTCGGAAAAAGCTTCTTTTAGCTTCTTCCTCTCTGAGTCGAAGATGGCAAGACTCATAGCCCTCCGGAACCGGTTGCAGATTTCCGCCCGGGGCATCCTCTTCTTGATTGCCACGACCACGAGGTTCATAGCCTTTTCGAAGTCACTGGTCGGCGGGAACATTACTCTGCCCCCAGATAAACGACTTCGTCTCGGAATCGCCCTGTATCGGTCGGTGTTCCTGGGTCTCGGTAAGTGGGTAGTCCGTTGTGCTGTTCGTTCAGGGTCGGCAATCGCCTCCCTGTTTCAAGGTGCTGGTCTTTTCCTGCCATTGCTTGCATTATAGAATAAGGGATTATTTCTGTCAAGTATGCGTAAAAAAGAGAAAACCCTATAAAAGAATTAATGGGTTTGTATGAAAATTGCTTTGGTCCCTTGGACCTTTTCTTGTCCGAAGATCTTCAGCGTCACCGGTTTGTGGCAGTGCGGGCACAGCCATCCTTCAGTCGTATCCGACGGGAATTGGTGCGCATAGACGGTCTTGTGGCAATGATTGCACGCCCCCCTGTTTATCAAGTTTTTGTATCCCCGCTCTTCCGCGCAGATATATCGGTTCTCGCCCACATATATCGGAACGAAAACATATTCTTTCGGAAGATTCCTTGCGAACAAGGGCGATTCTATCGGCTTCATCCTTTCCATCGGACAGTCAGCGATAGGATAGTCGTTCCCTCCTTCAAGGACACACTTTCCGAACGATCCGCACTGGAAGCAACCGTTTTCCCTTTTTGCGAGATCGCAGAAAGGAAGGTGGACTATGGGAGTCCTTTTGTCGATTACCACTTCTGGGAAGTTCTTCTGCAGTTCTATTATGGCCAATACCACGTCATATCCTTCGAGGATGACGTAATTTTTGCCTTGTAAAGGATTTAATGGAACACGGAAAAGGAACATATGAATCGTCTCCCCCATTATTCAATGGGTTGGTTATATCATAGAGAAAATTGTCCAAAAGTCAAATGCTACTTCCCTTTCCTCCTCTGCCTTTCCGAATAGTCCTTTACAGCTTCTTCGAGTTCTTTTCCCCTGAATTCGGGGAAGTATTTCTTGGTGAAATAATACTGGGAATAGCTTGTGTGCCACATCATGAAGCCAGCCGAGTTATGGGGGTCGTTTTCCGTCCCCGTTCGGATAATCAAATCAACCGGAGGGAGATCCTTGGTCCAGAGGTTTTCAATTATCGTTTTTTCATTTACCTCTCCCCTCTTTTCTTTTATCTTTTTAATGCAGTCGATCATTTCGTCCGTGCCGTTGTATGCCATTAAGAAAGTCAGGAAATACTTATCGTATTTTTTGGTCTTTTCAATTGCGTTTTCGATAGCTTTTTTGAGGTCTTCGGGAAAATGCTTCTCCCACTCCCCTATTACCCGTATCCTTACTTTCTTTTTGTGGATATTTTCATCTTCGGCTATCTTTTCGAATTCCTTCTTGAAGACCTTGAAGAGATAGCTTACTTCCGTCTTCGATCTCTTTAAAATGTTATCCAAAGAGCTTCCCCAGATGGTGAGGTACGGTATCTTCATTTCCAGGGATCCTTTGATCATATCCTCCATGGCGGAACCTCCTTTTTCGTGGCCGGAAAAAACGGCCAAACCTTTCTTTTTGGCCCATCTCCTGTTTCCGTCCGGGATTACCGCTACATGTTTTGGTATGTTCATCTCTGTTCTATCCTTAAAGGCTGTTTTTCCTGCGTTTTGCCGTATATATAGCCCAGAGAGAAGGCCAAGGTGGTAACCAGGACCATGCACAGAACTAGGACTATTTTATCCTGGTTTTCTTTGACAAAATTCGTTATTTTTGTTAACATTTCAATGTTAATAATAACCGCCGGTTTAATACGTATATATTAGATTAAAATCGGCAAAGAGTCAAAATGGCAACAACCAAAGCCGCCGGTACAAGTCGTCTCGGCAGAGATTCACAACCTAAATACCTGGGAGTAAAGCTGTATGCCGGAGAGAAGGCCAAGATTGGCTCGATCATCATCAGGCAGAGGGGCTCCAAGTTCATTGCCGGAACAAATGTGAGGATGGGCAAGGACAACACCCTATACGCAGTCAAATCAGGAACGGTCTCCTTCAAGACTTTGAAAAAGAAGAAGTTCGATGGTTCCCAGAGATTGGCCAAGGTGGTCAATGTGGATGAAAAATAAAGAATAAAAATCAGGGCTTAAGGCCCTGGTTTTTTTTATTCAAATTTAAAACTTTTGATTATTTCTTCATCGTAGCATTGATAAGAAGACGCTATTGATGGATCGGTTCCAAAAGTGCATTCTTGTCCGATGATGACAGACATTAGCTTGTTTTTTGTCGGAGAATATAATATTTCGTATTGAAAATTAGTAAGACAATCTGTATCCATTAAATTTTGTCCGACATTTTTTCCCTTAATGGTGATTTTATAATTGCCGTCCGACTGTAGATTTTTAGATTCTATGATACAGGTTGAGCCGAAATTTTGCTTTATAAAATTAGTAATCTCGGTATCGTTTTTAGGATTATTTATGACAATCTTCCAGCCCAAAAAAGGACGCGCCCCTTCTTTTTTAAGAGATTCTAGAGAATATGTTATTTTGTTGCATTCCCCGATAAACCTCTGTTCGGGCTGGTTCCAATTAGTATCGTAATAGTAGGTAGGGGTTATGTATACGGATCCGTTTTGGCTGTCTTCAAAAACATTCAAAGGAGTATTTCCCGTCTGCTCATTGTCAGGACACCTATAAAGAGTCGGTACTTCCGGAGGAATCTTTATCGAAAATTCTAATTGTTTATTTGTATATTTTATCCAAGACGAAGTGTCTATTATTTTTTTAGTGTTCGTTGAAATTTCTTTATTGGAAAATATTGGGTGGGTAGTCTTTTTGCTATAGCAAAATAATCCCACAAAAATAATGGCTATAATTAAGACAGCGAAGGTTAATAATTTTAGGTTGGCCGATTTCATATTAGGCATATTTTAACATTTATAAGATGATTGTGCAATAAAAAATAAGGGTCTCTTTTGAGACCCCATTGGTCGAAGATGCTTTACGGTACTCGGACTACGTAGTAGTTATTGGCGTTATTAACGCCGGATCCAGAGCACGACAGCGTGTGCGTTCCGAAGAGTTGATTAGTCGATCCATCTATGGGCCAATTTTGGTCCCATACTTTAATACCGACTATGGTTCCGCCACTATAAACATAGCTTCTGAATATCGCGGCGTGCCCACTGTATGATCCTCCTGGGAATGTAGCGATTACTGTGCCCTGCGAAATCCCGCCGGCTGTAACCTGACTTCCTTGGATCCAGTCTATTGTTTGAACACTGCTTCCGCTCAAGGCCTTTACAGCGCTGACGCATTCTCCCCACAAAGCACCAGAGTTATCTGCAAATTGAGTGTCGCCGCCACAGTCACGTTTATATGTAGCCGTGAGGCTTTGGCCGTATGACCAGTAAAGATACCCGCCGTTGTGATAAGCGAGGTAGTCAGAGAATCCGATCAAAGTATACAGGTTTCCTCCTGTAATTGTTAGCGGCGTAGAGGCGCTAACAGGGGTTGCCATGCATAACATAGTTAAGCATAGCATTATGGCGATTAAGCCAACTCTTATGGGTTTCATTTCAACATCTTTCAGAGATTGTTGTTCGTCCTTCGGTTCATTAATCCATTAGGCAGTTTTTGGTTACATAAAACACCTCCAAATATAAAAGAACAATGTACTTATAAAGTAGCATGATCGAATAACGGTTGCAAAGGTAGCCAGCTATTTTTTAATTTTTAATTATAGACTATTGGCACAAATTAATTTGATAAAAATATGGACAAATTCCTCTGCATATATTATTAGCATTGCAAGACGAACATTTATTAGTTTTTGTATTAATTTGTCTATATTTTTCGTAATAATTTTGCCAGATATCTTTAAATGTTTTATTTTTTAAATTTATAGTAAAATCGTCATTATTTGTGAACGAGCAAGGCTTAACATTAAGGTTTTCATCTATGTAAACAGAAAAGAATCCGCATTCACAAGAATCTATAAAATCAGTATTAACAGAGGTATATTTCATTAATGTTGGTACAAAACAAGCATCAAAACCGAATCTTAGTTTAGTTTTTGGTTTATCAATGAGTTTTATAAAATTATTAAATGAAACTCCTTTTTCAAGCATATTTTCTTTTATTGCTCTGCCAAATGGTTTATATGTTAAGAAAATTACAGAATTAACTCCTTTTAAATATTCGTCAAAATCTCCATTTAATATTTTTACGGCATTGTTTATAGATTTTTTTGATAAAATAAAATGAATATTAGTTTTTATTTTTTTATTAATGAATTTTTTTATAATTTCTTGTTTTGTAATTGTAAAATTATTTATTGATATCGCAACCGCTCCACAAAATTTTTTAGTAGCATCCAATATTTCCATAGAAACAATCTCTCCATTTGTAGTATAATTTGGAATTATTCCTCTTTGTCTGGTTATTTTCAGTATTTCTATTAAGTCGGGGTGCTCTGTCGGCTCTCCTCCACCTATCGCTACCTGGAAAACTTTACCCCATTTTTTATCTGATAAGTTGTCCAGAATAAATTTATAATTAGATAATGATATGAAGCTGCCATCGGGCTTGCTGTTTCTATAGCAAAAATTACACTGTTTTGAGCAATGATTTGAAATAGATATGTCGGCAAGTTCTGGCCACGGAGCACTTTTCGGATTATCTTTTAGATTTATTCCCCAACGAAAAGTTACGCCATTTTCTTGATTGCCGACGAAATTATATTTTTTACTATGTTTTCTAATAATCACTAATACTGTTCTATTTGAGTTAAACCGAAACCAGAGGGCATTTTCCCTTTAAGCATATATTCACCTCGGATGTATTCCATTAATTCATCGTCAGTCCATTCGGAAAAATCTTTTTCCGCTGATTTATCGTCGAAACATGTTCCATCGTCTGTGGCAAAAGTTTCTTTAAACGCATAGATATCGCGTCCAAGTACGTTTATTTTTTCTCCAGATTTAGCCAGATCTTTTAATTTTTTATAAACAGCTAAATTCTTCCCTGAATAATTATAGTATTTTTTAATGGCTTCTGCTGTTTCTTCGTCCATTGTAACGATATAGCTTACTGAACTACTATTAGTGACAAAACCGTTTCTAATTTTCATTGTTTCAAAATTTAATTTTATAATTATATTGGTCGACCATACTTAAATACTACTTGTTTAATCTTTTCTATTATTAAAAGATGATATTAGAAAGATTAGGATAGTTATTAGGTCCAATAGTTGCCATATTCCCCTTGATAAATAGAAAGGTATTATTGGGTTGAATAGAATAGCTATAATTACGAAAGCCCAACTCCATTCTATTCGACCATTTTTATACGATATATATGCTGAGTATCCGCTTATAATTAAAATAGCCCATCTTAGAAATTGATAGTAACTATAAGGATTGTCAGCTAATGCCCAGAATAATAATATTGCGGCCACTAGCTTAAGCCAATTTTTTTCTATAATGTTAGTCATATTTTTATAAATTAAAACACCTCAAAAAGAGGCGTCATTATTATCTATTAAATTAATTACTAAGAGAAGCATATTATTTACTCGCTACCTTAATAAATTCCTTGAATAACGGATGCGGTATGAGCGGGCTTGATTTCAGCTCAGGATGAAACTGCACGGCCACGAAGAACGGATGGTCCTTGAGCTCTATTATCTCCACCAGGTCCTTCTTGGTGTTGATTCCCGAAACGACAAGGCCTTTCTTGACCAATAAATCACGATAATCATTGTTTACCTCGTATCTGTGCCTGTGCCTCTCCGAAATGTCTTCCGTCTTGTATGCCTTGTATGCAATAGTTCCCTTCTTGATCTTGCAGTCCCAAGCGCCCAAACGCATCGTTCCTCCGTAATTATGCTGCTTCATCAATTCCTTCTGTTCTTCCATCAGATCGATCACGGGATTCGAAGCTTTGGAATCGAACTCGCGGGAAGTCGCATCCTTAACGCCGCAGACATGTCGGGCGAACTCGATAACAGCCAATTGCAATCCCAGACACAATCCCAGGAAAGGAATCTTGTTCTTCCTCAAGTATTCTATCGCCCTTATCTTCCCTTCCGTCCCTCTCGTCCCGAATCCTCCGGGAACGATCACTCCGTCGAATTCCTTGAGCTTCTTCAATTCTTCCTTGTCTCCCGTTTCGAACTTGGAAGCCGAGAGCCAGTGTATCTCCGGAGTCATGTTGTTCGCCCAGGCGGCATGCTTGACCGCTTCCAATACGGAAATGTATGAATCGGTCAGAGAGAACTCTCCGGATTCGAAATACTTCCCCACTATCCCTATCTTCACCACGGGCTTCTCCTTCTTGATCGTATTGACCAAGGAGGTCCATTCTTTCATATCCTTTTTCTTCGCCCTCATGCCAAGTTTCTTCAATATTCTGTCTCCCAGCCCTTCTTTCTCGAAATTCAAAGGTATTTCGTATATGGAATCCACATCGGGAGCGGAAATGACATCCTTGGGGTCCAGATTGCAGAATATGGATATCTTCCTTTTTCTGGGCTCGTCCAAAGGAACCGAAGCCCTTCCTAAAATGAAGTCCGGTTGTATCCCCGCTTCGTTCAATAATCTAGAAGAGGTCTGAGTTGGCTTTGTCTTCATCTCCCCTATTATCTTCAAAGTCGGGAGATAGGTGACCAAAGCGAAAAGGACCTTCTTCGGATATTTCAGCCTCATCATCCTGGCCGCTTCCAAGAAGAGGAGGTTCTGGTATTCCCCCACCGTCCCTCCTATCTCGATCATAACGAAATCGGCCTTGTCCTTTCTGGCCACTTTTTCAATTCTAGCAATCACTTCGTTGGGAATGTCCGGAACCACCTCCACGCACCTGCCGTTGAATTCGAGGTTCCTCTCCTTCTGGATCACCGCCTGGTAGACGCGTCCCGTGGTCATGTAGTTGTCGGTCGAAAGGCTTATATCCAAGAACCTTTCGTAGTTCCCCACGTCCTGGTCGCACTCCGTCCCGTCATCGGTTACGAAAGTCTCTCCGTGCTCAATGGGGTTCATGGTTCCGGCGTCGACGTTGATATATGGGTCGATCTTTATCGCCGAGACCTTGAATCCCTTGCTCTGGAGTATCTTTCCTATCGACGAGGTGGCTGCTCCCTTGCCCACGCTACTCATCACTCCTCCCGCTACGAAAATGTAATTTGCCATCTTTATAAAAATTAAAAAAGAAGAGAAAGCTACTCTTCTTTTCCCTTTATTATTATCCTTATCTCCGCTTCCAGATTGTGGTCGAACTTCAGCTTGACCGGGAATTCCCCGGTTTCTTTGAGGGGAGACTTCAAATCAACCTGGTCCTTGGAAACGTTAAACCCCATTTCCTTCAGGTGATCCGCAACCTTCTGCTTGTTCACCGATTCGAACAGCTGGCCTTCTTTTCCTGATTTGACCTGGATTTCCACCTCTGTCCCGTCAAGCTTGGAAGCTATCTGTTCCGTCTCTTTGAGTTCTGTTTCGGCCCTTTCCGCATCCAGCTTCTTCTTCATTTCGAGGTTCTTGAGAGAGTCCTCGTCCGCCGCCACAGCAAGCCCCTTGGGGATGAGAAAATTCCTGGCGAATCCGCTTGAAACCTCCTTGATGTCGTGCTTCCTTCCCGTATTCGGAACATCCCGTAAAAGTATGACTTTCATATACTCTATTCTATTATCTTTTCTATTTCTTGCAAGGCCCGGTCGAACTGGGGGTCTTTCCCGCTGTCATAGTCCTCGGCGGTCAATTCAACCTCGATATCGGGTGTTATTCCCGTGTCCTGGATCCTCGTTCCCGAAGGAGTGTACCATTTGGCCACGGTAACTTTCAAACTGGAGCCGTCCTCGAAGTCGAGTATCTTCTGGACCGTGCCTTTTCCGAAGGAGGTTTGCCCGATCAGTAGCGCTCCCCTGTCGTCCTTGAGGGCTCCGGCCAGAATCTCGGAAGCCGAAGCGCTTCCCTCGTTGATCAATACGACCAAAGGAATCGAGGCGAAATTGGAAGGCCCGTTCGATTTTATCTCCATTTTGGTTCCGTCCTTATCCTGTTCGGACAAAACAACCTGTCCCACATTCAAGAACCAGCCGGCTATGTCGGTCGCCTGGTTGACCAGTCCTCCGGGATTGTTCCTCATGTCGAGGATGATTCCCGAGACATTCTCGTTAAGTATTTGGAAAGCGGCGCTCTTGAAGTCCTGGTAGACGCTGTCCGAGAACTGGAAAAGGGTGATGTGGGCGATCTTCTTTCCGTCAGCGGTCGTCTTTATCTCCATCTCCATCGAAGGCACCTTAATCAGGTCTCTTGTAATCTCGATGTCCTTGGTCCCGTCATCTCCCTTCCTCGTTATCGTCAGAACGACCTTGGTTCCCTTAGGGCCCCTGATCATGTCGACAACCTCGTCCACGGAAAGGTCGGCGGTGGGCGTTTCGTCAACGGCCAAGATCAAATCTCCCGGTTTCAATCCCGCTCTCTCGGCCGGAGTCCCCTTGATCGGAGAAACAGCCGTTATCCTGTCGTTCTTGACTCCCAATTGGAGCCCTATCCCTTCGAAGCTTCCGGAAAGGTCGTCATCGAGCTTCTTGGCCTCTTCGGGATCGAAGAATTCGGTGTACGGGTCTCCTATCGCTTCAACCATGCCCGAAACCGCTCCGTAGGTCATCTTTTCCTTGTCTATCTTATCCGGATCGACATAGTTGGCCGTGACCTGGTCCCAGGCCTTCTTCAGGAGAGAGAAATCAACTCCGTCGATGCTGTATGCCATCTTGTAGTACTGCTGGAACATTATTTCATGGAAATAGAAGCCGCAGATGAAAGATATCCCGACGGCTACGAGACATATGATATTCTTGGTTTGGTTTTGCATGACTTAGAGTATTTTATTCAATACATACAGATTACCATATTTTAAGAACAGGGACAACAAGTATAAAAAAATGGCATTCAGTAACTTTGTAAAAGTTAAAGAATGCCTTGGGTGGCCAGTTCCTTCATTCGTTTCGAGACGAATTCAATCTGGTCGAGTTTGTTGAACGGAACCCATACGAGATGTCCCCCGCTCAAGAGTCTCTTGTGTCTGCAGGTCTGATGGACCATGTTTCTGGGGATATTGATTGAGAAGGCCAGGTCATAGGCATTGTCCTTGCCCAACCATGCTATTCGCAAGATAATGTCTAGGTCTTCGGCGTCGAGTATCATGCCGGCTTCTTCATCGAACTCCCTTACGAGGGTGTTTTTAGCGGCCGACTGATATCCTTCTTTGAAGTCGCGGACTTCCACTCCTCCTCCAATCAGCTCGAATTTTCCGGAAAGGTCCTGGTTAAACAGAGATTCTTTCTCAGTCCTTCGCCTCAGGAGAATCTTGCCGTCCTCAATCACTCTTCCGAAAACGCCGATGCCGGTGGCTACCGCTCTCCCTATTTTGAGGTTATCCCGGCATTTTTTAATGACGAGCTCGTTTTTTGTCGGGACTGAGAGATACCCGAATAATATGGCGATAAGCGCAATCACTATCGGGTTGAAGATTAACTGAACGATCGATTTTGGCGAAGAGGCTTCTATCCCGCCGAGCGCTGCAAGGGTGGCCATAAGGACAAACATCGTCAGAAAGCAGTACAGGGAGATTCCCATCCAGTAGTATCCCTTGGTTTTATTGCTTTGTTTTAGAGCGAATCCCGCTGCTCTTCCCGAAGAAAGGGCTGCCATTATGTAGTAGGCGTAAATCGCCACATCTAAAAGAACAATTGCCATTAGTTACCATCCTGCCAGGAATTTCCTGACAACGATAATATAAACTATTTAGATTATTTTGTCAAAGCGATTAAATAGTTCCACCTGTAGTCAACAATCTTAACCTCGACTCTCTCCCCTATCTTTCCTTTTTCCAGAACCACGGCCCGCCCCGAGTCGGTCCTTGCGAGATACTTCCCCTTCCTCTTTTCAACAATCAAAACATCCATCTTCTTCCCTTTATATCTCTTATTCTTCTCCAGATTGTATTTTTCGAACAGTTCGGAAATGATCCTCGACCTATCCTTTTTTATCCTGTCCGGCAGATCTTTGAGATTGGAATCGGGAGTCCCCTTTCTTTTGGAAAACTTGAAGATGTGCAATACTTCGGGCTTTACCTTCTTGATCAACGCAACCGTTCTCTTGAAAGATTCTTCCGTTTCCAGGGGATGCCCCACGATTATATCCGTCGCAATAATGCTTTCCTTGAATTCTTTCCTGAAAGCGGAAACAATCTTCTCGAAATCGGAAACGGAATATCCCCTGTTCATTTTTTTTAAGAGTTCGTCGTCTCCGGACTGTAGAGGCAGATGGATGAATTTGTATAGCTTGTCCGACCCGTATGCGGATAACAGTCCTTTCAGTATCTTTTTAGCGTGTCCCGGATTCATCATTCCCAGTTTCACCCTGAAATCCCCTTCTATCCCAGAAATGTCCTCCAATAATCCGGGCAGGTCCTGCTTCCCCTTATCCATATTGTATACGGCCAGATCCTGGGAAGTCAGCTGGATTTCCTTGAAGCCCGAAGAAAGAGCTCCTTCAATCTCTTTGACGATATTTCTCCTTTCAAAGGAATTCAATCTCTTCCTTGCGAACCTGGTTATGCAATATGAACAGGAGCCGAGGCACCCTTCGGATATGGAGACGATGGCCGAGGATGTATCCTTGTCCGTCCTCTTCTTCCCGGAGCACAGCTCGGCTTTGTCGGTAATCTCGTTCTCGATGATTATCCCTTTTTCCCCTTTCATGACTTTTTCCGCCACTTCCGCGACAGAAGAGACATTCGTCGGCCCGACGAGCCCGTCCGCTATTCCCCGGCACGCTTCGAAAGAAATAAGAGGGAGGCATCCGGAGATGATCACCTTCTTCCCTTTTTCCTTGAGAGCCAAAGCTTCTTTCAATATCTTCCTTTCCGTCTTCTCGACCACTCCGCAGGAGTTCAAGATGACCAAATCAGCCTCCTTTTCGGAGGATTCTTTGAAATCGGACGACAATATTCCCCTCATCAGCTCGGAATCGGCCCGGTTCATCTTGCAGCCGTATGTTTTGAGGCAGAACTTCATGAGCGGGATACCAGGATCGAACTGGCGTCCTCTGCTTGGGAAGCAGACGTACTACCACTGTACTAATCCCGCGCAAAACAATCTTAACTTATAATAACTTTTTTTTCAATGTTCAAACGGATAATAGAAAACTAACCTTATGGTTAGCGTGTTAGAAAAATTATGTGATTGAGACGACCTTCGTGGTCGACCAAAGGTCGGGGGATCCGTCAGTGGACACGATCCACATGTCTTCTCCGACTTTAAGCAGAAGGATTTTGCAATTCTCGAACCCAACCCTATTGTTGGTGGAAGAAAAATGCCTTTCTTCTTTTTCGTTGGGAGCGTCGAAGGTATAAACGGCGCCACTTTTGGTCGTTACCTTCATCGGCTTGCCTTTGAAGTTATTTGGTTCGCCAGGCGGTTTAACGCCAAGTGGCTTCGGCGGTTCATCCTTTCCCCATGCTTCGTGTCGGTGATTGAAGCAGAACGGACAGAAATATCCGACTGTCCCCGGAGGAACTAACGCTCCTGTGTGCCTAAAGGCAGATGGTCCTCCGCAATCGCTGCACGGCTCCTTAAATTCTCCTCGAGTAGTATCATGGCTCATGTTGCGCCTCTTTTGAAAGAGCTTGCTCTTTCTATAAACAATATAGAACATAATTGGATAAAGTCAAGTGTAACAATAATTCGTTTTTTGTATTATAATATATAGAGATGGAAGAAGAACAAATCAGACAATTGGTTGAGAGAGCCCAAAGAAAAGACAAAGAAGCGTTCGCCGAACTGTTCGATTTGTATTACGACCGCATCTTGAACTACGTCTGGAGGAGGACCCTCGATCAAGATTCATCGAAAGACATACTGAGCAATGTATTCCTCAAGGTATTGAAAAACCTGGATGGTTTCGAATGGAGGGGCGGACCTTTCTCTTTCACCGCCTGGATATTCAGGATAGCTTCGAACGAGGTCAACCAGTATTTCAGGCAGAACAGATACTATTCCGAACTGTCCTTCGATCCGGGAGACGACAATAAAGCTGTCGAAGAGATAGAGAAGAAGATGGATAAGGACAAGCACCTTCTCGTCTTGAACAAGGCAATCAGGCAATTGAAGCCCGTCTACCAGGAGATCATCAATCTGAGGTACTTCGAAGAGCTGTCATATACCGAGATATCGGAGATAATGAAGAAGAACGAATCGACGGTAAGGGTTTATTGCCAGAGGGCGAGAGAAGACCTGGAGGAGATATTGAGGCAGGACGCATTTAAGTTTTTGGAAAACTATGACTTTTGAAGAATTGTTCAAAAAAGCGAAGATGGAGATAGGGATGGACGGCCACAAGGATAAGCTGAGGTCGGCCCTCCTTGAGAACGATTTCTTCTCGGAAGAGAAGGAAGCTTGGGATTGGAAGGTTTTCGCCCCTTCCCTCGCCCTGTCCCTTATCTTAGTCGCTTTTTCATTCAATTTTCCCGCCGGGACGGATGTAAAGAAGGTTTCCGCCGATCCCTCCTTTTATTCAGTAATGTCAAACAATAAAAACGTAAGTCCCGCCATGGAATCGGGAGCGGGCAACGCTTTGCAAATGGTCGATAATGACGCGAAGACGGTCTTCTATTTCAACGAGAGGAACGTCCTCGTTCATTCAGAAGTGGTTAATATAAGATAATAATATATAAAAACATATGAAAATAATGGAAAACAAGTTCTTCCAGGCATTGATATTCATCCTCATGATCGTGGTCATCTTCTACTTCCTGGCTTCGATCAGCGAGAAGACAAAGGCCGGTGAGACCGACGTCATAAGCGTCACGGGAACGGGAGAGATATACGTCACTCCGGACATAGGACTGATCAACGTATCTGTCCTGACGGAGAATAAGAACGTTTCGGTGGCGAGCACGGACAACAGCGAGAAGATGAACGCAATCATCACCTATCTCAAAGGGAACGGAATAGAAGAGAAGGATATAAAGACGACTTCTTTCAGCATTTATCCCATCTATTCATGGGAGGATAAGACCGGAAGGAGGAGCATAGACACGTACGAGGTCAGCCAGGTTTTGGAAGTAAAGATCAGGGATCTGTCCAAGGTCGGAGACATCATCTCCAAATCGACCGAACTGGGAGCCAACAACGTCAGCAGCCTGTCCTTCACCGTCGATGACGACGAGAAGGTAAAGGAGCAGGCCAAGGAAGAGGCTATAAAGAACGCCAAGGAGAAGGCCAAATCATTGGAAAAGGCCTTGGGAGTCCACCTGGTCAAGATAGTCAATTTCTCTGAAGGAACCACCTATCCCGCCTACGACAGCTACTACAAAACAGCTTCGGGGATGGGAGGAGCAGAGATGCTTAGTTCTGTTGCCCCAACCATTCAGACAGGACAGAATAAGATAACTTCAACGGTAACGATAACGTACTCGGTAAGATAGTTTCATAAAGCAAAAGCTCGGCTCAGTGCCGAGTTTTTTGTTTTTCGTAACTTTATAAAGTTTGTCAAAATAGACTGATCTTATAAAGTTATAAAAAAAGACCATGAATTTTTCATGGCCGGCGACGGAAAACTATCCACGCCACTGCTACCAAGCCGATTATGGCGATTAACGCTCCGAATCCCGGACAAGAGCAGGAGCTTCCTACAGTTGGAGAAACCGTAGCGGTCAGGGCAATAATCATCTTTTCACCTCCTGATAGGCTGTTTTATTCAGCACCTGCCAGCCTCTAGGAAAAGGCAAGTTTCAGCCTTGCAGCCGAAGGGACAGATTTCCACCGTTTCCTTCTGAAGAGGTTTTTGGGGATGAAATGCGGGAACAGTGATTGTAATCAAGCTGTTGCAGGCAGGATCCCCTACCGGACAAACGGTGCAATCTCTGAGCAGTTCCACGGCATTAGAATCGATTTTTTCTCCCTTTGCCGTTTTAACAATCGCTTCTCCTAAATCGCTGCGGGTGAGTTTCCCGTTAGCCCAGCTTTCGTATATCTCATCTGTGTTCATCTTTTCCCCTCCTTAACCGGAGCCGGTTTCTTCGTGTAGCATCTCAGACAAACGAGCTTTCCGTCGTCTTTGATCATTACGTCATTGCAATTGGGGCAACGATAGTCATCCTTTCCCATATGTCAAGGCCTCCAAGTTGATTGTATGGATATTTGACAAAAAGTCAATATGTTTTGTTTTCACGGTATTTTATTCGGAATCGAGCGGTAACCCTATCGGGTCTTTGATTGCTTTCGTCAACTGCTCCAGATCTTTTGAATCTGTGATAAAAATGCCTATGTCGGGCTGGAGTGTGTATAGTGTAATATGCGTAGGCTGACTCTCTATATTCAATTCATACTCTTTATTAAGAAAATCAAAGAATTTATCTATGTTTGAAACTTCAACCATGACAACGATAGATTTATCTTCGTTTTCCGTCGCGAAACGGAACTCGTCCTTGTATCTTATTAGAGAGACATCGTTGTTTTTTACAAAATTGCAAAAATCTTTAATCACAAGATTTTCAAAATCAGGAATGGATATCTTGTGTTTTTCCATGATTTTTTTCAGGCAGACCAAACTGACATGAAAATTAGATTTTAATGTCAGCTTGCATCCTTCGACTTCGATTTGTTTGGGAAGATTATCCAAAGAGGCCGGCAACGTAATCGTTCCGTCTCTGAAAGTATACTTGTTTCCGTTACAGATGTAACGTTCTTCTATGGGCATAAGATTTGTGTGCCCCAAACAGGATTCGAACCTGTGACCTTCAACTTAAAAGGTTGTTGCTCTACCAACTGAGCTATTGGGGCGTATATGGGGCTAAAGCCCCTCTTTTTTCAATTCTTCCAGGAGTTCCTTCTGTTTCTTCGTCAGCTTGTCCGGCGTCTTCACTTCCAATTGGATATACAGGTTTCCTCTGCCTCCTCCCGAGAAATGAGGGATGCCTCTCTTTGAAACCTTGAGCAGCTTTCCTGATTCTATCCCGTTCGGAATTTTGACGATGATGTTCTCTCCTTCGAGGGTGGGAATCTTGACCTTGTCTCCCAACGCGGCCTGGGAAAAAGTGATGTTTTTTACAAGATAAATATCGTCTCCTTCCCTCTCGAAAACCGGATGGGGCTTGACCATTATCCTCACGTACAAGTCTCCGGGTTCGCCTCCTCTCTTTCCGGCTTCACCTTTCCCTTTTACCTTAATAATCTGGTTATTGTCAACACCGGCGGGTATTTCGATCCTTATCTTCTCCTCTTTCCTGTGCCTCCCCTCTCCCCGGCAGACGTTGCAGGGGTGTTCGGGCTTTGATCCCTCGCCGTGGCACTCGGGACAGATCGTCTGCTGGTTGATCGTACCGAAGACGGTCCTCCTCATCTGCTGGACCGTTCCCGTTCCCCGGCAAGTGAAGCATTCTTTGACGTTTGTTCCCGGCTCGGCTCCGGTGCCTTTACACCTTTCACAGACGGAATTCTTGGTTATCGATATTTCCCTGGCTTTAGTTTGGAGGACCGACTCCAAATCTATCTCAAGGACCATCTCGAGGTCTTTTCCTCTGCGCATATCCTTGGGCTTGCTCCTTCCCATGCCGAATCCTCCTCCGAAGATGTCGAAGATGTCCTCGAATCCGCCCATGTTTCCCATGATGTCTTCCCAGTTGATGTTCTGGTATCCTCCTCCTTGGGCGTTGTTGAAGGTCGTGCCGAACCTGTCGTACTGGGCTTTCTTGTCCTTGTCGGAGAGGGTCTGGTACGCCTCGTTCACTTCCTTGAACTTGGCCTCATCGCCTCCTTTCTTGTCCGGGTGGTGTTCGTGGGCCAGCTTGTAATAGGCCTTCTTGATTTCGTCGGCCGAGGCGGTCTTTTCCACTCCTAGTATTTTGTAGTAGTCCTTGTTCATTTATATGAGAAAGGCAAAATCGGATGATTCTGCCGTTCCTGAATTATTCTTTTTCCGTTTCAGCTTCGGGAGCGCTTTCCGGTCCCTTGGGCTCTTCGGGCTTCTTGTACATCTCCGCTCCGACTTTCTGGATGGCGGTTGAAAGCTCTTCGGTCTTCTTCTTTATCTCTTCGATATTGTCGCCGTCCTTGATCTTCCTCAGTTCGGAAATCTTGTCCTCGACTTCCTTTTTGGATTCGGCGGACACCTTGTCTCCCGCTTCCTTCAGGGTTTTCTCGGACTGGTAGGCGAGGTTCTCGGCGATGTTCTTTGCTTCGATAAGATCTTTCTTTTTCTGGTCTTCAGCCGCGTTCATCTCCGCATCCTTCTTCATCTTTTCTATCTCTTCTTTGGATAATCCGATAGATCCTTCTACCTTGATCGACTGGGACTTGTTTGAGGCCTTATCCAAAGCGGTCACGGTCAGAATACCGTTCGCGTCTATGTCGAATTTCACTTCCACCTGGGGGATTCCTCTCGGAGCCATGGGTATACCGTCCAAGATGAACCTGCCCAGGGATCTGTTGTCCTTGGCCATGGATCTCTCTCCCTGGAGGACATTTATCTCGACAGATGTCTGGTTGTCGGCCGCGGTCGAGAAGACCTGCGAACCCGAAGTTGGTATGGTCGTGTTCTTGGCGATCATGGGGGTCGAAACTCCTCCCAAGGTCTCTATTCCGAGAGTCAGAGGCAATACGTCCAAGAGAAGGACGCTCTTGATGTCTCCCTCGGGAGTCCTTCCCTCTTCCTTGGCGGTAAGGATTTCTGCTTCAATCGCCGCTCCTATCGCAACCACTTCTTCGGGGTTGATCGATTTGTTCGGTTCTTTGCCGAAGAAGTTCTTGACCGCGTCTCTGGCTGCGGGAACGAGAGTGGTTCCTCCGACCAGTATGACTTCGTTCACCTCTCCCTTATCCATCTTTATCTCCTCCAGCGTCTTCTTCACTCTTTCTATGGACCTTTCGATCAGGTCGGAAGTCATGGAATCGAACTGGGCTCTTGAAATCTTGTATTCCAGGTGCTTGGGACCTTCCGCATCCGAAGTGATGAAAGGAAGGTTGATGTTGGTCTCGATGGCGCTCGAAAGCTCGGTTTTGGCCTTTTCCGAGGCCTCTTTCAATCTTTGCAGGGCCAAAGGATCCTTGGAGAGATCAATCCCCTGGTCCTTCTTGAATTCCTTAAGCAGCCAGTCGATTATCCTCTGGTCGAAATCGTTTCCTCCCAAATGGGCTTCTCCTCCGGTAGCCAACACTTCAACCGTGTCGGGAGAGACGTCCAAGATGGTCACGTCGAACGTGCCCCCTCCGAAATCGTATACCAGAATCTTGCTCGGTTCTTTCTTTCCGAATCCGTATGCGAGGGCCGCAGCCGTCGGCTCGTTGATTACTCTTAAGACGTTGAATCCGGCGATTTCTCCGGCGGCCTTGGTCGCTTTCCTCTGCGAGTCGTCGAAGTTGGCCGGACAGGTGATGACGGCATTTTTGATGTCCTCGCCCAGCTTTTCCTTAGCATCGGCCTTCACCTTCTGCAGGATCATGGAAGATATTTCGATAGGAGTATACGTCTTGTCTCCCATTTTCACTTCCACTCCTCCGTCAGGCCTTTCTTTGGTTTCGTACGGGAGGAGCTTCAGCTCCTTCTGGACTTCGGCGTCGGAAAACCTTCTTCCGATGAACCTCTTCACTCCGGAAACGGTATTTTTGGGATTGGTAATCGCTTGCCTCTGGGCCAGGATTCCGACCACTCTCTCTCCGCCCTTGGTCTGGGCGACTATCGAAGGCGTCAAAATAGAGCCCTCCCTGTTTTCCAGGGCTTTAGGTTCTCCGTTGACTATGGAAGCGTATTTTGTTATCGCGGTACCCAGGTCTATTCCTATTACTTTTGCCATATCTTCTTAAGATTTATTCTTATACCTTTAATATTATTAAATTAGCACTCGGCTGTCAAGAGTGATAATCACTTCCCCACCTTGACTTTGGCCGGACGGATGATTCTCTCTTCGTAGACGTAGCCCTTTTCGACTTCCTCCGTTATCGTTCCCGGCTCACCTTCCGTTTCTCCCACTGCTTCGTGGAGAGAAGGGTCGAATTTCTTCCCGACCGTTTCTATTTCCGAGAGGCCCAATCCTTTGAGGGAATCTTCAAGCTGCTTCTTGATCAGTATCAGCCCCTTTATCCCGCTGTCTTTCCTCTCTTCTTCGGGTATGGCTTTTTCGGCGAGATTGAAGCTGTCTAAAATGGGCAGGAGCTCGGTGAAGAGGCTTTCCTTGGCGATGCAGAGAGTGCCTTTAAGCCGTTCGAATTCCTGTTTCTTGTAGTTGAGGAAATCGGCCTTCTCTCTCTGCCAGCCCGCGAAGTATTCATCCCTTTTCTTCTCGGCTTCTTCCAAAACCTTCTTCAATTCTTCGATGTTTTCTTCTTTCATAATAGTTCTTTGAGCGCCCTGTTGAGCGAATTGATTAATCTTATATTCTTTTCGTAGTCCATCCTTTTGGGTCCCAGAATCGTGATGAAGGCCTTCTGTCCGGGCAAGTCGCACTCGGAACAGATAAGGGTGATCTCTTTCGTTTTGGGAACGGGATTCTCCTTCCCTATAAAGACCATTGTTTTCGAATCCTTGAGCTTGTCGATGTTCTTTTCGAAGTTTTCCATGAAGTTGACGAAGCTCGAGACGAAGCTTTCGTCTTTGGCTTCGGGTTCCTTGAATATCTCATCCAGCCCTTCTTTCAGATCGAAGCCGTCCTTAGAGAAATGGAGGTTGACGAAAGAAGACGAATTGTCGGCCAGGAATTTGGTTATTTCCGAAGCCATCCTTAATCCGTCTCCGGCTCCCCTGATCATCCTTTCAAATTTTTCCTCTATCCTCTCTTCCCTCTTGTCTTTAAGGGAATCGACGAAAAGGCGGTAGGCCTTGTCGGTCGGTATCCTCCCGGCCGAAGTGTGGGGCTGTTCCAGGTATCCTTCCTTGATAAGGTACTGGAACTCTATCCTTATCGCCGACGGGCAGATGCCGAAATCGTATTTTTCGGCAAGGAACTTAGAACTGACCGGCTCCGCGGTCTTGATATATTCTTTGACGAGTCTTTTTATGATCTGAGACTGCCTATCTGATATCATATGGTTCTAAATATACCATATGAATTTTATCAGTCAAGAGGACGGATTGCTAATTTAAAGATAGTACTTTTTTACCGGCCTGAGGCAGCCGTCGAGCTCGTAGACCAGCGGGGTTCCGACGGGAACCTCTATCTTTGCTATTTCTGCGGGGGAAAGCTTCTCTATGCGCCTGATCAGAGCTCTGATGCTGTTGCCGTGGGCCACTATGATGACCCTGTTCCCCTTCTTTATCTCCGGCGCTATCTTTCCGTCCCAGAAAGGCATTATCCTCAATTCGGTGTCTTCCAGGCTTTCGGTCAAAGGAACCTTGCCTTCCGAAACTTCCGGATACTTGAAGTCGCCCTTCTCCTTGGCCGGGGGGCGGATTTCGTATCCCCTCCTCCATTTTTCCACCTGTTCTATTCCGAACCTCCTCCTTACTTCATCCTTGTTTTTTCCCTGAAGCCAGCCGTAGTGCCTCTCATTCAATCTCCATGTCCTCTCGACCGGAATGACGAGGTCCATTTCTTCCAAAACCAGATCGAGGGTGTCGTACGCCCTTTTCAATACGGAAGTGAAGCCCGTATCGAAAACAAATCCTTTTTCTTTGAGTATCTTTCCCGCTTTTTTCGCGTCTCCGATTCCTTTTTCCGACAAGGGAGCGTCGAGCCATCCGGTAAAGATATTTTCTTTGTTCCAGACGCTTTCCCCGTGCCTGACTATTACAAGTTTGGTCATTTTATTTTTCCATTAAAGCTATTCTTTGCGAATATTCTTCAGCGTCCAGTTTTCCGTTGCCGAGCAGGCTGTTCAATCCGGCATAGTATTGTTCTTCTATTTGAGAAGCCGGTATGGCGGCATTATATATCCGGACATCATCAATGGAACCGGTGAAAAACGGCGTAGTCGCGCCGCTCGAAGCGGCTTCGGCTCCGATATAAAAATCTACCGCCGATATCCCAATGCTTCCGGTAATCGGAACGGAATTCATCTGCTGTCCATTCAGATATATTTTGCAAGCCGAACCGTCGTACGTGGAAACCAGATAGAACCATTCCCCGTTGTTGATATGGGAAATGGAAAACCTTGGGACCGCATAGTTTCCGTTCACGTGTATATAGCCGGCGACCTGGCTGGGATATCCCGTATTGTTCAATAACAAATTATATGCCCCGCCTTCCGTCTTGGACACGATGGTCGTCGTAGCCGTCTTGTCGGACACTTTAGCCCAAGCCGCCAGAGTCATGTAACCGGTTATGTCCAAAGAAGAGCTGGCCGGCACCGTCACATAGTCGTTGCCGTCAAAGCTCAGGCAGGAGCCGTAGACGCAATCAGCCGTCAGAGTAGTGGCACCCGTTATCGTTCCGTTATTGCTACCCCAGCTATCCGTACCGTTCCCATCCAGCTTCCATTCCGAAACCAGATTTAACATCAAGGCGTTCCTCAACGAATTGGAAAAAACCTGGGCTTTGGCGATATTGGCTTTCTGCGTCACTCCCGACATCGTCACGACAATGAGGCCGGAAAGGATGCCGATTATCGCTATGACAACCAGAAGTTCGATCAAGGTAAAAGCTATTTTTGTTTTCTTGGTCATTTCCTTATCTCTTCAACCTTTCCTTTCTTTATCGAGATTATCTTCGAAGGTTTCCCTTTCAGCTTCCCCGCTCCGAGATAGAAATCGATCCTTTCCCCGAAGTATTTCTTGGCCTCCTCTATCGTCGTCGCCGGATCTTTCCCTTCCGTGTTGGCGCTGGGAGCGACGAGCGGTCCCGATATCTTCAAGATATTGATCAAGGTTTCGTTTTCGGGGAGCCTAAAAGCCAGACTCTTTTTCCCTTTGTGCAGATAATCGAATTTTTTTACCGGCAGAACGATGCTCACCTTGCCCGGCCAGTATTTGTCCGAAATCTTCTTATCAATCTCCGCTCCGAAGAGTTTGAGATCCTTCAGGGACGATATCAGGACGATCAACGGTTTCTTCGGGTTCCTTTTTTTCAGTCCGTATATCCTGTCCACCGCCTTCTTGTCCAGGGCTGAGGAAACGATTCCGTAGACGGTGTCGGTGGGTATCACTCCCACCTTTCCGCCTTTCAGATCTTTTCCCACTTCTTTAAGTATATCCATTTGGTTTTTGTTACGCGTTTTCCCCATTATACCAAGGGGGAGATGCAAAAAGCAATAGTTTTGTGGTATGATTGAATAAACATATGGAGGAGCTTGTCTCAAAGCTTATAACCGAGGGGGCGCTGAAGTCGGAAAGCGTCATCAACGCCTTCATCAACATCAACAGGAAGTATTTCGTGTTGCCCGAATACGGCGAAGAGGCCTGCAACGACTATCCCCTTCCCATCGGATTCGGCCAGACCATTTCCCAGCCGTATACGGTCGCTTTCATGCTCGAACTCTTGGAAGTTGAGGAAGACAGCAAAATACTGGATATAGGTTCGGGTTCGGGCTGGACCACGGCCATGCTCGCCGAAATAGCCAAAGAGGGTCATGTCTTCGGAGTGGAGAAGGTTCCCGAGCTGGTTTCTCTGGGAAGGAACAATCTTTCGAGGTATAAGTTCAAGAACGCCGAGATAATCGAGGCGGGAGTCAATCTGGGATTGGGAAAAGAAGCTCCTTTCGACAGGATACTCGTTTCCGCGGCGGCCAAGAGGATTCCAGAAGAATTGCTGGACCAATTGAAAATCGGAGGAATCATGGTTGTTCCCGTGAACAGGTGCATCTACAAGATTACCAAAGTTTCGGCGACGGAGATAAGGACGGAAAAGCATTCCGGATTCTATTTCGTCCCTTTGAAATGATTATTCCGCGGTCGCGCAGCCTTCATACGTTGTCGTTCCGTTTTCTTCGATGAACGCTCCGTTTCCTTTGTTCCAGAAGACGAACGATTCGTCGCTGTTGGCGTAGCGGGCTCCGGATCCGGAGATAGTCTGATTGAGATCGATTTTCCTGCCGTCGCTCAAGACGAGGGAAACCTTGTTTTTGGTGAATTCGGCGTATACGGCCTTGCTGTCGGGACAGGCGAAGACGGCCTTTATCGCCCCGTTTTCATACTGCTTGGCCGTTGCCATTGCGTTCTCGTACTTCATTCCGAGGAAAAATCCTAGGAAGAAGACGGCTACGTACAGGATGATGGCGATGACCAATGAATACCAGGTTGGTTTGTTGAATTCAATCATATGTTTTTGTTTTGATTCTACCACGAAGCGGCCAAGTTTACAAAACCATCCCTTCGGAGTATCGTATACTTAATGAGCAAGCAGGAGAAGATACCGAATATAGACATCTGGCCCAAATACTACGGGAGCCAGCTGATTCTCAACCGCGAACCCGAGGCGAGCGTCGTTTTGGTGACCGGATGGACCAAGAAGGAAGATGTCTGGGGAAAGCTTTCTCCCGATTCGCAGAAGAAGGTTCTGACCGTCGGGCAATTGTATTCCAAGGAAGGGATAAACTTCATTGTTAGAAACCTTTTCCTCAACCCGAGCGTCAACTTCCTGGTTATTTCCGGGAGGGACCTTTCGGGAAGCATCAAGGAACTCAAAAGCTTCCTTGCGGGAGAGAAGAAGGAATTCATCCATGAGGAGATACCCGAGGAGAAGATAAAGGAATTCATCGATTATTTCTCGAAACACCATCTCGTTGTCGATCCGTCAGAAGCGGACGGCGCTTTGAAGAGTATCGATCCGTCGAAACTGCCAAAGAAGTGGACTGCGGAACCGATCGATTTTCCCGATCACCGGGCAACCGAAGCCACCACCTTCCCTTCCGAGAAGGCCTGTTTCAGGATAGAGGGCGGCAAGATAGCCGATGTCTGGCTCAGGGTCATAGACAGGATCATGAAGTTCGGACACGAGAAGATGAGCCAGTACGGGGAGAAGCAGAGGGAGATCGTCGATATCGTCACCGTCATCAACAATGACGACCCCGACAATCCGTATATCCCCCCTTACCTCTATTTCAACAAGGAAGACCTGATAAACTACTATCCCCAAATGATGACGGACAGGGCTTTCGAAGGCGTAGAATACACGTACGGCAGCCGCTTGAGAAATCATGACGGGATAAACCAGATAGAGGCGATGATAGAAGAATTGAAGAAAGAGAACTATTCCCGAAGGGCGGTGGCTTTCACCTGGAACGTCGGGAAGGACTGCAAGAATTCGAAAGCCCCCTGTCTCGATCTGGTCCAGGCCTTGGTCCAGGACGACGTCCTTTATTTCACCGCCTATCTGAGGAGTAATGACATGTATAGAGCCTGGCCCCAGAACGCATACGGCCTATTGAAGATCCAGAAAGAGATCGCCCAAGCTCTGGGATTGAGGATCGGGAAGACGATCATCGTCTCCTGCTCGGCCCATATCTACGAGAGAGATTTCCTGGAGGCCCAGAAGATGCTGGAAAAAAACAAGCCCGCATTGGAGTGCGAGATGGACCCGAGAGGAAATTTCGTGATCGAGGTTGTTGGAGATGAGATATTGGTCAAGCACGTAGACACGGAAGGAATGTTCCTCCAGGATTTCAGGGGAAAATCGGCGAAAGAGTTGAGGGACAAGATAGGAAGGTTCGTGAGCGACCCGGTCCATGGAATCTATCTGGGAGCCGAATTGTACAGGGCCGAGCAGGCCTTGAAGAACAAAACAGAATTTATCCAGGATTCGGAGTCCTAGATCTTCCCGTGAGCGAAGACAAAATTCTTGTTCTTGATATTATTTTTCCTGGCCAGATACATGGCCAGTTCCGCTATTCCGAAGAAAAGGAATGTGTATGTCAGGTCTCCAAGGAAGTTGTTTCTGACGAAAGGCAGTCCTTCGGTGTAGCAAAGGAGGAGTCCGTTTAATGTGTGCGGATACCAGTCGGCGAAAGCCCAGACCGCTCCGTTGGTAATCAAGAAAAACAATGCTGTTCCCAATAGGCTGGTCGGAATAGCCCAGAGCCACTTCTTGCTCCTTATCATTATTCCCAAGAGTACGACCAGGGCGAAAGAGGCGTACACGCTCAAGAGCAGCTTCCAGTCGTAGAAGCCGAGGAAGGAGTCGGATAATAGCATTACGGCCAGAGGGACGGCGAAGGCCACTCTCTTGTCCTTGAAATAGTATCCGGAGAACAGGGCTGTCGCTCCGACGGCTGTGAAGTTCATCGGATGAGGGATGAATCTGGTGAGGAAGCCGATAATGATCAGAAGGTAATATATCATATTTTATTTTTTAATCATTCTCTTGAAAGTTATTTCTTTGTAATCGTTCTCCTCAATTCCGCTTAATCTGTATACCTGGGCGGTGGAGAATATCTTTTTGTCTTCGGGGTTTAGTTCTAGTAATTTTATCCCTTTGTTCACTTTGGCCCAGGTCGGAGCTTCTATTTCCAGATACGGTTTAAGCTTCGGCCAGAAGTCTATGTCGAACTCGATATCATCCAAAACGTATCTTATCCTCTTGTTTTCCATATAGAACTTGTCGGTAAGGCCGATCTTTCTCAGAATTAAAGCGGTTTTATTGAAATCATTGACTTCGACTTCGATTTCCCTCATCGACTTGTCGTTTTCTTCTCCGTTCCTGCTTTTCATCCCCATTCTCTGTTTGTATGTGAGAGTGATCTTCTCCCCCTCGTCCCTCAGTCTTACCCAGGCTCCCTTTTTGTCCATTCTCAAATCGGGATAGTCGAAAACAATCCTTTTATATGTTTTTTTGAACATTTTCTTTGCGCCGATTTCAATCAGCTTCTTTTCAATATTTCCGGCGTCTATATTCAGGAATTTAGCTTCTTTTTCTTCAAACATGCTTTCTTCTTTTTTCGGCACTCTGGACCATCTCTTCATCCATTCCGAAGTGGTGGGCTATTTCGTGCCAGACGGTTTCTTTAACTATCCTTTTTATCTCTTCTTCCGATCTTGCATACTTTTCGATCTCGTTTTTGAAGATTGTTATCTTGTCCGGAAGGAGTGGCTCCCCTCCCCATCTTTCTGTCTTGGGAACTCCTTCATACAATCCGAAGAGGAAATAATCCTTCCTCATCTTCAGTTTTTTCAGTTGTTCTCTGGTCGGCTCGTCTTCAATAACGATTGCCGTATTTTTTATCTTATCCAGAAACTTCTGGGGGATGTCCCCTATTCCTTCGTTTACCAGGTTTTCAAAGATTTCTGAAGTCATATTATGGTCTTGACAAAATATAAGGAAAAAGATTATAATAAATATATAAAAGGTCGGTATATGTGCGGCTAGCCATGACCGATTTTTTTTAATTTAAGCTAAAATTTCAAAAATTCCGGGATTGCCGGGGTCGTTAATTTTCTTATTTATAAATTCAGACATCATGCCTTCTAGTTCTGTAGGGCTTTCCATTCCGCCAATTTTTGTTCTGTAAACAGTATCGGCCATTATTGCCAAGCTGTCCGCCATTTGAATATCAACATCTAGGTTTAATTTATTTACTAAACTTAACGATGTGATTTTTTTCCTATAATCAGAGCCAAGAATTCCCTCCGATGGTATCCCCATTGCTTGCAACCTATTGTGTGCCTCTATTAAATATTTATCTTGGTACTGATCTGATTCTGTAACGATTTTACCATTGGCGTCGCCTAAATGTTTTTTTACGAATTCTTCCAATATTTTTCCATAAGCTCGCCTTAGTATGGCGATATCGTTCCATCCTAGCTTCCTTGCCTTATTTTTATCAACTATAACAAAAGCTAGGGACAATGAGTCCAATTTTAGAATATCGATAAACTCTTTCCAAAATTCCATTTCTTTTTTAGAATTTTTACTAAAGCTTGAAAAAGGCCCCTTTTTTCTTAGCATGTCTCGGCAATGAAGCACTATTTCATCGTTGCCGAAATACTTCTTTTTTAATTCGCGGATCAATCTGTCGATTTCTGGTTTGAATTTTTCTGGCAAAATTAAACCGGACAAAATAAAATTTTTCGATTTATGATTAAAGCTAGCCTTACCTGTTTCATCTAATACCAATAATTTATAATCTTTCATTTTGTTAATTATAAATTAAATATGTTTAATTTGTTGCGGGACTTGGATTCGGACCAAGATTAATGGCTTCAAAGGCCACTGTCCTACCATTAGACGATCCCGCAATTTACTCAATTCCTATCGATTCTATCAAGGCCAGCTCCAGGGGCAATTGCTGGATCGAGGCGTACTTGCTTCTGTTGTCGGCATCAATGAGGAGGTTCAAGGTCTTCTTCAGGTTTTCTTCCCCGAATTCTCCGGCCTGCTTCTGAGCCTTTTCCTTGACCTCTTTGGTCTCCCCAGGCATTATCGAATCGACCAATCCGGAATCAATCTTAAGGATAAGCAACTTTCGCAAATAGTCAATGAGGGTGCGGCTGAATTCTGGTATGTCTATCCCCTTCTCTATATTCTCGTTCAAAAATTTCAAAGCTCCGGCTTTGTCCTTTTTGATTAAAAAGTCGGCCAGTTCGACTGCCAGATGGACATCGACCAGACCCAAGAGCGCCTGGATATCCTCCGCCTTAATCTTCGTATCGGGCAGAAAGTTCAAAACCTGGTTCAAGGTTCCTTCGGCATCCCTCATCGATCCTTCCGAAGCGGCGGCAATCAGTCCCAGGGCCTCCTTTTCTATCTCCACTCCTTCCTTCTTGCAGATGAAGGAAAGCTTCTCCACCATCTGATCATAGGTGAGCTTATAGAAATCAAAGCGCTGGCACCTCGAAGCTATGGTCGGGATCATCTTATGTGCCTCGGTCGTAGCCAATATGAAGACCGCATATGAAGGCGGCTCTTCCAGTATTTTCAATAAAGCGTTCGCGGCATCCTTGGACAGCTGGTGGGCTTCGTCCAATATCAGCACCTTGTATTTCAAGAAGCTGGGATTAAACCTTATCCCTTCCCTGATGCTCCTGATGTCTTCAATCCCCCTGTTCGAAGCGGCATCTATCTCGATTATATCAACCGCCCTTCCGCTGTTTATCTCCATGCATGACGGGCACTTGTTGCACGGCTCGGCTCCCTTCGGATTCTGGCAGTTGATCGCCTTGGCGAACAGTCTGGCGAGAGTGGTCTTCCCTGTTCCCCGGTGCCCGGAAAACAGATAGGCGTGGGAAATCATTCCAGAAGATATTTCGTTCATTATCGTTTTGGCCACGTGTTCCTGGCCGAAGAACTCCTTGAAGGTCTGGGGCCTGTATTTGCGGTATAGGACTAGGTTTGACATATACCAATATTCTATTATTTTTTTCCTTAAAAAGCAACAAACGAGCTCATTGATGGCTCGTGTTTAAAAATTTTGTAAATTTGGAGGGATTTCTAGGCTAAATAGGTGACCCCTAGCGATTTAAATGAGCCGTGGTCCGATCTCCCCTTCACGACTAACCGCCATTGGCCACGTCTTAATTATAAATCTATCAAAATATTTGTCAAATAAAAGAAAAGACGGGGTGAGTTTGAGAAAAAGCAACTGACCCCGTTTGAATTGATATATAATATTTTTGTTAAAAAATATTAAACTATCAATTTTGTATTGAATAATGTTTTCTTTCTAGAAAAGCATTGAAAGAATAACATTACGCGTAGCTACTTGGCATATTCCTTAATTTTCTGAATTAAGGAGGAAAGTAGGACGCTAGTTCTTAATGTTCTATATTAATTATAGAACACTATATATTTTTGTCAACAAAAAAGACCCCACTTCCGGGACCCCCGTAAAAAGGGAGAAGAGCTTTATATTCCGCTTCTAGAAAACAGATACAAAACTCTTCTTCTTTGGAGCAGCTCAAGAAAGCTCCTTCGATATCATCACTAAAAATAAAAAACTTAAAAAAGACCCATTGGTCCATTTCTTTTAGTGATTTTTGTGTAGCTATTCTATGTAAATATTACTACGCCTTTTTATTTTTGTCAATAAAAAAAGGCCCTGTCAGTCGTGAATTTTGGAAGCAGGGTTTCGAGATTTGTTCACAATTGCACGCACTCTGTGTGACTTTAGATTCTCGAAGCCCTGCCAAGTGGATATTTTTGCGGAAAGTTTTTTCGGATCATTCAAGCCAAGCTTGTTTTTTAGGGGAAACCTCCTTTTATTAAAATTATCCATTTGCGATTCGCGCCTAAGCCTCTACGCCGGTACGATGACCAACTCTTCTTAAGCGAATTTGGAATGTGCTTTGTTCTTAATATATTATCCCGGTCACTTTTTGTCAAATTCTTGACAACATCAGCCGGGATATATAGAATGGAAACATATGGAAAACAAATCTAATCGAATCTGTTGTTGCTGTCCTCGTTAGGCTAAGAGATTAGTTTTATTTTTCCATAAACATGACAGCCGACTAATCTCTTCAAAAGAGATTTTTAATTATAAAAAACAAACAATGAAGACAATTTTGGACCACATCGGCAATACGCCGTTCATAAAGGTAGAGGAGAATATTTTCGCCAAAGTCGAAGGATTTAATCCCGGAGGATCGATCAAGGACAGAATCGTCTTGAACATGATCAACGAGGCGGAGAAGCAAGGGATACTGAAGGAGGGAGACACTTTGGTCGAAGTCACCAGCGGGAACACCGGAGTCGGCTTCGCCATGGTCGGGGCGATGAAGGGATACAAGGTCAAGGTCATCATGCCCGAAAGCACCAGCAAAGAGAAGATAAAGATGATAAAGATCTTCGGAGGCGAAGTTATTCTGGTCGAAGACATCAAGTTCAGGAAGGCCGTTATCGAGGACATCAAGGAAAGGATAAAGAAGGGAGAGAAGCTGGCCTTCCTTAACCAGTACGAGAACCAGATGAATCCCCTCGCCCACTACGAAAAGACGGCCGAAGAGATACTTGATCAAGCGGAAGGAAAGATAGATTATTTCGTCGCCGGCATGGGAACCGGCGGAACCATCACCGGAATCGGAAGAAAGCTCAAAGAAAAGTATCCTGATATCAAGATAATCGGTGTCCAGCCAATCCAGGGCCAGATAATCGAAGGCCTGAGGTCTCTTAAGGACGGATTCGTCCCTCCCATTATCGATCTCGATTTAATCGACGAGATATACGATCTCGAGGCGGAGAAAGCAATCGAAGCCAGGGACGAGTTAGCCAGGAAAGGAATATTGGTCGGGCCCAGTTCCGGGGCGGCCCTGTGTGTTTCAAAGATGATAAAAGAGGAGAATCCGGGAAAGAATATCGTCACCGTTTTTCCCGACCGCGGAGAGAGGTATCTTCAATAAAGGAGGAAATTAAGATATAATTGAAATATGAAACTATATAACACCCTAACCAGGGAAAAAGAGGAATTCAAGCCGATAAAGGACAATGAAGTTGGGATATACACCTGCGGACCGACCGTATACTGGTTCGCCCACATCGGGAACATGAGGACATATCTCTTTGAGGACATTTTGAAGAGGGTTTTGATGTACAACGGATACAAGGTCAAACACGTTATGAACATTACAGACGTGGGACACTTGACTTCCGATTCCGACTCTGGAGAAGATAAGCTCGAAAAGGGAGCGAAGAAGGAAAGGAAGACCGTCTGGGAGATAGCCCAGTTCTATACGGATTTCTTCCAAAAGGACCTGAAATCATTGAATATCATCGATCCGACAATCTGGGTCAAGGCGACCGACACCATCGCCGATCAGATAGAGCTGATCAAAGAACTGGAGAAGAAAGGATACACGTATGTCATCAAGGATGGAGTGTATTTCGACACATCGAAACTCGAGACGTACGGAAGATTGTGGGGAGAAGGAGAAAGAAAAGAAGCCAAAGCGAGAATAGAAGAAGTCAAAGAGAAGAAGCACAACAGCGACTTCGCTTTGTGGAAATTCAGCCCCGAAAACGAAAAGAGGCAGATGGAGTGGGATTCTCCCTGGGGTAAGGGCTTCCCCGGCTGGCACACCGAGTGCGTGGTCATGGGATCCAAGAACCTGGGAATTCCCTTTGATATCCATTGCGGAGGGATAGACCACGTCTTCATCCACCACACCAACGAAATCGCCCAGGCCGAAGCGGCATATGACAAGCCATTGGCCAATTACTGGATGCACGGAGAGTTCCTCAACTTGAAGGAAGGAAAGATGTCTAAATCGCTCGGAAACATTGTTACCCTCCAGACCCTGACCGAGAAAGGGGTTTCCCCTCTCGCCTACCGTTACCTCTCTTTGAACACCCACTACAGGACCAAGCTGTTCTTCAGCGACGAGAGCATCGAATTCGCCGAGACCAGCTTGAACAAGCTGTATGACAAGGTGGCCGAACTGATGCAGGGAGAGAAAACGAAACACTCGAAGAAGTACGATGAATACGAAAATAAGTTCAAGGAATTCGTGAATGACGATCTGAACATTCCTTCCGCTCTGGCTATGACCTGGGACATGCTCAAAGACAAAGGCCTTTCCGATTCGGAGAAATACGACCTCCTCATCGATTTCGACAAGGTCTTCGGATTAAGCCTTTCTTCAATCGAACCGAGAAAAGAAACTGATTCCGAATTCTTGGTCAAAACGATGAAAGACGGCATACCCGTCTGGACGAGTGACATTTCTATCGTTTCCGGAGAAGTGATGGGAATGATAAAGGAAAGGAACGAGGCGAGGAAGAATAAGGAATGGGACAAGTCCGACGAGCTGAGGAAGAAGATAGAAGAAAAAGGATGGCAGGTCGAAGATTCGGGAGAAAAGACAGTCATTAAGAAGATATAACAAGGCCCCGCAGAGATGCGGGTTTTGTTTTTTTTGCGAATAAAAAAAAGAGAAGCTTTATTGTCACTCAATTTTTGTTGAGCTGCTTCAGACAATTAGAGATTGCATGCAGCGCTATATATGTCATATGCTGCAAGCCTTATCTCCTCCGCCTTGAGTTTTCGTTCATCTTCGTTTCCGCTGGGAATCTTTTTGTATTCATCAAGTTTAGCCTCGATGTTTTTTGTCAATTCTTCAATCCTCTCAATACTCATAATACGCCTCCCAGTGTATTTTATATATTATAAATATATTTTGCGTTTTGTCAATCAGTCGAGAATAATTAGAACTTGGCCTCACATTCTCTATAAAATTCTATCACCTGGTCGGCCACCCTCTCCCAGGAGTATTTCTTGACTTCTTCGAGCCCCCACTCCCCCGCTTCTTTCCTTAATTTTTCATCGCTGATAAATCTTTCTAATACTTCAGTCAGTCTTGGGACATCTTTCGGTTCGGCGAAGAAAGCCTCCCCTCTCGTTCCTCTCATCAGTTCCTTGTATCCCGAATTGGCGAAACCGCAGACGGGCTTCCCCGAAGCCATGGCTTCCAATAAGACGATGCCGAAACTCTCCCCGAAGATTGCGGGGCTGCAATAGATGTCCGCGGAAGCAAAATACAGCGGAACCGCTTTCCCATTCTGCTCCCCTTCCCAGCAGACATCCTTGAGATTATTCTCTTCCGTATACTTCTCGCACTCTTCTTTCAGTGGCCCGTCCCCGACTATGATCAATCTTAGATTATCATGTTTTTCCTGAAGATTCTTGTATGCCTCGAGGAGATAGATCAGTCCTTTCCTTTCTTCCAACCTTCCGAGAAAAAGGATGTTTATCTTCCCGTCATCGAATTTTTCCAGTTTAGGGACGGAAGGATTGAATTCGTCCAAATCGATCCCGTTCGGTATGACTTTTTTCAATCCTTCAAAATTCTTGAAAACGTTGAGATTGAAAGAAGCCACTCCTATCACCCCCTTGACCTTCCTGTTGATTGTCCTTGAAAGGATTTCGATGCTTTTTTCCATGAGCGGATTGGTTTCCATATTCGCGTGGAAAGTGATGACATTCAAGGCATCGGATTTTTCCAATATCTGCATGGCCGAAGGGACGATAAAGTTGTGGAAATGGAGGACATCGAATTTCTCCCTTTTCAGGACTTTCCCTATCGACAAGGGATTGAAATTGATGCACAAATCGCCCTGGGTCCCGGCCACATTGACCGGAATCGAGGTCCCCAAGAGTATTATATTCCCCTCTTCCTTCTCCTCCTTGCTTCTCCGGGGAACGATTATTTTTGTCTCTATCCCTCTTTTCTCCAATTCGCGGGAAAGGCCAAGGATATGGTTCTTCACCCCTCCGGGATTGGCAAAAGAATGGAAAGAAACTAAGCCGATTTTCATGGTTTGACGTTTGATTTTTAGTTTGCTACATTATACTTAATGAACGGCGAAATATCAAATACAAAGATTCCTCCCCAGGACATAGAGGCGGAGAAAAGCCTTCTCGGCTCCCTCATGCTCGACAAGGAAGCGATTACCAAAGTCGCCGATATTTTGCACGACGAGGATTTCTACAAGCGTAACCACCAATATATCTATCAGGCCATAGAGGACCTGTTTGTAAAAGGCGAGCCCATCGACCTGATTTCCGTTTCTTCAAAACTTAAAGAAAGGAATCAGCTGGAGAACGTCGGAGGAACCGCCTATCTGACCGAACTAATCAACACCGTCCCCACCGCGAGCCACATCATGGCATACGCCAAGATAGTCCAGAAGAAGAGGATATTGAGGGATTTGATCGGGGCCGGACAGGATATCGGGCTCATGGGATACAAGGAAGACGAGGATTCCGACGAACTGTTGGACTCGGCCGAGAGGAGGATATTCAGCATCACCCAGAAGAACCTGACCCAGACCTTCTTGCCCATAAAGCCGTTCCTGGAAGAGGCCTTTGAGAGGATAGACAGGATTTCTAAGCAGAAAGGAGCGTTGAGAGGCATTTCCACTGGCTTCAAATCGCTGGATTCCATGCTCTCCGGATTGCAGAATTCCGATCTGGTCATATTGGCCGCCAGGCCTTCCATGGGAAAATCAAGTCTGGCTTTGGATATAGCCAAGAACGTCGCTTTGAAAGAAAAGAAGCCGGTGGGCATCTTTTCCCTTGAAATGAGTAAGGACCAATTGATCGACAGATTGATCAGTTCGGAATCGAACATAGATTCTTGGAAGATAAGACAAGGAATGCTTTCGACCCAGGGAGAACAGAACGATTTTGTCTGCATCCAGCATGCTTTAGGAACGCTTTCCGAAGCCCCTTTATACATTGATGACGCCTCGAGCTGCAGCGTCCTCCAGATGAGGGCTATGGCAAGGAGATTACAAGCCAGCCACGGCTTGGGACTCATAATCGTCGACTATCTGCAATTGATCGAACCGAACAGCAAGATTGCGAACAGCGTCCAGCAGATTTCCGAGATATCAAGGCAATTGAAGGGCTTGGCCAGAGAGCTTAATGTTCCCGTCCTCGCCCTTTCTCAATTATCGAGGGCCGTTGAGCAGAGGACTCCCAAGATTCCCCGATTGTCCGACTTGAGGGATTCGGGAAGTATCGAGCAGGACGCCGATGTCGTATTGTTCATCTACAGGGAGGAGGCCTACCAGGAAGAATCTCCGAGGAAGGGCGTAGCCGACATAATCATCGCCAAACACAGGAACGGACCTATCGGAAGGGTGGAATTGGTTTTCGATAAACAAAGAGCCTGCTTCAGGAATATTGAAACAGGCCGCGATTCGTTTGAGGGAGATATTGGATTTTAGTTCTTGATTTCGATAATCTCGACTTCGGTATAGGACTGTCTGTGTCCTTTTTTCACTTTGTACCTCTTTTTGGCTTTTTTCTTGAAGGTCATAACCTTGTCGGCCCTGTCCTGCTTCAAAACTTTCGCCGTTACAATCGCTCCTTTGACCAAGGGCTCTCCGATGGTTAAATCTTTTCCGTTCTCGACCAATAAGACCTGATCGAAAATCACCTCTTTTCCTTCTTCGAGTTCCAGTTTTTCTATTTTCAGTTTGTCTTTGGGAGAAACCCTGTACTGCTTTCCCCCTGTTTTTATCACTGCGAGCATAGCTTTTTGAGTTAATTAATACCTTTTGTTTATATCACTTTATCCCGCTTCCGTCAATGAGCGAAAACCTCGGTCAGGATGAAGGCGATATATACGAACAGAAGTATCATGGCCTCTTTCTTGCTTATCTTGCTGTCGTTCTTGATGAAGATAAAGAAGAAGAATATGGCGATAAAGGTGAAGATCCTGGCCACTCCGAAAGGAGAAAAGTCGTCTATATGAATCGGGCTTATCATCGAAACCACTCCCAATACCAGCGTGGCCGGTGCGACGATCGTCCCCATGAGGTCTCCCAGAACCATCCATTCCATTTTTTTCTTGGCTGCGCTGATGGCGAAGAATATCTCGGGCGTGCAGTTCCCTATTCCCACGATAAACAAGCCGATCATTATCAATGGCCAGTTGAAGGCGTCGGCGAAATATCTGGCCGACCTGACTATCCCCTCCGCAGCCACGGCGAAGATCAGAAGCGAGAAGAGTATCTTGAACAGTCCGGAAAAAGAAGCTTTGAAGCTCTCCGTTATGGGAGCGTTGTCTTCGCAGGTCTGGACGAATCTCTCTTTTTTGGAGAACAGCCAGCCCACATATATGAAGAAGAGAGAAATAAGAAGCAATCCGTCGATTCGGGAAAGGGTTCCGTCCCAGATAAGGAGGATGGGCATCATGGCCGCGATGATGGTGAAAAGAAGGGTTCTGTGGACGGTCTTGCTTTTGGCCGGAATCCCGTCTTTGGCGAAAAGGGCTGCCAGGGCTATGGCGAGGGTCAGATCGACCACATTCCCTCCGATAACGTCCCCGAAGGACAATTGGGGTATGCCGTGGAGGGCTGACGATATTCCCACGAACAGATTGGGCAAGGACCCGATAAAGGCCATGACCAGGAAGGAAACCACGAATTCTCTCCAGCCCAGGAACTTGGCTATCTTGATCAGGCTTTTAACAATCAGTTCGCCCGAGAAGTAGAAAGCGAGGCAGGAAGCTATGAAGACGAGAGCGTATAGGATGGTAGTCATTTCTTCTTGTTTTATTTTTATCCATTATATTACGTCCCGCTTTATTTTTCAATAAAAAAAAGAGCCTAATCTGTGCTTTACGCATATTTCGGCTCGATGACTTATCCCAATGGCCAATAGTCTCCATCGTTCCCTGCAGCCATCTTCTTTCTGATGGTCCGTCTCTTGGGAAGGATAACCGTTCCCTTCATTTTGTTCCGCGGTCCCCGCCATCTCCTGTAAGATTTTTGAGTCATCTTAATCCCGTCCTTTTGGATGGTTGAACAAAAAATACCACAAGCGGGTATTGTTGTAAAGCGGTCCCAACCGGAGTCGAACCGGTGTTCTTAGATTGAGAATCTAATGTCCTAGGCCTCTAGACGATGGGACCGTACGTTATTTTAATAGCATGGAAATTATTTTTTGTCCAAAGCCGTGTCGTCGTAATCGGGGGGTATCTGCCAGTAGTCGATTATATATTTGGCCAGGTCGTGGAAAATCGGCACGGCCGAGTACTCGGAAGTCTTTGTCGCGGTCGGATTATTGAGCTTTATCAAGATGATGAACTTGGGATCGAGGGCCGGAGCGAATCCCATGAATGTCTGCCAGGTATAATCGGAATATCCCGACTTGCTTATCCCCAATGAAGTATACGGGACCTGGGCCGTTCCCGTCTTCCCTCCTATCCAATACCCGCTCACCTTGGCCAGGTGCCCGAAGCCCTTCTCGACCACGTTGATGAGCATCTGTCTCAATTTGACGCTGGTATCCTGGGAAACGATATTCTCTCTAACCGTCACCGGCTCTATTTCTTTCTCCTGTCCCGCCTTGGTTATCTTTTCGACAACGTACGGCTTCATCAGTTTTCCCCCGTTGATGGCGGCGGAAAAGGCCCTGATCATCTGCAAGGGGGTCATCGCTATTCCCTGTCCGAACGAAGCATTGCCGAAATTGACCTCTATTTTGTTATCCAGCGCCTTCTTTATCTCCTTGTTCGTGGAAGAAACTTCTCCGGATAGATCGACGCCGGTGTCCTCAAACAATCCGTACGCCTTGAGGTAGTCGTAGAACTTCTTGTCGCCGATCAGGCTTTCGGCATACATCACCCCGGTGTTGATTGATCCCTCAAGCACTTTGGTCATCGTCACTTCTCCCCATATCTTGTTCGAATAGTTATACACCTTGTACGTCCCGAACTGCTTGTATCCCAGCTTGTCATTGAAGACCGTCTCCGGAGTGACGGCATTTTCATTAAGGGCTGCCGCCATGGTAATCGGCTTGAAAATCGAGCCCGGTTCGAACAGCTTCTGGACGCAGGAATTCTGGAAAGAATCCATCTTCTCGTTCTTGTAGTTGTTGGGATTGAAATCGGGATCCTGGGCCATGGCGATTATCGCTCCCGTATTCGGATCCATGACGATTATCTCCCCTCCTTCCGCGTCATATTTGTCGACTCCCGCCTTGAGGAGCTTTTCGGCCATGAACTGGATGTTGTAGTCGATGGTCAAACTCAGAGACGCCCCGTCCAGGGAATCTTTCTCATCCATCTTGAAGAGGAAGCTGTACGGATTGGTTTCTCTTTTCTCAAGGACGGTCTTCCCTCTCAGGTCTTCGTCGTAGTATCCTTCAAGTCCGTACTGCCCTTCCCCGTTCTCGTTGATGAACCCGATGATCTGGGAGGCGGTTGATTCCTGGGGATAGTACCTTTTGGTCTTGTATCCTATATGCACTCCTTCGAGTTCGAGGTCCGCGACCTGGCTCGCCTTGTCGGGAGCGATCGTTTCCAAAACGACTTCGTAGAAGCTTCCCTCTTTGCCCATCATTTCCAAAAGGGCGCTTTTGCTCTTATCAATTACCGGAGACAGCATCTCCGCCGCTTTTTCCTTGTCATTTATCTCCTCAGGAGACAGAAAAAGGTAGGGCTCTCTCTCGGTCATGGCCAGGAGCTCTCCGTTCTTGAACGAGATCTCTCCCCTTTCCCCTTCGGTTTCGGAAAGCGACGTCTGCTGGCCCTGGGCCATGGCTTTGTAGTAGTCGCCCCTGTTTATCTGTAAATAAAATAAGCGGGATAAAGCTATCCCTCCTATTAAAAAGACGATGACGATGACGAAGTTTATCCTTCCGTTAGACATAATTATTTAGCGGCCAATGAGGCGTCGGAAACGACGATGTAGTTCAGCTTGCTCGCCTTCTCGAATCCCTGCTCGGCGACCTTCTCTTCGATGTTGACCAGGTTCCTGTCTTTGGAAACAGCCAATTTCAGTTCGGCGGTCTGCTTCTTCAATTCGGTTATCATCGATTCCTTCTGCCCTCTCAGGTATCCGGCTTCGGTCAATTTTACCACCTGGAAGATATAAAAGCAAACAAGGATTGCGGCCATAAGGACGGCTACGGTGAAGAATCTCTGCGAATTTGTTTTTGTCAGCGTCATATTTTTATTCCTGCTCTTAATTTAGACGATCGGCTTCTCGGGTTTGCCTTTATTTCTTGTTCTCCCGGGACAATCGGCTTCTCGGTTATTATCCTTATCTCTCCGCTTTTCTCTTTTTCCTTCATGAGCTCTTTCGCAATCCTGTCCTCGAGGGAGTGGAAGGAAATGGCTACTAACCTTCCGCCCTTGTCCAGGATTTCGAGCGCTTGCGGGAGGGCGCTCCTGAAGTTGTTCAATTCGTCATTGACCGCTATGCGCAGCGCCTGGAAAGTCCTGGTGGCGAAATGGATCTGTCCGTGATGGTAACCCACCGGCGTCGCTTCTCTTATTATCTCTATCAGATCGAAGGTGCTGCTTATCCTCTTCCTTTTCCTTTCTTCAACTATCTTTTTCGCTATCTTCCTTGCGTATTTCTCTTCCCCGTATTCTTTAAGTATCGTTTCGATATCTTCTTCCTTCCATTCGTTCACTATCCCTTCGGCCGAATATTCTCCGCTGTAGCTCATCGAGAGGGGTTCGTCTTTGTTGAAACTGAATCCCCTTTCCGACTGGTCGACGTGGTAGGAAGACATTCCGATATCGAACAGCACTCCTTTTACATTTTCAAATCCTTTTTCTTCAACTATCTTTTTCAGATTGGCGTATGAATCGTTCACAGCCACCAATCTTTCATCCTTTTCCGCTTTTTCGAATATCTCCTTGTCTATCTCTATCCCCAGCACCTTCCCTTCGGGTCCGTTCCTTTTCAATATCTCTTTCGTGTGCCCTCCCCCGTTCATGGTGCAGTCGATGTAGTTCCCGTTCTTCTGAATGTCGAGGGCCTCGATCGTTTCTTTTAATAAAACCGGTATGTGCATCTTATATCCCCAATTCTTTTAATCCTTCGGCTATGTCTCCGACCTGGGTGTCGGTTGTCTGTCCGTATTTCTGCCATCTGTCCTCATCCCATATTTCAATCCTGTCGAACAATCCGGCGATGACCACTTTTTTGTTCAGCTTGGCGTATTCTTTGAGGTAGTCGGGGATAAGAATCCTTCCCAAGGAGTCGACGGCAACGTCCATGGCTCCGGCGAGCATCACTCTCGCAAAGCTTCTGGCGCTCGATTGCGACAGAGGAAGCTTGCTCAGCTTGTCGGCGAGGATGTCCCATTGCTTTTGCGGGTACAAAAAAAGGCAGCCGTCTATTCCTCTCGTCAAAACAGCGCCTTCAGCTAAAACACTCCTGAATTTCGTGGGTATCGTCAATCTCTTCTTGGGGTCCAAATTGTAGTTGTATTGGCCGATGATCATAATTCACGGGTCGGTTGGGTTTTCCACACTTTTCCCCACTTATCCACACCTTGCCACCATTTTACACCACTCGAAAAAACTTGTCAACCACCCGTCAACACATCAAAAAACCCTTTGTTTAAAAGGGTTTAGAGAGTTTTCCACAGATTCTTATTTTATCCCCAGAATCCCACTTTGGTATTCCTGGTTGTTTATCCGTCCTTTGGCGTACAAGCTGTTCAATCCAGCATAGTATTGCTCTTTGATTTGGGAGGTCGGAAGTTCAGTATTGTATAGGCGGATTTCGTCGATCTGACCGGTGAAATCGTAAGAGGTGCTCGTATACAGGTTTTTGTTGGCGCCGATAGCGAGAGAGCTGGCGTGGTTTGAATATGATCCCGAAGATCCTGTTTTTGAATCGACCAGAGTGCCGTTAAGGTATAATCTGTTCGTTTTTGTCGACATGTTCACGGACACGGTGAGGAAGTGCCAGTTATTGATAGATATTGATCCGCTGGCGGACGTGGTTGTGGTGACATAAGAGGCGGAACCGGCGTTATTGAATATTCTTGATTCGACATAACCTGTCGGCCGAACAATCGTGTCCATCTGATAATAAGGAGAAGCATGGGAGGTGTAGGCCTTGCAGATTATCCAATGCCAGTTTCCCGCTGTCGGGAGAGTTGTGGGATAGAACCATAGAGAATAAGTGAAAGACTGTCCGTCATTGAAGACGTCGGTGATTTTTGATCCGCTTCCCAGATCGACATAATCTCCCGATCCGTCGAGGGAGACGCATGATCCATAGATGCAATTATTGGAAACGTAGCTTCCGCCGGTGATGGTTCCGTTATTTCCTCCCCATAAATCGCTAGCATTTCCATCCATTTTCCATTCCGAGACCAGATTCATCATCAGGGCATTCTTTAAGGAATTGGAAAATACCTGCGACTTGGCAATGTTTGCTTTAGCCGTCACTCCGGACATCGTTACGATTATTAAACCGGAGAGTATGCCGATTATGGCAATTACGACCAGCAGTTCGATCAATGTGAATGCTGTCAGCTTGTTCATATGACGGAAATGGAGAAATCGCACGGATTTATTCCGATCTTGCTTCCTTGGGGAATAGCGTCGTTCAAGAGAGCTCTTGCCACAGCATTCTCTATTTTATCCTGGATCACCCTTTTCATCTCCCTCGCTCCGAAGACGGGATCGTAGCTCAGTTCGACGATCTTGTTTTTGAGTTCTTCGGTGACCACAAGCTGTATTTTCTTCTGGGAAAGGTTTTTGTTGAGCTTGTCCAGGTTTAATTGAGCGATGCTCATAAGGTCTTCTTTGGAGAGGGATTTGAATACCACCACTCCGTCGAACCTGTTGACGAATTCCGGCCTGAATGTGCCTTTTTCAAAAATGGCATTCAGCAAATCCCTCTTTATCTCCCCCATCTCCTTGTTCTCTCCTATCGCCTTCAAAATCGTCTGGTAGCCGGCATTACTAGTGGCGATGATGATTGTGTTGACGAAGCTCGCTTTCCTTCCGAAGTTGTCGTTGACGTATCCTTCATCCAAAACCTGGAGGAAGATGTTTAAGACGTCGGGATGGGCCTTCTCTATCTCATCCAATAATACCAAAGAGAAAGGATCTTCCCGGACTGCGGTAGTCAGTATCCCGTTTTCTTTTTCCGAGCCCAGCAATCGGGGGATGTCGTCTATCCTCTGGAATTCCGACATGTCTATCCTCACCATCTTTTCTTCCGATCCGAAATAGGCTTCGGCTAGCGCTTTGGCTGTTTCCGTCTTTCCCACACCGGTCGGTCCGAGGAATAGGAAGCTTCCCATAGGTCCTTTCCTGGTCTGGACGCCGGACCTCGCCCTCCTCAGGGCCGATGAAACCTCTCTTAAGGCCTCGTGCTGGCCGATGACCCTCTTGTGCAGGGTTTCTTCCATGTTCAAGAGGGCGGTCTTTTCCTGGCTTCGTATCTTCCCTACCGGTATCTGGACCTTTTCCGAAAGGATCTTGTCTACGTGTTCGGGCAATACGGCCGGAGAGTCGATATACCTTCCGCTGTATATCGCCGTCTCTTCAAGAAGGTTCTGGGCTTTCTGGGGGAAAGGAAAATCGGTTACGTACCTGTCGCAGAGCTTGATGACCTCCTTTAATGAAATGAAAGGGATGAATTTATCATGCTCGCTTTCCAGGCGGAAAACCCTGTTTTCCAATATGTGCAGCGTCTCCTCCTTGTCCATCTCCCCGACTTCCACTTTTTCGAACTGGGCCAGGAGCGACGGCTTGCTTTCGACGTACTTATGCAATCCTTTCAAGGAAGTGAGGCAGATCGTCTTGAAGGTCGAAAGATTGAGATAGGGACCGATGATGCCGGAAATATCAACCACTCCGGCCTTCTGCTCCCCTCCCAGGAAGTCATGCAAGTCGTTTATGATCAGAACGACATTGCCGGCGTTGGCCACTTCCCTGAAGCATCTGTCCAAAACCCTCTCCATCTGTTCAAAGGAGGAGATGTTGGTCGATAAAGTGACTATGTCTAGCTCGATGAAGCGGTTGTTGTTCAGATTGGGGGCCGACTGGTCCAGGAGCGTCTTTTTTATCAGTCCGTGGATGATGTTTTTCCTTCCCGCTCCCGGGTCGCCGACTATGAGGACGTTGCCCTGGTCTTTCTTGGAAAGTATCCTTTCCACGACAGGAACCATATCCTGGTGGCCGACGATGTCTTCGAATCCCCTCCTTTTCACTTCTTCCGTCCAGTCGGTTGAAAAAGAGTCCAGGGTGGGGGTGTATCCGGCCGTCCAGTCCTTCCCTATCGATCCGGCCTTTATGAGGTTTTCGTAGCACCAGAAGCATTTGCTTTTCTGGATCTTCCTGTACACCCTTTCCTGCCACTCGTTGACCTTTTCGAAATCCTCTGGTTCGAGGTCGGAGTCGGTTATGATCTGGGTCAGGTTCTTTTCCATTTTGGCCAGGGCGGCGATGACATCGCCTTCCTTTATCTCCCCGCTCCCTCTTTTGAGAGCGCTTTTTCCCGCTTCGACAATCAATGTTTCCAGGATTTCCTTACTCGTCTCTTCGGGCGGGCAGGCCTTGAGGCATTGTTTGAGGCCTTTGAAATCTATGAACAGTCTCGAGAAGATGAAGATTATCCTCGGATTCTTCTCGTCGAGGAAGTGATAAAGGATGGTCGAGGGGTCCGGATAGCGGACGCCGTTCTTTTTCCCCGCCCTCAGGGCTTCTCCCAGGTATTTGGCCGATTTGAGATTGAGGAAGGAAGCCAGGTTCGTCTTGCTATCGGACAGGGCCTTTTCCAGGGTCGTCTTTCTTTCGGGACTCTTGAGGCAGTCCTCGAAGAAGTAGTTCAGGTTCTTGGTTAAAACGAGGAGGGACGCGAACATGATTACCAGTCCCGGGGCGGCTTCTACCGGCTTCCCGCTCAGGTATCCGTAGCCGAAGAGGATGACGGAAGCGATGAAGAGGATGAAGGACAGCTTTTCCAGCCCTTTGCAGCACCAGAAAATCGATTCCGTTTCCGCCACTTTGTATATTTCCGTTTTTTCGAGTGAAATCATAGGTATTTAAAAGCGTAGATTAATAGGTATGCGGCTAGGAAAGGATAGATGATTGAGAGGATGACGAATAAGAGCCCCAGGACGAATACGGCTATTTCATATACGATGAAGAGGGCGATCAGGAAAAGGCGCATGATGAAGCCGATGACTCTCGTAATCACGTTCGAGAAGAAGACCTCCAGCCATTTTCCCGGGTCGAATCCCCTGCCGTAGTCCCACATATATCTCCTCCAGGGAGAAAAAAGCGACCTCAGGGTCTCTTTTATCGAAAAGAATTGAAATCCGAAAACCAGGTAGTTCTTCAAAATGTTCAAAGCTTTTTTAGGGGTCAGTATAAGCTGCCAGTAAAGATATTTGATGAAAATATTCATGGCCTTTTTGGTGATACTATAATTATAACGTTTTTGGATAAAATGTCCACAACGAAATAACTTGACAATAATTTATGTATAATTATAATGATAGCATCGCAAGAAAAAAGGTCGGCACTTTATAATAAATAAACACAAAAAGTGTTTGCAATAAGTTTAAAAAGAGATATGACTTTTGAAGAAACCTTAGAAGAGACCAAGCTGACAATGGAAGAGGATGAAGATGAATCCTGCGAAGTCGGCGAGGATGAAGAGGAGGAATTAGACGATGACGATTTAGGCGACGACATGGACGACGACATGGACGAAGAGGACGACCTCGACGAAGATGACGACATGGACGAAAGCGAAGAAGAGTAATTCAAAAACCATGGCCCCGCTCCTGTGCGGGGCTTCCTATTTGCCTTTTTTTCATCCAATTGGTATCATTTCAGTATATAAACATAACAGAAACACCATGGAAAAAATGAACAGGTGGAAGATCGCCACCCTGATACTCGCGGTCGTGTGCGTCATAATGACGGTAATGCTTTCCCAGACGACCTTCGCTCCGTCGAAGAAGCCGGTCAATCAGGCCATAGAATACATTAACAAGTACCTGCTCCAGGGAACGACTGCCAAGCTGGACAAGATAGAGTCGGAGAGAACAGCTCCTTTCCAGAAAATCAGCATTGACGTGAACGGACAGAAGTTTTTTTCATACGTCAGCGTCGACGGAAAGTACCTGTATGCAGAGGAGCCGATTGACATAAGCAAGGCTCCGGAAGGAGCATCGGCCGGTCCGGAGATGGCTTCCAAGGAAGCTGTCGAAGTGGAAGGAAGCTTCAAGGAGATAAAGGACGTCGAAGTCTGCAAGGAAAACGACAAGCCGATAGTATATTTCTTCGGTTCGACGGGGTGTCCCCATTGTCTCTGGGAGGAGCCCATTTTGAAATCGGTAATCCAGGAATTCGGAGACGCCGTTTCGTACCACGAAAACATTGATTCGGAAACCGACATAGACGTATTCTCCAAATACAGCTCAGGCGGAGTGCCCACTCTGGTAATCGGATGCAAGTACTACAGGAACGGATCCGGAGAAGGAATCGGAGAGGTGGCCGAAGAAGAGGCGCTGAGGAAAGTGATCTGCAGAGCCACCGGCAATATCCCCGCAAGCATCTGTCAGTAAATTTCAAAACAAAAGCGTCCGCAAGGGCGTTTTTTGTTTGACAGAGGGACTCGCAATCTGTATCATATTATTATTGTTCTTTAAAAATATCGGTGATCTGCTTTAACGGTATTTAAGTATCGTTCAAGCAGGTCATCAATGATGGCTTTGCAGGAGGTGGTATCGATGTGTTGTCCCTGTTAATTGAAAAATGGTAAAGTTGTCCGATGCCCCAGTCGGACATGAACATAATTGACATCATACATTACAAGTCATCTATTATCGGGGGCTACGGCTCCCACTAATCTCTTATAGGCCCTACAAACGTAGGCGCTTTTCGTTAGTTGACAAATTTAGAAAATCATATAATATATCAATATATTGTTCTTTAAATTTTAAAAGAAGGTTTCTAATGGTCTATTTTAGCGATTTTATTATCGTTAAAGTAGGCCATTAGAGAGAAGTGTTTTCTTTGGTGGCCAGGAAAAGATGCCTATGATTGTACTATGCTGTATACCGGCTTGCGGTGTCCTCTGCGGATCCGCTATCATCACTGAACCGACCTGCACCTGACGTCAATCACGTTGCCCCCGGCAGGAGAGAAATTTTCATGAGTAAGTTCTAGTTATTAGCACCCATGGCTCGGGGTGCTACCAAGGAAGAGGAATAAAGGCTGAAAATGAGCCCTCTAGGGGTTTTATAGAGACAGGATTCGTTCCTCTCTGGCCGTTAGCCCATTTGCGCCATTTCGGCATCCGTCCTCCGTTGGACCAGGATCCCATGTTGGCGTGGCTTACCCGCACTTCCTACCCCACTCAGCCTACTCGAATTCGACAGAACGACAAAGCGTTCTCTTACAGCTTTGTGGACAGCTATTGCGTGGGAAACAAATTTGACCGAAAAGTAGATGGTGTTCCATCTTCTGAGTAGGCTTTCTTCCCACTAAAAAAATCCACCTTCTTGCAAAAAAACACGCCACACGGTAAATACTGTGTGCGCTTTTGTTTTTGGGGAAACAAAAACTCCCCTTTCGGGGAGTCGTTTGCTTTATTTCAGTTCTACTGTGGCTCCGGCCTCGGTGAATTTCTTCTTCATTTCCTCGGCTTCTTCCTTCTTGACCTCTTCCTTTATGGTCTGAGGGGCTGTGGCGATTGCGTCCACCAGGTCCTTGGCTTCTTTCAAGCCCTTCTGGGTCAGGTCCCTTACCACCTTGATGACCTCAATCTTCTTGTCTCCGGCCGATGTCAGGACGACGTTGAAAGATGATTTCTCTTCTGCGGCTGCTGCTCCTGCGGCTGCGGGTGCTGCTGCGGCTGCCACCATCTGGGGAGCGGCCGATACGCCGAACTTCTTTTCCAGGACCTTAACCAATTCGGCTAAGTCCAATACTGACATTTTTTCGATTTCCTCGACAAGTTTCTTGAACTTTTCAGGAACTTCGATTGTTTCCATTTCTTCTGCCATATGTTTTTATTATTTTAATTATTATTTATTATTATGCTTTCTTGTCTCTTATCTGCGAAAGGGCCATTACCAGCTTCCTGGTGTTTCCCGAAAGGACGGAAACCAGGTTCGATGCGGGAGCAGACATTGTTCCCAATAGCATTCCCAGCAACTGCTGTTTATTGGGCAATTCGGCTAATCTGACCACATCGGCCATTTCGTAGAACTTGCTCTCAAGGAATCCTCCGAGGATCTTGGCTTTCTGGTTCTCTTTCGAGAACTGGTAGACCATTTTGCTCGGAGCGATTTCGTCTTCGTATCCGAATACCATCGCTACTTCTCCGTTCAATCTCTTAGAATCAAGCTCGACCCCCTTGTTCTTCAGCGCTATCGTCATCAAACTCTTCTTGGCCACTTTCATCTCATTCCCCTCTTCCTTCAGCTTTTCCCTGAACTGGGCCAGATCCTTGACCTTGACTCCGGCGAAATCCATAAAGACAATGGACTTCTGCTTCTCTATCTTGGATTCGAGGTCCTTCACTATATTCTTTTTTTGTTCTTTTGTCTGCATATTATTAAAAAATCCGTGTTTACCACAGATAAAAAACGAGTTTCTTATCCTCGGCAGGTCTTAAATGCCTGCTGTCTGTGGATTATTTGGTTATGCTGGTATTATATCTTTTTTTAGCTTTTTGTCAACTCTTTGAGAATCGTTTCCCCGAATTCCTGGCTGAATTCGGCGTTTTCTCCGGTAATGATGTTTCCGTCGACGACAATCTCCTTTCTCGCGTATACGGCTCCATTTTCCCTCAATATGTTGATTGCCGACTTGTCTAATGAGGAAGACCAGACGGTGGCATTCTTCCCTTCGAGTATCCCCGCCCTCGCCAAGATGGTCGGGGCGATGCAGATGGCCGCCACGAGCTTCTTTTTATAGAAAGCGTCTTTGACTATGGAATAGGTCAGTTCGTTATCGAGCAGTTCTGCGGCTCCGCTTCCTCCGGGGAGGATGACCGCGTCGAATTCGTCGATTTTGAGGTCATTAACGAGGATATCGGCCTCGGCTTCCCCGCCGAACTTCCCCACCGCTTTATGCTTGTCGGAGGCGGTTTTCACATATATGCCTCCTTTTTTCAGGACTTCTTTGGTGATGAAGTATTCTTCGTCCCTGAAATCCTTGGAAGCTATGATCATTACAGCCTTTTTCATATATTGATATTATAGCATAAAGAAAAAAGAAGGTCACACTCTGGCTGCTTCTTCAAGGAAAAGCACCGAGTTGCTACCTTCTCTGACGATACATTCGACCGATCCTTTAATGAATCTGCATTTTCTTAAGATCTGGTCGGTCTGCATTCCGTTAAGGATTGTTATTTTTGTTCGGTAAGGATCCCCCTTGCCCTGGTCAATCTTGACGGTCAGCCGTCCTCTTTTCGAAAACTCGCTCAGGAGCATCTTTTTGAATTGGAAAGCGTCGTTTCCAATCAATTTCTTGCCGAAGAGCCTCAGCTCTATATACGCATCGTAAAGATCGTTTTCGGCAAGGCCCTCGAGCTTTTTTTGAACTTGGCCGAAGTTAATCATGATACGACTCTCTTTCAATATTCTGTGCATAATCTATCATATAAACAAAAAAGAGGCAATCGCCTCTAATTTGTCTAGTTTTCGTTTTCCTGCTTCTCTTTCCTGGCCATCCTCCAGTGGAAGATGTACAGAGGAAGGGCTATTAAAATCATCGTTACGGCATCGAGCATCTTCTTCTGCCTCTCCGCCTTTATGCAGACATCTCCGGTGTTCTCCTTCTTCCAGTTGTCGTATTCCTTGAGCATGTTTTCTATCTGGGTCTTCTGGTCTTCGGTTATCTGGCTGCTCTTCTTTAACGCCTCGGCATCGATAGAAGAGGCGAAGTAAGGATAGCTGTTGCATCGGCTGTATTCGTTCTTCTCCGCTTCGGTGAATACATATGCCTTAAGCGTAGTGTTGATCAGATTGCCCGTCCCAACAGCCAGGAAGACCAGACTGATTAGGGCGACGGTGTATAGATAGATCGTTCTTACTATTTTTGTTGTTTTGTTCATATGTTTTTATATTCTGATTATATCAGACCGGGGAAAATATGGAAAGGGCTTGATTTTTTAATATTTTATGATATTCTTTCCGAGGTTATTTTATGGCATTGATAAAAGGACTTAACAATTCCGCACAGGCGAGGAACAGTATTATGAATTCGATGGGACGGGAACCTTTAAGGACGGCCCCTACCAAAAGCCAGAAGTCCGAGCGGCGCCGTCAGGCGGCCAATCCCGAAGCGGTCTACGCAAGGATGTCGTTGCCGAAATGGTAACGCTAAAACACTCTTATACGGGTGTTTTGTTTTTTTAAAAGATTATTTTTACACTATTAGCGTTTTAATCTGAAGGGCTGGATATTTTTATCTTTTGAGCGCAGGAGAAACTCCTCTATCAATCTTTTAGTTTCTGGATAGTCATTGGCTTCCATCAGCTTGTCTCTTACCTCTTTGGCCCCGTTAAAGTTTTTGGCGTATGCGTGAAAGTGTTTTTTCAGCGTGTTGAACCTATTGGGATCGTTAAAGATTTCGGCGTGTTCTATAATAGCTTTCAATCTTTCTTCGGCAGAGGGAGATTTATCGGAAAAGAACCAAGGATTTCCCAGGGCGGCTCTTCCGACCATGATTCCGTCAATATTGTTCTCTTCAACCAATTTGCGGGCTTGTTCGAGCGATTTTACATCCCCGTTCCCTATAATCAGGGTCTCCGGAGAATATAAGTCCCTTAGTTTTATTATTTCTTTAGCCAAATCCCATTGGGCGGGATAACGGTACATCTCTTTTCTGGTGCGGAAATGTATGGTTAAGGCGGCAATGTTTTCCTTTAAGAGGGGCACGATCCATTCGGCTATCTGATTTTCATCGTATCCGAGCCTGGTTTTTACCGAAACGGGAATATTATTCGCTCCCTCCTTTGTCGCTCTGATAATCTGTTTCGCCAATTCAACATCTTTTATCAATGCCGCTCCCCCGCCCTTCTTTTCTATCGCCTTGTCCGGGCATCCCATATTGATATCGATACCGTCGAAACCGAGCTTTTCTATCTCTTCCGCGGCTTTCTTGAAGTATGCCGGGTCCGAACCGAAAATCTGAGCGACTATAGGGTGCTCTTCGGGAGAGAATTTCAATGTATCAAGGCAGACTTCCCTGCCCTTGGAAAACAGCCCTTCAACGGAAACGAATTCCGTCCAAAAGACATCCGGCCGGCCGTATTTCAAAAACATCTGCCTGAAGGCGTCATCGGTGACTCCCGACATGGGAGCTGTGGACATGATCGGCTTTTTCAGCTTTTTCCAGAAACCAGGATTCATATACACGGGATAATAGCAAGTATTGTGCGTGCAGGCAAGTTTGAGATTAAATTATGTATAAAAAGAAGCCCTGTTCCTAAAAGACTATCCTGCTTTTTCTAGTTTTTCTAGAGAAAGGGGCACCTTTTGTGAACATGGCTTTTCCTTCACCAACGAGTATGGCATAGCCACCATCATTATCTACGACAGGGAGTCCGTTCTCGTAGTAAAGTCGTCCACACTTATCACAAGCGTAGACTTCGGTGGGTATTTCGCCTTCGTTAATGAATAGTTCTCGCGGTACATTCTCAATTTTACCGGTGCAGCGTTTGCCCTTCCGGTACATTCCTGGACATCGTTGTGTTTCTTCCAAAACAATCACCTCAAAGAGCTACTTAATAGCTCTTATAAAATAGAATAATATTTATTATCTGTCAAATGCAAAGACGATGGGACGAATTTTGATCTTTTTTAGTTCTGGAAGCGCCTTCTAATGTTCAATATTCTTAGAATTTATCCATTTTGTAAAGCTTGGCAGATCTTCATCGCTGGTATAAATATACGCTCGTTTTCTCGCTCTAGTTAAGGCAACCAAGAATTTGCATATTACTTCGTCCGTTGTTTTTCCTTTTTCTAAGATGTATTTATTGTCAAAATTTACCATGAAAACATAATCGTTGGTTAATCCCTTGGAGCCTAAGATAGTCGTGATTCTTATAGGTACATCTTTGTATGTTTTCTTAGTAACTTTTTCGTCAACTTCTTTTAATATATTTTCTTTAAGTATTTCTCCGATATTAAATTCAAGGTATTTAGAAGTTTTGATAGATTCATCTTCAGATACATTTTCGTTATTAGTGATTTTTTTTAATGTTGTTAATATTTCTGTTGCTTCGTTCCTTTTTTTCTCTTCAATTAAATCAATAAATTTTTTAGATTTATCTTCATGGCTTTCGATTAAGATATTTTTAAACTGTTTTTTGGATAATACATTTTTAGCTATTATTCTCCAACCAAGATTCGATTCTTTATTTTTTAGTAATAATTTAAAGCCATCCATTAATTCGTTTTTTTCTTTTTTGGTTGATACTTTAATATTTAAAAACCCCTTCTCTCGAAGTCTGTCCTTTAATGATTTTATTTGTGATTTAAGGGAGCAGATTATTAATACAGTGTTTTTTTCTTTTGGGTTGAAAAGTTTTTTGATTTCTTTTTCAATATAATATGCTACTGCTATTTGTTGTAGTCCGGTTTTTACTACAATCTTTTTATTTTTTTCTGAAATTAAATCTTTTTCTTCTGTTGGAAAATAAATATATTTTTTTTCTTTCCTGTCTTTTAAAAAGCCTTTTTTCTTTGCCTCTTTGATGATGTCAGTAAAAGAATCTATTATGACTTCTGTGCATCTACGACAAAATGGCAGATCGAATGTTTCGAATTCTCCAGAATCGTGCTTTGAGCGGATTTCGTTTGGCTCAGCGTATTTAAAAGAATATAGAGACTGGTCATCATCTCCGACTATCAATATAGGGCTTTTTTGGGATAGCAGGTCTATTAGGCTTATTTCTAGTTTATTGAAATCTTGGAATTCATCGACTAAAATTTGAGAATATTTTGGTATCTTTTCTTTATGTTTATCAAAATATTTAACGAGGGCATATACTGAACAATTCGGACCAAAAGCGTCGTAGTATTTCCTTCTTTCGGAATAAAATTCTAAATCTTTACAATCAATTAGGTTGCATAATATTTTCTTGAAATCGGTAGTTTTTTTATTTATAATTTTATAATCTTCTTGAATAACTTCTGATATGTCTAAATAAAAATTAGTATCTTTGCCTAATCGATTAAGGGCGAATCCGTGCAAAGTTTTTACAATAGATATTCCATGTAATTCTTTCGCCAAATCTTCGGTTAATTCATTTATGAAGGATAGGGATAGGTTTTTTATTTTTCCCTTTCTTATATTATCTTCACATATTGTACGGAATAAAAAACTTTTACCCGTCCCTGGTCCGGCTATTATGATTTTTTTATAAGATTTACTTTCAACAATTTTCTTTAGACAGTCGTCGCTCTGCTCTTCATATTTTTTGTATTCTTCCTTTGATCTCATGCTTTAATTGTAGATCAAAAATTTTAAAAACTAAAATAACATATAAAACATTTTTTCTTTTATAATGCCAATTTTCTTTTCTTTGTCTTCTGATTTTTCTGCAAATGCCTGAGTTAGTATTTTATCTAGTTCTGAGTATATTTCCCATATTAAATTCCACTCTTTTTCTGTCGCCCATTCAATTGATAGACCAAGATTTTTAACTTCGTCAAAATCTAAGCACCAACCATGATCCGGATAGCTCTTTATAAGGGATTCTCCTATTTTAGTTGCTTTTTCTACCGCATTACTGTCAGCTTTTAACATTCTAGTCGTCAATAGTTTTACAATATACTCTTTTCCCACTTCAAGAGTTTTTAGGTATTGTCCGAGAATTAATGCTGGGGGGAGGCTGGCAGATAATTTTTCTACTAAAATGTCATGTTTCTTTCCGCTTTCTTCTGCAATAAGATCTAGCGTTGGTCTAATCGCAAGTGGGCTAAATCTTCTCCTGGTTTTCTCTTTAGATTCTTCTTCTAGCCCGATTTGTGGATCTAGGGGGCCTAATTCTGAGGTTGGACCAAAGATTATTTTATCTCCTCCGCAAACTAACAAAGTAGCGGCACTTTTAGCATATTTGGGCACTATGAATGTTAAATTTTCTTTAGCAAAATTTCTAAATATTTTCGCTAATTGGTATGCGGAATGAATATCTCCTCCAGAAGACATTACCAAGACATCGAGCTTCTTTGATCCTTTAAAGTTAGTTCGTAGAGCGTTGTACACTTTATCTACTAAATCAGTATCGATGCTATCTAGCGGAGTTAATAGGGGGAAAACCTTAGATCCCCTTATTCTTGATAGTTCTTGTATTTTGCTCTTCAGTTTATCTAAGTTCGGAGAATTTATTTCCTCTTTAACCGTTTTGACGATTTGTTTCTTGATAGATTTTTTTACGGGCTGTTTTTTGGCCATATGGCTTGATTTATTGTTTCGTTTATTTTACTTTAAAACTATTAGTGAATATTGTCAATTTTATGGATAATAAATATAGGAAAGACGGCCTTACAAAGCCTAGAAAACTATTTAACGGTTTTAAATTATATTAGGAAAGAAGCCGAGATTAACAATCGTTTTGATTTTGTCTGTATCTGCCACGAGGGATCCGTTGGGAAAAATTTGGAAAATATCATTATAAGATATTTTAGAGCCTTTCCGTCTAAAATCAAAAAGTGTTGAGTTTTCAAGCAAAAGAGCCATTCAACATACTGCTAAATGGCTCTAAAATTGACTCAGCGTTCTGTCTGCAGGGGAGATGGGACGTTATCGGAACCTTTTTGACGTTGAATTCATGTAATCATGGTTCAGAGTTTTCTTTTTGGCTAACCAAAAAATTAAGACAAAAAGGTTTTGAACATCGTTTTTAGTTACACCTGCTTTCGCACTCAAACGACTTTATAGAGTCATTTTTATTGTTTTCTATGCATCCTTCAACACATGATTTGCATTGGGTAAATTGAGGATCAATAATCTGCTGGCATGTTCCATTTTGGATACTGCATTTTGCATATTGTAAGCACTTGTCGCCTATTCCATACATGGTGGTGCAATAGTCAGGAGGATTGGGACCACATTTTATATCTAGTCCATGGCAATTTTCTAATTTACAGACAACCTCTTCTTCACATGATTCTTCCCAGGTACGTAAACATTTTTGTTTTCCTTCGCACCAAGTGTAGCCAGCTGAGCCGATACAGCCATGCTTATCTTTATCTCCTCCAACAATATTTCTAATGACTCGGCATTCTTTTGCTGAAAATTCCCCAGGGAAAAGAGCGTCATCAGAAGTATATGTTATTTGTTCTGTGTCTTTGTTGTTTTTTACTAAAAAGCACTGGGCACCAATAATTGGCACTCCCGATCCTTCTTGGATAAAGGCAATATACCAGCCATCACTAGCTTGTTCAGTTTTGATAAATTTTACCGGAAAGCTACCATCACTAGGATAATCTTTTAATTCGGGGAATTTTGTTTTCAATGTCTCGATTGCAACTGCTTCGCTCATTGCGGTATTCTCAGGTTTTTTAAAATAGAAATAGGAAGTAATTAAAATTAGTATAGCAACGAGACTTATTATGATGATTAGTGTTTTGTTTTTCATATGTTTATTATATCTTTAAAAACTAAAAAGCGCCAATAATGGCACCGAGATTTGCAGGAGAGATGGGACGTTATCGGAACCTTTTTTAAAGTAAATTGGGTATAAAAATAGAAAAGCCCCACATAGATTAAGCGTTGTGTGGTGTTTTTCTTTGTGGGGTTATTGCCTTTTTGCCTTTTCAATGGCTGGCTCAAGAACGTCCCTGTATTCTCTGAGTCCGAGGTGGAGAACGGTAGCATTGCCACATGTTCCTTCAACGGTCTCATCGTTCAGGTGTTTTTCGACGTGTTCAATCGCTGACGTCTTTCCGCTCTGATGGATTTTTTGAATATCATCAGAGTTGATGTCGTTTATACGCCTTAGCGCTTCAACCACATTCTCTGCAGCGTTTGGTCCGTTGTCTCGATTGTAGGCCCACGTGTTGACTTCGTCTTCTTCCAGATTAATTTTCATTACCCGGCCATTGAGATAGTCGAAGTAGGTTTGGCCATTATCAAGAATTTCTTGAGCCTGTTCTTCTGTCATTGGGGTCGGTTCATACCTCATGAAACCTAATCCCTGTGGTCTAGAAGCATTGAATAATGCTGCCAAGACCCTTGCCTTGTTAAGACCTGTGATATCCATACGATAGTATTGTACTATATTATTATATTTTGTCAATAGCTGGCAAGAAAGGTTCCGCTGTCCCCTTGCGGTTACAATAAAAAGCCTTACAAAATAAGGCTTCTTGAGTTTGCAGGGGCGGAAGGATTTGAACCCTCAAGACCTCTTTTGGAGAGAGGCAGTTTACCGTTGAGCTTACGCCCCTAAAATAAAAGGGAGAATCCCCCTTTATCTTTTAACTTCTTTAAAGGTTGTGCGCTTCTTGCACTCTTTGCAGAATTTCATCATTTCAAGCTTCTCCTCGACGGCTTTCGTCTTGTTGGTGAAGTATGATATCTTCTTGCAGACAGTACAGACGATTTTGCTCCTTTTTTTCTTTTTTGTCGCCATATTTGTTATTTATTATTCTTCTCTGAGCCGATGGTGAGAATCGGACCCACGACCTTCCCCTTACCAAGGGGATGTTCTGCCACTGAACTACATCGGCATCCGGCTGTGGGCGATGAGGGATTTGCACCCCCGAAGGCCGAAGCCATCTGATTTACAGTCAGACCCGTTTGACTACTTTGGTAATCGCCCAATGAAACAATGATAGCAAAACATTGATTATTTTTCAATAACCTTCTCCCTTTCCTTCCTCCACCCGGCTATATTCTTCTGGTGGCCGGAAAGGAGTACTGTGGGCACTTTCCACTTGACCCCTTTCTTGGGAGAGAACACTTCGGGTCTAGTATACTCGGGATATTCGACGAATCCCCCTCCTTTTACCGTCCTTTCCTTCAAAAAAGAGGGTTTTCCGAGGACATTGGGTATGAGGCGGGAGATGGTTTCGATTACGATCAATGCCGGCAGCTCCCCGCCCATAAGATCATACTCCCCAATGGACAACTCCTCGTCGGCGATGTGTTTGGCCACCCTTTCATCCACTCCTTCGTACCTTCCGCAGATGAAGATGAGATTATCGTATTTCTTCAAGGCATTGGCTTTTTTCTGATTGAAGGTCTTCCCTCTCGGAGTGAATAAAATGACCCTGGTTTTCTTCTTTTTCTTGATCTCCTCTACCGCTTTATAGATCGGTTCGACCTTCAAGACCATGCCCAATCCCCCTCCGTACGGCCTGTCGTCCACGGTTTTCCTTTCATTGTCCGTCCACTTCCTCAAATCGTGCACCTTTATCTTAAGCAGGCCTTTGTCCCGGGCCTTCTTGATGAAAGATTCGTTCAAATACGAATCGAATATGTTGGGAAATATGGTAATGATGTCGAACTGCATTGATTCCTTTGTATATCGTTTGGAGTGATAAGTCAATCAAAAAGCCCCTTTCGGGGCTGTTTGAGTTTTAGATCTTGAAATCTTCAAAGTCTTCCGTTACAGAAGTTTCTTTGGCAGGAGCCTCTTCTTGGGGCTTCCTCCTTCCGCCTTCGGGCTCTTCTATCTTCAGATTGACTCTGGCGTGATTCTTGAGGCCGATGATCCTGACCAGGTTCCTGATGGCCCTGGCTGTGGATCCCTGCCTTCCGATCAATTGACCCATGTCTTCGGGGTTGACCTTTACAGTCAGCAATACCCCCATCTCATCCACTTTCCTGTCTACCTTGACGTCATCCGGGTGATCAACTAGCGTCTTAACGATGAATTCAAGGAACTCTATATCTTTTGCTTCTGACATGTGCTAGTTCGTTCTTAATTTTAAGCTTCTCCGGGTAGTTCGACCTTTCCTTATATTTATATGCTTTCTTGCTACCCATATCCATTATCTAAAAAAACAAGAATAGTGTCAATGACACTACTCTGCTTTGGGAGCTTCTTCGGCCTTGGATTCTTCCGCGGGAGCGGGTTCGGCTGCAGGAGCTTCTTCTTTTGCTTCGGGAGCCGGAGTCTCGGCCGGCTTGGGAGCGGCGGGAGCTTCGGGGACGGCCTTCTTCTTTTTCTTGAAGACGATTTTTTTCTTTTCCCCTTTTATAACGCCTTCGTTGATGAGGATGTTGTATACCGTGTCCGACGGCTGAGCGCCGACGCTCATCCAGTAGTTGATCCTTTCGTTGTGCAAGGTCTTTTCTCTGGTCAGGGGGTTATAGAAACCTACCTGTTCGACGAACTTTCCTCCCTGGGGCGGGTTGTTCCTGTCGGTAACGACAACCTTGTATGAAGGCTGCTTTTTCTTTCCTGTTCTAAATAGTCTGATTACTAACATATTCGGTTATTATTAATGACAAAGATATACTACACTATATTCGAATTATTTTCAACCCTTGACTCGGGACGGATGTTCGGATAGTATGTCAAAGGTTGTTTACCATGATGAATAAGGAATGTAAGTGCAGAGGATCGGATTGTAACTGCTACAGAGAAAAGAAAACGAATTTTATATTCGGGATGATCGCCGGCGGACTGCTTCTTCTTGCGTTCGAGGTGATATTTTTGGGAGGGCGCCTATATTAAAGGTTGATCCTCTTTTTTTATTCCCAATCCTTTGCCTTGAGCGCCTCTTCCGCAGCTTTTAACTCGGCTTCGTGCTTGGAAGATCCGTCTCCTTTGGCGATAAGTTCGTCTCCGAGCATTACCCCCACGACGAAGTGCTTCAGGTGGTCGGGTCCGGTCTCTTCCAGGACCTGGTAAACGGGAGTGATTCCAACGATCTCCTGGGATCTTTCCTGGAACAGGGATTTAGGATCCTTGAAGAGCTTCTTTTCGATTATTTCGGCTAACTTCTTTTCAATCAGGTCCTTTTCTATAAATTTTTTGCAGGCCTCGTATCCAGAATCGAGATAAAGGGCTCCGATGAACGCTTCGAACGTGTCCGAAAGGATGTATTTCCTGGCTTTGCCTTTTTCCTTTTCTTCTCCCGAAGAGAGCAAAAGGAAATCTTCAAAACCCAGCTCCCTCGACGTGTCCGAAAGGATATTGGCATTTACCAAAGATGCCCTCCACCCGGTCATCTCCCCTTCCGGCTTATCCGGATATTTCCTGAAAAGGTAATCGGTCGTTATCAGTTCCAAAACCGCATCTCCGAGGAATTCTAGCCGTTCGTTGTGGGAGAGATAGAAATCGGGATTTTCGTTCAGGTACGAGCGATGGCAAAAGGCCTGGATCAGCAGGTCTTTGTTTTTGAAAGAGATGTTCAATGATTTCTCCAGAGGAGAAAAATCTTTCATGTTATTCTTCATCATGCTTTTCTTCTTTTTTCTCGCCTTCTTCCCCGGCCAGTTCCCGGTATACGGTTCCGAGGACCCCGTTGATGAACTTCCTGGAGTTCTCGCCTCCGAAGTTCTTGGCCAGTTCGATGGATTCGTTTATGGCCACCTTGGGCGGCACTTCGTCCTTGTTCTCGTAAAGGAGTTCAAAGATGCCTATCCTCAATACGTTCCTGTCGAGGATGTTGATCTGGGCGATGGGCCATTCGGGAGCGGTCTTCTCGATGATCTTGTCTATCACTTCTATGTTTTCCCTGACTCCGTTGACCAATTGCCAGATGAAATCGTAAGATTCGAGCCCGTGCCCGAATTCTTCGATGTTCTTTTCAGTTATCCTCTCCAAATCTCCCTCTACCCTTCCGTGGAAGTCCCACTCGTACAGGCTTTGCATAGCGACAGATCTTGATAGGTGCCTTGAGGCCATAGGCTATTTCTTTTCTTCTTTCTTAGTTTCTTTTTTGGCTTCCTTGGGCTCTTCCGTCTTGGCTTCGGCCATTTCTTTCTGCCTCTTCTTCTGCTCTTTCTTTTCGAGCTTGGCCATGACGTTTAGGAATTCGGTTCCCTTGTAGTAGCCGCAATATCCGCAGATGGTATGGGGCAGAACGGGCTTTCCGCACTTGGGGCATTTAGCCAAAGCCGGGGCCTTGATGAAGATGTTCCCCCTTCTCCTGTTCTTCCTCGACTGGTTGTGTCTTTGTTTTGGTACTGCCATGTTTTTATCTTTAATCTATGTCTGTATTATACATTTTTGGAGAGATTTGTAAAGATTGAAATGATGAGGGGGAGGTTTATGGCCTCCCTCGTTAATGGGTTTGCAAGCACTTTGCCCGGGCAAAGCATCGTTGCTGCTTTATCCGCTATGATGCGGAGAAGTTCTTTTTCCGTCTCCATCGCCTTGACGGCCAGGCGCACGAAGTTGTACGGGTCGTCTTTTAATTTGACGATTGTCTCCGGAGACAGGCGGTCGAATCCGTTAAGAACCGCGTATTCCCTTGCCAGCGGATCATCGCTCCTTGCAAGGCATTCGAATCCTTCTGTTCGAGAAAGGGATTCAAAACCCTTTCTAAGGATTTCCTCGGAGGGGAAATCCGTTGGATTTAATAAGTAATAAACCATGATTATCCTCCGTTTGGCTTTTGGATATTACAATAAATCTTGTATTTTGTCCAGGGCAGGGGCGATGGGACGAACTTGGAACTTTTTTAAAACAATCTTTCGATTATCAAGATGTTGCCAATTAATTAGGGTTATTTTGTATTTTTATAAGTCTGGTTCCGCCATATCCAATAAGTAAGCATCCAACAATTAAATTTAAGATTTGAATTAGTAAAACCGGAATAGATGTTTTTATCAAAGAAAATAGTACTACTGATATTCCCATAAATAGAAATGTTGCGAAACCAGTTCCAAGACCGAAGACGAGCAACTCTCTTTTTGTATAATTATATTCAATAATTTTTGCTGTGAATAAACTTGTAAAAAAGATAATTGTCATTGGATTTAAGATGGTGAGAAGAAAGACAGACGTAAAACTAAGAAATAAATTCGATGAAGTAGCGGTTATAGAAGTATGTATATCCGCAATATCTTTGATAATGAACACCCCTAATACAACCAAAATGATTGAGCTGATGATTCCAAATGCCTTTTTGGTTTGCTTATTTTCTAGTAATTTGCCAATTCCAAAAATCGCTAAAGCAATATAGAGATAGTCGACTAAAGTAACTGCTATTACGCCAATTAAACCATCAAAAAATGTTCGTTGTAGTGCTAAGCTAATAATAAAAAAGAAGACTGGCCCTACCGCAAGCTGAAAAGCTAATCCTATTGCTAAACCATTTCTGAAAATTTTCATGAATTAGAAATTTTTTTGAATTGATTTATATTATATCCTTAAAATCAAAATATTCAATAAGGCACCATAATTTGCAGGGGCGATGGGATTCGAACCTTAATCAATTCCTTTGATCGGAGCGAATGTTTTCCTATGTATCGGACAGATTCCGTGCTTCTTTATCTTCTTCAGGTGTTCCTTCGTCCCATACCCCTTATGCTTCTTAAAATTGTACAGAGGATATTTCTTATCGTATTTCCCCATCAGAGCATCCCTTGAAACCTTGGCGATGATGCTCGCCGCGGAAACGGAAAAGACCTTGTCGTCCGCCTTGACGATGGATTTTTGCCATATCTCCAGATCAAGCTTCATCTTCCCGTCCAGAATCAAAAAATCAACCTTTATCTTATTCCTTTTCTCCAGGTCCTTAACCGCTTTAATCATAGCCAACTTTGTCGCTTCAAGGATATTGATCCTGTCGATCGTCTTTTCCGAGACCTTCCCTATCCCCCACTTTATCTCCCTGCTCTTAATCAGATCGGAAAACACCTTTTTCCTCTTGGACTCTTTGAGCTTTTTAGAATCTCTGACAGATTTAATCTTTTTCGCTTTTGGAAAGTCCTTTTCCAAAACAATGACGGCCGAAGCGAAGACGGGACCGGCTAAGGGCCCTCTTCCCGCTTCGTCTATTCCGGCTACGCACTTGAACCCCTTTTTCCAGAGCTTTTTCTCTTCTTGAATCATATCTCAAATTGATATATCATATATACGTATATAATATCTTAACATATGGACAACTTAAACAAAAACGGAAGCGTCCTGGGGCAGAAAGAGATATTGTCCGAAATCAATCTGGCGGAGACCGAGAACCGTCCGGCGGATTTCAGCAACAAGACCATTTCCGATCTTTCCATAATCGTGGAGAAGATAAAGTTCGGGCTGAATCTGGAGAATGCCAAGATAATGGGCCCGGTCTTTCTGGGAGAAGTTGTCATTCTCGGAAACCTGAACATGAGGGGAGCGATAATCAACGGATCCCTCTATCTCGGCAAGGCGGATATAAAGGAAGATCTGATTCTGGAAGACGCTCAGATCAACGGGGCGATCAACCTGGTCGGAGCGAAGATCGGCGGGAATATGGATGCGAGGGGCCTCATTACCGTCGGATTCCTCTCACTTTCCAAGATGGAGATATCGGGAGACGTAATACTCGAAAACGCCGAAATTGCTTCGGCTAAGTATGACGACATGACGGTAAGGGGCGACGCTTTCCTCGGCTCAGCCGTGGTCAAAGGCAATCTCAATTTGGGCAAGATGAAGACCGAGGGAACGATCGACCTCGAAGAGACCGAGGTCGGGAGCAATCTGGTTTTGACCGGAGCGGAAAGCAAGAAAGGAAACATAGATACGACGACCGTTAAGATAGGAGGAAAGAAGATAATCTGATCACAAAATGAGCAAGTTCACCCACCTGCATCTGCATTCGCACTATTCCCTCTTGGACGGATTGGCGAAAATAGACGACATCATCGACAAAGTCAAGGAATTGAACATGGATTCGGTTGCAATCACCGACCACGGAGTCATGTACGGAGTGATAGAAATGTACGAGAAAGCCAAGGCGGCCGGCATAAAGCCGATCATCGGCTGCGAAGTATACGAGGCCTCGGGGAGCATGGACGACAAGACCCCCAACTCGGGCCAGAAGAGGCATCATTTGATCCTTCTCTGCAAGAACGAGAAGGGCTACGAGAACCTGGTCAAGATGGTGACCGAAGCCCATCTCCGCGGTTTTTACTACAAGCCGAGGATAGATTTGGAATTATTGAAAAAACACAGCGAAGGCCTTATCGGCATGACCGCCTGCTTGCAAGGCAGGATTCCTTATCTCCTCCTCGCCGGAAAGAAGGAGGAAGCTGAAGCAGCGGCTCTGAACTACGAGAAGATGTTCGGCAAAGGCAATTTCTATCTCGAACTTCAGCACCACCCGGGCATCCCCGAACAGGAGAAAGCCAATAATCTCATGATCGAGCTTTCGAAGAAAACGGGCATTCCCTTGGTCGCCACGAACGACAGTCATTACGCCGATAAGGACGATGCCGAAGCCCAGGATATCCTCATGCTCATCAACACCGGAGCGGACATAAACGACAAGGAAAGGCTGACCATGAAAGGAGATGATTTCTCTATCAAGAGCGCGGAAGAGATGGAAGAGGCGTTCAAGCACGTACCCGAAGCGATAGCGAATACGCAAAAGATAGTCGAGGCCTGCAACCTGGAACTCAAGCTCGGGAAATTCACCCTTCCCTATTTCGACGTGCCCGAAGGCAAGACCGGAGAAAGTTATCTCCGCGAACTCTGTTACCTGGGAATAGAAAAGAAGTACGACATCCACACCGATGAAATGAAGAAGATCGTTGAAGACGCCCTCAAAGGAAAAGAGATAAAAATCGAAGACATTAAGGACGAGAACCTGAAGAAGGTTGTCGAGAGGATGGAATACGAACTGTCTGTTATAAACAGGACGGGTTTCTCCGGGTACTTTCTTATCGTCCAGGACTTCGTAAACTGGGCCAAGGATAACAGGATTGTCGTCGGTCCGGGCAGAGGATCGGCCGGAGGATCGATCGTCGCCTATTTGACCAACATCACCAACGTGGACCCCTTGAAATACGATTTGTATTTCCAAAGGTTTTTGAACCCGGACAGGATATCTCCTCCCGATATCGATTTGGACTTCACCGACAAGAGGAGGGACGAAGTCATCAACTACGTGGCCGAGAAATACGGCAGGAACAAAGTGGCCCAGATCATCACTTTCGGAACCATGGCGGCCAGAGGGTCTATCAGGGATGTGGGCCGGGCTTTGGGCTACCAGTACGGATACTGCGACAAGATATCCAAGATGATTCCCATGGGATTCTCCCTCGAAGACACTTTGGAAAAAATAGATGAATTCAAGAATTTGTACGAATCCGACAAGGAAGCGGAAAGATTGATCGACCTCGCTTTGAAGATCGAGGGCTGCGCCAGGCACGCTTCGACCCACGCCTGCGGAGTGGTGATTTCGAGGAATCCCCTGGATGATTCCGTTCCCACCCAGCATCCGACCCAGGACGAGAAAGGAATAGTCACCCAGTACGAGATGCACTCCGTCGAATCGATGGGATTGCTGAAGATGGATTTCCTTGGATTGAAGAACCTGACCATCATTGAAGAGACATTGAAGAGGATATATGCCGTTCACGGAATCAATGTCGATATGGACAAGATTCCTTTGGATGACAAGAAGACCTTCAAGCTTCTGCAGGACGCCGATTGTATCGGTGTGTTCCAGCTTGAGTCCGACGGCATGAGGAGGTATTTAAAGCAATTGAAGCCGACGGAGATTGAAGACATCATCGCCATGGTCGCCCTGTACCGTCCCGGACCCATGCAGCACATCCCCGACTACATCAAGGGCAAGCAGGACGCGAACCACGTCAAATACATGCATCCCTTGTTGAAGCCGATCCTCGAGAACACCTACGGCATCCCCGTCTACCAGGAGCAGATCATGCGTATCGCCCAGGACCTGGCCGGTTTCACTTTGTCCGAAGCGGACATCTTGAGGAAAGCGATAGGAAAGAAGATCGAGAAGCTTCTGATGGAACAGAAGGACAAGTTCGTCAACGGCATGAAGAAGAACAACATCGATGAGAGGATTGCGATAGAGCTGTGGCACTGGATCGAACCTTTCGCCCGATACTCCTTCAACAAGTCGCACGCCGCCTGCTACGCCATCATCGCCTACCAGACCGCCTACCTCAAGGCCAATTATCCCGTCGAATACATGGCCGCCCTTTTGACCTCCGAAGGTTCCGACCTCGACAGGATCGCCATATTGATCGAAGAGTGCAAGAAGATGAAGATAGAGGTTTTGCCTCCGGATATAAACGAGTCGTTCTCTAACTTCAGCGTGGTTCCGGATAAGAACCAGATACGTTTCGGATTGTCGGCGATAAAGAACGTGGGATGGAGCATCGTTGAATTGATTATCGAAGAGAGGAAGAAGAACGGTCATTTCGAATCTATCGAGGACTTCATTTCCCGCGTCGATTCCAAGGTTTTGAACAAGAAATCCCTCGAAAGCTTGACCAGGGCCGGAGTGTTCGACCGTTTGGGAGAAAGGAACCAGATATTGAACAATTTGGAAAAGCTCCTTGCCTGGTCGAAGAACAACCAGAAGATGAAGGACAGCGGACAGAGAGGCCTTTTCGATACGGGCACGTCGGTTTCATATAACAATATAACGCTCGACTCCTGCGATCCCATGAGCGACTACGACAAGCTGACGTGGGAGAAAGAATTATTGGGCCTGTACGTTTCCGGGCATCCTCTCGAGAAATACAGGGAATTATTGGACCAGCAAGGCACGTCGATAAGGAGGATTGTCGCCGATCTGAACGGAACGGGGGCGATGAGCAGGAGCCCGTTCGACAAGTATATCATCCAGGGAGAATCGGTCACTATTGGAGGAATCATCTCTTCGGTCAAGAAAATATTGACCAAGAACGGACAGCCGATGATGTTCGTGAAGCTCCAGGACCTGACGGATACGATAGAGGTGGTGGTTTTTCCTTCCATGATCGAGAAGAACCCGTACGCCTTCGCCGAGAATAAGATCGTCTCGGTCACGGGACGCACGGACGTCAAAGACGGCATGCCCAAGATAATCGCGAACGAAGTTGAAGAAATATTAGAAGCGTAATAAACTATACTTAATATGAATTTAGAAGAAATAAGGCATTCCCTTTCCCACATCTTAGCCGCGGCGGTGAAAGACTTGTACCCCGGAGCCAAGTTCGGCATAGGGCCGTCGATAGATAACGGCTTCTATTACGATATAGAAGTCGAGCTTAAGGACGAAGATCTTCCGAAGATAGAGAAAAAGATGAGGGAGATGTTGAAGAAAGATTTTTCTTTCGAGAAAAAGGATATTTCCAAAAAAGAGGCCAAAGAATTGTTCAAGGACCAGCCGTACAAACTGGAACTGATCGACGAGATAGAAGACGAGAGTGTTTCAACATACAGGTCCGGGGATTTCATCGATCTCTGCAAGGGTCCTCACGTCAAATCGACAAAAGAAATCGATCCCAAGGCCTTCAAGCTGCAGAAGCTGGCCGGGGCGTACTGGAAAGGGAGCGAGAAGAACAAGATGTTAACCAGGATATACGGATTGGCTTTCGAGAGCGAAGCAAAGCTCGAAGAATACGTGAAGATGATGGAAGAAGCGGAAAAGAGGGACCACAGGAAGCTGGGCAAGGAAATGGATCTGTTCCATACCGAAGAAGACGTGGGTATAGGATTAATCTTGTGGCACCCCAAGGGAGCCATGCTCTGGAGACTGATTGAGGACTTCTGGTTCAAGAAGCATCTGGAGAGCGGATACGACCTGGTGAGGACTCCCCACATCGGGAACAGGAGATTGTGGGAGAAATCAGGACACTGGGGATTCTATTCAGGAAGCATGTACCCGCCTCTCGAAGTGGGACAGTCGCTCGAAGAGTTGCAGCACAAGGAAAGCGTCAAGGAGTCGGAGCAATTTTTATTGAAACCGATGAACTGCCCTTTCCACGTCGCTATATACAACAGCATTCCCCGCTCATACAGGGATCTTCCTTTGCGCTGGGCTGAGACAGGAACCGTATACAGGTTCGAGAAGAAAGGAGAGCTCTCCGGATTGACCAGGGTGAGAGGATTCACCCAGGACGACGCCCATATAATCTGCAGAAAAGACCAGGTCGAGGAAGAATTGAAGAGAGTCGTAGATTTCATCCTCTTCATCTATCAGGCCTTCGGTTTCGAGCAGTCATCGGTCAACGTCTACCTTTCTTTGAGGGATCCTCAAAACAAAGAGAAATACGCCGGGAGCGACGAGGGCTGGGATTTCTCCGAGTCGGTCTTGAGGAAGATAGCTAAAGAGAAGAATCTTAATTTCAAGGAAGAGCAGGGCGAAGCCGCCTTCTATGGCCCCAAGCTGGATTTCAAGATAAAGGACGTGCTCGGGCGCGAGTGGCAGTGTTCCACCCTGCAGTTCGATTTCAATCTGCCCGAGAGGTTCAGCATGGAATTCACCAACGGTGAAGGAGAAAAGGAACAGCCGTACATGCTCCACCGGGCATTGTTCGGATCTTTTGAAAGGTTCATCGGCCTATTGATCGAGCACTATGCCGGAGCATTCCCCTTCTGGCTTTCTCCGATTCAGATGAAGATACTTCCAGTCGGAGAAGGACACAGGGAGTATGCGAAAGAAGTGGCCGAGAAGCTGAAGGACTTCAGGGTCAGGATAGATGAAGACAACGAGACCATAGGGAAGAAGATAAGGAACGGAGAACTGGAGAAAGTCCCCTACCTTCTGGTTGTCGGAGACAGGGAGAAAGAAAACAAGACGATTAGCGTCAGACAGAGAGGAAAAATAGATCTCGGGGAAATGAAAATCGAAGAGTTTTTGAAAAACCTGGATAAATAATGCAAAAATTAATCAAACAGGCATTCACACTGATTGAACTCCTGGTGGTGATAGCGATAATCGGAATACTTTCCGGCCTTATTGTCGTAACGATGAACGGGGTGACTCAGAAAGCCAATGTCGCCAAAGCCCAGGTTTTTTCCAACTCTCTAAGGAATGCTTTGATGCTTAATTTAGTTTCTGAGTGGAAGCTTGATCAAGTTTCTTCCAATCAGGTTTCGGACAGTTGGGGTTCTAATATCGGAACCCTTTCTGATTCTGGCGGAACTTGCGATTCGACTCATTGCCCTCAGCTCCAAACGGCGGGATGCGTGTATAATAATTGTCTTTATTTCGACGGGACGGATTATATAAATTTCGGAGATGTTTTGGATATAGGGACTTCGGATCTGACAATGTCGGTCTGGGTCAAACCTTCTCTTCCCTTCTCCGGAACAAAGGGTATTATAGGCAAGGCTAATGATGGTGTTGATGATGGAAGGTATTCTATCTGTGTCTCTTCCGGTTCGAAAATTAGAGCGGTGTTTGATCCCGGAACCGGCCAAGCCATAGACAGCATCAATAATCTTGTTTCTGACTGGAATTTTCTGACGGCAACCTGGGATAGGGACGGTAATATGAAATTATACCTTAACGGAATTTTTGAAGGAGATATTTCCATCTCTGCCGGCAATGGGCAGAACTACAACACGACTATACCCTTCCTCATTGGTGCATATCAGATAGGAGGATACTATTTTATAGGGTCAATAGACGATGCCAGAGTTTTTTTCAGTGTGCTGCCATCATCTAAAATTAAGGAACAATACTATGCCGGAATCAATAGTCTATTAACCAATAAAAACATTTCCGCTAAAGATTATGTTCGATTACTAGCTAATAAATAAAAATATATGAAAAAAACAGCGCTTTTTCTCATCGTTCTTTCTCTTTTCGCCAGTTCTTTCGTTTTTGCGGCAGACATCAATACGAATGAAGCGTTGAATGTCGCTTCTCCAACCGTCCTTCCGACCAGCCCCTTCTATTTTTTGAAGGAAATCGGAAGAAACATTCAAACAATCCTGACCATCGATCCGGTCCAGAAGGCGGAGCTCAAACTGAAATTCGCCAACGAGAAGCTGGCTGAAGCGGATAAGGTCGCTGAAACCGGCGATGCGGAGGCGATTGACAAAGCCCTTAATAACTACGAGAAAGGGATTGAAAGTTTGAAGCAGTATGTCGAGGTCTTGAAGAAAGATAATCCTAACAACCAGAAGCTTCTTGAAGGTTTGGCCGAGAACAGCGTCAATCACCAGCAGATATTAAATAAGATTGCAGAAAGCGGAGTCCAGGAAAAAGCGGAGGCGATAAAGGAAAAAGCGGTCGGAACTTTGGCCAACGGGACTCTTGATCTGGCTTCCCCCGAAAAAGCCAAGGAGGCAATAGAAAAAGCCGTCGGCAATAACTCTGAAACAGCTTCGGATAAGGCGGATATCTTGAACAATATCGTCGACAAGGTTCCCGATGTCGCCAAAAAGGCTTTGATTCAAATCCAGAACACGGTTATCAGCGACGGAATTAATAATGCGACAGGAGAAGAAAAAGCCAAGCTCGAACAGAAATTGAACCAGCTCAAAGAAACCAACGCATACAAGGAATCGGTTGTTGAAGACATGGCTAATAAGATAGTTTCGGGCAGCGAAGACATCTTTAAGGATTTGAATATTCCCGAAGCCGATCTGGCGAAGATAAAGGAATTCGCGCAGAACATAGTCAATGACGGAACCATCAATTATGGTCAGGCCATATCGGGGATAAACACATTGAACATTTCGACAGAAACCCAGAAGAAGATCACCCAATTGATCAGGGAGAATATTTCCGGAACCAAGGAAACTAATCAAAACAGCGCTGATCCGGCTACGCCAATCTCCAAATCAGGCGTGGCAACCCAGCCGGCAACCCCCTCGACCAATGCCGGAATGGCCAATCCCGCTTCGACCTTCTGCGTCAAAAACGGATACAAGGTGGAGATAAGGAAGAATGCTGACGGGAGCGAATACGGGGTCTGCATCTTTACCGACGGAAAGGAATGCGAGGAGTGGAAGTTCTTCAGGAAAGAATGCGGTAAAGAATACATAAAGTAGTATGGAAAGGTTTAAACTCATCCCTTCCGTATACCTGATTCTTTTAAGAGACGGGAAAGTCCTTCTTTCAAGAAGATTCAACACCGGATACGAGGACGGCAATTACGGCCTGGTTTCCGGTCATGCCGAAGAGAAAGAAACGTTCCGCGAAGCATTATCAAGAGAGATATTTGAAGAAGCCGGGATAGAGATAGCTCCTTCCGACCTGAATCTTGTCTTGACCATGCACCGCCAGTGCGGAGACCACGAGAGGGCTGATTTCTTCTTTGCGGCCAATGATTGGAGTGGAGAAGTCAGGAACGTGGAACCGCAGAAGTGCGATGATCTGGATTGGTTTCCGATAGACAATCTTCCTTCAAATACTATTCCGTATATAAAAAAGGCCATCGAATCTTATTTCGACGGCATGAACTACTGTGAATTCGGCTGGGACGGATCGTGTGAAAAATAAAAAGGGGGATTGAATCCTATCGTCACCTTGAGGTGTGATGGATCAATCCCTTGGGGAACGTTTTGGAGGGTGACACCGTCCTCTCCGTAAACGATCCATATTTCTTCTCGGAGATACTCAGGGAAATACCTTCCTCTTCCGATAAGAATTACTTCCTCCCCGGTAAGGTTATATTGCAATTCGAGATTGTTCGAATATGCAATATAACCTTTAAGCGGGACGAAGGTGATGCTGAACGGCATTATGATGTGCGGTCCTTCGCCGTACCAGTTGCCGTTTTCATCCAGGCCGATTTCTCCTTTCCCGACATCGGGGGCGAAAAACATAGCATAGAATATTACAAGGATACCGGCGATTAGTATGAGCATGCCGATTTTCCCGCGGTATTTTTGTATTACCGGACGAAATCGACAGGGATAGTCACAAACCAATGCTCCTGCTATTACAATCACTACTCCGATTGCAATAACAATAATTTGTCCAAATAAACCAGAAGACTCAATCATGTTTGCCTCCTTTAACATTCTTATAACCTAAAAGATTAAAAATGTCAAACGGTTGAATCTCCCCCTTTTCTGTTGTAGTATGGCTGTATGAAATACCACATCACCACCTTCGGCTGCCAGATGAACCGTTCCGATTCGGAAAGGATAGCTTCGGTTCTGGAAGGCATGGGATACGAAGAAACCATTGATTTGAAAGGGGCCGATCTAGCCATAATCAATATGTGTTCTGTGAGGCAGTCGGCGGTCGATCGAGTTTACGGTCTATCCCCCCTGTTCATGGCCCTCAAAACGAAGAATAAGGCCTTTAGAGCGATTTTAACCGGGTGCATTTTGAAGCCAGAAAGGGCAAAATTGGCCTCTGTTTTCGATTTCATACTTGATAAGGAGGATATGGAAAACTGGCCCTTGATACTCAAAGGAAAGAGTCCCAAGAAGAAAAGCGACTATTTGAAGATAATCCCCAAATATGGCAACAGTATCCAGGCCTTCGTTCCCATCTCTAACGGCTGCGATAATTTTTGCACCTACTGTGCCGTCCCTTATACCCGGGGCAGGCTGATTTCGAGGAGTCATAAAGATATCGTTTCGGAGGTAAAAAATCTGGTCAAAAAGGGATACAAGGAAATCTGGCTTCTGGGAGAGAACGTCAATTCATACAAGTCCGGTAATTTCAATTTCTCGAAACTGATAAAGGAGATAGATAAGATTGAGGGAAAGTTCTGGCTGAGATTCACCAGCCCTCACCCCAAGGATTTCAGCGATGAATTGATTGAAACTCTTTCAGAGAGCGAAAAATTCGCTCCGTGCATAAACCTTCCCGCCCAGGCCGGAGACAATGCGATTTTGAGAAAGATGAACCGGCCGTATACCAGGGAAAAATACATTGCCCTGATCAAAAAAATCAGAAGGGCGTTCAACGATAACATAGCAATTTCGACAGATATTATTGTAGGTTTTCCGGGAGAAACGAAAGAAAGATTCAAAAATACGGAAAAGCTCATGAAAGAAATCGGCTTCGATATGGCATATATCGCCGAGTATTCTCCCCGCCCCCAGTCCTTTGCCTGCGAAAAAATGGAAGACGACATCCCTTTGAAAGAGAAAAAGAGGAGAAGCAAAGTATTGACCGAAATTCTCAAAAAAAGCGCCCTCGAGAACAATAAGAAGATGTTCAACAAGGAAACGGAAGTTTTGGTCCTCTCCAAAGAAGAAAAATATTATGACGGAAGGACTTTCAATAACAAGCCAATCAGGTTCGAGTCAAAAGACGACCTTTTGGGAAAGTTCGTCAGATTGAAGATAACGAAAGTTTCTCCCTGGAATCTGGAAGGAGAGATGATCAAGCCGAAACTGCTCGTGGTTTTGGGCCCGACCGCTTCGGGCAAGACCGACCTGGCTTTATCCCTTGCCAAAAAGTTCAACGGAGAGTTGGTTTCGGCCGACTCGAGGATGATATACGAAGGCATGGATATAGGGACGAACAAGCCCGAAGAGTTCCACCACATGGTTGATATTGTTTCCCCCGATCAGGAATTCAGCGTCGCCTTCTATAAAAAGATGGCTTTGGAGAAGATAGGAGAAATAATAGAAAAAGGAAAGCTTCCCATTTTAGTCGGAGGAACCGGATTGTACATAAAATCGATAGTCGAGAACCTCGACTTCCCTTCCGTAAAAGCCGATAAGAAATTAAGGAAAGAACTGGAAAAGAAAACAACGGAAGAGCTCTTCAGGATGTATAAGAAGCTGGACAAGAAAGGAGCACAGATAATAGACAAGAACAATAAAAGAAGGCTGATAAGGGCTATAGAGGTTTCTCTTTTAACAAACGAGCCGTTCTTCAAAGAAAGAAAGGGAGAGCCCCTTTTCGACGTCCTTGAGATCGGGATCAAGGTTAACAAGAAAGAATTGAAAGAAAGGATAAACAAGAGGGTCGATTCGATGTTTAAACAAGGCCTAGAAAAGGAAGTGAGGAAGCTGTCGAAGAAGTACGGATTCAAGATTCCTCCCATGCAGACGATCGGCTACCAGGAATGGCAGGATTATTTCAAAGGAATTGCTTCAAAAGAAGAAGTCGAGGAAAAAATAAAGGCGAACACATTGAAGTTCGCCAAAAGACAGATGACCTGGTTTAAGAAAGATAAGAATATCAAGTGGATATGAAAGAGAGTTTGCTATTTAGCAAACTTCTCCTTTTGTGTGTACGTACTTCATTCGGAAAATTGACCAGCCAGTGTAGTTTTTCTTGAAGGCATTAGCGTAGTCAATGATGTCTGGTAGTTTGACGAAATACGCTCTTCCTAGAAAGTGCGGATGGAAATCCGCATCCGGCCATCCGATTTCCGGATTCATTCCGGGGTCGGAGAAGGTCCATGCATTTTCCGGATTTTCTGTGAGGATTCCGAGTAAGATAAGGGCTGAATTGGTGTACTCCTCAATCGGCGTTTTGAGGCGGCAATCTGCCTTCTCGAGGATGTCCGCATACTCAAACCAGTACACTTCTGTTTTTCCTTCGCGGTTTTTTGACAGAATCTTCTGCAAGTGCCTTTTGTAGAGCAAATCAAATACCTCTTTTTCTTTTTCAAGCAATTCCATCCGATCCCTTGGATTTAAGTCGGAAAAACGGTCCCCTATGGGCAGGAAAATTTTCCCTCCTTTCACTTCCAATTTAAACGATCTCATTTTTACCTCCGGTCTAATGATAGCAAGATATAAAAAAAGAGTCAAAGCTGCGGCCGATTTGTCTTTTCGGTTCCAACATACTTTGACTTTGGCGACTTGTCATACGACCCGAAGGTGAATGCCGGACAATAGAATATCCGATATATATCCTCTCCGGGAAACAGTCTGACGGGAGCGTGACCGCCGTTCTTTATCTCCAGGACTATCTTTCCCTTGAATCCGGGATTAAGCAGTCCCTCCAGGACATAGACGTTCTCGCGGAAATGAGCGTTCGTCCTGATCAGCATCCCGACAACATCGTTCGATTCGAGGTAAACCTCTTCTTCGGTTATCCCGAGAACGAATTGTCCCGGTTTAAGGAGAAAAGATTTTTCAATCGTATTTTCCACCTTATCCGGTTCTTTAAATACCCCGAACTCGTTTCCCAAGGTCAGAGTTTCAAATCCGGGAATTCTTTCCTGTGCCCTAGAAGGACCAGTCCTGTACCAGGCATAGGGATTATTTTTCGCCGAAATCATGACCATCTGAGCAATCCTGTCTCCGCGGTTTAGAATGGCGGAAAAGGAATTAAGATTTTGCAGAAGGAAAGTTATCGTTCCATCGTGACCCGGATCTATCATCTGGGTCGATACGGATAATCCCTTTCTGGCCAGGCTCGATTTATTGGTCAGCCAGCCAACCGCCCTGGGCGAGGAAGGAAGAGATATTCTTTCCATCGTAGTTACCAGGATGGCTTGTTCCGGCTCCAGACAAAATCCCTTATCCAAATTTTCTCTTTTAAGCGGAGGAGGAGAATGCAATCCGTATCTCTTCCTTTTTTCCGCTTCTTTGAATGAGCAGATTTTACCAATCCTTAAGTCCAGAGAACCCGGACCAAGCTGATTGGTTATTAGCGGAGGGACGCAGGTCGCTCCGCTTTTTTCTATTCCCTCCACCAATCCGATCACCTCCTTGGTTTGGCAGATTGACTAAGTTATATCAAAAAACACCAATATGTCTATAGGTATAGATTTTTATAATTCTAATCTTTTATTTTGTCTTTAGGAATAGAAGGCCCTTTGATAACCAGGAGAGAAGTTCCCTCTTTGACTTTTTTCAATTCGGTAACCGTGCTTGGGGCTATAAAAAAGAAATCACCCTCATCAAAATCAAATATTTCGTTCCCTATTTTTTCGGTTATCCCTCCTTTGAGAATGATGGTTATTTCATCTATTAATTCGTGGTGATGTTTGTCTCCGATATGTTTTTTCAATTCATCATAATCCATCTGTCCGACTTCAATTTTCTCGGAAAAACAGGGGCACCTTCAAAAGCTCCGCAAAGATATCCTCTGGTTATTTTGAACTTAGGGTCGTATATCGATCCGGTTAAAATCATGCTATTTCCCCAGTTCTTTCTTAAGCAGTTCGGCGACCGACTGAGGGTTGGCTTTCCCTTTCGAGGCGGCCATAATCTGTCCCACGAGGAAAGTGAATGAATTCTGTTTGCCTTTCTTGTAGTCCTCAACAGCCTTGGAGTTGCTCTCCAAAACCTTTTTGATTATGTTTTCTATCTCTGCGCTGTCGCTTATCTGGGCAAGCCCCTCCTTTTCGATTATGTCCGAGGGGTCGCTTTTGGTCTTATACATTTCCGACAGCACTATCTTGGCTATCTTGCTCGACATATCCCCTCTCGAAATCATGCAGATGAACTCGGCAAAGTTCTCGGCCGTTATCTTCTCTTCCAGGTTCCCCGAGAAATTATCTTCTTTGATTATAGCCTGCAGGTCTGTTGTTATATAGTTTGAGCAGAGCTTTGTCGCAGACGAACAGCTGTTTTCCGCATCCATGTCTTTAAGCCACGCTCCGAGTTCGGAAACGACTTTCTCGAAATAATTGGCGACGTCCGGATTCTTGATGTAGAAATCGGCGGACCTGTCGTCCAAACAGTATTCTTCCTTGAACCTCGCTCTTTTTTCTTCGGGAAGCTCGGGTAGTTTTGCCATAATTTTTTTTATTTTATCTTCTGATATATTCAAAGGAGGCAAATCGGGCTCAGGGAAATACCTGTATTCGAAAGCATCTTCCTTTCCCCTCTGTTCCATGGTTATCTGCTTGGTATCATGCCAGCCGCGGGTTTCCTGAACCACCTTTTTCCCCTCTTCAAGCAGTTCCTTTTGTCTTTTTATCTCAAACTCGATTGACTTTTCAACCACCCTGAAGGAATTGAGGTTCTTTATCTCAACCTTGGTTCCCAATTCCGAGGTTTCACTCAAAGAAATATTCACCTCGCACCTCATCTGCCCTTTTTCCATATCGGCATCGGAAACATCGGCGTATCGGAGGATCAGCTGCAGCTCCTGAGCGAACTTTCTGGCTTCCTCGGCCGAATTCATGTCCGGCTCGGTTACCAATTCCATCAAAGGAACTCCGGCCCTGTTAAAATCAACCAAGCTCGATCCGTCGGGAGAATGGAGCAACCTTCCCGTGTCTTCTTCCATGTGAATGCGGTTGATCCTTATCCTCTTAACCGTTCCGTCGTCCAGGCGGATGTCCAGGTGCCCGTTCTTGCACAGAGGCATGTCGTATTGGGATATCTGGTATCCCTTGGGCAGATCGGGATAGAAATAACTCTTCCGGTCGAACTTGGAATACTGCTGGACTTCGCAGTTCAGGGCCAATCCCGTTAAAATGATATTGTTTATCGCCTCCTCGTTGATTACAGGCAAGGTTCCCGGATGGCCCATGCAAATCGGACAGACGTTCTTGTTCGGAGTCTTCTCGTCGGGGTTGTTAAGACAGGAACAGAACATCTTTGATCTGGTCTTCGATTCGAAATGTATTTCCAGTCCTATCGTTGTCTTAAACATGCTGTTTCTTTAATTCTTTCATTATGGAAACACCGTGGGAAGATCCGATAATGTCGGCTCCCGCCTTGATCATCTCTTTGACGTCATTAAGCGTCTTGATGTTTCCCGAGGCCTTGATAAGCAATCCCGGAGCGTTCTTCCTCATTATTTTCAAATGCCTTGCTTTCTCGGGGATTTCCCTGTTTTCCAGAGGATCTTTATCCGTGGCCGTCTTGACGCAGATCGCCCCGGCTTTCTTGACGATGGAAGAGACTCTTGCCACTTCATCGTCGGTGAGCATTCCCGAAGCTATTATCACCTTGGTGTCCTGCAATTTGCAGACGTCTTTCAGGTCCTTTTCGATCCTTTCCCATCTTTCATGCTTCACATCGATTACATTTACGACTATGTCTAAATCATCGGCTCCGTCCGATACGGCCTTCTTCGCAATCTTTAATCTCAAAGCGTGAGAACTGTCTCCGATCGGATCATCGATCAGGACAACCGTCTTTATCCCCGTTCCCTTCAATAAAGAAGAAACCAGCTTGACCCATTTGGGTCTGACGCAGACTCCGCGGAATCCGTATTCCTTGGCTTCGTTGACCGTCTTTACGATATCTTCCTTTTTCGCCTCCTTCCTTATGTTTGTATGGTCGATGTATTGGTTAATCTTCATATTCCTAATTTTTCGTTTAGTACTTTTTTTATCTCTTCAAACACTTCTTCAACTGACTTTTCTCCGTCTATTATTGCCCAGTCGCAAAATATGTTGCCTTCAGCCATCTTCTCGTATCCTTCAAAAATACCTTGAAGGAATTTTTTATCCTCTTCGTGTCTATCCATGTTGGCCTCCCCTTTCTGCGCAGATTTTCTCTTAAACGATACTTCCGGAGATATTCTTATATATATGCAGATATCCGGCTTCGGGAGATTAAACAGTTCGGCTAATTTAAGAAGTTTTTCCAGGGGTATTCCCTTGATTCGCTGGTAGACGATTGTCGAATTGAGATATCTGTCATCTACTATCATATTACCACTTTCTCTATATTTTTCCACCAACTCCTTGTCTTTACTGAAATCAGCCAAATAAAGCAATGTCTGCACCTCCGGACTGAGTTCGTATTTTTTGTGCAGCCATCCGCTCAACAGATCTCCTATGGGAGTGCCGTAGTCGGGATATCTTTTATTTAGGACTTCGTACTTTTGGGATAAAAAATCAGACAACAACTTTGTCTGAGTTCCTTTGCCGCAACCCTCTATTCCTTCAAGAACGATGAATTTTCCCTTTGTCTCCATTTTTAATAAAATTAAGCCTGTTCCAACTTGCTCTCCTGCGGGTGCTTCGCATCCACGTATTTGGCGTTCTTTTTCAGGTAGTACGGATTGGTGGTCGGAGAAGACAATGGTTCGAAGACCAATTGGCAAACCCTTGTTCCGGGATAAAGCAAAACGGGGATCATGCCTATGTTCTCCATCTCCAAAACTATCTTTCCCTTGAATCCCGGGTCGATATGCCCGGCAGTCGAGTGGACTACTATCCCTAATCTTCCCAAAGAAGACCTTCCGTCAATCCTCGCGGCAACATCCGCGGGAAGGAATATCTCTTCAACTGTAACACCGAGAACGAATTCTCCGGGATGGAAAACAAAGGCCTCCCCTTCCGGAATCTTTATCGCTTTGGTCATCCCGTCGAGCCCGTCCTTGCTCCTTGTATCGATAAAGGCCTTCTTGGTGTGTTCGAAAACGGCGAACTCGTCTCCCAGCCGCAAATCCAAAGAAGCCGAACCAAGCTGTTCTTCAAGGTTCGGTTTCGGCGTGATCTGGATCTTGTTCTCTTCAATCAGTTTTTTGATGTCCCGATCCGATAAAATCATGGAAGATTTTAATCTATGACTTCTATGCCCAGAGATCTGGCAGTGCCTTCGAGAGTCCTCATGGCCTGTCCCTTGTCTTTGGTGTTCATGTCCTGCATCTTCTGGTTGGCCACTTCTTCAAGCTTGGCCCTGGTGATCTTGCCCACTTTCTTCTTGTTGGGCTCTCCCGATCCTTTCTCGACCGAGATGGCTGCCTTGATCAACTGAGCGGCCGGAGGCTGTTTCAAAATCATGGAGAAAGTCCTGTCTTCGTATACGGTAATGTCTACCGGAATCTTGAAATTGCCCTTATCCTTGGTCGCATCATTGAACTTGGTGCAGAATTCTCCGATGTTAACTCCCTGGGAAGCCAAAGCCGGTCCCACGGGAGGAGCGGGAGTGGCCTTTCCGGCCTGGATATGCAGTTTTACTATCGCTTTTATCTTCTTTGCCATATTAAATCTTCTTTATTTGTAATGAATCGAGTTCGAGCGGGGTATCCCTTCCGAACATGTTTATCAGAACCTTGACCTTTCCTTTCTCCTTGTCCATTCCGGAAACCTTTCCGTCGGAGTCCTTGAACGGTCCGTCGATTATCTTGACCGCATCGCCCTTCTTGAAGTCCATCTTATATTTGGGTTCTTCGGTGTCTGTCCTTTTTTTCAAAGACAGCATTTCTTCCAAAGAAACCGGAAGAGGAACCGTTCCCGAACCGACGAAGCCAGTCACGTTGGGAGTGTTCCTTACGACATACCAGGAATCGTCCGTGACGATCATCTCGACCAATACGTATCCCGGGTATATCTTTTCTTCGACTGTTTTCTTCTTTCCGTTCCTTATCTTTATCTTCTTCTCCTTCGGAACCATGACATTGAAGATTTTGTCTTCCATGCCCAAGGATTCTATCCTCTGCTTAAGGCTCTTGGCTACTGCATCTTCGTACCCGGAATAGGTGTGCAATACGTACCACCTCTTTTCGTTTGTAACTAGTTGTTTTGACATGTTTAGAAAATAACGAATTTTTCGATCAAGTACATGTATAATATGTCGAAAAGACCCAAAAACGCGGCAAGCACGACACAGATGCCGATGACGGTAAGGGTGTATTTAACAGCCTCCTTTCTCGTGGGCCAGGTGATCTTCTTCATTTCAGACCAAGCACCGCCAAAGAAATTGGACATTTTATTCTCAGATTTCATATACGGTTAGATTACCAAAAAGAGACCCAAATGTCAATTATTATACAACAAACGACCACTTAATAGGGTCGTAAAAATTAAAACTTGATATCGGCTCCGCTGGTGATAAACAGAAAGATCAATCCGATTGCAAAAATGAAAAATCCGACATTCGATTCGCGATCCTTTAATTGCCAGATTATTCCGGCAATCATTAAAACAATGCAGACTAAGAAAATATTTTGCATCTTATCCCTCCAAAAACCTTGCCGGAGGGATAGTCGCCGGATCGCATCCGGGCTCCATTTCGATCAAACTGAGCTCGTCGTCATACCATCTGCTCTTGATCCGCCGCTTAATGACTTCTTCGTTGCGTGCAAGAACTTCCTCGATTACACAGACAATCCTTTTATCAAGGATTCTCCCTTCTGATCGGAATTCCGGAAAGATTTTTATTCCGGCGACTTTGATATGATGCCCGATATGTATGTCTGCCTGGACCACTCCGCACCTTCCCATGGTCCGGGAGATACGGATAAACTGGATGGGAATCTCCAGCGGACCCTTCCATCCCGCAGGAAGAAAAGGATCTGGTTCTTTAAATTTGCTCTTTTTTCCGTTCAGGAAGTCACATATTTCCTCGTAACGGGTTCCGTTGATGATTTCGTTCATCCCAATGCAGACTTGCTCTTCGGGATAGATACGATTTCTATCTTCTCCGAAATGCTTTACCGGATAGTCGCAAAACTTTGCATCCGCCCTCAAGTCATCGTTAATGATGGCTTCTTTCGTCTCCTGGGGCATTAAATAACCGCTCATTTTCAAGGCAATGCCGTTTATGACAATAGCTTTACCGAGCGTTAAAGAGAATACAACTTTTTTCTCTTCGGGTAATTGGAAATTACTCAGTCCGATTTTTTCAATCACGATATTAAGCTCTTCCACCTGTTCACCTCGACTACCTTAAGGATAGCCAAGCTACCCACCTAAATGAGCAGATTGGCTATCCCGTGAATATCAAAGAACTTGTCTTTAATATATACTGAAAAGATAAAATGTCAACAAAAATGAATTTGACTACCGCTTGGTGGGTAGTCAAAAGTTAAGGCAAGGAAAACGCAAAGTCCAACGCAATGATAAATATGCCTATGAGAGAGGCAAAATATCCAGAGATTGCATTAAGACTATCGCCCTCCGAATACGCTTTTACCGCTAATGGAACTCCGATAATCGCAAGGATTAAACCCGCAATTCCAATTATCAAAATAATCCTCCTCCAGATTAAAAATAAACTAAAAAAGATTAGATGTCAAGATTGCGTACGCTTTTAGCCGAGGTCTGGATGAATCTCTTTCTCGGAGCGACTTCCTTGCCCATGAGCATATCGAAAGTCCTGTCCGCCTCGATAGCGTCTTCTATGGTCACCCTCAAGAGCACTCTCCTCTCCGGGTCCATGGTCGTTTCCCACAGCTGTTCGGGATTCATCTCTCCCAAACCTTTATACCTCTGGATAGAGAACTTGGTATTGTCTTTCAATCCTTTCAATGTGTGTTCCTTGTCTTCGTCGGAATAGACATATTTTGCCTCCTTCCCTACCTGAATCTTGTATAAAGGCGGCTGGGCAAGATACAGGTATCCCCTCTCTATGATCGGCCTGAAGTGTCTGAAGAATAGGGTCATCAGAAGGGTCTTAATGTGGTTTCCGTCAGAGTCGGCATCACACATGACGATAATCCTGTGGTATCTCAATTTTTCGATGTTGAAATCATCGGCTATGGCTGTTCCCAAGGCGATAATCAAATTCTTTACCTCTTCCGAAGAAAGCATCTTATCCAATCTGACCCTCTCTATGTTCAAAATCTTTCCTCGCAAAGGCAGTATGGCCTGGAACCTCCTGTTTCTGGCCTGCCTTGAGGAACCTCCGGCGGACTCTCCCTCGACGATGTATATTTCCGATTCCTCGGGAGTGCGGGAAGTGCAGTCGGATAATTTTCCAGGTAATGACAATCCGTCCAGAACCCCTTTCCTTAAAACGGTTTCCTTGGCCGCCTTGGCCGCCTTCCTCGCTTTGTATGAAAGGACCGCCTTCTCTATGATTATCTTCGAGTCCTGGGGGTATCTCTCAAGGTAGTCCTGAAGAGCCTCTCCGACAACAGCTTCGGTCGCCGTCCTCGCTTCCGGATTGCCCAGCTTGGATTTGGTCTGGCCTTCGAACTGCGGCTCCCTTATCTTCACCGAAACGACCGCGGTCAATCCTTCTCTGATGTCGTCTCCGGTCAGATTGGGCTCAGATTCCTTGATGAATCCTCCCTTTCTCGCGTAGTCATTGATCAATCTGGTCAGAGCGGCCCTGAATCCGGTCAGGTGCATTCCTCCCTCGACCGTGAAGATATTGTTGGTGAAGCTTTCTTCCGTTATCTCGTAGTCGTCAGAATACTGGAAAGAGGCCTCTACAGACACACCCTCTTTCTCTCCCGAGCCGTAGAAGGGGTTCATGTGGACCACTTTCGATCCCTTGTTCATGTATTTCAAGTACGAAACGATTCCTCCTTCGAAATAGAAGTGGTATTCGAAAGGATCGTTTTTATCCCTTTCGTCGTAGAAATCGATGCGGATGCCTTTGGTCAGATAAGCCTGCTGCCTGAAATGGGAAATCAGTTTGTTTCTGTCGAAGATGATCTCTTTGAATATCTCGGGATCGGCCTCGAATATCTGGGTCGTTCCTCTCTGCCTGCATTCCCCTATCTTCTTGACCGGGGCCTGGGGCTTGCCCTGCTTGTATTCCTGGGCATATTTTTTGCCCTCTCTGCACACTTCCGTCCTCATGTATTTGGACAAGGCACAGACAACGGAAACACCCACTCCGTGCAATCCTCCGGAAATCTTGTATGCGTCTCCTCCGAACTTTCCTCCGGCGTGGAGGGTGGTCATAATCGTCTCCAAAGCCGATTTCTTCGTCTTCGCATGGATATCGACGGGGATACCTCGGCCGTTGTCGGTAACTTTGACCTGATTGCCGGGCAAAAGATACACTTCAATCTTGTTGCAGTATCCTCCCAACGCTTCGTCCAGGGCGTTATCCACCACCTCGTATATCAAATGATGCAGACCCTGGGGACCGGTCGATCCGATATACATGCCCGGCCTTTTCCTCACCGGATCGAGGCCTTCGAGAACGAATATGTCTTTAGCGCTGTATGAACTTTCTTTTTCTTTTGCCATATGTTTATTTTCTTTCTTCCCAATTAATGGTTTGTTTTAATTTATTGAGCAGGTCCGACACCATCCCGTCAATCGTCTTCGCATCGAGCGTCTTTTCATCCGACTGGTAGGTCAGATGGAAAGAGATGCTCTTCTTGTCCGAAGGTATTCCCTTCCCCTTGTATACGTCGAAAACCTCCACCGATTTCAAAAGGTTGTTGCTGCTGTTCCTTATGGCTTCGGCCGCTTCTTCAACCTTGATTTCCTCGGGCACGATCCCGGAAATATCCCTCAAGGCCGGCGGATGGTACGATATCTGTCTGTATTCTTTGTTTTCAGAACATTGTTTCTGCAACTGGTCGAAATCTATCTCGAAGAATACGGCATCTTCCATTCCGAGAATATCTATCAAATCCGAAGAAAGGTGTCCGGCATATCCGACCGTCTTCCCCTTGATTTTGATCTCCGCGGTTTTATTCGCGTTCCAGATTTTATCATTTGCAATAGAGGAGAAAGAAACCTTTTCCAATCCCAATTTGTCGAACAATTCGTTCAAAGATCCTTTAACCGAAGCGAAGCTCCCGCCCAGAATCGTTCCCGACAAGACCATCTTCTCTTCGGGCAAGAACACTTTTCCCAGCTCGAAAACCTTCAATTCCTTGAAGAATTTGGAATTCTCTTTCACTGTCTTCGCCATCTGGGGAATGGCAGTTGTCCTCAAATATTTGTAGTAGTTGCTGACGGGATTAGAAATCTCCGTTCCTTTCAGACCGAAGACCACTTCCTCTTCGTCGCCGATGAAAGAATAGTTATATGATTCGACAAAACCGAGCTCCTTCATATAGTCCTTAGTCCTATTCTGCCAGAAGATATCATCGTTCCTCAAGGCCGGTTCGGAGAAGCTGGGCAAATCCAAAGGAACTCTATCATATCCATACACCCTTCCGATTTCTTCGATTACCCCCTCGGGTATTATCACATCCTGCCTGAAGGTGGGAACCTTCACGGTCAGGATTTCTCCCGCAATCTTGACTCCGAAGCCAAGCTTGCCCAAAATCTTTGTAATTTCCGTTTTGGAAATATCGACTCCGATCAATCGGCCGACATCAGACGTTTTCAATTTGATTGCCCAAGGTTTCAATTTTTCTTTGTATGCATCGATCTTTCCCGAAACTATCTCGCCTCCGCTCAAATCGGCGATTAATGCGGCAACCCTATCGATGGCCTCTTCGGTCAAATTCGGATCTATGTTGTTCTCGAACCTGATCGAAGCGTCCGTCCTCAGATTCAATCTCCTGGCCGTCTGGGAAATGAGCTTGTGGTTGAAGTTGGCCGATTCCAATACGATGGTTTCCGTCTTTTCCGTTATTTCGGCGCTCTTTCCTCCTTTTATCCCGGCCAAAGCCAGTGCCTTCTTAGAGTCGGCAATCAGCAGAACGTTTTCATCCAAGACGTATTCCTTGTCGCTCAAGGTTAAAAGTTTTTCTCCTTTTCTGGCTTTCCTGACGATGATTTCCTTTCCTATTTTTTCATAGTCGAAAGCATGGAGGGGCTGGCCCGTCTCGAGCATGATGTAGTTCGTCGCATCGACCACGTTGTTTATCGATTTTTGCCCGCAGGCCTCGAGGCGTTCCTTGAGCCACTTGGGCGACGCCTTCACTTTTACATCGGTCAAAACCCTTACCGTATATCTCAAGCAATCCTTGCTTTCCACCTTGATTGAAAGATAATCCTTGATTTTCTCTTTACCCTCCTTCAATCTGAAAGAAGGAACGGTCATCTTCTTATCTAAAAGGGCTGACAGCTCCCTCGCTATTCCCAGATGGGACAAACAGTCTCCGGCCCTGTCCGGAAGCACGTCTATGTTCAAAACGTAATCGCTTCCTTTCTTTTCGACCGATTCGACTTCAAACGAGTGCATAGTCAAAATCTCGGCCAGGTTTTCTGGTCTGGGCAAAGGACTTTTGAAATATGACTGGAGCCAGTTATATGATACGGTCATTTTAGAATTGCTTTAAGAATTTAAGGTTTCCCGAATGGAACAATCGAATATCGTTGATCTTGTATTTCATCATCGTCGGCCTGTCTATACTCATGCCGAAAGCGAACCCTTTATATTTCTTGGGGTCGAGTCCTCCGTTTTTGATTACATTGGGATGGACCATGCCCGCTCCCAATATCTCCACCCAGCCCGTCCTCTTGCAGGCCGAGCACCCTTTGCCCGCGCAGACCTCGCAGCGCATATCCACCTCAAATCCCGGCTCGACGAAAGGAAAATAGCTGGGCCTCAATCGTATCTCCACTTTCCTCTTGAAAAACAATTCCAAGAATTTCTGGAGGACCGCCTTCAGATTGGCCACTGTTACGTTTTCGTCGACGTAGAAGCCTTCTATCTGATAGAAATTGATTTCGTGCGAAGCGTCGGTCGTCTCGTATCGGTACACCCTTCCCGGAATGACAATCTTTATCGGCGGTTTCATCTTCTTCATATACCTCACCTGGGCCGAAGATGTCTGGCTTCTCAACAGTTTTCCGTTCTTGAGGTAAAAGGTCTTGCCCAGAGACAAGGCGTCTCTCGCCGGGTGTCCTTCGGGAATGTTCAGAGAATCGAAGTTGTGCCATTCGTCCTCGACTTCCGGCCCTTCAACGACGGAAAATCCCAATCTCTCGAAGATATATTCCACCTCCCTCATTACCTGGGTTATGGGGTGGAGGTGGCCCGTTTCAACAATTTTTCCCGGAGCGGAAATATCCACTTTTTCTTCTGTCTTTTCTTTTTCCGCTTTCTTCATTTCCTTCTGCATCTCCAAGACCTTTTCTTCCAATAAAGAAGCGAATTCGTTTATCTCCCGCCCCAGAACCTTCTTTTCTTCCAAAGCCAGGTCTTTGACGAAAGAGAAGAACTTCCTTATCTCCCCCTTCTTTCCCAAGTATTTATCGGAAAATTCCTTCAATTCTTTTGAATCAGCAATCCTCTCCAACTCTTTTTCCGCGTTGTTTTTTAGTTCAGAAAAATCCATATTGTTGCACCCTTATTTTACCCCAAAAACGGGCAAAAAGCAACCTATTTCTCTATCAATTGCCCGTCCTTGACTATTAGGTATTTGGACACTCCGATTGACGGCTGCGCGGTAAACGGATCGTCCGGTTTTCTCTCTGCATAATTGATCAGTATCGTTTTGTCCGTAATAGAAATATTCTCCGGAGCGATCCTGTCTCCGAGGAGGATTCCGTTAGTTCCGACAATACCACTTCTGGAACCCAACCCCGCAACGAGATAATAAAATGTCCCGCTGCCTCCCGAATTTCTGGTCAAAATCATGACATAATCGTCTGTTCCGTCGGAATCAAGGTCTCCTTTTATCGGAGTCCACAGAACGGAAGTGATCTCCTTCGAAGCTGATCCGGGCACTATCTGTGTTTCCGATTTACCGTCTTTCAAGACCACCCCTCCCCCCTCTATGATGTATGTAGCATTCAAAGGATCGTTTATCTCTATCCGGGTATTCTTGTAATAAAGGAAAATGGCCAAAACAATGGCCAAAACTAAGATTATTATCGTCAGCGTTTTCCTGGACATGGATTATTCCGTCGTCTTTCCGTCGTATTCTTCGGGCTGGTTCTCGGCATCCTGCTTGGTCGCCCTGACCACTCCGTCCTGGTGTTCTGGAGGAGCATAGATGGTGTACAGTTTCATCTTGCTGTCGGGTGAAGTGTTGATGATGTTGTGCTTCGTCCCGGCCGGAATGACGACTGCCCATTCGGCCTCGATGTCGTGCTCCATTCCGTCCAAAATGGCCTTTCCTTTGCCTTCTTCAATCCTGATGAACTGATCCAAAGTGTGGACCTCTTCACCGATGTCCTCGTTTGGCAACAAGCTCATAACTACCAGCTGGCAGTTCTTTGCCGTGTACAAAACCTTCCTGAAATTATTGTTTTCCTTGGAAGCTTTCTCTATGTTAACAACGTATCCCATCATATGTTTAAGTTATTATAATATTAGTACTATTATACCAGCTAAGAAATCAGAAAGCAATAAAAAATGGGCATTGTTTGCCCTTTGAATAGCTAAATTCTTACAGCATATCCCGTCTTCGAATCAACGAACCAGCAATCGAAGCCGTCCCTGAAGGGACCTATGACGAATTGTATTTCGCCTTTTTCGGTTTGCACCTTGAATCCCTTCTGAGCATTGATTTGATCGCGGATTTCCTTCTTAACGCTTTCCGGAGTATCGTCGTCTTCCAGAAGAAGCGCATCTAATCCCTGAACCTTAAGGTCAGGTGCTTCCTCGGCTTTTGAGGGATCGAATCCGCACATAGCCGCGAGACGATTCTTTGCTTCTTCAAGACTCCCAAATTTTGTTGTCATACAAGAAACCTCTTTCGAATCCTGTTTCAGGACTAAAAACAAAATAACATACTTTTATATTTTGTCAACAATAAAGACAGAGGGACTCAACCCATAAACAAAACGCCCTTAAAGGCGTCTCTTTTGCGGGCCCGACCGGACTCGAACCGGCAGTCTCCTCCGTGACAGGGAGGCGCGATAACCAATTTCGCTACGGGCCCGTATTGAATTGTGTGCCAGGGATGGGGATCGAACCCATGACAACTCGCTTATGAAACGAGTGCTCTACCACTGAGCTACTCTGGCCGAACTCAGCTCTCTTCCAAACAAAAAATGTTGCGGTTCCTGGAATTGCACCAGGGTCTCCAGCTTATGAGACTGGCGAGGTACTACTCCTCTAAACCGCTAGGTATGGGTTATTCTAACAAAAAACAGAATAAAATCAAGAGAGGACTAATCTTCCACTTCGTCGGTGATGACTCCGAACTTCTTCAGAGTCTCTTCGAAAGACTCGAACATCTTGTCCATCTCTTCGATATTCACCGAATACTGGCGGTCCTTCTTGACCGCTTCGGCAACCTCGGCCAACTTTTTCAGATTTTCTCCGTCGGGAACGCTCGGATCCTCGGCCATCTGTCTCAAGGTCTTCCCAGAATAATTGAACCTTTTCAAAAGCTCGTGGAAAAGCTCTTCCATCCTCAGAATCGCCCTCCTGTGGTCTCCCTTGTCGAGCATATTATTGATTTCCTTGCATCTCGTCGAAAAAGATCGGGGCGGAGTGAATCTCTGGAAACTCAAGAAGTCCTTGGTTCTCCTCTTCATATCATTCCATATGATCTTCTGCTTGAAAAAGTACCAGATTAAAGCGAAAAGAAGAAGCAGAGTCATGAATATGAAGAGCACCCGGAAAGGAAATAAGAAATCGGTCAATTCCTTGTTCTCGATCATCTGGATGAGTTCAGTTGTTGTCATGGTTTTTTTCAAATAAGGAAGCTATTGATAACAATTTATCCTCTGTGAAAGGTGCTCCGATCAATTGTAGCCCAATGGGCAAGCCATCAAACGAACCGCAGGGAACGGATATTCCCGGCAGTCCGGCCAGGTTGACCGAAACTGTATATATGTCAGCAAGATACATGGACAAGGGATCTTCTGACTTCTCCCCTATCTTCCAGGGCAAGCAAGGCGAAGTGGGTCCGAGAACGACATCCACCTTCTCAAACGCGTTCTCGAAATCTTCCCTTATAAGGGTCCTAGTCTTCAGAGCCCTTTTGTAGTAGGCGTCGTAATAACCGGAAGACAAGGTGTATGTCCCGAGCATTATCCTCCTCTTGACCTCTTCCCCGAATCCGGAAGTCCTGTTCTTCAGATAGGTGTCGATTATCTCTCCCCCATCATCTTCAGAATACTTCCCATACCTCAATCCGTCAAATCGGGCCAGGTTGGCCGACGCCTCGGCCGGAGCGATGATGTAATAGCAAGCAAGAGCGTATTCGGAATGAGGCAAGCCGATTTCTACTATCTCGGCTCCCGCCTTTTTGAACGTTTCTATCGAACCCTTGATTGCTTTTTCAACCTCCTTGTCTAGTCCTTCCGCAAAATATTCCTTGGGTACCCCTATCCTCAACTTTTTCAAATCGTTCTCCTTTTTCAAATCGGTGCTGGTCGAATCCATCTTGTCCATACCTCTGATTGCCTCGAAAACGATCCTGGCATCCTCCACACTCTTGGTTAAGGGCCCTATCTGGTCCAATGAAGAAGCGTAGGCCATGAGCCCGTTTCGGGAAACGGTCCCGTATGTGGGCTTGAATCCGGTTATTCCGCAGAAGGAAGCCGGTTCCCTGATCGATCCGCCCGTGTCAGATCCCAAAGCATAGACGCACAAGTCGGCGGCAACGGCTGCGGCCGAACCGCCCGATGAACCTCCGGGAACCCTTTCCAGGTCATGGGGATTCCTGGTCGGAAAGAAAGCAGAGTTCTCGCAGGAAGAGCCCATGGCGAACTCGTCCATGTTCGTCTTTCCCAAAAATACCGCTCCCAGCTTTTCCAATTTCTCGATGACCGTCGCATTGTATGAAGCGATGTAGTTCTCCAGAATCTTCGAAGAAGAAGTGCATCTGACTCCTTTGATCAGAATATTGTCCTTGATGGCGCAAGGAATTCCGGTTAGGATATTGATTTCTCCTTTTTTGATCATCTCGTCAGCATTCTCAGCCTGCTTCAAGGCCGATTCTTCGTTGATAGTGACATATGCCTTTATCTCCGGATCTTTTTCCTTGATCTTATCCAAAAAAGCCCTGGTCAATTCGACCGAAGTGAATTCTCCCTTCTTCAATCCCTCATGGGCTTCCGTTATCGTCAATTTAGTTAGATCAGTCTTCATTGTATAAAATCTTTTTAACCTCGAGATAATTGTCTCTTCTCTTGGACAAGGCCTTAAGCAGATCTTCCGGATTTTTCTCAATTCCGATATCTTCCCTGAAAACATTTTCCGCCTGAGACAAATTGGCCGTTTCGGAAGCTGAAGAAAGATCCAGCTCCTGGAGCTTTTTCACGTATTCCAAAACGGAAGAAAACTTCTCCCTCATCGTTTCCACCTCCCCGTCCTTTATTTCCAGATAGGACAATTTGGCTATTCTCCTGATTTCTTCTTCGGATATCATATATATCAATATATACTAATCTCGCTATTTGAACAAATCCTTGATGCTGTTCCACAGATTCTGGGCCGCCACGGGAACGTCGGACAAAGCTTCCATGAATTCTTTCTGGAACTCTTCCCTGCTTCCCGCCCCCAGATTCGTCTCTATCCATGGAATAGCGACCGTATTGACCCAGTTAAGGAATGCATTCCACCAGTCGCCTATCTGGGGCAGATACTGGTTGATGTCGAAAGCGAAACAGGAACTGACGAAAAAGAAGGAAATCAACAAAACAAGAGACAATATTCTTTTAAGCATATTATTTTAACTTATTTATCGCTTCTTCTATCCTTTTCAATGTTTTTTCCTTCCCCAAGACAGCCGCTATCTCCATGGGCCCGGCCGAACTTTTCTTTCCGGAAACGGCCACCCTCAAGGGCCACAAAAGATTGCCTCTGTTTCCGCTCTTTTCCGCCTCTTCAAGCAATTCTTTTTCCAGACTCTCCTTGTCGAACTTTTCAATCGAAGAGATTATTTCCGACGATTTCTTCAATGATATGACAATATCTTCGTCTCCCATCTCTTTCCATTTAAGGAGTTCTTTCGGATAATCGAGTTCTTTTTTGAAAAACAAATCAAGAAGTTCGGTTATCTCCGAAAGCTTTTTCAGCCTCTCCTGATACAAAGCCACCATCTTCTCTATGTCTTCGATGTGTATCTCCTCTCCCGTTTCGACAACCGAATATTTTTCCAAAGATATCTCTTTGATGAGTCCCGCTTTGACGAGATAAGGGACGCACATCTGAGTCAGTTCGTATAAAGGAGTTTTGCGGATATAATAACCGTTCATCCAGTCGAGCTTGTCGATATTGAACACGGCAGCCGATTTCTGTATCTTCTCTATGGAAAAATCATTGATCAATTCTTCAATCGTATATATCTCCTTCTCCGTTCCCGGATTCCAGCCGAGGAATGCGACGAAATTGACCATCGCTTCGGGCAGGTATCCGTCTTCAATATAGTCGATAAGGGAGGTCTTACCCGTCCTTTTGGAGAGCTTCTTCTTGTCGGTTCCCAATATCAGGGGCAGGTGGGCGTATTCGGGCGCTTCAAAACCCATCGCCTGAATCAAGAGCATCTGCTTAGGAGTATTGGGAATGTGGTCTTCCCCTCTTATCACGTGCGTTATACCCATCTCGATGTCGTCCACCGCGCAGGTCAAATTGAAAAGACCCGAATCCAGATCCTTGGCGATGACGAAATCTCCCAAAGTCGAAGTATCCACCTCTATCTTCCCCCTGATCATATCGTTAAAAGATATCTTCTGGTTTTCCGGAGTCCTGAAGCGGATCACCGACGGCTTCCCCTCTTTAAGATATTTTTCAACGGTTTCTTTTGATAAATCCCTGCATTTCCCCTGATAAACCGGGGATTCCCCTATCGACATCAAATACTGCTTCTCCGCTTCTATCTCTTCCTTGGGACAGAAGCAGTAATACGCTTTCCCCTCTTCAAGCATTTTTTCCAGATGTTTCCTGTATATGGAAGCCCTTTCGCTCTGCCTGTACGGAGCATGAGGCCCTTCGGGGCCCGGACCCTCGTCCCAGGAAATATTAAGCCAGCTCAGCCCTTTCAATAATTCGTCCTCCCACTCCTTTTTCGATCTCTCCAGGTCCGTGTCTTCTATTCTTAAAATAAAAGTTCCTTTGTTCTTCTTCGCAAAAAGATACGGAAACAAGGCCGTCCTCACGGTCCCTATGTGGAGGTGGCCCGTCGGAGACGGAGCAAACCTCGTCCTTATCTTTTTTTCTTCTCTTTTGGCAATCATATCAAAAAATCCAATAAATATCTGGCAATAATGTTTGCGGCAAACGGCTTCGAGAACAGCTCGGCAGATTTCTTCATGTTCTCGGCATCATCCTTCAAAAGAATCTTCAGTTTTTCCAGAAAGAAATGGTGGGTGAAATTGCCTTCCTCCAAAACTAGGCAGGCCCCGCTCTTGGCATAGGCGTAGGCGTTCTTGACCTGATGATCCTGGGCCGATTCGGGAAGAGGCACCAGGATGCTCGGCTTCTTTGCCAGGGCTATTTCGAATATGGTTCCCGAGCCGGCTCTTCCGATGACGCAATCGGCTGCGGCATATGCGTCGCTAAGCTCTCTTTCGTCAAGGAAGAAATACGGATGGTATCGCTTCAAAAGCTCGCTCTCGACCAGCGCTTTAGATTCTTTCTTTATCCTCTTGAAGCCGTTGAGTCCCGTCTGGTGGATAACTTCGAAATCCTTTAGCATGTCGGGAAGAGAATCCAATATCACATCGTTTATCCTCTCGCTCCCTTGCGACCCTCCCATGACTAAGATGACGGGCTTTTCATATGACAGATTGAATAAACTCTTGGCTTCGTCCCTGTTGCCTTCGGACAGACCCTTCCTCACCGGATTGCCCGTCTCGATCATCTTCTCCTTCTTGAAGTATCCCGTTTCCGGAGCGGGGAAAGAAACAAAGACCTTTTCCGAAAATCTGCTCCCGATCCTATTGGCCAGTCCCGGCATCACGTCCGACTCGTGCATGAACACGGGAATCCTCAACATCCAGGCGGCGATGACGGCGGGTATGGAACCGAACCCTCCCTTGCTCAAGACCAGGTCCGGAGCGGTGAAGAACATGATCCAAAAAGCCTGGAATATGCCGAAAGGTATCTTTATCAAGACATCGTACAGGTTGGCGAAAAAGGAAGAGAATGAAGCATACCTTCTTATCTTCCCGCAGGAGACGTAATAGGTCTTTATCTTCTTCTCCCTGAAAAAAGTTTCCGAAGTGAAATCAGACGGTCCGATGTATGAAAAATCGAGATCAAGCTCCCTTTTCTTCATCTCTTCCGCCACGGCGATTATGGGAAAAATATGGCCTCCCGTCCCTCCTCCTGTGAACAATATCTTTTTCATACCTTAAATATAGTATTTTTTAGGCATTTTAACAAGAACTATCCCTTGGCGTTCCTGGAAATGCTCAGCAAAAATCCGCAAGCGATCAATTCCATTATCAAATGCGACCCGCCGTATGAGATGAACGGCAAAGGTATCCCGGTCAGGGGCAAGAGCCCTATCATCGCTCCGATATTGACCAGCGCCTGGACTATGAACCAAGACCCTATCCCGATTGTTATCAATCTCAGATATTCGTCGTTAAGGCGCTTCGCCACGGATAAAGAAGACAAGAACAGGGCCAGAAACAAAGCGACCAGGGCGGCCGAACCGATAAACCCGGCTTCTTCAGCAAAGATGGCGAAAATCGAATCGGAAATGGACTGGGGGACGAATCCGAACTTCTGGACGGACAATCCCAATCCCGAGCCCGCCAAACCTCCGGATCCGACCGAAATCAGGGCCTGATTGATGTGATAGCTCGAACCCAAAATGTCGGTTTCCGGATGGAGGAAAGAAGTGACTCTCTGCATCCTGTACGGCTCAACCAAAATCAAAGCGGAAAAACCGATTACCGCGACAAAGATTATCGCAAGCGTCTGCCTGATCGGGGTCTTGGAACAAAAGAACATAGCCATCATTATGCTGAAGATGACGATAAGGGTTCCCATGTCTTTCTGAAGGAACAAAACGGAGCATATCAAAACCAAAATGATGAAAAAAGCGGTGAACTTTTTCCTGGATTTCTCGTCGTTCAAAATTGCGGCCAGATAGATTATCGCGGCCAGCTTCAATATTTCGGACGGCTGGAAGCTGGCGAATCCCAAATCAAGCCACCTGGTCGCTCCCAATTCGCTCTTGGACAAAGCGGGGATAAAAACCAATAACATCAATATATATGAGAGGACGAATATGGCGAAGCTCCATTTCTTCAAAGTATGCAAAGGTATCTTGAAAGCAATAAAACCGAGAGCGAGTCCCGGCAACAATCCCCACAACAACTGGTGGAAAAGATAATAGTTCGGATTTCCCGTCAGCTTGAGCGAAATCGGAGTCGATGAGGTGGCCAGAGCCAAAACCCCCATAATGGCAAGGAGAGAAATTATGACCAACAGCCCTATGTTCACCTGCTTCTTCATGCTTTGACGTATTTCTTAAACAGATCTCCTCTTTCCTTGTAATCCCTGAAAACACCGAAGCTGGGCGAAGCCGGAGACAAAAGGCAAATCTTCCCCTTGGAAGTTATGCGGAAACAGTGCTTGACCGCTTCTTCCATGTCTTTGACAAAAACGCTCCTCATCTTCCCCTTGACTGTCTTCAAGATCTTCTCTCCCGAAGGATTGAACAATATCAGATTCTTGACATCGCTCTTGGACAATCTTTCTCCGAGCTTCTCGAATTTGATTCCCCTGTCGTATCCTCCCAGAATGATCGTTTCGACGTCGGGGCCGAGATAATCCAGGGCGAAAACGGCCGCCTCGGGTATGGTGGAGATGGAATCGTCATAGAAGCGGATTCCTTTTTTCTCTCCGATGAACTCGAGCCGGTGCTCCGGCCTTTTGAACTTCTTCAAGGCCTTGATAATCTTTTCTTCCTCGATGCCTAAAATCTTGAAGACGTTCAAAGCGGCAACCAGATTGTCGATATGGGTTATTTCCAGGAATTCCTGGTGTTCCTTCAAAAAACCTGAAAAATCAAGAGGATTGATTTCTACCTTCTTCGACTTAACTTTTTTGCTCAAATCATTTATCTCCTTCATCTTGGGATTGAAGATGAAATAATCATCCTTTTTCTGGTATTTGCATATGTTCGCCTTGGCCGAAAAATATTCCTTAAAATCCTTGTAGTAATCAAGGTGCTCGGGATAGATGTTCAAAAAGACGGCTATGTGCGGGCTCGCTTGCATGCCCTGGAGCTGATGGGAAGACAATTCATATACGAAAATATCGCTTTTTTTGACTTTCATTAAAAAGGATAAGGAAGGGGTTTCGATATTCCCGACCAGATACGCCTTCGATCCGGTTCCTTTCAAGACCGAATGGATCAAGGAGGAAGTGGTGCTCTTTCCCTTGGTTCCCGTGACTCCTATTATCATCGCCGGGCAATTGTCGAAAAACAGTTCCGTCTGGCTGGTGACTTTGGTTTTCTTTCCCAGATATTTCCTTATACTCGACAAGGATATTCCCGGAGATTTCAAGATGACATCGAAAGATTTAATGTTTTTCAGATAATCTTGCCCCAAAAACAACTCCGTATTCTTGTCGAACAGCTTCCTTGTCTTTAAATCCAAATCCTTCAATTCCTTCCTGTCCGCGACGAATATCTTCTTTTTGGGAAACTTCTTTCTCAGGAAAACAAAAGAATCGGCACCTTCCCTGCCTATCCCCAGAATCAGAACCTTTTTCTTTTCCAAAGAATTTATCTTCATTACTGTATAATTTAACATGTTTGGGGAATAAAAAAAAGAGACCATTTGTTGATAGCCCGGTCTCTAGGCTAAATCCTTATCGTTTTGTCTACCGAGCCCTTGGGCACGTAGATTTCGATTTCCTGGTCTCCTTGAGCAACCTTTCTGTTCAGGGAATATAAGAATTCCGAAGTCCTGCCCCACAAGCCTTCGAACGGGAAGATTCTGTATCTCTGGTAGTATATCATCTTGCCCGTACCGTTCAGTTGGTCGCTCTCTTTAATGTACGGGGTGAATTTGGAAATCCTGCCATTCCTGAATCCAGATCCTTCCGCATAACTGTAATCATAGTAATCGGCCTGCGCTACGCTGGTTGCGAGAAAAATCGGCTCGCCGGCAAAACGGACGTTTTCTCCGAGAGCCAATAATTCATTCTCTTTTACCAATTCCCTGGTATCCGTGTATTGAGCGGGATATAGTCCAGGGATAACAATACAGGACGATATTAGCACAATGATTGCAAGGACGATAAGGAACTCAAGCGCATGTTCCTTTGTCCACCTTTCGGTTATTTTGATTCTGATCAAAATTTCCTCAATGATTAAGGCAAGAATAATAGAAATTCCGGCCATCGGGCACCAGAAGATGACAAGCAAAAAAACAATCGCAGAATATATGATGGTCTGCCGGATGTTCTTTATTGTCTTCCCTTTCTCATCAGTCGCTACACAGACAACGGCCATTAAGGCCATTAATCCAATTGAAACAATAAGGTCAGTCATAGTTCACTCCTTTTTCTTTTTTCAAGCTTTCAACGCTTAATTAGAATGCGATACTTCGGCAAATCCGAAGATTACCCAAACTATAAACTACAATTAGAACATTGTCAAACAGCTAATCTTTGAAATAGGCGGGGATGAAATTCTTCTTGTTCCAGTGGTCCATGACCTCAAGGGTCATCTTTTCCCAATCCTTTCTCTTGGGCAATACGTTCTTCTCGAAATGCTTCAGGAGATAAGGGAGATCGGTCGATTTCTTGTATGAAAGATACAAAGCGACCAATGCCTCCTTCCTCGTTCCCACGCACTCGAACGGCTTGACCGGCTTCTCCCCTGTCAACTCTTTCAAGATCGATAGCAGTTCTTTCTTTTCATACAGATCGGAACCAAAAATAGACATCAATTCTTCTTCTGGAACGAAGGGATACAAAATCATATACACGAACAAACATTTGGAACAGGCGCCGCACCACTTCCCTGTCTTCTTCTTCGTTCCCGAATAGGTCTTCTCCGCCTCATTACAGCTCAGAAAGACCGGGAAATAATCCTTCATGTATGAGAATATCCTCGCAATCTGTATCTCATACAACAATCTCAGGACGCTGAAATATTCAAGGCCGTCAACGAGATACGAAGAGCAATATTCCCTGAATTTCTTCTCGAAATCATACGTCTTCGAATACTGGTGGTTTATCTCCCTCCCCTTCCATCTGACATTTCCCTCGTTCGAACTGTCTTCGTTGGAAAAAACAACGAATTTCTTGTTATAAAGATAAGAAACGAGGACGGAGAGGAAGGAAAGATAGGCCACGAAAGGAGTATGCCCGTTAAGATACCCTCCCCTGTTCAATTTCAAAAGCTTTTCTTCTATCTTTCTCTCGGCCACGATCATCCTTCCGTATCCAGACACCTTGAATATCTCTTTGGCGCTCAAAGTCGGGTTCAAAGAGAAGCAGCCCACGTCCTTCTTGAACTTCTTCATCAGTTCCAAGGTGACGGCCGAATCCTTTCCTCCTCCCACGGGAATCAATATGCCTTTTCCCGAAACCTTTCCCTTCTTAAAAGAAAACTTTCCCGAAGAAACAATCTCGACAAAATCAAAAGAAGTGAAATCGATCTTGTTCTCATAGAAATACTGGCCCATCCCTTTCAACAAGACATCTTTCCACCATTTCCTCTGCTTCGTATCGAGAAAGCCGGCCAAAACTACTATCTTTTCCGAACAAACCGCTTTCCAATAAGAAAACATTTCTATCATTCCCAGATTGAAAACCAGATTGTCCAAAACATTCTTATTGATCCCCTTCAAAGAAACCCCTTTGATCAAAACCGAAGGATTGAATTCCAATTCCGAACTCCTGAAAACGAAAGAAACCCGGAGGTCTTTCCCCTCCGCCTTCCATGAAAAGCTCTCATAGACGAATTCCGGATATTTTTTTCTCAATTCTTTCAGTTTCATCTGAGTAATTGGATTGCCGCCCCTATGACGGCGAAAATAATGCTCAAGAGCCACAGCCTCATGGTTATCTGATACGGCTTCCACCCTATCGCTTCCAGGTGGTGATGGATTGGCGTCGAAAGCCAGATCTTCTTCCCTCTGTATTTCTTGGAAAGCAATTGGAGAATCACCGAACCCGTTTCAATAACCAGGATTCCGCAGATCACCGGCAGCACTGCCACCGAATCGGTCAGGAAAGCTATCGCCGTCATTGTCATAGCGAGTCCCAGTATCCCGGTCTCGCCCATATAGAACTTGGCGGGAGGAATATTGAACCAGAGGAAGCTGAACAAAGCCCCCAATATGGCCATGCAAAAACCCGAGAGATCGATCATGCCCTGCGAGAAAGCAATCACCGCGAAAGCCCCGAAAATGGCCCCGTAGACGCCTCCAGCCAGGCCATCGAGCCCGTCAACCACCCCCGAAGCCCAGGAGGCCAGACTGACGATTATATACAATAAGATGAACCAGAGGCCCAGGTGCCAGTCGAAACCGTGCGGGAAATTCAAAAGCAAAGGTATGTGGATCGAATCCCATCCCAATTTGTAGTAGAGCCAGGCGCCTCCGATAAGACCCATCGCAACGACGAGCAATAACCGGGTCTTGAACTTCAGCCCTCCTCCGATATACTTGCCCGTGCCGTAGACGACGGAAATGTCATCGATCAGTCCGATCAGGGAAGCTGTTATCAAAGCGAACAGGGGTATCCACGTCTCTTCTCTCGACAGGAAATTAAGCCGATCGAGCCACCAGATGTCGGAGAAGCTGCCGAGGACCATAAGGATGATAAGAAGGATCAAAACCGAAGACCAGATGATTATCCCTCCTCCTCTCGGAGTACTAACCTCCTTTTCCTTGTGGAAAGCCAGGAAAACTTCCGCCTCCTTTCCGTCGATCGTCTTCTCTCTCGGCTTCTTCTTCCAGAACTCTATCTTGTAGAGGAATTTTATCAAAAATCCGGCCACGAAAAAAGAAATCAGGGCGGAGAGGAACCCCAGGGACATTATTTTTATCGCATTGAAAGTGAATAAAGACATATTACCAGAAGAACGAATCCTGGAGCCACGCATTCAATTTCCTTGCTTCTTTGAACCTGTCGTCGGCTCCGGTAATGACGTTGATTATATATCCGTTGTCGGAAGAAGAATAACTCTTCAGTATGAGTATGATACACCCGTTGGCCTCTTTTGTATATCCCGTCTTACCCCAGAGATACGAGGAATTCTCCTTCAAAAGGATGTTGGTGTTCTTCAAATTATGCAAGACCCCGCTCGAACTTTTCAGCTGCTTCTCCGGCAAAGAAAGTATCTGGGGAATCAGAGGATAATTCTTCAATATGTACACGACCAGCTTTTCCAGATCGTACGGAGTCGAAACGTTGGTTTCGTCCACCTCCTTTTCGGAAGAATCGGTGAAGATATCCAGCCCGCTCGGATTGACAAAATGGGTATTCTTCATGCCGAGCTCGTCCGCTTTCTTGTTCATCTTGACGATGAATTCCGTCCTGCCCATCTTTTCGGATAAGGCCTCCGCTCCGTCGTTCGACGACTCGATCAATGTGACATACAGAAGGTCTTTGACGGAAATGGTCTCCCCCTTCTTCAGCCCTCCGAGAGTGCTGTACGTATTGATAGCCGATTCGCTTATCTTCACTTCATCATCGAGATTGTAGTTTTCGAGAGCGATAACGGCGGTCATCAATTTACTCAAAGAAGCTATGGCTATGACTTCGTTCCCCTTCTTTTCGGACAGAACGACTTCCCTGTCTTCTTCAAGGTTGACGAAAACCGAAAGGAAATTGGCCGAATTGACATACAGGTCGTTGATTTTCTCTTTGGATAAAGGATAAAGAAGGTCGACTTCCGACGCCTTTAAAAAGGAAAAAGAGCTCCCCGAAATGTTAGCTGAGCGCGAATTGAACAGAAAACAGAAAAAGAAAATCAAAACCAGGGCAAAGATAAAGAAAAGATTCTCTTTTTTCATGGTTAAGGATTCAATCTTTTAACGTCTCTCGGGAAGAGGATGGCTTCCTTGATGTTCTCGAGCGAGAGCATCTGCTTTATTATCCTCTCCGAACCCATGCCCCATCCCCCGTGGGGAGGAAGGGCGAACTTGAACACATTGAGATATGATTCGAGCCCGTCGGGCTTCACCTTCTTCTTTTTCATATTTGCAACCAAATCTTCGTACTTGTGTATCCTCTGTCCTCCGGTCGCTATCTCGAGCCCTTTGTACAGCAAATCGAAACCGCAGGTCTCTTTATCATTTTCCGGATTGACCATGGTGTAGAAAGGTCGGTCGGACCAGGGATAATGAGTAATGAAAATGAAATCGGAACCGAACTTCTCTTTGGCATACCTTCCGGCCAGCTCTTCCCCTTTGGGGTCAATATCAGTGCCTTCGGCAATCTCATGCCCGTACTCTTCCTTGATTATCTTTTTTATCTCCGACAATTTTATCGAAGGGATCTCTTCGGGAACCTCCAATCCCTTGACCCCGTATAAATCGAGGTATTCCTTCCCCTCCTTCTCGATCATCTTGAACATCTTGACCATGACCTTGTTGAGCGTCCTCGTCACGTCGGAAAAATCATTGATGAATCCCATCTCCGCATCCAGTCCGACGTATTCGTTGACGTGCCTCGTGGTAAAATGGGGCTCGGCCCTGAAAACGGAACCGACCTCGAAGACCCTCTCGAACACACCGACCATTATCTGTTTGTAGAACTGGGGGCTCTGGGCCAGAGTCGCCTCCTTGTCGAAATATTTAACCTTGAAAAAATTCGCTCCGCCTTCCGTCGCCGCTCCCAAAAGCTTCGGCGTCTTTATCTCTATGAAATCCTCTTCCCTCATCACCTCTTCGTAGCTCTTGAGGAGCAAATCATACAATCGGAAAATGGCCCTCACTTTGGGATGCCTCAAAGAAACCGTCCTGTAGTCCAATAAAGTCGTGATGTTCAGATTCAAATCGTCCTTGCTCAAATCGAAAGGAAGGTCTTCGCTGTTCGAAGCCACCACTTCCAATTTCTCTCCTTTAATCTCGAATCCTCCCTTGGCCCTCTCGTCCTTCTTGACCGATCCCTCTATCGAGACGGCATCTCCCGTTTTGACTTCGGCGCTCTTATCCACTACCACCTGGATCGTCCCCGTATAGTCGGAAACGACCAGGAAGACGATATTGCCCAGATTTCTCACATTGAAAACCCTGCCTTTCACCAATGCTTTCTTTCCTTCGAATTCGGATATGTTTTTGATCAATACTCTTTCCATCTTATTTTTCTTCTTCCAAATCTTTTAATTTTTCCTTGAGCTCCACCATCTTATTCTCCCTGTTGACGAAAACTTCTCCGAACTGCTCCAATTCCTTGACCTTTTCTTCAAGCTCGGCCGTCTTCCTCTTCAATTCCTTGGTCCTTTCGCCCACTAATTTTTCCAAACTGTCGTTCAATCCCTGGAGATCCCTCGTCCTCTCTTTGACTTTCTCTTCAAGAACGGCGTTGGCCACTTCGCAGGCCGAATTGGCCTCTTTCAATTGGGCGTTCTTTTCTTCCAATTGCTTCGTCCTTTCCTCTATCTTCTCTTCGAACAGCATCTTCTGCTCGCTCAACTGATGGGTATACTTCAAAGCGACAAAAGAAAGGACGCAGATGAGGATGAAGATGACCGATTTCTCCGCGAAGCTCACCTCAAGGTCCGGAAAAACCAGCAATGACGACAGTAATGTCAGGAGCGTGGCGACCAAAATATCCGTCGTTATCATCGAAGCCAGAGGGTTCTTTTCTATGAGCACATAGGCCATTATAAGGGCATAGACGGGAATAGTCAAATAGAACAAAGGGTAGATGTTGACGCCGTAGATGGGCAGGAAATCGATGAAAACGATGCCGAATATGGATATGCCCAGAAGGATGTATAAGGCGGTGTCTTTCTTCACGTCCTTCTTCATTCTGTTCTGCCAGGCCTTGAAAACATTATACAATGACATGATAAGGAGAACGAAAACAAATAAGGAAAAGATGTAGTGGACCAGAGATATTCCGGCCCAGTCGCCCCACCTGTAGAAAAATATTCCGTTGATGATAGTATCCACATTGACCGAAAAAACCAGATATATGGAAACGAGATAAGAGATGAACAGAGGGGTTCTCTGGTTCTTTATCTTGCAGAACTCTATAGTGAAATGATAGAGGAATACGGGTATCAGGAATATGGCCAGAGCGAAAACCTTGTTCAGAAGGACGCTCTCGCTTATCCTCCCGAAAGCATGCCCCTGCCAGACGACGAAAGCTCCGAAAGCCCAGAGGAACTGGGCCAGGGAAAGAAGAAAGAACATCAGATTCTCCTTAGACCTGCTTTTGAAAAAAATGAAGGTTCCCACGAGCAAAATAAAGATGCTGCTCGGGATTATGAGATATATGGCGAGGGGTGTTTCTATCATTTCAATAATTCTTTAATCTTATCCACTATCTCTTTCGGGTCATGATTGGATTTGATCAAATAATCCTTGGCTCCCAATTCGAAAGCCTTGCTCTTTGTTTCATTGTCATCGAAATTGGAAAGCACCAGGACGGGAACGTCCTTCAGCTCCCCTATTTCTTTGACCTTGATCAGGTAGTTTATCCCGCTCTCCTTGGGCAAAAGGATGTCCAGGACCACCAGATCGGGATGATCGTTTTTCCCTTTCTCAATCGCCTCGTCCACTTCTATAGCGCTCAAGACCTCGAATCCTTCTTTGCTCAGCTTGAACCTGTACATGTCGGACAAGATCTTCTCGTCTTCGATGATAAGAATCTTTTTCATATGTTTATTGAATTATAATATATAAAGATTATTTCTTCAATTCCGGCGGAAGGAGATCGAACTCCTGGAAAGGAACGATGTCCGCCCTTATCGGCATATCTATGAAGAAAGTGCTTCCTTTGTCCTTGCCCTCGGAATAGACGGTTATCTTCCCTTTATGCATGGCCATAAAGCTCTTGGCCACGTACAGCCCCAGACCGGTGCCCTGGGTGTGCAATTCCGATCCCCTCTTTCCCCGAGAGAAGCTCTGGAATATTTTTTCCATCTCATCCTGCTCTATCCCCACTCCCGTATCCTTGACCGTTATCCTGACCAGGGATCCTATTACCGAAACGGAAACCGTGACTCCCCCGCTTATCGTGTACAAGATTGCATTGTTGATAATGTTCGAAACGGCCTGCTTGACCTTTTCCTGGTCTCCCCTTATTAACGGTATCACCTGCTTCGGTTTTTCGTATCTCAGATAGAGACCTTTTTCTTCCGCTTTCAGCTGCGTATCCCTGATGCACTCCTCAATCGTGTCCTCGACGGAGAAATTCTTGACTTTCAATTCCACCTTCCCTCTTTCCAGCCGGGTCACGCTCAAAAGCCCGTTGACCATCTTGATCATGGAAACCGAAGAATCGTGGATATACCTTATCGGATCTCTGAGCTTTTCCGAAACCGGGCCGTAGTCCCCGTCTTCGAGCATATCGGTGTATCCGCGTATCGCAGCCAGGGGCGTGCGGAGCTGATGGGAAACGATCGAAATGAATTCCGTCTTCAGCTTGCTTATCCTCTCCGCCTCTTCTTTCCTCTTTATCTCCGCATGGTTATGCCTCAAAAGAAGAATGCAGGCCAGCAGAAGAAGGATGAAAATGGTTGCCTTTCCGGCAAATCCCATGTCCAATTCCGGAAAAGCCAAAAAGGTGGAAACCAATATGAGTATGGCTCCGACTAAGATATCCGTGGCCATGGCCGAAACGAAAAGATTCTTCTCGGTGATGGCATAGGTAAGAATAAGAGAAAACAAAGGGAAGAAAATATAGTAAGCGGGATAGAAAATGATTCCGTAGGCAGTCGCTATCCCGATGCCGGCCAAGCTGAAGACGGAATAGCCAAGAAGGGCGAAATATGCCTTTTCCCTCTTTTCGATATTTATTTTTTCGCTCTTCCAGGTCTTGAAAAGATTATAAAAAGAAAAAGAAAGGAAAATTGCAAGATAGACCAGGAAAAAATGATGCCCGGTTCTGGCGATAGTGTGGCATCCATAAGAATAATAGAAAACACCGTCGACGAAATAAGGGGTCGTTATCAGCATGGCGAAAAATGCGCCTATGCCGTAAGCGAAAGCTAAAATAATCCTGCTCTGTCTCTTGCCCGACAACTCGCAGACCTCGAGCGAAAAATGATACAGGAGCGGAATCATCATCGCCGTGGCGAAATAAAGAGACCTGTCCCAGAAAGTCACCGAGACATCGCTTACTCCGCAGCTCCTCCACATCATGAACGAACTGATCGCCCAAAGCGACTGGCCCACGCTCAAGAAAAGGAATATCAGATTCTCCCTTTTCTTGGATCTTATATAGCTGTATATTCCAACCGCGAATATCAAAACGGCGCTCGGAATCAGCAGATAGACCGGAAACGGCATTATCATTTTGATTGTTTTTCGCTTTCTCTCCTTCTTAAGACGGAGTGGAGCGTTTTCCCTATATTCGATTTGGGCAACTCGCTGAAGAATTCTATCATCACCGGCACCTTATGCGGGACAAGGCTTTCTTTGGCGAATTCCATCAGATCTTTCTCTGTCGCCGTCTCGCCCTGCTTCAATACGACGCAGGCCTTGACCGCCTGTCCGTAGTAGTCGCTCGGGACTCCTATCACGGCCACATCCAAGACCTTGGGATGTTTTTCCAAAACCTGTTCGACTTCCCTCGGCCAGACTTTTTCTCCTCTCACATTTATCATATCATCTTTTCTTCCTTCGATATAGAAGACGCCTTCCTTATTCATGTGTCCGATGTCTCCGGTATGGAACCAGCCGTCCTTCAAGGCCTGTTTCGTCTTCTCCGGCTTGTTCCAGTATTCCTTGAAAATTGACGGGCCTCTCACGATTATCTCTCCGGACATTCCGCACGGGACATCGTCTCCTGTCTGCAGATCAACAATCTTCGCGTCTATATCCGGATACGGAACACCGACCGAGCCGAAATCCTTTTCGTATTCCTTGGTCGCCGGATCGATGATTATAGCCGGACAAGTCTCCGACAAACCGTACCCTTCGACGAGATAGGAGTTGGGTATTATCTCCTGGAGATTCTTCCAGGTATATGAAGATATGGAAGTGCTCCCGCTCCCGCAAAAAGTGACATCGGTAAGCTTGGGTTCGGCCGGATTCTCCTGGTAATATTTGACGAAAGCGGCGTAGATGGCCGGGACGCAGAACAATCCGTTCACCTTTTCCTTTTGCAGCGCCTTGATTGTCTCTTTGGTGTGGAACTTGGGAAGGATGACCAGCTTCCTCGCCTTGGAATGGGCGAAGTTTATAATCGGCCCGGAACCGTAGATATGGAACAAGGGAACAACGAGAAGCAGAGAATCGACGGCCACGTGCTTGAACCATTCTTCGATTGCCGTAATGTTCGCGATGATGTTCGCATGGGTCAGACAGACGCCTTTCGGCTCTCCCGTCGTCCCTCCGGTATACACTATCAAAGCGACATCTTCTTTGGGATCTATCTTGACTTCGGTCTTCCTCTCTTCCCTCTTCATGTCTTCATCCGGAGCATAGTGGGGCGCCATTTCCAGAAAACTCTTGAAATCGACGGCTTCGTGGCAGTTGAAAACCTCCACTTTTTTCAGAGCTCTCGCCAACATCCTCTTCATGGGCGGGAAATAATCCGATATGTTCGTCGAGATTATCTTTTCTATCTGGGGCGTGACCTGGGCGGCCAGAGTTACATTACTGTAGAAATTATCTAGAGTGACCACCAGCCGGGGCTGCAGATCCTTGAAGAAATACTCCAGTTCCTTGGGAGTATAGAGAGGATTCAAAGGAACGGGTATGGCTCCCGCCTTCATCGCTCCCATGATGGAAATGATCGTCTGGGGACAGTTGACCGCCATGATGATGACGCGGTCGCCTTTCTGTATGCCGTTGACCATCAGGGCATGGCAGAACTTATCAACCAGCTCTCCGTACTCCCTGTAAGTGATATTGGTGCCGTAAAAACTTAAGGCTATCTTCTCAGGATGCTCGGCTGCCGCTTCGTCAATGAAATGATTCAGGGTGACATCGGGATAGTCCAGATGTCTTGAAACATCCGCTCCGTACAATTTGAACCAGGGGCGCGAATCGGGAACTTGATAGTCCGCTTTTGGCATATTTTTATTATTTTATTTTGAATTTATCCAAAAGAATCTTCCTATTGAAACAGGTGAAATCGGCCAGAGGGAAATTCCATTTCCTCCCCCAGTCCTTCGTCTTTTTCAGATGATCCATATCGACCGAACCGATGTAGTCGTTCTTGTCGTTTTCAAGCGCTTGCATTACCCCCTCAGTCATACAGGCAAACCCTATCCCTTTCGGAAGTCCGAACCTGGTCCCGATATGGAAATCTCCCCACTTGACCCTGCCTCCGTCTATGGAAATCACATCGGGCCTCTTTTCCTCGATATCCGGAACCACATCTGGCGGTTCAGCCACATCCACCACCAAGGCTCCTTTCTTCAGATATTCGGGAACGATTAATGATTCGGGATGAGAAGTGGCGGTAATTATAATATCCGCATTGATTATGTCCGAAATATTGTCGGTCAAAACGTAATTGCCATTCACCAGTTTCGGCTTCAATCTCTCGAACCTGTCTAATTCCCTTTCGACAAGCAACAAATCATATCCTTCGGCATTAAAATGCCTGGCAATCGCTTCTCCGATCACTCCCGCCGCCCCGACGATCGCCATCTTCACTTTCTCTTTTTCCATTCCCTTCATTTTCATCGCCTTTTCAGCCGCTTCTATGGAAATCGCGGCCGTATATGTGTTCCCCGTTGTAATCGCCAATTTGACATCGGGATTTTCCCTCAGCCACAAGCCGGCCGAAGTGACCGGAGCGGTAAGGGCTCCTAACATGACCAGATCGCAATTAAGCTTGTTCTGGGCATACAAGATGGAGCCAAGGACGATATCCCTCGCTCTTTCTTTGTTTTTCATGATTTCTTCCGAAGTCAGGAGTATCCCCACGGTGCATCCGCTCGCTTTCCCGAAAATATCGAATTCGGAGATGCGCATGTACCTCTTCTCGTCGGGAATCATCTTGAAGAACCACTCAAGCAGAAACAAGGGAATCCATTTCCCCATCGGAACCATTCTCTTATAATCTTTCTTTGTTAAAAAGTGTCCCAGTATTGCAACTTTCATAAAACAAAACCCCGCTAAGGGGTGTTATTCTTCTGCTCCGTTCTCAAGCGAAGACCAGAAAATCAGCGAAACGATGAATAAAATTATTACAATTGCCCAGATTGCATCCATATGAGTCAATTATACTCTCCCTATTTTTTAATTTCAAGGGAGAAATGAAAAAATGGTCAAAGTTGGTAGGCGGCAAGGCCGATGTTTTTCCAAAAAAAGTCATACAACCTTTCTCGGATCTCACCGGGAACTTGATCCTTAACTCTGGCCATTTCATTGCGCAGGAAATCGATCGACTCTCTTTCGGCATCCTGCTTTTCCCCGAGAATCAGGGATGACTGATTCCCTTCGGATGACATATATCCGATAATCCGATACTGGCTGACTGAAACCGGTCCTCCGTAAGACTTTCCCTCAATCAGCAACGAGTCGTTCGCGACCCTCACAGTCCATCTGCCCTCTTCGGGGCCTTTAATGATCTTGACTTCCATGGTATCACCACGTCTGGGCCAATAATATACTCAAAAAATAACGTTGTCAATCATCCGCAATAACCGTTCATTCCCTTCAATTCCTGGCTAAGCTCATAAATATCTCCCGCTCCCATGAAGATCATCACCTCTCCTCCATTCAATTCCTTGAAAAGATCTTCTTCCGAGACATATATCGCTCCCGGAACGGCTTCGGCCAGCCTCTTCGAGCTTACCTTTTCCTTGGCTTCCTTGGATTCTCTTCCGGCGACATCATATATATCTATCAAAAACAACTTGTCGGCCAGCTTTTTCTCCAGAACTTCCTTAAACGTCCTGACGAAATCGTCGAACAAAAGATAGGTTCTCTGGTACTGGTGAGGCTGGAAGACGCAGAATATCTTCTTGTCCGGGTATTTCTCCCTGGCTCCCTTAAGGGTAGCCATTATTTCGGTAGGGTGGTGAGCATAGTCGTCAATCAAAACGAATCCGGGAAGCTCCGTCTCCTCGAACCTCCTCCACGACCCCGCATATTTGGAAAGGGCGCTGAAAGAAACCTCGTCATCTATATTCAACAGGCGGGCAACCTTCAAAGCGGCCAGAGCGTCAAGAACGTTATGGTTTCCCGGTATCTTGATTAATTTTTTCAATTTCTCGGCATCGGAAGAATCTTTGAGAGAATAATTCACCGTCTTCCTGTCCGTCTTTATCCCCGTCTCTTCTGTCTTAACCAGGATCCCTTCCTTCTTCAAGCGCGAAACGAATTCATTGAAAGCTCTCTTGATATTCTCCAGATTGCCGTAGTAGTCGAGATGATCTTCTTCGATATTGGTCACGACAATTATCTCCGGCCAATAATTAAGGAAGGATGCTTCATGCTCGCAAGCCTCGATGACCAAATATTCCGATCTGCCCATCCTGAAATTGGAATCGCCGAATTCCTTAAGCTTTGTTCCGACAATGACGGTCGGATCCAGTCCCGCCTCTATCAAAACCAGAGAAATCATGGCCGTGGTCGTGCTCTTGCCGTGGGTCCCGGAAACGGCTATGGTCTTGTGGCTCTTGGTCAATTCTCCCAGTGCCTGAGGATACGACATAATCTTTATCCCCCTCCTTTCCGCCTCGACTATCTCGGGATTACTGCTTTTTACCGCCGGGCTGTGGATGACTAAATCGAAGTCCTTAATATTCTCAACCGAATTGGGACCGATCGATACGACCGCTCCCTTCTTTCTCATATCTTCTATTATTTTTGAATCGACAAGGTCGGAACCGGAAACCTCGTCCCCTTTTCCCAAATGATACTGGGCTAAGGCCGAAACACCGATCCCACCTATGCCGATAAAATGTATTTTCATATTATTTTAATGAAATTGATTCTAGAACGGTGTAATGAGCCCCTCCTCTCTTCAGATCGCTCTCCATTATATCAACCGATTCCACTTTGAAAGAGAGAGAAAGGTCTTTGGATATGTCGGGACGTTCCTCCGACTCTATCTTATTGAACTGCCATTGAATTATCCTACCCAGGGTGATGTGCGGGGTGAACCTATTATCCGGCTCCCTCACATCCAGTAGTTCTTTTTCCAGCTCCGCCTGCAATTCTCCCAGCTCCGGAGAGTTTTCTCCGTTCGCCCAGACCATCTTGGGCGACTTCTCCTTGGGTCCGTATGAAATATCCTTAAGATTGATCTTAAAGCTCTGATGCTTTTTAACTATCCTTTCTACTGTCTTGATTATTCCGGGAAGATCTTCTATTTCCACGTATCCGATGAAAAACAAAGTGACGTGGAGATTGTGCTTCCTCGTCCATTTGACTGGGCAGAAATCGTTGAAATTGGTGAAAGAATCTGAAATCTCCCTGCTCAAAGATTCCAGCTTATTCTTGACGCTTTCCGGCAGCCCTATACTGATGAATATCCTTTTCTTCATACTTCAAGGATAGCAAATTAAACAAAGAGGGGCAAATAAAACTTAAGACACCCGTAGGTGTCAAAATTATGAAGCTGGAATTTTCATTCCGGGGAAAAGCCCTAGAAGGATGGAATCCAGTAGTTCCTTGTTCGTCTCGCCGATCGGCTTGAGGAAAACCTTAAGCGTAGGCCCCCTGCCCTCAACCTTTATGCTCGCTACCGAGTAGATGTCCGGCCGTTTTTGCCGAAGGATTTTGAACTGGGTCCGATTAATCTCAATTTTTTTCTCAGGCTTCTTCAATCAGAACACCTCTTTGTTGTAAAAGAATGTTTGAAAATTATACAAAGACATACTAAATCAATTCCTTCTCTTTGTCAAAAACACATCCTCGTGTATAATAAAACTATGAAAATAGACCTGCACTGCCATACCAAATACTCATACGATGCTTCTTCAAGCATAGAAAGCATAATCTCCCAGGCGAAAAAAATGGGCCTCGGCGGAATCGCCATCACCGACCACGAGAATACCAACGGCTGGAAGGAAGCAATCGAATTGGGAAAAAAGCATGATTTCCTCATCGTTTTGGGTGAAGAAATGAAAACAACCAAAGGAGACGTCCTCGGGCTCTTCCTCAAGCAAAAGATAGATGGATACAAAAAAGACCCGAGATGGGTCATGGAAGAGATAAAAAAACAGAACGGACTGGTCGTAATCCCCCATCCCTTCCACGGAAGCGAAGGTTTCAGGGACGACATAACCAAATACCTCGACCTAGTTGATGCGATAGAAGTGTTTAATGCGAGGAAGCCCGGAACCAGTCCCGACAAGAAAGCCAAGGAATTCGCGGAAAAGCATAATCTGGGCACGACTGCCGGAAGCGATTCCCACTACTACAAAGGGATAGGATACACATATGTTGAATTTGAAGGAAATTCGGAAGAAGAATTGAGGCGGGCTATTCTTAATAAACAAACAAAAATAAAAGAGAGAAAATCTCCATTGATTTACATTATTACTCCTTTTTTGGCTAAAACTGGAATAATCAGAAAATAAAAAAGGGGCGAGAAGCATATTGCTCTCGCCGTTTTTTCGATCATCCTTCAAGCGGTCATTCTTGTCGGACTTATGATGTGCGTAGACGATCGTCTTCCTTGGAGATCTTCGGCAAAAACGCGCCGGATGGCGTGCGAAAACTGGACGGTTTTTCAGACTGTCTGACGAGCAAGCAGCAAACAGAAAGGAGCACAACATGTTAACGAAAAGAGTGGAAGTGTTTGTGAAATCATTTCAGAAAAAGTGGTTCCCGACCGATGATGACAGAGTTTGGAAGCGGTGGGTAGATTACAAGCGAAGGGAGTTAAGGGATCTGATCGGGCTCTTGAACTCCGATGTTAGGGACAGTTTCAAAAGGAGGGTCGTGTTTCTCCTTCTCGTTCCGACAGAAGAGCTCAATCCGATCTATTGGACTGAAGAAGTCGGAAAGTTTTATCAGAAAATTGATTTTCTGAAAACTTTAAACCCCGGCCTTCTCTCCTATGCAACCGATCTTATCGTCGAGTTCTACGCCATGCTCAAGCCGATGCATTGCGACAGTCCGAGTCATTACTCTCAGGGACAAAGGGGAGGTGTTATTCTTCACTTTTCCGTCACCGATAAATATCACGAGGCTCTATCCTTCTACAACGATTGCATCCTTCTTCTACTTACTCTTCTCCCTGAAGAGCAGTGCGAAAAGATTTTCCCATTATTCTCGCTTCGGGATATTTCCACCTACAATGACCTCGAAAATTTCTCTGGATATAGGCCGTTCAGAAATCTCTTACGTAGTAAGGTGGATGAGAAATGGAAAAAACGAGCAGATGCCACAATGAGACAGATTGTCAAAGATGAGCTGGCTGGCAGAACGAAGCCCAGGGAAAATTGGGAAAATGCCCTTCAGCAATACGCCAAAGCAATCGACATACGGGATTTGAATTACAGTGTCGACTTGTACGCTGATCAAATTCAATTCTTGGTTTCCGAAGAACATTATGACTATGAGCTCATTGATGACTGGATGGTTGGTCAAATTTTCCAAATTTTACCTGCCAATACCTATAGGAAAATTCGTCACCAAGTTGCTAAATTTATAGTTTTCGGCAACAGTGGCAATTTTAAGGATTGGCTCAACATCAATCTGGAATATGCCAAAATGATGCTGAATGAGTTCGGTCAAGATGACAATGATTTGGCTCAGCGAATCCAATCGGCAATTAATGAAGGCGATAAACAATTCGCCGAGTGCCAAAACGAACAGACCAAAATCAAAAAAGCTGAGGACGACATCATAAGTCAAATGAAATAACCTTAGTCAAATTTCAATAAAGCCCGATTAACTTCTAAAGAAGATGGTCGGGCTATTTTTTTAAATTAATGTATTATTTGCTGACTAAAACGCTTCCCACGACTATTAAAGCCGCTCCGGTAATAACCTTTATCCTCGCGTCCGGAGCCGGCAGCTCGTGGAGCAGCGCTATCCCTAAAAATACCGCTATCAAGGTGTTGGTATTATATATGGGAACCAGCTTCGCCGCTTCCGCTCCCGCAGAAAAAGCAAAAAAGGTGGAAAGCATCCCTCCGGCCCACAAAACTCCGACCAGCGAACCTAAAATCAAGACAGGCGCACTCAATTCCATTCCAGTTTGTTTTAAAGCGAAAATAATGTAAGCGACAATCGCTCCCAACAATAGAAAGCCGCATGTTCTCATTAAAACGCTCAAGTTTTGAGCTTTGATCAGGAAGAAGGTCAAGAATACCAGCATTATTCCCATCGCCATCAATAAAGACGCATTCGCCGAACTAACTTTAAGGTATTTCTCCGATGTGACTATTTTTGATATAACGGCATAGGTTCCCCAGAAAACCGAACTGACTAATCCGTATATCAACCAAGCGGGTATGTTCATGTTTTTATCCCTTAAAAAACTCTATTGCTTCATTCAATGAAGACAATATTTTGTCCGCTCTGGAGAAATCCTGCTTTTCCGAATATTCATTCGGGACCGCAAAGCACGCAATTCCGGCATCCTTTGCCGCCTGCAGTCCGTATTGAGTATCTTCGAATGCCAAACACTCTTCCGGCTTCAAGCTGATCTTTTCCGCGGCCAAAAGATAAATATCGGGGAAGGGCTTGCTTTTTTCGACATCACTTCCCGCAACAATGACTGGAAAGTATTTCAGGAAATCGTTCTTTTCCAGTTTTGTAACGATTTCGTCTTTATCTCCTCCGGAGCATAATGCCAATTTGTATTTGGGATTGCCGGAAAAATACTCGACCGCTTCCCTAGAAAAAGGCATTAACGGCATCGCTTTTTCCGTAAACCATTTTTCGAGGAGCTTCTTCTTCTCGTCCCATAAATCTCTTTCCTTCAAATCAAGATTGAAGTCTTTTATCATTTCCTGTTCGATCGGCTTCCAGCTCTTGCCGGCATACTTAAAATACATCTCCTTGGTCAATTCTATACCGTATTTTCTTAATGGCTCTACCCAGCCCTGCCACTGGTAATATTCGCTGTCGAAAAGAACGCCATCTAAGTCGAAAATTATCCCTCTTATCTTGTCTTTATCCATATTTTTATTTTAACCTTATATAACAATAATATATTATATATTAATTCAAATCAACCCAAACAAAAACGGCCCCGTCGGGACCGCCTTTTTTATTTCGTATTTATCGCTATCGCCGAATGGACTCTCTGGATTGCGGTAAAGTTTGCCAAAATGGCGATTATCGCAACAACGTAAGTCATATACAGGTAATCGGGATAGATGATTCCTAAAATCAAAGCAATAAAGATAAGAATCAACCTTTCTCCCCTGGATAACAATCCGCCTTTCAATTCCTGATTGACTAGATCCTTCTCCTTGGCTGCGGCCTTGGCATAGGTTGTAACAACCGAACCGAATATCGCCAGATAGACCCAGGCAGTCCCGGGAATTAAAACTGTGGGAAGAGCCAAGAATAGCATTCCAAAAAAGATGATTCCCTCGACATACCTGTCGAAAACCGTATCCAGATATGCTCCCACCTTGCTCGACATGTTCTTCGCTCTTGCGACCGCTCCATCCACGAAATCAAGACCGGCAGCTACCAAAAAGAATATCGTTGCCCAGACCAAATTCTCTCCCATCATAAACCATAACCCGACCAAAGCGAAGATTCCCGAAAGATAGGTATACTGATTGGGGGTAAGGGGCAATGCTCCGAAAATAGAACCGATAACCTTCTCCAAATCCTTGAACCAGTGTCTTTTTGTGTCTAACATTTTTTTATTATTATTTATTATTAAATTAAAACAGCCGAAACGACTGTTATAATTTCTGTATCAAATTAGAAGAATAACTTTTCATCGCTTCCAGCTCTTTCTTTCCCTTTTCCGTAATCTTATAGGCCTTCTTCCCGGCAAGCTTTTCCCTGCTCACGTATCCGTCCCCTTTCAATCGGAACAGAACGCTCTTGACCATGAGGTCGTTGGGCAGAAATCCGAACTTCTCAAATATAAGCCTCGAAACCTCGCTCTCTTGCACTTCCTGTTCTTTCGCCAGAGAAAGAATGTAGGTCCAGAGATTTCCTTCGGTGACGGAACTGATGAATCTTTTTATTGGTTCCATATTTTTCTATATTATATTACCTTTCCCTCTTATTGGCAATGAATTCCTCAATCATCTCCCTCGCCTTCTCGTCGGTGAACTGCTTCATCGGGTGCTTCATGAAGTACGCCGAAGAAGACAATAATGTTCCGCCGATTCCCCTGTCCAAACCGATCTTCAACAATCTGATCGCGTCGATGACGCAGCCGGCGGAGTTGGGAGAATCTTCCACGGACAACCTCAATTCCAGCTCAATCGGAACATTTCCGAACTTCCTCCCCTCCATCCTGATAAAGCAGACTTTATTGTCCTTCAAGAAAGGAACCCAGTCGGACGGTCCGATGTGCAGATTGTCATAGCTCAATCTCTTGGCCAGCTGGGACTCAACCGCCTCGGTCTTGGAAATCTTCTTTGTTTTCAATCTGGCCCTTTCTCCGTACATGTTCAAGAAGTCGGTATTTCCTCCCACATTCAACTGATAAGACCTGTCTATTGCGACTCCTCTCTCGGCGAACAAATGGGATAAAATCCTGTGAGTGATTGTTGCTCCGATCTGCGACTTGATATCGTCTCCGATACAAGGGATATTCTTGTCCCTGAATTTCTTTTCCCATTTCTCGTCGGAACAAATGAATACCGGCATCGAATTGACAAAAGCAACGCCGGCATCCAAAGCAGCCTGGGCGTAGAACTCGGTGGCTTTCTGCGAACCAACGGGCATATAGTTGACCAAAACATCTACCTTGGCCTTCTTCAATTCCTCGACAACGTCGACAGGCTTCTTGTCCGAAGGCAAAAAGGTCTGATCTTCGGGATAGTTCTTCATGTGATCGGCCACTCCGTCCAAAATCGGCCCCATTTTCACGATTACTCCCGTCTTAGGGATGTCATGGCAGAAAATCTTGGTACAGTTAGGCTTTTCGAACATAGCATGAGAAACGTCTTTGCCAACCTTCCTCTTGTCTATATCGAAAACCGCAGCCAGCTTGATGTCGGACACCTTATACCCTCCGAGTACGTTGTGCATCAACCCTGGCACCAATTCATCGTCGCTCTTGACGTTCTTGTAGTAATAAATTCCCTGAATCAGAGCACTGGCGCAATTGCCCAGGCCGGCGATGGCGATCCTGATTTCTTTCTTCTTTTCTGACTTCTTGGCTGCTTTCTTTGCCATAATAAAAGAATTATATTTTAATATATTATTATATCTGTATTTTACACTGGTAAAATAGTTTGTCAATAATCACCCAAACAAAAAAAGAGAAAAAATTAAGTCAGTCGATGAAGCGAGTGATCCAGGCCGGGCTTGGTCTAACCCCCCACTCTTCGATTGTTAGGGATTTAATTCGGCCATAAAATGCGTCAGCCAGGGACGATTCATGATACATCCCTCTGTCATGATAAAGACGATAGGACCAATCTGGACGCAATATGTGAGACAAGATATACGCTATCGCCGCAAATATTGCCGCAAACAATACCGCCGCGGACACATTCAGGGGCGATAACCAGAAAAATACAGTCGCCGCAACAACAACCGCTGCGATAATTTCTCTTGTTCGGAACCACATGACGGTCAGATAAATCTTTCTGTCTGTAGCTCTCTTTATGGCCCACATTTTTTCATCCTTCGGCGTGAACGGTTGACCCGTGATCTTTTCCGCATCCGAAGACCTCATTACCTTGAAGAAATTTTCGAGCTCTGCACTTGCCATCTTTATGTCTTTTTCAGAAACCTTCCAGTCTTTTTCCATTAATTCTGCCAATTCTTCTTCCATAGTCATCATCTCCATCCAAGATGGAAATTTAACCGCCGCACGATCAAATTACCACCCTGGATTAATTCTTTCTCTTTTAATAAAATCGTATTGAAATGTTAATGATCTTTAGTGAAAACACTATACAATATATAATATGCTCTGTCAACATTTACTATCCCCCTCCTTTAATCTACAATGAAACCATGACACCCTTTGAACGCCTGGTAAAATCTAACACCAAGGAGAACCTCTGGATATACATCCTCTCGATGCTTCAGAAAGAAACCCACTACGCCTGGGATTTGCATTCTCTAATTGAAAAGGAATACGGCTTCAAGCCCGGAAACATCACCCCCTACCGCGTTCTCTACCGCCTCGAAGAGCAGGGTTTCGTCAAGGGCGAACCTGAAGAAAGGAGAGTAGTATACAAGATAACGGAAATGGGAAAAAAGGAACTGGAAAAGGTCAAGGAATACTATCTAGGAATCATAAAGAAGATATGACGGAAAAGAAAAAGACAAAAGAAGAGAAAGAGAGCGAAATCCAGCAGGTCGTCAACCATTTCTTCTATAGTAAGGGCCTGACCCTTGACGAAATCAAAGAATCAGCTAAAAAGAAGAAGATAATCTATTCTCGATTCACCAGACCGGCGAAACAGCTGATCGATTTGGCCGGTTCGGTAAAGGAGGCCAACGAAGCGATCACCACTGTCGCCAACTGGGCCAGATCGAGGAACCTGGATTATTCAATTGAAACGGTCTTCAAGAAATGGCTCGAATTGGGAAAACTGAAACCCAAAGAAGTCATCAAGAAACCGTACTACAATAACCAGCCCATGGTCTGGTCACAGACCAAGAGGAAATGGTACGTCATCGACGACGGCGGAGAGTGGCTCGAATTCGCCGACAAGGAAGACAAGATCGAGTGGAGGATACAAAAATAACATTAAACTAACATGCTGTCATATTCAGAACTCGTCAGAGGCAAAATTATCGTTGTCAACGACCAGCCGTACGAGATAACCGAAGCCCTGTCCACTTTCAAAGGAAGAGGCCATTCATACCTCCAGATGAAACTGAGGAACCTGGTCAACGGCAACGTCATATCGAAGAGCGCCCAGCCCAGGGATTCATTCGAAGAAGCGGAAGTCGAAGAACAGGAAGCCAAGTATATCTACGGCAATAAAGGCAAATACGTCTTCGCAGACAAGAATAACAAAAGATTCGAACTGGACGGAGAAATAGTCGGAGACAATGCCAAATTCCTCAAGGCCAACCAGGAAGTGAAGACCATCGTCTTCAATGACAAGATCATAAACGTAATCATTCCGATCAAAGTCCAATTGAAAGTGACCGAAGTCCCGCCCGGGGTCAAAGGAGACAGGGCCCAATCCGGAAATAAGCTGGTTACCCTGGAAACAGGAGCCAAGATAGACGCTCCCCTCTTCGTGGACGAAGGAGACGTCATCGAAATCAACACGGAAAGCGGATTGTATGTGAGAAGAGTCAACGAATAATTAAAACAGCCCCTTACATAGGGCTGTTTTGTTATGAACAATACTCCTGTACGACTAGCAACCGCCTATCCAATAACAACAGTACCATTGAGAATCGGTGCTAGAGTTATAATAAGAATAAGGACAAACCCAAGGACTACAGCCGGTCGGAAAAGCACTGCCTGATACCATACAGTAACACGCTCCGTACATCTCCATCCCTGCCTGTGAACACCAGACCCCTGTATGATGAGCACTGCAATTAACGACACTGCTACCGAGCGTACATGTCCAATTTGCCGTGCTGGCTGGACCGGGAAAACCAATTGTCGATGGACTTTGAGTTCCAAGAGAACAAAACTCTGAGCTGATCCAATTTGTAGATTCATAAGGATGAGTACTGGCTGCGCTTCCACAAGTAGCAGGAGTTAAAGTAGCCGTGCATCCTGTTCCTGTCGTCCCCTCATTTAATCCCGTACAATTCCAATACCACGGACCCGATCCCGTAACAACAGTGGGATTTCCTTCGTTGCAACTTCCACTTAAGGGAGTTGAAAGATATGTTAATCCGGTCGTACACACCCCATCCGCCTTGAGGTTGGCCGAGCAGGAATCGGAAAGGCCTCCGTGTTGGCCGTTGCAGACCCAGGTGAAGTATCCGGTGGGATTTGTTCCCGAACTGACAGAAGTGGCGTCTCCTGTAGTGCAGAGATTTGTTGTTGGAGCGGTATACGTGTTAGAGCCGTCTGTTGTGGCATCGCATTGTCCGTCAATACTTTTGTATCCGGTACAATTAACGGAAGAACCGAGATATGAACCGGGACAGGACCACGTCCATGGACCGGTCCCGGAGATTGTGGGGATGTATCCGTCGGAGCAGAAATTGGTTGTGGGAATGGTATATGAACCTGCTCCTCCGGAAGAGCCGCAGACGCCACTAATCGGCTCTGACTGGGTCATGGCGTCGTCAGAACAGTCATACTGGTATGTTTGTCCGTCAGAGAGGACGGAAGAGATGGTGCAGTCGGTGCCGTCGGACCGATATATGTATGCCTTGTTTTGATCAGGATCCGAAGGGAGAGGACCGATCTGGTCGAGAAGGGCTTGGTTGACGGTTGAAGGGCAATCCACGTTGATTCTGCAGCCGGAGGACTCAATGAGATCGCTCCCGATCGAGTATACGTGGATTCCTGAAGCTAAAAGAGCCACGTCTGACTTCCTCTTGGAGTCCTTTCCTGAATTGACGGCATTGTTCGTCTGGATGAAGATGAAGGAAGACAAAATGCCGATGATGGCGATTATCACAAGGAGTTCGACTAGGGTGAAGGCACTCCTATTATTCATATGTTTTTATATATTATTTAACAAATAAATTGCAAAAACAATGCCCGTCCCTTTCTATCTCATCCAAATGATAGATGCAGGGGCAGATTATCTTCTTGTCTTCTTCTTTGTTCCCGGACATCCTCCGGCAAGGACAATATATTTCCCCGAAATTCTCTTTCCTCGATAAAAGTCCTTTTGTTATCCCCTCGACGATAGCCCGGTTCGGATTAAGCTTGAAGCCCTTGATCTTCGCATACTCCTCGGATATTTTTATCAGTTTTTCCATTTCCCCGTCCATACTAGATATTTGAATCAATCCAGCTTCTTATCTCTTCTTCGGACTTCAGTCCGATGAATTTGTCTTTCACCTGCCCTCCTATAAACAATACGACCGTAGGAATTCTGTCCACCTGGAACAGGTCTCCCGTTTTGGGATTCTTGTCCAGATCCATCTTATAGAATTCGACTCTGCCTTTGTATTCTTCGGAAAGTTTCTCGACGATCGGACCCAATAGCTTGCAGGGCGGGCACCATTCGGCGAATATATCCACCAATACGGGAATATCCGAACTCTTTATCGAACTGTCAAACAGCTCGTCTGTTAGAATGTTCATTTCTTTTATCGTTTATTATATATCGATATTATACCCTTAAACGAAAAAAGAGGCAATCATCGCCTCTGCTTCTTTTTCATTAATTTGTTCGTTTCTTTCCACCTCCCTTCTCCTTCAGAAACGATTTCGTAAAGATCTTCGTTCGTTAAGTCTTTACCAAGATCGAAATGGCGTCTGTTGAGCTCATCGAACTCCCAGACATGTTCTCTCATCAAAGCGCTCACAGCCTTCGCGTCCCTGGGATTAGATAAAGGATACTTTTCCTTTATAAGATATTCCAGCTTATCCGCCAATACATGGAATGCCGTATGGCAATCAGGACAAGTCCGAATTCTTTCTTTCCCGCGCATCTCCTTGGAATGGCGGTGGCCCCTAAGGCGCTGATGATGTTTCTCGACTGTCTCCCATCCTTTACATCTGGGACAGGTCCCGTACTCGATCTTGTCTATCGGATCGGACCAGTGCCTTTTGTGGATCTCTGATCTTCGGACGGGGCGAGAAGCATCGTAAATCAATTCGTCTTTGACGCCTTCTGACCGCCAAGGAAGCTGAAGCTCGCTTTTGACAATAACTGTTCCGTTTCCGTTCAACGACTCACTTCCGTAAAGCGAAGTTCTTAACGATGGTAAGAACCACCTATATCTTACCCCCTTCCTGAAAACCGGTCAAATCAGTCCTCTTCTATCTGCTTTTTGATTTCCTCGAACTCGTTCTCTATCTCCTTGAACTGCTTCTTGGCCTCTTTTATTATCTCGGCCGCCTCTTTGACCTTGCTCAATCCCTCTTCCACGTCTATCTCCTCCTGCTTATCGAACCATTCGGCTATGGAAGACAATTTCTTCAAACTCTGATTAAGATTTTTTTCCTTCATATTTTTTAATCTTTTTAACTTGCGTGCTTATTATCCCGTCAAAAACCTTGAGATCGACCTCCTCTTCCGGCTTGATATCTTTGACGCTCTTTATTATCTTCTCTCCTCTGACGGCTATGCAATATCCCAGCCTTAAGTTCCTCTCCGGATTGTTGTGGGAAACCGTCTTTTCTATATTATCAATCCTCTCTCTCACCTTCCCGAAAGCGTTATCCATCATCTTCGGAACCACGGTCCTGATTTTGTATTCCAGCATCTTGTATGCATCGATAAGCTTCTGCAATCTTCCCTCTATCTTCACGAAAAACTTGTCCGCCTTGTTCTTAGAATCGTTGAGGACATATGAAAAAGAACTGAAAATATCGCTCGTCCTCCTTTTTAATTCCATTTCCGCCTCCAGCCACGATTGGTTCAAAAGATTGGCCGCGGCGGTAGGAGTGGAGACCATCTTGTCCGCTGACAAGGCCAACAAAGGAACGTCCTTGTCGTGCCCCAGGGCGGCGATTACCGGAAAAGGCAAATTGGCCGCCTCCCTGATCAATGTTTCATTATTGAAAGCGAGGAATGACTCCAACGATCCTCCTCCTCGCATAATGACAAGAACATCCAGATCGAACTTTTCCATCGTCTTTACGCTCGCTAAAAGGTCTTTCACCGCTTCAATCCCCTCCACTCTCGAATCGACGAACTTTATTTTGAAGCCGAACCTGCCCAGATTATTCAAAAAATCTGAAATGACCGCTCCGTTCCTGGAAGTGATTATTCCCACATTCCTGACGAACGAAGGTATTTCTCTTTTCCTTTCCAAAGAAAACAATCCTTCATCTTCCAGCTTCTTCTTCAGCTTTTCGTATTCTTTCTTCAATTCCCCCTCCCCGACCAGCTGGATCGTTTTGGCTTTGAAGCTCAAGCGCCCGGTCGGAGGATAGACATCGGGAATTCCCTTGGCGATTATCTCGAGCCCCTCCCTCATCTGCACCCCGCAGATCTTGTAGTCATAGCTCCAGATGACGCAGGAAAGGACGCTCTGGTCTTTCTTGTCCTTGAGGGAGAAATAAAGATGTCCGGAAGGGCCGAATTTCATCTCGCTCACCTCTCCCACTATTCTCGCCTCGAATGAATTCAAAACACTGTTCAAAAGCTTGAGATAAGCGGAAATGGAGAACGTGTTGTTCTCCAGAAGTTCCTTTATCGCCGGTTTTCCTTTCGCTTCCATTTTATTTCTTTTCGTGTTTAATCTTAGCCATTACCGCATTTTTCCTGTAATTGCAGTAGTCGCATTCAGGATTCATTTCGGGAATCTTGTCGGACATGAGACATTCCTTGATATCTTTCAGAGCCCCCTCTATCCAGGAATCATCTCCGGTATAAGGGATGACCTTGATGTCGAATTCAAGCTTCTTGTCGAAGAAAGGCTTGCCCGTGTCCCCGTTGCAGTAGACGAAATATCCGGTAGGACTGACCTTGAACCCGTTCTTCTTGAACAGCCACTGGTATATCTCCATCTGCCTCTTGTATCCTCTCTGCCATTCCGCATCGAGATTGACTTCGCTCGTCTTACTAGTGGCTTTGTAGTCGACAATCATCACTTCTCCTTCGGGATTTACCCAGATATCGTCGATCGCTCCCGTTATGAGGAGATTGGTCGGCTCGTGAAGGTATGTCGCCCCTTTTAAGGTATTCCTCCAAACGTCTATATCCTTGTGCTCGAAAGGAATGGCGTCTATCCCGAATTCCTCGATCAAGGGATGAGGCGTCTTCTCCTTCCTGTGCAGATCGAATTCCTTTTTCAATAAGGCATCGACGGCACTGTTCAAGGTAAAAGGAAAACCCGGAGGCCTGCCCACTCCCAATCGTCTGTCCAGATAGAAACACTGGGGGCATTCCACGAACAGGTCTATCTTCGAACGGCTCAAACGGAACGGCTTGTCCGACTTGGGATCGAAGATATTATTTGATTTTCTGTAATATTCAGACATGGTAATTATTTCTTATCTCCGCTCCAGACAAAGAGCGCTCCCGCAAGTATGGCCGGGAAAGAAATCATGAGGAAAGTGTCTATCCTCTGGTATGCGTGGAAATAGAAAGCGAACACCAATCCGAGGATTATAAAGAGATATCCTCCCTTTTTCTCGTTCCTCCAGGCAAAAACCAAGGCAAGAATCAGGATGATTGTGGGGATATTGTGCATAATCAAACCTCCCGCTTTTTCCAAAACGGTCCCTCCTTCGCTGAAAACATCCAATGAGAAAACGGAAAAGAAAAGGATAAAGAGAATGACGATCGCTCTCGGGAGCCAGTATAATGCTTTGTTCATATTTTTATTTATTATTTTAAAAGTATCATGGCCGCTTCGTATTTCGGCCTGATTATATTCTTGGAATTGTTGAAATAGAGCTGGTTATACTTATTCTCAAGCTTCTTCCTGGTAGCCTCCTTCGCCTCCTGCTGGTCCAGTCCTTCATAGACGAAAGCTGCTTTGAATATTCCCGCGACATTGTCGAAATTGCTCAAAGCGTCGGCGTCGGAAACTATCTTTTCTTCGATCGTTTTAGGATTGTTATTCTGGGACCCGCGATGGTTTAAAATGCAGTCCTTAACCAGTCCTATCTTCTCTTCGGGATAGCCGAGCTCCTTAAGTTTCTTCCCAGCTATTTCCGCACCGGTGATATGATGATCTTTTCTTCCGTACACGACGGAACCGATGTCGTGGAGCCAGGATGCCAAGGTAACAACCTCCTTGTCCGCATTAAGCTCTTCGGCTAATTCCTGCGCATACTCGACCACGGGAAGAAAATGGAAAAAGAACGGCTCATAGCCGTATTTGCTTTCCGGCTTCTTGCATTCCATTTCGACGAAGTTCTTGACCTCTTCGACTATATCCATATCTCGATTATATCACACAACAGAAGAAGGTCCAACACATTTAGCATCGGACCTATTATCGAGGAACTGTTTCAAGGTCATACGTTCTGCTCCGCTTTCAGAAGCTCTTCATACGACTCCCTTATCCTGCTTTCGGCATGGCGTATCCTTTCTTCGACGGCATCGAGTTCGTTCCTCAGCTGTTCCTGGATACGCATTGCTTTGACCGCCTCATTTTCTATATCTCCGAGTATATCCTGCCTCCTTATCGACAGGTCCCGTTCCTGGCCTTCGAAGACGATGAGGTTGTTCCTCAGTATCCTCACCCTGCTCGGAATCCGGTATTCTTCATTCGCTTCTTTTCTTCCTTCCCTTCTCGGGTCGATGATGTCCGCCAGATTGACTATCTCCGGCGGATCGTAGAAAACGCTCTCGTTCATCTCTTCACCTCGCTTCGATCCATCTTGCTTTCATCTTTTCCACGTCCCAGACCTTCAGGAGTCCGCTCTTATATCTCAAAAGGAGCGTATAATCTCCGAATTCCCCCAAGCCCAGGATTTCCCTGTTCTCGGAGAAGTGGTCAAAATGGAGATAGAAGTAGCTTAAGGGAATATCTTCTTCGGACATGCATCCTCCTGGTTTGTAAATCAACTAAAACTGGCTCTCTTCGAGCCAGCTTTGGTTTATTGAAAATGTTTTTCTATTATCTATTTCCCATAAGCCAAAAGTGACTCGATGATTGAGCCATTGCAAACAAATAAATTTTGGCTTTACAGATATTCATATGTCCTTTCATTATTTACAGACGGAAAAACGATGCTTTTATTACAAAAATCAAGCCCTGTACAATATTATAAAAATATGATAGTAATTAATCGTCCCTTCGAAATAGACTTTTGAAGAGGACTGTGGAAATGCACGGGAGAAAAGAATGGACGGCGTAATTGCAGCGGCCATCGCTATCCTGGCCATATCTTCGCCTCCAGTACTGCTGGTCGATCCGGTCGAACCGCTTAAAACAGAAAGAGCGAAAAAGACCACACCAGCAACGATGCCGAGAAAGAACGGCGCACAGGAGGTATTGCAGAATTGCTGCATTATGGAGATTCCGGTCCAAGTCCGGTCATGATGTAGCATGAGCAAAAAACCACAAACAAAACGCTCATTTGATTCATGAACATCCAAGATGTTCCGGGGAAAGCCAATCGCGCGCTTTCCTCTCTTCTTTTTTTATAAGACTAATTCGCTCACCAGAGTCCCCATCTCCTCGCCTTTCAAAATCTTGGAGACGCTTTTCAAGTCCCTTACATTAAAAACCACTATAGGTTTTTTGTTTTCCTTGCATAAGGCGAAAGCGGTGGCATCCATGACGCTCAATCCTTTCTCTATCGCTTCGCTGTATGAAACATTCTTGTACATTTTAGCTCCGGAATCCTTTTTCGGGTCTTTGTCGTACACTCCGTCGACATTGGTCGCTTTTAGTATCAGATCGCAATTGACCTCGCAGGCCCTCAATGCGGCGGCGGTATCGGTGGTGAAGAAAGGATTGCCTGTCCCTCCGACAAAGATTACTATCCTGCCCTTTTCCAGATGGTGCAATGCCTTTCTCCTCAAGAACGTTTCGCAGACCGCCTCCATCTTTATCGCCGACATCACTCTCGTAGGAACTCCCAGTTCTTCCAAGGCCTCCTGCAAAGCCAATCCGTTGATGACCGTCGAAACCATACCCATCTGGTGAGCTACGGCCATGTCGAAATTCTCTTCTCCTGCCTGTCTCCCCCTGAAGATATTCCCCCCTCCCAAAACCAGGCATAAATCTATGTTATTTTTTTTCTTTATCTCCGCTATCGTTTTCGCCATTTCCAGATACGAAGGAAGGGAAATCCCCTTTCCGTCTTTCTCTCCGAAAGTTTCTCCTCCTATTTTGAGTAAAATCCTTTTGTATTTCATTTCTTTTTATCTTATTTTTATACACTATACCAAAAATATATGAATAAAAAAAGACCTGTACGATAACAGGTCGGTCAAAAAGTTTGCAGTTCCGGTCGTTCCAGTTCGCCGAGAGAATCCTTGTTCATGTCGCGAACCTTGCAATACCTTTGGGGCGGATGGCAGAGACACTCGACCTTTTCGGGTCCGAGATGGCAGAACCGTTTTCCGTTCTCGATCGCATAGTGCCCGCACACTCCAAAATCTATCCCGAGCTCGCGGTGCAGCCGCAAAATGAGAAGTTCTAATTTTTCTGACTCCCATCCTACGTTCTCAGGGAGAATTTCTCCGAGGAGCGCATACCGCTCTTCCACGTTTCCGCAATTCTTGAACAATCCCACAAAGGATTGATTTATCTTGTTAAAGGCTTTTTCAGGAGACACCATTTTAGCCACCTGCCCAGAAGATAGCACTCCGGGAATATCCAGTCAAGACAATTCTAAATTAATCAATTATCTTTATTTTCGATGACCTTCATCTCTTCCTTGGTCATTGCATTCTCTATCTTTATCTTCTCCACGATGCCCGAGAGCTTCTTCGTCCTCGTTATGGAGACCTCGTCAAACTGGGTCGACACGGCCTTGATTTTCTTTCCCAGATTGTCCACTTCTTCGTTATACTTGTCGTACTCTATTTCAAACTTCTTTATCAGTTTGATTATCTCGTGGAGATTCTCTTGGTATTTGAAACTCTTGTACGACTGGTAGACCATCCTCAATATGGCTGTGAAGGAAAACGGCCCGCACAAAATGACCTTCTTCGCCATGGCCTCGTTCCAGGCCTCGTTCATCTGGTCGTAGATGAAGCTGAATATCATCTCGTTCGGCACGAATAAGATGACGAAATCGACCGTGTCTTCTTCCGGATTGATGTATTCCCTCCCCGATATTTCCTTAATCCTGCTTTTCACGTCCTGCTCGAACGCTTTCTTAAACTGCTTCTTCTTTTCCTTATCTTCCTCCTCGCTGAATTTCAAAAAGTTATTCAAGGGAAACTTGACATCTATGTTTATCTTCGTCCTGTCCGGAAGATAGATGGTGAAGTCGGGACGGTTGGAATTGCTCTCCTGGGCCGTGTTGGCCTCGTAGTTTTCTCCCTTGACGAAACCGATCGATTTCAGAAGGTTCTCCGCTATCTCCTCGCCGTATTTTCCCCTCAGCTGGTTATTGGACAATATGTTCTTTAACCCCTCTGTCGAATCCCTGAGATTCCCCGTGACCGTCTTGTATTCCTCCAAAACCGTCTTCAAGGTGTTGAACTCCCCTATCCTTTCCTTTTCCACTTCGTCCAATTGCTTCTTGCTCTTATCGAGCTCGACATGGACCCTCTCGATCAAGTCCTTGATGGTATCCTTGTTGTGCTGGATCGATTCGCTTATCAATTCCTTCTTCGAATCGAACTGCTCCAGCAATCTCTTCCTTTCTTCTTCGAACAGCTCCTTGCTCCTTTTGACGTTTTCACTAACCATCCTTTGATAAAGAAGGTAAGCGAAAACAGCCAGAACGAATAAAGAAGCTATTAAGGTAATCATTTCGGCTGTCATATTTTCCTTTTGGTTATAAGAAACACTTTATCTTTCTCCCTTACCGTCCCCTCGACCATTATCGCCGCCTCTTCTCCTTTCCTTCCTATTTTAACACTTTTGTTCTTGATTTGGATAGAGGAGACTGTTTGTTCCAGAAACGTATGAGCTCCCTCTATGACAATCTTATCTCCAATCTTCAATCCCAAATGGTCCAAAGAAACAGAGGCGGACCTGACTTTGGGATAATAATGGGTGACGTATCCGACAAGAACCTTCTTCAGTAGAGAAACATTGTCCGCCTTGTCATAACTGATCCCTTCTTTTCCCGGAGTCCCGAAATAGAACCCTGTCGAGAACCCCCGGTTGTATGCCGAAGACAATTCCTTTTTCCATTTCTTGGCTTTTTCTTCGGTGAAGGTCTTCGAAAAATAGGCATCGATTGCTTCCCTATAACACCTCGAAGCCGTTTCGATATATTTAGGATCCCTCCTCCTTCCTTCTATCTTGAAAGAATCTATCCCCGCCTCGATAAGGTCGGGAATGAATTCGATCATGCACAGATCCTTGGCGCTCATGAAGTATTTCCCTTCATTGGAAATCTTGTTCCCTTCTTCGTCCGACAAAATCCACTCCTTCCGGCAGGGCTGGGCGCAGGAACCGCAGTTCGATGACTTGCCGTAGAGATAGGCGGACAAGATACAGCGTCCGGATACGGCCACGCACATCGCTCCGTGGACGAAGACCTCTATTTCCATCTTAGCCTTCTTTTTAAGTTCCTTTATCTGCTTCAAAGTCATCTCTCTAGCCAAAACCACCCTCTTCGCCCCCAACGTTTTATAGAACAGGGCCGACTTGTAATTAGAGACATTGGCCTGGGTCGAAACGATAAAAGGAACCTTGTTTTTTCTGGCCAGATCTATCACAGCCGGGTCCCAGACGATCAGGGCGTCTATACCCCCTTTTTTGGCCTTTTTGACCAGCTTTTCGGCCTTTTCGATGTCAGGGTTATATACGGCCGAATTAACCGTCAGATAGGCTTTTAGGCCGTATAAATGGCATTGCTTAACAAAGGCCGGGAGTTCTGCAACCTTTATCCCCGAAGAAGCCCTCAAACTCAGGGAATCAACGCCGAAATAAACCGCATCGGCGTATTGTTTGCAGGCCTCCAAACTGGCCCAGTTCTGGATCGGACACATCAGTTCCGGCTTTTTCATGTTTCTAATTTAGCATATTGAAATTAATAAAAAAAGGGAGGAGCACTTCAATTTTATGGCTCCTCGTAAATCTTGCACAGATACTCTTTCGGAAGGACTAAGTGGGCGAAAGTCTTATAGGCCTCGGCGGTTTTCGCCCGGACATCGTACGGGACATCCCTGTTCCCATCGTGTTCGCTGATCCAGTTCCGGACGGCATCCTTGTCCAGGCCGACGGGAATCATTCCTTTCCCACAAGACTCTTTCCTCCAGATCCGCGCTGTGTCTGGAGTGATTCCCTCGTCCGACCAGACAAGAATCACTTCCCCATCACAGAGATAAAATCCGAACTCGCCTTTCCAGTCAGCGAGAACAAGATCGTTATCGTAGAGATAATCCGATCCCGCCCGGAAGATCGCAAGGGTGGTCGAACGCAGGAGCTGGGCAAGGATCCGGGCATCGATCTTAAAATGCCTGTTCTCTTCCCTGGCAAGCCATTCCCTCAAGAATTCGACCAGCTGGCGATACGTTATGTTCGTATCGTGACCCTCTTTGTTTTTGATGCTCGGCGTAAAGATGGGCGTCTTGAGCTTGTCGAACTTCTTCATTCCCTCAGGCAGATGATAACCCAGAGGAAAGGGCTGGTCGTTCTGGTACGCCTCATGCAGCGATCCGACAAGGTAGCTGCGGGCTATGCATTCGACCGGTATTTGGGTGACCTCCCTTATGAGAAGCGCTCTGTTCCAGTATTTTTTCCTGTCCTTGTTGATTCCGCCGCAAGCCAGGGAATAATCCTGGTCGCAACTGATGATATCATTCGGGACAATGTCTTCAAGTAATTGCTTGAAGAAAACCGTGGACCAGACGAGAATCCTCCCCTTGTTCTTTATCGGGAAACCCAGCCTTTCGTCTCCGGCTGAAATCCTGTCCGTAAAGATGGCCAGGCGTTGCGCCTTATTATAACCTTTTGACCTAAGGTGAACCTGTACCTTCCCTTCATACACCTTTTCAGAAGTGTCAGGGACCTCAATTTCGGTAATCGACGTCATCGCTATTCCTATTCAGTTCTGAAGAACTGATGCTCTATCTATACAATAAAAAGAAGAAAAAAGCAACGGTTGCCCGTCACTTCTTCTTCATTATCCCGTTCAGTATCTCCTTGACCTTCTCGATGCTGTCGTAGTCGTATATGGAGATGGGTATTGTTTTCTTCCTCCATTTTTTCATCTTCTCTTTAAGGACATCTTTGTCTACCGTGTCCGTCTTGGTTATGAACACGTATTCTTCCTTGTCCAAAAGATCTTTATTGTATTCTTCAAGCTCTTTCCTGATGGTCAGATAGTCCCTCTTGAAATCATCGGACTCGGCCGAGATGAAGTGGAACAAAATCTTCGTCCTCTCGACATGCCTCAAGAACTTTATCCCCAATCCCTTCCCTTCCGAAGCTCCCTCGATCAGTCCGGGAATATCGGCCAAGATCAAATCGTAATATACTCCCAGATGGGGCTCCAAAGTGGTGAAAGGATAATTGGCCACTTTGGGATCGGCATTGGTCAACTCTTTCAATAAACTCGACTTCCCTACATTCGGCAATCCCACGAATCCGACATCGGCGATCATCTTCAATTCCAGACGGAGAGTAAATGCTTCTCCGGGCAATCCCGGCTGGCATTGCAAGGGGGTGGTATTAGTCGAAGAACGGAAAAGGAAATTGCCTTTTCCTCCCCTTCCTCCTTTGCAGATCAAAACCGGCTCTCCCGTCTTTACTATCTCCGTATTCTCCCCCTTATCCAGATTGTGGATTACCGTCCCGACAGGAACTTTGAAAACGACGTCCGAACCGTTCGGTCCGTCGACAAACTCACCCTTCCCATTGCCTCCATCCTCGGCCTGGACCGACTTCTTGAAGCGGAACTGCTTCAAGGCGGAAAGATCGGAAACTCCAACAAAATAAAAACTGCCTCCGTCTCCTCCGGATCCTCCAGTGGGGCCCTTGGCAAACCTGCTCTTCTGGAAAGCCACGCAGCCCTTGCCTCCGTTTCCGGCCCTAACCCTGATTATTACATCGTCTATAAGCATATTAATACATTAGCTTTTTTAATCGAGAAAGTAAATAAAAAAGAGGGATACCTTCAAAGATATCCCGGTTCAGACGTCATAGGTGTCCAGGCCGCCGACCCAAGGAATTGGAAAGACCCGATAGAAGCCGTAAATGAAGGCCAGCATCCCGAAGACGGGAAAAAGAGACAATATTCCCGGCGGGTCCAAAAATGCAATCGTGGTCAGGATAATCCCTCCCACCGTCAGAGCAGCCGCTTTCGGGGAAACCCCCTCAAAGAGATGCTCGGATTCTTTCAGTCTTTTCTCTTTTCTTACCTTGTCGATAATGAATCTCCCGATAATCACCAGGAGAAATATCGCGCTGGCCAGCCCCAGCGCAAGCGAAGGAACCAATGCCGTAACGTAGATGAAGTTTCTTTCAGTCGACAATGCAGATATGCTCGCTACGGAATAAACCAGAGCGACGACAAGGATCAAAGCTTCTTTTTTAGTGTCCATGTAAACCACCTCGCAACACTCGTTGCGATACTAAGATAGTGATACCGTTATTCAGATTTTTTGTCAAAATCTTTCAAATACTTTCTTCCTTTTAATTTCTCTGGTAAGTATTCCTGCTTTTCCTTATATCCGTAATTGGGGCTGTATTTGTATCCCTTGCCGTATCCCGTCTCTTCCATTAATTTAGTCACGGCGTTCCTCAGATGCAAAGGAACCGGAAGGTTCCCGTACTTCTGCGCATCCGAAGCCGCTTTACCGTAGGCAATGTAGAGTTCGTTCGATTTCTTGCACTTGCTCATATAGACGATCGCCTGAGCTAAAATAACATTGCACTCCGGATACCCGATAAAATGGCAGGCGTTATATGCGGCAACCGCCTGTTCCAATGCCCTCGAATTGGCCAACCCTATGTCCTCCGAAGCGAAGCGGACCAAACGACGAGCTATATACAGCGGATCCTCTCCCGACTCGACCATCCTGGCGAGCCAGTACAGAGCGGCGTCCGCATCGGATCCCCTCATTGATTTGTGCAGGGCGGAAATGATGTTGTAGTGCTCTTCCCCGTCCTTGTCATACAACAACGCCGCTTTCTGTGTCGCCTCTTTAATCAATTCTACATCAATCTCTTTCGAGACCGAAGCCGCATATTCCAAAATGTTCAAAGCGACCCGGGCATCCCCGTTCGAAACCGAGGATAAAATATCGATTGCTTTCTTCCCTATCTTCACCTTCTCCGCACCCAGCCCCTTCTTCTTGTCTTTCAAAGCCCTCTTGATCAAGGAAACTATATCTTCGTTAGATAACTGCTTGAAAATGAAGACGCGGCAACGCGACAACAACGCTCCTCTGACTTCAAAACTAGGATTTTCCGTCGTCGCCCCAATCAAGGTTATAAGCCCGCTCTCGATGTGCGGCAACAAACCGTCCTGCTGTGATTTGTTCCAGCGGTGGATCTCGTCTATAAAAAGGATTGTCTTCTTTCCCAACCTCTGATCGATTTTCGCTCTTTCGATCACTTCGCGCAAATCCTTCATTCCCGAAGACACGGCCGAAATACGGATGAATTCAGACTTAGTCTGTTTGGCGATAATAGTCGCCAACGTGGTTTTTCCCGTTCCCGGCGGACCCCAGAATATCATCGAAGGAATCCTGTCCGACTTGATTGCTTCCCTTAAAAGCTTCTTTTCTCCCACTATCTCTTCCTGGCCCAAAAACTCGTCCAGTGTCTCGGGACGCATCCTATCGGCCAAAGGATTTTTCGAATCGAAATTGGACATATCTCTTTTCTTTGATTATAATCAAAAAAACGGGAAAATACAAAGAAATGGACAAAAACTACGATTTCAAGACAGTCGAGGAAAAATGGAGGAAAGATTGGGATAAAAAGGAACTCTTCAAATTCTCCTTTAACGAAGGAGACAAGCTTTTTGTCGTCGATACTCCCCCTCCGTATGTTTCTGCCGACCATCTCCACGCCGGGCACATCATGTCATACGCCCAGGCCGAATTCATCGTGAGATACAAGAGGATGAAAGGCTTCAAGGTCTTCTATCCCATGGGTTTTGACGATAACGGCCTTCCGACTGAAAGGTTCGTCGAGAAAAAGTACAAGATAGATAAAAGCAAAACGACCAAAAAGGAATTCATCGAACTCTGCCTCAAAGAAACGGAAAAAGGCATAGAGACATACAAGAACCTCTGGAACATGCTGGGCATTTCCGTGGATTGGTCCAAGACGTACAGCACCATCGCCCCCTTGCCCACCAAGGTTTCCCAATGGTCGCTGATCGACTTGTACAAAAAAGGTGCCTTATACAGGCAAGAGCTTCCCATTCTCTGGTGCCCCCACTGCCAGACGGCCATTTCCCAATCCGATCTGGAAGACAAGGAAAAGAATTCCAAAATGAATTACCTGAGCTTCCCCCTGAAAGACGGGGAAAGCGTAGTCATAGCCACGACCAGGCCGGAATTGCTTCCCGCCTGCGTAGCTTTGTATTTCAATCCCGAAGATGAAAGATACAAAGAATTGGTGGGAAAAAAGGCTATCGTACCCCTTTTCGGCCAGGAAGTCGATTTCAAGACGAGCGAAGCGGTGGATAAGGAAAAAGGAACCGGGCTGATGATGGTCTGCACCTGGGGCGACCAGGAAGACCTGGAAAAATGGAGGATGGACAATCTGGAAACCAAAAACCTGCTCACCCCCGACGGAAAATTGAACGAGCTGGGACAGAAATACCAAGGATTGAAAATTGAGAAAGCCAGAGAAGAAATAATAAAAGATCTGCAAGAACAAGGATTCTTGATCAGACAGGAAGACATAGCCCACTCGGTCAATGTCCATGAAAGATGCGACACTCCGGTTGAGTTGATTTTAAGCAAGCAGTGGTTTATCAAAATCTCCGACCTGAAAGAAAAATGGCTGGAAATGGGAAAGAAAATCGACTGGCACCCCGAATACATGAGAGATAACTATGAAATCTGGGTCAACTCTTTAAAATGGGACTGGTGCGTCTCGAGACAGAGGTTCTACGGGGTTCCTTTCCCTTTTTGGTACTGCAAAGATTGCGGGGAAGTTATCCTTCCTGATGAAAAGGATCTGCCTGTTTCCCCGACCGAACAAAAAGCTCCGGCGGACGAATGCCATAAATGCGGGGGAGAAATAATTCCCGAAACAGACGTCATGGACACTTGGGCAACTTCTTCTTGCACTCCTTTCCTTTTGAGAGAAATGGTCGGAAACGACAAGCTGTTCCCGGTCGATTTAAGGCCCAATGCCCATGAAATCATAAGAACCTGGGATTTCTATTCAATCGTCAAGAGCACCTACCACTTTAACGGAATTCCTTTTAGAAACATAATGGTTTCGGGACACGGCCTGGACGAACAGGGAAAAAAGATATCAAAAAGGCTGGGAAACTATGTTCCTAGCGACCAACTGGTTGAGGAATGGGGAGCCGACGCCATCAGGTACTGGGCCACCGGAGCCGGACTGGGACAGAATCTGAGATTCAATCCCAAGGAAATCAAAAAGGGTAAACAGATAGTGACCAAGCTCTGGAACGTGGCCAAATTCATCGACCTTGAGAATATAAAAGAAGGAGAGGCGGAACTCGAACCGGCCGATAATTGGATAATCAAAGAGATGAATGAAACGATAAGAAAAGCCACGGACAATTTCGAAAACTACGAATACGCCAAAGCCAAGAGCGAAATAGAGGACTTCTTCATGGGCAAGTTCTGCGATTACTATGTCGAATTCGTGAAATACAGGCTGTACGGAGAAGACGGCGCATCAAAGACAGCCGCACAGACAACACTGAAAAAGGTCTTCACCAATGTCTTGAAGATGTTCGCTCCCATCCTCCCCTTCGTTACCGAAGAGATACATGAAACTCTGGATAAAGGAAGTATCCACGTTTCTACATGGCCGGAGAAAGAAGATGTAAAATCAACGGCTGATATTTCCGATTTCAACGAAGCTGTCTCGGCCATAGACGAAATCAGGAAATACAAGTCCGAAAACCAGATTTCCCTCGGAGCGGAAATAGAAGAATACAAACTGAAAACTAAAGTGGACCTCCAAAAATACGGGGAGTTCATCAAGAAAGCAATTCGAGTCAAAAAACTTTCCTAAAACAAAACGTCCCCATCGGGGCGCTTGTTTTTTATTTCTTATTTTATATTGAAATACCTGCTCTTCTCCACTTTTGTCGAAGCCGCCTTTTCGGTAAGGCACTCCTTGCCCTTCTTTCTGTCAATCAAGAGCCACATCATGATGAGGCAAAGGATTATAAACAGAAAGGTCAATATGCCCGAATAGATTCTCCAGTCGATGAAAGAAATCAGTCCGGCTTCCGCCTCAATATTTCTTGAAACGCTGATGTCTACTTCCTTCTTTACGGAAGGGACATCGCCGGCTGAAACTTCGAACGAACTAACCAGCTCGTTAGATCCGTAGCTGAAATTATCCCTTGAAGCTATTTTCGCCTTGAACGTAATTATCTTTGTTTCCCCCAAAGCAACCGTTCCCAGCTTAATCTCATCTATTGATCCCGAAAATCCTTCCTCATTAATCTTTATATCGCTCACTGAATCAATCTTGTCCGAAAGGACTGTCTTCAGAACAACGTCGGAAAGAGATTTCCCTCCGGTCGGAGTGATTATCGCCTTGAATTCGACTTCATCGTCAGGACTGGAAAGAATCGAGCTTTGCCAGGCAATTTCATTCTGGGTCAAATCTCTCGCCAAAGCCTCGGCCGAAATTCCGCTTTCAACTGTCGTCTGAACAAAGGACTGCCCGCTGGAAGCAGCAACAGTATACGCTCTGGCGCTCTGCCCTTCAGAGAAAGAATACAATCCCTCGTCGCAGGCAACGGCCCAAGCGCGGTAGTAATACCAGACATTATTCGATAAATTTGTATCGATAAAGGTCCTCCCGTTGCCGTAATAGACAACCGATCCGTCTCCTGAATTCAAAGGATATCCTCCCGTTTTCCTTAAAATCATCGTGTAACAGGATGCGTTACCCGGATTCCAGGCCAAGCTTATCTGATTGGAGGAAATTCCCGTCGCCGAAAATGCTGAAACCGAATCAGGCTTGGTCACGAAAGCCGTATCAGCTCCCACCACCACCTCCTTCCCGTTAGAAGCCTCTACTCTGTAGTGATAGGCCTTCCCTTTCTCAAGCCCGGAAACATAATAATTGAAAGACTGGCCGGAATGCTTATTGCTGATCCAGGGGGTAAAATTGTTATAAGAAGAGAGTTTCCCCCAATTGAACCTGACATTGACCGGCTGGTTTCCGTCGGCAATCACGCTTCCGTTAAGAGTAGCAGCGCTTCCGGTGATATTAGTCGGACTATCTGTCGAAATCTTCAAATTGCCGTCATTTGTCCCCACGCCCGTATTCCTGACGGTAATATTAACTATATCTGAATTTTTGTATCCGCGGGTATCGGTTGCATACAGAGTACAAGTATAGACGATATCTGTGGAAACAGAAGGAGCGTAATAGGTCGGGGTCAAAGAATTGGCGCTTGACAAGCTTCCTCCGTTGCAAGACCAGTAATAGCTTAATCCATATCCGAACTGGCTGTAGGCCGAACCGTTCAAAATAACCGACTGGTTCTCCCCGATATCCTTGCCCGGCCCGGCATCAACGCTGATTCCGTAGTAGCCGGAAGAACTCTTCTGCCCAGCTATAATGGTTGCCTGAGAATAGGCAATAAAGCCGCTCTGTTCAACCTTAACCTTGGCGGTATATGTATCGTCGTAGTAATAATTGCAAAGGTCGTAAGCGGTGTAATTGGTATTTCTTGTCTCAACTGTCAATTCCCATGAATTATTATTTTCGCAGTCAAAACTGTATCTGATGGGATAACCGCTCAAACCGATACTATTAACGGTTGCCACCAAATCAACGGCATTCAATGGAGATGATCCCGAAGAAGGATTGGCCGATAGGGTGACGTTCAATTCGGGCCCGCCGTATCCGCTGTAAACATTACCCCCTGATCCTCCGTCAATATTCAAAACGGTGATATAAACGGTATCGGATCCGGAGTAGCTGTTAACGTTCGTTGCGGTGAAAGTGCAGGCATAAGTCGTAGTCACGCTGACGGAAGGAGCATTGAATACCGGATTCAAAACGGTCGAACTGGTCAAGTTGCCTCCGTTGCAAGACCAGGAGTAAGTCATAGCTAAACTGTTCGGATCTGTCGCTGTGGCTAAGAGCGAGGTTGATTGTCCTTCGTTTATGGTCACATTGGCGCCAGCATCCACAACCGGATTATTCGGATTGGGTGCATTATTAGAAAGGTTAGCCCTGAAAACCACGTTCCCCTGTGAAGACCATCCGCCAGCAACGCTTCCTATATTGACCTCGACATATGTTCCGGTATTGGTCACATTCAGGATTATCGGATTGGTAGTCGTCTGATTGGGATACCAGTAGGCGGTACCTTCAAATGTTATCGACTGAGAAGAACTGACGTTTATCGTTCCCGTATCGTTAACCTGGGCCGCATTATCGGAAATAATCGACCCGGTCATATTCAGAGTATTCGAAGCCGCGCCGGGATAATATATCCTCAATCTTGTATTGGTAGCCGTGGTTCCGACTACAGTATTGTGATAATACACATCGAAAGAAACCGCATCGCCACCGCTGGCAGAAATAGGATCTCTCCAATTAGCCCCTCCCGGATTATTGGCATTGGGATTAGTTGTTCTGTTTTCCAAGGTCAATGTCTCCAAATCATTACTCAATGAATTGAAAACCGGGTCAGCCGCGTACGCATTGCCAGCCAGCAAAGACAAAGAAAACAGAAAAACTACAAAAACTCTCAAACTGTTTGAGATATTCGGTATTTTTAAATTCATGCTTTTAATTTTCATAATTATTATTTTAAATAAAATTGGTGGAGGGAATCATTATGCTGAATTTTCCCTTACTGGGCCGTCATCATCTCCTCCAGAATTAGAATCGCTACTACTTGACGATGCCTCAGCGCTGCCAGAACCTTCTCCGTCCCTCAAATCATCTGCCGTTACGGTGCTGCCTCGTGCCGAGCTCGGCGGAGACAACTTCGTATGAGTCAAACCGACAGCAGTTCTACCCTTATCTCCAAAGAGATAGAAATAGAACTTGTCCGTTGTTGCCTTGGAAGATTTGTCTTCCAGGATCAACTTATAGCAGACTGGCGCCTTGACTCCTTCCCGAACAGTTACATTCTCTGCCCGATGAGCTTTCCCGTCGTCGCCGAGATATACTATCTGTTCGAATACTCCGTTGCCGATAGTAACCCTGTTCTTTTTGTCAGGGATATAGGCAAGAAGAGTCGTTTCGGTGTCATTCTCCTTGATTTCCGCCTTATAGATGGAAAGGTTGTAAATCCTTAAACCATCCCTTATCTCCTGCTCCGTCAATGATCCGGAAGCGGAGAATTGAGGAATCAAGTCCGAGAACATTATCTCGGGCCGCATCGTCGGACTGGGAGCAGGCCCACTGCTCTTATCTTCTGGCACATTGACAACCTCTTTGACTGTTGTGTTCTCCTGCACTACTGCAACCGGAGTCGCAGGTTGGTTGAAAGCATATAAGCTGATAGCAAGACATATCGCCAATACAGCAAAGATGCAGATCAGCCCTCTTTTCGAAGTTTCGTCCATGATCCTTTCCTTCCTCCACCATGAATATTGTATACTCATGGGGAATTACCTTCCTTTTAATCAAGGGAAGTAATTTCCCACGAGTAATTGAAAAAGAGCTTTTAGCTCCTATACGATAATACATATCAAATCTACTGTCAAGGTTGCTTCTCACTTTATAATCGCCTGGTTTCCGAACCTCAAATCTATGTATTTAAGCTTGTTCAGGTCGGAAGAGTACTTTGAGTTCTTCAAAACTATCCCCAGCTTCTCTATCTGCCAGTCCAGATCGTCATTAATATTAAAAATGATGAGGCAAGAGACATTGCTGTTTGCCGAAACCTTCTCTTCGTACAAATCAAAAGAAGAAACATTCAAAGAATTGTCTTTCAATTCCTTGGCAATCAACGAAAGCTTCGACAAAGCATCTTTCTTATCCAAATCCTTTATCTTCTCCTTCTGGCTCACTCTCATCAAAGAAAAATACTCCTCCTTGTCCTCGTAATTCTTGATGAAGCTCCCCTTTTCATCGATCACGTATCTCTTGGAATCATCGAAAACGTCCGTCCAGACGGCGAAGGGCGTCTTCTCGACAACCTCCAAGGTCACCCCGTTGGGAAAATTCTTCTTGACAGCTACTTTTTCTATTTCCGGAAAAGTTTCCATTAGATTGCTGACCCCTTTTTCCCCGAAAAGGAATATCGAAGCCGTGCTCACATCGAAACCCAAAAATGAAAAAGATGTCTTGGCCTTCTCTCCCGCCACTCTTTCCAGCTCTTCTGTGGAAATACCGCTGTTGCCGCTGACTGTAAGGGTCTGTATCTGGAACCTCGGAGAAAACAGAAGAAATCCCGCCGCTGATAGGATGAGGATTGAAGCAAAGACCGAAAAAGAGAAATAAAGGTTGGTGAAAACGCTCTTTTTTCTTCTCAAAATTTTTCTCTTTTTTCCTTTTAATCGTCTCATTATAATCTTCTGTTTATCTTCCTTAACTCCTCGAATATGAATGTGAGCCAGTACCTGGGAGATAATATGTAATCACGGGTACGCACATACAAATAATCTTCCCCTCCGTATCCCATCTTGAACAGGGTCGGACCGGCCCAAGGATGATTCGGATCCTCCTTGGGGTCGACATATCCCCAGAAATCATACATCGTACATCCCCTCCTCTTCGCCTCTTTCACCGCTTCCCACTGCAACAAATATGGAATGGATAATTTGGCGTACTTTGAAAGAGAAGCGGCCTGGTGGTAATATCCTGTCCCCTGATAAAAAACGACCAGGGCTCCGGCAACCACCTCGCCCTTGTATTTTCCGAACAGGAGAACCGCCTGCCCCTCCTTGTTAAAAATCTCGTATTCGTCCTTGATGTATTCGTCGGAAAAAGGAACGAATTTCTGCCTCTTCCCCACTTCCCGGTTCAACTCCTGGTACTTCTCCAAATCACCGCTCTTTTCGATAATAATATCTTCGTTCTTTTCGGCCTGGCGGATCAGATACCTGGTCGTCTTCCTCATCCCCTTCAATAATTCTTCTTCCGGAAGGGAAATATCGAGTTTCCAGGTAGCATCGTATGCATTGGCGTGCATGGGCGAAATCCTCAACCTGCTCCTTTCCAGAAGCTCATCGTTCTCTTCAGTTCTCTCCCATAAAGGGTTCATCCGGACGAAACTCGCCCCTTCCCTTTTCCCCATCTTCTTAAGCTCTTCCAAAAACAGCCCGAAGACCTTCTCCTTGTTTTGCGCGTCCGATATGATGGGGCCGTGTTGGATCAAGAGATAAGTGCCCCTCCTGGCTTTTATTTTAACTATTAATGCGACTCCTTGCAAGCCCTCAGTATCTGCGACTCCCGCCCTCCATATCTTAAAACCCCGGCGGGTTTGAAACTCCCCCCAATTCCATGAGTCCAAGAATGTTTTCTCCGGGCATTTTTCCAAAAACCCTTCCCACTCGTTCTTATCGGTGATTTCCCTGAAAGTCATTATTTTATTATACGTTAAAAAGACAAAAATGCAAAATTAGTTAAAAAAAATAAATGAATAATATTCATTTATCTGGAGGACGCACGCCAACAAGCGTCCACTCTTTGTAACTCCTTGTATAGGTCATCCGGTAAGATTCTCCCGGAACGACAATCTGGGTAAAACCAGCTGACTTAATGTCTTCTGAAAGATAGACATCTTTACCGAAAACGATAATATCTCCGCTGGTGAATCCGACCCGATAGTGATAACTCGAAGAATACGGCCATCCGTTATTCAATATTTCGACACTGCTTACGGTAACGTTTACCGTCTTTTTCTCCAGCTTCGATGTATCCGGAGAAAACACAAATGCAGCAATAACCGCAGCAAGGATGATGACTATCGCAACCATCAAGATGGTGATCACTGTTGGACTCATCGCATCATCTTTCACTTGAAAACACTCCTAGCAGATTCTCTCTTGGGAATATGCTGAATAAAATATACGACCAAAAGGCTATTTCGTCAACACCTCCTCGTTATACCAATTCTCCGGATTCCAAAGCATGTATCCAGAATAATCATCTCCCAGAATCTCCCTGACCGCCCGTATCTGCAACGAAACCTTTTCCGTGTCATAAACGGCTCCCATGTTGAAGTCCTGGAGCCAAGGCCTTAGCTTTGACTTCGAATCTTGTAAACGCATCTTTGCCCTGGCCATCGAATACCCCACCACCTCGAAAGGATGGTCGGCCGGATTGTCTAATCCGATGAAGCCGGAAGCGTAATGGGAAGGATAGACCATGGGGCAGACGAAATCGAAGTATTGATAGGCGTCCTCGATCGACTGACCTATCCCCAAATCATCCTTGTTGACCGTGGACAACCCGAACAGGTCTACCGAAATATTATCGTCGGGAATGCTCTCCCTCAGATACTTGAAAAAAACGGCAATGACTTCCCTTTCAGAAGGAATGTCCAAGTCCATATCCTTTAATATCCCGTCCGAAGGGAAACGGATATAATCGAAATTGATTTCGTCGAATCCTTTCCCCAAAGCGTCTTTAGAAAGATCAACGATGTACTTCCAGTATTCCTTCTGCGAAGGGTCTATCCAAGACAATCCCTTGAAATCGCACCATATTCCCCCGCTCTTCGATTTGACCGCCAAGTCGCTCCTCTCCGAAGCCAAAACCGGATCCTGGAAGACGGCTACCCTGGCAATCACATACAATCCGCTATCGTGAAGCTTTTTGACCAGACCGGGCATATCCTTGATTATCACCCTCTCCGATTTCTCGGCTTCGGGGACATCGGTGTCGTAAGGGACATGTCCGGACCAATCCTTGATATCTATGACGACCGTATTGACTTTTGTCCTCTCGGATAAGCCGATAACGTAATCAACCATGCCGGGATCGGCTGCCGACCAGCTGGTCAGATATATCCCGATTACCTCCTTCGGGGCAACCGCCTTCTCGTGCCTTACAATATTATTATCATTCCCTTTCAGGTTCCCCTTGGGCATAAAAAGAAATATCCCGAAGGATATCGCGAGCAAGACCAGAAAACCGGCTAAAAACCTGTTCATCCTATTGTTCCATCATCTTATTTATAAGCTTGTCCCGGGAACCCATGAATTCCTTGATATATTCTATCGCTTCCAACTGTTCCGAAAGCTTGTTGTCCAGCTCCATGGCGCAATAGTCGGAAAAATACTGGACCGGATAGTTCTTCAGATAGTCCAGCTCCGACACGTCTTCCAGGTGGTGGCTGTCGTACTGCAATTTCCTCGTCTTGCTATCAACGTATGAAAAATCTTTCTTGATGACCGAAATATGGTTGCACTTGATCGGAAACTTATTCAAAACTTCGACTTCTTTCTTGTACTTCTCCGTTTCCAGCAATCTCAAATTCTCGAGATGGGCGAAATCCAGGCAAATCCCTCCAAACTTCTTTATCTCCCCCTCATCCAAAGGAGCATCGTACGTATTCTCGATGCAGATCAATTCCCTGTACTTGACCAGCCATTCATTGTCTACGGGGAAAAGCCTTTCCGAATGGGTGCAGAAAATCTTGGTGTCGTATTCCTTGGCCAGGAACTCCAATTCGGAAACATCCATATCGCTCCTCAAGTGCACGAAAGGGATCCTCTTTATCGGAGACCTCTTAATCATCTCGTATAGATTCTTCCTCTGTTCCTTGCCTAGGCAGGTAAGGAAAAGAGCCACCTCTTCTATCTTTAATGACTCAATTTCCCTCATCTTCTCTTTGAGGTTGGAACCGCTGGTTGTGGTTATCGTGGGAATGAATTTCATATGCCGAAACCGGTTATTTCCGCCGCCCGCCTCGCCATCTTCATCTTGGCTTCGGTCGAAGCGCTGTTCAACAATTCCTTCAATATATTCCCCTGGCTCTCCATCCCGGCTCCCAGAGAAACGCTCTCCACGTCTCCTCTTCCATTAACGACAACTTTTATCCCGTCCTTCTCTTTTTCTATCATCTCTTTGGACAAAGCGCTGTCCAGATCCTTCAATTTCTTCAAATCCTTCAGTTTGTCAAACATTTGTTTTTTCTTTAATTATTACCCCTTAATTCTGGCCTAAACGTCGAAAAGAGTCAATATTCTCTTCACATCCCCTCTCGAAACATTGATGTGGGTGGGAAGGCAGACGATCCTCTTGGCCGCTTCTTCAGCCCTCGGGCACGATGAGACGGCATAGCAGACGCTCTCGAGGGAGGTCATTGGGGGAACAACGGGAGATCCTCCCCATCCGTCATTAAGGTATATTCCCTTCTTCCTTCCCGAAGAAACAATCTTCTCCGGGTTTATAACCATAACAGGGTACTTCAAGAAAACGGCATCCCTTTCCTTATCCTCCCTGAAAACGACCTTCATCTTCCTCCTGACCATCTCTTTGTCATACATTCCGGCAATCTCTCTCCTGTGGGAATTGAATTTGTTAACTTTTTCGAGCTGATGGAGGGCCAGAACGGCCAAGGCATCGGGCATCCTCTTGGGGAAATACGAAGGAAGATTGCCTTTGTTCTCCTTTTTGGTCACTGCCTTGGACAAGATATTCAAATTCAAGAACAGAGCCAATAACCCTCTACCCATCTTAGAATCGTACAAAGGAAGAACGATCTTGTTCATTAAAACCGGGTGCAACAGCTGCTGGATGGTCCAGAAGAAAGAAGGATAATCCAAGACCTTCTGAAAATCCAAAACTTTCCCGACCAAATCTTCATTATTAACGACAACCATTCCCCCGTATACCGAAGAAATAATCTTATCCCTCCCGAAGCTGAAGAAGGATGCATCCCCATAAGAACCGCAATACGAACCTTTGAATCTGGCCCCCAAGGCATGGGCACAATCTTCAATCAGATATATTCCTTTATCCATGCAGATATTCTTTATCTCCTCCACCTCAGCCGGATAGCCGAACGTATGCTGGACCATTATCGCCCTGGTCTTCGGAGTTATCTTCTTTTTGACGTCTTCTACTGAAATATTCAGAGTATCGTCTATGTCGGCGAAAACCGGCTTCGCTCCTACGTACAAAATCGGATTGACCGCCGCATTGCAGGTGAAGGCCTGAAGAATCACCTCGTCTCCCTTCCCTATCTCCATCGCCTTCAATATGGCGATTAAGGAACTTCTTCCGGAGTTGAAACTGAAAGCATTCTTAAATCCGAAAAAGTTCCTGAAAGCCCTTTCTAACTCCCTTCCCTTTTTCCACCCTAAAGGATTGAGCAAGAGCTTTGAAGCCAGAGAGACATCGTCTCTTTCCGTATTGGGCGACAGTGAAATTGAGATTACCTTTTTCATTTAAGCAATTTATCTATTAACTTCTGGGGAACCCTTGATTCAATTAAAACCACATCTCCTTCTTTGGCGAAAGACCTGATCTTCTTCAATATCTTTTCCCCGTCATCCATGAAGATCATGTCCTTTATCCCGCTCGATCTTTTCATCTCCCTGAAATAATCCCTGGAAGTGATTATGGCAAGGTCGCAGACCTCCCCTATCTTCTTCCCTATCTCCCGATGGACGCTCTTCCCCTCGGAACCGAGCTCGATCAGACAAGGCATGACGATGATCTTCCTCCCTTCCCAGTTCTTCAAATAATCCAGATGGGAAACGATCCCGTCCGGATTGGAAGAATAAGCGGCATCAATGACATCAAAACCATCTACTTTCTTAAACCTCATCCCTCCGATCGAGGAATCGATTTCCTCCAATCTCTTAACGATGCTCTCCGTCTCCATGCCCAGCTTCCTCGCCACCGATACGGCGGCAAGCAAGTTGGGAACGTTATGGACTCCGTTAATCTTCATATTAACGGCAAAACTCTCTCCGTTCCTGAAACAAACCTTGAAAGATATTCCTTCTTTCCCTCCTCTGACATCCTCGGCCCAGATATCCTGTTTCTCGACAGCCGAATATTTTATGCTCGCAACCGATGATTTGAAATTGTCCCTGATAAATCCGTTGTCCCAGTTCAGAACCGCAAGGCCTTCCGAAGGCAGAGAGTCGATCAATTCGAGCTTCCCTTTGACGATATCCTTTTGCGAACCGAAAGTGGAAAGGTGCTGGCTGTTTATCCCCGTCAATATCCCTATCTTCGGCTTGGCGATTTCGCACAAAAGCCTTATCCCTCCCCGGTTGTATGCTCCCATCTCGCAGATGAAAACTTCGTGCTCATCTTTGACATTATCCAGTATGCACTTTGATATGCCCATTTCCGAATTCTCGTTCCTTTCCGTCGAAACGACTTTAAAATCTTCCGACAGCAAGAACTTCAAAAACTCCTTGGTCGAACTCTTGCCGTAGCTTCCGGTAATACCGACAACGAGTAGGTTCTCGAGCGTCTCTCTCTTTTTCTTCGCGCTATTGATCGTCTTCCACTTGAAAAATACCGTTATCGGCTGGAGAATAAGGACCATAAAAGAAACTATGAGAGGTGTAAGGATGTCGAAAGCTAGTATGCCCGAAGCGAAAGGTATGAGGTCGAAAGACATCCATTTGCTCGGATTGAAATAATCATCGAGGAACAATCTTGCGAAGACGGCCGTGATTACTCCCAAAGGAATGAATATCACGGGCAAGATGAAAGAAACCTTGGCCGTCATCTTGGGAGCCTTGATCCTCCTTCTCAACATCCCCCACAAAGCGGCCAGTCCCTCGAAAACATATATCAAAAACAGCAAAGGAACCGCTTCGATGAAATAAACACTGTATTTAAGCAAAAAGTCGCTCAAGTTCAGGGGATAATCGAGAGTGCTCGATCCCAGAAGCAAAAGCAAGACCAGAAAAATGAAATACTTGAGATAAGAAACGGGATTGCCCAATATCTTCTTCCCGTTATAAGTGTCGAAATGCGACAAGAATCTTCCGATATGGTAATCCTTCAATTGCCACAGATAAGTCCAGAACAGAAAAGATTTGACCTCTTTCAAAAGCCAGAAAAAGAGAACTGAGAGACCCACTGCTACCGGCATCCATGGCTCTATTGAAAACATGTTATTTGTTTAAGAATTTGGTTATCGCTTCGGCTGTCTCTTTGGGATTCGTCTTGTAGGGATTGTGCCTCGCCCCCGGGATTATCTTCAAATCAGAACCTTTTATCTCTCTGTTCAAGAGGAAAGCGTCTGATAAGGGAGTGGCTTTATCCTCGCTCCCCCAGATGATAAGACACTCCTGCTTCACTTGACTTAAAAGAAATCTCAGATCCTCTCCGACCACTTTCTTGAAAATCTCTTTCATCATCGGGCTGGCCCGGTAGTAATCGTTGACTCCGGCCAATCTGTATACCATTTTCTCGAAAAAACGGTAGCCGGGAAAATCCTTAGGAACGCTCTTGGCAATCCTGGAAATCCCTTTCGAAATCTGCTGCCTCAAGCTCAATCTCTCTTCGCGGATAACGGCGGCATCGCACAAGATCAGCTTTTCGACTCCGTTCCCTTCCGTGGCAATCCTCAAAGCAATCCCCCCTCCGAAAGAATGCCCGAGAAGATATAATTCATTTAATCCCAATTCCTTTATCAATTCCAGAATGATCGAGGCGTAATCAGCCGTGCCCCAGACTTTTTCCGGCTCGGGGCTCTTTCCGAAACCGGGCAGGTCGGGAATGATTATCTGAAAACCTTCTCCGGTCATCTCTTCGACGACACCCATCCAGGAGCTTGAAGTGGCTTCCCATCCATGGATCACCAAAAAGGGCTTGCCCTCTCCGGCAATCTTGTAGAACAAGGTCGTTCCCGCAAGCTCGACGCTTTTTTGCTTGTACTCAACCGTTATTTCCATTATTTCTTCCTTTTGATTTCCTTAAATCCCAGATACTTGTGAAGGACCTTGGGAATCTTGATAGAGCCGTCTTTCTGCTGGTTGTTTTCCAAGAGAGGAATCAAAATTCTCGGAGTCGCTATTCCGGTGTTGTTTAGGGAGTGGACGAACTTAGTCTCTCCGTTCTTGGTTTTGTACCTGATATTCAGCCTCCTTGTCTGGAAGTCGAAGAAGTACGAAGAAGAGTGGGTCTCCCTGTACTTATCCTGGGCCGGAGACCAGCATTCGATGTCGTATTTCTTTACCTGGCCGAGCCCCAAATCTCCAGTGCAGTTGACCACGATGTGGTACGGTATGTTCAATCCCTGCAATATCTCTTCGGCGTTCCTGGTTATCTCTTCGTGTATCTTGACCGACTCTTCCTTGTCGTTCCTGCACAAGACGACCTGCTCTATCTTCATGAATTCATGGACCCTCATTATCCCCTGGGTGTCTTTCCCGTAGCTTCCGATCTCCGTCCTGAAGCAGGGAGAAAATCCCATGTACTTGATGGGCAAATCATCTTCTTTCAAAGTTTCGTTGGAAAAATAACTCATCACCGAAACCTCCGAAGTTCCGGCCAGATACATTCCGTCATGGGTCTTGTACACTTCGTCTTTGGACTGGGGCAGGTATCCAGTCCCGGTCATCGCCGCCTCGTTGACGAGAGAAGGCGCACCGACCGGAACGAATCCCTTCTTGACCAGCGTATCCATGGCGTATTGCCAGATGGCCATGCAGATCTGGAAAGCTTCCCTCTTCAAAAAATATCCCCTGAACCCGACCACCTTGGTTCCTCTCTCGAAATCGATAAGGTCAAGAGCTTTGGCCAGCTCCACATGGTCCTTGATAGGAAAATTGAACTGAGGTATCTTTCCCCATTTCTTTATCTCCAGATTATCGGCATCCGAATCTCCTTCCGGAACGGACTCGTCCGGGACATTGGGAACCAGGAGCATCAATCTCTCGAATTCCTCATTGATCTTTTTCAATTCTTCCTCTTCGTTGTCGGAGTTCCTGTCCAACTCCCTCATCTGAGCGATGACCGTCTCCCTTTCCTCCTTTGTCTTCGCCTCCTGAATCCTCTTATTGGCGGCATTCTTCATGGCACTCTTGTTCTCGACGGCCATGATCAATTCCCTCCTCTTCGAATCAAGTTTTAACAAATTATCGACGTCGAAAGCGACTTTCTTCTTTCGGCAAGCTTCTTTTACCGTATCGGGATTTTCCCTGATGAATTTTATATCCAGCATATGTTTTAATAGGTATATATTATCAATTTAGGGCAAAAAAAGCAAACAAAAAAGAGGGTTTAACCTCCTAGCCGTCACCACCTCAAACCTGCCTCTGTCTTCTTTCGGACGCCGGTCGCAAAAAGTGAAGACTGATGCGCTTTTGACAACCACCTTCCCTTCCAAGGCTTTTAAAGCCCGTTCGAGATTTTTCTGGTTCCTGTTGTTGACAGAGGTTGTAGCGATGACGAATCTGCATCTCTGCGGATTCCTGACGGCACGGATCGTCTCGTAGTATGAATCGCTGTCTTTGATAAGCCAGCACATCGAAAGTCCGAGTAAGGGCATCAGCAATTCTGCCAGATACGCATCCTTTTCTTTCACTACGATGATTCCGTTCACTTTCTGCGGAGTCATCCCTCCGAGATCGTCAACCATCTCCCCGACGCATTCGACAGCATCGGAAATGATTTTTGCGCCGTCTTGTAAAAGTGGGTACATTTGATCCTCCCCTATCCCTAAGGATAGCTGATGGCATGATAACAAAAAAGAAAAACTGTGTCAAAAAACCGGGTTTCCCCGGTTTCCCTTATTCCTTGTCCTTCATCAGCGGGAAGAGTATCACTTCCCTCAATGATCCCGAATCGGTAATCATGGAAACAACCCTGTCTATCCCTATCCCGAATCCGGCTGCCGGAGGCATTCCGTATTCCAGGGCCTCGACGAATTCCTCGTCCGACCTCTGGGCTTCCTCGAATCCTCCCTTAAACAGCTTCTCCTGGCCCTTCAGGACATCTCCCTGCTCGGTCGCATCGTTCTGCTCAGAGAACGCATTGATGACCTCGGCCCCGGCCACGACCAATTGATAGCTGGCCAGCTTGTCCTTGTCCAAATCCTTAGCCAAAGGCTGGAATCCCTTCGGGTGGTGAATGACGAAAGTGGGCTGGACTATCTTCGGTCGGCAATACTTCTTGTATATCTCGTCCGCCATGTTCGGCTTGTCCGCTCCGTCCGGAAGCTCCACTCCCATCTCTTTGGCCTTCTTCGCCAAAGCCTTCTCGTTCAATTCTTCATACTTGATTCCCGTGTATTTCTCGAGCAAGGCGAAAAATTCTATCCTCTCGTATGGTCCCTTGAAATTCAGAGTCCCGTCGCCGTATTTCACTTCGGCCGTTCCGAATATATTCGTCAGAATCGTCTCGAACATCCTCTCAATCATCTTCATCGACTGCTTGTAGTCGGCATATGCCCAATAGCACTCGATCATGGTGAAATCGGGATTGTGAAACTTGTCCACTCCCTCGTTCCTGAAGCATTTCCCTATCTCGTAAACTTTCTCGTACCCTCCGACCAGCAATCTCTTCAGGTACAACTCGGGGGATATCCTCAAGAACACGTCTATGTCCATGGCATTCAGATGAGTCTTGAAAGGTTTGGCCCTCGCTCCGCCGTACAATAATTGCAATATGGGCGTCTCCACCTCCATGAATCCTTCTCCATCCAGAAAATTCCTCATTTCCTTTATGAATTTGGATCGGATGACGAATTTCTCTTTAACTTCCGGAGAAAACAGCAAGTCCAAATATCTCTTCCTATATCTTTCTTCAACGTCTTTCAATCCGTGCCACTTCTCGGGCAAAGGCCTCAATGACTTGCAGATCATTTTGTAGTCCCTCGCTTCAATAGTTTTCTCTCCTCTCTTCGTCTCGAACAATATCCCTCTTATTTCTATAAAGTCCCCGATATCGAAAAATTCGAGGAAGGAATCATAACTCTTCTCTCCGATCTTGTCCTTGCCGAAAAGGGCCTGAATCTTTCCCGTACCGTCCTCGAAATCAATGAAGGTCAATGCTCCATGGGTTCGGATGGTCCTCACCCTTCCGACCAGGACAACCTCTTCTTCTTTTTTAGACAGAGACGAAAAATCCTCTAAAACGGATTTGATTTCGTGAGTACGCTTGACTTCGATAGGATAGGGGTTTTCCCCGTTCTTCAGAAGCTTTTTCAGCTTCTCCATCCTATTTCGTCTTATTTCGTCTACGGTAGACATATTTTATTCTATTTTTAGTATCTTGTACTTGAGAGAACCCTTAGGGGTTTTGATTGTGACTTCGGCTCCCTGGGGCTTGTTGATCAATGCCTGGCCCAGAGGCGATTTGAAGGAAATCCTGTTTTCCATCGGGTTGGCTTCGTCTTCGCCGACCACGTGGTATCTTTCTTCGGAACTCCCTTCTTTTATTGTAACATAGGAACCGATTTGAACCCAGCCCTTGTTGCCGGTATCCTGAATCACCTTGGCCGAAGAAATCAATCTTTCTAATTCAAGGATTTTTCCTTCAATATTTGCTTGATTCTCTTTGGCTTCATCATAAGCTGCGTTCTCGCTCAAATCACCGAAAGAAATCGCTTCCTTCAGCTGTTCCGCCACTTCTATCCTACCTTCTTTTCTTAGGTATTCAAGTTCTTTTTTTAGCTTATCCAACCCTTCTTGAGTTAAGTATTTTTCATCCATATTTTTCTATTAAAAATTTAGAAAAAGAGGTTAATCTCCGCGATTAATCCTTTTATAACAGCAGTATAGCATATATCCCTGGTAAAGCAAGGGTTAGTTTCCCGAATCCGTATTGACCTGCTCCGCCTCGCTCTGCTTGTCTGCGCTCTGGTTGAAATAGTATCCCAATATCTCCCTTGAAACCTGGTTGGCTACGCCCGTATTTACAGGCACGCTTTCCGCCATCACGGTCAAAACTATCTCCGGATCATCGTACGGAGCGAAAATGGTGATCCAGTTATGATATATTTCGTTCTTCCCCGTCTGGGCGGTTCCGGTCTTGGCTGCGGAAGTGACCGGAAGATACTGTAAAGATCTGGCCGTACCGGCCGATGACGTGACAGTCTGTCTCATTCCCTGCCTGATCGAATCGACCGCAACCGAAGAAACGAAGTTCTCGCTTAAAACTTCCGGTGAAAAGCTCTTTATCGTTTCGTTATTATTGTCCAAAATGCTCTTGACCAATTGCGGTTTCATCAGCTTGCCTTTATTAGCGATGGAGGCCGTGGCCATGGTCAATTGCAAAGGAGTCGCCTTAAAATATCCCTGTCCGATGGAGATGTTATACGTATCCCCCGGGTACCAGGAAGTCTCTGTTTTCTCTTCTTTCCATTCCGGATCGGGAACCAGCCCCTGCTTCTCTCCTGGCAGATCGATTCCGGTCAAAGATCCGAAACCGAACTTCTCCAGATACTTGGAAATCTTCGCTATGCCCAAACCCTTGAAATCCTTGTATCCTCCTCCGATCATATAGAAATAGGTGTCGACTGACTCGGCTATGGCCCTGTACATGTCGGTCCAGCCGTGGAAGGTCCAGTCCTTCTTGACCGTACCGTCGTTCAGTTCTATTTGGGCCGGACAATACAGCTGCTGATCGACGGAAACTATGCCCTGCTCCAGGGCCGCCACCCCGATCATGGGCTTCAAGGTCGAACCGGTCGGATACTCCCCCGCAATAGCCCGGTTGAAAAAAGACGTCTTAGGACTGCTCAACAAATCATTGTATTCCTTCTTGGTCAGGTCCCTTGAGAACATATTGTTGTCGTATGATGGATAGGAAACCATGGCCAGGACTTCCCCGGTCTTGGGATTCACCGCCACGACAGAACCTCCTTTGGCCGAATACCCGGACACGGCCGAAGAAAGGAAATAGGCCGCTTTCTCCTGCAAATCGTAATCAATATTCAAAACGACATTATTGCCCGATTCGGACGGCTTTATCACCTCCTCCTTGACCAGGTTGCCGTATACGTCCTTCTCCCTGTTAATCTCTCCGGGAATCTCTTTCAGATATTCGTCATACTGCTTCTCTATCCCCGCCTCCCCGACCGAACTGTCGCCCGAAACGTATCCAATGACATGAGCCAGGTCATATCCGGAAAGGTATTCCCTCTTTTTCTTGTTGGCTATGGCAAAACCGGTCAATTCTTCCTCCTTCGTCTTTAAAACAATCACCTTTCCCTTGTCCACGTCGCGAACCAAGGAAAAACTGACTTCCCCCGCTTCCTTCATTTCAGCAATGCTATTCTTCAAATCTTCAAAAGGAATATCCATAATTCTTGAAACTTCGCGAAGCTGCTTTTCCTGCTCGAATTCATCCTTGGGCAATTTGTATATATTGCAGACCAGGTCGAAGGTTTGGATATTCGAAACCAGCTGCTTGAAATTACGGTCGTAGATTATCCCTCTCTGAGCCTCCACTTCCGAAGAAAGGAATTTATTCTTTTCCGCCCTCTCGGCGTATGATTTGTAATCAATCACCTGGAAGGAAAAACAGTAGCCGAAAAAAACCAAAAGCACCAAAAGGAAAAAAGCGAAGACCGTTCCGAAAATCTTCCCCGAAAGGGCGGTTTCCATGACATAAGCGCCTCTGTCCCTTTTGTGGGCCAGGGCATCCAAAAAAAGGTCGTCGGTCTCAATGTCCGACTTCCCCCTCCTCACTTTAAATTTTCGGCAGCCACCCGACTGATTCCATTCTGACATATCTCGATAATATAAGTTTTAATAAAAGAGAAAGTGAAAGCAACCCCATCGCCGCAACCCCGATCCAATGGGCCGAATAAAGATCCATCATCAGCCCCAGAAAAAAAGCGGCAAACAAGCCCATCCTCCCTCCGGGAACCTCCAAAACGTTGATCAAAAAAACGATAAGGATGGAAACGCTGAAAAAAGTGAAAAAGGGCAGGAAACTCGTCTCAAACATAAAGAGATAATACATGGCGACAAAAAGAACCAAAGTTTTTATAGTTTCGCTAATCATTGTATATTTCCGCCACTTTGACGACGAAGATGTTATTGACCGTGTTCAATTCGAAAACCTTCTCTATTTCCGCCTTCTGATATACTTCGTTATCGAGCTTCTTGACGTTCTTCACTTTCCCCACCAGCAGCCCGGAAGGATAATTCCCTCCCATAGCCGAAGTTATTATCAAACTTCCCTCATTCAACTCCTTATCCTTGGGAAACATATCCAGCCCTGCCTTCAACCCTCCCTCTCCGACACTCAAAGCGAAACTGCCCGAATCCGGTATCTCAACATCTATTTTGTTGTTCTTGTCCGTTATGAGCATGACCCGGGAATAATTGGGATACACCTCGATAACGCGCCCCAGCAGGGCCTTTCCCGAAAGTATCACCGGAAATCCTTTTTTCACCCCTTCATTCAATCCGACATTGATCAAAATTGTATCGGACAAGACATCCTTGGAAACGGCCTTTCCTAAAATCAAATCAAATTCTTTCTGCAAGCCGAGTCCGAGAGCCTCCCTCAACGCCTCATTCTCTTCCCTCACCCCTTGCAATCCCGCTAAATCGGAAAGCAGCTTCTGGTTTTCTTCAACAAGCTTCTTATTCAATTCTTCCTGATTTTTCCTGGAAAAAGAGTCTTCGCTTCCCCGGCCCCAAAGGGAGGCCTGGAACTGCTCTGATTTAGAATAAACGAAATCCTTGAGCCCGTTCCCGAAAAACGCGTTAATCACAAAAAAACAAACCGCTAGACAAACTACGACGATTATTCTTTTCTTAGTGATTACGGAATTCATGCTTTGATTATATACCAAGATATAAAAAAAGCAAAATGGAGGTTTTCCATTTCACAGTTTTTGTTTTTAGCTCAGCTTGCGTGGCTCGAAGCACCCAACGGCTCCCATTTGGTAAACAGCTTCTCCTTAAGCGGCTTGATTGACAAGGGTACCACCTCACCATTCTCCCCCCTCAGAAACATCTCGTCCGGGACAATGACCATCTTCGCATTGGAAACGAATTGGTAGGGAGGATTCATCAGCCGGCAGGTCCTTAAGAACTGTCTGATCCAGAGAGGATTAATTTTGTCCAAATTAACATTGGTTCCGTTGAAGGAGATCAAGCCATTCCCAACAAGGAAGGAAACAATCAGCCTCAACGACTTGTCGGAAACGTCTTCCCGGACAGCGATATCTATCGCCCCGATGAAATCTTTTCTATCAAGGGAATCCCGCATCTTTCCCGCCGCTCCCTTGATATTGTCCAGGAACAAATCGCTCGGATGCAAGACGATCTCTTTTTCCGTCCTGATTTTTCCGACAGTGAACGACTTCGGGAAATCGCCTCCCTCGGCCGTAAAGTCGTGGCACTTTCGGAAAAATTCCTTGATCAATTCATGGCTGATCCAAGATGACCAAGCGCCTCTGGCCTTGCCTTCTCCGACAGAACAGGAAAGAAGATTCTTCTCGATTAACTTGCTCAAAACCCCTCTCGCCGTCCCCTCGGAGACTCCGTTAAGGACAATCTTCTCTATTACCGGCCCGATCCTGCCGTCTTCAACATCCTTTACCAAAGATGAATCAATATCGTCAAATTCAATCACAGCAACCACCGCGGTATGTTCATTTATAAATGAACGGTTACCGTATTATATATACCATAAATTTTAAAAGTAAACAAAAACTCCTTTCGATCTTTAATACGGGGGCGACCTACTTTCGCGGATACCACTATCATCGGCCTTAGAAGATTTCACTTCCGAGTTCGGAATGGGATCGGGTGGAGCACTTCCAGTATAACCCCCATATTAAAAACAAAAAGGAGAAAATTAATATAATGAATAAAGCTAATAATTGCTAATCAAAGTGTTATTTTGATATCCAATTAGTATCGCTCGGCTGAACCCCTCACGGGGCTTACACCTGCGACCTATCAAGGTCATAGTCTTTAACCTGGATAAGAATCCTAATCTTGGAGTGGGCTTCGAGCTTAGATGCTTTCAGCTCTTATCCCTTCCTAACTTAGCTACTCAGCTATGCACCTGGCGGTACAACTGATACACCAGAGGTTA